>Ga0226835_1000019_pt1 | contig 419841 bp, 416 predicted proteins | sample LAC_MetaG_1_FD_163627 | JGI IMG/M metagenome (GOLD analysis project Ga0226835, IMG submission 163627) | Anaerobic ammonium oxidizing microbial communities from anammox membrane bioreactor (MBR) in UC Berkley, California, United States -... | ecosystem: Engineered > Bioreactor > Anaerobic >... | reverse complement strand
CGTACGCCCGGAAATCGCCGAAAAACTTCGTGATCGCAGCCGTCAGCGACGTCTTGCCATGGTCAACGTGACCAATCGTGCCGATGTTGACATGCGGCTTCGTACGCTCAAATTTACCCTTGGCCATTGTAAAACTTCCCTTTGGCGCGGTGGATGCTGTGCATGCGGATGGCGCGCGATTAGCGACTGGCGCCATAAAAGACAAGAGGTTTTGTCGCGGCGCCCGGCCGCCGCCCGCCGCGGCCCGGCCGAAAGGCCGTCAGCACACCGACTGCGGCAACACGAAGGGCGTGTCGCCCGCGGGCAGCGCGCCCACCTTCAGCCGGCACTCGAACACGCGATAGATCAGATCGTCGGTGAACACCTCGGCCGGGCTGCCGGATGCGGCCACCCTGCCCCGGCTCATCACGGCGACGCGGTCGGCGAACATCGATGTCAGGTTGAGGTCGTGCAGGATGGCGACCACGCCGCCGCCCCGCGCGGCAAAGTCGCGCGCGATTCCCATGATGACGAGCTGGTGCCTGATGTCGAGGCTCGACACCGGCTCGTCGAGGAACAGCCAGCGCGGCTCGCCCTCCAGCACCGGCGTCCACACCTGGCACAGCACGCGCGCAAGCTGCACGCGCTGCTGCTCGCCGCCGGAAAGCTCCTGATAGAAGCGGCCGGCGAAGCCTTCGAGGTCGACCCGCGCCAGCGCCCGCTCCGGCAAGCGCTCGCTCTCGGCCGCCGGCGCGCCCGAGCGGCCGCCGGTGATGCCGAGCCGCACGATCTCGCGCACGGTGAAGGGAAAGGACAGCGATGTCGCCTGCGGCAGCACGGCGCGCAGCGCCGCCGCCTGCCACGGCTTCAGCTCGCGCAGGTCGCGGCCATTGAGGCGAATCGTACCCGATGCCTTAAGATCGCCGGACAATGCCTTGAGAAAGGTTGTTTTTCCCGATCCATTCGGACCGACGATCGCCGTCACCTGACCGGCATGTGCCCGGAAATCGACATCGTGCAGGATGCGCTTGGCGCCGAACGACACCGAAACCCTGTCAGCCTCGATCATCCTCGCCTCCGCTACAAGTCCAGGATACCGCGCCGGCGCAGCAGGATCCACAGGAAGAAGGGCGCGCCGACCGCGGCGGTGACGATGCCGATGGGCAGCTCGGCCGGCGCGACGATGGTGCGGCTGACCGCGTCGGCGAGAAGCAGAAGCGAGGCCCCGAGCAGCGCCGAGGCCGGCAGCAGATAGCGGTGGTCGGGCCCGATCAGCAGGCGCAGGAGGTGCGGCACGACGATGCCGACGAAGCCGATGCCGCCGGAGACCGCGACGGACGCGCCGGTCGCGGCCGCGACCGAGACGACGGCGATGTTCTTGAAGCGCTGCACCGGGATGCCGAGATGGTGCGCCGTCGCCTCGCCCAGCGCCATGGCGTTGAGCGAGCGCGCCATGAAGGGCGCGGCAAGCAGCGCCGCCGCGATGATCGGCCCGGCGGCGGCGATCTTGGTCCAGGTCGCGCCGGCGAGAGAGCCCAGCCCCCAGAAGGTCAGGTCGCGGAGCTGGCGGTCGTCGGCGACGTAGACGAGCATGCCCGAGAACGCGCCGGCCATGGCGCCGAGCGCGATGCCGGCCAGCAGCATGGTGGCGATGGAGGTGCGGCCGTGGCGGGTGGCGACGCGGTAGAGCACCAGCGTGGTGGCAAGGCCGCCGCCGAAGGCCGCGAGCGGCAGGGCGTAGATGCCGAACAGCGCCACCAGCGGCCCGAGCGCGGTCGAGCCGAGCACGATGACGGTGATGGCGCCGAGCCCCGCCCCGGCCGAGACGCCGACGAGGCCGGGATCGGCCAGCGGGTTGCGGAACAGGCCCTGCATCACCGCGCCCGACACGGCGAGCGCGGCCCCGATCAGGATGCCCATGGCCACGCGCGGCAGCCGGATGTCGTAGACGATGACGCGGTCGCGCGCCGACAGCGCCGAATCGCCTGCCGTGAACCAGCCGGCGACCACGTCCCAGGCCGAGGCGTCGGAGGCCCCCGTCGTCAGGCTGAACAGGGAAACCGCGACCAGCGCCACGACGAGCACGCCGATGGCCGCGCGGGCGCGAACGGACCGATCGCCTTCCGGCGCCGGCCTGGCCAGACGCTGCGCGCCCATTATCCTCAGGAACGCCTCCATCGGCGCTCAGTGCGCGCCGACGGCGTCGCCGTAGAGCGCGGCGGCAAGCTCGCGCGCGGCCTCGGCCGTGCGCGGCCCGAAGCCGAGCAGGAACGCCCCGTCCATGCGCACCACGCTGCCGGTCTTCGCCGCCGGGGTTGCCGCGAGCGCCGGGTGGGCGAGAAGCTCGCCGGCCTGCGTCTCGTGGTCGCCGCCGCGGTCCATGGCCAGGATCACCTCCGGCGCGGCCTCGATGATCGCCTCGTCGGAAAGCTGCTTGTAGCCCGGATAGGCGGTGACGGCGTTGACCCCGCCGGCGAGCGCGATGATGCCGTCGGCCGCCGTGCCGGTGCCCGAGGCGAGCACCCGCCCGCCTTGCAGCGAAAGGACGAACAGCACCTTCTTGCGCTTGCCGATGTTCGCGGTCGCCGCCCGGGCGGCGTCGATGTCGGCCGCCACCTTCGCGGCGAGGCTGGCGGCCTTGTCCTCGACGCCGAGCACGTCGCCGACGACGGCGATCTTCGCGAGGATGCCGTCGCGGTCGAAGCGCTCGGGCACGGTGACGAGCGGCACGCTCGCCTTTTCCAGCACCTCCAGCGCCTCCGGCGGGCCGGACCCCTCGAGCAGCACGATCAAGCTCGGGTCGACCGACAGCACGCCCTCGGGCGAGAGCGCGCGCATGTAGCCGATGTCGGGAAGCTGGAGCGCCTGCGGCGGGAAGACGCTGGTGGAGTCGCGGGCGACGAGCCGCTTCTCCTCGCCCAGCGCATAGACGATCTCCGTCAGCGAGCCGCCGACGCTGACCACGCGCGACGTGTCGTAGCCGGCCTCGCCCGCCCGCGCCGCGCCGGCGACCGCCAGGCTCGCGAGGCCGGCCGTCGCGAGGCCCAGCGCGATCGCGCGCAGCCGAATGCTCAAGATCATGATGTGTCCCGGCATCCGCTTACTTGTTGAGGATGAGCTTGCCCTGCCGGGTGATCTTGAGCCGGTACATCGAGCCCGAATGCTCGATGCCGATCTCGTGCGTGCCGCGGAACAGCGATTCGCTCGTCACCACCCGCACCGTGCGCTCCTGCGGTCGCACGGTGTATTCGCGCACGTTGTCGGCGGGAGAAGAGCGGCGGAAGGACGCATGGGAGAAGGGAGTGTAGCTGTTCACAGTACCGTTCCTTTTCGGTTGTCCGGTCGTGCATGCCCCGGCAGAGCCCTGGTTGGCGTTCGAGGTGGCTGTATCGGGCGGTTGAAGACCGCTTCTGATTTCTTGACACTAATTATCAGCTTTAATAGGAAGCGCAATACCGGAGTGAATCCCTCAACATTTGTTTTCGCCCGGTGCGACATCATCGCCACAGGCCGGCGCGACGCCTTCGGGCGCGGCCGGCCCCGACGGCAATGCGAGGAAGACGCCGATGCGGCACGTGAGACATATTTGCGCCGGGGGCGGGGTCGGGCGATGACGCGCTTGCAAAACTTGGGTGGAATTGTCCACTATAAGCGCGCGGCCGGCGACGCCGGCCATCCGTCGCGGCCGCGCCTTCGTCGCCGCCATGCCGATTGACCGGGAGGACAGCATGCGACAGGCATCCCCGAGCCGTGTTCTGATTGCCGGCGCTTTCGCCGCGGCGCTGCCGCTGCACGGCGCGGCGGCGCAGGACGCGCCGGCCGGCCCGGCCCTCGTGATCGAGCTGAACGCGCTGCAGAAGAGCGAGCGAGGGTGCAGGTTCACCTTCGTCGCCACCAACAGGCTCGGCGCCGAGCTGACCAAGGCGGCGTTCGAGCTGGTGCTGTTCGACACGGCCGGCAAGGTCAACCGCCTCACCGTCGTCGACTTCAAGGACCTGCCCGAAGGCAAGACCAAGGTGCGCCAGTTCGATTTCCCCGGGCTCGACTGCGCCGGCATCGGCCGCGTGCTCATCAACGACGCCACCGAATGCGCGGGCTCCGGCATCGACCCCAGGGCCTGCATCGGCAACCTCAAGGCCGAGACCCGCGCCGAGGTCGCGTTCGGCACCTAGAAGATCCCCAGCCTGTCCCGCAAATCAGTCAATCCCCCCGAAATGTAAGGAAGGACGTCAATGTTCATTGCCATGAACCGCTTCAAGGTCAAGAACGGCTCGGAAGAGGAGTTCGAGGCCATCTGGAAGAACCGCGATTCCAGACTGCCCGAGATGAAGGGTTTCCGCGAGTTCCAGCTCCTGCGCGGCCCGGTCAACGAGGAGGAAGGCTACACGCTGTTCGCCTCGCACACTGTCTGGGAGAGCCGGGACGATTTCGAGGCGTGGACGAAGTCGCAGAGCTTCCGCGACGCCCACAGGAACGCCGGCGGCGGCCGCCCCGTCACCTATATGGGTCATCCCCAGTTCGAGGGTTTTTCGGTGGTGGAAGGCGCGTAGGCCATCCTTCCCGCCCGAGACAGGAAAAGGCCCGCCGCGACGGCGGGCCTTTTTTCATGATTCCTGCCGCGGAAGGCCCGCGCTCACAGGGCTGAAATGTCGCCCCGCGCCCAGCCCTCCGAAATCGCGGCCGCGCGGTCGGCGAAGCGGCCGGTCTCGATGGCCGCGCGGATGTCGGCCATCAGGCTCTGGTAGTAGCTTAGGTTGTTCCACGTCAGCAGCATCGCGCCCAGCGCCTCGCCCGAGCGCACCAGATGGTGCAGATAGGCCCTGGAATAGTCGCGGGCAGCCGGGCAGTCGCTCTCCTCGTCGAGCGGGCGGGGATCGTCGGCGTGGCGGGCGTTCTTGAGGTTGACCTTGCCGCGCCGCGTATAGGCCAGCCCGTGGCGGCCGGCGCGCGTCGGCATCACGCAGTCGAACATGTCGATGCCGCGCGCCACCGATTTCAGGATGTCGTCGGGCGTGCCGACGCCCATCAGGTAGCGCGGCTTCTCCTGCGGAAGCGCCGGACAGGTCACGTCGAGCATGTCGAGCATCACCGCCTGCGGCTCGCCCACCGCCAGCCCGCCGACCGCGTAGCCCTTCAGATCCATCGCCGTCAGCGCGCTGGCCGAGCGCTCGCGCAAGGCGGCCACGTCGCCGCCCTGCACGATGCCGAACATCGCCTTGCCGGGCTGGTCGCCGAAGGCCCGCTTGCAGCGTTCCGCCCAGCGCAGCGACAGCTCCATCGCCCGCGCGATGTCCTTTTCCTCGCCCGGCAGCGCCACGCATTCGTCGAGCTGCATCTGGATGTCGGAATCGAGCAGGCCCTGGATCTCGATGGAGCGCTCCGGCGTCATCTCGTATTTCGCGCCGTCGATATGCGAGCGGAAGGTGACGCCGTTCTCGTCGAGCCTGCGCAACTGCGCCAGCGACATCACCTGGAAGCCGCCCGAATCGGTGAGGATCGGCCACGGCCAGCGCGCGAAGTCGTGCAGGCCGCCCAGCCGCGCCACCCGCTCGGCGCCCGGCCGCAGCATCAGGTGATAGGTGTTGCCGAGGATGATGTCGGAGCCGAGCGCCCGCACCTGGTCCATATACATGGCCTTGACCGTGCCGCCGGTGCCGACCGGCATGAAGGCCGGCGTGCGCACGGTGCCGCGCGGCATGGCGATCTCGCCGCGCCGGGTAAGCCCGTCGGTGGCGAGGATGCGGAAGGAGAACTCCATCGTCATGCCCCGCTCCGGAAAAGAAGGCTGGCGTCGCCGTAGGAATAGAAGCGGTAGCCGGCGCGGATCGCGTGCGCGTAGGCGGCGTGCATCGTCTCCAGCCCGCAGAACGCCGAGACCAGCATGAACAGCGTCGAGCGCGGCAAGTGGAAATTGGTCATCAGCATGTCTGCGGTGCGGAAGCGGTAGCCCGGGGTGATGAAGATGTCGGTCGCACCCGACCATTCGCCGAGCGTGCCGTCCTCGGCGGCCGCGCTTTCGAGCAGGCGCAGCGACGTGGTGCCGACGGCGACGATGCGCCCTCCCCGCGCCCGGACCGCGTTGAGCGCGGCGGCGGTGGCGGCCGGGACGTGGCCGGTCTCGGCGTGCATGCGGTGCTCGTCCGTGTCGTCGGCCTTGACCGGCAGGAAGGTGCCGGCCCCGACATGCAGCGTCACGAAATGGCGCTCGATGCCGGCCGCGTCGAGACGGGCGAACAGCTCCGGCGTGAAGTGGAGCCCGGCCGTGGGCGCGGCGACCGCGCCCTCCTCGCGGGCGTAGATCGTCTGGTAGTCGGCGCGGTCGCGCGCGTCCTCCTCGCGCTTGGAGGCGATGTAGGGCGGCAGCGGCACGTGGCCGACGGCGCGCAGCGCCTCGTCGAGCGCGGGACCGGCAAGGTCGAAGGCCAGCGTCACCTCGCCCGCCTCGCCCTTTTGCGCCACCGTGGCGTCGAGCGAGCCGAGCAGGCAGGCATTGCCGCCATGGCCGAACTGGATGCGGTCGCCCTCGGCGAGCCGCCTGGCCGGCCGCGCGAACGCCTTCCAGCGGTCGGGCGCGACGCGCATGTGCAGCGTCACGTCGACCTGCACCAGCCCGCCGTCGCGCCGGCGAAGGCCCGTCAGCTGCGCCGGGATCACCCGCGTGTCGTTGAAGACGAGCGCATCCCCGGCGCGAAGCAGCGACGGCAGCTCGCGCACGACGCGGTCCTCCAGTCGCTCGCCCGGCCGCACCACGAGCAGCCGCGCGGCGTCGCGCGGCTCGGCTGGGCGCAGCGCGATCCGCTCCTCCGGCAGGTCGAAATCGAACAGGTCGACGCGCATCAGTAGAGCCGTATCAGCAGCGCCCCGACGAGAAGCAGGACCGCGCCGCCGACGCGGCCGAGCGTGATCTCGCGCACGGCCATGCCCATGAAGCCGATGCGGTCGAGCAGCATTCCGGCCATGAGCTGACCGGCGACGATGAAGGCCATCGTCGCCGCCGCGCCCATGCGGGGAATGAGGATGATGCCGCCGGTGACGAAGGCCGCGCCGAGCACGCCGCCGGCCACGAACAGCCACGGCGCGGGCGCGCGCCAGTCGGGCGGCACGCCCTGGACCTGCGAGATTGTCGCCGTGATCATGGCGAGGATGATCGCCCCCGACACGAACGAGGCGGCGGCCGCCGCCACGGGCAACCCCAGCCCCCGGGAAAGCTCGGCATTGATCGGCGCCTGCGTGGCCGCGAACGCCCCGGCAAGAATGCCGACCAGCGGCCACAGGACCCCCGTCATCGCAACCCCCTTCCGGCCCTTCCGGTCCCTCAGACGTCGGCGGCGACGCGCATGGTCACGATCGAGTCGGGATCGCGCACCGGCTCGCCGCGCTTGATCTGGTCGACGTTCTCCATGCCCTCGACGACCTGGCCCCACACCGAATACTGCCGGTTGAGCCACGGCGCGTCCTCGAAGCAGATGAAGAACTGCGAGTTGGCCGAATTGGGGTTCTGCGAGCGTGCCATCGAGCAGGTGCCGCGCACATGGTTCATGTTGGAGAACTCGGCCTTCAGGTCCGGCTTGTCGGAGCCGCCCATGCCGGTGCCGGTCGGATCGCCGGTCTGGGCCATGAAGCCGTCGATGACGCGATGGAAGACGATGCCGTCATAGAACTTCTCGCGCGCCAGCTCCTTGATGCGCGCGACGTGGCCGGGCGCCAGGTCCGGCAGAAGCTCGATCACCACCTTTCCCTTGGTGGTCTCCATGACGATGGTGTTTTCCGGGTCCCTGATCTCGGCCATGGCCGCTTCCTTCCTTGTATATCGGTTGGTTCAGTCGGCGGCGATGCGCGCCGAGACGATGCGGTCCGGGTCGGCGACGACGCCGTTCTGCCGCTGGTCGCCGCGCTTGATGGCGTCGACGAACTCCATGCCGCTCTCCACCGTGCCGACCACCGTATAGGAGCCTTCCAGATGCGGCGCCGGCGCGAACATGATGAAGAACTGCGAATTGGCCGAGTTGGGGCTCTGGGAGCGCGCCATGCCGACGGTGCCGCGCGCAAAGCGCTCGCGCGAGAACTCGGCCGGCAGGTCGCCGAGCGAGGAGCCGCCGGTGCCGACGCGCCGCGCGTCGTAGCCGTCCTCGAGGTCGCCGAACTCGACGTCGCCGGTCTGGGCCATGAAGCCGTCGATGACGCGGTGGAAGGCGACGTTGTCGTATTCGCCGCCGCGCACCAGCGCCTTGATCTGCTCGACGTGCCTGGGCGCGATGTCGGGCCTGAGCGCGATGGCCACCTCGCCGTCCTCGAGCTTGAGGATCAGTGTGTTCTCCGGCTCGGCGGCAAGCGCGGCCGAGCCGGCGAGCACGCCGGCGGCGACGATGAAGGACGAGGCAAACCTCAGAAGGCGCATGAAGGATACTCCCGGTTTCAGGCCTTGAACTTGGCTTCGAGCGCGGCCGCGACATTGGCCGGCACGAAGGGGCGGACGTTGCCGCCCATCGCCGCAATCTGGCGCACCAGTGTGGCGGTAATGGTGCGCACCGAGGGGCTCGCCGGCAGGAACACGGTCTGGAGCTGCGGCGCCATGGTCTCGTTCATGCCCGCCATCTGCATCTCGTAGTCGAGGTCGGTGCCGTCGCGCAGGCCGCGGATCAGGATCGTGGCGCCGTGCTGCGGCGCGACGTCGACCAGGAGCCCCCGGAACGAGACGATGGAAAGCCGGTCCGCATCCGCGCCCATCTCGTCGCGGGCGGCGGTCTCGATCAGCTCCACCCGTTCCTCGAACGTGAACAGCGGCTGCTTCGACGCCTGCACGCCGATGCCGATGACGATCTCGTCGGCGATGGCGAGCGAGCCCTTCAGCACGTCGAGATGGCCGTTGGTGAGCGGGTCGAACGAGCCCGCATAGAAAGCGATGCGCCTGGTCATGGCTGCGCTCTATAGCATGTCGCCCGAAAGTGGAAACCGGGTTTTTCCGGCGAAACGGCCGCGCGCGGCGCGCCTTCGGCGCCCGTCATGGTGAACGCCAGATGAACGGCCTCCTCAGCATCGGTTAAGGGCTGTCGTGTAAAACTTGCCCCAGGATGAAACGAAACGGCGCTTCGCCCGTTTCAGGAGACGAAGGAGGCTCGACGATGATGATCTTCATGCTCGCCGCAGTCATGACGCTGGCAATGCTGATCGCCACCGCCTTCGCCCTTCACGGCGAGGCGCAGGCAGCCCGTCTCGACGCCCGCCGGCACGCGGCCGGCGGCAACCGCTTCGGCTAAACCTCCGGCGGCGCGGGCGGCGTCGTTCCCTGCACGTCGTCCGCGCCGGTTTCTTCCCCTTCCTCGCCCTGCGGCTCGGAAATCCGCTCGACCGACACCACCTTCTCGCCTTCGGCGGTGTTGAAGATGGTCACGCCCTTGGCCGTGCGGCTGGCGAAGCGGATGTTGTGCACCGGCACGCGGATCACCTGGCCGCCATCGGAGACGAGCATGATCTGGTCGCTGTCGCCGACCGGAAAGGCCGCGACGAGGCTACCGATCTCCGATGTCTTGGACACGTCCGTCGCGCGGATGCCCTTGCCGCCGCGCCCGATCACCCGGAAATCGTAGGAGGATGAGCGCTTGCCGTAGCCGTATTCGGTGACGGTCAGCACGAACTGCTCGCGCTCCCGCAGGAAGGCGTAGCGCTCCTCCGACAGGTCCGCCTCCTCGCCGATATCCTCGTTGGTCAGCGCGACCTCCTCCTCGCCGTCGGCTCCCTCGCTCGATGCGGCGCGCCGCTCGGCGACGGAGCGCTTGAGATAGGCCGAGCGCTCGGCGGGCGTCGCCTCGACATGCTCCAGTATGGTCATCGAGATCGCCCGGTCGCCGTCGCCGAGCGAGATGCCGCGCACGCCCTGGGAGGAGCGGCCGGCGAAGACGCGCACGTCCGAGACCGGGAAGCGGATGCACTGGCCGCTGCTGGCGGTCAGCAGCACGTCGTCGTTGTCGGTGCAGGTCTCGACCGCGAGGATGGCGTCGCCCTCCTCGTCGAACTTCATGGCGATCTTGCCGTTGCGCTTCACGTCGGCGAAATCGGACAGCTTGTTGCGCCGCACCGTGCCGCGCGTGGTGGCGAACATGACGTCGAGCTTGCCCCACTCGGATTCGTCCGGCAGCGGCAGGATGGCGGTGATGCGGTCGCCCTCGTCCAGCGGCAGAAGGTTGCGCAGGAACTTGCCGCGCGACTGCGGCGTGCCGATGGGCAGGCGCCACACCTTCTCCTTGTAGACGATGCCGCGCGAGGAGAAGAACAGGATCGGCGTGTGCGTGTTGGCGACGAACAGGCGGGTGACGAAGTCGTCGTCCTTGGTCGCCATGCCGGAGCGGCCCTTGCCGCCGCGCGCCTGCGCCCGGTAGATCGAGAGCGGCACGCGCTTGATGTAGCCCTCGTGCGTGACGGTGACGACCATGTCCTCGCGCTGGATCAGGTCCTCGTCGTCCATGTCGGCGCCGCCGTCGGCGAGCTCCGTGCGGCGCGGCGTGCCGAACTCGTCGCGCACGGCGGCAAGCTCGTCCTTGACGATGCCCTGGATGCGCGCGCGCGACGACAGGATGTCGAGATAGTCGGCGATCTCCACCCCGATCCCGTTCAGCTCGTCGGCGATCTCGTCGCGGCCGAGCGCGGTCAGGCGCTGGAGCCTGAGCTCGAGGATGGCGCGGGCCTGCTCCTCGGACAGGTTGTAGGTGCCGTCCTCGTTGATGCGGTGGCGCGGGTCGTCGATCAGCCGGATCAGCGCCTCGACGTCGGCCGCGGGCCAGCGCCGCTCCATCAGCTGCTCGCGCGCGCTCTGCGGGTCGGGCGCGTGGCGGATCAGCCGGATCACCTCGTCGATGTTGGCGACGGCGATGGCGAGGCCGACCAGCACGTGCGCGCGCTCGCGCGCCTTCCTGAGCAGGTGCTTGGTGCGCCGGCTCACCACCTCCTCGCGGAAGGCGACGAAGGCGCGCAGCATGTCTAGGAGGGTCATCACCTCCGGCTTGCCGCCGTTGAGCGCCACCATGTTGGCGCCGAACGAGGTTTGCAGCGGCGTGTAGCGGTAGAGCTGGTTGAGGATGACCTCGGCGTTGGCGTCGCGCTTCAGCTCGACCACGACGCGGTAGCCCTGGCGGTCGCTCTCGTCGCGGATGTCGGAGATGCCCTCGATGCGCTTGTCGCGCACGAGCTCGGCCATCTTCTCGATCATCGCCGCCTTGTTGACCTGGTAGGGAATCTCGGTGACGACGATGGCCTCGCGGTCGCCTCGGATCTCCTCGAAATGCACGCGCCCGCGCATGACGATGGAGCCGCGTCCGGTCGAATAGGCCGAGTAGATGCCTGAACGGCCGAGCACGATGCCGCCGGTCGGGAAGTCCGGGCCGGGGATGATCTCCATCAGCTCCGGCAGCTCGATCGCCGGGTTGTCGATCAGCGCGATGCAGCCGTCGATCACCTCGCCGGGATTGTGCGGCGGGATGTTGGTGGCCATGCCGACGGCGATGCCGCCCGAGCCGTTGACCAGCAGATTGGGGAAGCGCGCCGGCAGGACGCGCGGCTCGCGCCCCGAGGCGTCGTAGGTCTCCTGGAAATCGACCGTCTCCTTGTCGATGTCCTCCAGCAGCTCGTGCGCGACCTTGGTCAGCCGCGATTCGGTGTAGCGCATCGCCGCCGGCGGGTCGCCGTCGATGGAGCCGAAATTGCCCTGCCCGTCGATCAGCGGCACGCGCAACGACCAGTCCTGCGCCATGCGCACCAGCGCGTCGTAGATCGAGGCGTCGCCGTGGGGGTGGTACTTACCCATCACGTCGGCGACCGGCCGCGCCGACTTCACGTATTTGCGGTTCCAGTGATAGCCGCTCTCGTGGCTGGCATAGAGGATGCGCCGGTGCACCGGCTTCAGACCGTCGCGCACGTCCGGCAGCGCGCGGCTGACGATCACGCTCATGGCGTAGTCGAGGTAGGAACGCTGCATCTCCTCGACGATGGAGATGGGCTCGATACCTTCGGGCAGATCCTGCGGCCCGCGCGGCGTGGTCTGGTCAGTCAAGGGAGGTCACGATCATGCTGGGAATCATTCTCTCCTTATATAGGACTTGGCCCCGCATTTCCAAATCGCAGCCATGGTTTTCCAGTGGCATTTCCATTCGTCTTATCAATGTGTTAGGCTGGGCAAGCCGGCGGCTCCGGCAAATGGGGCGCACCTTGCGCCCCAAACCGCCGAATCGCGCCGCCGCGCCAAGGGGGAGGAACGCCGGTGCCCGGCTTCGAGACGCTGTTCAACGCCTTCGTCACCCTGCTGGTGACCATCGATCCGCCGGGGCTTGCGCCGCTGTTTCTGGCGCTCACCGGCGGCATGAACCGCGCCGAGCGCTGGCAGGTGGCCTCGCGTGCCTCCGTCATCGGCTTCGCCGTCCTGGCCGTGTTCGCGGTGGCGGGCGCGGCGATCCTGGCCATGTTCGGCATCACGCTGCCGGCCTTCCGCGTCGCCGGCGGGCTGCTCCTGTTCTGGATCGCCTTCGAGATGATCTTCGAGCGCCGGCAGGAGCGCAAGGGCAAGAGCGCGGATGCCGCCGTCACCATCGACCACATCCGCAACATCGCCGCCTTCCCGCTGGCGATCCCGCTGATCGCCGGGCCGGGCGCGATCTCGGCCACCGTGCTTCTGTCGGGCTCGTTCCCGACCACGGCGGGCATGCTGATGCTGCTCGTCATCGTCGCCGCCTGCATCGCCATCACCTTCCTCGTGCTGGTGCTGGCCGAGCGCATCGACGGCTTCCTCGGCGAGACCGGCCGCTCGATCCTGACGCGGCTGCTCGGCGTCATCCTGGCCGCGCTTGCCGTGCAGTTCGTGGCCGACGGCGTCAAGGCGCTGGCGGCGGCCTGAGCGGGCGCGCGGCAAGCCCGGATCGGGAAAACCAAGGCCGGGAAAACCGATGAACGACACATGAATGGCCGGTTCCGGGCCGGTTCATGCCGGCGCGGCTAGCCTTGCGGTCAATCACGACGGCGAGACCGTCCATCGCACCGCAAAGGAGCCCGCCATGTTCAAGATCATCCGCACCCTCGCCTTGTCCGCCCTCGTCGGCCTCGGCGCCGTCGCCGCCATGCCCGCCTCGGCCGAGGCCGCCGGCGGCTCCGTCTATCTCGGCTTCGGCTCGGGCCATCACGGCCCTGGCGTCAGCTTCCGCTTCGACGACCGCGGCCGCCATCACTATCGCGGCCCGGGCCGCTACCACGCCCGCGAATGCTCGCCGCGCGAGGCCGTCAGGAAGGCGTCGCGGATGGGGCTGCGCAACGCCCGCGTCGTCGACGTGAGCCGCCGCGCCATCAGGGTCGCCGGCCGCGGCCACGGCCATCGCCCGGCCGCCATCGTCTTCGGCAAGGCCCCGTCCTGCCCCGTGCTGCGCTGATTTCCGGCGCATCCTCCGGTCTTTCCCGGGACCGTGCTCCCCGGCTGGCGCCGGCAGCTTGCTGCCGGCGCTTTTCCCGGGGAGCGGAAAGCTACTGCTTCAGCTCGAAGGTGGCGCTGATCTGGATGCGGTAGACGCTCTCGCCGGCCTCGACCGGCACGGCGTCGGCCTGCGCTTCCATGCGGTAGGCGCGGCCGGCGGCCATGGGCATCGGCGGCTGCATGGTGGCCTGCTCCGACATCTCGATGATCGGGCCGAGGCCGACGCCGGCCGCCTCCGCCAGCGTGCGGGCGCGCGCGATCGCGTCCTCGACGGCGCGGCGGCGCGCCTCGGTGCGCGCGGCCGACGGATCGTCGTTGGTGAAGACGATGCCGCCGCCCTGATTGACGCCGAGCGTCACCGCGCGGTCGACGATCTCGCCGACCCTGGCGATGTCGCGCACGCGCACGGTCAGCGTGTTCGTCACCTGATAGGCGACGATGCGGGGCTCGCCCTCGGCGCCGTTCTGCGGATAGACGTAGCGTGGGTTGATCTGGAGCCCGCCGGTCTGCAGGTCGCGCGCCTCGATGCCCGCTTCCTTCATCGCCGCGATCACGTCGGCGGCCGCCTTGTTGTTCTGGTCGAGCGCCTCGCGGGCGGTCGCCGCCTCGCGCAGCACCGAAAGGGTGACGATGGCGAGGTCTGGCGCGACCGCCGCCTCGCCCTCGCCGGCCACGACGATGCGCGGGACGGGATTGCGCGCCTCCTGCGCGGCAGCGGCATGCGGAAGGGCCATCGCGGCGGCGGCGAGGAGCGGGATATATCGGCGATTCATGTCTGTCTCCGCAGTTTCCGGGCACGAGCGGGGGCAATAGATGCCGAATATGGGTGGAATGCGGCGGCGGCCTTGTGCGGCACGGGAAAACCCACTAGGTCACGCCCTGTGGGGCCTGTAGCTCAATGGTTAGAGCCGGCGGCTCATAACCGCTTGGTTGGGGGTTCGAGTCCCTCCGGGCCCACCATTGCCAATGAAAACAAAGCCTTAGACCCTCAATTCCCTTGGTGGGACATCCGAGGGAGACATCGGCTTGTTCATTCCGGCGTATTTGCAGCAGTCCAGACATGGCGTCTGGTATCTGCGCTGGCCTATTCCAAGGGCGCTGCATCCGTCCCGCAAACAGTCATCGGTGAGGGTGTCCCTACAGACCCGCGATCCGAAAAAGGCATTGCGCCTTTCGCGCTCGATAAGCCACATGGCGGACACCCGAACTAAAGGCCATAGGGACCGTCTCGTGCGGTTTTCCAACTCCCCGATCACCAGAGATCAAGGGGCTTTTCGCGGGGACGCACCGCGATGCCTGCCCCTCAACATAGGCGGGGTTGACGATGAATTATGCACGCATCATCATTAGTTGGACGCATGTTCATATACATGCGATATTATACTCAAAATTGAAAGTTATGAAACCATGCCGTGATGGCAAAATTAGAAACATGGCAAAAACATTTATTTCTACATTGTTATTATCAATTGTTGCAAGTAGCGCATATTCCTCTGATCCATTCAATGAGTGGGATGCGGATATTATGCATGGAACTTATGGAAGTAGATCAGCTACGATGTGTACGCTGAATTTTATTAAAACAATTAATGATAGAAATATCGCTATGAATATTAGGCATATTAAACTTAGTGAAAACTATAGAGCATTGTTTATTCGTATCACAAGGTACGCATGGGAAAATTTTGATGAGGACGATGTTAATGTCGAGATCGCATTTAGCTCTGACGCTAAATATAATTTTGATATGCGGTATGTTCCGGACGAAAGATCGGTGGGAAGAGTAGTCAGCAATGACACTGGCTTAACCTCAGAAATAATAGGGTATTTTCTAAATAACAATTTCTTTAAGGCAGAGATTGATTTCGTCAATAGAGATACTGAGGTGTATATGATCGAAATGGACGTACCTGAAATGGTGCGTAGAAAGTTCATTACATGCATAGAATTAATATGATCTAATATATGAATTTCTGTTACGGTGAAGGAAACAGATGCCCGCAGAAACATCCCGACCTTTAGACATGCACCGCTGGTCGGACTATCCCGAACTACGGAACTGCCTCACAGAGCTTATTCAAGAAATAGAGGCGCAGGAGGGACGACAGCGCAAGCGTGCCGGAAAGGACGCCCAGCGGCTACGGGATTCCGTGCGTTGTCTCGTTCTGGACCTCTATGTAGCGTGGAAGACTTCGCCTGATCTGGAAGTCGCCATACCTCTTGGCAACACATATTATACGAAAAGGACAAGGTATCGCGCCCTCTTCATCCGCTACCAGAGCATCAAGGCCGCATTTCGAGGGTTGCGCGATCTTGGCTATCTCAAGGTATTGAGAACGGGCTTTAATGACCGAGTGACTGGCGTTGGTCGTGTTACCCGTATTGTCGCAACTGAAAAGCTGATCGAACTGCTAACCGGCAAAGCGCGCCTGACCCTTCCTGCAATCGGCGGGCGCGTTGATGGTGTCGAGACGATCATTCTCCGCGATGCCTCGAAGCAGAAGAAGCTGAAAGAGTACGATGATACCGACGAAACGATAGCGATGCGCTCCGCTCTGGCTCGGATCAACGAGCATCTGCAAAGGCATTGGGTTGACCTCTACATCACGGATGCCGAGTTCGAGAAGCTGCAACAGCGTATGCAGGCGGATTACCAGAAGGACGAACGCGAGGAACCCTTCATCGACTTTACCCGGCGCTCGCTGGTGCGGATTTTCAACAATGAGAACTGGAAGGAGGGAGGACGCTTCTATCGCGGCTGGTGGCAAAGCGTTCCCAAGAAATACAGACGCTACGTTACCATCAACACGAAGCGCACTGTGGAGGTGGATTATTCGGGGCTTCACCCCACGCTGATGTATGCTGAGGTCGGAACGGCACTTGAGGGGGACGCATACAGGCTACCGGACAGGCCCGATATTCCACGCGATCTGGTCAAAACCACATTCAACAAGATGGTGAATGCCAAAGGCTCGGTCAGAAAGCCTCCTGAGTTCGATAGCTACGGCGTCGGACTGAGCTGGATGGAGTTCCAACAGGCTATAGCGGAGCGGCACAAGCCTATTGCCCGCTTCTTCAACACCGGACATGGGCTTCGACTGCAACGTCGTGATGCCGACATCGCGGAACAGGTGATGCTACGGTTTTTGGAGATGGGGTATTGCTGTCTACCTGTCCATGACAGCTTTCTCGTTCATCATGGCCTTGATGCCGAACTCAAGCAGATCATGGTCAAGGAGTTTGGCTTGATAACCGGGCAGACCATTCCTGTGACGCTGACTGAGGGGATCGAACCTGCAAGGGGAACAGGGCTGGTGTCATCTGACATTGAGGCAATTCTCAACAGAGATGACGAATACGGGGGCTACAATTCCCGATGGGAAGACTGGCTAAAGCTCCAAATAGCACCTGAGAGATCGGCCTTAGGGCCTCCCTCTCACCATTACTAGTGCAGATAAGAAACCGCCTCCTTCTAGCCCTCAAAATCCCCGTCCTTCTGTCCATGTAAGGAGGGTCTTGCTGCCCCTGCTAGGCTAAGACCTTCTGAACCGTAGCTTTCGAGAAGCCCACTTCCGCTGCGATCTTTCGGATGCTCAATCCGTCCTCCCGCAGCTTGCGTATCTGTTCCAGCGTGTCATCGGTCACGAGTTTCGGGCGACCACCGACCCGCCCTTCGGCCTTTGCGCGGGCGATCCCCTCCATCTGGCGTTCTCTGCGGATTTCCGTTTCAAACTCGGCAATAAGCGCAAGTATGCCCATGACGAGCTTTCCCGTGCGGCTGCTGGTATCGACGGCGGCATCGTCCAGCACCTTGAAAGCAACGTCCTTGTCTGTAAGCTCGGTCACGATCCTGTACAGGTCCGCAGTGGACCGGGCCAAGCGGTCCAGCTTCGTGACGATCAGTGTGTCGCCGTCCCTGACATAACGCAGGCACTCGGCCAGTACCGGCCTGGCACCGTCCAGTCCCGAGCGCTTCTCGGTGAACACCTTCGTAGCTCCTGCCGCTGTCAGCCGATCCACCTGTGACTGGTAGTCCTGCTGTCCGGTCGAAACGCGAGCGTAGGCAACAATGGTTCCCATATTCGTACCCTTTCCTCTAAGTTAAGCTGGACATATGCTTAGTGGACGCAAAAGGTACGGTCAAGAGGAATGTGCTATAAAGGTATACCAAAGGGTACGAACTGGCTACCGATCACCTGCGGATAGGAAGCGGCACTCTCCCGGCTCATAGGCGGCTGCTCAGGCAGCTTCGGTTGATTTTGATCCCCTTCCTCGGATAACCAGCAAATGCCACTCAGCAGCCCCCTACGGGGGAGACCGGGCACCGCGATTAGATTGGATAGGTCCACGAAAATTTTTGTCGTGTAGCAAAATCAGATAGCAGCTCAACTAAGGTTGATTACTATCGACGTGCATGGCCGACGCTGTATTTCTAGATGCATTTAGCAGCAATGATTGATAAGCTTCTATTGGCACAGTGGGGGAGCATATGAAAACGGGTTTGCCATCGGGCCACGGATTATCGCAATCCATTGTTAGTGGGCCATTGCTGCGGCGCAATGCCAGCGGCGAGATAGAACTGACTGACGTGCAGTACGAGGCACTTGAAGCGGGTGTTGCCAAAGGGAAAAGCGTACTTGCCGTCGCCCCTACCTCAAGCGGAAAAACTGATATCGGTATCATCGCCGCGACCGCGTGGCTGGACAATGGCATAACCGAGGGCCGGCGCGTCGTATATCTTACATCTCATCGTGCCTTGGCTCGGCAAAAGTTCTACGAGTTTCAGAAGCGTCTTGCCCCTCTATTCTCGCTATCTGCATCCGAACTCGTGCTCGCCACTGGTGATGATGTTGTTGATGCTAATGGTGATCCTGTAACTGACGTGTTTTATACGCCTGTCGTGGTGGCCACCTACGAAAAGTATCTAAACATGCTAGCCGGGTCTGGCTTCCGCGGTGGAACTGAGAAGGTTTGCTGCATTGCAGATGAGCTGCAGTTGCTGTCGGATAAATCTCGCGGTCAAAATGTTGAGATATTGATGACCATACTGAGATCAGATTCTGGCCAGATTGTTGGACTTTCAGCCGTCATGGAGGAGAAGTATGCCACTCTGCTGGCATCGTGGATGAACGCTTCCCTTATTAGAACTGCCAAGAGGGAAGTAGAACTTATTTATGAGTTGCGGACGCCGGCGTCTACACTAACAACTACTACGGAGTATGAATCTGAACCTGATAGTAGTCGACCTCGTACGATTGACACTATCGGTACACTTACAGAGCTCCTGCGCGAAGCGGGTGAACATGAGCCGATCGCTGTATTCTGCATGAGCAAGAAGGAGGTTTTCGAGCTCGCAGAGGAATGGTCTGCTGTCGCAGCGAGGCTCGGAGCGCGAGTTGACGACGATCTGCCACTCTTTCGTGAACCTACTACATCCGCTGACGAGCTAAACAAATATCTACCTCATAGATTTGCATATCATACAGCCGATCTGAATGAAGATGAGCGCATCGCAGTAGAGGCACGCCTTGATGGAAATAATTTACGGGTAGTTTTTGCGACTACTACCCTTGCTGCAGGGCTGAATTATGCTTTCCGAACGGTTATAATACATAATTGGGAACGTTGGAATGGAAGTGGACGCGATCCGATACCAGCAGGTGAGTTTCACAACATGGCAGGTCGCGCCGGTCGATTATCGCATGTAGACAAACCGGGAAGGGTAATATTCTTCGCTAGGAACCCGACCCAAATTCGCATGGCGCGTCGATACTTGTCGTGGTGGAACCTCGATGAGTTTACCCCACGAATACACCCATCTTCATTTCCACAGCTTGCGCTTCAGTTACTGGCATCAGGTGTGGTTGACAGTGACGAAAGCCTGTTCGCCTTTCTTCAAGGCACTTTCAGTGCACAGCGCGCGCTGGAAATCGATCCGCGTCAGCCTGAGGTTTGGCATGAGGCGCTAACCGCCTCACTGAATCGCCTTAGACAATGGAACTTCGTAGCATGAAACTCAGCGTCACAATTACCGGAAAAGCTGTCGCCCGCTCTGGTTTATTGCCTGAGACAGCCGATCAGTTGCTTGCATATGTGTCTTCTACGGCTGCTGAATTAGTTAATTTATTACGTCAGTGTGGCGAGGCTACAGACGATGGCGTTGATGATTTCAGCTTTCTACTCATTTTAGCTGCATTGAGTTCACTTGAGTATGAGGGTGAGACCCCGAGACGATTTCTACCTTACCAGTTGGCCACATATTTGGCTGATGGGCCATATCGTAGAGTATCGCAACTCGCGGCAACTAATGACAATCCTGCTATTAATGCTGCTACGCTTGCTATCCGTTGGATTGGCGGGGCTACAATGAAGGATCTTGAGCAAGTATTCGATATTCGAAGTGGTATGTTGACCGGAATGTTTACGGACGCAGCGAACATCCTTCGAGCTCTAGCGGATACAATTTACGCAGCCACAACACCGCAGCCGTCTACAAGTTTGCCAAACAGTGTTGAGCCGGCGTCATTGCCTAAGATGTTACAATTAGTCGGTCCGCTTAGAAGGTTGGCGTTGCGGTTGGACGTGGGGCTGCCTGAAGATATTGTCTGGATGAGCACGATAAGCGATGACAATGGGCCGGTGTTAAATCGTCGAGAAATGATGCAGTTGAGGCTTGCATCGTTCACTGCGCCTGATCATGTGCTCGATCAGGGGCGCTTTGTAAGCTTACACTCAGCTCTTGGTGACAATCCCGCTACGTCGGTTGCCCTAGCGCAGCGACTGCAGAAAGCCGTGCGATCATGGCGTTTGGCAGAACGTGAGCGGCTCCTTGATGGCCAACTGAGGCGGTTGCCTCAGGAGTGCAAGCCAGTCTTGAAGGAGTATTACCGCACGACTGGAACTGATTTTGAACGGGCATTGGAGCGTGCGCTCGATTGTCTCGGAATCAAGATCGTAGCGAAGGACGATGGATTGCGATCCTCTTTCCCTGATCTCGTGACAGATGCTCTTTATCAAAACAAAACCGCCATTGAATGCAAATCAAAAACTGTAGGAGACTCTGTTACATTCAATGACGCAACCGATGTGCTCCGTAAGGCTGGCGTCAATGGCTTGAGTGATGCTTTCAAAGTAACGGTCTGTCAGCCTTATATCAGTCCAGATGTCCCTAGAAAATTGGATCTCTGCACAGACTTGTGTGTCGTCAATGCAGAAGACCTTGCAGAAGCGCTTGTTCGGTTGAGACTTGGCAAGCTGACCAGAGAAGAGTTTTCCAGTTGGCTACATCGACCCGGTCAGGCGCTGCGCGAGATGCTGCCACAGCCACTGTTTGAACGTGTCACAGCTAGCTAAAGGGCTCCTTTTCTCTCAATGATATGCGATAGCCCTAACGCTTGCTTGGTTGCAGCGACGGACTTGTGCTCTGCTGCGCTACATACAAGATGGCGTATAGATGTAGAATAATGTGTTCCACTGCTCACTCGCAAAGCCTAGGAAATCCGGGCTTTTCAGGCGATGGTGGACACCCCCTCAACTCCACCTCTTGCCCCTTATAAATGGCGCCACAGCACTTCTCAGAATGGCTGCCTCGTGCGGCCTACTTGCGAAGCGCTCGGGTCTTTGCGATGGTGAGTCATACAGGTGGGACATATTGTTCCGCTTCCACACAAGGCGTTGGGAAGTTTAGGCTTTTCAGGCTGTGGTGGACGCTCCCTCCGGGCCCACCATCTTTCGCTGGCGCCTCATCCCTTCTCCGCGCGCTCCAGCAGCGCCAGCAGGCCCCGTAGCAGCGCCGTCGGCGACGGCGGATCGCCGGGAATATGCAAGTCGACCGGCACCACCGCGCCGACGCCGCCATCGGCGGCATAGCTGCCGGCGAACACGCCGCCGTCGAGCGCGTCGTCGCCGGCCGCCACCACCCATTTCGGGTCGGGCGTGGCGTTATAGGTGCGCTCCAGCGCCTGGCGCATGTTCTTCGTCGCCGGCCCGGTGACCAGCAGCACGTCGGCATGGCGCGGCGAGGCGACGAAGCGGATGCCGAAGCGCTCGATGTCGTAGAAGGCGTTGCTGAGCGCGTGGATTTCCAGTTCCGCATCGTTGCACGAACCGGCATCGACCGCGCGGATCGACAGCGAGCGGCCGAGCCTGCGCCGCGCCGCGCCGCCCACCGCCTCGGCGAGCTGGCGCACGGCCTCGTCGTCCGGCAAGGGCGGCGCTTCGGTCAGGATCGGGCGGATCAGGCTCTCGAACAGAAGCTTGCGCATCACAGATCGTGCCCCGAATACGAGCAGTTGAACGACTTGTTGCACAGCGGGAAGTCGGCGACGATGTTGCCCTCCACCGCCGCCTCGATCAGCGGCCACTGGAACCAGGACGGATCGCGCAGGTGGCAGCGCCCGACCGTGCCGTCCGCCTCGAGCCGCAGCCAGACCAGCACGTCGCCGCGAAAGCCCTCGACCACGGCGACGCCCTCGCGCGCCTCGCCGGCCGGCACCATTGCCACCGCTGCCGGCCCGTCGGGCAGCGAGCCCAGCAGTTGGCCGATCAGCGACAGGCTTTCCTCGACCTCGCGGATGCGCACCCACACGCGGGCGTTGACGTCGCCCTCCCCGAACACCGGCACGTCGAAGGACAGCCGGTCGTAGGGCGGATAGGGCAAGGCCCTGCGCGCGTCGAAGTCGCGGCCGCAGGCGCGCCCGACATAACCGCCGGCGCCGAAGCGGCGCGCCAACTCGAACGTCAGCGTGCCGGTCGCCACGGTGCGGTCCTGCAGCGAGGTGGTGTTGTCGTAGAGCTCGACCAGCTCGGGAAACCGCGCCCGGATTTCCGCCGTCAGCGCGCGGATGGCGGCGACGCCTTCGCCGGAAAGGTCGGCCGCCACCCCGCCCGGAACGACGAGGCCGCGCATCAGCCGGTGGCCGAACGCCGTCTCGGCGGCGCGCAGCGTGCGCTCGCGCAGGACGCCGCAATGGGCGAGCATCAGCGGGAAGGCAGCGTCGTTGCAGATCGCGCCGATGTCGCCGAGATGGTTGGCCAGCCGCTCCATCTCCGCCGCCAGCGCGCGAAGATGGTGCGCCCGCGCCGGCACGTCGAGCCCCAGCGCCGCCTCGGCGGCGCGGCTGAAGGCGAGCTCGTAGGCGACCGCGCTGTCGCCGCTGACATGGCCGGCGAGCCGCACGGCGCGGGAAAGCGGCGCGCCCTGCATCAGCCCCTCGACGCCCTTGTGGGTGTAGCCGAGCCGCGCCTCCAGCCGCACCACGGTCTCGCCGTTGACGGTGAAGCGGAAATGGCCGGGCTCGATCACGCCGGCATGGACCGGGCCGACCGGCACCTGGTGCAGCCCCTCGCCTTCCGCGGGCAGGAACTCGTAATCGCAGCCTTCGGCCGGGGCCGGCTCGCGCCGCCGGCCGCCGAGCGGATGACGCACGCCCCAGCGGCCATGGTCGAGCCACGGCCGCAGGTCGGGCGCATCCTCGGGTACGAGGCCGAAAAGGTCGCGCACCGTGCGCTCCAGCCGGATCGCGGGCGCGTGCAGCCGCCCGACGGAGGGAAAGACGCCGTCGGGGCAGGACAGCGTCAGCACCGCGAGGCTTTCGCTCTCGGCCTGCGCCAGCACGGCCATGTGCACGGCGTCGTCGTCGCCCCACAGGCCGGCGAGCGTCAGCCGCCCGGCCGAAAGCGCGGCCGCCGCGTCGAGCCAGCCGTTCCGGTCGACCTCGAGGCGCGGCGCGCCGTGATGGCGTCCGACCCGCCTGCCCGCCATGCCCTGCCATTCATGCGCCATCGCCGCCCTCCCCGTTCAGCCGAGAAGCCCGGCGACGTTGCGGAACCAGCCGACCAGCGGCGGCGGCAGGTAGAGCCCGGCCGCCAGCACCAGCGCCAGATGCGCGTAGATCGGCGCATAGGACGCCGGCGCCGGCGATGCCGCCGTGCCGCCCGACGGTTCGCCGAAGGCGATGCCGGTCGCGCGCAGCACCAGCGCGCCGAAGGCGGTGAGCAACCCCAGCACCAGCGGGATCGCCAGCAGCGGCTCGACCGCGAAGGTCGAGGACACGATCAGGAACTCGCTCATGAACACGCCCATCGGCGGCAGGCCGGCGATGGCCACGACGCCGAGGAGGAACGCCCAGCCGAGGCCGGGATGGGTGACGGTCAGGCCGGAGATGTCGGCCATCTTCTGCGTGCCCTTGACCTGGGCGATGTGGCCGACGGCATAGAAGATCGCCGACTTGGTCAGGCTGTGCATGACCATGTGTAAGAGCCCCGCGAAATTGGCCAGCGGCCCGCCCATGCCGAAGGCGAAGACGACGATGCCCATATGCTCGATCGAGGAATAGGCGAACAGACGTTTGATGTCGCGGCGGCGGTAGAGCATGAAGGCGGCGAACACCAGCGACACCAGCCCCATGCCCACCATCAGCGGGCCGGGCGCGATCGCCCCGGGGCTGGCGGCGAGCAGGATCTTGAAGCGCAGCACCGCATAGAGCGCGACGTTGAGCAGAAGCCCCGACAAGACGGCCGAGATCGGCGTCGGGCCTTCGGCATGGGCGTCGGGCAGCCAGGCGTGCAGCGGCGCCAGCCCCACCTTGGTGCCGTAGCCGATGAGCAGGAAGACGAAGGCGAGGTTGAGCAGCGCCGGGTCGAAGCGCGCGGCATGCTCGACCAGCGTCGTCCACACCATGGCGTCGTGCCCCTCGCCCACCACCGGCTGCGCCGCCATGTAGACGAGGATGGTGCCGAACAGCGCCAACGCGATGCCGACGGAGCCGAGGATGAAATATTTCCACGCCGCCTCCAGCGCCTCGTGGGTGCGGTAGAGGCCGACCATCAGCACGGTCGTCAGCGTCGCCAGCTCCACCGCCACCCACATCAGGCCGATATTGTTGGCGACGAAGGCGAGGTTCATGCCGAACATCATCGTCTGGTACATGGCGTGGTAGAAGCGCAGATTGCCGGGCGACAGCCGGCCCGTCTCCAGCTCGTGGCGGATGTAGGAGGCGCTGAACACGCTGGCGGTGAAGCCGACGAAGGTGTTGAGCGCGACGAAGACGATGTTGAGGTCGTCGACGAACAGATACTGCCCCGGCTCGCCCCGCGCGCCGGAGAACAGCGACAGCGCCGCGAGGAAGGTCAGAAAGCTCGCGGCGACGTTGAGCCGCGCCGTCAGCCTGTAGCCGGGCAGCGCGGCAAGCAGCGCCGCGGAAGCGGCGGGAATGGCCAGCACGGCGACCGTGGCGTCGAAGGCGGGCACGCTCATCGCCGCTCTCCCCGGAAGTCGTCCAGCGCGCGGATGTCGACCGTGTCGAAGCGCTCGCGGATGCGGAACAGCACGATGCCGATGACGATGAAGGCGACGAGGACGGAGAAGGCGACGCTGATCTCGACCACCAGCGGCATGCCGCGCGCGCCGGCGGCGGCCAGCACCAGCCCGTTCTCCAGCGACATGAAGCCGACCACCTGGCCGATGGCGTTGCGCCGCGTCACCATCAGGAGCAGCCCGAGCAGCACCACGGCGAGCGCCATCGCCAGGTCCTCGCGCGCCAGCGGGTCGGCGTCGGCGGCGATGCGCAGCATCACCACCATCGACAGCGCCACCAGCCCCATGCCGGTCAGCATGGTCAACCCGATGCCGACCACGTTCTCGATGTCGCGATGGATGCCGAGGCGGCGGATGATGCGGTGGAGCGCGAGCGGTATGACGAGCGCCTTGAAGAGAAGCGCCACCGCGGCGGTGACGTAGAGATGCGGCGCCCCTTGCGCCCATGCCTGCCAGGCCACCGAGGCCGACAGCACCAGCGCGTGCAGCGCATAGGTGTTGATGAGGCCGTGCAGCCGGTCCTGATAGAGCAGCATGAAGGAGACCAGCACCAGCCCGCCGGCCAGCATGTGCGCGATGTCGAAGGAAAGCGCGGTTACCATGCTACATGCTCCGCGACACGAACAGCAGCAGCGTGCCGAGCAGGCCCAGCATCAGCGCCGCCCCGAGGAAATCCGGCACGCGGAAGACGCGCATCTTGGCGATGGAGGTCTCGAAGAAGGCGAGCAGGAAACCGCCGGCGGCGAGCTTGGCCAGCCACAGCGCAGCCCCCAGCGCCAGCGCCGCCACGCCAGCGCCGGCCGGCGCGATGCCCCACGGCACGAACACGCAGGCGATCAGCGACAGGTAGAGCACGAGCTTGAGCATGGCGGCGAGCTCGATCATGGCGAGGTGCCGGCCGGAATATTCCAGCACCATCGCCTCGTGAACCATGGTCAGCTCCAGATGCGTGGCGGGGTTGTCGACGGGGATGCGCGCGTTCTCGGCGATCGCCACCATGACCAGCGCCACCAGCGCCATGCCGAGCGAGACGCGCAGGCCCACCTCCGGGCTCGCCAGCACCGCCGAGACGGTCGAAAGCTGCGTCGAGCCGGCCACCAGCGCCAGCGCGAACATGGTCAGCATCATCGCCGGCTCCGCGAGCGAGGAGATCATCATCTCGCGCGAGGAGCCGATGCCGCCGAAGGCGGTGCCGACATCCATGCCCGCAAGCGCCAGGAAGAAGCGCGCGGTGCCCAGAAGCGCGATGATGGCGATCAGGTCCGCCGTCCAGGAAAACACCAGCCCGCCGGCGAAGGTCGGCACCAGGGCGGCCGCCACCCATGTCGCGGCGAACACCAGATACGGGAAGACGCGGAACAGCCACGAGGCGTTCTCGGCCACCACCGCGTCCTTGCGCATCAGCCGGGCAAGGTCGCGATAGGGCTGGATCAGCGACGGCCCCTTGCGGCGCGTCAGGCGCGCCTTGACCTTGCGCACGAAGCCGGTGACGAGCGGCGCGGCCGCCAGCACCGCCGCCATCTGCGCGCCCTGCACGAGGATGTCGAGGATCATGTCCATAGCGCCAGCACCAGAAGCAGCGCGACGAGGAAGAGGAAGACGAGCGTCAGATAGCGCCTTATCGTCAGGAACTGCAGGCGGTTGAGCCGGCCGGCGAGCGCGTCCACCGCGCGGGCCAGCGGCAGGTAGGCCCGCTCCCAGACGGGATCGTGGATGGCGAGCGAAAGGCGCGCCGGCCGCATGTCGCCCGGCGGCGGCATCGTCACCTCCTCGCGGGCGGCGAACACGGTCGTGCCGAAGATGCGGCGGAAGGGCTGGGCGAAGCCGCCGGCCGAATATTGCGTGGCCGCCCCCGCGACGGGGAAGCCGCAATCCCAGGCCGGCGCCCGGCGCAACCGGCTGGAGGCGAGCCGGTGGACGGCGAAGGCCGACAGCGACGCCGACAGGACGATGAAGGCGAACACCAGCAGGCCGTTGTAGGACGAGCGGCTTTCGGCGATCGGCACGATGGAGAGCCACGGCCGGTCGGCCTGGAGCGGCATCGCGCCGCCGACGAGAAGCCGCGTCACCGGCGCCAGCGCGTCGATGACGAAGCCCGGCAGCGTGCCGGCGGCAAGGCAGAGCAGCGCCAGCGACCCCATGGCGGCAAGCGAGAAGCGGTCCGCCTCCCGCGCCGTCCCGGCTTCGGGCGTGCGCGGCCGGCCGAGGAAGGAGACGCCGAAGGCGCGCACGAAGCAGGCGGCGGCGAGCGCGGCGGCCAGCGCCAGCATGCCACCCACGGCCGGCACCACGATCTTCAGGCCCCAGCCGCCGAGTTCCGGGCTTTGCAGGATGGCCTGGAAGGCGAGCCACTCCGAGATGAAGCCGTTGAAGGGCGGCAGGGCCGAGATCGCGATGGAGCCTGCGAGGAAGAACAGCGCCGTCGCCGGCATGCGGTGGATCAGCCCGCCGAGACGCTCCATGTCGCGGCCGCCGGTCGCCGTCAGCACCGCGCCCGCGCCGAAGAACAGCAGGCTCTTGAACAGCGAATGGTTGAGCACGTGGAACAGCGCCGCCGTCAGCGCCAGCGCCGCCGCCCAGCCCATGCCATCGGCGCGGAAGGCGAGCGCCAGCCCCAGGCAGGCGAAGACGATGCCGATGTTCTCGATGGTCGAATAGGCGAGAAGTCGCTTCAGGTCCCGCTCCATCAGCGCGTGCAGGATGCCGAGCACGGCCGTGCCGCCGCCGAGCGCCAGAAGCAGGATCGCCAACCACCAGGCCGGCTCGCCGATCAGGTCGAAGACGATGCGCACGAAGCCGTAGACGGCGACCTTGGTCATCACCCCGCTCATCAGCGCCGAGACGTGGCTGGGCGCCGCCGGATGGGCGAGCGGCAGCCACACATGCAGAGGCGCGAGCCCGGCCTTGGAGCCCGCCCCCACCAGCGCCAGCACCAGCGCCAGCGACGAGACGGCCGGGTCGCGCGCCGCCTCGCGGATGGCGGAAAAGCCGTACTCGCCGCCCGTCCCGGCGAGCAGGCCGAAGGCCAGCAGCAGCGCCATGGTGCCGAAGCCCGCCATCACCAGATAGACGGTGGCGGCCTGCCGGTTCGCCGCCTCGCGGTGGTGCGCCAGCACCAGCGCCCAGGAGGCGAGCGACATGAACTCCCACGAGACGAGGAAGGTGAAGGCGTCGTCGGCCAGCACCACGAGGTTCATGCCGGCGAGGAAGACGGGATAGAACGGCAGCACCCGGTGCGGCGCCTCCTCGTGACGGCCATAGCCGAGGCCGTAGAGGCTGGCGGCCGCGCCGCCGAGATTGACGACGGCGAGGAAGAAGGCCGACAGCGCGTCGATGCGGAAGCGCGCGCCCATCCACGGCAGGCCGAGCGGCAGCGTCAGATCCGAGCCCGCGCCGGCGAGCAGCGCCGCGAGCGCCACGCCGAGGCCGGCGAGCGAGGCGGCCAGCGACACGCCGTAGACGAGCGTTCCCGCCCACGGCCGGCGCGACAGCGCGACCGCCGGCACCGCGACCGCAAGCAGCGCGGACACCACCGTCAGCAGCGTCGCCGTCGCCTGCATCACGCGCTCCCGCCGGCCCCCGTCTCCTTGAGGCGCACGCCGCGCCCGCCCGACTGGCTCGAAGCCCCCTCGCCGATCAGCTCGATGCCGGCCGCGTCGAGCGCGGCGATCAGCTTGACCAGCGAGTCGACATTGCCGCGAATGGTGCCGTCGCTCGCCTCCATGCGCTGGATGGTCGGCACCGAAAGGCCCGACAGGTCGGCCAGCCGCCGCTGGTCGATGCCCAGAAGCGCCCTTGCCGCCCGAAGCTGCGCAGCCGTTATCACGGTTCAGACATCCATGTTGAATCGCATGCCATGAGGTATGCCATCCTGACGGCGCATATTCAAGGGAGGCCATCAACAAATGATGTTTCAAACATCATTATCGACGCGCACACCGGGGAACGCGCCGCCTCAGCCGAGGATCAGCACCTGCCCGACATGGAGGACGAGGCCAGCCAGCCCGCCGATCAGCATGCCGTTGAAGCGGATGTATTGCAGGTCGCGGCCGATGTTCAGCTCGACCAGCCGGGTAAGCTGGACGATGTCCCAGCTCCGCACCTGATCGGCGATGAAGGTGGAGACGCCGCTCTTCTGGTTCTCGACGAAGGTGGAGAGCGCGATGACGAAGCCGTGGTTCATGTCGGCGCGGATCGCCGGCTCGTTGCGGAGCTGGCGGCCGACCTCGGCATAGAGGTCGGCGAGATGGCGCCGCAGCAGCGAATCGTCGGCGTTGACGTCCTGCTCGACGAAGGCGCGCAGGCCGCTCCAGAAGTCTTCGGCCAGCGTGCGCAGCTCCGGCCGGGCGAGGAGGTCGCGCTTCAGCCGCTCCGCGCGCGCGGCATAGGCCGGCGAGGTGCGCAGCTCGGCGACGAAATTCTCCGCGAAGCGGTCGAACTCGCGCCGCAGCGCGTGGTCCGGGTCGGCCTCGGCCTCCGCCAGCAGCGTGCCGGCGGCGGCGACGAGGCGCTTCACCAGATAGGCGTCGGCCTGGAACATGGTCGCCAGCGTCGGCAGCTCCTGCCTGATGCGGTCGCGGATCGCGGCCAGCGTCTCCTCGTCGCGCAAGAGGCCGCCGAACACCTTCAGGATCTCGTCGAACAGCCGCTGGTGGCGGCGGTCGGCGGTGACGGCCGAAAGCAGGTCCGCCGCCAGCGGCGCAAGCTCCACCTTCCCGATCTGCCCGGCGATGCGCTGGCCGATGAAGTCGCGCAGGCCCGAGCCCTGCGCCGCCGCCAGCGCCTGCGGCACCAGCCTTGCGGTGAAGCGGGCAAGGCCGGCGGCGCGGCGGGCATCGGCCAGCCAGTCGGCCACGAGCAGCGCGAAATCGACCTGCTTGAGCTTCTCCCGCACCGGGCCGGGCGCAAGGAAGTTGACCTCGATGAAGCGGCCGAGATTGTCGGCGATGCGGTCCTTGTTGCGCGGGATGATCGCCGTGTGCGGGATCGGCAGGCCGAGCGGGCGGCGAAACAGCGCCACCACCGCGTACCAGTCGGCCAGCCCGCCGATGGCCGCGGCCTCGGCGAAGGCCGCGACATAGGCCAACGCCGGAACCGCGTCCTCGAAGGCGCGGGCGGCGAGGAACACGGCCACGCACAGCGCCAGCGCCGCCGTCGCCACCGCCTTGGTGCGGCGCAGCACGGCGAGCTTGGCGGCATCGTCCTGCGCGGCGGCCTGCGTGGTCGGCGCCCCCGGAAAAGCAGCCTTCATCGCCTGTCCTTTCGTGCCCTGTCGATTCCCGCCCGACAATGTGGGCATCGGCGCGGGATTCGTCACGCGAAAGGACGGTCCGTCACACCACGGCCGCCACGGCGAGAGCGAGCGCGCCCGCGCCGGGGCGCGCCGGCAGCGGCGGCGCCGGCTCCAGCTCGATCAGGCCGACGGTCTCGCCCTGGTCGAACCTGAGCCTGGCGTTGAAGCTGCGCGCCAGCCGCTTCATCGGCTCGTTGCGGGGATGGGTGGTGACGAGCAGCCGCTCGTAGCCGAAGGCGCGCGCGCTCTCGACCAGCCGCGCGAACAGGAGCCCGCCCAGGCCGCGGCGCTGGAGATGGCGCTCGACGCTGAAGGCGATCTCGCCGGTCGGCTCGGCATCCTCGGGGCGCTCGTGCAGCTCGGCCGCGCCCAGCACCTGCCCGTCGTCGACATAGCCGATGACGATGGTGCCGTCGTTGAAGCAGCGTTCCGCATAGGATGCGACGAAAGAGTCGCTGGTGGGTCCGTTGAAGCGGTCGCGCCGGCTGTCGGCGTCGAGCCGCAGCAGATGGTCCCTGAACTGCGGCAATTCCGAATGCCTCAGCAGCCTTATCCTGCCCGGGAGAGGCACGGCCGCCGCATGTGCTGTTCCTTGCATGTCGCACTCCTCGTGGGTTCCTCCCCGAGTCGTAGCAACTCGACACGGCGTTATATTGTGCAATGCAGCATGAAATGCAAGGGCAACCCGCCGCCGGGCCCGCGTCCGGATGGCGCATGGGAGGGCGCGCGGGTCCGGGATAAGTTGAAAATGATACTCCAGATTCCTTGCATTCTTGTCTGGAATTGTTCTAAGGTATGCGCAATAGTGCAGCGACGCTGAGAATTCCGAAAGGCTTGCCATGCGGCTCACCCGACAAACGAACTACGCCATCCGTATCCTGATGTATTGCGCGGCCAATGACGGCCGCCTGAGCCGCATTCCCGAGATCGCGGCCGCCTACTCGGTGTCGGAGCTCTTCCTGTTCAAGATCCTCCAGCCGCTGGTCGAGCACCGGCTGGTGGAGACCGTGCGCGGCCGCAACGGCGGCGTGCGCCTCGGCCGCCCGGCGACGGAGATCACCCTGTTCGACGTGGTGCGCGTCACCGAGGAGAACTTCGCCATGGCCGAGTGCTTCGAGAAGGACGCCACCGACTGCCCGCTGGTCGATTCCTGCTCACTCAACGAGGCGTTGCGCAAGGCGCTCGGCGCGTTCTTCGAGGTGCTGGAAGGTTATTCCATCCATGATCTCATCAAGGCGCGGCCGCACATGCGCGACCTGCTCGGCCTCGGCGACCTCGCCTCGCCGCAGGCGATGGTCAGCTAGACGAACCCGGAAAAGCCGCGCGAAGCGGCTTTTTCCCGCTTACGTCCGCCAGGGCTTCCGGCCGCGTCGATAGAGTCGAGTACGTCATCGGCGCGACCGTCCCGGACGAGTTGCATCGCCGCCACGCTGGTGGCGGGAATCAGGGCTGGAGCATCATATCCGGCAGCCCGGTTACCAGGACGGGCCAGGTGATCAGGACCGCCAGCAGCACCAGGTCGACCACCACGAACCAGCCCACGCCCTTGAAGATCGTGGTCAGTTGGACGCGATCTCCCAATGCCGCCTTGATGATGTAGACATTGAGGCCCACGGGCGGCGTCAGCAAGCCGATCTCCAGCAGCTTGACGAGGATGATGCCGAAGAAGATCAGGTCGATGTCGGCCCCGTGCGCCATCGGCAGGATGATCGGCATGGTCAGCAGCAGGATGCCTATCGAATCGAGGAACATGCCCAGGAACAGATAGAGCAGGCACACCGCGAGCAGCACCATCAACGGCGAGGTTCCGAACTCGACCAGCAGTTCGGCCGTGTATGCGGGAACCCCGGAGACGGCCATGAACTTGCCCAGAAGCGCCGTGCCGATGATGACGAGAAAGATGGAGGCGGTCGACATCAACGTCGCTTCGGTCGCGCGCTTCATCACGGCGAAATTCAGCTTGCCGCGCACCGTGCCCAAAAGGATCGCCAGCGCCGCACCCACCGCGCCTGCCGCGGTCGGGGTGAAGAAGCCTGCGAAAATGCCGCAAAGCACACCGATGATGATGACCGGCAGCGGCCATGTCTCTCGGAATGCCTCGATCTTCTCGGCGCGGGTGAACTTCTCCTCGATCTTCGGCGCCAGCTTCGGGTTGAGGATGCAGCGGATGATGATCATGAACGAGAAGGCGAGCGCGGTCAGGATGCCCGGCACGATCCCGGCCGCGAAGAGGCGCGCGATCGAGACCTCGGCCAGGAAGCCGTAGATCACCATCAGGATCGAAGGCGGGATCAGCGCCCCCAGAGTGCCGGCGGCGGCGATGACGCCGGTGGCCAGTCCCGGATGATAGCCGTAGCGCAGCATCTCGGGGGTGGCGATACGGGCGAAGGCCGAGGCGGTGGCCACCGAGGAGCCCGAGGCGGCGGCGAGAACGGCATTCGCGCCGACGCTGGACACGGCAAGGCCGCCCGGCATCCAGGACAGCAGGATGCGCATGGCGCGGAACAGTCCGCTCGATAGGCCAGCTTCCGACGCGACGAACCCCATCAGCAGGAACATCGGGATGGCGGTGAGATTCCAGTCGCCGACGAAGTTGAAGGGGATCGCGGTGATGATACCCCAGGCAGCTCTCCAGCTCAGCAGCACGCCGATGCCGATGAAGGAGACGAGGCCCAGCGCCACGCCGATCTGGACCCGCAGGGCCAGAAGGATCAGGCCAAAGCCGATCCCCACGAAGCCGATTGCTACGCTGCTCATGCGAGGTCCTCACACATGCGTTTCGGTCGACTGGGCGACAAAGGTGGAAAGCGGGGCTGTCAGCGACTTGAAGAAATGACGTATCGTGACCAGCGTGATCGAGGCGAAGCCGATCGGAAGGATGAACTTCGCGGGCCAGACAACGACATAGACCGCGGCCATCATCAGCTCGTTCTTCCTGAAGGAGGCCATGGCATCGATCCAGGTCTGACGGGTGAGGATCGCGAAGAAGATCGCGCAGATCAGATAACCCACCGCCAGCGACAGGCGCTGCGCCCAGGGCGGCATCATCAGGTAGAACAGGTCCACCTGTATGTTCTCATGCTTCCATTCCACCATTGCGATGGGAAGGAAGACGACCAGAACCATGTGGTAGACCGAGATCACCTCGAGGTTGCCGGCGATGGGCGTCCCGAAGAAATTGTCGGCGATCACGTCGATCACTGTCTGGACCATCATCAGGACGAGCCCGGCGCTGGCGATCAACATCAGCACCCGTGACATGCGGTAAAGGAATGTGTCGATCATCTCGATCTCCTTGGCCCGGCATCGCATATCCCCGCGCGGGGATATGCGATGCCTGCGAGTGTCACCTGCCGTAGGAAGAGAGGTCGATATTGGCGTAGACTTCCTCGCGCATCACCTTGCGCAAGGATTCCGCGTCGTCACGAGCGATCCCCTCGAGGCGCTTGTCCCATTTGGCATAGGTTTCCATGAAACGCGCGGCGAGCGCGTTGGCATCCGCCACGCCCAGCTGGGTGCCGGTTTCCTCCACCAGCCTGTCCGTGTTGTCAGCCACGAACTGGTCCAGCGCCGCTGTCAGCTCCGGGGACGGGTCCATGACCTTCACGCCCTTGGCGTCAGCCTCCGACAGGGCGTCGTCGACCGCCGCCTGGAAGGCGAGGGAGACATCGACGGTGTTGCCCGCGACGGCATCGACCAGGAGAGCCCGGTGTTCGTCGCTCAGCCCGTTCCAGGTATCGGCGTCGATCGCATATTGCCAGCCGGAGTAATAGGGTCCGACGGGCAGCCGGGTGGCGAACCTGGCCACATCCCACAGCGAACGCGACTTCAGATCGTTGAGTGGGATGACCGCGCAGTCGAGCTGGCCCTTTTCCAGGCCCGAGAACATGTCGGCAGAAGGCACGTTGACCGAGGCCGCCCCGACCGAATTGGCGAAGGCGGTATGGATGGTCGAGGGCATGCGCAGCTTGGCGCCCCGGATCTGCTCGAGCGTGGCGATCTCGCGCGAGCATATCATCTCATATTGCGGCGAGGACATCGCGCCGAGAAAGACGATGCCATGCTTGTCGAACATCGCCTTCATCTCGGGATCGGTCGTGTAGAACTCATTGATCGCAAAAAGCGCGGTGATGGGGTCCTTGAGGCCGATGGCAAGCGTGGCGATGACATTGTCCTCGGGCAGGTCCGAAGGCGTATAGGTGCCCGCGTGATAGGTCATCTGCACGAGGCCGTCGGTCAGGCCCGACAGATGCGCCACCGGCGGCAGAAGCGAGGTTCCGGTGAAGAGCTTGATCTTCAGACTGCCGCCCGAACGCTCTTCCAGCTCCTTGGCCAACGGCACATAGCCGTCGCGCGTCAGCGGATGGGTGTCGGGAAACCAGATGCTCGCGGTGATCTCTTCCGCAAACGCCGGCGCCGTCGCGAAGAGGCTAAGCAGGCTCGCGCCTGCAAATCTGGCAAATCTGTTCATCTGTTTTCCTCCTTGTTGGGTTCCTGTTCCGTGCGGCCTTGCGGGCACGCGTCTTTCTCTTCCTGCCCGGAGAAGGCGGCGCCGGCGACCGGCAGCGCCCGCTCCCGGGTCCTCATCCCGGTTCCGGGGTAAAGATGCTCCAGAGCTTGCGGACGTCTTCGGTCGAGCGCCAACCGGCCTGCGCACCCTCTGCCACCAGAAACACATCGCCGGCGCGGAATGTCATTTCGGCGCCGCCGGCATCGAAAACCGTCACCGCACCGGCATGAAGATGCATCATCTCATAGTAGCCGTAGCGGACCGGGATGCGCTCGTAAGGAGTCGCGGTCCACAGACCGGCCGACCAAGCGCCGTCTCCCGCGCCGGCCAGCTCCAGCTTGGTGCAGATCGGGGGTGGCCCGACAAGAACGTCGCCCCCCGGCGGGGCCGAAAAGCGCTGCCCGGCATCGCGGTCGATGCGCTGGATGCCGGGCGCACCGCTTTCCCGCGGCTTGCGATCGGCATAGCCGTTCACGATCCACGATGCCTGTCCGCCGGTCCGCCAGTCGAAACCCTGCCCCGGGGCGATTGCCGCGCTCTCCCCGGCGCCAAGGCGGATTTCGCCGCCATCGTGGCGCAGCGTCAGCTCACCCTCCAGGACGATGACGACCAGGTGCCGCCCGCCGCTTTCGTGACGGCCGAGGAGATCGCGGCCCGAAGCGCGCCAGAACTCCCAGCCGCGATGATGGCTGACCCCGAGCACATTGCCGAGGAAGGCGTCGCCCGCAGCCTGCCTCGCGGGCGTGCGGCGCAGGTCGAAGACCGGCATCGCGACGGGTGAAGGATTCTTGGCCAGCGTCATGAGGCGAAGCCCATCCTGTCCTTGAGCCAGTACCAGCGGATGCCGGCATTCATCACCGGCTCCCTCATCTTGTGCCAGCCGATGGTCTGGATCGGCGTAACCGGGAAGGCAGGCTCGCGGCCCTCGGCCAGCCAATCCGAGATCATGCGCCCGAAGGCTGTGGCGAGCGCGATACCGCGACCGTTGTAGCCCAGCATCGCGAAAAGACCGGGCGCCGGCGCGTGCAGATGCGGCAACCCGTCCATCGTGAGGGCGAGCTGGCCCGACCAGCGGCGGGCGATGCCCAGATCGGCGAGCGCCGGGAATGTGCGCTTCAGCCCTTCCTCCAGCGCCGCCATCAGGCGCGGGTCTTCCATCGCTCCGACCGCGCCACGCCCGCCGAAGACAATCCGTCCGTCGATGGACTGGCGCATGTAGAAGGCGAGCTTGCGCGTCTCCGAGAGAACGACCCCGCCCGGCATCAGTTCGCCGCGCAATCGCTCGGAAAGAGGATCGGTGGCGATCAGCATGCTCTGGACCGGCAGGATAGACTGGTGCAGCCCGTCGATCAGGTCGCCGCTGTGGGCGTTGGTCGCCACCAGCACCCGCGCCGCGCGCACCAGGCCTTCGCCGGTGCGGATTTCCCAGGTTTCTCCCCGGCGTTCCAGCGAAAGCGCGGGGCTGTTCTCGAATATTCGGGCTCCGGCGGCAATCGCGGCCCGGCCGAGGCCGCGCGCATAGGCCAGCGGATCGAGCGAGCCGGCACGCGGGTCGTGCCAGCCGCCATGGTAGATCGTGGTCCCGGAGCGTGCCGCGATCTCCTCGCGCGACAGGATCGCAACCCCGACCCCACGTTCCTCCCACTGGCGGGCGCGGTTGAGCACCGCCCCCAGCGCACGGGGCGAATGCGCGGCCTGTATCCAGCCGGCGCGGACAGGCGAACAATCGATCCCGTGGCGCTCGACGAGATCGAAGACCGCGTCGGCCGCCCCTCCGGCAAGCTCGATCAGCGCCTGACCGCGCTGCGGTCCGAATTTCGTCAGAAGGTCTTCCGGGTCGTATTTCAGCCCCGGAATGACCTGCCCGCCATTGCGGCCCGAGGCGCCGAACCCAACGTGACGGGCTTCGAGCACAAGGGTGGACACGCCGTTCCCGGCCAGATGCAGCGCGCTCGCGAGGCCGGTGAAGCCGCCGCCGATGATCGCCACATCCGTCTCGGTCGTGCCCGACAGCGCCGGCCGGTCGAGGGACGGCTCGCGGCTCGTCTCCCACCACAGTGCCTTGTCGTAGCTGTCGGCGCTCAGCCCCATCTCACGCCTCCTCAGCGGACGCGAATTGCGGATAGACGCGCCGGGCGGTTTCGACCGAGAGCATTCCGTTGGCGACATCTCTGCGGATCTCGTCGAGCGCGCGGTCTTCGGGCCTGCCGTAGCCCCCGCCGCCGCCGAGACGGAAGACCACGAGGTCGCCCTTCTTCAGCTCGCGCATGTCTTTCGAGCCGAGGCTGATGACTTCGTTGCCGCGATGGATCTCGCAAGCGCCGGTGGTGCCCGGCATGCCGCCGAACAACGGCTGGGGCGCATTGCGGAAACGATCCGAGTAAAGCGCGACCGTGGCGTTGTCCTTCAGGATGCGGAAGGCCTTGACGAAGCCCGCCCCGCCGCGATGGGCGCCGTGACCATAGGCCTCGGGCACCAGCGCATACTCCTCGACGCGGAAGAAGGAGTAATCCTGGTCGATGGCCTCGACCGGCGTGTTGGCGCAGTTCGCCATCGGCATGTCGATCGCGTCGCAGCCGTTGGCGGTCGCCGAGGCGCCGTAGCCGCCGCCATAGATCTCCAGATAGACCGAGAAGCCCTCGTCGCCCATCCACGACAGGCACCCCGACGTGGTGGTGTCGAACCCGCTGGCGATCACCTGATCCGGCACCGCCTGCGCAAGCGCCTTCATCGTCGCGTTGTAGGCGCGGTAGCAGATGTTCATCCGCGCCCGTACCGGGGCGGGATAATACGGATTGAGGATCGATCCCTTAGGAACCTTCACCGTGATCGAGCGACTGACGCCGGCATTGAACGGAATATCGGGCGAGGTCAGCACGCTTTTCACGCACGACACCGTAGCCGACATCGTCGCCGCCAGCGGCGCATTGAGCAGGGTGCGCACCTGCGGATCGGTGCCTTCGTAGTCGACCTCGATCCGGTCACCGCTGATGGTCACTTTCGAGCGCACCCGCACCGGATCGGTGCCGATGCCGTCATCGTCGATGAAATCCTCGCCGTAATAGACGCCGTCGGGCGCGGCCGCGATCCCGGCGCGGAACCGGCGCTCCGAATAGTTCTGGAACTCGGACATGACCTCCATGACCTTGGCCGAGCCGTATTTGGCGCAAAGCTCGCCGACCCGGCGGGCGCCAACCCGGTTCGATGCGATCTGGGCATCGCAATCGCCCATCGTCTGCAACGGGGTGCGCACATTGGCGCGCAGGAATTTCTCGAGAAGCCCTCCGTTCCAGTCGCGGCTGTAGGAGAATTTGGTCGGCGGCAGGATGATGCCCTCGGAATGGACGTCGCGCGCATTGGGGCTCAGCCCCGGCGACCCGCCGCCGATGTCGAGGTGATGGGCGACCGAGGCCGCGAACCCGACCCGCTCACCCTCGTGAAAGATCGGGTTGAAGAAGAAGATGTCCTGAAGATGCTGGCCGCCCGAATAGGGATCGTTGATGATGAAGAAATCATCCTCGGTCAGCGTGTCGAGGTCGTAGGCCTCGGCGCAGGCCTGGAAGACCGAGCCGATGGTGCCCAGCTGCATCGGGATCAGCTCGGCCTGGGCGATCGTGTTGCCGTCCCGGTCCAGCAGCGCGGCCGAACCGTCGCGGGCCTCGCGCAGGATGGTCGAGAAAGCCGAGCGGATCAGTTTCTCGCCCATCTCGCGGGCCGCGGCGGCGAGAGCCTGACTGATAACGGCATAATCGGTGGGATCAAGCGCCATGGTTCACGCCTTCCTGCGCACGATGAAGTTGTCGTTTTCGTCGCGGGTGACAGCCCAGCCCGCGGGCACCAGCGTCGTCGTCGAATAGCCCTCGATCAGCGCCGGGCCCTCCTGGGGCTGGCCGGGCACAAGCGAGGAGGCCGTGATGACGAGCACCTCATAGGCGCCGTCATTGCCCTGCATCCGGGCCGTCTGGCTGGCGGGACGGTCGGTCAGCTCGCGCTCCTTGAGAAGCGGCAGGCTTTCGATCGGCCGGGTCGCCTCGAGCCGGAAGCCGACGATCTCGATCGCCTGCTTGGCCGAGGCCCCGTGCATGTAGACGCGATGATGGGCGGCAATGAAGTCGTCGATCAGTTGCTGCCGCGCCAGCGTCGGAAGAGCCGCCTCATCGAGATCGACCGCGATCTCGAAAGCCTGGCCCACGAAGCGCATATCAGCGACGAACTTGAACTGGAGTTTCCCGTCCAGGCCATAGGCGCTGAAGTCCGAAAGCGCCTCGGCAATCATCTCGGCGAAGGTCTCGCGCACGATGGCGGGGGCCTCGTCGTCGACACGCGAGCGGCGGGTGATCGTGTAAATCTTCGAGAAATCGGAGGCGATCAGGCCATAGGCGGAAAGCACTCCGGCATTGGGCGGCACCAGCACCATGTCGAGCCCCAGCTCCGCGGCGACTTCGACCGCCATCAGGGGGCCGGCACCGCCGAACGGCACCAGCGAATAGTCGCGTGGATCGTGGCCCTTCTCGGTCGAGATCAGCTGGATAGCACGCACGATGTTTGCGGCGGCAAGGCGCAGCGCGGCATTGGCGGCCTGCGGCACGCTCATGCCCAGCTTGGCCGCCAGCGGCGCGAAAGCGGCCTCGGATCTTTCGCTCAGGATCTCCATCGTGCCGCCGAGGAAGGCTTCGGGGCGGATGGTTCCATGGATCACATGCGCATCGGTGATCGTGGGCAGGGTGCCACCGCGATTGTAGCAGGCGGGACCTGGCACAGCGCCTGCGCTGCGCGGTCCGACACGCAGCATGCCGCCATCATCGATCCAGACCAGGCTGCCGCCGCCGGCGCCGATGGTGGCGATGTCAAGGACCGGCGTGCGCACGGGCAGGCCGTCGAGCACGGTATCGGGCGAGATTCCCGGACGCCCTCCGGTGACGAGGCAGACATCCGTCGAGGTGCCGCCCATGTCGAAGGTGATCAGGTTGCCGACACCAGACCGCTGCGCCTGGCGCGTCGCCCCGACCACGCCCGCCGCCGGGCCGGAGAACAGGGCCGAGATCGCATTGCGGCGCATGCCCGTCACCGGCAGGCGACCGCCATTCGACTGCATCACCGACAGGCGCTCGCCATAGCCGCGACCGGCAAGCTCGCGCTCGAGGCGCAAAAGATAGGCGTCGATCACTGGCTGGACATAGGCCGCAAGCGTCGTCGTCGAAGCCCGCTCAAATTCACGGAACTCGCGACTCACATCCGACGAGCAGGTGATGAACACATCCTTCAGCCCCGCTTCCAGCGCCACCTGAAGCTCGCGCTCATGCGAGGGATTGGCATAGGACGACAGCAGGCAGATGCCGACGGCCTGGTAGTCCCCCGCCCGCAATTGCGGGATCAGCGCCGCGGCGGCGGCGCGGACATCCAGCGTCTCGATGATCCGGCCTTCGGCATCGATCCGCTCCGACACCTCAAAACAGTCGCGGCGCTCGACCACTGGCACCGGGCGCTGGTAGCGCAGATCGTAGATGTTGAGCCGATCATGCCGCTGCAAATGCAGGATATCGCGGAAACCCCGTGTGGTGACGAAGGCGACCCGGGCCCCTTTGCGCTCGAGGAGCGCGTTCGTCGCCACGGTGGAGCCGTGAACAAAATCATCGACCGTAACCAGCTCCAGCCCGGCGCTCTCCACCGCGTCGATGACGCCGATGTCCGGGCTTTGCGGGGTGCTGGGCACCTTGATCAGGACGATGCGCCCGTCCTCGACCGCGACCAGATCGGTGAAGGTGCCACCCACTTCGACTCCGACACGCATGAAGGCTCCCCTGCTACAAATTGAAATTTCCTTCAATGTACCTTCATTTTTTACGATTCATCAAGTGGAAATTTTCTAATTTTTGAAAGAAACATCTCTTTCTTTTCATATTAATGACGGCTATGCGTGGAGGACTGGCATTCCAGCTGTCAGCCACCGGCTGCCGGACCGCACGCTCGTGCTCCCCGGAGCAGGGAACCCACTGGTTTTGTCACGGAATTCTCTATATCTGTTCCAAGCAAGTCGGAGCCCGCGCTCATGAATTCCAACCATCTGATCAGTCAGCGTCTGCGTCAGATTCGAAAGGATCTTTCCCTCTCGCTTTCGGACCTGTCAGAGCGTTCCGGAGTCTCCGTTGGCACGCTCAGCCAGCTGGAGCGAGGCATGGGCCGGCCTTCGCTGCGCACGATCGAGCGCATCTCGCAGGCGCTTGGGGTGCCACCGTTCTGGCTTTTCGACATGCCCGATCAGGAAAGCCCGACCGATGATTCGGTGGTGGTGCGCGCAGGTCACGGCGTGAAGCTGACCGTAACCGAGCAGGGCATGAAGAAAACCCTGATCACGCCGCGCAATTTCGACCGCATGCAGATGATGACCGTCGAGATGGAACCGGGCTCGAAATCGAGCCCAGGCTTCTACCGGCATGAGGGAATCGACGTGGGATATATCCTGTCCGGCTCGCTCAACCTCGAAGTGGACGGCCGCACCCATGTTCTCTCGGTTGGGGATTGCTTCGCCTTCGACAGCCAGTTGCCGCACAGGTTCGAGAATCGTGGAGGAACCCGTGCAGAGGTGCTCTGGATCAACACCAAGTCCCGCCTGACCGGCCTGCCGCCCGTCGCGTCGGACGCGCAGACTGAATCCAGCCAGATCTGATCGGATCGGGCCGGCCGCGAGCTGATCCGCGAACGGCACATTGGTGGGCGATGACGGGCTCGAACCGCCGACATCTTCGGTGTAAACGAAGCGCTCTACCAGCTGAGCTAATCGCCCTCAGGGGCGGACGTTTAAGCGGGCGTCCCTGCTTAGGCAAGTGGAAAACACCGTCGCGCGGCGGCGCTCCGCGCCGGGCCGGAAACCGCGTCACCGCCCTTCTCGCCGAGCGGCCGCCGCTTTCGCACAGGCTTTTTCCGTCGCCAGTCGCGATGGCCGGAAAATCGGCGGCCGACGCGCTTGACACCATCGGAAGAACCGCCTAATTCACGCCCACAACACGCGCCGCCCGGCGGCGCGCCAATGCGCGGGTGTAGCTCAGTCGGTTAGAGTGCCGGCCTGTCACGCCGGAGGTCGCGGGTTCGAGCCCCGTCACTCGCGCCATTTCTCAATCACTTGCATGATCTTCCTTGTGCGACGCTTCAACATGCGTCCTGCCTTCTCGCGGCTTTGCCGGCGCGCGCCCCCGGCGTGAAGCGGCCGCGACAGAAGGCCGGTCAGAGCACACGCACTAGCGCTACGGCGGCGTCGAAATCGCGCCGGCGCGCCTGCCTGCGCGCCGCGGCCTCCGCATCCTCGCCCCACAGCTCGATGTTCCAGTCCTCGTCGACATGGGCGGCGGCCCACGCCTCGTCCGGCGAGACCGCGCCCGCCTCGACGGCGAGCGCCAGGAGCGCCGAGCCGGTCAGCGTGGTCATGACGTGGATCGCGGCGAGCCGGAACGGCTCCTCGCGCTGCCGCAGCCACAGGCCGACCGCGCCGACCGATTCGCGCGGCTGCTCGACATGGATCACGCCCTCGGCGAGGAGGAAGCGCGCGCCGAGCGCCGAGCGCACCCAGTCGAGCACCGGGTCCCAGGCCTGCGCCTGGCGGGCGGCCAGCGCCTCCGGCTCGCCGGCGCGATAGCACAGCAGATCGGAGGCCGAGAAGCGCATCACGTCCTCCAGCACCGCCTGCGTGTCGGCGGCGACGCCGTCCATGGCGGTGTTGACCAGCCGCAGCACCGGCATCGAGACCGGGTCGATCGTCTCGCCCTGCGCGGCAAACTCCGCCGCCACCAGCGCCGCCGCCCGCTCGCTCGGCAGCACGAGCGGCGCCTTGCCCGGCGTGCGCACCGGCTTGCCGTCGAGGCGCACGGCGAAGCCCTCCGCCGTTTCGACCACCCCGGCGTCCTTGTAGAAGCGCCTGGGCAGGGTCTGCCGCATCTGGTTCTGCGCCCGGCGCATCGGGTCGGGATCGGACAGCCGGTTCCCGTCCTCCAGATCGTTGAGAAGATCGCGCATCGCTTTTCCTTTCCCGGTCGGCTTGTCCGCCCCGTCAGCCGGGCAGCGCCCCGCGCCGCACCGGCCTGTTGACCAGATAGGGCCCCGCCGCGACCGGCGCCAGCGCGGCGAAGATGTGCGGCGACAAGAGCGTGCGGTCGCGCCGAAACGGCCGGATGCCCTGCCAGCGGCACCACGGACAGACGAGGAGGCCGCCGGCGCTCGACATCTCGGTCGCTATCTGGTGCAGCCCCCGGAAGAAGGCGGGCATCGCCACGACCGCGGCCGCGAAGGCGTCCGTCGCGGGCCGGCCTGCCTGCGAGACCGCGATCATGCCCCCTCCTCCGCGCTCGCCTCGTCGAAGCCGAGCAGGTTCCAGCTCTGGCGCATGTGCGGCGGCAGCGGTGCGGTGACGTCGATCGTGCCGCCCTGCGGATGCGGGATGACGATGCGCCGGGCGTGAAGGTGCAGCCGGTTCTGGATGCCGCCGGGAAACTCCCAGTTCTGGTCGGCCTCGAAATATTTCGGGTCGCCGATGATCGGACAGCCGATATGGGCGGCATGCACGCGAAGCTGGTGGGTGCGGCCGGTATGGGGCTCCATCTCCAGCCAGCTAAGCGACTGGCCCGCCTGCTCGACGACGCGGTAGTGGGAGACGGCGTGGTCGGCCCCCTCCTCGCCGTGGCGGGCGACGCGCATGCGGTCGCCGTCGCGCGTCTGCTCCTTGACCAGCCAGGTCGAGATGCGGTCCTCGCGCTTCTTCGGCACGCCCTTCACCAGCGCCCAGTAGGTTTTCCTGGCGTCGCGACCGCGAAAGGCCTCTGCGAGCTTCATCGCCGCCAGCCGCGAGCGCGCCACCACCAGCACGCCGGATGTGTCGCGGTCGAGCCGGTGGACGAGGCGCGGCTTCTCGCCCTTCCTGTTGCGCAGCGCCTCCAGCATGCCGTCGACATGGCGCGCCACGCCCGAGCCGCCCTGCACCGCAAGGCCGGCCGGCTTGTCGAAGACATAGACGGCCGGGTCCTCGTGGATCAGCATCTTCGCCAGCACCTCGGCGTCGGCCTCTCCGCGCATGGTGCGCGCCGTCACCGGCCCCTCGCCCTTGCGGTCGACGGCGAGCGGCGGCACGCGGATCACCTGTCCGGGCTCCACGCGCGTGTCGGCCTTGGCGCGGCCGCCGTCGACGCGCACCTGGCCGGAGCGCAGCAGCTTCTGGAGCTGGCCGAAGCCCAGCCCCGGATAATGGGCCTTGAACCAGCGGTCGAGCCGCATGCCCGCCTCGCCGGCCTCGACCGTTATCAGTTCCACGCCTGCCATCGCCTGCCACTCATGCCTGTTCGCGCAGGCCAGATAGCATCAGGCAAGGCTTTTGCCGAGCCACATTCCGACAAACAGCGCGGCGACGGAGACGGCGAGGCTGGCCGCCACGTAGAGCGCGGCCTGCGCCGTCGCGCCGCGCTCGTAGAGCACGGCGACGTCGAGCGAGAAGGCGGAGAAGGTGGTGAAGCCGCCGAGGATGCCGGTGGCGACGAACAGGCGCAGTTCCGCCGAGCCGCCGAAGCGGCGCGCCAGCACCTCCACGAACAGGCCCATGACGAAGGAGCCGGCGATATTGACGGCAAGCGTCCCCCACGGGAACGCCGGGCCGAACAGCCTGAGCGCCGCGAGGTTGACGAGATGGCGCAGGCCGGAACCAAGCGCGCCGCCGATGGCGACGAGAAGAAGATGGTACATGCCCCGTCGCGCCCCCGCCTCTACCTGCCCTGCCGCTCGCGCCTGAGCTTCGCCCACCAGTCGAGCCGCTTCCTGATCTCGCGCTCGAAGCCGCGGTCGGGCGGGTCGTAGAAGGTCTGGCGGCCGAGCGCCTCGGGAAAATAGTCCTGCCCGGAAAACGCATCCGGTTGGTCGTGGTCGTAAGCGTAGCCCTCGCCGTAGCCTTCCGCCTTCATCAGCCTGGTCGGCGCATTGAGGATGTGGCGCGGCGGCGCCAGCGAGCCGTGCTCCCTGGCGGTGCGCATCGCGGCCTTGAAGGCGGTGTAGAGCGCGTTCGACTTGGGCGCGGTGGCGAGATAGACGCAGGCCTGCGCCAGCGCCAGCTCGCCCTCCGGCGAGCCGAGATAGTCGTAGGCGTCCTTGGCCGCGTTGGCGATGGCCAGCGCCTGCGGATCGGCGAGGCCGATGTCCTCGACCGCCATGCGCACCAGCCGCCGGCCGATATAGAGCGGGTCCTCGCCGGCGTCGAACATGCGCGCCAGATAATAGAGCGCGGCGTCGGGGTCGGAGCCGCGCACCGACTTGTGCAGCGCGGAGATGAGGTTGTAGTGGCCGTCCTGGCTCTTGTCGTAGATCGGCGCCCGCCGCTGGACGATCCGTTGCAGGGCCTCGGCGTCGAAGGTCTCGCCCTCGCCCGCCGCCCGCCAGACCTCCTCCGCCAGCGTCAGCGCCGCGCGGCCGTCGCCGTCGGCCATGCGCACAAGCACGGCGCGCGCCTCCTCCGAAAGCGGCAGCGTCCGTCCCTCCAGCCGCTCCGCCCGCTCCAGAAGCGCGGCGATGCTTTCGGGGTCGAGCGGCTTGAAGGTCAGCACCCGCGCCCGCGACAGGAGCGCGGCGTTGAGCTCGAAGGACGGGTTCTCCGTGGTCGCGCCGACGAGGATGACGGTGCCGTCCTCCATCACCGGCAGGAACGAGTCCTGCTGCGCCCGGTTGAAGCGGTGGATCTCGTCCACGAACAGCAGCGTCTGGCGGCCGCCGGCGCGGCGCAGGCGCGCGGCCTCGAACACCTTCTTCAGGTCCGCGACGCCGGAGAAGATCGCCGAGATCTGCTCGAAGGCAAGCCCGGTCTCGCCGGCGAGCAACCGCGCCACCGTCGTCTTGCCGGTGCCGGGCGGCCCCCAGAACACCATCGAGCCGAGCGAGCCGGAGCGGATCATGCGCGTCAGCACCCCCTCCGGCCCGGTCAGGTGCTCCTGCCCGACCACCTCGGCGAGCGTCGTCGGGCGCATCCGGTCGGCGAGCGGCCGTCCGACTTGCGCCGCAGGTTCGGGGTCGGGCGCGAAGAGGTCGGCGGCCATGGCGTCAGTAGCGCAGGATCTGGTTCATCAGCCGGCCGTCGCGCTCGATGGTGAAGCGCCACCAGCGCGCCTGCGTCGAGGCCACCTCGCGCAGCTTCTCGGCCGTGTCGATCGCCTCGCCGTTGACCTCGCGCACGATGTCGCGCGGGCGAAGGCCGAAGCCGGCGGCCGGCGAATTGCCGAGAATCTCGACGATGGCCACGCCGCGGGCCTCGCCGCGCATGCCCAGCCGCTGGGCGAGGCGGGGCGAAAGCTCCGCCACCTTGGCCCCGGCGAAGGGGCTGCGCCCGTCGATGATGATCTCGGCGCTCGAGGCGCCCTCGGGCGCGCGGATCAGCTCCACCTCGACGCCGCGCTCCCTGCCCTGGCTCAGCACGGACAGCTGCGCCGTGCTGCCGATGGGGCTGGTGGCAAGCCGGTAGCCGAGCGCGTCGGGATGCTCGATGGCCGCGCCGTTCATGGCCAGCACCACGTCGCCGGGCCGCAGACCGGCCTTCTCCGCCGGGCCGTCGGGCACGACCGACTTGACCAGCGCCCCTTGCGGCCGCGCCATGCCGAGCGCCTCGGCCATGGTGGCGTCCACGCTCTCGAAGGTGGCGCCGACGAAGGGCCGCTCGAAATAGTCGAGCCCCCCGCGCGCCGCCTCGACCACGGCGCGCACGATGTTGGAGGGAATGGCGAAGCCGATGCCGATCGACCCGCCGGTCTGGGAGAAGATCGCGGTGTTGATGCCGATCACCTCGCCGGCCATCGACACCAGCGCGCCGCCGGAGTTGCCGGGGTTGATCGCGGCGTCGGTCTGGATGAAGAAGCCGAAATCGGAAACGCCGATATGGGTGCGGGCGAGCCCCGAGACGATACCGCTGGTGGTGGTCTGGCCGACGCCGAACGGGTTGCCGATGGCCAGCACCAGGTCGCCGACCTCAAGCGCGTCGGAATCGCCCAGCGGCGCCACCGGGAACGGCTCCGGCCCGTCGATCTTGAGAACGGCGAGGTCGAGCGATTCGTCCTTGAGCAGGATGGCGCTCTGGAACTCGCGGCCGTCGGCGGTGGCGACGCGCACCTGGTCGGCGTCGCGGATGACGTGATAGTTGGTCACGACATAGCCGCTGGCGTCGACCAGCACGCCCGAGCCCAGCGAAGACTGCACGCGCGGCGGCATCTGCCGGCGGCCGAAGAACTGCTCGAAGAACGGATCGCCCGCGAAGGGCGAGCGCACCACGACCTGCTGCGAGGCGTAGACGTTGACGACGGCGGGCGCGATCTCGCGCACCAGCGGCGCGAAGGAGAGCTGCATCTCGGCCTGGCCGAACGGCACGCGCCGCGCCGGCTCGGCGGCGGCGTCGTCGCCGCGCAGCAGCTCGCTCAGCGCGTCGGCCAGCCCCCGGCCGCCGCTGTCCTGCGCCGACGCCGGCGCCACGACGAGCAGCGCGGACAAGAGGGCGGAAAGCAGAAGCGTGCGGGGCATGGCGATTCTCCGGTGGGAAGGCGCGATGCCATTTTCGCGAGGATTGTGCAAAATGAAAGGCCGACGGCCGCTGTGCGCCGCGCGGCTTGTGGGCAAGCATCGGCGCCGCCCCTTGCCCCTGCCCCGCAAAGCGAAAAGGGGCCTTGCGGCCCCTTCCCGAAAAAGCGTCGCGATGCGGCGATCAGGCCGCTTCGGACTCGCTCTCGGCGGTCTCGGCCTCGAGGCGGGCGCGGTCGGCCGCGCCCTTGGCCGAGGTGTCGCGCTCGACGAACTCGATCACGGCCATCGGGGCGTTGTCGCCGTGGCGGAAGCCCGCCTTCATGATGCGCAGATAGCCGCCGTTGCGGGTGGCGTAGCGCGGGGCGATGATGTCGAACAGGCGCTTGGCGGCGGCTTCCGAGCCGGTCGCAGCGATCGCCTGGCGGCGGGCGTGCAGGTCGCCGCGCTTGCCGAGCGTGACCAGCTTCTCCACGATGGGTCGCAGCTCCTTGGCCTTGGGCAGCGTGGTGGTGATCTGCTCGTGCTCGATCAGCGAAGCGGCCATGTTCGTGAACAGCGCCTTGCGATGGCTGACGGTGCGGCCGAGCCGGCGTCCGGACTTTCCGTGGCGCATGGGCCTTCTCCTTCTCTCAAGAGGCGCAGGGGCCTCGTTATCCTTGCCGCATGATCCGGTGCGAAAGGCGGATGCCGCCCCTCGCGGTCATGCTCAATACTGGTCTTCGTAGCGCTTGGCGAGGTCTTCGATGTTCTCCGGCGGCCAGTCCTGCACCTCCATGCCGAGGTGAAGGCCCATGGCGGCCAGAACTTCCTTGATCTCGTTGAGCGACTTGCGGCCGAAGTTCGGCGTGCGCAGCATCTCGGCTTCCGTCTTCTGGATCAGGTCGCCGATATAGACGATATTGTCGTTCTTCAGGCAGTTGGCCGAGCGGACCGAAAGCTCCAGCTCGTCGACCTTCTTGAGCAGCGCCGGGTTGAACGCAAGCTCCGTGACCGCCTCGGAGGCGACCTCCTTCTGCGGCTCGTCGAAATTGACGAACAGGCCGAGCTGGTCCTGAAGGATGCGCGCGGCGAAGGCCACGGCGTCCTCGCCCGAGATCGCGCCGTTGGTCTCGATGGTCATGGTCAGCTTGTCGTAGTCGAGAACCTGTCCCTCGCGGGTGTTCTCGACCTTGTAGGAGACCTTCTTGACCGGCGAGTAGAGGCTGTCGACCGGGATCAGGCCGATCGGCGCGTCCTCGGCGCGGTTGCGCTCGGCCGGCACGTAGCCCTTGCCGGTGTCGACCGTGAACTCCATGCGGATCTCGGCGCCCTCGTCCAGCGTGCAGATGACGTGGTCGGGGTTGAGGATCTCGACGTCGCCGACCGTCTGGATGTCTCCGGCCGTCACCGCGCCCGGGCCCTGCTTGCGCACGACCATGCGCTTGGGGCCGTCGCCTTCCATGCGGATGGCGATCTCCTTGATGTTGAGCACGATGTCGGTGACGTCCTCGCGCACGCCGGCGATGGAGGAGAATTCATGCAGCACGCCGTCGATCTGCACCGCGGTCACGGCCGCGCCGCGCAGCGACGACAGAAGCACGCGCCTGAGCGCGTTGCCGAGGGTCAGGCCATAGCCGCGCTCCAGCGGCTCGGCCACAAGCGTGGTCAGCGTCTTGCCCTTCGAGTTGAACTCGATCTTGTTGGGCTTGATCAGTTCCTGCCAGTTCTTCTGGATCATGCGGGTCTTCCTTCCGTTTCCCGCCACCATCCAATCGTGGCGGGCAAAACCGGGGGCCCGGAGAGGAGCGCGCGCCCGCAAACGGGGCTGGCGCGCTCATCCGGTTTGTTCGTGACGATCAGACGCGGCGCTTCTTGCGCGGGCGGCAGCCATTGTGCGGGATCGGCGTCACGTCGCGGATCGACGTGATGGTGAAGCCGGCGGCCTGCAACGCGCGCAGCGCCGACTCGCGGCCCGAACCGGGACCGCAGACCTCGACCTCGAGCGTGCGCATGCCGTGCTCCTGCGCCTTCTTGGCGCAGTCCTCGGCCGCGATCTGCGCGGCGAAGGGGGTCGACTTGCGCGAGCCCTTGAAGCCCTGAGCGCCCGCCGACGACCAGGCAATGGCGTTGCCCTGCGCGTCGGTGATGGTGATCATCGTGTTGTTGAAGGTCGAGTTGACGTGCGCCACGCCCGACGAGATGTTCTTGCGTTCGCGGCGGCGAACACGTGCGGCTTCCTTGGCCATGGACAGTCCTTCCGTTCGATATCGACGCCGCCGTAACGCCAGCGGCTACACCAGAGCGAATAGGGAGTAGCGAATAGCGAGTAGGGACAAACCGTCGAACTATTCGCTATTTCGCTATTCGCTCAATTACTTCTTCTTGCCGGCGATCGGCTTGGCCGGGCCCTTGCGGGTGCGGGCATTGGTATGGGTGCGCTGGCCGCGCACCGGCAGCGAGCGGCGGTGGCGCAGGCCGCGGTAGCAGCCCAGGTCCATCAGCCGCTTGATGTTCATCGAGACCTCGCGGCGCAGGTCGCCCTCGACCTGGTAGTCGCGGTCGATGGTCTCGCGGATCTGCAGCACTTCGGCGTCGGTGAGCTGGTTGACGCGGCGCTCCAGCGGGATGCCGACCTTCTCGACGATCTCGGCCGCGAACTTCGGGCCGATGCCGTGGATGTACTGCAGCGCGATGACGACGCGCTTGTTGGTCGGGATGTTGACGCCGGCTATACGGGCCATGTTCTCTCTTCTCCATGTGGGCCGGCGCGAATGCCGGCGCTCCTCGTTGTCCCGCGTCCGGTGGAGGCCGGCCCTTGCGGGGTTTTCTCATCAAAGCAGCCGCACGGCCCGGAAGGACCGGCGGCTTTCTGCCCGAATGGAAGACGCGCTGCCTTAGTCCGGTTCGGGCGCGGAGTCAACACGTCCCGTGTCGACACCCCGGGCCCGGGCTGCCGGTATCAGGCATCCTGTCGCAGCAGCCCGTCGATCTGGCGGGTCACGTCGTCGATCGGCGCCATGCCGTCCACGCCCCTGAGCATGCCCTTGGCGTGGTAGTAGCCGATCAGCGGCGCGGTCTTCTTGTAGTATTCGCGCAGCCGCTCCTCGAACACCTCCGGGTTGTCGTCCTTGCGCACCGGCTGGCCGGCGGCCCTGGCCTCCTCGGCGCGGCGCACGATGCGGCCGACCAGCGCCTTGTCGTCCACCACCAGCTCGATCACGGCGTCGAGGGCGAGGCCGCGCTTCGTCAGCATCGCCTCGACCGCGTCGGCCTGCGCCAGCGTGCGCGGGTAGCCGTCGAGGATGAATCCCCTGGCGCAATCCGGCTGGTCGATGCGCTCGGCGACGATGGCGTTGACGATCTCGTCGGAGACCAGCTCGCCGGCATCCATCACCGCCTTGGCGCGCTTGCCCACCTCGGTCTGCGCCTGCACCGCGGCGCGCAGCATGTCCCCCGTCGAGAGCTGCGGAATGCCGTGCGTCTCGACCAGTCTCTGGGCCTGCGTCCCCTTGCCCGCTCCGGGCGGCCCGAGCAGTATAAGCCTCATCGTCCCCTCTTCCCTCCACGCAGCTTCGATTTCTTGATGAGCCCCTCGTACTGGTGCGCGATCAGGTGCCCCTGCACCTGGGCGACCGTATCGAGCGTGACGCTGACCACGATGAGCAGCGAGGTGCCGCCGAGATAGAACGGCACGCCGGTCGCCGAGATCAGGAATTCGGGGATCAGGCAGACCACCACCAGATAGATGGCGCCGACGACGGTGATGCGCGTCAGCACGTAATCGATGTATTCGGCCGTGCGCTCGCCCGGCCGGTAGCCGGGGATGAAGCCCGAATGCTTCTTGAGCTGGTCGGCCGTGTCCTTCGGGTTGAAGACGATCGCCGTGTAGAAGAACGTGAAGAAGACGATCATCCCGCCATAGAGGAAGAGGTAGAGCGGCTGGCCGTGGCCGAGCGTGGCCAGGATCGAGTTCGCCCAGGCCGGCAGCGTCGTGGTGTCGGAGAAGCCGGCCAGCGTCGCCGGCAGCAGGAGCAGCGAGGAGGCGAAGATCGGCGGGATCACGCCCGAGGTGTTGAGCTTGAGCGGCAGGTGCGAGGTGTCGCCCTGGAACATGCGGTTGCCGACCTGGCGCTTCGGGTACTGGATCAGGAGCCGGCGCTGCGCGCGCTCGAAGAACACGATGGCCGCGACCAGCACCACGGCGAGTATCAGGATCGCCAGGATCAGGCCGGTCGACAGCGCGCCGGTGCGGCCGAGCTCCAGCGTGCCGCCGAGCGCGGAGGGAAGGCCGGCGACGATGCCGGCGAAGATGATGAGCGAGATGCCGTTGCCGATGCCGCGCGCGGTGATCTGCTCGCCCAGCCACATCAGGAACATGGTGCCGCCGACCAGCGTGATGACCGCCGAGGCGCGGAAGAACCAGCCCGGATCGGTGACGATCTGGTTGCCGCTCTCGAGTCCGACCGAGATGCCGTAGGCCTGCACGACGGCCAGAAGCACGGTGCCGTAGCGCGTGTACTGGTTGATGATCTTGCGGCCCTGCTCGCCTTCCTTCTTCAGCGCCTCCAGCGTCGGGATGACCGACGTCATGAGCTGCATGATGATGGAGGCCGAGATGTAGGGCATGATGCCGAGCGCGAAGATCGCCATGCGCTCGACCGCGCCGCCGGCGAACATGTTGAACATGCCGAGCACGCCGCCGGACTGCTGCTGGAAGGCCTGGGCGAAGGCTTCCGGGTTGATGCCGGGCATCGGGATATAGGTGCCGAGGCGGTAGACGAGCAGCGCGCCGAGCGTGAACCAGATGCGCTTCTTCAGGTCCTCGGCCTTGGCGAAGGCCGCAAAGTTCAGGTTGGAAGCAAGCTGTTCCGCTGCCGATGCCATAGGAAATTCTCCGCTTCGTCACGCCGCGGCGAGGATGTCGCCCTGCATGCCCCGCCATATGGCCCGCCGCCCGGACCCGCGTGCCGCCGAAGCCACGAGATAGGCTCCGACCGGCCGATATGCAAGCGGCGGCCTGCTCATGTTTTCGTCCGAAGGAAAGCTTTCCGATCGAACAGAAACATGGACAGGCCGCCGCCTTTCTTAAAAAGCCCGTTACTCGGCGGCCGCCCTCTCCGGCAGCTTGACCGATCCCCCGGCCTTCTCGATCTCGGCGACTGCCGGCGCGGACGCGCCGGCGACGTCGAACGCGACCTTCGCCTTCAGCTCGCCGCCGCCGCGGATCAGCCGCACGCCGTCCCTGGCGCGGCGCAGCACGCCGGCCTCGACCAGCGCCTCGACCGTCACGGTCCTGGAAGCGTCGAGCTTCTTGGCGTCGATCGCGGCCTGGACGCGGCCGAGCGAGACCTCGTTGAAGTCCTTGGCGAAGATGTTCTTGAAGCCGCGCTTGGGCAGGCGGCGGTAGAGCGGCATCTGGCCGCCCTCGAAACCGTTCACCGCCACGCCCGAACGGGACTTCTGGCCCTTGACGCCGCGGCCGCCGGTCTTGCCGGAGCCGGAGCCGATGCCGCGGCCCACGCGCTTCTTCGCCTTGGTGGCGCCGTCGCGATCACGCAGTTCGTTGAGTTTCATGATGTGGCTCCTGCCTTGCTCACGCCTCGTCCACGACGCGGACGAGGTGCTGCACCTTGGCGATCATGCCGCGCACGGCCGGCGTGTCTTCCAGCGTGGCGCGCCGATGCATCTTGTTCAGTCCGAGACCGACCAGCGTCGCGCGCTGCTCGGCGGGGCGGCGGATGGGGCTGCCGATCTGCTCGACGACGAGCGTCTTGACCGCTTTCTTGGCCATGATCCCTCTCCTTACTCGTCGGTCGCGACGGCCGCGCCGCGGCGCGCCTGCAACGTCGAATACTTGATGCCGCGCGCGGCGGCCACGTCCTTCGGGTGCATCTGGCTCTTCAGCGCATCGAAGGTGGCGCGCACCATGTTGTAGGGGTTGGACGAGCCCATCGACTTGGCGACCACGTCCTGCACGCCCAGCGTCTCGAACACGGCGCGCATCGGGCCGCCGGCGATGATGCCGGTGCCGGGCTTGGCGGCGCGCAGCAGCACGCGGCCGGCGCCATGGCGCCCCTCGACGTCGTGATGCAGCGTGCGGCCGCCGCGCAGCGGCACGAAGACGAGGTCGCGCTTGGCGCTCTCGGTCGCCTTGCGGATCGCCTCCGGCACCTCGCGCGCCTTGCCGTGGCCGAAGCCGACGCGGCCCTTCTGGTCGCCGACGACGACGAGAGCGGCGAAGCCGAACCTGCGGCCGCCCTTCACCACCTTGGCGACGCGGTTGATGTGAACGAGCTTGTCGACGAATTCGCTGTCGCGCTCTTCGCGGTCGCGGCTGCGCTCGCGATCGCGGCCGCCGTCCCTGCGTTCCTGTGCCATTGTCCTGATCCTTGTTCTTTTCCGGTAGCACGGTCTTCAAAAATGCCGGGCAGGCGCCCGACGGCGAAACGGAGCAGGCCGCGAAGCGCCCTGCCCCGAACGGGATGGCCCGGCCCTAGAAGGACAGGCCGGCCTCGCGCGCGGCCTCGGCCAGCGCCTTGACGCGGCCGTGATAGATGTAGGGCCCGCGGTCGAACACCACTTCCTTGACGCCGGCCTTGACGGCGCGCTCGGCAAGGAGCTTGCCGACGGCGGCGGCCGCGGTCTGGTCGGCCCCGGTCTTGAGCGAACCCTTCAGGTCCTTCTCGAGCGTCGAGGCGGCAGCCAGCGTGTGGCCGCGGGCGTCGTCGATGATCTGGGCGTAGATGTGCTTCGACGAGCGATGCACCGAAAGGCGCGGACGCTCGCCCGCCACCTTCTTGAGCTGGCGGCGGACACGCGCCGCGCGGCGCTGGGTGGTTTCCTTGTTGGCCATGGCCAGTATTCCCTGCCTTGTGAAACGGGGGCGGCCATGTGCGGTAAGGCAGCCTTTGCCCCTTCCCGCGACCGCGCCCCGTGGCGCTGCACCTTACTTCTTCTTGCCTTCCTTGCGGACGATCCGCTCGCCGGCATAACGCACGCCCTTGCCCTTGTAGGGCTCGGGGCCGCGATACTTGCGGATTTCGGCCGCAACCTGGCCGACCACCTGCTTGTCGATGCCGTTGACGACGATCTCGGTCGGCTTCGGCACGGAAATGGTCACGCCCTCGGGCGCCTCATAGACCACGTCGTGGCTGAAGCCAAGCGCAAGCTGCAGGTTCTTGCCCTGCATGGCGGCGCGATAGCCGACGCCGGTGATCTCCAGCTTCCGCTCGAAGCCGTCCTTGACGCCGGTGAGGATGTTGGAGATCTGGGTGCGCGACATGCCCCACTTGGAGCGGGCATCCTTCGAATCGTCGCGCGGGGTCACCGCGATCTCGCCGTCCTCCAGCTTGACCAGCACCTCGTCGTTGACGACGAACTTCAGCTCGCCCTTCGGCCCCTTGGCGGTCACGGTCTGGCCGTCCACCGAGGCGGTCACGCCCTGCGGCACCGGCACGGGCTTCTTTCCAATACGAGACATCTTGCCGTCCTCGTTCTTTCCTGTTTGCCCTGGCCCGGTCAGAAGACCTGGCAGAGCACTTCGCCGCCCACGTTCTGCTCGCGCGCCTGATGGTCCGCCATCACGCCCTTGGGCGTCGACAGGATCGAGATGCCGAGGCCGTTGGCGACCGACGGGATCGACCTGACCGAGACGTAGACGCGGCGGCCGGGCTTGGACACGCGCGCGATCTCGCGGATCACCGGCGCGCCCTCGTGGTACTTGAGCTCGATCTCGAACTCGGACTTGCCGTTGTCGTAGTCGACCTTGGCGTAGTCGCGGATATAGCCTTCGGACTTCAGCACGTCGAGGACGCGGCCGCGCAGGCTGGAGGCCGGCGACGAAACCTTGGTCTTCTTGCGGCCGTAGGCGTTGCGGATGCGGGTCAGCAGATCGCCGAGGGGATCACTCACGGACATGATCGTCTCCTTACCAGCTCGACTTGACCAGGCCCGGAACCAGGCCGCTGTTGCCCAGCTCGCGCAGCGCCACGCGGCTCATCTTGAGCTTGCGGTAGTAGGCGCGCGGGCGCCCCGTCACCTCGCAACGGTTGCGGATGCGCACCTTGGCCGAGTTGCGCGGCAGCGCGGCCAGCTTGAGCTGGGCGCGGAAGCGCTCCTCGATCGGCCTGGACTGGTCCATGATGATCGCCTTGAGCGCGGCGCGCTTGGCGGCATACTGGTCCACGAGCTTGCGGCGCCGGTTGTTCTTCTCGACTGAGCTGGTCTTTGCCATTTCAGGTTCCTTTGTTCGCTGCCGTTACTGCCGGAAGGGGAAGTTGAAGGCCTTGAGCAGCGCCCGGGCCTCGTCGTCCGTCTTGGCAGTCGTACAAACGATGATGTCCATTCCCCAGATCTGGTCGACCTTGTCGTAGTTGATCTCGGGGAACACGATGTGCTCCTTGATGCCCATGGCGAAGTTGCCGCGGCCATCGAAGCTCTTGGGGTTGAGGCCGCGGAAGTCGCGCACGCGCGGCAGCGCGATCGTCACCAGACGATCGACGAAGTCGTACATGCGGTCCTTGCGCAGCGTCACCTTGGCGCCGATCGGCATGTTCTCGCGAACCTTGAAGCCGGCGATCGAGTTGCGGGCGCGCGTCACCACGGCCTTCTGGCCGGCGATCATCGCCAGATCCTCGGAAGCCACGGTCGGCTTCTTGGAATCGGCCGTCGCCTCGCCCACGCCCATGTTGATGACGACCTTGTCGAGGCGCGGGATCTGCAGCTCGTTCTCGTAGTTGAACTGCTCCTGCATCGCCTTGCGGATCTCGTCGCGGTAGAGCTTCTTCAGCCGCGGTTCGTACTTTGCGTCAGCCATTGATGACTTCTCCCGAGCGCTTCGCGACGCGCACCTTCTTGCCGTCGCGGACCTCGAAGCCGACGCGGGTCGGCGTCTTGCCGTCCTTGGGGTCGGCGACCGCGATGTTGGACAGGTGGATCGGCGCTTCCTTGCGGATGAGCCCGCCCTCCTGATTCTGGCTCTGCTTCTGGTGGCGCACCACCACGTTGACGCCGCGCACGATCGCCTTGTCGTCCTTCGGCATCACGCGCAGCACCTCGCCGGTGCGGCCCTTGTCCTTGCCGGCAAGCACGACGACCTTGTCGCCCTTCCTGATCTTCTGCATGTCAGCGGCTCCTTACAGCACTTCAGGCGCGAGCGAGATGATCTTCATGTGGTTCTTCGCGCGCAGCTCGCGCGGAACCGGGCCGAAGATGCGGGTGCCGATCGGCTCGCGCTTGTTGTCGACCAGGACGGCCGCGTTGCTGTCGAACCGGATCACGCTGCCGTCGGGCCGGCGGATGTCCTTGGCCGTGCGCACCACGACCGCCTTCATCACGTCGCCTTTCTTGACGCGCCCGCGCGGAATGGCCTCCTTGATCGACACGACGATGATGTCGCCGACCGAGGCGTACTTCCGCTTCGAGCCGCCCAGCACCTTGATGCACATGACACGACGGGCGCCGGAATTGTCCGCCACGTCGAGGTTTGTTTGCATCTGAATCATGACTGGCCGCCTTCTATATCATTCGTGGACGGGCAACCGCCCGACCGGCTGTCCAAATTCGTTGTTAAACGGCTTTCGCCGCCTGCTCCTGGGTCTGGTTCTGGATCACGACCCAGCGCTTGTCGCGCGAGATCGGGGCCGACTCCTGAATGAAGACGACGTCGCCGACCTTGGCGCTGTTGTTCTCGTCATGCGCCTTGTAGCGCTTGGACTGGCGCACCGTCTTCTTCATCACCGGATGGGTGAAGCGGCGCTCGACCTTGACGACGACCGTCTTGTCGTTCTTGTCGCTGACGACGGTGCCCTGCATGATGCGCTTCGGCATGGTCTTCGCCCTCTAAGCCTTCTTGGCGGCGGCTTTCTCCGCCGCGATCGTCTTGATGCGCGCGATGTCCCTGCGGACCTCCTTCACGCGCGCGGTCTTCTCGAGCTGGCCGGTGGCCTTCTGGAAGCGCAGGTTGAACTGCTCCTTCTTGAGCCCGGCGAGCTCGTCGTTGAGCTGGTCGAGGGTCTTGGCCCTCACGTCGGAGGCTTTCATCTCAAACCCTTTCCCTATTCGGCGATGCGCTGCACGAAGCGCGTGCGCACCGACAGCTTGGCCGCGCCGAGGCGCAGCGCCTCGCGGGCGACATCCTCCGGGACGCCGTCGATCTCGAACATGATGCGACCCGGCTTGATGCGCGCCGCCCAGTAGTCGACGGAGCCCTTGCCCTTGCCCATGCGGACTTCGGTCGGCTTCGAGGTCACCGGCACGTCGGGGAACACGCGGATCCACACCCGGCCCTGGCGCTTCATCTGGCGGGTGATCGCGCGGCGCGCCGCCTCGATCTCGCGCGCCGTCACCCGGTTGGGCTCCAGCGCCTTCAGTCCGAAGCCGCCGAAGTTCAGGTCCGTGCCGCCCTTGGCCGCACCGTGGATGCGGCCCTTGAACTGCTTGCGGAATTTCGTGCGCTTAGGCTGCAGCATCTTTTCTCTCCAGAATTCCTATCGCCGCTCAGGCGTTCTCGCGGCGGCGCGGGCCGCCGTGGCTGTCGCCCTCGACCGCGCGGCGCTCGGAAGCCATCGGGTCGTGCTCCAGGATCTCGCCCTTGAACACCCACACCTTGACGCCGCAGATGCCGTAGGCGGTCTGCGCCTCGGCCGTGCCGTAGTCGACGTCGGCGCGCAGCGTGTGCAGCGGCACGCGGCCCTCGCGGTACCACTCCATGCGCGCGATCTCCGCGCCGCCCAGGCGACCCGAGCAGTTGATGCGGATGCCCTCGGCGCCGAGCCGCATCGCCGACTGCACGGCGCGCTTCATGGCCCGGCGGAACGCCACGCGGCGCTCGAGCTGCTGGGCGATCGACTGCGCGATCAGCTTGGCGTCGATCTCGGGCTTGCGCACCTCGACGATGTTGAGATGCGTCTCCGACTTGGTCATCTCGGTCAGCTTGCGGCGCAGCTTCTCGATGTCGGCGCCCTTCTTGCCGATGATGAGGCCGGGCCGCGCGGCGTGGATCGTCACCCGGCACTTCTTGTGCGGGCGCTCGATCACGATCTTCGACACCGCCGCCTGCTTCAGCTCCTTCTCGAGGTGCTGACGAATCTTCAGGTCCTCGTGCAGCAGCCTGCCGTACTCGCCGGTGTTGGCGTACCAGCGCGAATCCCAGGTGCGGTTGATGCCGAGGCGCAGGCCGATCGGATTGATTTTCTGACCCATTATGCGGCCTCCACTTCTTCGACTTCGCGCACGACGATGGTCAGGTGCGAGAACGGCTTCTCGATGCGCGAGGCGCGGCCGCGCCCGCGGGCGTGGAAGCGCTTCATGACGATCGACTTGCCGACATAGGCCTCGGCGACGACCAGCGAATCGACGTCGAGCCCGTGGTTGTTCTCGGCGTTCGCGATCGCGGATTCCAGCGTCTTCTTCACCGTCGCGGCGATGCGCTTGCGCGAGAACTCGAGGTCCGCGAGCGCGGTGTCGACCGCCTTGCCGCGGATCAGCGCCGCCACAAGGTTGAGCTTCTGCGGGCTGACGCGGATCGTGCGCAGGACGGCGCGCGCCTCGTTGTCGGCAAGCTTGCGCGGTGCCTTGGCCTTGCCCATCGTTACTTCCTCTTCGCCTTCTTGTCCGCGCCGTGGCCGTAATAGGTACGGGTGGGCGAGAACTCACCGAACTTGTGGCCGACCATCTCCTCGGTCACGGAGACCGGAACGTGCTTCTGGCCGTTGTAGACGCCGAAGGTGAGGCCGACGAACTGCGGCAGGATGGTGGAGCGGCGGCTCCAGATCTTGATCACCTCGTTGCGGCCGCTCTCGCGCACCTTGTCCGCCTTCTTGAGCAGAAAGCCGTCGACGAACGGGCCTTTCCAGACTGAACGGGTCACGTCTATACCCTTTCCTTAGCTCTTGCGCTGGTGGCGCGAGCGCATGATGAACTTGTCGGTCGCCTTGTTGGACCGGGTGCGCTTGCCCTTGGTGGGCTTGCCCCACGGGGTCACCGGATGGCGGCCGCCGGAGGTGCGGCCTTCACCGCCGCCGTGCGGATGGTCGACCGGGTTCATGGTCACGCCGCGGTTGTGCGGACGCTTGCCGCGCCAGCGCGAGCGGCCGGCCTTGCCGTCGTTCACGTTGCCGTGGTCGGGGTTCGACACCGCGCCGACGGTGGCCAGGCACGAGCCGTGCACGACGCGCTGCTCGCCCGAGTTGAGGCGCAGGATCGCATAGCCCTGGTCGCGGCCGACGAGCTGGACGTAGGCGCCCGCCGAACGGGCGATCTGGCCGCCCTTGCCCGGCTTCAGCTCGACATTGTGCACGATCGTGCCGACCGGCATGGCCGACAGCGGCATGGCGTTGCCCGGCTTCACGTCGACGCTCTCGCCCGCCACGATCTTGTCGCCCGCGCTAAGCCGCTGCGGCGCCAGGATGTAGGAGAGCTCGCCGTCATCGTACTTGATGAGCGCGATGAACGCCGTGCGGTTCGGGTCGTACTCCAGCCGCTCCACCGTGCCCGCCACGCCGAACTTGCGGCGCTTGAAGTCGATGATGCGGTAGGTCCGCTTGTGGCCGCCGCCGATGAACCGGCTGGTGATGCGGCCGTAATTGTTGCGGCCGCCCGACTTGGTCAGGCCCTCGGTCAGGCCCTTGACGGGCTTGCCCTTGTAGAGACCCGAACGGTCGACGATCACGAGCTGGCGCGTGCCGGGCGTGATGGGGTTGTATTTCTTCAGTGCCATCGTTGCCGTTCCTTCAGAGTCCGGTGGCGACGTCGATCGAGTGGCCCTCGGCCAGCGTCACGACAGCCTTCTTCACGTCGCTCTGGCGGCCGGTGGTGCCGCGGAACCGCTTCACCTTGCCCTTGCGCAGCAGCGTGTTCACCGCCGTCACCTTCACGCCGAACAGCGCCTCGACGGCGGCCTTGATCTCCGGCTTCGTCGCCTTGCGGGCGACGTTGAAGATGACCTGGTTGTGCTCGGAAGCCATGGTCGACTTCTCGGTGATCGCCGGCGAGACGATCACGTCGTAGTGGCGAAGATCAGTCATTTGAACCGCTCCTCAAGGGCCTCGACCGCAGCCTTGGACAGGACCAGCGTGCCGCGACGCAGAATGTCGTAGACGTTGATGCCCTGCACCGGCAGAACGTCGATGTTCGGGATGTTGGAGGCCGCGCGGCGGAAGTTCTGGTCGACCTCGGCGCCGCCGATCAGCAGCGCGTTGGTCAGGCCGAGCTTGGCGAAGTCGGCCACCAGCGCCTTGGTCTTGGCTTCCTTGATCGCCAGGTCGTCGACCACGATCAGGCTCGCGGTCCTCGCCTTGGCCGACAGGGCGTGCTTCAGGCCGAGCGCGCGCACCTTCTTCGGCAGGTCGTGCTCGTGGCTGCGCACCACAGGGCCGTGGGCCTTGCCGCCGCCGCGGAACTGCGGGGCACGCGCCGAGGAGTGACGGGCCCGGCCCGTTCCCTTCTGCTTGTACATCTTGGCGCCGGTGCGCGAGATCTCCGCGCGCGTCTTGGCCTTGTGCGTGCCCTGCTGCTTCTTGGCGAGCTGCCAGCGCACCACGCGCTGCAGGATGTCCTCGCGCGGGTCCAGACCGAAGATCTCGTCCGAGAGCTTGATCTCGCCGGCGGCTTCGCCGGCAATCGTCGTAATCTTGATGTCGACCATCACTCAGCTCCCTCAGCAGCCGGAGCCTCCGCCGTCTTCGCGGCGCGGATGGCCGCCGGCTTCGGCGCGTTCTCCGGAAGCGGCGCCTTCACCGCGTCGCGCACATAGATCCACGAGCCCTTCGAGCCCGGAACCGCGCCGCGCACGAGGATCAGCCCGCGCTCGGCATCGGTCGAGACCACTTCCAGGTTCTGGGTGGTGACGCGCTCGTTGCCCATGTGGCCGGCCATCTTCTTGCCCTTGAACACCTTGCCGGGGTCCTGGCGCTGGCCGGTCGAACCGTGGATGCGGTGCGACAGCGAGTTGCCGTGGGTGGCGCGGCCGCCGCCGAAATTGTGGCGCTTGATGACGCCCTGGAAGCCCTTGCCGATCGAGGTGCCCGTCACGTCGACCTTCTGGCCCGGCACGAAGTGCTCGGCCGTGATCTCGGCGCCGATGTCGATCAGGTTCTCCGGCGACACCCGGAACTCCGCGACCTTGGCCTTGGGCTCGACGGACGCGGCGGCGAAATGGCCGCGCATGGCCTTCGACGTGTTCTTGACCTTGGCAAGCCCGACGCCGAGCTGCACGGCGGTATAGCCGTTCTTCTCCTGGGTGCGCTGCGCCACGACCTGGAGGTTCTCCACGCGGAGAACGGTCACGGGCACGTGCTCGCCGGCGTCGTTGTAGACGCGCGTCATCCCGATTTTCTGTGCGATAACACCTGAACGCATCAGCTTGGTTCCTTCAGAGGAGCCCTTGGGGCGAAAACCCCGCCGGCTCATGGTTCTGCTCCCTAGAGCTTGATCTCGACGTCGACGCCGGCGGCCAGGTCGAGCTTCATGAGAGCATCGACGGTCTGCGGGGTCGGGTCGACGATGTCGAGCAGGCGCTTGTGGGTGCGCATCTCGAACTGCTCGCGGCTCTTCTTGTCGATGTGCGGCGAGCGGTTGACGGTGAATTTCTCGATCCGAGTCGGCAGCGGGATGGGGCCGCGTACATTGGCCCCGGTGCGTTTCGCCGTCGACACGATCTCGCGCGTCGAGGCATCGAGCACCCGGTGGTCGAACGCCTTGAGGCGGATACGGATGTTCTGGCCGTTCATCTGGTCGGTTCCTTCAAGTCATCGCGGGCGCGGGCAAGGCTCGCGCCCGCGACAGACCCAGTTGCTCTTCTTATTCCGTGATGCTTGCGACGATGCCGGAGCCGACGGTTCGGCCGCCCTCGCGGATGGCGAAGCGCAGCTTCTCCTCCATGGCGATCGGCACGATCAGCTCGACGTCGACGGCAAGGTTGTCGCCCGGCATCACCATCTCCGTGCCCTCCGGCAGCTTCACCACGCCCGTCACGTCCGTCGTGCGGAAGTAGAACTGCGGGCGGTAGTTGGTGAAGAACGGCGTGTGGCGCCCGCCCTCGTCCTTGGTCAGGATGTAGACCTCGGCCTTGAACTTCGTGTGCGGCTTCACCGAGCCGGGCTTGGCCAGAACCTGGCCGCGCTCCACGCCCTCGCGGTCCACGCCGCGCAGCAGCGCCCCGATGTTGTCGCCCGCCTGCCCCTGGTCGAGCAGCTTGCGGAACATCTCCACGCCCGTCACCGTCGTCTTCGACGTCGGACGGATGCCCACGATCTCCACTTCCTCGCCGACCTTGACGATGCCGCGCTCCACGCGACCCGTCACCACCGTGCCGCGGCCCGAGATCGAGAACACGTCCTCGATCGGCATCAGGAACGGCTGGTCAACAGGACGCTCCGGCGTCGGGATGTAGCGGTCGACCTCCGCCATCAGCTTGCGAACCGCGTCCTCGCCGATCTCCTTGTTCGTGCCCTCAAGCGCGCAAACCGCAGAGCCCGCAACGATCGGCGTGTCGTCGCCCGGGAACTCGTAGGCCGACAGAAGCTCGCGAACCTCGAGCTCCACAAGCTCCAGAAGCTCCGCATCGTCCACAAGGTCGACCTTGTTCAGGAACACCACGATCGACGGAACGCCGACCTGGCGCGCCAGAAGAATGTGCTCGCGCGTCTGCGGCATCGGGCCGTCCGCCGCCGAAACCACAAGGATCGCGCCGTCCATCTGCGCAGCGCCCGTGATCATGTTCTTCACGTAGTCCGCGTGACCCGGGCAGTCCACATGCGCGTAGTGCCGGTTCTCCGTCTCGTACTCCACATGCGACGTCGAGATCGTGATGCCCCGCGCCTTCTCCTCAGGCGCGTTGTCGATCTGGTCGTACGCCCGGAAATCGCCGAAAAACTTCGTGATCGCAGCCGTCAGCGACGTCTTGCCATGGTCAACGTGACCAATCGTGCCGATGTTGACATGCGGCTTCGTACGCTCAAATTTACCCTTGGCCATGTGACTTCTCCATTCCTTGCGCGCCCGTGCGGGCTAGTCTGTCTCTCTCGCGGCCGGCGCGCGGCTACGCGTACTTCTTCTGGATTTCCTGGGCGACCGCGTTCGGCACAGGCTCGTAGTGGTCGAACTGCATCGTGTACTGGGCGCGGCCCTGGCTCATCGAACGCAGCGTGTCGACATACTTGAACATGTTGGCCAGCGGAACCATGGCATTGATGACGACGGCGATGCCGCGCGCTTCCTGGCCCTGGATCTGGCCGCGCCGGCCGTTCAGGTCGCCGATCACCGAACCGACATAGTCCTCCGGCGTCACCACCTCGACCTTCATGATCGGCTCGAGGAGCTGGGCGCCGGCCTTCTGCGCGCCCTCGCGGAACGCGGCGCGGGCCGCGATCTCGAAGGCGAGCACCGAGGAGTCGACGTCGTGATAGGCGCCGTCGATCAGCGTCGCCTTGACGCCGAGCATCGGGAAGCCGGCCAGCGGGCCCGACGACAGCACGCTCTGGATGCCCTTCTCGACGCCGGGGATGTATTCCTTCGGCACCGAGCCGCCGACGATCTTCGACTCGAACAGGAAGTCCTCGCCCTCCGGGTTCGGCTCGAACACGATCTTGACGCGGGCGAACTGGCCCGAGCCGCCGGTCTGCTTCTTGTGCGTGTAGTCGATCTCGGCCGCCTTGGTGATCGTCTCGCGATAGGCCACCTGCGGCGCGCCGACATTGGCCTCGACCTTGAACTCGCGCCGCATGCGGTCGACGATAATGTCGAGATGCAGCTCGCCCATGCCGGCGATGATCGTCTGGCCGCTCTCCTCGTCGGTGCGCACGCGGAAGGACGGGTCCTCCGCCGCCAGACGGTTGAGCGCCAGGCCCATCTTCTCCTGGTCGTTCTTGGTCTTCGGCTCGATGGCGATCTGGATCACCGGATCGGGGAACTCCATGCGCTCCAGGATCACCGGCTTCAGCGGGTCGCACAGCGTGTCGCCCGTGGTGGTGTCCTTGAGGCCGGCCAGCGCCACGATGTCGCCGGCATAGGCCTCCTCGATGTCCTCGCGGGCGTTGGAGTGCATCTGAAGCATGCGGCCGATGCGCTCGCGCTTGCCCTTGACGGTGTTCTCCAGCGACACGCCCTTCTTCAGCACGCCCGAATAGATGCGCGCGAAGGTGAGCGAGCCGACGAACGGGTCGTTCATGATCTTGAACGCCAGCATGGACAGCGGCTCGTCGTCCGACGACTTGCGGGTGATCTCGGCCTCGGTCTTGGGGTCGATGCCCTTGATGTCCGGCACTTCGTTCGGGGCCGGCAGGAAGTCGACCACCGCGTCGAGAAGCGGCTGCACGCCCTTGTTCTTGAAGGCGGTGCCGCAGAACACCGGATGGAACTTGACGCCGATGGTGCCGATGCGGATCAGGCGGCGCAGCTCGTCGTTCGACGGGATGGTGCCCTCGAGATAGGCGTTCATCGCCTCGTCGTCCATCTCGACGGCGGTCTCGATCAGCTTCTCGCGGTACTCCTCGGCCTTGTCCTTGAGATCGGCCGGGATCTCGACGACGTCCCAGGCCGCGCCCAGCGACTCGTCGCGCCACACAAGCGCGTTCATCTCGATCAGGTCGACGACGCCCTTGAAATCGTTCTCGGCGCCGATGGGAAGCTGCATGGCGACCGGGATCGCACCCAGCCGCGACTTGATCATGTCGAGGCAGCGGTAGAAGTCGGCGCCGATCTTGTCCATCTTGTTGCAGAAGATCATGCGCGGGACATGATACTTCTCGGCCTGCCGCCACACCGTCTCGGTCTGCGGCTCGACGCCGGCGTTGGAATCGAGAAGCGCGATGGCGCCGTCGAGCACGCGCAGCGAACGCTCGACCTCGATGGTGAAGTCGACGTGGCCGGGGGTGTCGATGATGTTGAAGCGGCGCGCCTTGCCGTCACGACCCTTCCAGAAGGTCGTGGTCGCGGCCGACGTGATGGTGATCCCGCGCTCCTGCTCCTGCTCCATCCAGTCCATGGTGGACGCGCCGTCGTGCGTCTCGCCCATCTTGTGGCTCTTGCCGGTGTAGTAGAGAATCCGCTCGGTCGTCGTCGTCTTGCCGGCGTCGATATGCGCCATGATGCCGAAATTGCGGTAGTCTTCGAGTTTGTATTCGCGGGCCATCGGGGGTGCCTCTCGTTTCCGCTCGCCGGATTACCAGCGGTAGTGCGCGAAGGCGCGGTTGGCTTCGGCCATCTTGTGCGTGTCCTCACGCTTCTTGACGGCGGTGCCGCGGTTGTTGGCCGCGTCGAGCAGCTCGCCCGACAGGCGGTCGACCATCGTGGTCTCGTTGCGCTTGCGCGCGGCAGCGATCAGCCAGCGGATGGCGAGCGCCTGCCGGCGCTCGGGGCGCACGTCGACCGGGACCTGGTAGGTCGCGCCGCCGACGCGGCGGGAACGCACCTCGATGTGCGGAGCGACGTTGTCGAGCGCCTGATGGAAGACGGCGACCGGCTCCTGCTTCGTCTTGGCCTGCACCTGGTCGAGCGCGCCATAGACGATCGTCTCAGCCGTCGACTTCTTGCCGTGCAGCATGATGGCGTTCATGAACTTGGTGACGACGAGATCGCCGAACTTCGGGTCCGGGTTGATCTCGCGCTTCTCTGCTCTGTGGCGTCGGGACATGTTCTTCGTCTCTCACGATCGTCGGCCGCGGCCCTAAAAAAGAAGCGCCGAAGCCGGGAAACCCTTACTTCGGACGCTTGGCGCCGTACTTGGAACGGCGCTGCTTGCGGTTCTTCACGCCCTGCGTGTCGAGCACGCCGCGGATGATATGGTAGCGGACGCCCGGAAGGTCCTTCACGCGGCCGCCGCGGATCATCACCACGGAGTGCTCCTGAAGGTTGTGGCCCTCGCCCGGAATGTAGCCGATCACCTCGAAGCCGTTGACGAGGCGGATCTTCGCGACCTTGCGCAGCGCGGAGTTCGGCTTCTTCGGCGTCGTGGTGTAGACGCGCGTGCAAACGCCCCGCTTCTGCGGGTTGGCCTGCATGGCCGGAACCTTGTTGCGCTTCACCGGCGCGACGCGCGGCTTGCGGATCAGCTGGTTGACGGTAGGCATCAAACCTTCCTTCTATCTCAAAACCCGTGCCTCAAACCCTTTTCAGGGCCGTTTCGGCGACCATCTCCATACGGCAATTCGGGCACCAAACCACCCCCGGCGGTCCTGCCCGAACAAAACGCAGAGGAAACGGAAGCCCGTTTCGTGCAAGCCGGCAATGTCTAGTCGCTCGTAAAACGAACCCTGTTTGAGGCCAGCTCCAGGGCGCGACGCCCCGAAAGGGAAAGCCTCACATCGGCTCAGACGTCGCGGCTTCTACTCGCAACGCCTGCAACCGTCAAGCCCCGCGCCTCCAAGAAGTATGCGGGTTTGGCCTTCTTTCGCCTCGTCTCGCCGCCCTCGCAACATTGTTGCGCGAACGCGGCCCAATTCGCGATTCCCGGTCTCGCGCGCCCTGTCGCCGGGGCCGGAATCATGCCAGACAGGGATATGCAGGGAGTATGCAGCGTGAACGACAACGATCAGAAGCCCGTCACCATCATCGTCGGCCGCGTCTGGCGCGACAAGGGCGGCGAATCGCAGGGCGTGCACGTCATGCTCACCGCGCCGGACGACGATTCCGCGGTGCGCCGGGCGCTCGAGGCGCTGGCGGCCGAGGGCTATGCCGAGGCCGAGCTCGACCAGATCGGCGACATGGAGGGCGCCCCCGAAGACGAGCCGCATCTTTCGGCCTGGCAGGGCGCGCTGGAGGGCGAAGTCTCGATCATCACCTTCGACGAGCCCTTCTGACGGGACGCCGCCGCGCGGGGCGGTTCGCCGGCAACGCGCCGTTTCACGGGCGGGCGCGGCCTCGATTCGCGGCGGTCCACGAAAAGACCGCCTGACCAGGGGCCACTGGTCAGGCGGTTAACGGCATGCGATCCCAAAGCGAACCACATCCGGGCCGCGTCGCCAATGGTGAGCTCGGTGGCGCGGCAGTGTTTATGGAGTATCGCCGGGCGGTTATGCCGCCTACTCCCAAATGGGATGGAATGGTGGGCCGCGGAGCCGTGCGAAAGCCCCGCTTCCTTCGCCGCTCACGCTGCGTCCGGCTTCGCGCCCTGCGGTCCGATGCCGGCCCCGCAACGCAAAAGGGCGGCCGCAGGGCCGCCCTTTCCGATTGCCGCGATCGGCGCGGCTTACTGGGGAAGCTGGTCGTCCACGCCCTCGACGTAGAAGTTGAGGCCGAGCAGGAAGCTGTCCTCCGCGACCTCGCCCTCGGCCAGCCACGGCGTGCCGTCCTGCTTGTTGATCGGGCCGGTGTAGGGGTTGAACTCGCCGGACTTGATCCTGGCCTCGACCTCCTCGGCCAGCGCCTTCACGTCGTCGGGCATGTTGGTGTAGGGCGCCATCACGACATGGCCCTCCTTCATGCCGCCCCACACGTCGACCTGCTCCCAGGTGCCGTCCATGAGCGCCTGGATGCGCTCGATATAGTACGGGCCCCAGTCGTCGACGATGGCGGTGAGCTGCGTCTCGGGGCCGAAGGCGATCATGTCGGTCGCCTGGCCGAAGGCCTTGATGCCGCGCTCGGCCGCGACCTGCAGCGGCGCCGTCGAGTCGGTGTGCTGGGTGATGATGTCGACGCCCTGGTCGATCAGCGCCTTGGCCGCGTCGGCCTCCTTGCCTGCGTCGAACCAGGTGTTGGCCCACACCACCTTGACCTTGAAGTCGGGATTGACCGACTGCGCGCCGAGCACGAAGGCGTTGATGCCCATCACCACCTCGGGGATGGGGAACGAGGCGATGTAGCCTGCGACACCCTTCTCCGACATCTTGGCGGCGATCACGCCCTGGACGTAGCGGCCTTCGTGGAACTTGGAGTTGTAGGTCGCTACGTTCGGATGCTCGCGCTTGAAGCCGGTGGCATGCTCGAACTTGACGTCGGGGAAGCGCGCGGCCACCGCATTGGTGGCGTCCATGAAGCCGAACGAGGTGGTGAAGATGATGTCGCAGCCCGAACGCGCGAAGCGCTCGATGGCGCGCTCGGCGTCGGCGCCCTCGGGAACGCTTTCCAGATAGGCGGTCTCGAGCTTGTCGCCGAAGTGCTTCTGCGCGTCGAGCAGGCCCTGATGGTGCTGGTAGGAATAGCCGAAGTCGCCGATCGGGCCGACATAGATCCAGCAGGCCTTGGTCTTGTCCTGCGCGAGGGCCGCGCCGGGAATCAGCACGGCGGCCGATGCCGCAAGCGCCAGAAGTGTCTTTCTCATGGGTCCGTCCTCTGTTGAGATGTCCGAAGGGATTTGTCCGGTCCTAACGATCGGGAACGAAAGGCTGGCCGAGGCAGGCAGGCGTGTTCACCATCGTCAGTCTCCTGTTGCGCGAGATTAGAACGAGAACCGCGATCGTGGCCAGATAGGGAAGCGCCGAAAGCAGTTGAGAAGGGATGGGCCAGCCGAGCGCCTGGGCGTGGAGCTGGCCGATCGACACGGCGCCGAACAGATAGGCGCCCGCCAGCACCCGCCACGGCCGCCACGAGGCGAACACCACCAGCGCCAGCGCGATCCAGCCGCGGCCGGCGCTCATGCCCTCCACCCATTGCGGCACGTAGACCAGCGCCAGGAACGCGCCGGCGAGCCCCGCGCACGCCCCGCCGAACATGACGGCGAGATAGCGGATGACGGTGACCTTGATGCCCAGCGCATGCGCCGAGGCGTGGTTGTCGCCGACCGCGCGCAGCGTCAGCCCCGCCTTGGTGTAGAACAGGAACCACGCCACCCCCGCCGTCAGCAGGATCGAGATGTAGAAGATCGGGTCCTGGCCGAAGACGAGCCGGCCGACATAGGGCAGGTCGGTGAGCCAGGGAATGTAGAGCGTGCCCATCTTGACGCCGGGCAGGCCGATGAACGCCTCGCCGATCATGCCCGACAGGCCGAGGCCGAGCAGCGTCAGCGCCAGCCCCGTCGCCACCTGGTTGGTCACCAGCGTCAGCGTCAGGAAGGCGAACAAGAGCGAGAACGCCGCTCCCATGGCGATGGCCGCGAACACGCCGAGCCAGGGCGAGCCGGTGGTCTGCGCCACGGCGAAGCCCGTCACCGCGCCCATGATCATCATGCCCTCGACGCCGAGGTTGAGCACGCCGGAGCGCTCGACCACCAGTTCGCCCATGGCCGCGATCAGCAGCGGCGTCGCCGCCGTGGCGATGGTGATGACGACGGCCTCAAACATGGCTTGCCTCCCCGGCTGCGGCGGCATGCGGCCGCGCGAGGCGGATGCGGTAGTGGATCAGCGTGTCGCAGGCGAGCACGAAGAACAGGATCAGGCCCTGGAAGGCGCGCACCACCTTGTCGGAAAGGCCGACGGAAATCTGCGCCGCCTCGCCGCCGAGATAGGTCAGCGCCAGAACCAGGCCCGCCGCCACGATGCCGAGCGGGTTCAGCCGGCCGAGGAAGGCGACGATGATGGCGGTGAAGCCGTAGCCGATGGACAGCTTCTCGTTGAGGTGCCGCACCGCGCCCGACACCTCCGAGATGCCGGCGAGGCCCGCCAGCGCGCCGGAGACGAGGAAGGCGAACATCACCATGCGCCCCGAGGAGAAACCGGCGAAGCGCCCTGCCCGCGGGCTCTGGCCCAGCACCTTGACCTGAAAGCCCTTCAGCGTCCTGGCCAGCACGAACCAGACGACGAGCGCCGCCACCAGCGCGAAGACGAAGCCCCAGTGCGCGCGCCCCGAGGCCGGCAGGATCTCGGGCAGGACCGCGTATTCGTGGAAACGCACCGTGCCCGGGAAGTTCATGCCGGCGGGGTTGCGCCACGGCCCGCGCACCAGCCAGTCGAGGAAGAGCTGCGCGACATAGACCAGCATCAGGCTGGTCAGGATCTCGTTGGTGTTGAAGCGCACCTTGAGCATGGCGGGAATGGCGGCATAGAGCGCGCCACCGGCCATGCCCATCAGCAGCATCAGCGGCAGCACGAACCAGAACTTCATCTCGGGAAACAGCACCGGCAGCATCGAGCCGACGATGCCGCCGACGATGAACTGGCCCTCGGCGCCGATGTTCCAGTTGCTCGACAGGAAGCACACCGAAAGGCCGACCGCGATCAGGATCAGCGGCGCGGCCTTGATGGCCAGCTCGTGCAGCGACCACAGCTCGGTCAGCGGGTCGATGAAATAGTAATAGAGCGTCGTCGCCGGGTTCTTGCCGAGCGCGGCGAACAGGATCGCGCCGGCGGCGATGGTCAGCGCGAAGGCGATGAAGGGCGACAGCGCCGAGAACAGCCGCGACTGCTGCGGGCGCTTGACGAGCTCGATGCGCATCACGCCACCTCCCCGCTGTGTCCGAGCCCGTGGCCGGAGCCGTGGCTCCCGTCGTGGCTGGCGCCATGGCCGGCTCCATGGCTCGCATTGGCGGCGTCCGCCCCGCCCATCAAGAGGCCGATCCGCTCCGGCGTCGCCTCCGCCACCGGGATCGGCGCCGAGAGCTGGCCGTCGTGCATGACGGCGATGGCGTCCGACACCTCGAACAGCTCGTCGAGGTCCTGGCTGATGACGAGCACGGCCGAGCCGGCGCGCGCCAGATCGATCAGCGCCTGGCGGATGCGCGCGGCAGCGCCCGCGTCGACGCCCCAGGTCGGCTGGTTGACCACCATGACCGCCGGCTTGCGGTCGAGCTCGCGGCCGATGATGAACTTTTGCAGGTTGCCGCCCGACAGCGACGCCGCCTCGGGGTCGTCGGCGCTCTTGCGCACGTCCATCTCGGCGACGATGCGCTGCGCCGCCCCGGCGATGACCGGCGTGCGGATGAGGCCGAGCCGGCCGAGGAACGTCGCGGCGTCGGTCCTGAAGCGTGACAGCAGCAGGTTCTCCGACAGCTTCATGCGCGGGGCCGCGCCGTGGCCCAGCCGCTCCTCCGGCACGAAGGCGGCGCCCAGCAGCCGGCGGCCCGAGATGTCGAGCCGCCCGACCGCGGCGCCGCGGATGCGGATCACGTCGGCGCTGTCCTGCAACACCTCGCCCGACACCGCCTCGAAGAACTCGCCCTGGCCGTTGCCGGCGACGCCCGCTATGCCCAGCACCTCGCCCGCCTTCAGGCTCAGCCAGATGTTGCGCAGCGGAATGGAGAACGGCCCGGCCGGCTTGCGCGAGAGCCCGCATATGCCGAGCAGCTCCGCCCTTTCGCCGGCGGCGGCCGGCGGCCGCTCGGCCGTCACCACCTCCGAGCCCACCATCATGCGCGCGAGCGACGCGGCCGTCTCCTTGCGCGGGTCGCAATGGGCCACCACCTTGCCGTGGCGCAGCACCGTGGCACGGTCGCACAGCCGCTTCACCTCCTCCAGCCGGTGGGAGATGTAGAGGATCGACTTGCCCTCCTCGCGCAGCCGCTCCAGGGTCTCGAACAGCTTGTCGGCCTCCTGCGGGGTCAGCACCGAGGTCGGCTCGTCGAGGATGATGAGCTGCGGCTCCTGAAGCAGGCAGCGGATGATCTCGATGCGCTGGCGCTCGCCCACCGAAAGGTCGCCGACCAGCGCGTAGGGGTCGAGCGGCAGGCCATAGGCCTTCGACACGTCGTGGGCCTTGCCGGCGATCTCGACGATGGAGGTGTCGTCGTCGAGCGACAGCAGGATGTTCTCGGCAGCCGTCAGCGCCTCGAACAGCGAGAAATGCTGGAACACCATGCCGATGCCGAGCTTGCGCGCGTGGGCCGGGCTCCTGATCGCCACCCTGGAGCCGTTCCAGAAGATGTCGCCCGAGGCCGGCTCCAGCGAGCCGAACAGCATCTTCACGAAGGTCGACTTGCCCGCCCCGTTCTCGCCGAGCAGCGCGTGGATCTCGCCCTTCCCGATCGTCAGATCGATGCCGTCGCAGGCCCTGAGCTGGCCGAATACCTTCGTAAGCCCGCGCACCTCAAGCAGAGGCACGGCGCCCGTCTCGCGCGTCTCGCTCACAGCGCCTCCCGGTTCCTGTTCGCCCCGTTTCTGGCCGGACGTTTTCTGTGTTCCCCTGGGAGCATGGTAGGCGGCGCCCTCCGCAAGCGCAAACCGTTGCCTTCATTGAAAGTGCATAAAGTTTTTCAACGTAAAGCGATGTAATCGCCGGCCCGAGAACCCTCGACGGCCGGCGACGGCATCGCGCCACGCTAGGGGATGAGCACGGTGGTGCCGGTGGTCCTGCGGCCCTCCAGGTCTGCCTGCGCCTGCGCCGCCTCGGCAAGCGGATAGCGCTGGTTGATTCTGATCTTGACCGCGCCCGAGCGCACCACCTCGAACAGGGCGGCGGCGCTCGCCTCCAGGTCCGCGCGCGCGGCCACGTAAGTGAACAGCGTCGGCCGGGTCAGGAACAGCGACCCCTTCTGCGACAGGATGCCGAGGTTGAACGGCGGCACCGCCCCGGAGGACTGGCCGAACGAGACCATCATGCCGCGCGGCCTCAGGCAGTCGAGCGAGCCGTCGAACGTGTCCTTGCCGACCGAATCGTAGACGACGTCGCACTTCCTGCCGCCGGTGATCTCGGCGACGGCCTTGACGAAGTCGGTCTCGCGGTAGTTGACGACATGGGCGTAGCCGTGCGCCTTCGCAAGCTCCGCCTTCTCGGCCGAGCCGACCGTGCCGATGACGTCGACGCCCAGATGCTTCGCCCACTGGCCGAAGATCAGCCCGACGCCGCCGGCCGCCGCGTGGTAGAGCACGTTGTCGCCGGGCTTGACCGCATAGGTGCGGCGCAGCAGATATTCTGCCGTCATGCCCTTGAGCATCATGGCCGCGGCCTCCTCGTCGGAGACGCCGTCGGGTATCTTCACCAGCCGGTCGGCCGGCATCACGCGCTCCTCGGCATAGGAGCCCGGCCCGCCGGCATAGGCGACGCGATCTCCGGGCGAAAGCTCCGTCACCCCCTCGCCCAGCTCGATCACCACGCCGGCGGCCTCGCCGCCCGGCGTGAACGGCAGCCCGGCCGGGGGCGTGTAGAGGCCGCTGCGGAAATAGGTGTCGATGAAGTTCAGGCCGATGGCGGTGTGGCGCACCAGCACCTCGCCGCGGCCGGGCCGGCCCGGATCGACCTCCTCGTAGCGCAGCACCTCCGGTCCGCCGTGTTCGTGGATGCGTATCGCCTTGACCATGTCATTCCTTCTTCAGTCCAAGTGTCGGGAAAAGCTGCATGACCCCGCCGATGACGAACAGATAGACCGCCGTCGCCGCGATGCCCACCTGCACGACGAGCGACGCCTGCATGTTCTGGGCGAGCGCGACGAGCCCGAGCGCGCACCAGGCCAGGAAGACGCCGAGATTGAGCGTGCGCAGCCGCCTGACCCGCACCGGATGCAGGAAGTGAACCGGCACGAAGGACAGCGCGGCCGCGATCACCACCACGGCGAAGGAGGTCCACTCGCCGGTCTGCACCACGAACAGGGTGAAGACCAGCATGTTCCACACCACCGGGAAGCCCTTGAAGAAGTTCTCGCGCGTCTTCATGCCGGTGTCGGCGTAGTAGATCGCGCTGGAGACGACGATGATCGCCGCCGACAGGAACGACAGCCCCTCGCCCATGAAGCCGCTCTGGTAGAGCGCGAAGGCCGGGATCAGCACATAGGTGACGTAGTCGATGACATTGTCGAGGAGCTCGCCCGACCATGTCGGCAGCACCTCCTTGACCTCGAGCCTGCGCGCGATCGGGCCGTCGATGCCGTCGACGAACAGCGCCAGCCCCAGCCACAGGAACATCGCCGTCCACTGCTTCTCGGCCGCCGCCACCAGCGACAGGAAGGCGAGGAAGGAGCCCGACGCCGTCAGCAGATGCACCGAGAAGGCGCGCGCCTGCGGCCAGGTCACCTTCTTCTTCGGGCGCGGGATGCGGTCGGCGAGCTTGCGCCTGCTAGACGTCTCGTCGCTCACGGCACCCGTCCGCCCGGATCGCAATTCATCGCAAGCACCGGCTCACCCTTCGATATCCAGCCCGCCCCCTTCCCCTCGAGGAAGGCCGAAACTACAGGCAGGGCAACCGCCGGCACAAGCACTATCGGCTGCGAGCCCCCGGGAAATCGCCGCGAAATCGCCGCGAAATCGCCGCCGGGGCGGCGGGGCGGGCGGGGGGCGGCAGGGTGGGCCAATCCGTCATGTTGATCGCGGGCGCAAGGCGGGCCTATATCGCTGCTGCCCGACAAGCGGAGACCGGACATGCAGATCGAGACCGACATCGTGGTGGCCGGCACCGGCCCGGCCGGGCTGGTGACGGCCCTTTCGCTGGCGCAGGCCGGCTTTTCCGTCGCGCTCGCCGGCCCGCCGGTCGGCCCGCAGGCGGGCCCGTCGACAGGATCGGGCGACCGCCGCACCACCGCGCTGATGAAGCCCTCGCTCGATTTCCTCGACCGGCTCGGCCTGCTCGATGCCCTGCGGCCGCACGCGGCGCCGCTCCGGGCCATGCGCATCGCCGACGCCACCGCCCGGCTGCTGCGCAGCCCGACCGTCACCTTCCGCGCCGCCGAGATCGGCGAGGAGATGTTCGGCATGAACATCCCCAACGCGCACCTGAACGCCGCGCTCGGCAGCGCGGTCGGGGAGACGCCGGCGATTCGCGTCCTTTCCTCGCTCGTCGCGCGCTGGACACCGGCAGCGGAAAGCATCGAGGCCGCGCTGGAGACCGGCGGCACGGTGACGGCGAAGCTCGCCGCCGCCGCCGACGGCCGCCGCTCGCCGGCCCGCGAGGCCGCCGGCATCGCCGTGAAGTTCTGGGAGGCCGGGCAGTCGGCGCTGGTGCTGAACTTCTCCCACGCCCGGCCGCACGACGACACGTCGACCGAGTTCCACACCGAGGACGGCCCCTTCACCCAGGTTCCGCTGCCGGGCCGGCGCTCCAGCCTCGTCTGGGTGACGCGCCGCCGCCGCGCCGGGGAGCTTGCCGCGCTGCCGGAGGCCGAGCTGTCGCGGCTGGTGGAGGAGCGCATGCAGTCGATGCTCGGCCGCGTCGAGGTCGAGCCCGGCCGTCAGGTCTATCCGCTCGCCTCGGCGCTGCCGCGCCGCTTCGCCGACAGGCGCGTGGCGCTGGTCGGCGAGGCCGCGCACATCTTCCCGCCCATCGGCGCGCAGGGCCTCAACCTCGGCATCCGCGACGCCGAGGACCTGACGAAGGTGGCGCTGCGCCACGCGGCCGACCCGGGCGCCGCGGCCGCGCTCGCCGCCTACGACCGCGCCCGGCGGCCCGACATCCTCGCCCGCTCCTCGGCCGTCGACATGCTCAACCGCTCGCTGCTGTCCGACCTCCTGCCGGCGCAGGCGGTGCGCGCGGCCGGATTGTCGCTGCTGCGCGTCACCCCGCCGCTGCGCGCCTTCTTCATGCGCGAGGGCCTGCGCACCGGCGGCGGGTTCGCCGGCCTGCTGTCATGGAAATAGCTCTCAGGGAAACAGATCTGCCGGCAGGATGCCGTTGACGATCAGGTAGATGATCGCCGTGACGGTGACGACCGACAGCATGGTGGTGATGAGCACGCTCGCCGAGGCGCGCTCGACCCACACGCCGTATTGCTGGGCGATGACGAAGACGTTGGCGGCGGTGGGCAGCGCGGCGAGAAGGATCGCGGCATAGACCCACACTTCCGAGAAATTGCCGAACAGGCTCAGCATCACCCAGCACAGGATGGGATGGACGACGAGCTTGAGGCCGGCGATGGCGCCCAGCTCGCGCGGCACGCGCTTGAGCGGCCGCAGGGTCAGCGTCACGCCCATGGCGAACAGCGCGCAGGGCGCGGCCGCCTGCGCCAGGTAGTCGAGCAGGCGCGACACCGGCGCCGGCGGCTCGACCTGCGCCCAGGCCGCCAGCCCGCCGGCGGCGGTGGCGATGATGAAGGGGTGCAGCGCGATGCGCCTGACGACGCCGAGCGCCAGCGCGCCCAGCGGCCCCTTCTCGCCGCCGGCCAGCGCCATCAGCATCGGCGCCAGCGTGAAGTGCATGACGTTCTCGAACGAGAAGATCAGCGCCACCGGCACCGCCGCCTCCGGCCCGAAGACGAGCAGCGCCAGCCCCGGCCCCATATAGCCGATATTGCCGTAGGCGGCGGCCAGCCCCCTGATCGTGCTTTCGGCGATCGCGCCGCGCGAGACGATCGCCGAGCCGGCGAACATCAGGCAGAAGACGACGAAGGTCGCGGCAAGCGAGCCGGCGATGTAGCGCCACTCCGTCAGCTCCTCGACCGGCGTGCGCGACAGCAGCTGGAAGAACAGCGCCGGCAGCGCGATGTAGATGACGAAGACGTTCATCCAGCCCAGCGCCTCGAGCGGCTGGCGCACCAGCCGCGCCGCCAGCGCGCCGATGAAGATCATGCCGAAGAAGGGCAGAACAAGTCCGACGATGTCCGTCATGAAGACCCGGCGCAGCTCCGTTTGCGGGAAGGAGGGGCGAAAGCCCGGCGGCTATCGCGCACCCGCCTCGAGGTCAAGCCGCGCGACGGTTGAATTAGGCGGCGTAATGCGCCAAATAAAGCGCCAAGGTAAGGATCATGCGTGAAACGAAGACAGCGAAGTTCAGGATCGGCCAGGTCGTGCGGCATCGGCTGTTTCCGTTCCGCGGGGTGATCTTCGACGTCGATCCGGAATTCGCCAACACCGAGGAATGGTATCAGGCCATTCCGCCGGAGGTCCGGCCGCGCAAGGACCAGCCCTTCTATCACCTGCTCGCCGAGAACGAGGATACCGAATACGTCGCCTACGTCTCGGAGCAGAACCTGCTCGACGATTCCTCGGGCGAGCCGGTGCGCCATCCCCAGCTCGGCGAGTTCTTCGACAGGACGAGCGACGGCAGCTACGCGCCCAAGCGCCACGTCCAGCACTGAGCGCGCCTGCCGCCGGTTCTTGCGGCGCGGCGGCAACGAAAAAGGCGGGCTTTCGGCCCGCCTTTTTCGTTGCGCTCGCGGCAGGGCTCAGTCGGCCTGCTTGGCGCGATCCTGCTCTTCCTTGAGCTTCTTGGCGAAGTCGTCGGTGTTCTTGCTGACGAACTCCTGAAGCTTGCGCTGGCGGTCCTCGATGTCGGACTGCTGCAACGGCGCGCCGTCGAAGGCGCCGGTGAAGCCCGACAGCGTCACCTGGATCGGGTTCGGCTGGTTCTGGAAGTTGACCGAGGTCAGCGTGACCTTCTGGCCGCGCTTGAAGGCGGCGACGAGCTGGTCGGACAGCGGGGCCTCCGCGATGCAGCGGTCGGGCAGGCAGATCATGTACTCGATCTTCTGCGTCTGGCCGCCGTCGATCTGCATGCCGATGCCGGGCGGCACCATGCGGCCCGACGGCACGGTGACCTGGAAGATCTTGCGGTTCACCTTGCCCTTGACCTCGATCATGCTGACGGCGGTCAGCAACTGGCCCGTATCGGCGACCATGATGTTCTGCACGTTGCAGATGTCGACGTCTTCCTGCTTGGAGCAGGCCTTGAACCAGCCCTGCGGCAGCTCCTGCTGCTGGGCGGCGGCCGGGACGGTGCCGCCCGCGGCCACGCCGAACGCGGCGGCTGCGAGAATGGAAAGTCGGGACACGTTGGTCTTCCGGCTGCTCATGGGGTCGTTGTCCTCTCAGGTGTCGAGCTGCGGCGGCGCTGGCCGGCATCCGGCTTGCTAGTGTCGGTCAAATGCGGCGACAGCATGACTCTCGGCCGCCTGTTACACCGGACGCGGCGGCGAATCCAGACCTCGCGCGAAATTTGCCGCCCCGTCCCCCGCGCGCGTGATAATTTGGGCCGAATCGCCCCGCCCGAAGCAGGACGCACGCAGAGACCGACCATGCGCCTTTCCTCCGTTGCCGCCCTGATGGCGCTGGCCGCCGCGCTCGCCGGCCTTCCCGCCGCCGCGCAGGACGGGCAGCGCCACGCCCCCCGCCACGCCATCGCCATGCACGGCGAGCCGGCGCTGCCGGACGGCTTCACCCATTTCCCCTACGCCAACCCGGACGCACCCAAGGGCGGACGGGTCGACTACGCCGTCCAGGGCTCGTTCGACAGCCTCAATCCGTTCATCGTGCAGGGCGACGGCGCGCGCGGGCTGTTCGACCAGTATTTCGGCATGAACGTGTTCGAGAGCCTGATGCTGCGCTCGCGCGACGAGCCGTTCACGCTCTATCCGCTGATTGCGCAGAGCATCGAGACCGACGAGGAACGCTCCTTCGTCGAGTTCACGCTCGACCCGCGCGCGAAATTCTCGGACGGGACGCCCGTCACCGCCGACGATGTCGTCTTCACCATGGAGCTCATGGCCGAGAAGGCGCGGCCCAACTACCAGAACTGGATCAGGGCGGCCGAGCGCATCGAGAAGGTCGGCGAGCGCGGCGTGCGCTTCACGCTGAGGAAGGACGCCGGCCGCGAGGCCCCGCTGCTCCTCGCGCAGCTTCCCATCCTGCCGAGGCACGCCACGGATGCGCGGAACTTCGACCGCACCTCGCTCAAGCCGCCGGTCGGCTCCGGCCCCTACACGGTCGAGCGCGTGAGCCCCGGCGAGACGGTGGTGCTGAGGCGCAACCCCGACTACTGGGCGAAGGACATCCCCTCCAAGCGCGGCTTCGACAATTACGACGAGATCCGCATCAGCTACATCCGCGACGACAACACGCTGTTCGAATCGTTCAAGAAGGGAATGGCCTCGATCCATATCGAGACCGACAGCGGCCGCTGGACGACCGGCTACGACTTCCCCGCCGCCAGGGACGGGCGCGTCGTCAGGGACACGTTCGAGTTCGGCCTGCCGTCGGGCATGTACGGCTTCGTCATGAACACGCGCCGCCCGGTCTTCGCCGACCGCGCGCTGCGCCACGCGCTCGTCGGCCTGTTCGATTTCGAGTGGGCCAACCGCAACCTGTTCAACAGCGCCTACAGCCGCACGAAAAGCTACTATGACGGCTCGGAGCTGTCCTCGCACGGCATTGCCGCCAGCGAGGCCGAGCGCCGGCTGCTCGCCCCCTTCCCCGATGCCGTGCTGCCCGAGATCATGGAAGGCACCTGGGCGCCGCCGGTCTCCGACGGCTCCGGCCGCGACCGCGACTTCCTGCGCGCCGGCATGGAGGCGCTGAAGGCGGCCGGCTACCGGCTGGATGGCAAGCGCATGGTCGGGCCGGACGGCAGGCCGCTCGCCTTCGAGATCATGCTCAACGGCACCGCCGGCGTGCCGCTCGCCACCTCGTGGACGCGCACGCTGGAGCGCCTCGGCATCGAGGCCACCATCCGCGTAGTCGACAGCGCGCAATACCTCCAGCGCCAGCGCACCTACGACTACGACGTGATCCTGCAAAGCTACACCTCGTCGCTGTCGCCTGGGGCCGAGCAGCTCGCCCGCTTCGGCTCGGCCACGCGCGACCTCGACGGCACCTACAATTTCGCCGGCGTCGCCGACCCGGCCGTCGACGCGATGATCGAGGCGCTGCTTGCGGCCCGCTCGCGCGAGGACTTCATCGCCGCCGTGCGCGCCTACGACCGGGTTCTGCTCTCCGGCGCCTATGTGGTGCCGCTCTACAACCCCCGGCTCAACCGCTGGGTGGCGCGCTGGCGGCAGATCGAGCGTCCCGGCGTCACCCCGCTCTACGGGCCGCAATTCCAGACGTGGTGGCACGCCGGGAACTGAAGGAGATCGCCATGGACGAAAAGACGAAACTGACGGTCGACGTCGTCTCCGACGTCGCCTGCCCGTGGTGCTTCATCGGCATGAAGCGGCTGGAGCGCGCGGTCGCAATGACGCCCGGGATCGAGGTGGCGGTGCGCTGGCGGCCCTACCAGCTCGACCCGACCATCCCGCCCGGCGGCCTGCCGCGCAAGGCCTACATGCTGCGCAAGTTCGGCTCCGAGGAGCGGCTGCGCGAGATCCACGACCGCATCGTGCCGCTCGGCGAGGCCGAGGGCATCCGCTTCAATTTCGACGGCATGGAGGTCTCGGCCAACACGCTCGACGCCCACCGGCTGATCCGCTGGGCGGCCTCCGAGAAGGCGCCGGCCGGGGCGCAGGCGCTGGTGGTGCGCCGCCTGTTCGAGATCAATTTCGAGGAGGCCCGCGACATCGGCGACCGCGCCGTGCTCGCCGAGGTGGCCGGCGAGGCCGGGATGGACGCGGGGCTGATCGAGGCGCTGCTTTCCTCCAATGCCGATGTCGAGGCCGTGCAGGGCGAGATCGAGACCGCCGCGCGCATGGGCGTGCGCGGCGTGCCGTGCTTCCTGCTCGAAGGCAAATATGCCGTGATGGGCGCGCAGGAGACCGACACCCTGGCCGACGCCATCCGCCAGGTCGCGGCGGCCAAGGCGCGCGGCGAGCTGGACAAGGACGAATAGAGGCTTCCTACGCCGCCGCCTTCTCCGCCAGCCGCGCGAGCTGCGTCATCACCACCGCCGAGCCGGCGAGCCGCTTTTCCGGCGTCGGCCAGTCGCGCATCAGCACGATGCCCTGGTCGGGCCTGATCCTGGCCAGCGAGCCCTGCTCGGCGATGTAGCGCACCAGCCCGGCCGGGTCGGGGAACTCGCGGTTGCGGAACTGGACCACCACGCCCTTCGGCCCCGCGTCGAGCTTCTCGACATTGGCCTTGCGGCACAGCGCCTTGATGAACACCACCTTCAACAGATGCTCGACCTCCTGCGGCAGCGGGCCGAAGCGGTCGATCAGCTCGGCGCCGAAGCCGTCGATCTCCTGCGGGCTCTGAAGCTCGGCCAGCCGGCGGTAGAGCCCGAGGCGAAGCTGAAGGTCGGGCACGTAGCTTTCCGGGATCATCACCGCCGTGCCGACGGTGATCTGCGGCGACCAGCCGGTGTCGACCGCCTCGCCCGTTCCGCGCAGCTCGGCCACCGCCTCCTCCAGCATCTGCTGGTAGAGTTCGAAGCCGACTTCCCTGATGTGGCCCGACTGCTCCTCGCCCAGCAGGTTGCCGGCGCCGCGGATGTCGAGGTCGTGGCTGGCGAGCTGGAAGCCCGCGCCCAGCGTGTCGAGCGATTGCAGCACCTTCAGCCGCCGCTCGGCGAGCTGCGTCAGCGTCTTGTTGGCCGGCAGCGTGAACAGCGCATAGGCGCGCAGCTTGGAGCGCCCGACCCGGCCGCGAAGCTGGTAGAGCTGCGCCAGCCCGAACATGTCGGCGCGGTGGACGATCAGCGTGTTGGCGGTCGGGATGTCGAGGCCGGATTCCACGATGGTGGTCGACAAAAGCACGTCGTACTGGCCGTCGTAGAAGGCGTTCATGATGTCGTCGAGCTCGCCCGCCGCCATCTGGCCGTGGGCGGTCGCCACCTTCAGCTCCGGCACCTGCTCCTCGAGGAAGCGCCTGATGTCGGCGAGGTCGGAGATGCGCGGCACGACATAGAAGCTCTGGCCGCCGCGGTAGCGCTCACGCAACAGCGTCTCGCGGATCACCAGCGGGTCGAAGGGCGAGATGAAGGTGCGCACCGCCATGCGGTCGACCGGCGGCGTCGCGATCAGCGACAGCTCGCGCACGCCGGTGAGCGCCAGTTGCAGCGTGCGCGGGATCGGCGTCGCCGAAAGCGTGAGCACGTGCACGTCCGATTTCAGCTCCTTCAGCCGCTCCTTGTGCTTGACGCCGAAATGCTGCTCCTCGTCGACGATCAGCAGGCCGAGATTCCTGAAGGTGATCGAGGAGCCGAGCAGCGCGTGGGTGCCGACCACGATGTCGACCGTGCCGTCGGCAATGCCCTTCTTCGTCTCTGAAAGCTCCTTGGAACCCACCAGCCGCGAGGCCTGCCGCACCGTCACCGGCAATCCGGCGAAACGCTGGCTGAAGGTGCGGAAATGCTGGCGGGCAAGCAGCGTCGTCGGCACCACCACCGCGACCTGGAACCCTTCCATGGCGGCGAGGAAGGCGGCGCGCAGCGCCACCTCCGTCTTGCCGAAGCCGACATCGCCGCAGATCAGCCGGTCCATCGGCCGCCCGGCGGCGAGATCCTCGCTCACGGCTTCGATGGCCGCGAGCTGGTCGTCGGTCTCGTCATAGGGGAAGCGGGCGGAAAACTCGCCATAGAGTCCGTCCGGCGGCGACAGCACGGGGGCGGGCCGCATCTGCCGCTCGGCCGCGAGCTTGATCAGTTGCCCGGCCATCTCCAGCAGCCGGCGCTTCAGCTTCGCCTTGCGGGATTGCCAGGCGACGCCGCCGAGCTTGTCGAGAACGGCTTCGGCCGAATCCGAGCCGTAGCGCGACAGAAGCTCGATGTTCTCCACCGGCAGGAACAGCCGGTCGTCGCCGGCATAGCGGATCTCGAGGCAGTCGTGCGGCGCGCCGGCGGCCTCTATCGTCTTCAGCCCGACGAAGCGGCCGATGCCGTGATCGGCGTGGACGACGATGTCGCCGGCCGATAGCGCAGCGACTTCGGCAATGAAATCCGATGCCTTGCGTCGTTTCTTCGCGCGGCGGATCAACCTGTCGCCCAGGATGTCCTGCTCGGCGACGACGACGAGGTTCGCCGTCTCGAAGCCGGCTTCGAGCGGCAGCACGGCAAGGCCGGCCTCGCCGGGCTCCAGCGCTTGCGCCTCGGCGAGGGACGAGACGCGCTTCAGGTTGCCCAGCCCGTGCTCGGCGAGCACCTGGGCGAGACGGTCGAGCGAGCCCTCGCTGAAACCCGCGACGAGCACGCGCCGGCCTTCCGCCCGCCGGTCGGCAATGTGCTTCACCGCGTGGTCGAAGACGTTGGCGCGGGGGTCGGCGCGCTCCTCGGCGAAGTTCCTGCCCGCATGCGCGCCGGCATGGCGCAGCGCCCGGCCGCCCGTTTCCGGGGCGTCGAACGGCGTCAGCTCGACCGACAGCCGCCCGCCCGCCCGCGCCGCGATCTCGTCCGGCGAGAGATAGAGCGCCTGCGGCCGCACCGGCTTGTAGGGCACGGCCTCGCCCATGCCCGCCGCCGGCTGCTTGGCGCGGGCCTCGTAGTGGTCGAGGATCAGCGCGTGGCGCTCGCCGATCGCCTCGCGCGCCAGATGGTCGAACACGACCGCCGCGTCGGGCAGGTAGTCGAACAGCGTCTCCAGCCGCTCGTGGAACATCGGCAGCCAGTGCTCCATGCCGGCGAAGCGCCTGCCCTCGCTGACGGCGGCATAGAGCGCGTCGTCGCGCGCGGGCGCGCCGAACGCCTCGATATAGGCGCGGCGGAAGCGGCTGACCGTCTCCGGCGTCAGCTCGACCTCGCTCATCGGCTTCAGCGACAGCGAAGCGCGCTGGCCGGTGGTGCGCTGGGTGGCGGGGTCGAAGGCGCGGATCGATTCCAGCGAATCGCCGAAGAAGTCGAGCCTGAGCGGCTCGCTGCCGGGCGCGTAGAGGTCGAGGATGCCGCCGCGCACGGCATATTCGCCCACGTCGCGGACGGTCGCCACGCGCTCGAAGCCGGCGGTGTCGAGCCGCCCGGCCAGCGCCTTCATGTCGATCTGGTTGCCGGGCCTCGCCGTCAGCGTCTGCGACGCCACCACCTCGGCCGCCGGCATGCGCTGGAGCAGGGCGTTGGCGCTGGCGAGGATGATCGCCCGGTGCGGGCTCTCCCTCAGGGCAGCCATCGCCGCCATGGCGTCGAGCCGGCGCGCCGCCGCATCCGCCCCCGGCGAGACGCGGTCGTAGGGCAGGCAGTCCCATGCCGGCAGCTCCAGAACGGGAAGGCCGGGCGCGGCGAAGGCCAGCGCCTCGGCGATTGCCGGCAGGCGCTGGCCGTCGCGCACGACGAAGACCAGCGGCCGCTCGCCCTGCCCCGCCGCGAGCGCCGCCAGCGCGAAGGCTTCATAGCCGTCGGCGACGCCGTCGACCGTGACGGCGCCCTCGGCGGGCAGGCGGATGGGGTCGATCAGGCTCATCGTGTCCGGTCAGGCAAGCGGCGCTTCGCGATAGGCGAGGATTTTCGCGAAGACGGGCGTGTCGTGGCGGGCCGGCACCTGCGCCTCGCCCGTCACCCATCTCAGGATGTCGGCGTCGGGCTCGGCCATCAGCGCCTCGTAGAGGGCCAGTTCCTCGTCGGAGAGGCCGGCGATTTCGCCGTCGGCGAACGAGCCGAGGATCAGGTCCACCTCGCGCATGCCGCGATGCCACGAGCGGTAGAGCACCTTGCGGCGGCGATAGTCGAGATCGGCGCTGGAGCGCTCGCTTCCGGTCATGATCGGCGACACTCCCGATATGTGGGCTTGTGGATGAAAGCCGCATATAGCGCCTGCGGGCGGCGATGTCAGCCTTTGCGGACCACGTCTTCCGACATAAGGTCGCGCCATGCGTCCTTCCCTGCTCGATCCGCTGTTCGCGCCCGCCACCACGCTCGACGGCGTCGGCCCCCGGCTCGCCGGGCTGATCGCCAATGTCGTGCCGGCCGACACGTCGGGGCGCGAGGTGCGCGTCGGCGACCTCCTCTTCGTGCTGCCGCATTCGGTGATCGACCGCCGCCAGCGTTATGCGATAGCCGACGCGCCCGACGGCGCGCTGGTGACGCTGGAGGTGACGGTCGGCCGCCACCAGCCGCCGCCGCGCGGGCGTTCCAACCTGCCCTATCGCGTCTTCGCCCATGACGACACGGAGGAGATCGCGCTCACCTTCTTCCACGCCAAGGGCGAGTGGCTGCAAAAGGCGCTGCCCGAGGGCGAGCGCATGCTCGTCTCCGGCCGGCTCGAATGGTTCAACGGCCGCGCCTCGATGGTCCATCCCGACCATATGGTGCCGGTGGCCCGCGCGGCGGAGCTGCCGTCGCTGGAGCCGGTCTATCCGCTGACGGCGGGCCTGTCCGCCAAGGTGCTGCGGCGCGCCGTGCTCGGCGCGGTCGCGCGCCTGCCCGAGCTGCCGGAATGGCTCGACGCGGAGCTTGCGCGCCGGCATTCCTTCCCGCCACTGAAGGCCGCGCTCGCCCGCCTGCACGAGCCGGCCGACCCGCTCGACATCGATCCCGATTCGCCGGCCTGGCGGCGCCTCGCCTATGACGAGCTGCTGGCCGGCCAGCTGGCGCTGGCGCTGGTGCGCGCGAAGCTCAGGCGCGTCTCGGGGCGCCCGCTCGAAGGCGACGGCCGGCTGGAAGCGGCAATCCGCGCCGCCCTTCCCTATTCCCTCACGCGCTCCCAGGAACAGGCGCTTTCGGAAATCCACGCCGACCTTGCCTCGCAAAAGCGCATGCTGCGGCTGCTTCAGGGCGATGTCGGCTCGGGCAAGACGGTGGTGGCGCTGCTCGCCATGGCGCGCGCGGCCGAAGCCGGCGGCCAGTCCGCCCTGATGGCCCCGACCGAGATCCTCGCGCGCCAGCACCTTGCCACCATCGCCCCGCTCGCCGCGCGCGCCGGCCTGCGGGCCGCCGTGCTCACCGGCCGCGAGAAGGGCAAGGAGCGCGCTGAAATCCTAGCCGGGCTGGCGTCGGGCGACATTCATATCGTGCTCGGCACCCACGCGCTGTTCCAGGAGGGCGTCGAGTACCACGACCTCGCGCTCGCCATCGTCGACGAGCAGCACCGCTTCGGCGTCCACCAGCGCCTCGCCATGACCGCCAAGGGCGACGCCCCCGACATGCTGGTCATGACCGCCACCCCCATCCCGCGCACGCTGGTCTTGACCGCCTTCGGCGACATGGACGTCTCGAAGCTGACCGAGAAGCCGGCCGGCCGTCAGCCGATCCAGACCGTGACGTTGCCGCTGGAGCGGCTGCCCTCGCTGGTCGAGCGGCTTCGCCATGCGGTCGCCGAAGGCCAGAAGGTCTACTGGATCTGCCCGCTGGTCGAGGAATCGGAGGAGGTCAAGCTGATGTCGGCCGAGGACCGCTTCGCCTCGCTCAAGCCCGTCTTCGGCGACGCGCTCGGCCTGATCCACGGCCGCATGGCCGGCCGCGACAAGGACGAGGCCATGCGCGCCTTCAAGGACGGCGAGACCCGCATCCTTATCGGCACCACGGTCATCGAGGTCGGCGTCGACGTGCCCGACGCCACCATCATCGTCATCGAGCACGCCGAGCGTTTCGGCCTCGCCCAGCTCCACCAGCTGCGCGGCCGCGTCGGCCGCGGCTCGAAGGCATCGTCCTGCGTGCTCGTCTACAAGGAGCCGCTGGGCGAGGTGGCGAAGAAACGCCTGTCGGTCATGCACGAGACCGAGGACGGCTTCCGCATCTCCGAGGAGGACCTGAAGCTGCGCGGCGAGGGCGAACTGCTCGGCACGCGCCAGTCCGGCACGCCCGGCTTCCGCGTCGCCCGGCTGGAGCGCCACGGCGACCTGCTGGAAATCGCCCGCGACGACGCGAGGCTGGTTCTGGAGCGCGATCCCGAGCTGCGGAGCGGACGCGGCGAGGCGCTGCGCATCCTGCTCTATCTCCACGGCCGCGACGACGCGGTCAGGCTGCTGCGGGCCGGCTGAAGCGCCCTATTCCACCGTCACCGACTTGGCGAGGTTGCGCGGTTGGTCGACGTCCGTGCCCATGAACACGGCGGTGTAGTAGGCCAGCATCTGGATCGGCAGCGCGTGGACGATGGGCGCGGCGATCTCGGGCGCGTCGGGCACCACGATGGTGTCGAGCGTCTCGACCGTCGCGTGGGCGGCGCCCCTGGCGTCGGTGATGAGGATGATCTTGCCGCCGCGCGCCGCCACTTCCTGCATGTTCGACACGGTCTTGTCGAAGATGCGGTCGTGCGGGGCGATGACGATCACCGGCATCTTCTCGTCGATCAGCGCGATCGGCCCGTGCTTCAGCTCGCCCGCCGCATAGCCCTCGGCGTGGATGTAGGAGATTTCCTTGAGCTTGAGCGCGCCTTCCAGCGCCAGCGGATAGTTGGTGTCGCGCCCGAGATAGAGCACGTGCTTGTAGTGCGACAATTCCCGCGCCAGCTTCTCGATCTGGGGGGCGAGCTTCAGCGCCTGGTTGACGAGCTTGGGCACGCCGGCGAGGTCACGCACCAGCGCCGCCTCGCCCTCGCGCGTCACGGTGCCGCGCGCCGCCGCCGCCCTGACGGCAAGCGCCGCCAGCACGGAAAGCTGGCAGGTGAACGCCTTGGTCGAGGCGACGCCGATCTCCGGCCCGGCGAGCGTCGGGAAAGTGCCGTCCGATTCGCGCGCGATGGTCGATTCGCGCACGTTGACCACTGCGCCGATCGAAAGCCCCTCGCGCCGGCAGTAGCGCAGCGAGGCGAGCGTGTCGGCCGTCTCGCCGGACTGCGAGATGAACAGCGCTGCGCTCTCCCTCGACAGCGGCATCTCGCGGTAGCGGAACTCGGACGCGATATCGATGTCGACCGGCAGGCGGGCGTGGCGCTCGAACCAGTATTTGCCGATCAGCCCGGCGAGATAGGCGGTGCCGCAGGCCGAGATCGCCAGCCGGTCGATCTTCGCGAAGTCGAACGGGGTGGCGAACGCCTTGGCCGCGCCGGTGGTGAAGTCGAGATAGTGCGCCAGCGTATGCGAGATCACCTCCGGCTGCTCGTGGATCTCCTTCTCCATGAAGTGGCGGTAGTTGCCCTTGTCGACCAGATAGGAGGTGCCGACCGACTGCCGCTTCGGCCGCTCGACGCGGTTGCCGTCGATGTCGAAAATCTCCATGCCGCCGCGGCGCACGACCGCCCAGTCGCCGTCCTCCAGATAGGTGATGGCGCTGGTGAAGGGGGCGAGCGCGATGGCGTCGGAGCCCAGATACATCTCGCCGTCGCCGTGGCCCACCGCCAGCGGCGGCCCGTTGCGCGCGCCGATGATCAGGTCCTCCTCGCCGCGGAACATGATGGCGAGCGCGAACGCGCCTTCCAGTTGCCTCAGCGCCGCATGCGCGGCCGCGACCGGCGCAAGCCCCTTGTTCAGCTCGCGGGTGACGAGATGGGCGACCACCTCGGTGTCGGTCTGCGAGGTGAACTCGTAGCCGTCGGCCATCAGCGAGGCGCGCATCTCGGCGAAGTTCTCGATGATGCCGTTGTGGACGATGGCGACGTCGCCGGAGAAATGCGGGTGCGCGTTGGTCTCGTTGGGCACGCCGTGGGTGGCCCAGCGCGTGTGGCCGATGCCGATGGTGCCTTCGAGCGGCTCGGCGGCCAGCCGCTGCTCCAGGTTGACCAGCTTGCCCTCGGCGCGCCGGCGGCCGAGCCGGCCGTGGTCGATGGTGGCCACGCCCGCCGAATCGTAGCCGCGATATTCCAGCCGCTTCAGCGCATCGACGATGAGCGGCGCGACCGGCGCGCGCCCGACAATACCGACAATCCCGCACATGCCCAGATCATCCCTTCCCGCCAGCAACAAAGGCGGATTGTTAGTGACTCGCCGACGGCGGCGGAAGTCACATATGGTTTCCATTCATATCGGCCGGAATTCGGGCATCAAACAGAGATGGAGCCCGCGATCAAGCCCGGGAAGCCGATCTTACTTAACGGCCTTGCTGCCGAGCTTTTCGCGCAGGCGGCGCCCGAGGCCCTCCTTGTTCTCCTGCCGGGCGCGGCCGAAGGCGAGCGCGTCGTCGGGCACGTCGTGCGTCACCACGGAGCCGGAGGCGACATAGGCGCCCGCCCCTATCGTCACCGGCGCGACCAGCGCCGAGTTGGAGCCGATGAAGGCGCCGGCCCCGATCTCGGTGTGGTGCTTGGAGAAGCCGTCATAGTTGCAGGTGATGGTGCCGGCGCCGATATTGGCGCCCGCGCCGATGCGCGCGTCGCCGATATAGGTGAGGTGGTTGACCTTGGCCCCCTCCTCGACCACCGCCTTCTTGACCTCGCAGAAATTGCCGACCTTGGCCTTGCGGCCGAGCTGCGCGCCCGGCCGCAGCCGCGCGAACGGACCGACCTCGGCCCCCGGCCCGACCGACGCGCCTTCCAGATGCGAGAAGGCGCGGATGCGCGCGCCGGGCGCGACGGTGACGCCGGGGCCGAACACGACGTTGGGCTCGATCACCGCGTCCTCGCCGATCTCGGTGTCGTGGCAAAGATGCACCGTCTGCGGGGCGGCCATGGTCACCCCCGCCAGCATCAGCGCGCGGCGGCGGCGCTCCTGCCAGACGGCTTCCGCCTCGGCCAGCTCCAGCCGCGTGTTGATGCCGAGGATGCTCTCGTAGGGCGCTTCGGTCGCGGCGACGCGAAGCCCGCGCGAAGCGGCGATCTCGACGATGTCGGTGAGGTAATATTCGCCCTTGGCGTTGGCGTTGCCGACGGCGTCGAGCAGCGACAGCGCATGGCGGCCGCAAACCGCCATCAGTCCGCCATTGCAGAAGGCGATCGCCCGCTCGGCCTCGGTGGCGTCCTTGTGCTCGCGGACGGCGGCGAGCGCCCCGTCCTTCACGATCAACCGGCCGTAGCCGGTGGGGTCGGCGGCATGAAAGCCCATCACCACCACGTCGGCGCCGGCCGCCAGCCCCTCGCGCAGGTCGGCAAGTGCCGCCGGCTCGATCAGCGGCGTGTCGCCGAACAGGATTAGGATGTCGTCATAGCCGCGAGCGATGCTGTCGCGCGCCGCCAGCACCGCATGCGCCGTGCCCAGCCGCTCGGCCTGGAGGAAGACCTCGGCCTGCGGCGCGAACGGCTCGACCGCCTTCCTCACCGCCTCGGCCTCGCGGCCGACCACCACCGCCACGTCGACGCCTTCCTGGCTGCGCGCGGCCTTCACCACGTGGCCGATCAGCGGCAGCCCCGCGACTTCGTGCAGCACCTTGGGGCGCGCGCTCTTCATGCGCGTGCCCTCGCCGGCGGCGAGGATGACGGACAGGCAGCTTCTCTCGGTCATGGACGGTTCCGCTTTGTCGGGTCGGGGATTCACGGCGTGTAGTAGCATCCACGCCGCGCCGGCGCTATGCGGGCGCGGCGTCGGCGATGCGGAACTGGACGGAGCGCGCGCCGTTCCACCAGTTGGACGACAGATTGCCGACGACATGGACGCTGCCGCCGCGATTGGCGAACAGGAAGTCGCCCAGCGGCGTCTCGGCCGCGCGGAAGGCGATGGCCTGCAACCGGCCGCCGGAAGGCGAGCGCAGGTCGGCGCGCACATGGTTCGTCCCCACCTGCCTGACATCGGCGAGTGTGTGGCGCGGCAGCGCCAAGAGCGGCTGGGCGTGGCCGGCGCCGTAGGGGCCGGCGCTCTCGATCAGGTCGATGAGGTCGAAGGTCGCGCCCTCGGCCGACAGCGCGGCGTCGATCGCCAGCACCTCCTCGACGCGCAGGCGCGCCACTTCCTCGGCCGCCCATTCCTCGAAGAAGGCGCGCAACTCGCCGAGCCGCGCCCGCTCGACCGTGATGCCGGCGGCCATGGCGTGGCCGCCGCCCTTGACGAGCAGGCCGTGCGCCACCGCCTCGCGCACCATGCGGCCGAGGTCGAAGCCGGGAATCGAGCGGCCGGAGCCGGTGCCGACGCCGTTGGGGTTGAACGACACCGCGAAGGCCGGCCGCCGCGCATGCTCCTTCAGCCGCGCCGCGATCAGCCCGACGATGCCGGGGTGCCAGCCGTCGCTGGCGGTGACGATCACCGCCGGCCCGCCGCCGGCCGCCAGCTCGGCGTCGGTCTCGGCGCGCGCCTGCGCCAGCATCTCCTGCTCCATGGCCTGGCGCTCGGCGTTGAGCCGGTCGAGCGTCTCGGCGATCCCCTGCGCCTCGACCGGGTCGTCGCCGGCCAGCAGCCGGCTGCCGAGCGCGGCGTCGCCGATGCGCCCGCCGGCATTGATGCGCGGCCCGAGCACGAAGCCGAGATGGAAGGTCGACAGCGGCTCGCCGATGCGCGCCGCCCGCGACAGGGCCGCGATGCCGGCGTTGCCGAGGCGGCGCATGGCCTGCAAGCCCTTGGTCACGAAGGCGCGGTTGACGCCGGCAAGCGGCACCACGTCGCACACGGTGGCGAGCGCCACGAGATCGAGCCAGCCGAGCAGGTCGGGCGGCGGGGTCGCGAAGCCGCGCTCGCGCAGCAGGCTGGCGGTGCGCACCAGCGCGAGGAACACCACGCCGGCGGCGGCGAGATGCCCCTGCCCGGAAAGGTCGTCGTCGCGGTTGGGGTTCACCACCGCCACCGCCTCCGGCAGCGGCCCGCCGACCTGGTGATGATCGAGCACGACGACACCGGCGCCGGCCGCGTTGGCCGCCTCGATCGCCGCCGCGCTGTTGGTGCCGCAATCGACGGTGACGATCAGCCGCGCGCCGCGCCCCGCAAGCTCGCGCATCGCATTCGGGTTGGGGCCGTAGCCCTCGAACACCCGGTCGGGGATGTAGATCTCGCTCTCGACGCCGTAATGGCCGAGGAAGCGCTTCATCAGCGCCGAGGACGCCGCGCCGTCGACGTCGTAGTCGCCGAAGACGGCGACCTTCTCGCGCCGCATCACCGCCTCGGCGATGCGCCCGGCGGCCTTGTCCATGTCGGTCAGCGAGCGCGGATCGGGAAGAAGGTCGCGGATGGTCGGATCGAGGAAGCGCGGGGCCTCGTCCTGCCCGACGCCGCGCCCGGCCAGCACGCGCGCGACGATGTCGGGGATGCCGTGGTTCTGGGCGATGGCGAGCGCGGCGTTCTCGCCGCGCGCGTCGAGCCTGTGCGCCCAGCAAAGCCCGGTCGCCGACCGCTTCACGTCGAGAAAGAATCGCCTGTCGCTCATCGCCGCCTCACGCTGAAGCCGGCAAGCCGGGCAAAAGCAAGGCGACAGCGGAAAAATACCGCCCCTTCTCCGTCCTTCGGGGCACCGTCTCCCCGCAAACGGGGAGAAGGAGAAGCGGAGATGTTCCGACCGGCCTTTCTTCCCCGCTCGCGGGGAGAGGATGTCGGCAGACGGATGAGGGGCCGGGCAAGACCCTCAGAACTTGTCGAGGTCCTGATGCCTCGCCTTGATTTCGCGCACCGTGCCGGAGGAGGAGCGCATGACGATGGTGTGGGTCTGGATCATGTCGCGGCCGAACTTCACCCCCGACAGCATGTTGCCGTCGGTGACGCCGGTGGCGGCGAACAGCACGTCGCCGCGCGCCATCTCCTCCATCGTGTAGACCTTGTTGGGGTCGGAGATGCCCATCTTGGCGGCGCGGGCGATCTTCTCCTCGCTGTTGAGCTGGAGCCTTCCCTGCATCTGGCCGCCGATGCAGCGCAGCGCCGCCGCCGCCAGCACGCCCTCCGGCGCGCCGCCGGTGCCCATGTAGATGTCGATGCCGGTCTCGGCCGGGTCGGTGGTGTGGATGACGCCGGCGACGTCGCCGTCGCCGATCAGCCGGATCGCCGCGCCGGTGCTGCGCACGGCCTCGATCAGGCGCGCATGGCGCGGCCGGTCGAGGATGCAGGCGGTGATCTCGGAGACCGGAACGCCCTTGGCCCTGGCGAGGTTCTCGATGTTCTGCTGCGCCGGCGCGTCGATGTCGACGATGCCGGCCGGATAGCCGGGGCCGACCGCGATCTTGTCCATGTAGACGTCGGGCGCATAGAGCAGGCTGCCCTTCTCGGCGATGGCGATGACGGCCAGCGAGTTCGGCAGGTTCTTGGCGCAGATGGTGGTGCCTTCCAGCGGGTCGAGCGCGATGTCGACCTCCGGTCCCTCGCCCGTGCCGACCTCCTCGCCGATATAGAGCATCGGCGCCTCGTCGCGCTCGCCCTCGCCGATGACGACCGTGCCCTTGATCGGCAGGCGGTTCAGCTCGGCGCGCATGGCGTCCACGGCCGCCTGGTCCGCCGCCTTCTCGTCGCCGCGCCCGCGCAGGCGCGCCGCCGCCACGGCCGCGCGCTCGGTGACGCGCACCAGTTCGAGGGTCAGGATACGGTCGAGACCGGACGGAGCGGTTTTGGACATGCTATCGAACCTTGTGAAAGATCAGGGCGTTGCCCCGGAGCATTACCTTGTGGATGGGCCCTTTTGTCAAAGAGCCGACGCCGCCGCAAGGGCGATTCGGCGCCCTCTCCAAGATCAATCGGTTGAATGACGCGAATGCGACGTCAACCCGCGCGCTCGATGCGGATGACCTGCGGCTTGGTCGTCAGGTGGCCGTCCTCGGTGATGCCGGCAACGGCCTTGCGCACCGCCGCCTCGGTGGTCTCGTGGGTGACGAGGATGACGGTCTTCTGCGTGTCGGGATTGGCGCCGTTGGCGTGCTGGACGATCGATTCCAGCGAGATCTCGTTGTCGGCCATGCGCCGCGCCACCGCGGCGAACACGCCGACGCGGTCGTGGACGGTGAGGCGGATGAAATAGCCGCCGGCATGGCTGCGCATCGGCGCGCGCCGGTAGGGCGCAAGCTCGCCAGCCGGACGGCCGAACACCGGGCCGTGCTGGAAGCCGGGCCGGCTCTTGGCGATGTCGGCGAGGTCGCCGACCACGGCCGAGGCCGTGGCGTTGCCGCCCGCGCCGGGGCCGGACAGAAGCAGCTCGCCGACGATGTCGGTCTCGATGGCCACCGCGTTGGTGACGCCGTTGACCTGGGCGATCACCGAGGCCGTCGGCACCATGGTCGGATGCACGCGCTGCTCGATGCCGCCCTCCGTGCGCTGGCCGACGCCGAGCAGCTTGATGCGGTAGCCGAGCTCGGCGGCCGCCCTTATGTCGGCCTGGGTGATGTTGGAGATGCCCTCCAGATAGATGTCGTCGGGCGCGATGCGGCTGCCGAAGGCCAGGCTGGTCAGGATGGCGAGCTTGTGCGCCGTGTCGTGGCCCTCGATGTCGAAGGTCGGGTCGGCCTCGGCATAGCCGAGACGCTGGGCGTCCTTCAGGCACTCCTCGAACGACAGCCCCTCGGCCTCCATGCGGGTCAGGATGTAGTTGCAGGTGCCGTTGAGGATGCCGAAGACGCGGGAAACCGTGTTGCCGGCCAGCGCCTCGCGCATGGTCTTGATGACCGGGATGCCGCCGGCCACCGCCGCCTCGTAGTTGAGCAGCACGCCGTTCCTCTCGGCGATGGCCGCGAGCTCCAGCCCGTGGCGGGCGAGCAGCGCCTTGTTGGCGGTCACGACGTGGCGGCCGGCGGCGAGCGCCGCCTCGACACAGGCGCGCGCGGCCCCTTCCTCGCCGCCGATCAGCTCGACGAAGACGTCGATGCCATCGCTTTTCGCCAGCTCCGCCGGGTCGTCGAACCATGTCGCGCCGGACAGGTCGACGCCGCGGTCGCGGCTCCTGTCGCGCGCCGACACGCCCGCCACCGCGATCGGCCGGCCGCACTGGCGCGTCAGCTCCGCCGCCTTTTCGGCGAGCACCCGCGCCACCGACGCCCCGACCGTGCCGAGGCCGGCAATTCCCACACGCAACGCTTCGCTCATGCCCCCGGCATTCCCCTTGGATTGGTCCGATAGTCGACGCCGCTCAGCGCCGCGCGGTGAGCGAGACCACGTTGTCCGTGCCCTCGCCGCTCGTGCCGAGGAAGCGCTTGATGTTGCGCGCGGCCTGGCGGATGCGGTGCTCGTTCTCGACCAGCGCGATGCGCACGAAGTCGTCGCCGTGCTCGCCGAAGCCGATGCCCGGCGCGACGGCCACGTCCGCCTTCTCGACCAGCAGCTTGGAGAACTCCAGTGAGCCGAGATGGCGGAAGGCCGGCGGGATCGGCGCCCAGGCGAACATGGTCGCGGCCGGGGCCGGGATTTCCCAGCCCGCCCGCGCGAAGGCGTCGACCATCACGTCGCGGCGGCGGTGGTAGACCTGGCGTACCTCCGCGACGTCCGAGCCGTCGCCGTTCAGCGCGGCGGTCGCCGCCACCTGGATCGGCGTGAACGCGCCGTAGTCGAGATAGGACTTCACCCGCGTCAGCGCCGCGATCAGCCGCTCGTTGCCGACGGCGAAGCCCATGCGCCAGCCGGGCATGGAGAAGGTTTTCGACATCGAGGTGAACTCGACGGCGACGTCGATGGCGCCGGGCACCTCGAGGATCGAGGGTGGCGGCGGCCCGTCGAAATAGATCTCGGCATAGGCGAGGTCGGACAGGATGATGATGTCGTTCTTCTTCGCGAAGGCGACGACGTCCTTGTAGAAGTCGAGCGAGGCGACGTGCGCCGTCGGGTTCGACGGGTAGTTGAGGATCAGCGCCAGCGGCTTGGGGATCGAGTGGCGCACGCCGCGCTCCAGCGCCGGGATGAAGCTGTCGTCCGGCTCGACCTGCATCGAGCGGATGACCCCGCCCGACATGATGAAGCCGAAGGCGTGGATCGGATAGGTCGGGTTCGGGCACAGCACCACGTCGCCCGGCGCGGTGATCGCCTGCGCCATGTTGGCGAAGCCCTCCTTGGAGCCGAGCGTGGCGACGACCTGCCGCTCGGGGTCGAGCTTCACGCCGAAGCGGCGGGCATAGTAGTTGGCCTGCGCCCGGCGCAGGCCGGGAATGCCGCGGGAGGCCGAATAGCGGTGGGTGCGCGGGTCGCGCACCACCTCGACCAGCTTGTCGACGATGGCCTTCGGCGTCGGAAGGTCGGGATTGCCCATGCCCAGATCGATGATGTCCGCCCCACGGGCGCGCGCGGCGGCCTTGAGCCTGTTGACCTGCTCGAAGACGTATGGCGGAAGCCGGCGAACCTTGTGAAACTCTTCCATGGGAGAATCCGATCGCGGAAACGGGGTTTTCGGGAGGCCGGCTATACACCCGAATCCGCATGGGGTCGATAGCGGCGACGCTCTCGCGGGGTCGCTTGCGAGGTCGGCTGCCCCGGCGTCAGCCGCCGGTCAGTCGCCCTCGATCTGTCTCAGGGTCTCGTCGGCGTGGCTGCCCGCCAGTCGCCGCAGCTCGTCCGCGTCGTCGCTGACGCCGCGCTGCTGCGCCTGCTGCGCCAGTTGCTCGCGCCGGGCGCGCAACTCCGCCGTTTCGGCCGCCTTCTCCTGCTCCGATATCTGCGGCGCGGCCGCGGCCGGCGTCGCGTTGAGGTCGGGATAGGTGCCGGCGGTCGCCGCGGGGGCGGAGGCGGAGGCGCCGGGCGGCGCCTGCTCCAGCGCGCCGGCGGGCACGGCGTCCTCTATCGTGGCCGTGGCGCAGCCGGCCGGCAGAAGGCCGGCCAGAACAACGCCGGCAAGGGCGGCGAGGCACCGCATCGTCATCTTTTCATCCCGAAGCATATCTATCGAACGCCGTTGGACCAGCTTCAAGGTTCCATGGTATTGTGTCAACAAAGCGCTGGGCACAAGGAAGGCCCGGGGCGCAGGGAGGAACGACGCTCAGCATGGCCACACGCCACGATTCGGACAATGCCCGGGGCCGGACCGACGACCGGACCGGAAACCAGGCTCAAGGCCAGCAGCCCCCGGCGATCGAGCAGTATCTGGTCAAGGACCCGGAGCGCTTCACGCTGAACCTCGCGCGGGCCATGGAGGCCGCCGGCAAGGCGGCGGCCGCGTGGACGGCCCCGCGCGAGAAGGGCGAGGTCCGCGACGTGATGGCCGAGCCGATGGCCGACATGGTCAAGACCTTCTCGAAGCTGACCGAATACTGGCTGTCCGATCCGGCCCGCGCGCTCGAGGCGCAGACGCGGCTGTTCTCCGGCTACATGAACGTGTGGTCCAACGCCATCCAGCGCGCGGCCGGCGGCGACGCCGAGGTCGAGGGCGCGGTGAAGCCCGACAAGGGCGACAAGCGCTTCCAGGACCCCGAATGGGGCAAGAACGCCTTCTTCGACTTCCTCAAGCAGGCCTATCTCGTCACCTCGCGCTGGGCCGGCGACCTCGTCGAGCATGCCGAGGGGCTGGACGAGCACACCCGCCACAAGGCGCAGTTCTACGTCAAGCAGCTCACGCAGGCGATCTCGCCGTCGAACTTCATCCTGACCAATCCCGAGCTGTTCCGCGAGACCATGGAAAGCAACGGCGAGAACCTGGTGCGCGGCATGAAGATGCTGGCCGAGGACATCGCCGCCGGCAAGGGCGACCTCAAGCTGCGCCAGGCCGACACCTCGCGCTTCGAGATCGGAAACAACATCGCCGTCACGCCGGGCAAGGTCGTCGCCCGCTCCGACCTCGCCGAGATCATCCAGTACGAGCCGGCGACGAAGAAGGTGCTGAAGCGGCCGCTGCTGATCTGCCCGCCCTGGATCAACAAGTTCTACATCCTCGACCTGAACCCGGAGAAATCCTTCATCCGCTGGGCCGTCGAGCAGGGCCACACGGTCTTCGTCATCTCATGGGTCAACCCCGACGAGCGCCACGGCCGCAAGGACTGGGTCTCCTACATCGACGAGGGCATCCGCTTCGGCCTCGACACGGTGGAGAAGGCGACCGGCGAGCGCGAGGTCAACGCCATCGGCTACTGCGTCGGCGGCACGCTGCTGGCCGCGGCGCTGGCGCTGTTCGCGCAGGAGGGCGAGGCGCGCATCCGCTCGGCCACGCTGTTCACCACCCAGGTCGACTTCACCTATGCCGGCGACCTCAAGGTGTTCGTCGACGACGACCAGATCGCCGCGCTCGAGCGCGCCATGTCGGGCAAGGGCTATCTCGACGGCACCAAGATGGCGACCGCCTTCAACATGCTGCGCGCCGGCGACCTGATCTGGCCCTATGTCGTCAACAACTACATGCGCGGGCGCGAGCCGATGCCGTTCGACCTGCTCTACTGGAACTCCGATTCCACGCGCATGACGGCGGCCAACCACTCCTACTACCTGCGCAACTGCTATCTGGAGAACAACCTGACGCGCGGGACCATGGAGCTTGCCGGCCGCACGCTGAAGCTGTCGGACGTGACGATCCCGATCTACAACCTCGCCACCCGCGAGGACCACATCGCGCCCGCGCGCTCGGTGTTCGTCGGCTCCGGCCATTTCGGCGGCGAGGTCGAATATGTCATGGCCGGCTCCGGTCACATCGCCGGCGTCGTCAACCCGCCCTCGCTCGGCAAGTACCAGCACTGGACCGGCGGCAAGCCGGTCGGCACGTTCGAGGACTGGGTGGCGAAGGCGACCGAGAACCCGGGCTCGTGGTGGCCGCACTGGCAGGCGTGGATCGAGCGCCAGGACGGCACCAAGGTCGACGCGCGCAAGGTCGGCGGCGGCAAGCTGAAGCCGCTGGCCGACGCGCCCGGCGAGTATGTGCGGGTGCGGGTGTGAGGGCGATCCCTTCAGGAAGGTGACACGGCCTTCCCTTCGCGGCCGCGCAGCGTCGCGCCCGCCGCGATCCTTGCGACGGGCCTCAACGGCGCCCCGATGGATCAGGCGCGTGGAACGACCGGATTATGGCCCTTTCTGTCTACATGGTCGATGTGTTCGGAGCCGGCTCCTTCTCGGGCAATCCTCTGGCGGTCGTCGTCGGCGCCGACGGCCTCCCGACCGGGGAGATGCAGCGGATGACGCGCTGGTTCAATCTGTCGGAGACGGCGTTCCTGCTTTCCCCGACACATCCCGAGGCGGACTACAGGGTCAGGATATTCACGCTCGAAAGGGAAATGCCGTTCGCCGGCCATCCGACGCTCGGAAGCTGCCATGCCTGGCTCGCGGCCGGGAACAGGCCGAAGAAGGCAGGCGAAATCGCCCAGGAATGCGGAGCGGGCCTGGTCGCGATCCGGCGCGACGGGGAGCGGCTTTCCTTTGCCGCTCCCGCCCTGATCCGTTCCGGCGCGCCGTCGCCGGATGAACTGGCCGAAGCGCGGGAATTGCTGGGCATCGCGTCATCCGACGTCGTCGACGCCGCATGGATCGACAACGGCCCCGGCTGGCTCGGGATTCGGTTGGCGTCGGCGCAGGAAGTGCTTTCGTTGACCCCCGCGCGAAGCTGGCCCGGCCGGATCGATGTCGGTGTGGTCGGTCCGCACGCTCCCGGCGGCGACGCAGCCGTGGAGGTCCGCGCCTTCTTCAGCGATCATCTGGGCAGCATCGTCGAGGACCCCGTGACCGGAAGCCTCAATGCCTCGGTGGCGCAATGGCTGTTCGCGACGGGCGCGGTCGAGGAAGCCTACGTCGCCGCCCAGGGAACCTGCCTCGGCCGCAAGGGCCGTGTCCACATAAGCCGCGACGAGACCGGCCAGGTCTGGGTCGGCGGCGAAGCGCGCGTTCATGTCGAGGGGCGTCTGCAAGGGATCTAGCCGCCCCGCAGGCGCCGGGCGCGGCGATGGCGAGGTGCAGCACGAAATCCGTCTCGCCGGTCACATACCACGCCCGCCGGATTTCGGCGCGCGTGCGCAGCTTGCGCACGAAAGCGTCGAGAGCGACGGTTTCCGTCATTTCTATCCACTTTCCGCCTGAAATCGGCATTCCGATACGCGATTTCAGCGACAATAGGCGGATCGCGCCGGCCCGTGCCGGGCGCTGGCGGACGCACGCCCCGGTCTTATGCGCGACAGCCGCGTGCTCCTCGTCGCGACCGAGGGCGATCTCGAAGAGGCATAGACATGCCCCGGGGGCCGGAACCCCTCCCCGTCAGGACAAGACCGGATCCGTTGAAGCACGGAGCGCCGGCCGCCGCACCTGCGCTACCCGCGGTTGCAGGCCGGCTACGAGCGAAGCTCGCGGAAAGCTATCGCTGGCTCGACCGCGAGGTCTCCGGTGACGACCCCGTCCACATCGGCCGCCCTCGTTCCGCGCCCATGCCGGCCTCGGCCGCCGGTTCGACGCCTTCGTGGAGCGGCCGTCGCTGCGCGGCACCGCCTTCCGCGGCCAAACCCACGACTGCCCCCCCCCCCCCCCCCCCCCCCCGCAAATGCGGGACGGGCAGGCTTGCGCCCGCCCGCCCGCCCGCCCGTCATGTCCGTGGATGCCGGGCCGTCAGCTGCAGCCGCTGGTGGCGCCGCAGGTGTCGCACTTCTCGCAGGTGCCGTTGCGCACCATGGTGAAGTTCTGGCACTCGGTGCACATGTTGCCGGTGTAGCCCTGCATCATCGCCTGCACCCGCCGCTCGGCGGCGAGCGCCTTGGCCTCGGCCGCTTCCTTCGCCGCGGCGTCGGAGAACAGCGCCTCGGCGGCCTCGTTGGCCTTCTCCTCGAAGGCCGCATCCTCGGCGGCTTCCCGCGCCCGCTCCTCGTAGTCGCGGCGGAAGGCGGTGACAACGCCGGGCTCCGCGTCGAGCTTGCGCGCCGCAGCCGCCGTGCCGATCGCCGTCACGGTCGCTCCGCCGGCCCCCGAGCCCGAGGCGCGCGGCGCGGGGCCGCCGGCCGAGCCCTTGGGCTCGCCGCCGGTGCCGGCCACCAGGGTGGGCTTGTAGCCGCGCGTCCAGCCGGTGGAGATCAGGTTGGTCTTGCCCTCCTGGATGCCCTTGCCCAGCGTGGTGTTGGAGAAGTCCGACGTGTCGACATGGGCGAGGTCGTGGCGGCCGAGATAGGAGATCGCCAGCTCGCGGAACACGTAGTCGAGGATCGAGGTCGCGTTCTTCACCGCATCGTTGCCCTGCACCACGCCGGCCGGCTCGAAGCGGGTGAAGGTGAAGGCCTCGACATATTCCTCCAGCGGCACGCCGTATTGCAGGCCGAGCGAGATGGCGATGGCGAAGTTGTTCATCATCGCCCGGAAGGCCGCGCCCTCCTTGTGCATGTCGATGAAGATCTCGCCGAGCCTGCCGTCGCCGAACTCGCCGGTGCGCAGGTAGACCTTGTGGCCGCCGATCACCGCCTTCTGGGTGTAGCCCTGGCGGCGGTTGGGCAGCTTCTCGCGGTCGCGCACCACCTTCTCGACCACGCGCTCGACGATCTTCTCCGTCACCTGCGCCACGCGCGCGGCGGCGGGGGCGGCCGCCAGCTCCTCGGCGCGCTCGTCGGCCTCGTCCTCGTCGTCCGACAGGAGCGAGGCGTTGAGCGGCTGCGACAGCTTGGAGCCGTCGCGGTAGAGGGCGTTGGCCTTCAGCGCCAGCTTCCACGACAGCATGTAGGCTTGCTTGCAGTCGTCGACGGTCGCCTCGTTGGGCATGTTGATCGTCTTGGAGATCGCGCCGGAGATGAAGGGCTGCGCCGCCGCCATCATGCGGATGTGGCTCTCGACGGACAGGTAACGCTTGCCGACCTTGCCGCACGGGTTGGCGCAGTCGAAGACGGGCAGGTGCTCGTCCTTCAGATGCGGCGCCCCTTCCAGCGTCATCGCGCCGCAGACATGGATGTTGGCGGCCTCAATGTCCTTCCTCGCGAAGCCGAGCGCCGGCAGCATCTCGAAGGAGAAGTCGTTGAGCTGCGCGTCGGTGAAGCCGAGAACGTCGCGGCAGAAATCCTCGCCCAGCGTCCACTTGTTGAACACGAACTTGATATCGAAGGCGGAGCCCAGCGCGGCGTTGAGCGCGGCGATCTTCTCGTCGGTGAAGCCCTTGGCCTTGAGCGAGCCGGGATTGACGCCCGGCGCCTGGTTGAGGTTGCCGTGGCCGACGGCATAGGCCTCGATCTCGGCGATCTGGCTTTCCGAATAGCCCAGCGTGCGCAGCGCCTCCGGCACCGCGCGGTTGATGATCTTGAAGTAGCCGCCGCCGGCCAGCTTCTTGAACTTGACCAGCGCGAAGTCGGGCTCGATGCCGGTGGTGTCGCAGTCCATGACGAGGCCGATCGTGCCGGTCGGCGCGATCACGGTCGCCTGCGCGTTGCGGAAGCCGTATTCGGCGCCGAGATCGATGGCGCGGTCCCATGCCGCGCGCGCATGCTCGACCAGCTCCTTCTGCCACACATGCTCGGCGTTGAGCGGAACCGGGTCGACCGACAGCTTCTCGTAGCCGCCCGTCTCGCCATAGGCGGCGCGGCGGTGGTTGCGCATCACGCGCAGCATGTGCGGGGCGTTGACCGGATATTCCGGGAACGCGCCGAGCTCGGACGCCATCTCGGCCGAGGTGGCGTAGGAAACGCCCGTCATCAGCGCCGTCAGCGCCGCGCACAGGCCCCTGCCCTCGTCGGAATCGTAGGGGATGCCGGAGGTCATCAGCAGCCCGCCGATATTGGCGAAGCCGAGGCCGAGCGTGCGGTACTCGTAGGACAGCTTGGCGATCTTCCACGACGGGAACTGCGCCATCATCACCGAGATTTCCAGCACCACGGTCCACAGCCGCACCGTGTGCTCATAGGCATCGATGTCGATGGTGCCGTCGGGATTGCGGTAGGGCAGAAGGTTGATCGAGGCGAGGTTGCAGGCCGTGTCGTCGAGGAACATGTATTCCGAGCACGGGTTCGACGCGCGGATCGGCCCGGCCGCCGGGCAGGTGTGCCAGTCGTTCATCGTGGTGTTGAAGTGCAGGCCCGGATCGGCCGAGGCCCAGGCGGCGTAGCCGATCTTCTCCCACAGGTCCCGCGCCTTCAGCGTCCTGGCAACCTTGCCGTCTATCCTGCGGATAAGATTCCAGTCTCCGTCGTTCTCCACCGCGCGCAGGAAGTCGTCCTTGAGCGAGACGGAGTTGTTGGAGTTCTGGCCCGAGACGGTGAGGTAGGCCTCCGAATCCCAGTCGGTGTCGTAGGTCTTGAACTCGATCGAGGTGTAGCCCTGCCTGGCGAACTGGATGACGCGCTTGATGTAGTTCTCCGGCACCGCGTTCTTCTTGGCCGCGCGGATCTCGCGCTTGAGCGCCGGGTTCACCGCCGGGTCGAAGCAGTCGTCGCCGTTGCCCTCGCAGTTGACGCACGCCTTCATGATGGCGGCCAGATGCTGCTTGACGATCTTGGAGCCGGTGACGAGCGCGGCGACCTTCTGCTCCTCGTTCACCTTCCAGTCGATATAGGCCTCGATGTCGGGATGGTCGACGTCGACCACCACCATCTTGGCGGCGCGGCGCGTGGTGCCGCCCGACTTGATGGCGCCGGCGGCGCGGTCGCCGATCTTGAGGAAGCTCATCAGGCCGGAGGACTTGCCGCCGCCCGACAGCCTCTCGCCCTCGCCGCGCAGATGGGAGAAATTCGAGCCGGTGCCCGAGCCGTACTTGAACAGCCGCGCCTCGCGCACCCACAGGTCCATGATGCCGCCCTCGTTGACGAGGTCGTCGGCGACGGACTGGATGAAGCAGGCGTGCGGCTGCGGATGCTCGTAGGCCGAGGCCGAGCGCGTCAGCTTGCCGGTGAACGGATCGACGTAATAGTGGCCCTGGCCCGGGCCGTCGATGCCGTAGGCCCAGTGCAGGCCGGTGTTGAACCATTGCGGGCTGTTGGGCGCGACGCGCTGGGTGGCGAGCATGTAGGCGAGCTCGTCGCGGAAGGCGAGCGCGTCCTCCTCGGCGTTGAAGTAGCCGCCCTTCCAGCCCCAGTAGGCCCAGGTGCCGGCGAGCCGGTCGAACACCTGCCGCGCGTCGCGCTCGGAGCCGTAGCGCTCGTCCTCCGGCAGCTCGGCAAGGGCGGCCTCGTCGGCGACCGAGCGCCACAGGAAGGACGGAACGTCGTTCTCCTCGACCCGCTTGAGGCGCGCGGGCACGCCGGCCTTGCGGAAATATTTCTGCGCCAGGATGTCGGCGGCCACCTGGCTGAACTGCGCCGGCACGTCGATGTCGTCGGCCCGGAAGACGATCGAGCCGTCCGGGTTGCGGATCTCGCTCACCGCCTTGCGGAACTCGATCTCCGCGTAAGGCGACTGGCCCTCTTTCGTGAAACGACGTTCGATGCGCATCTGCTTGTCAGTCCCTATGGTTTCTAAATGTAGCGCCGATCGGCCGCGGGCAAAGACACCTTTTCGCGACCGTCCGGCCCGCCCGCCGCCATCCCCGCGACGGGCCGTCCACGCTGCGCCGCCGCTCCTTGCCGGAAGCGTCGACCAGCCCCTGCCGCGAAGCGCGGGCCTTCCTCGCCGGCCCCTCCCCGCGGTGTGCCCGCCGGTGCTCCGGCGCGCGCCCGGCGGCACAAGGCCTCGCCGGCTAATCACATTATCTAGCACGCATCCTGATTTAAAACACTAAATATAGTGTTAACAGGAAATTTACGCTACCCCGTCCCTTGCCGCTTGCGTCCCGTCCGCAGGGGCCAAACATCCCCTGATCCGGCCGCCGCGACACGCAGCCGGACCTCGCCAAACGCAGACAGATCTGGAAAAAAGACCGGGCTCGAAACTTTCCGGCCGCGCCCGCAACAGGGACGCATGGCCCATAAAAGGCGACTCGCAATGTGTCGTCAAGGACTCGTTTGCGCGGGTTCCCCGACCCCAACATCTTGTGTGAAGGAATGTGGATAGCGGGGAGAAAAATCGCTTTCCGCGCGGCGCTCAGGCCAGCATCTGGAGCAGCAGGAAGACGCCGGCGGCAAGCAGCGCCGAGGCCGGCACCGTCGTCACCCAGGCCGTGGCGATGGTCATGACGTGGGCGCGGCGCACCAGCCTGCGCCGGGCGATCTCCTCGCGCGAGACGGGCGGCCCCTCGCTTTCGAGGTCGTCGCCGTTTCCGTTGTCGTCGTCGCCCGCCTCGCTCTCGCGCATCTCCTGCCGCGCGTCCTTGCCGGCGCCGCGGGCGCGGGCGGCGCGCTCGGCGCGGGCGCGGCTGGCCTTGCGCTCCAGATAGGTACGCCGGCGCGACGAATTGGCCGTGTACCACTCTCGGAAGAAGCCGACGCCGAACACCGCGCCGACCGCGATGTGGGTCGAGGAGACCGGCAGGCCGAACCAGGAGGCGACGATGACGGTGATGGCCGCCGACAGCGCCACGCAGAAGGCGCGCATGGGGTTGAGCTTGGTGATCTGCCCGCCGACCATGCGGATGAGCTTCGGCCCGAACAGCACGAGGCCGAGGGAGATGCCGGCGGCCCCGATCACCATCACCCACAGCGGGATCGCCACCGTGGCCGACCGCTCGCCGGAGGCCGCCTGCACGATGGCCGCCAGCGGCCCCACGGCGTTGGAGACGTCGTTGGCGCCGTGGGCGAAGGAAAGCAGCGCCGCCGAGAAGATCAGCGGCAGGCGGAACAGCTTGCGCAGCGACTGGTTGCGGTTCTCCATATTGACCGCCTGCCGGTCGACGCTGATCTTGGCCAGCCCCCACACCAGCACGAAGCTGCCGAGGCCCACGGCGGCGATCTGGAGGGCCGAGACGTCGACGACGCGCTTCAGCCCCTTGGTGACGAGATAGGCGGAAAACGCCCCGGCCATCACCGCGATCAGCAGCGGCACCCACAGCCGCGCCGCCGTGATCTTGTCGTCCTGGTAGATGACCGCCGCCTTGATGAAGGCGAGGAACAGGCTCGCGACGATGCCGCCCAGCACCGGCGAGATCACCCAGCTCGCCGCGATGCCGCCCATCGTGCTCCAGTCGATGGCGGCGAAGCCGGCCGCCGCGATGCCCGAGCCGGCGACGCCGCCGACCACGGCATGGGTGGTCGAGACCGGCGCGCCGATCCATGTCGCAAGGTTGATCCACAGCGCCGAGGAGACGAGCGCCGCCAGCATCAGCCGCACGAACACGCCCGGATCGGCGATCGCCTCCGGGCTGACGATGCCGCTGGAGATCGTCGTCACCACGTCGGCGCCGGCGATCAGCGCGCCCGCGCTCTCGAACACCGCCGCGATGGCCAGCGCGCCGCCCATGGTCAGCGCCTTGGCGCCGACGGCCGGGCCGACATTGTTGGCCACGTCGTTGGCGCCGATGTTGAGCGCCATGTAGCCGCCGATGGCCGAGGCGGCGACGATGACGATCGCCCCCGTCTCGCCCATGGCGAAGAAGGAGGCGATGATGGCCGAAAGCGCCAGGAACAGAAGCCCCAGCCCCGGCGCCACCAGGCCGCGCGCCACGAACGTCGCCGCTTCCTCGACATGGACGAGCTTGTCGAGATCCTTGTCGAGGGTGTCCTTGCGCGCCTCGGTGGCGAAGTCTGTCATGGGGCTGTTCCGGGCTTTCCCGCGCGGGCGTGGTTGCAGCCGCGGCCCGGACGGGACGCAGCCTCCTACGCTCTAGGTAAGCCGGGCAACGATCACAAGCGGGGAGAAGCCTCGGCCGCGCTCAGGCGGCAAATTTTCGTGGATTACCGGCAAAGGAAGCGATCAGCTCGGCCAGATCCGCCTCGTCGACCAGCGACGCCGCCTCCTGCGGCGAGAGCCAGCGCCGCTTGCGGTGCTTGCGCTCGGGCCACGTGTCGGCGACGGTCTCGACCTGCAACGCAAACACCCGCACCTCGCAGCGCCAGCGCGAGCCGGACGGCATCGCCTTGCCGTAGTAGAAGCGGCCGATCTCGTCACGGGCGACGACGCCGGTCACGCCCGCCTCCTCGGCCGCCTCGCGCGCCGCCGCCTCGAACAGCCGCTCGCGCTTCTCCGGCCAGCCCTTGGGCAGCACCCAGCGGCCCGAGCCGCGGCTCGTCACCAGAAGCACCTCGCCGCCGCCGTCCTCGCCGACGCGCCACGGCAGCGCCGCCACCTGCACGCGCGGCGGCAGGCCGCCGAGGAAACGGCGGATTCGCTCCTTGAGCAGGCTGCGCCTGCCATGCCCGATCATCATCGGCCACTCGCCCCGAACACATTGGATAGTCGGATAATGATCGCCGGCAATTATGCGGAAATAAAGGAAAAAATGCGCGCAAATGCCGCAATCCGGGCAGCGCCGGCGTGCCTTGCGCCACCCCCGCAAGCCTCGCGCAAGCTTCGCGCCGGCCCCGACGCTTGCCGGGGCGAACTATCGAAGGCTGCTCAGACGCGATGATCCTCGGCGATCGGCTTCTGATAGGTGAATCCCATGTCCCAGGGAAAATAGATCCAGGTATCCTGCGACACCTCGGTGACGAAGGTGTCGATCATGGTGCGGCCCTTGGGCTTGGCGTAGACGGCGGCGAAATGCGCCTTCGGCATCATGGCGCGCACGATGGCCGCGGTCTTGCCGGTGTCGGTCAGGTCGTCGACGATCAGCACGCTGGCGCCCTCGTCCTCCAGCAGCGACGGCGTCACCTCCTTCAGGACCTTCAGCTCGCCCTGCTCGGTGTAGTCGTGGTAGGAGGCGATGCAGACGGTCTCGATCAGCCGGATGCCGAGCTCGCGCGCGATCACCGCCGCCGGCACCAGCCCGCCGCGCGTGATGCACACGATCGCCTTCCATTCGGCGTTGATGCCGGCCAGTCGCCACGCGAGCGCGCGCGCATCGCGGTGGAACTGGTCCCAGGAGACGGGGAAGGCCTTTTCGGGAAGGGACATCGGCGGCACTCCGGCTGACGTGGAATGCAGCCGGGATTAACCGCAACTGCCGGGCCTTGGCAAGTGCGCCCGCTTCCCGCCATGGCCGCCTCGGGCCAGCGTCGCCCCGCGGCTGCGGCCTAGCGCGACATCAGCGTCGCCACCGGCATCGATTGCAGCAGCGTGCGCGTCGCGCCGCCGAAGAAGAACTCCTTCAGCCGCGACTGGCTGTAGGCGCCCATCACCAGAAGGTCGGCCTGCGTGTCGGAGATGCGGTTCTCGATCGCCTCGCCCGCGCCGATGCCGGCGGAGAAGCCGGAGGCGAAGGTGACCCTGGCGCCGTGACGGGCAAGGGCGGCCGCGATGTCGGAGCCGGCGACCGCCGCGTCCTGCTCGGCATTGTCGGAGGCGTCGAGCGACAGCACCTCCGTCTCCTGCGCCTCGCGGATGAAGGGCAGCGCGTCGAAGGTGGCGCGCGCGGCCTGCTGCGAGCCGTTCCACGCCACCAGCACCTTGCGGAAGGTGCAGTCCACCGAGACCGCATAGGGCACCAGCAGCACCGGCCGGCCGCTCTCGAACAGCAGCGTCTCGACGTCGGCGGAAAGCCCCGAATCCTGCTCGGGATCGGCCTGCTGCACCACGATCAGGTCGCTGGCGCGGGCGGCCGACAGCGCGCTGACGGCGCTGTCGCCCGACACGTTCTGCGCCGCGCGCCAGCTATGGGAGACGCCGCCGCGCCCCACGCGCGTCTCGAAGATCTCCTTGATCTCGGCGCTGCGCTGCTCGCTCGCCTCCTCGCTCACGGCGATGAACTCGGTGTCGGGAAAGCCCATCGGCGTCACGTAGGGCAAGGGGGTGGCCTCGGCGTGGAAGCCGATCAGATGGGCCGAGAACCGCGCCGCCAGCGGCACCGCGCAGTCGAGCACGCGGCCGGCGTCGGCCTTGCCCTGAAGGACGGCGAGAATGGTCTTGTAGGTCATTTCGGTCTCCGACGTGCTGCGGCGGCCCGCGCCACCCATACTCTACTGTGCCGCGCGCCGCGGACGCCCACTTTGACCTCCGTCAACGCCGGCCACGATGTCCGCCGGCGCCGGTCGCAACAAGCCTGCACCCGAACGGCGGGGGCGTAAAGGATTATCTAGGGGCCGCGGCCAGCGAGTCCACCAGCGCCTGCACCGCCGCGCGCGCCGCTTCCAGCGCGGCCTCGCTGCGCGCGCGCACCACCAGCTCGGTCCAGAACGAGCCGTCGAGATATTTCGGGTAGGAGCCGATGATGGTGTCGGGGTGCGCCTTCTGGATCTCGGCCAGGGGCTCGCCGATCATGCCCTCGCCATAGGGACAGTGCACCGTGGCCGAGACCAGCTTCTGCCCCGTCCTCAGCGTCGGCACGACATTGTCGAGCATGGCCTGGAAGATCGCCGGCACGCCGGCCATGACGTGGACGTTGCCGATGCGGAAGCCGGGCGCGATCGAGACCGGGTTGGCGATGGGCTCGGCGCCGTCGGGCAGGCGCGCCATGCGCTTGCGCGCCTCGTTGAACTCGATCCCGCGCCCGGCATAGTGCGCCGCCATCAGCGCATAGGTCGCGGGGTGGTAGTCGCAGGCGACGCCGAACGCCTTCGCCACCGAATCGGCGGTGATGTCGTCGTGGGTGGGGCCGATGCCGCCGGTGGTGAAGACGTAGTCGTAGCGGGCCCTGAGCGCGTTCACCGCCGCGACGATCTCGTCCTCCTCGTCGGGCACGATGCGCACTTCCTTCAGGTCGATGCCGATCGCCGCCATCACGTCGGCGAGATGGCCGATGTTCCTGTCCTTGGTGCGACCCGACAGGATCTCGTCGCCGATGACGATCATCGCAGCGGTCATGATGTCGGCCATGGCATGTCCTTTCGCGAGCGGGCTCGGCAGGCAATAGCGCCGCCGGCGGCAGGCGGCAATGGTGCAGCCGCCCGCCATGACGGCGGGCGTGACGCGATTGTCATTGCCCGGCGCGCGGCTAAAGTGGCGTGGCCGCAGTTTCCCCGGGAGTCGACCACGCATGCTTCCCACCCTCACCGGCATCGCCGCCGCCGTCGTCGCCGCGGTGCTGCTCGTCGCGACCTATTTCTCCTGGGTGTCGCGGCGCGTCGCGCGCGACGCCGAGCACGCCGTGCCGCCGCGCGGCCGCTTCGTCACGGTCGAGGGCTGCGACATCCACTATGTCGAGCGCGGCGAAGGCCGGCCGATCCTGCTGATCCACGGCCTCGGCGGCACGCTGCACCACATGCGCCGGCCGCTGATGGAGGAGTTCGGCGACGGCTACCGGCTGATCGCGCTCGACAGGCCCGGCTCCGGCTATTCGACGCGGCCGGGCAGGTTCGACGGCAGGCTCACCGAGCAGGCGCGGCTCCTCGCCGGCTTCATCGACGCGCTGGGGCTGGAGCGGCCGCTCCTCGTCGGCCATTCGCTCGGCGGCGCCGTGGCGCTGGCGACCGCGCTCGACTATCCCGACAAGGTCGCCGGCCTCGCCCTGATCGCGCCGCTGACACAGCGGGAGGACGAGGTCGCGCCGCAGTTCCGCACGCTCGACATCCGCTCGCGGCTCCTGCGCCGGATCGTCTCGGAGACGCTCGCCATCCCCATGGCGATCAAGGCCGCGCCGCAGACGCTCGATTTCGTCTTCGGGCCGCAGAAGCCGCCGCACGACTACGCGATCGCCGGCGGCGCCATGGCCGGCATGAGGCCCGGCCACTTCTATGCCGCCTCCACCGACCTGGTGGCGCTGCGCCACGACATGCGCGACATCGAGGCCCGCTACGGCGAGATAAGGGTGCCCGTGGGCATCCTGTTCGGCGGCGCCGACCGCGTGCTCGACCACCGGCGCCACGGCCTGACGATGGAAGGCAGGATCGCCGGCCTCGACATCGAGATCGCCGAGGGCATCGGCCACATGCCGCAATATGCGGTCACGCAGCGCGTCGTCGCCTTCATCCGCCGCATCGCCGGGCGCGCTTTCGCCGCTTGATCGCGACCGCGCCGTCTACTAACCACGATGCCGGCGGCCGCTTGGTGGAACTGGTAGACACAAGGCACTTAAAATGCCTCGGGCTTCGCCCGTGCGGGTTCGATTCCCGCAGCGGCCACCATCTTCCCTGTCTCACGGCAGTTCGCTTCGCTCACGCCTCCGACGGGGCGGGCGAAAGCCCGGGCCGCGGTCGCGGCCTCGTTCTCGCCTGTCTCGCGGCAACTCGCTTCGCTCGCGCCTCCGATGGGGCGGGCGAAAGCCCGGGCCGCGGTCGCGGCCTTGCGCTCGCCCGATCCGGCGATTTGTCCGCCGGGCGCGAATAGGCTACCGATAGGCCACGATCCGAAGCTCACGAGCCTGCCGCCTTTCTGCATGACCGACAAACCCGCCCTGCCCTGGGACAATCCGCGCTTCCGCAACTGGATCGCGCTGGTGCGCGCCGAACGCGCCGTGGTGCGCGAGCTGACCCGCGTGCTCGCGCCGCTCGATCTCAAGATCGGCCAGCTCGACGTCCTGATGAACATCTTCCGCCATCCCGGCTCCTCGCAGCACGCGGTGGCGCGCAAGCTGCTCGTCGGCCGCTCCAGCATCACCATGCTGGTGCCGCAGCTCGAGAAGAAAGGGCTGGTCCGCCGCGAGAGCGACGCCGCCGACAAGCGCGTCATGCGCCTTCACCTGACGCCCGAGGGCGAGGCGCGGCTGTCGGAGGCGCTGCGGCTCTATTGCGGCATCCTCGACCGGGTGATGGCCCAGTCGACGCCGGCCCAGTGCGATTCCATGGGCGAGCAGATGCGCCGCATCGAATCGGCGCTCGGGCAGGACGATTGAGACGGCCGGGGCCGCTCAGCGCCGCTCGCGCGACAGGCCCTTGCCCGCCAGCTCGTCGAGATAGGACTGCCAGCGCTCCTCCTTCTCGCGCCCGAGCGTCATGAAATAGGGCCAGGTGAAGATGCCGGTGTCGTGGAAATCGTCGAACACGATGCGCACCGCATAGTTGCCCACCGGCTCGATGCGCGAGATCGCCACGTCGATCTTGCCGGGCACGGTCACGCGCTGCTCCGGCGAATGGCCCTGAACCTCGGCCGAGGGCGACAGCACCCTGAGCATCTCGGCCGGGAACTCGAACGGCTCCTCGCCCGGAAAGGTCACGGTCAGGAGGCGGCGGTCCTTCGAGACGCGCAGTTCGGTCGGTGCAGTCATGGAATCGTCCCCCGATGCGGGCCCGGACATTAGAACAGGTCCGGGAAGCCGCGAAGCGGTTTCGCACCCGCGATCGCGCCGGAGCGAGCGGACGCGCCGCCTCGCCGGCCCCGGCGAGGCGGCACGGCCGCCGCACGGCGCAAAATATCCTGTCTCTTTGATTTTTCGCAACCGCGCTCCCGAAACCGCATCGCGCCTCGCCGGCGATCCGTCTAGGAAAGGCTGAGAATGCAACCTTGAAAATCCGGGCGGACGGGCCGACATTGCGTGATGTGCCGCAGCCCGGCCGGAAAGGACGAACCGACGCATGAACGGCCCCGGCATGATCGATCCCTTCGGACGCGCGATCACCTATCTGCGCGTGTCCGTCACCGATCGCTGCGACTTCCGCTGCACCTACTGCATGGCGGAGAACATGACCTTCCTGCCCAAGCGCGACCTGCTGACACTGGAGGAGCTCGACCGGCTGTGCAGCGTCTTCGTCGAAAAGGGCGTGCGCAAGCTCAGGCTCACCGGCGGCGAGCCGCTGGTGCGCAAGAATGTCATGCACCTGGTGCGCCAGCTCTCGCGCCATCTGCGAGGCGGCGCGCTGGAGGAGCTGACGCTGACCACCAACGGCTCGCAGCTCGCCCGCTTCGCGGCCGAGCTCGCCGATTGCGGCGTGCGCCGGATCAACGTCTCGCTCGACACGCTCGATGCGCAGAAGTTCCGCGCCGTCACCCGCTGGGGCGATCTCGACAAGGTCATGGCCGGCATCGACGCCGCGCAGGCGGCCGGGCTCAGGGTCAAGCTCAACGCCGTCGCGCTCAAGGGCTTCAACGAGGACGAGCTGCCGCACATGCTGCGCTGGGCCCACGGCCGCGGCATGGACCTGACCGTCATCGAGACCATGCCGATGGGCGAGATCGAGGCCGACCGCACCGACCAGTACCTGCCGCTCTCCCTGCTGCGGGCGCAGCTCGAACGCCGCTTCACCCTGATCGACATACCCTACCGCACCGGCGGCCCGGCGCGCTATGTCGAGGTCGCCGAGACCGGCGGCCGCCTCGGCTTCATCACGCCGATGACGCACAATTTCTGCGAAAGCTGCAACCGGGTCCGCCTCACCTGCACCGGCACGCTCTACATGTGCCTCGGCCAGGAGGATGCGGCCGACCTGCGGGGGCCGCTGCGCGCCTCCGAGGGCAACGAGGCGGTGGCGCACGCCATCGACGAGGCGATCGGCCGCAAGCCCAAGGGCCACGACTTCGTCATCGACCGCCGCACCAGCCGCCCGGCCGTCGCCCGCCACATGAGCGTCACCGGCGGCTGAGCCCGCGCGCCCCGCCTCCCCCGGGCGCGCTTCCCCGCCGTTCCATGGCCCCATGATTAGGCCGCGCTGACCGTTGCCTTACCGCCGGGCCGGCCCTACAGCTTCGGCGGACACCGAGCAACGCATCCCGGACAGGCCAGTGCCCCTCTCCACAAATCTGCGTGGATCGCTGTTCATGGTTATCGCCACGGCCAGCTTCACCATCAACGACGCCATCACCAAGCTGGTCATCGAGACGATGGGCCTCGGCCAGACCATTTTCATCCGGGGCATGTTCGCCAGTCTCATAATCGTCGCGCTCGCCTGGAGCCGGGGCGCTCTCGCCCGGCCGCGCCATCTCATGCACCCGATGGTCGCCATGCGCACGCTGTGCGAGGTCGGCGCCGCCGTCACCTTCATCGCCGCCCTGGCCCACATGCCGCTGGCCAACATCTCGGCCGTGCTTCAGGCGCTGCCGCTCGCCGTGACCATGGGCGCGGCGCTGTTCCTCGGCGAGACCGTGGGCTGGCGGCGGTGGGGGGCCATTGGCGTCGGCTTCGCCGGCGTCATGGTCATCGTGCGGCCGGGCTTCGAGGGGTTCACCGTCTTCTCGCTGCTGGCGCTGGTCACGGTCATGTTCTCGACCGCGCGCGACCTCGTCACCCGACTCATCCCCGACGAGGTGCCCTCGATGCTGGTCTCGTCCGTCACCGCCGTCGCCGTCGCCGTCGTGGGCGGCGTCATCGCCGCCGCCACCGCGGGCTGGACGCCGGCCTCCGGCGGCGAGCTCGGCCTGCTGGCGGCGGCCGCCCTGGGGCTGGTCATCGGCTACCAGTTCATCATCATGGCCGTGCGCCAGGGCGACATCTCCATCGTGGCGCCGTTCCGCTACACGGCGCTGGTCTGGGCGCTGGCGCTCGGCTACCTCGTCTTCGGCGAGGTTCCCGACGCGGCCATGATCGCCGGCGCCGGCGCCATCGTCCTGTCGGGCCTCTACACGCTCTACCGCGAGCGCAAGCTCGGACGCGGCAAGCCGGCGGCCGAGAGCACGAGCCCCGCCATGGGGCCAGACGGGCTGTGAGGAGCGGGCTGTGAGCGCGCCGCGCGAGGCAGGCGGCGGCCGCGCCGGCCGGAGGGCCTGACCGCCCATGTCCGGCTTCCTCGACCGCTCCCTGCCGCCGCACATCGTCACGCTCGTCGTCGCCACCGCGGTGTCGGCGCTGGCGACCAACGTGTTCCTGCCGTCGCTGCCCGGCATCGCCCGCCATTTCGAGGCCGACTACGCCGTGGCCCAGCTCACGGTCTCGGTCTATCTGGCGGCGACGGCGCTGCTCCAGCTCGCCATCGGCCCCGCCTCCGACCGCTTCGGCCGCCGGCCGGTCATGCTCGCCTGCCTTGTCATCTTCGTTTTCGGCACGCTGGTGGCGATCTGGGCGCCGACCATCGAGGTGCTTTTGGCCGCGCGCGTCCTTCAGTCGTTCTCCGCCGCCGGCATGGTGCTCGCCCGCGCCATCGTGCGCGACACGGTCGATACGGACGAGGCGGCGAGCCGCATCGGCTACATCACCATGGGCATGGCGCTGGTGCCGATGGTCGCGCCCACCGTCGGCGGCGTGCTTGACGAGATCCACGGCTGGCAGGCGTCGTTCGCGCTGATGCTGGCCTTCGGCGTCCTGGCGCTCGGCCTCGTCCATTTCGATCTCGGCGAGACCAACCGCAACCCCTCGGCCAGCATGATGGCGCAGGTGCGCACCTACCCGCAGCTCTTCGGCTCGCGCCTCTTCTGGGGCTACAACTTGACCGCCGCCCTCGCCACCGGCGCCTTCTTCGTGTTCATCGGCGCCGGCCCCTTCGTCGCCACCGAGCTGCTCGGCCTGCGCCCGTTCGAGTTCGGGCTCTGTTCCGGCCTGCTTTCGCTCGGCTACGTGGTCGGCAACTTCCTGTCGGCGCGCTACTCGCGCCGCGCCGGCCTCAACCGCATGATGCTTGCCGGCAACCTCGTCACGGTCTTCGGCATCGTGCTGGCGCTCGCCCTGTTCGCGACCGGCGCGCGCCATGCGCTGGCGCTGTTCGGGCCGTTGATGCTGCTGGGCGTCGGCAACGGCATGACGCTGCCCAACGCCAATGCCGGCATCGTCAGCGTGCGGCCGCATCTGGCCGGCAGCGCCTCCGGCCTCGGCGGCTCGCTGCAGCTCGGCATGTCGGCCGTGCTGTCGTCGGTGGCGGGCGTCGTGGTGACGCAGCAGACGGGCGTCAACGCGATGCTCTATCTGATGCTCGCCTGCGGCCTCCTGGCGGTGGCGGCGACGCTGTCCGTCATGTACGCCATGCTCGGCAAGACGGAACGGAACGACTAGGATGACCGGATCGCGATGACGGGAGAGCACGACATGCCGCTTGCCGGCGTCATCCTGGCCGGCGGCCGCTCGAGCCGCATGGACGGCCGCGACAAGGCGCTGCTTTCGCTCGGCGGCGCCACGCTGGTCGCGCGCGCCGTGCGCCGCCTCGGCCCGCAGGTTTCCCGCCTCGCGCTTTCGGCCAACGGCGATGCGGCGCGGTTCGGCCTTGCCGGCATCGACGTGATCGCCGACGCCGACGACAGCCGCTCCGGCCCCCTCGCCGGCATCCTCGCCGGCCTGCGCTGGGCGGCCGCGCTCGATGCACGACCCGACGCGCTCGTCTCCGCCGCCGTCGACACGCCCTTCTTCCCGCCGGACCTTGCCGCGCGGCTTGCCGGGGCGGCCGCGCGCGTTCCCGGCGCCGTCGCGGTGGCGGCATCCGCCGGCGCGCGCCACCCCACCTTCGCGCTGTGGCCGCTTGCCGTCGCCGATGCGCTTGCCGGCTACCTCGCCCAAGGCGGGCGCAGGGCCGGCGCCTTCATCGAGGCCCGCCCGCACGTCGCGGTCGATTTCCCGGCGACGGGCGCGTGCGATCCCTTCTTCAACGTCAACACGCCGGCCGACCTCGCCGAGGCGGAGGCGATCCTGCGGAGGACGGCATGAGCGTCCGCGTCATCGGCATCGCCGGCTGGAAGAATTCCGGCAAGACCACGCTGACCGAGCGGCTGGTGGCCGAGCTCGTCGGCCGCGGCTGGCGCGTCTCGACCGTCAAGCACGCCCATCACGACGCCGACATCGACCGCGAGGGCACCGATTCGTTCCGCCACCGCCGGGCCGGCGCCAGCGAGGTGCTTCTGGCGACCGGCCGGCGCTGGGCGCTGATGCACGAGCTGCGCGGCGAGGACGAGCCGCCGCTGGACGCGCTTCTGGCGCGGCTTTCGCCCTGCGACCTCGTCGTCGTCGAGGGCTTCAAGGGCGGCGACCACCCCAAGATCGAGGCGCGGCGGCTCGCCGCGAAGGACACGGCGCCGCTGCCGCCCTCCGCCAATGTCGTGGCCATCGCCGCCGACCACGAGGTCGCGGACGCGGCCGTGCCCGTCTTCGCGCTGGACGACGTGGCCGCACTCACCGATTTCGTCGAAACGGCGATGCGCATGCGCTGAAATGTCAAGGCGGACCTTGCCGCGCCGCGTCATTTCACGATTGCATTCGTGCTGAAAACAATGGGAATATCGCCGCCAATGCGTGCGCCACGCGCGCGCGTGACACGCCGTCGCGGCCGCCGCGCCGCGGCGCATGCACCAACAGAGAGGAACGACATGCGTATCACGTCTCGGGTTTCACTGGTTCTGTCGGCGGCCGCCCTTGCGCTCGGCATCGGCGCCGCGCAGGCGCAGGAGAAGCTCCGCATCGGCACCGAGGGCGCCTATCCGCCCTTCAACAACCTGACGGCCGACGGCCAGCTCACCGGCTTCGACATCGACATCGCCCGCGCGCTGTGCGAGGAGATGAAGGTCGAGTGCGAGTTCGTCACCCAGGACTGGGACGGCATCATCCCCGCGCTCCAGGCCAACCGCTTCGACGCCATCGTCGCCTCGATGTCGATCACCGAGGAGCGCCAGAAGCAGGTCGACTTCACCGACCCCTACTACACCAACTCGCTGGTCTTCGTCGCGCCGAAAGACTCCGACCTGATGCCGGAGACCGCCGACGGCAAGTCGATCGGCGTGCAGGAAGGCACCATCGCCGCCGCCTTCGCCACCGAGCACTACCCGAACGCCGACGTGAAGGGCTATCCGTCGCAGCTCGAGGCCTGGGCCGATCTCTCCAACGGCCGCCTCGACGCGGTTCTGGCCGATTTCGGCGTCCAGTACGGCTGGCTTCAGGAAGACGGCAAGGAGTGCTGCGAGTTCAAGGGCGACGCCGTCAGCGCCGACGACCGCATCGCGATCGCCATCCGCAAGGGCGACACCGCGCTGGCCGAAAAGCTCAACGCGGCAATCGCCGCCATCCGGGCCAACGGCAAATATGCCGAGATCAACGCGAAGTACTTCCCCTTCGACATCTTCGGCGAATAGGATGACCGGGCGCCGCCGGCGCTGAAGGCGGCGGGAACGGTCCCGCCGCCGCCTCGCCGGCCGCGCGAGAAAAGAAGCCAGAGCGATCGGCGCCTCCGCGGCACGGCGGGGCGCTCAAGATCGCCGCACCGGGGAGGACGGGCCGCCCGTCGGGCGGGATTCTCATGGAAGGGATGGCCGCACTGCTCGCCTTCGGGCCGGAGGGCTGGGGCGACGAGCTTGCCTCGGGCCTGCTCGTCACCGTGTCGCTCGCGCTCGCCACGCTGCCGCTTGGGCTGGCGGTGGGCTTCGCCGTGGCGCTCGCCAAGCAGTCGCCCGAGAAGTCGCTGCGCATGGCCGCCGACATCTACACCACCATCTTCCGCGGCCTGCCCGAGCTGCTCACCCTGTTCCTCGTCTTCTATGGCGCGCAGCTCGCCATACAGCGCATGGTCTGGTTCTTCGATCCCGATGCGTCGATCGAGATCAACGCCTTCGTCGCCGGCATGGTGGCGCTGGGGGCGGTGTTCTCCTCCTATGCCAGCGAGGTCTTCCTGTCGGCCTTCCGCGCCATTCCCGCCGGCCAGTACGAGGCCGGCCACGCCATCGGCCTGACGCGCTTTCAGACCATGCGCCTCGTCATCCTGCCGCAGCTCGTGCGCATCGCGCTGCCGGGCCTGACCAATCTGTGGCTGATCCTCATCAAGGACACCGCGCTCGTTTCCGTCATCGGCCTGTCCGACATCATCCGGCAGGCCGGCATCGCCGCCCGCGTCACGCGCGAGGCGTTCCTGTTCTTCGGCGTCGCCTGCCTCATCTATCTCGGCCTCGCCATCCTGTCCTCGGTGGCGTTCGTGTTCGTCGAGCGCTGGGCCGGCAAGGCGGAGCCCGCCCGATGAGCGCCCCCGCCGCTCCTGATTCCGCGGCGGTCGAGCGCCCGCCGCCGCCGGCGCGCGGCTGGCCGCGCCAGCGCATCGCCGGCTACGCGCTGATGGCGCTGTGGATCGTTGCCGGCCTCGGGCTCGTCGCCTACCTCGTCTCGGCCTACGACGCGGCGATGTTCGCGCGCTATGCGCCCAGCTACCTGTCCGGCCTCAAGGTCACGCTCCAGCTCGTCGGGCTTTCCGTGCTGCTCGGGGCGCTGCTTTCGGCGCCCGTCGCCTGGGCGCGCACCTCACGGAATCCGTGGCTGGCCTGGCCGGCCTATGCCTATGTCTATTTCTTTCGCGGCACGCCGCTGCTCGCCCAGGCGTTCCTGATCTATTACGGCATGGGCTCCTTCCGGCCGCAGCTCGAGGCGCTCGGCCTGTGGGGCTTCTTCCGCGAGGCGTGGTACTGCGCGCTTCTGGCCTTCACGCTCAACACCGCCGCCTACCAGGCCGAGATCCTGCGCGGGGCGGTGCAGTCGGTGCCGAGGGGCCAGTGGGAGGGGGCGGCCTCGCTCGGCATCCCGCGCTGGCTGATGCTGCGCAAGATCATCCTGCCGCAGGCGCTGATCGTGGCGCTGCGCCCCTACGGCAACGAGATCATCCTGATGATCAAGGGCTCGGCCATCGTCGCCATCATCACCGTGCTCGACCTGATGGGCGAGACGAGGCGCGCCTATTCGCGCACCTTCGATTTCCAGACCTATCTGTGGGCGGCGGTGATCTATCTTGCGATCGTCGAGACGCTGCGCAACATAATCAACCACATCGAAGGCCGCATCACCGCGCATCTCAGGCGCTGAGGCGGCATTTTCCGCGCAAGGGACTGGAGCGAAGGAGAGCCGGCATGGCGAAGGTTGCATTTCTCGGGCTTGGCGTCATGGGCTATCCGATGGCCGCGCATCTGAAGAACCGCGGCGGCCACGACGTCACCGTCTACAACCGCACCGTGGCCAGGGCCGAGAAATGGGTGGCCGAGCATGGCGGGGCCGCCGCGCCGACGCCGGCGGAGGCCGCCGCAGGGCAGGATTTCGTCTTCGCCTGCGTCGGCAACGACGACGACCTGCGCGCCGTCACAGTCGGGCCGCAGGGCGCGTTCGCCGCGATGAAGCCCGGCGCGGTCTTCGTCGACAACACCACGGCATCCGCCGAAGTCGCGCGCGAGCTGGACGCCGAGGCGAGAAAGCGCGGCTTCGGCTTCATCGACGCGCCGGTCTCCGGCGGCCAGGCCGGCGCCGAGAACGGCGTCCTGACCGTGATGTGCGGCGGCGACGAGGCCACCTTCGACGAGGCGAAGCCGGTCATCGCCGCCTTCGCCCGCATGGTCGGGCTGATGGGGCCGGCGGGCGCCGGCCAGCTCACCAAGATGATCAACCAGATCTGCATCGCCGGCCTCGTGCAGGGGCTCGCCGAAGGCATCCATTTCGGCAGGAAGGCCGGCCTCGACATCGGAAAGGTGGTCGAGGTCATCTCCAAGGGCGCGGCCGGCTCGTGGCAGATGGAGAACCGCCACAAGACCATGAACGAGGGCCGTTACGATTTCGGCTTCGCCGTCGACTGGATGCGCAAGGATCTCGGCATCTGCCTCGCCGAGGCCGACCGCAACGGCGCGAGCCTGCCGGTCACGGCGCTGGTCGACCAGTTCTACAAGGAGGTGCAGGCCATGGGCGGCAGCCGCTGGGACACGTCCTCGCTGCTGGCCCGGCTGGAAAGGTAGCGATGGCGGCGGCGGCCGGCCTTTCTCCCGCCGCGACCGTCGCCGGCATGGCGCACTACGACATCCGCACCGGCAAGGACGCCGTGCGCGAGCTGGAAGCGGAAAGGACTCTCATGCGGCTTATGAAGAAAAGTCGATAAGCCGATGGTCAATCTCAGCTTCATGCCGGTGATGCAAGGAGCCTGACCGCCGCCACTCGGCACCCGGCGGCGCGATGCGGCCGGATCGCGGACGGCTCCTATGCCGCGCTGGCGCCGCTTTCCTTGTCGAGCACCAGATAGTCGAGCGGAAGCTGCGTCGTGTTCTTGATCTGCTCCATCGCGAAGGCCGACGAGACGTCGCGGATCTCGATCTTCGCGATCAGCCGCTTGTAGAAGGCGTCGTAGGCGGCGATGTCGGGCACGACCACGCGCAACAGGTAGTCGACCTCGCCGCTCATGCGGTAGAACTCGACCACCTCCGGGAACTCCTGGATCACCTCCGAGAAGCGCCGCAGCCACTCCATCGAGTGGGTGCTGGTGCGGATCGACACGAAGACGTTGACGCGCGTGTTGACCTTGACCGGATCGAGGATGGCCACGCGGCGCTGGATGACGCCCTCCTCCTCCAGCTTCTGGATGCGCCGCCAGCACGGCGTGGTCGACAGGCCGACCTTCTTGGCGACGTCGGCGACGGCGAGCGTCGAATCCTCCTGCAACAGGCGAAGGATTTTGCGGTCGAGGCGGTCCATTCGGCAACTCCGTGGAATTTTGTCCCAATATGGTGGGAACAAAATACCCCGACAAGAAATATTTTCTCCTCAAAGGCCGGTCTGGCGATGCCGTTGCCTAAGGATGCGCCGCAACCCGGATTGCGATTTCGTGCCGCAGCGCCGGCAGCAGTTCGGCCTCGAACCACGGGTTGCGTTTCAGCCACGCGGTGTTGCGCCACGACGGGTGCGGCAGCGGCAGCACGCGCGGGCCCGGGCCGCCGGCAAGGGCCGCCCGCCAGCCGGCCACCGTCTCGGTCAGCGAGGCGCCGCGCCGCACACCCATATGCCATGCCTGCGCATAGCCGCCGACGGCCAGCACCAGCTCGATCTGCGGCATCAGCGCAAGCAGCGGCGCCCGCCAGGCCGGGGCGCATTCGCGGCGCGGCGGCAGGTCGCCGCCCTTCGCATCGAGGCCGGGGAAGCAGAACCCCATCGGCACGATGGCGAAATTGTCGGCATCGTAGAACTGCGCCGGCGTGACGCCGAGCCAGTCGCGCAGCCTGTCGCCGGAGCGGTCGTCGAACGGGATGCCGCTGGCGTGGACCTTCGTCCCCGGCGCCTGGCCGGCGATCAGCACCCTCGCCCGCGACGAGGCCACGACCACCGGCCGCGGCTCGTGCGGCAGCGGCCTGCCCGTCGGCGTGTCGCGGCAGATGCGGCAGGCGCGGATGCGGGCGAGCAGCGCGGCAAGCCCCGGGTCCATCAGGCGCGGTCCATCAGGCGCGGCTTCAGGCTCTGGCGCTCGGCCGCGCCGAAAGCGCGGCGTGCCAGCGCCGCACGTTGGCGAGCTCCTCCGGCACGGCAATGCGCGCCGGCTTCATGAAGTCGATGGCGATCAGCCCGGTGATGTCGGCGATGGAATAGGCGTCGCCGGCGGCGAACTCGCGGCCGGCAAGCTCGCGGTCGAGCAGCGCGAGGAAGTCGAGCGCCTTGGGCTTGTTGGCCTCGCCCCACTCGGCGACCTGCGGCACCTCCCACTCCTTCATCGCCGAGTGGAGATGGCGGAAGGCGTGCGCCACCGGCATCAGCAGGTGAAGCTCCATGCGGCGCTGCCATTCCTCGACCCTGGCCTTGCCGAGCGCGCCGGTGCCGAACAGCGGCGGCTGCGGGCTGGTCTCCTCGAAATAGCGGCAGATCGCCACCGATTCGGTGATGATCGTGCCGTCGTCGAGCTCCAGCACCGGCAGGCGACGCAGCGGGTTGCGCTCGGCGATCTCGGGCGCGCGGTGGCCCATGGCGCCCATGTCGACGGGCGCCAGCGGCACCTCGATGCCCTTCTCGGCGAGAAAGATGCGCACCCGGCGCGGGTTGGGGGCCTTGCCGCCATCGAACAGCCTCATACGGAATCTCCTCTCCTCGACGATGTCAATCTAGAGCATCGGGCCGAAAAGTGGATGCACTTTTCGGATAAATCCGATGCGCAAACAAAAGGATAGAGCAACATTACGCATCCGTCGGGATGCACGTTGCCCTAGAACCCGAACAGGCCGCGCAGCCAGCCCCAAACGGCGGAAAGCCCGCCATGCGGCGCCTCGGCGAGCCCGCCATGGACGCGCCGCCATTCCTGCGGCCGCTCGAAGGAGCCTGCCCACAGCCCGCGCCCGGCCCGCCGCGCCGCCGTCTCCTGCGCGCCATAGTCGCCATAGGCCACCGCCCATCCCGCCTCGACCATGGCGCGGTTGAGCTCGATCGTCCCCGCCGTGCAGCGCGCCAGCACGCGCCCGTAGCGGTCGCGGCCGGAGCCCTCGTACGACACCGTGCCGCCCGCCGCCAGCCGCGCCAGCGTCGCCTGCGCCTCGCGGCCGCAGGCATAGTCGCGGCCGCCGCGCGTGCAGGTCTGGGCAAGCTCGGGCGCGTCGATGCCTTCCAGCCGCACGCGCACGCCGCCGACCACCAGCGAATCGCCATCCGCGACGCGCGCCGGCCCGTGCAGCGTCTCGTGCCGGCGCACCAGCAGCGGCGCGCGCGCCGCCACCACCGCCAGCGCGCCGAGCACCGCCAGCGCCAGGAGCGCATCGGCAAGCCGCCGCCGGCGCCTTGCACGCGGCCGCATGCCGGCCCGCCGCGCCCCGGAATCCCGCCGGTTGCGGCGCGTCATCGGAAGGCTCTCTTAATCATTCGCGGCTAGGGTGCCTTCACGGATTCTGTCCTGGCGGAAACATCGAAACTATCCATGGCGTCGCAGCGCTCGACCACGGTCGACAAGAACATAGTGGACTTGAGCAAGGGCCGTCGCAACAGCGACGTCGCCCGCGCCGTGCGCCGCACCCGCGACCGCCTGTCCGAGCGCGCGGGCAACCCGGTCTACGACCGCGAGCTTCTCAAGCTGCACGCCAGCGCCGTGCTCAACACCGCGCTCGCCATCCCGCTCACGGTGCTGGCCGCCTCGGTGGCCGGCTTCTTCCTCGGCGTCGGCACCGACATCGCGGCCTGGGCGCTGGTGACGATGACCTGCTATGGCGGGCTCGCGCTCGTCGCGCGCCGGGTGGTGCACACCGAGACCGCCGACATCGAGCCCGACGAGATCAGGCGCGCCTTCCTGCTCGGCCATTTCGTCAGCGGCCTCGGCTGGGCCTATTTCGCCTGGCTCGACTGCGCCCAGTGCCAGGTCGAGCAGTTCCCGGTGCTGAAGGCGGTGGCGCTGCTTCTGGTCATGGCCGCCACCGCGATCATCTCGTCGTCGCTGCGCGGCGCGCTCGTGGCCACCTTCGGGCTGCCGGTCGCGGCCTTCGCCCTGTCCTTCACCATGACGCCGGGCTGGGACCCGGTCGACGCCATCATGGCCGGGCTTCTCGCCATCGCGCTGCCCTTCTTCACCTATGTCGCGGGCCACCTGCATTCCTCGGCGGTGATGCTCCTGTCCTTCCGCGCCGAGAAGGACATGCTGATCGCCGAGCTGGAAACCGCCAAGGCCATGTCGGACGAGGCCCGCCGCCGCGCCGAGGAGGCCAACCTCGCCAAGTCGCGCTTCCTGGCGACGATGAGCCACGAGCTGCGCACGCCGCTCAACGCCATCCTCGGCTTCTCCGAGGTCATGGCCGCCGAGGTCCTGGGGCCGCTGGACAACCCCACCTACAGGGAATATGCCAGCGACATCCACGCCTCCGGCAAGCACCTGCTCCACCTCATCAACGAGATCCTCGACCTGTCGCGCATCGAGGCCGGGCGCTACCAGCTCAACGAGGAGCCGGTGACGCTCACCCATGTGGTCGAGGAATGCTGCCACCTGATGGAGCTGAAGGCGCGCAACAAGGACATCCGCATCGTCCAGCAGTTCGAGCGCGACCTGCCGCGCCTGTTCGCCGACGAGCGCTCGCTCCGGCAGATCGCGCTCAACCTCCTGTCCAACGCCGTCAAGTTCGCCCCGAGCGGCAGCGAGGTGCGCGTGCGCGTCGGCTGGACGGCCGGCGGCGGCCAGTACATCTCGGTCAAGGACAACGGCCCCGGCATCCCGGAGGACGAGATTCCGGTGGTGCTGTCGGCCTTCGGCCAGGGCTCCATCGCCATCAAGAGCGCCGAGGAAGGCACCGGCCTCGGCCTGCCCATCGTGCAGGGACTGCTGGCGCTGCACGGCGGCGAGTTCAAGCTCTACTCGCGGCTGCGCGAGGGCACGGAGGCCATCGCCATCATCCCGCCGCAGCGGGTGATGGAGGAGCTTCCGCCCGTGCCGCAGGAAACCCGCCTCGTCGCCTCCGGCGGCCGCCGGCGCTGAAGGGCGCGGCCGCCCTCACCGCGCTCCCTGATCGTCTCGCAGAAGCGGAAGAACGATCCATCCCTTTTTCTTCCGCAATTCCGGACGGAAAAGCGCTTCACACTTTTCCTGGAATTGCTCTATTGCGGCAGGATCGCCATGCCCGAATGCACCGCTGCCGCGTTCTTGACGATGCCGGCCGCCAGCGCAGCACCCGCACCCTCGCCGTCGCCGAGCGACAGGTCGACGAGCGGGACGAGCCCCAGCGCGGCCGCGGCCCTGGCCATGCCCTTTTCCGTCGAGACGTGGCCGAGCAGGCAATGGTCGAGCGCCGAGGGTTCCGCCGCCTTGAGCACGGCGGCGGCGGCGAGGCTGGCATAGCCGTCGAGGATGACGGGTATCTTCTCCATGCGCGCGGCGAGGATCGCGCCGGCGATGGCCGCCATTTCGCGCCCGCCCAGCCGCCGCAACGCCTCCAGCGGGTCCTTCAGGTGGCCCTGGTGGCGCGCCAGCGCCCGCTCGACCGCCCCGGCATGCGCGTCGGTCCAGTCGCAGGCGGGGCCGCCGTGCAGCGCCGCCATCAGCGCGGCGGCCGAAAGCGCGCCGCCGACGCCGATCGCGCCGACGCAGACGAGGTCGATGCCGCCCGCGATGGCTTCCATGCCGAACGCCATGGTGGCGGCGCAGCCGCGCTCGTCGAGCGCCGCGTCCTCGGCGATGTCGCCGACCGGCATGTGCAGCGCAAGGTCGAACACCTTGAGGCCGAGGTCGTTGGCCGCGCAGAGCTGGCACACCATCGCCCCGCCGGCGGCCGCATGCTCGACCATGGCCTGCGTCCTCTCCTTCGAGCCCGGCACGCCGCGGTGCGTGCCCGCGAACAGCGCCACCAGCGGCCGCGTCACCTTCGGCTCGCGTCCGGTCCATGCCGCCAGCCACTCGGCGATGGCGCCGAGGCGCCCGAGCGAGGGGCCTTGCGCCGAAAGCTTGCCGCCGCGCTCGGCCGCGCGGGCGCGCGCGGCCTCGTTCGGCCCCGGCAGGGCCTTGATGAGATTGCGGAAATCGTCGAAGGGAAGGCCGGTGGTCATGGCGGCGGGTCCGGTAGGGCGTGAGGTCGCCACGGCATAGCGCCTTGAAAGTTGGAGCACAATGCACAAGGTTCGGGCGGGGCGGCCGGCGGCGACAGGTCGCACCGCGTCCCGCCACCGGGCCGCAGGCGAAAGGCGATCATGACGGCAATCGAATCCCCCTGCATCCTCGTCTGCTCCATCGACGAGAAGACCGGCTACTGCTTCGGCTGCGGCCGCACGCGGGCCGAGATCGCGGCCTGGATCACGATGACGCCGCAGGCCCGCCGCGCGGTGATGGCCGAGCTGCCGGCTCGCCTTGAAACGGTGGAGCGCAAGCCGCGCCGCGAGACGCGCCGCGCGCGCCTTGCCCGCGAGCGCGGCAACTGAGCGGGCGGCGGACGGCTCAGGCCGACAGCCGCTCCAGCAGGCCGGTGCGGCGCATCAGCGTCTTCTCGACCTCGAGAATCAGCAGCAGCGCGACGCCGATCCCCACGATCACCAGCCCGTCGAGGAACGGCACCGGCCGCGAGGAGAACAGCACGTGCATGAACGGCGCGTAGGTGAAGGCGAACTGCGCCGCCACCACCGCCGCCAGCGCGGCGAGCACGATGGGCGTGCCGAGGATGCCGCGCCAGCTTATCGAGGCCGTGTGCATGTAGCGCACGTTGAACAGATAGAAGATCTCCATCACCACCATGGTGTTGACCACCATGGTGCGCGCCGTGTCGACGTCGAAGCCGCGCCACAGCGCCCAGCCGAAGATGCCGAAGGTGCCGATCACGAACAGCAGCGACACGATGGCGATGCGCCAGACCAAGAAGGCCGAGAGCAGCGGCGCGCCCGGCCGGCGCGGCGGCCGGCGCATCACGTCGGGCTCGGCCGGCTCGAAGGCCAGCACCAGCCCCAGCGTCACCGTCAGCACCATGTTGATCCACAGGATCTGCGCCGGCGTCAGCGGCAGCGTCAGCCCGGCGACGAGCGCCACGATGATGGCGATGGCCTCGCCGCCATTGGTCGGCACGGTCCAGGCGATGACCTTGCGGATGTTGTCGAAGACGGTGCGCCCCTCGTGGACGGCGGCGACGATGGTGGCGAAATTGTCGTCCACCAGCACCATTTCCGAGGCCTGCTTGGCGGCTTCCGTGCCCTTGCGCCCCATGGCGATGCCGACATCGGCCTGCTTCAGCGCCGGCGCGTCGTTGACGCCGTCGCCGGTCATGGCGACGATGGCGCCCTCGCTTTGCAGCGCGCGCACGATCCTGAGCTTGTGCTCGGGATTGGTGCGCGCGAACACGGCGGTGCTGCGGGCCAGCGCCGGCAGCTCGGCGTCGGAGACCGTCTCCAGCTCCGCCCCCGTCACCACCCTCGGGTCGTCGGCGAGGCCGAGCTGGCGGGCGATGGCCGCCGCGGTCGCGCCGTGGTCGCCGGTGATCATCTTGACCGCGATGCCGGCCGAGCGGCACTCGGCCACCGCGGCGATCGCCTCCTCGCGCGGCGGGTCGATGAAGCCTGCGATGCCGAGGAAGACCAGCCCCTCGACCACGCCGTCGCCGGAAAGCCCGTCCTCGCCGTCGGCCGGCCGCCAGGCGAAGCCCAGCACGCGCTCGCCATGCGAGGCGGCCTCGGCGATGCGCGCGTGCCAGAAGGCTTCGTCGATCGGCTCGTCGCTGTCGCCCGCAACCTGGCGGGCGCACATCGAAAGCACCTGCTCGGGCGCGCCTTTCAGATACACCGCCCTGCCCGCGCCGCCTTCCGGCACAGTATGCAGGGAAGCCATGTAGCGGTGCTGCGCGTCGAACGGTATCTCGTCGTGGCGCCGCCAGGCCGCGCGCTCGCCCTCGGGGTCGAGCCCGGCCTTGATCGCCAGCGCCACCAGCGCCCCCTCCATCGGGTCGCCCTCGCTGCGCCAGGTCCCGTCGCCGCCGCGCGCCAGCACGGCGTCGTTGCACAGGAGCCCGCAGCGGGCAAGCCGCGCCACCGCCGCCGGCGCGGCCTCCAGCCTGTCGCCCCCGCGCATGAAGGCGCCGGACGGCTCGTAGCCGACGCCCTCGACCGTGACCTCGCCCCCGGCGGTGACGATGCGGCGCACGGTCATCTCGTTGCGCGTCAGCGTGCCGGTCTTGTCTGAGCAGATCACCGAGGTCGAGCCCAGCGTCTCCACCGCCGGCAGCCGGCGGATGATGGCGTGGCGCGCCGCCATGCGCCGCACGCCGATGGCGAGCGTAATCGTGATGACGGCCGGCAGCCCCTCCGGCACCACGCCGACGGCCAGCGCCACCACCACCAGCAGCGCCTCGTCCCAGGCATAGGCGTGAACGACGATCGCGAACACGAACAGCAGCGCGGCGGTCGAGATCGCCACCGCCGTGAAGCGGCGGCCGAAATGGTTGATCTGGCGCAGGAGCGGCGTCGTCAGCGTCTCGACCTCACCGATCAGCCGGCTTATGCGGCCGATCTCGGTCGCGCCGCCGGTCGCCACCGCCACGCCCGCGCCCTGCCCGGCCGCCACCAGCGTGCCGGAATAGGCCATGCAGGTGCGGTCCCCGAGCGCGGCGTCGGCCTCGACGGCCTCCTCGCGCTTCTGCGCGGCCACCGATTCCCCGGTCAGGATCGCCTCGTCGATCAGGAGCGCGCGGGTGCGGAAAAGCCGCAGGTCGGCCGGCACCTGGTCGCCCGCCTCGACCAGCACCACGTCGCCCGGCACCAGCGAGGCGGCCGGCACCGACACGCGCCGCCCCGCGCGCAGCACCGAGGCCCTCGGCGCGATCATGTCGCGGATCGCCTCCAGCGCCTGTTCGGCCTTGCCCTCCTGGATGAAGCCGACCACCGCGTTTACCAGCACGACGGCGACGATCACGCCGGCGTCGATGAAATGGCCGAGCGCCCACGCCGCCACCGAGGCGGCAAGCAGGAAGTAGATCAGCGTGTTGTTGAACTGCGACAGGAAGCGCAGCACCGGATGCCGACGCGGCGGCGGCGGCAGCGCGTTGGGGCCGTGCCGGGCGAGCCGCTCTCGCGCCTCGGCCTCGGAAAGGCCGTCGCGATGGCTGGCGAGCGCGGCGAGCGCCGCCCGCGCTTCCATCGCATGCCAGTCGGCGGGCCGGTCGTTCAGCCGCTCGCGGGCCGCATCGGGCGTGGTCGTCTCCTGCGCGGCCGTGGCGGTCTCCATGCGCATGCATCTCCTTCGATTCGAGGCCGATCTTGCCTCATGATCCGGCCCGCTTCACCCCTTGCGGCAAAAATCCGGGCTGCGCCGGCTTGACGCAGCGGCGTTGAACCCCGCATTGCCCTATACCTATATGCCGGGAACCAGCCGCCCGGAGCATCGCATGAGCACCGCCCCTCGCAAAAGCCCGCGCCGAACCGGCGCCGCGCACGCCGCAGCCGCCCCGCGCAAGGCGGGAGCCGGGTCCGGCCCGCCGCCGGCGGCCGCCGAACCGCTCGGCGAGGAAGCCTTCCGCGCCATCGACCGCAGCGTCGGCGCGGTGTCGGCGCAGATGACGGCCGGCCTGTCGCCGGCAGCGCTGTGGCTCGCCTGGGCCGACTGGGCGATCCACCTCGCGCAATCGCCCGGCAAGCGCGCCGAGCTGAACGTCAAGGCGTGGCGCAAGGCGGCCCGCCTTGCCGCCCACACGCTGCGGCGCGCGCATGACGACGAGGCCGAGTGCTGCATCGAGCCGCTGCCGGGCGACCGCCGCTTCGAGGGCGAGGCGTGGCAGGCCCTGCCCTTCTCGTTCATGTACCAGTCCTTCCTGCTCACCCAGCAATGGTGGCACAACGCCACCCGCGAGGTGCCGGGCGTCACCCCGCATCACGAGAACGTGGTGTCCTTCGCCGCCAGGCAGATGCTCGACGTGTTCTCGCCGTCGAACTCGCCCTTCACCAATCCGGAGGTGATCGAGCGCGCGGTGGCCACCGGCGGCGTCAACTTCATCGAAGGCTGCCGCCACCTGCTGGACGATGCGTGGCGGCACGCCTCCGGCGAGCCGCCGGCGGGCGCGGAGAAGTTCCGCCCCGGCAAGGAGGTCGCGGTCACGCCCGGCAAGGTCGTCTTCCGCAACCATCTGATCGAGCTGATCCAGTACGCGCCGGCGACGCAGACGGTTCATGCCGAGCCGGTGCTGATCGTGCCGGCCTGGATCATGAAGTACTACATCCTCGACCTGTCGCCGCAAAACTCGCTGATCCGCTATCTGGTCGGCCAGGGCCACACCGTGTTCTGCATCTCGTGGCGCAACGTCACCGCCGCCGACCGCGACCTGACCCTCGACGACTACCGCCGCCTCGGCGTCATGGCCGCGCTCGACGCCATCGGCAAGGTCGTGCCGGGCGTCAAGGTCCACGCTACCGGCTACTGCCTTGGCGGCACCCTGCTCGCCATCGCGGCGGCCGCCATGGCCCATGCCGGCGACGACCGCCTCGCCTCGATGACGCTGCTGGCCGCCCAGACCGACTTCAGCGAGCCGGGCGAGCTCGGCCTGTTCATCGACCACAGCCAGGTCGACTATCTGGAGGACGCGATGTGGCATCGCGGCTTCCTCGACACCCACCAGATGGCCGGCGCCTTCCAGCTCCTGCGCTCGCAGGACCTGATCTGGTCGCGCATGCTGCGCCAGTACCTGATGGGCGAGCCGGCGACGATGAACGACCTGATGGCCTGGAACGCCGACGCCACCCGCATGCCCTACCGCATGCACTCGCAATATCTGCGCTCGCTGTTCCTCGACAACGACCTCGCCGCCGGCCGCTACATGGTCGACGGCTTCCCCGTCGCGATCCAGAACATCCGCGCGCCGATCTTCGCCGTCGGCACCGAGCGCGACCACGTCGCGCCGTGGCCGTCGGTCTACAAGATCCACTATCTGAGCGACGCCGACGTCACCTTCGCGCTGACCAGCGGCGGCCACAATGCCGGCATCGTCAGCGAGGTCGGGCGCCCGGGCCGGCGCTACCGCATCGCCCACAAGGGCGCGACCGAGCCGTGCCTTTCCGCCGACGCCTGGGCCGAGCGGGCCGAGCTGCGCGACGGGTCGTGGTGGCCGGCATGGCAGGAATGGCTCGCCGCCCGCTCCTCGCCCGGCCGCGTCGCCCCGCCGGCGATGGGCGCGCCCGAGGCCGGCCTGCCGCCGCTCGACGACGCGCCGGGAACCTACATCCACCAGCGCTGACCGCCTTCGCCGCCGTCCGTCGGCGGACCGCCGTGGACGGCCCTATCCGTTCGCGACGACGGTGGCGCCTCGGCTCGCCCTTCGCGCTGCTCGTCATGACGTTCTGCGTCGCGGCCGCTCCGCTGGTCTTCCCGCTCCACCCCTGACCGCGCGGCCGCCGCCCGCCTCAGCGCGCCATCAGGATCGGCAGCGGCGGCTCCTCGATCATCGAGCGCGTCACGCCGCCCAGGATGCGCTGGCGCAGGCGCGAATGGCCGTAGCCGCCCATGACGATCATCTGCGCGCCCATGTCGGCGGCGTGGCGGCGCAGCACCTCGGCCACCGGCCGGCCCGAGCTCGGCAGCCGGTCGACGCTCACCCTTATCCCGTGCCGCACCAGATAGGCGGCCGCGTCCGCCCCCGGCTCCTCGCCATGGGCGTCCTCGCCCTCCTCGGGGTCGACGAGGACGAGGCGCACCTCGTCCGCCGCCTTCAGGACGTCGAGCGCCTCGCGCACCGCCCGCGACGCCTCGACGCGCGAATCCCACGCCACCATTACCCGTCTTGGCTGCAATGTCGGGGTCGCGCCCGCCGGCACGAGCAGCAGCGGCTTGGCCGAGGAGAACAGCGCGCCCTCGATCACCTTCTCCCCCAGCGTCTCGGAGGCGAGCATGTCGGGGCCGATCACCGTCAGGTCGGCGTAGCGGCCGCGCCGGCCGATGTCGTCGTCGGCCCACGCCGCTTCGGGATAGGCGCCCGAAACGTCGGCGGAGACGTCGCCGGCGGCGAGCCGCGACGTCAGCGCCGCCAGCCGCTCCTCCAGCCTTTCGGTGTCGATCTGCCGCTCCTGCACCCAGGCGTCCGAGATCATCGCGGCATAGGCGCCCACGGGCGGCGGCGCGGCGAGCGCCACGACATAGACCGACAGATGCGCGCCCGTCTCGGCGCACAGCGCGGCGGCAAGGTCGATGTCGGCGTCGCCGCGCTCGAGGCCGGCAACGGTGAGGATGGTCCTGAACGCCATGGCGGCACCTTTCCTTTTCCGGCCGGCGGGTGCCGGCATTCTTCATATCTATCGCGCGCCGGGCACGCGGTCGTTGCCATGGATCAAATCCGCCCCCGCGCATGGCCAGTTGCCTCGCGCCCGGTCTTGCCGTAGTGACGCTGCGGACGCTTCGGCAGGGGGGCCGTCAGAGGGTGCTGCCGGCGCCGCTCCTCGTCAACCTAACGGAGACGCATTCGTGACCCTGCCCTTCATCGACCTCGCCGCACAGCAATCCCGCCTGCGCCCTGCGCTCGACGCGGCCATCGCCCGCGTGCTCGACGGCGGCCAGTATGTCATGGGCGCGGAGGTCGCGGAGCTGGAGAAGCGGCTCGCCGCCTTCTGCGGCGCCAGGCACTGCCTGTCCTGCGCCAACGGCACCGACGCCCTCCAGCTCGCGCTGATGGCGCTCGGCGTCAAGGCCGGCGACGCCGTCTTCGTGCCCTCCTTCACCTTCGCCGCCACGGCGGAGGTCGTGCCGCTCACCGGCGCCACGCCGGTGTTCGTCGACGTGCTGCCCGACACCTTCAACATGGACCCCGAAAGCCTCAGGCGCGCCACCGCCCACGCGCGGGAGATCGGGCTCAATCCCGCCTGCGTCATCCCGGTCGACCTGTTCGGCCTGCCGGCCGACTACGACGTGCTGATCCCGATCGCGCGCGAGCATGGCATGAAGGTCATCGGCGACAGCGCGCAGGGCTGGGGCGGTGTTTACAAAGGCCGCGTCACCGGCTCGCTCGCCGACATCACCACCACCTCGTTCTTCCCGGCCAAGCCGCTCGGCTGCTACGGCGACGGCGGCGCGATCTTCACCGACGACGACGGACTGGCGGCGTTGATGGATTCGCTGCGCCAGCACGGCAAGGGCGAGGACCGCTACATCTACGCCCGCATCGGCCTCAACAGCCGCATGGACACGCTGCAAGCGGCGATCCTTCTGGAGAAGCTGTCGATCTACGCCGACGAGATCGAGGCGCGGCAGGAGGTGGCGCGGCGCTACACGGCCGGGCTTTCGGGCCGGTTCGAGACGCCGTTCATTCCCGAGGGGCTGAAGAGCATCTGGGCGCAATACACGCTGAAGACGAAATCGACGGCCGAGCGCCAAGCGCTTCAGGCGCGGTGCGGCGCGGCCGGCGTGCCCACGGCGATCTACTATCCGATCCCGCTGCACGTGCAGGACGCCTATGCCGGCTTCCCCGCCGATCCGGCCGGCCTGCCGGTGACGGAAGACCTCGCCGGCCGGGTGGTCAGCCTGCCGATGCACCCCTATCTCGCCTCGCAGGTGCAGGACACCATCGTGGCCGCCGTCCTCGGCTGACGCGGCCGGAGCAATTCAAGGAAAAGTGCGAAGCGGTTTTTCGTCCGGAATTGCGTAAAAACGATCCAGAGCGGCGCACGCTCAGGCTGTCAGCGCCTGCTCCAGGTCGGCGACCAGGTCGTCGCCGTCCTCGATGCCGGCCGAGACGCGCACGAGCGAATCGGAGATGCCGATGGCTGCCCGCTGTGCGGGCGGGATCGAGCCGTGCGTCATCAGCGCCGGATGCTCGATCAGACTCTCGACGCCGCCGAGGCTTTCGGCCAGCGTGAACAGCCGCGTGCGCTCCAGGAAGCGCCTGGTGCCGGCAAGGTCGCGGTCGAGCTCGACGGAGAGCATGCCGCCGAAGGCGTGCATCTGCCGCCTGGCTATCCCGTGCTGCGGATGGCTTTCGAGCCCCGGATAGATCACGCGCCGCACGTCCGGCCGGCCTTCGAGGAAGCGCGCGATCTTCAGCCCGTTCTGCGAGTGCCGCTCCATCCTGAGCGCCAGCGTCTTGATGCCGCGCAGCGCCAGGAAGCTGTCGAACGGCCCCGAGATCGCGCCGACGGCGTTTTGCAGGAATTTCAGCCGGTCGAGAAGCTCGCCCTCCTCGCGCACCACGGCCACGCCCCCGACCATGTCGGAATGGCCGTTGAGATATTTGGTGGTCGAATGCACCACGATGTCGATGCCGAGCTCCAGCGGCCGCTGGATATAGGGGCTGGCGAAGGTGTTGTCGGCGACGGTGACGAGGCCCCTTCGCCTCGCCAGCGCCGCGATGGCTTCGAGATCGACGATCTTGAGCAGCGGGTTGGTCGGCGTCTCGATCCACAGGAGCCTGGTCTCGGGGCGGATCGCCGCCTCCACCGCCGCAAGGTCGGTGAAGTCCGCGAAGTCGGCCCTGAGCCCGGCCGAGCGGGAGCGCACCTTGTCGATCAGCCGGAAGGTGCCGCCATAGATGTCGTCGCTCGCCACGATGTGCGTGCCGGCGTCGAACAGGTCGAGGATGGTGGCGATGGCCGCCAGCCCCGAGGCGAAGGCGAAGGCGCCCGCCCCGCTTTCGAGGTCGGCCACCGCCCGCTCGAAGGCGAAGCGCGTCGGGTTCTGGCTGCGGGCATATTCGAAGCCCTTGTGCACGCCGGGGCTCTGCTGCGTGAAGGTCGAGGTGGCGTAGATCGGCACCATCACCGCGCCGGTCGTGGGGTCGTGGCTCTGCCCGCCATGGATGGTCCGGGTGGAGAAGGCCAGCCGGTTCCTGCCGCTCGTCGTCATTTGCTCGAACGCCTCAGATGGTTGATCAGGTCGATGCGGGTGATGAGCCCGATGAACTCGTCGCCGTCGAACACGATGGCGACCTCGTTGCGGTCGAACACCGGCAGCAGCGCGTCGAGCGTCTGGCTGGCCTGCAAGGTGTGCAGCTCGGAGGTCATGGCCGTGCGAACGGGCGCGTTGAAGCGGTCCCAGCGCCCGTCATAGGGTCCGTCGACGCGGGCGAGGATGTCGCTCTCGTCGATGATGCCGACCAGCCTGCCGTCCTCCAGCACCGGAAGCTGCGACACGTCGGCCCGCCTCATGCGGCCATAGGCATTGAGCAGGCTGTCTTGCGGCCCGACCCAGACCGTGCCGCCCTCGCGGTGGGTGCGCGCCACGAGGTCGCTGAGGTCGCCGTGCTGCTCGCGCTCCGACAGGCCCTGCTCGGCCAGCCAGAAATCGTCGAACACCTTGGACAGGTACTTGTTGCCGGAATCGCAGACGAGCGTGACCACGCGCTTCGGCGTCTTCTGCTCCCGGCAGTAGCGCAGCGCCGCCGCAAGCAGCGTGCCCGAGGACGAGCCGGCGAGGATGCCTTCCCTGGAAAGCAGCTCGCGCGCGGCGGCCATGCTCTGCCGGTCGGGGACCGAATACGCCTTCCTCACCAGCGAAAGGTCGGCGTTGGGCGGAATGAAGTCCTCGCCGATGCCCTCGACGGTCCAGCTTCCGGCCTCGGTCAGCTTGCCGGTCTTGATGTAGGGCGCGAGCACGGAGCCGGCCGGGTCGGCCAGGATCATGTCCGTCCTCGGCGACACCTTCGCGAAGAAGCGGCCGAGCCCGGTCAGCGTGCCGCCCGAGCCGACGCCCACCACCACGGCGTCGACGTCGCCGTCGAGCTGCTGCCAGATCTCCGGCCCGGTCGTGGTCTCGTGCGCCAGCGGGTTGGCCGGGTTGGCGAACTGGTTGGCATAGAAGGAGCCGGGCGTCTCGGCCGCGATGCGCTCGGCCATGTCCTGGTAGTATTCCGGGTGGCCCTTGCCGACGTCGGAGCGCGTCAGCCGCACCTCCGCGCCCAGCGCCCGCAGGTGCTGCACCTTCTCGCGCGACATCTTGTCGGGCACGACGAGCACGATGCGGTAGCCCTTGGGGATGCCGACCTGCGCCAGCCCGAGGCCGGTGTTGCCGGCCGTCGCCTCGACCACCGTGCCGCCGGGTGCGAGCAGCCCCCGCTTCTCGGCGTCGGCGATCATCGACAGCGCGATGCGGTCCTTGATCGAGCCGCCCGGGTTCTGGCTCTCCAGCTTGACGAACAGCCGGCACCGGCCGGTGTCGAACCGGGTGAGCTCCACCATCGGCGTCTGCCCGACCAGCTCGAGGACGGAGCGGCAGGGCGGCTCGAGACGCGGGAAGGTGACGCCGGATGCGACAGGTCGGGTCATGGCATGAGGTCCGTGCTGCACGAAATCGTCCCGGCCGCGCGGTTCTTCCGCCGGCTGGAACCCGATCAAAAATCCGGTTCCTCTCTCGCGCATATTTCACGGCGGCCAAAGGAACCGCTTTTCATAGTAAACCGATCCGGCGGAACTTCGTTCCCTTTTCGCGCCGCCCGCATCCGGCAGGAGGGCGAGGCCGGCGCGGGCGCGACCATTCGGGCACTGGCGCCGCCGCGGGCCGCCTTTTATGCAGGAATCCGTCGCATTTTATCTTCGGTTACCACTTTTGCCGCTATGGTGGCCCAAGGTGGTTCTCGGGGTGGTTCTTGGGGCGCGTGGCGCGGCCGGAGGGGGAACGGCCGCTCCGATGCCGGACAGCTTTCCGCCGTCGCGCGCCCGCCCGGATTATTTTGCCGCACCGGCCTTGCCGGCCAGACAGGGGACAAGAGGCGTGCCCGGCGACGGGACTCGCCCGAAAAGGGGAGCGCACCGTGAAGGTGAGAAAATACATCTGGCCTGTCGTCGGCGTCACCGCCGTCGCCTTCTCGATCTGGCTGCTCTATCACGAGCTGCGCGGGCTCTCGCTCGACGAGCTGTGGGACAGCCTGGCCGCCATATCGGGGCGGGACTGGCTTCTGGCGGTGGCCGCGACATGCGTCGCCTACGGGGCGCTGGCCGCCTACGACCATCTGGCGCTGCTGCATCTCAAGCGCCGGGTCGGCTGGCTCTACATCACCATCGCCTCCTTCACCACCTACGCGCTGTCGCACAATATCGGCGCGTCCGTCTTCTCCGGCTCGGTCGTGCGCTACCGCGCCTACACGGCCAAGGGGCTGTCGGGGGCGGAGGTCGGCGTTCTCGTCGCCTTCTGCTCCTTCACCTTCGTGCTGGGCACGGTCATGCTGACCGGCCTCGTCCTCCTCATCGAGCCGGAGCTGACCGAGCGCTTCGTCGACGTGCTGCCCGTCGGGGCCTCGGCCGCGACCGGCATCGCGCTTCTGGCGCTGGTGGGGCTCTATGTCGCCGGCAGCGCGCTCAGGCTGCGGCCGCTCAGGCTCGGCCCGGTCGAGATCACCTATCCGCGCTTTCCCATCGTGCTGCGCCAGCTCGTCATCGCCCCGATCGAGCTGATCGGCGCGGCCGGCATCATCTATTTCGCGCTGCCGGAGGCCGGCAACCCCGGCTTCCTCGTCGTGCTCGGCATCTTCCTGATCTCGTTCTCCGCGGCGCTGCTGTCGCACGCGCCGGGCGGCCTCGGCGTGCTGGAGCTGGTCTTCATCACCGGCCTGTCGGAGATGGAGGCGGTCGACGTGCTGGCCGCGCTGCTGGTGTTCCGGCTGCTCTACCTGATCGTGCCGTTCGTCATGGCGCTTTTCGTGGTGCTGGGCTTCGAGCGCTGGCAGTTTTCCCGTCAGGAGGAATAGAGGCCGCCGCCCCGATCTGCGGCCCCGACATATCCGGCCATGCGATGGGCACGTTCTCGGGCGCCATCGCCCCGCCCGAGACGATGAAGGCCATGGCGTCGTTCTTGGTCCAGTCGAGCCAGACCAGCCGCGAGGTCGGCACCAGCTCGACGAAGCCGGAGGTCGGGTTGGGCGTGGTCGGCACGTAGACGGCGGCAAGCTCCGGCTGGGTGTCGGTGGCCGGGAAGACGCGGGTGACGATGCCCACCGCGCGCATGTTCTCCGACGGGAACTCGATCAGCACCACGCGCTGGCCGGTCGGCTTGCCGTCGCCGCCCAGCGAGCGGATCAGCGTCTGCGTCGCGCCGTAGACCGTGCGCGCGAACGGCACAGCCTCCACCAGCCGGTCGAAGGCGTGCAGCAGCCGCCGTCCGAGCACCGCGTTGGCGGTGCGGCCGAGCAGGTAGAGGAACAACAGCGCCAGGAACAGCGCCACGCCCGACTGGAACCAGCCCTCCAGGATGAGGTCGGCGACCTCCGGCGAGGTCGGCCGGAGCGCGCCCGACAGCGCGAAGGTCGCGGGCCGGCCGATCCAGATCAGCATGTCGACGGCGAACCACAATATCCACGCCGTGACGCCGAGCGGGATGATCGTCAGCACGCCCGCGATGATCTGCCGTGTGATCGACTGCATGGCCGGCGTCCGCGCTCCCTCCTACGGCCCCGACACGTCCGGCTGCGCAACGGCGGCGGCGGGCTCCCCGTCGTCCTCCCGCGAGGCGACCAGCGAGCCCTTGGGCGGGTCCATGGCGGGCACGTCGGGGTTGCGCTCGGCGCGGTCGCGGTAGAGCGCGGCGCGGCCGAGCAGCATCAGCGTCACCGGCGTCGTCACCGTCACGAAGATGCCGATCAGGATCTCGTGGACGACCAGCCGCGACTGCAACGCCGAGAACAGGATCATCGAGGCCATCACGATCGCCGCCGTGCCCCAGCTCGTGCCCAGCGTCGGCGCATGGATGCGGTCGTAGAACGAGCGCAGCCGGTAGAAGCCGAACGAGCCGACCAGCGTCAGCCCCGCGCCCAGCACCACGAAGAAGGCGACGACGACGGCGACCCAGGGCGGAAGGTCGGCGGCATGGCTCATTCGATCACCTCGCCGCGCATCAGGAACTTGGCGAGCGCCACGGTGGCGACGAAGCCGAGCATGGCGATGATGAGGGCGGCCTCGAAATAGAGCGCGCTGCCGGTGCGCATGCCGAAGACGAGAAGCATCAGCATGGAGTTGACGTAGAGCGTGTCGAGGCCGAGCACGCGGTCCTGCGCGCGCGGGCCGCGGATCATCCGCGCCAGCGCCAGCGCCATGGCGAGCGCCAGCATGACCTGGGCGGCGGTGACGGCGACCACGAGGATGGACTGGCTCATCCGCTGACCCTCCTCATTCGAAGATCTCCATCAACAGGTGCTCGTAGCGGCTCTTGATCAGCTCGCGCCAGCCTTCCTCGTCCACCAGGTCGAAGACATGGATCAACAGCACCCCGCGCGCGGCGTTGTAGTCGAACCAGGCCGTGCCCGGCGTCGAGGTGACGATGACCGATAGCACGGCAAGCCCGGTCGGGTCACGCAGCTCGAGCGGGATGGAGACGAAGCCGGAGCGGCGCACCCGGCGCGGGCCGCCCAGGATGATGCTGACCACGGCGATGTTGGAGCGCACGATGTCGTAGAGCACGATGGCGACCAGCTTGGGGATCAGGTCCCAGCGCCGCAGCCGCGGCTTGACGGGATGGAGCGCGGCGAGCCCCTGCCCCGCCAGCAGCGCCACGGCGACGCCGACCACGAGCTGGCCGGGCGAGAAGCTGGTCAGCACCAGCCACACCACGACCAGCGAGGCCATCATCAGCGGATAGGGGAAGATGCGGCTCATCGCATCCCCTCCCTGCCGGTGGCGCGCGGCTGCTCCATCACCTTCTCGACATAGGACCACGGCTGGTGCAGCCCCTCGGCGGTGGCCTCCATGAAGCGCATCACCGGCCCGGCCTGCACGGTCAGCGCCAGCGTCATGGCCAGCAGCGCCCCCACAGGCACGATCTCGATCAGGAGGACGCGCGGCACCACCGCGTCGACCGGCGCCCAGAAGGTGCGGATGCCGGCGCGGCTCATCGCGATCAGCGCCGACAGGCCAGACAGGATCAGCAGCGCCGCCAGCCACCACGAGGCCGAACCGATCGCGCCGCCCTCGCCCAGCCCTTGCGGGTTGAACATCGCCGACAGCATCGCGAACTTGGCGAGGAAGCCCGGCAGCGGCGGCAGGCCGGCGAGCAGGACGCCGCACAGGCCGAAGCTGATGCCGAGCACCGCGAGCGTGCCGGGAATGGTGACGCCGACCTCGGGCTCCATCTCCTCGTCGTCCTCGCCCTCGCCGAATGCCTCCTGGGTCACGGCCAGCACGTTGGCGATGGCGTCCTGGCCGCGCTCGACCAGCTCGACCAGCAGGAAAAAGGCCGAGATCGCCAGCGTCGAGGAGACGAGATAGAACAGCGCGCCCGCCGTCACCCCGGTCTGCGACAGGCCGATCGCCGCCAGCAGCGTGCCCGAGGACACCAGCACGGAATAGCCGGCCAGACGCCCCAGCGCCTGCGAGGCCAGCACCCCGATGGCGCCGAAGGCGATGGTGGCGACGCCGCCGAGGAACAGGAGCTGCCAGCCGAAGCTCGACGGCCCCTCCGGCATGCCGGCGGCCGAGAACAGCAGCGACAGGCGCAGGATGACGTAGACGCCCACCTTGCTCATGATGGCGAAGATCGCCGCCACCGGCGCGGGCGCGGCCATGTACATGGTCGGCAGCCAGAAGGAGAGCGGCCACATGCCGGCCTTGATGAGGAAGGCGACGCCGAGGATCGCCGCGCCCGCCTCCAGCATCATGCGGCTTTCGGCCGGCACGGCCGGGATGCGCAGGATCAGGTCGGCCATGTTGAGCGTGCCGGTAACGCCGTAGATCAGCGACACGCCGATCAGGAACAGCAGCGAGGCCGCCAGGTTGATGGCGATGTAGTGCATCCCCGCGCGCACGCGCTGCGTGCCCGAGCCGTGCAGCGCCAGCCCGTAGGAGGCCGCCAGCATCACCTCGAAGAACACGAACAGGTTGAACAGGTCGCCGGTCAGGAACGCGCCGTTCAGCCCCATCAGCAAGAGCAGGAACAGGGTGTGGAAATGCGGGCCGGCCTTCTGCCAGCGGCCGATGGCGAAGACGAGCGCGGGGATGGCGAGCGCGGCGGCCAGCACCAGCATCATCGCCGACAGCCGGTCGAGCACCAGCACGATGGCGAAGGGCGGCGGCCAGTTGCCCAGCAGGTAGACGGCGATGCGCCCCGCCCCCGCCTCGCCGTCGGCATGGGCGGTCAGGAGCAGCACGACCGATATCGCCAGCAGCGCCACCGTGGTCAGGATCGAGACCGTCGCCTTCAGCAGGCGCTCGCGGTCGTCGAAGAACAGCAGCAGCGCGCCCGCCACCAGCGGCAGCACGACGGGCGCGATGACGAGATGTTCGGGGGCCACGATCACCGCTCCGGCTCCCTTCCGTCGACGTGGTCGGTGCCGGTCAGGCCGCGCGCGGCCAGGAGCACGACGAGGAACAGCGCCGTCGTGGCGAAGCCGATGACGATGGCGGTCAGCACCAGCGCCTGCGGCACGGGGTCGGCGAAGGCCAGCGGATCGATCTCGGCGCCCGCAGCCACCACCGGCGCCGCGCCGACCTTGAGCTGCCGGCCCATCGAGAAGATGAACAGGTTGACGGCGTAGGACAGCAGCGCCAGCCCGATGATGACCTGATAGGTGCGCGGGCGCAGGAGCAGCCACACGCCCGAGCCGGTGAGCACGCCGATGCCGAGGGCGAGCACCAGTTCCATCAGGCGTCCTCCTCCAGCTTCGCCGCCTCGACCGCGCGCACGCGATGGCTGCGCACCGACTGGTGCGCCAGCGCGATCAGGATCAGCACCGTCGCGCCCACCACCAGCGAGAACACGCCGAGGTCGAACAAAAGCGCGCTCGCCGCCGGCACCTTGCCGATGACGGGCACGTCGAGATACTGGAAGTGCGAGGTCAGGAACGGCATGCCGAACAGCCAGGCGCCGATGCCGGTGAAGGCGGCGATCAGCAGGCCCGAGCCGATCCAGCGCACCGGCAGGATGCGCAGCCGGTCCTCCACCCAGCGGGTGCCGCCGCCGATATATTGCAGCAGGAAGCCGATCGCCATGGCGATGCCGGCGGCGAAGCCGCCGCCCGGCAGGTCGTGGCCGCGCAGGAACAGATAGGCCGCGAGCAGGATTGCGAGCGGGAACATCCACTGCATGATGACCGAGGGCACCATCAGGTAGTCGCGCACCGTCTCGCCCACCTCGCGGTCGGGCCGTTCGTCGTCGAAGGCGTTCTGGATGCGCTGCTGCTCGGGCACGCCGACGCTGTCGGGCGCGGGGCGGAAGCGGCGCAGCAGCGCGAAGACGGTCAGCGCCACGATGCCCAGGACCGTGATCTCGCCGAAGGTGTCGAAGCCGCGGAAGTCGACCAGGATGACGTTGACGACATTGGTGCCGCCGCCCTCCGGGTAGGCGCGCGTCAGGAAGAAGTCGCCGATGGTGTCGGGCAGCGGCGACTTCATCACCGCATAGGCGATCATCGTCATGCCGGCCCCGCACAGCACCGCGAGCGTGAAGTCGCGATGGCGGCGCATGCGCGCCAGCGGCTTCGCCGAATTGTCGACCTTCTCGACCCGCTTGGGCAGCCAGCGCAGGCCGAGCAGGATGAGCACCGTGGTCACGATCTCCACCAGAAGCTGGGTGACGGCGAGATCGGGCGCCGAGAGCCAGACGAAGGTGATGCAGGTGACGATGCCTGCTCCGCCCATCAGGATCAGCGCCGCCAGCCGGTGGTACTTGGCCTGATGCGCGGCGCCCAGCGCGCAGATCGCGCCCACCGCCCAGATCGCGGCGAAGACGGGGTCGACGCCCTCGAGCGAGGGCCAGCCCGGCGTGAAGCCCGCCGAGAACAGCGGCCACAGCGCCGCCACGAAGGCGATGGAGACGACGAGGCGGAGCTGCGGTTGCAGCCGCCGCGTGCCGAGGTGGCTTTCCATCCACCGCGCCCAGCGCCAGGAGATGGTGACGAGGATGCGCTCGAAGATGCGCTGGCCGCGCAGCTCGCGGAACAGGGGCGGCCCGTCCTCGCCGCGGGCGAGATAGCGCCCCAGCGACAGATAGAGCAGCGCGCCGCCGACCAGCGCCACCGCGCTCATCATCAGCGGCGTGTTGAACCCGTGCCAGACGGCGAGGCTGTATTCGGGCGTGCGCTCGCCGAGCACCGCCACCACGGCGGCGTGCAGGTAGGGGCCGACGGTGATGCCCGGGATGACGCCGACGATGAGGCAGATCAGCACCAGAAGCTCGATGGGCAGGCGCATCCAGTGCGGCGGCTCGTGCGGCTCGCGCGGCAGGTCCACCGGCTTGGGGCCGAAGAAGACGGTGTGGATGAAGCGCACCGAATAGGCCACGGCGAAGGCGCTGGCGATGGTGGCGGCGTAGGGTGCCGCACCGTCGAGCAGCGAGCCGTGGTGCTGCTCCAGCGTCTCGGCGAAGAACATCTCCTTCGACAGGAAGCCGTTGAGCAGCGGCACGCCGGCCATGGCCGCGCTGGCCACCATGGCGAGGGTGGCGGTGATCGGCAGGGAGGAGAACAGGCCGGAAAGCCTGCGCATGTCGCGCGTGCCGGCCTCGTGGTCGATGATGCCGGCGGCCATGAACAGCGACGCCTTGAAGGTGGCGTGGTTCATCATGTGGAAGATCGCCGCCACCGCCGCCAGCGGGCTGCCGAGGCTGAGGAGCGTGGTGATGAGGCCCAGATGGCTGATCGTCGAATAGGCGAGCAGGCCCTTCAGATCCTGCTGGAAGATGGCGAAATAGGCGCCGAGCAGCAGCGTCGCCATGCCGGTGAAGCCGACGATCAGGAACCACTCGTCCGTGCCCGACAGCACCGGCCAAAGCCTGGCCAGCAGGAACACGCCCGCCTTCACCATCGTGGCCGAATGCAGGTAGGCCGAGACGGGCGTCGGCGCGGCCATGGCGTTGGGCAGCCAGAAGTGGAACGGGAACTGCGCGCTCTTGGTCAGCGCGCCGAGCAGGATCAGGAGCAGCGCCGGCACGTAGAGGTCGTGGTCGCGGATGGCGTCGCCCGAGGCCAGCACCGCGTCGAGCTCGTAGCTGCCGACGATGTGGCCGATGAGCACGAGGCCGACCAGCAGCCCCAGCCCGCCGATGCCGGTGATGATGAGCGCCATGCGCGCGCCGTCGCGGGCGGCGGCGTTGTGGTGCCAGTAGCCGATCAGCAGGAAGGAGAAGATGCTGGTCAGCTCCCAGAAGATGCCGAGCAGGATCAGGTTGCCCGAGATCACCATGCCCTGCATCGCGCCCATGAAGGCGAGCAGGAAGGAGAAGAAGCGCGGCACCGGGTCCTTGGGCGACATGTAGTAGCGCGCATAGATGACGACGAGCAGGCCGATGCCGGTGATCAGCATCGAGAACATCCAGGCGAAGCCGTCCATCCTGAGCGTGAAGTTCAGCCCGATCTCGGGCATCCATTCGACCTCGCGGCGCACCACGCCGCCGGTGGCGACCTCGGGAAACAGCGACGCGGCGATGGCGAAGGCCGCAACCGCCACCCCGCCCGACAGCCACGCTTCCCCGTTGCGGGCGTTGCCCGGCAGCATCGCGGCCAGCGCGCTGCCCATGAAGGGAAGCATGATGAGGAGCAGGAGCAGGTTGGCGTCGGTCATCCGTTGAGCATGCAATCCGAATCTGCGGCGCCGGGGGACGCCGCGGTCAAGGCTGAAAAGCGACAACACCGCCGTTCCCGTCAAGCCTGAATTCGGCGGGCGCGGCGATGTGCAACATTGTGCTGATGCCGCAGCACAATGACAGAACCGAAACGGGATGAACAGGCGATCCGCGGCAAAAAATGCGCTGGATCAGCGCATTATTCGCGCTGTTGCGCCTCGGCGCGGGGCATTGCCGCGTCCGCGGCGCCTTCGGGCGCGGTTTCCTGCGCGGCGTCCGGTTCCTGCGCCTGCATCTCGTGCAGCCATTCGCGCCAGATGGCGACGAGCAGGGCCATCAGCACCGGGCCGATGAACAGGCCGAGGAAGCCCATCGTCTTGACGCCGCCGATCAGGCCGAAGAAGGTCGGCAGGAAGGGCAGCTTGATCGGCCCGCCGACCAGCTTGGGCCGCAGCGTCTTGTCGACGATGAACAGCTCCGTCGCGCCCCAGGCGAACAGGCCCACGCCCGCCAGCGGCGAGCCGGACGCGACCAGGTAGATCGACACCAGCGTGAAGGACAGCGGCGCGCCGCCGGGAATCAGCGCCATGACGCCGGTGATGACGCCGAGCGTCACCGGCGACGGCACGCCGGCGATCCAGTAGGCGGTGCCGAGCACGATGCCCTCGCCGATGGCGATCAGCGTCATGCCCATCACGGTCGAGCTGATCGTGGCCGGCACCACGCGCGAGATGCGCTCCCACCGCCCCGGCAGGATGCGCTCGCCCAGCGTGTCGAGCTGGGCCACGAACGCCGCCCCGTCCTTGTAGACGAAGAACAGCGCGATCATCATGAACAGCAGCGTCAGCAAAAGGTCGAACAGCCCGGTGCCGGCCGCCAGCACCGCGCGGTAGATCGAGCCGATATTGGCGCCGCTGACGAGCTGCACCAGCTCGCCAAGCGCGCCGGGATGGCCGATATGGCGGAACCACTGCTCGTCGATCCAGCCGCCGATGCCCGGCAGCGCCACCATCCATTCCGGCGTCGGCGCGCCGGTGCGGTTGGTCTCCACCGCCCAGGTGAACCAGATGCCGATCTCGCTGATCGTGTAGCTGATCGCCATCACGAGCGGCACGACGAGGAAGGTGAGGATCAGGAGGATGGCGACGGTGGCGGCCAGCGCCCGGTTGCCGCCGCAGCGGCGCAGGATGTCGCGATAGACCGGCCAGCTCGCGAAGCCGATCACCAGCGCCGCCAGCACCGGCACCAGGAAGCCGTGGAAGAAATAGACGCCGGCGGCGATGACCAGCACCAGAAGCCAGCGCGCCAGCGACAGCGGCGGGATCAGCGCGATGCGCGAGGGCGACGTGCTGCCGAGCCAGCGCGGCTCCTGCTTCTGCTGTCGGCTGGGCTTGGTGCTGTGGTCCATCGCCGGCTGTCGCGGCCTCCCGTCCTCGCCTGTCTCCATCCCCGCCGGTGCGGGCACGTCAGGTTGTGTCGCATTGGCACGGAAGCGCGGTCAAGCGGCGATTGCGGGAAAAGGACGGCGGCCTCAGGCCGCCGCCGGGCGCGGGTTGGGCTTGCGCGGCTTGAGCCGCGGGCGCAGCACCATCGGCCCGTAGCGCAGCGAAAAGCCGAGGAAGGCGGCGATCCACAGCGTGCCCGAGACGTGCAGCAACGCCATTTCGGCCGGGAAGAACGCCGCCGCGAAGCGGAACAGGGTCGCCAGCACGACCGCGACATAGATGAGGCACGTGGCGCGGTCGGCACGCAGCTCGCGGCCTGTGTGGCCGAGCGTGGCGCGCGTCATGACGGCGAGCGTCATGGCGCCGACGGCGCCGACGCCGAAGATATGGATGCCCGCCACGACCGGCACCACCGCCGGCCACAGCGCCGAAAGGCCGGAGACGACGAGCCCCAGCGGCACGAAGGCGTAGGCCACGTGCAGCACCGCCACCAGCCCGTCGCGCCAGGCCCGGTGCCCGGCCCAGCGCACCAGCCGCGCGACGTTGAGCCCGCCGGCCAGAAGCAGCGAAAGGCCGGTCGCCGCGCCCTCCGGCAGCGCCACCCACAGCGCCAGCGCCACGGCCGAGACGACGATGGCCACGGCGTCGAAGCGGCCGAAGGGAACGGGCAGCCGGCCCGGGTTCTCGCGCGCCAGCCAGTTGCGGGTGAAGCTCGGGATGATGCGCCCGCCGATGATCATGATCAGCACCAGCGCCGCAGCCAGGCCGAGCCGGCGGCCGAAATCGGTGGCGCCGTACTGCTGCGCCTCGACATGGAACAGCACGTTGGCGCAAAACAGCACCAGCACCGGCGCCAGCACCTTGAGGTTGCGCCAGTTGCGGCCGGCCACGATCTCGATGCCGGCGGCGGCGGCCACGGTCAGCAGGAAGGCGCAGTCGACGGCCATCGCCGCGATCCAGCCGATCTCGGCCGAGAACCAGACCGCGAAGCGGCCGGCGAGCCACAGGAGCACGAAGGCCAGCAGCGGATAGCCCTGCACCGGCAGCCGCCCGGTCCAGTTGGGGATCGCGGTGAGCAGGAAGCCGGTGACGATGGCGGGCAGGAAGCCGAACAGCATCTCATGGGCGTGCCAGTCCACCGCCGAGAACAGGCTCGACGTCTCCAGCCCGCCCATCAGCATGGGAATCCAGGCCAGCACCGTCAGCCCGCCATAGATGGCGCCGAACAGGAAGAACGGCCGGAACCCGTAGGACAGGATCGCCGGCAGGTTGTCCGGCCTGGTACGCGGTATCGCCATCGCCACTCTCCCTGCCGGCCCGTGCCCGGATGCGCCCTCGCATCGCCCGGCCAGCCGCTAAACTGGTAGAACGGATGCGATTTATCAAGTCGCGCGGCGCGGCCACAGGGGCGAAAAGGTCGCAGACCGCGTCCGCGCCCCGCCGCAGCCTACTTCGCGACCAGCGGCATGCCGGCGACCATGAAGACGACGCTGTCGGCGCCGGCCGCCACCATCTGGTGCAGCCGGCCGGCCTCGTCGCGGAAGCGCCGCGCCAGCGCGTTCTCGGGCACGATGCCGAGCCCGACCTCGTTGGCGACCACCACCCAGGGCCCGCGCGGCGCGGCGAGCATGGCCGCGAGCCGGCGCGTCTCGCCCGCGACGTCGCCGTCCGCCAGGATCAGGTTGGACAGCCACAGCGTCAGGCAATCGACCAGCACCGGCGCGCCCTCGGGCATGACGGCGAGCGTGTCGGTCAGGTCGAGCGGCGCGTCGACGGTGCGCCAGCTTGCCGAGCGGCGGGCCCGGTGGTGGGCGATGCGCTCCTCCATCTCCTCGTCGAAGGCCTGCGCGGTCGCGATATAGGTCCATGGCGCGGGATGCGCGGCGATCAGCGCCTCGGCATGGCTGCTCTTGCCCGAGCGCGCGCCCCCGAGGACGAATGTGAGGCTGCCGCGCCGCTCAGCCATGACCGCCTCCCTGCGAAACCGATGTCGTTGCCATTTCCGTTCCCCCTCCTTCGCGGGCCGCTCTCGCTGCGAGTGCGCCCGCCGGCGGACCATAGCCCGAATCGCCGCGCCGCGACATGCCCGGGCGGCGTTGACACCACCGCCGCGCGCGCCCTAAATCGACCCCCGTCCCATCGCCGGCCGGAGCCGAAGCCGTGCCACCCCGTCTCCCGGAAACCGCCCTCGCCGACATCGCCGCCTGCGTCGGCTTCTACACGCGCCTGCCGGCCGCGCGGGCAGGCATGGACGCCCGCGCCTTCGCCGAGACGCAATGGGCCGCGCCGGTCGCTGGCGCGCTGGTCGGCCTCGGCGTCGGCGTCGTGGCGTGGCTGGCGCTCGCGCTCGGCCTGCCGGCTTCGCTTGCCGCCGCGTTCGCGCTTGCCGCCGGCATCGCCGTCACCGGCGCGCTGCACGAGGACGGGCTCGCCGACACCGCCGACGGCTTCGGCGGCGGCAGGGACCGCGACGGCAAGCTCGCCATCATGCGTGACAGCCGCATCGGCAGCTACGGCGTCCTCGCGCTCGGCCTGTCGCTCATCGCCCGCTGGGCGGCGCTCGCCGCCCTCGCCGCGGCCTCGCCGGCAGCCGCGTTCGCCGCCGCCGTCGCCGCCCATGCCGCCTCGCGCGCGGCGCTCCCGGCGCTGATGGCCGGCCTGCCTCCGGCGCGGCCGGACGGGCTTTCCGCCGGCATAGGCCGCGTCGACGACGCCACCGCGCGCATCGCCGCCGCGCTCGGCCTCCTCCTCCTGCTTCCGGGCGGCTTCGCCTTCGCCTTTGTCGCGGCCGTCCTCGTAGCCCTCCTCGCCTTTCTCGTCGCCCGGCTGGCGCTGGCCCAGATCGGCGGCCAGACCGGCGACGTGCTCGGCGCGGCGCAGCAGGCCGGCGAGATCGCCGTGCTTGCGGCCGCCGCCGCCATCCTCACCTGACCTTCGGAGACCGCATGAACCTTCCCGCCACCATCGACGCCATCCGGGCGCTGACCTCAGCCCTGCCCGCCGGAAACGACGAGGCCGCCGCCGAGGCCGCGCGGCGCCAGGCCGTGCTGACCAAGCCCGCGGGCAGCCTCGGCCGGCTGGAAGAGCTTGCCGTGTTCCTCGCCCGCTGGCAGGGCCGCGCCGTGCCGGGGCTCGACCGCGTCGAGGTGCTGGTCTTCGCCGGCTCGCACGGCGTGGCCGCGCGCGGCGTCTCGGCCTACCCATCCGAGGTGACGGCGCAGATGGTGGCCAACTTCGCCGCCGGCGGCGCGGCGATCAACCAGCTCGCCCGCCAGGCGAATGCTGCGCTCAAGGTGATCCCGCTGTCGGTCGAAACGCCCACCGCCGACTTCACGCGCGCGCCGGCCATGAGCGAGGCGGAGTTCGTGCAAGCGGTCGCCGCCGGCATGGCCGCGGTCGGCGAGGAGGCGCAACTGGTCTGCCTCGGCGAGATGGGCATCGGCAACACCACGGCCGCCGCCGCCCTGGCCGCCGCCCTCTACGGCGGCGACGGCGCCGGCTGGGTCGGGCGCGGCACCGGGGTGGACGATGCCGGGCTTGCCCGCAAGGCGGCCGCCGTCGATGCCGCGCTCGCGCTCCACGGCGCGGCCCTCGCCGACCCGCTCGAGGCGCTGCGGCGCGTCGGCGGGCGCGAGCTGGCCGCGATCTTCGGCGCGGCGCTCGCGGCGCGCCTGCGCAAGGTGCCGGTCCTGCTCGACGGCTTCGTGGCCAGCGCCGCCGCCGCGCCGCTGCGCGGTCTCGACGGCGACGGCCTCGCCCACGCGCTTGCCGGCCATGTCTCGGCCGAGGCCGGCCACCGCCGGTTGCTGCGCCATATGGGCCTCGATCCGATCCTCGACCTCGGCATGCGGCTCGGCGAAGCCTCGGGCGCGTGCCTCGCCGTCAACGTGCTGCGCTCGGCACTCGCCTGCCACGGGGGCATGGCGACCTTCGCGCAGGCCGGCGTCTCCGAGGGTTGACGGCCCCTCGAAGTCAAAGACGCCTCGTCCAGAACTCCATCGGCTTGACGGTCTCCTCGCGCTCGCCGACGTCGCGCCACGGAAAGCCGGTGGAAAGCCCCTCGATGCGGGCATAGCCGCGCTTGGTCCAGAAGCCGTCGAGCGGCTGGTAGCCCCGAGGCCGCGCCGGGTGGTCCTTCGGCCGCACGACGGCGCAGAACACGCACCGGGAGAAGCCGGCCTCGCGCGCGGCCTTCTCCCGCTCCTCGAAGAAGCGCACGCCGACGCCCCGGCCGCGATAGGCCTTCTCCAGCACCGATTCGCCGAAATAGAAGAACTCGGCCGGGTCGAGGCCGCGCGCGGAAAACGGCGCGGCGAATTGCTCGAAGTGATCCGACAGCGGCGAGGCCGTCGCCGCCCCGACCAGCCGGCCGCCGTCGAGCGCGCCGACGACGACCGCGCCCGGCGACTGCATGCAGGCGGCGAGGTAGCGGCGCTCGTAGCCGAGGTCGCCCTCGTAGAGATAGGGGAAGTCGCGGAACACCTCGATCCGCAGCCGCGCGAGATCGTCGAAGGCGGCTTGCGCCTCCTGCCGCGACAGGCGCCGCACCGCGACCAAGGCGTCAGCCCTTCGCGACCTGCGCCGTCCATTCGGCGAGGTTGTAGTAGGTGGTCACGCGCGAGATCCTGCCGCCGTCGATGTCGAAGAAGATGCCGGCGGGCAGCGAATAGCTCTGGCCGCTGGCCTCGGGCAGCCCCTCGGCGGTGGAAAGATAGGTGCCGCGCACGGTGAACTCGGCCGCCGCGCGCCCGCCGCCCTGGCCGGCCATCACGACCACGTCCTCCAGCCGCTCGCGATAGTGGCGGTCCATCATGCCGAGGAACCAGCGGAACTTGTCCTTGCCGATCTCGCGCCCGCCCTGGTTGATGTCGTGGGCGACGTCGTCGGACAGGCAGGCGAGCATGGCCTCGCGGTCGCCGGCGTTGAAGGCGTCGATATAGCGGCGGATCAGAGCAACGGTCTCGGCTTCGCTCATGGTTCTTCCTCAAGCATGTGGTCGAAATAGTCTTCCGGGTCCGGCAGGTCGTCCTCGCTGGCCGTCACGCGGCCGCGCACCGAGACGCCGGCCTGATGCACCGTCTCGCGGCTGCCGGAGACCAGGTGATGCCACCAGTAGAGGTCGCGCCCCTCGGCGACGAGCCGGTAGGCGCAGGTGCGCGGCAGCCAGGAGATCGTGCGCACGTTCTGCGGCGTCAGGCGGATGCAATCGGGCACGCTGGCGAGGCGGTCGGCATAGTCGCGGCATCGGCAGGTCCCGGCGTCGAACAGGCGGCAGCCGACGCTCGTCCAGTAGATGTCGCCGGTGTCCTCGTCCTCCAGCTTCGCCAGGCAGCACTTGCCGCAGCCGTCGCACAGGGATTCCCACTCCTGCGGCGTCATCTCCTCCAGCGTCTTGGCGATCCAGAAAGGCTGCGTCATTGCGCCGGTTTGAGCGTTTGCGGCGGCGCGGTCAAGGCCCGGCCGTCCGCCCGTCCCGCTTTGGCCTTATTGTCGCCCGCGCTTCGCCCGCAACGCTGCCAAGACGGAACAAACTGTGCCATTAATTGTTGCGCAGGCGATGGGACGACCGGACAGGAGACCACCATGACAGCAAGAGCAGGCATCCTCGCGGGCACCGCACTGGCGCTTCTGATGGCGGCCGGGCACGCATCGGCGGCCCCGCGCGCCGGAATGACGCGGCCGGCGGCGCAGCCCCTGGTGCTGGCGCAGGCCGACGACGCCGGCCAGGCCGGGGAAACCGACGAGGAACGCCGCGAACGCGAGCAGGACGAGCAACAGGACGAGCCGACCGCGGCCGAGCCTGTCCCGGGCGAGCCGCCGGCAGGCGCCGCCCCGCCGCCGCCCACCGAGGCTCCGCGCCCGCCGCAGGCCGAGCAACCCGCGCCCACCCCGCCGCAGCAACCCGCGCCACCTCCGGCCCAGCCCACACCGCCGCCCGCTGACGGTGGCGGCGGCGCCGAGCCGATTCCCGGTGAGCCGCCGGCAGGCGCCGCCCCGCCACCGCCCACCGAGGCTCCACGCCCGCCGCAGGCCGAGCAGCCCGCGCCCACCCCGCCGCAGCAGCCCGCGCCACCTCCTGCCCAGCCCACACCGCCGCCCGCAGGCGGTGGCGCCGAGCCGATTCCCGGTGAGCCGCCGGCGGACGCCGCCCCGCCGCAGGCCGAGCAACCCGCGCCGCCTCCGGCCCAACCCGCACCGCCGCCCGCAGGCGGCGGCGCCGAGCCGATTCCGGGCCAGCCGCCGGCAGGCGCCGCCCCGCCGCCGCCGACCGAGGCTCCGCGCCCGCCGCAGGCCGGGCAGCCCGCGCCCACCCCGCCGCAGCAGCCCGCGCCGCCTTCCGGTGGCGGTGCCGCCGAGCCGGTGCGCGACGCGCCGGTCCTCGACAGCGACAAGGAGGCCGTTGACGGTCAGCCCGCCGATGCCGCCGCCCCGCAGCCTCCGGCCGAGCCCGCCGCCCCGCCGCCCGCCTCCGACGCCGAGGCGCAGCAGCTCGAGGCGCCGGTCGAGGTCCAGTCGCTGCGCGAGGAGGAAGGCCGCCGCGTCGAACGCCGCGAGGAGCGTCGCGAGCGCCGCGAGGGCGCCGACGTCCTGCGCGAGATCGGCGACCGCCTCGTCATCCAGCTCGGCAACCACGCGGTGGTGCAGAGCGACGACCGCGGCCGCCTCGAGCGCGACGCCTCGGAGGTCTACTACGAGGAGCTGCCGCGCGGCCGCACGCGCGAGACGGTGGTGCGGCCCAACGGCGTGCAGGTCGTCACCATCCGCGACCGCTACGGCGACGTGGTGCGCCGCTCGCGCATCATGCCCGACGGCCGCGAATACGTGCTGGTCTACGCCGGCGACGACCGCGGCCGCGAGGAGCGTCGCGGCTGGCGCGATCCCGGCCTCGACCTGCCGCCGCTCAGGCTGTCCATCCCGGCCGAGGACTATATCCTCGACGCCGGCCGGGTGGACGATCCGCGCGCCTACTACGACTTCCTCGATCAGCCGCCGGTCGAGCGCGTGCGCCGGCTCTACTCGGTCGACGAGGTGCGCTATTCGGCCCGCGTGCGCGACAGCGTGCGCCGCATCGACCTCGACACCATCACCTTCGATTTCGGCTCCGCCTCGATCTCGGAGGACGCGATCCCGCGGCTGGAGGCGCTTGCCGGGGCCATGGAACGCCTGCTCGGGGAGAACCCGGCCGAGACCTTCCTGATCGAGGGCCACACCGACGCCGTCGGCTCCGACCTCGCCAATCTGGCGCTGTCCGACCGCCGCGCCGAGGCCATCGCCGCCGCCCTGACGAACGTGTTCGGCATCCCGCCGGAGAACCTCGTCACCCAGGGCTATGGCGAGCGCTACCTGAAGGTGAACACGCAGGAACCGGAGCGAGAGAACCGGCGCGTGGCCGTGCGCCGCATCACGCCGCTGGTCGCCCCGGTCGCGGGCAGATAGCCTTCCCTGCCCCGTCCCCCGTCGGGGGACGACGGCGAAAGGCCCGGCCGGTCCTTCCCGGCCGGGCCTTTTCTTCTATCCGAACGAGCGCACCACCTCGGTGTCGGTGCGCTCGAACACCGCGTCGGGCACGAAGAAGTCGGCAGCCAGCGGCCCGGTCGCGCCGGGCGCGTAGACCGAGAAGTCGCTCACGCCCTCGGCGCGCAGCACCTCCTCGTCGATGAAGAAGTTGCCGGTCGTCTCGCGCGCCGGCTTGCTCAGGACGGCATGGGCGGCGTCGGCCATGATCGCCGGCGAGCGGCTCATCGCCGCCACCGTCGCGCCGCCCAGCAGGTTGCGCACCGCCGCCGTGTCGATCGCGGTGAACGGCCACAGCGAATTGACCGCGATGCCGTCCTTCGCGAACTCGGCGCTCATTCCCAGCGTGCACATCGACATGCCGTATTTGGCCATGGTGTAGGCGACATGGCCCTTGAACCATTTGGCGCTCATGTCGAGCGGCGGCGCGAGGTTGAGGATGTGCGGGTTTTCAGCCTTCTTCAGATGCGGGACGCAGGTCTTCGAGACGAGGAAGGTGCCGCGCGTGTTGATCTGGTGCATCAGGTCGTAGCGCTTCATGTCGGTCGACAGCGTGTCGGTCAGGCTTATGGCGCTGGCGTTGTTGACGCAGATGTCGATGCCGCCGAAGGTCTCGGCCGTCCTGGCAACCGCCTCGGCCACCTGCTCCTCCTCGCGGATGTCGCACAGGATCGGCAGCGCCCTGCCGCCGGCCGCCTCGATCTCCTCGGCCGCCGTGTAGATCGTGCCCGGCAGCTTCGGGTGCGGTTCGGCCGTCTTGGCCGCGACCGCCACGTTGGCGCCGTCCCGCGCCGCCCTGAGCGCGATCGCCAGCCCGATGCCGCGCGACCCGCCCGAGATGAACAGCGTCCTGCCCTTCAGCGACATGGCTTTTTCCCTTTCCTACCTGAAGATTCGCTCGCCCTGCTCGTCGATCAGCTGGCGCGCCTTGCGCAGCGACACCTCGACGGCGTCGTCTCGCGAGGCGAAGCGGTCGGCGCGCACGAAGCGGTGCTCCTTCGTCTCGCCGTCGATCACCTTGGTGATGACGCCGCAGGTCTGGTACTGGCCGTCCTCGACGAAGGGCGCGGGACGGATGAGGAAGCCCTTGTGCTCGACCGGCTCGGCCGCCGGCTCCTCCTTCGCCGCGCCGCCGCCGAACAGTTTCTTCCACAACGACATCGCCTTGCCTCCTTCTGCCTGCCCGCCCTACGCGGCCGTCGCGGCGGCGACGGCGCGGGCCACCGCCGGCCGCTCCATCATGCGGTTGCGATGGTCGATCACGCGCGGGAACCGCGCCGGATCGACGCCGTCGCCTTCCATCCATTGCGCCACCGTGAACAGGTAGGGATCGGCGACCGAATAGGCCTCGCCCATCACCCACGGCCCGCGCAGCATCCCGTTCTCGATCAACTCGAAGCAGGCGCCGACCGATTCCGGCACCTTCCTGCGCATCGCCTCGTGGGCGGCCGGATCGTCGGCCCAGCGCGCGCCGCGCCTTCCGTGCGCGTGGGCGACATGCAGCGTCGCGCAGATATAGGCGTTGAACGCCTGAAGCTCGGCGAAGGCGAAGGGGTCGTCCAGCGGCGCAAGCGCCTTGTGCGGAAAGCTCTGCGCGACGAAGGCGAGGATCGCCGGCGTCTCGGTCAGCACGCCCCGCTCCGTGACGAGCGCCGGCACCCGGCCCTTGGGATTGACGGCGAGATAGCCGGGCGAGCGCTGGGCGTTGGCGGCGAAATCGACGCGCCGCGCCTCGTAGTCGGCGCCCGCCTCCTCCAGCGCGATATGCGAGGCGAGCGAACAGGTGTTGGGGGCGTAGAACAGGGTGATCATGGCAGTCTCATGCGGTTCCGGTCCGTGGCGGTCACAGGCTGGACCGTCTCGCCGGCATTTGCAACGCCCTTGCCGGCCCTCAGCCCGGCAGCGTCGCGTCGCCCTCACCCAGCGCGCGCTGCATGATCACCACGTCGACCCAGCGCCCGTGCTTGAAGCCCACCGCCTTCATCGTGCCGATATGCGAGAAGCCGAAGGCGCGGTGAAGCTCCACCGAGCCGTCATTGCCGCTGTCGCCGATCACCGCCAGCATCTGCCGCCACGGACCGGCCTCGCAGCGCGCGATCAGCGCCGCCAGCAGCGCCCGGCCGACGCCGCGGCGGGCGAAGTCCTCGCCGACATAGACCGAATCCTCGAGCGTGTGGCGATAGGCCTCCCGGGCGCGGAACGGCCCGGCATAGGCATAGCCGGCGACGCGGCCGTCGACCTCCGCCACCAGCCACGGCATGCCGGCCCCGACGATCGCCGCATGGCGGGCCTTCATGTCGTCGAGCGGCGGCGGCGCCTCCTCGAACGTGCCCAACCCATGCCGGACGTGGTGGGCATAGATCGCCTGCACGGCCGCCATGTCGGCCTCGCGCGCGTCGCGTATGGCGGCCGCGCCGGGAAACGGGGCGTCCGGCTCTGCCTGTGGGGTCATATGCGCTCCTGAACGGGGGATCGAATTGCGGCCTGCCGCCGCGAAGGACCTAAACTAGCACACGCGACGGACGATACGTAGACACCGACGACCCGCGCCGGCGCGACGTCAATCGCCGCATTTTCCATATGAAAAACCCGGCCTTGCGCCGGGTTTTTCATGTCGTTCGTCAGCTGTCGAGGAAGCTTCTGAGCTTGCGGCTGCGGCTCGGATGCTTGAGCTTGCGCAGCGCCTTGGCCTCGATCTGGCGGATGCGCTCGCGCGTCACCGAGAACTGCTGGCCGACTTCCTCCAGCGTGTGGTCGGTGTTCATGCCGATGCCGAAGCGCATGCGCAAGACCCGCTCCTCGCGCGGGGTGAGCGAGGCGAGCACCCGCGTCGTGGTCTCGCGCAGGTTCGCCTGGATCGCCGCGTCGATGGGAAGGATCGCGCCCTTGTCCTCGATGAAGTCGCCGAGATGGCTGTCCTCCTCGTCACCGACCGGGGTTTCGAGCGAGATCGGCTCCTTGGCGATCTTCAGCACCTTGCGCACCTTCTCCAGCGGCATGGCGAGCTTTTCGGCCAGCTCCTCGGGCGTCGGCTCGCGGCCGATCTCGTGCAGCATCTGGCGCGAGGTGCGCACGATCTTGTTGATCGTCTCGATCATGTGGACCGGGATGCGGATGGTGCGCGCCTGGTCGGCGATGGAGCGGGTGATGGCCTGCCGGATCCACCACGTCGCATAGGTGGAGAACTTGTAGCCGCGCCGGTACTCGAACTTGTCGACCGCCTTCATCAGGCCGATATTGCCTTCCTGGATCAGATCGAGGAACTGCAGGCCGCGGTTGGTGTACTTCTTGGCGATGGAGATGACGAGGCGAAGGTTGGCCTCCACCATCTCCTTCTTGGCGATGGCCGCCTCGCGCTCGCCCTTCTGCACCTGGTTGACGATCTTGCGGAACTCGGCGATCGAGATCGCGGTCTCGGTGGCGAGGTTCTGGATCTCGCCGCGCAGCTCGCGGATCGTGTCCTTCTCGTTCTGGTAGAACTCCTTCCAGCCGCGGCTCGAAAGGTTGGCGATGGCCTTGGTCCAGTTGGGGTCGAGCTCGGTGCCCTGATATTCCCTGAGGAATTCCTCGCGGCGCACGCCGTAGCTTTCGGCCAGCCTGAGCAACTTGCCCTCGTTCTGCACCAGGCGCTTGTTGATGTCGTAGAGCTGCTCCACCAGCGCCTCGATGCGCGCCTGGTTGAGCGACAGCGACTTCACCGCCGTCACCAGCTCTTCCTTGAGCTTCCTGTAGGCGCGCTCCTGGCTGGACGACAGGTTGCCGGCCGCGGCCAGGCGCTGCTCGACCTGCTGGTCCTGCAGCTTGCGCAGCTTCTTGTAGGTGGAGGCGATGACGTCGAGCGTCTCCATCACCTGCGGCCGCAGCTCCGCCTCCATGGCGGCCAGCGACAGGTTGGTCTCGTCCTCCTCCTCGTCCTCCTCCTCGGCGCGGCTCTCGCCGCCGACATTGGTGATGTCGTCGTCCTCGCGGCTGTTGCGGCGTGCGCCGCGCGCCTCCTCGGCCTTGGGCTTGTCGTCCTCGTCGTGGCGCTCCACCACCGGGGCCTGCTTGGCCTCCGGGCCGGCATAGGTGGCCTCCAGATCGATGATCTCGCGCAGCAGGATCTTGCCCTCGTTGAGCTCGTCGCGCCAGATGATGATGGCCTGGAAGGTCAGCGGGCTCTCGCACAGGCCCGCGATCATGGTCTCGCGGCCGGCCTCGATGCGCTTGGCGATGGCGATCTCGCCCTCGCGCGACAGAAGCTCGACCGAGCCCATCTCGCGCAGATACATGCGCACCGGGTCGTCGGTGCGGTCGGTCGGCTCCTTCTTGGTGACGGTGGCGGCCACCGCCGTCCCGGCGGTCTCGGTCAGGTCGCCCGCCTCGTCGTCGCCGTCGCCGCCGGAATCGGCCTCCGCCTCCTCGCCCGCCTCGTCGTCCTCGACAACGTTGATGCCCATGTCGGACAGCATCGCCATCGTGTCCTCGATCTGCTCGGAGGTCACTTCCTCGGAGGGCAGCACCGCGTTGAGCTCGTCCATCGTGACATAGCCGCGCTTCTTGGCGAGCTTGATCATCTTCTTGACGGCGTCGTCGGAAAGGTCGAGAAGGGGCCCGTCGGTCGTGCCCTCGCGTTCGGTTTCGACCTCTTCCTTCTCTTTCGTCGCCATGTCGTCGTCTCTCTCCAAGCGGACTGAAGCCTCATCGAGGGGTGAAGGCTATGCGTAGCGTGACCGGAACCGTTCGCGCCCTGCCCGCGATAGCCGCTTCTGCCTTAATTCCCGATTAACCCTGACATCCCCGGATATAAGGCGGGGTGTTCTGCCCGTCCAACCAAAGGCTGCGTACTGGTTGCGCCGGCTATCGTCCTGCCCCTTGCCGGTCTCGGTCATCGTCCTGATTCCGTCATTTGGACGGAAGGTCAAGCGGCTCAAAGCTGATTCGGGTCGAAAAAGCGAATCAAAAACGAATCAGCCACGGCTCGGCCGCCTGCGCGCCGTCGTTCCGCCTGCCTGCCGCCTCGCCATGGGCCTATGTAGGGGCCCGGCGCGAAACTGCAAGGGAGGAGACCGACAGCGACGCGACGCGCCCGGCTCCTAGCCCCGCCCGGACGACACGCCGAAGCCGTCGACCAGCGCCTCCAGCCGCTCCATCGAGGCGATGTCGAGGTTGATCTGGGCGATCGCCTGCAAAAGCCGCGTCGAGGCGTCCTCCTCGCCGCTCTCCACCGCCTCGGCCAGCTCGGCCTGGAGGCTGCGGCGCTGGCGCAATAGCTCGCTGGCGCGCGCGTGCAGCGCCGCGGCCTGCGAGAACGCCTCGCGCGCATCCTCGGGCGCGGCCTGCTCCAGCGCCGGCCACATGCCGAGCCCGCGGCAGTGATGCACCGCCCGCTCCCACACCGCGCCGAGCCCCCTCGCCCCCAGCGCCTCGACCAGCGCCGGCCGCTCGTGCGCCGTCCCGTGGGCCATGGCGTCGAGCAGCGCGCCGTGCAGCCGCTTCAGCTCGGGATGGGCCGGGTTCATCGCCTCGAACGCCTCGAAATAGTCGTCGAGCAGCGCCGGGTGGTTGACCATGGCGACCAGCATCGCCGTCTCGCGCAGCGGCAGCGGCCCGCCGCCGCTCCTGACCAGCGCCGAGCGCGCCAGGCTTTCCGTCACCGCCAGCCGGCCGGCCGCCTGCCGCCCCCGGCCCGCCCCGCCGCCGGCGTTCGGCCCGCGCTCCCTGCGATTGCCACCCTCCCGGCCGAAGAAGGCCTGCACGCGCTCGCGCATGTCCTGTTGATAATGGCGGCGCACGCTCTCGTCGCGGATGCGGCCGGTCAGCTCGCGCAGCGTCTTCTCCAGCTCCGCCCGGCGCTCGGGCGTATCGAACACGCCGCCGGCCGTCTCGCGCAGCCACAGAAGCTCGGCGAGCGGGCGCGCCTGCGCAAGCACCTCGCCGAAGGCGTCCGGCCCGCCGGCCCTGACGAGGTCGTCCGGGTCCTGCCCCCCGGGAAGCAGCGCGAAGCGCAGCGTGCGGCCGGGCGCGATCAGCGGCAGCGCGAGGTCGGCCGCCCGCCACGCCGCCTTGAGCCCCGCCTGGTCGCCGTCGAAGCACAGCACCGGCTCGCCCGCCATGCGCCACAGAAGCTCGAGCTGGTTCTCCGTCAGCGCCGTGCCGAGCGGCGCGACCGCATTGTCGAAGCCGGCCTGGGCCAGCGCGATGACGTCCATGTAGCCCTCGACGGCGATCACCGTCCCGGCCTTGATCTGCGCCTTGCGGGCGCGGGCGAAGTTGTAGAGCACGTTGCCCTTGTGGAAGAGCTCGGTGTCGTTGGAGTTCAGGTATTTCGCCGGCACGTCCTTCGACAGCGCCCGGCCGCCGAAGGCGATGACGCGGCCGCGCGAATCCTCGATCGGGAACATGATGCGGTCGCGGAAGCGGTCGTAGGAGACGGGGATGTCGGGCCCGTGCACGACGAGCCCGCACGCCTCGATCTGCGCCTTCTCCACGCCCCTGGCCGCGAGGAACTCCTTCAGCGCGTTGCGGCCGTCGGGGGCGTAGCCCAGCCGGAACGCCTGCTGCGTCGCCGAGGACAGCCCGCGCTCGCGCAGATAGGCGCGCGCCTTCGCGCCATCGGCCGTCTGGAGCCTGTCCTGGAAGAAGCGCGTGGCCATCTCCATCACGTCGGTCAGGCTGGCGCGCTCCTTCTCGCGCCGCTCGGCCGCCTCGTCGCGCGCCGGCATCGCCACGCCCGCCATCTCGGCCACGCGCTCGACCGCCTCGGGGAAGCTCAGCCCGTCGAGCTCGGTCAGGAACCTGAAATGGTCGCCCGAGACGCCGCAGCCGAAACAGTGGTAGCGGCCTTTCTTGTCCTCGCAGTGGAAGGACGGCGTCTTCTCGCCATGGAAGGGGCAGCAACCCCAGTAGTCGCCGCGCTGGGCGTTGGTCTTGCGGCGGTCCCACGCCACGCGCTGGCCGATCAGCGATGAAATCGGCACGCGGTCGCGTATCTCGTCGAGGAAGGAAGGGGAAAAGCGCATCGCCCGGTTCGTGCAGACCTGTCGTCCAGCCCCCTATATAGGCGCGGGGCGGGGCCGGCGCGACCGCAATCTTACCGCATTCCCGTGATTCACAGAGCCGGCGGACGAGGTCCGGCCGGCGGCGCGAATTGACCACGCGAAGATTGCCCGGCTAATATAATGTTGCGGAGAATCGCACGGTTTTCCGTGACTTGCGGATTGATTTGCAGACCATGAGCCCTGTTCCCCATTCCCCCGGCCGCGCGCCAGGCGCCGCCAGCGCGCCATGACCGGCTCGCTCGTCCTCGTCCAGCTCGCGGGCGCGGTCGCGCTGCTCCTGTGGGCGACCCACATGGTGCGCACCAGCGTCGAGGACGCCTATGGCGACGTCCTGCGCCTGCGGCTGCGCCACACGCTGAAGAATCCCGTTCTGGCCGTCGGCGCCGGCGGCGCGCTCGCCATCGCCTTCCAGAGCGCGACCGCGGTGTCGCTGCTCGTGGCCTCCTTCGCCGGCTCGGGCATCGTCTCCGGCACCACGGGCCTGATGGCGGTGCTGGGCGCCGATCTCGGCTCCGCCTTCGTCGTCAAGCTGCTCAGCTTCGACCTGTCGCTGCTGGTTCCGGTCGCCATCTTCGCCGGCGCGGTGATCTTCCTGTCGGCCGAACGGCGCGTGTGGCAGAATTTCGGCTCGATCCTGGTCGGCATCGGCCTCCTGATCCTGTCGCTGCGGCTGATCGGCGAGGCGTCGGAGCCGCTGCGCGAAAGCCGCATCCTGCCCGTCGTCGTCAACTATCTGTCGGGCGATCCCGTCACCGCCTTCCTGCTGGCGGCTGTGGCGACGTGGCTGTTCCATTCCAGCGTCGCCTTCATCCTGCTGACGGCGGCGCTCGCCGCGCGCGGGCTGGTGCCGGCCGAGCTCGGCGTGGTCATGGTGCTGGGCGCCAATCTCGGCGGCGGCCTCGTCGCGGCCGTCCTGTCGCGCACCATGGCGCCGGCCAGCCGCGCCGTCCCGCTCGGCAATCTCGCCATTCGCGGCGTCGGCGCGGTGCTGGCGCTGGCGGCGCTGATGCTGGCGCGCCCGCCGCTCGACGGGCTCGGCGCCACCGCCGCGCTCCAGGTCGTGCACGCGCACATCCTGTTCAACGCCGCACTCGTCATCCTCGGCCTGCCCGTCGCCGGCCTCGTCAACCGCGCGGTCGAGCGCATGCTGGCCTATGCCGCGCCCAAACCGCGCGTGACGCTGGAGGACAGGGAGGCGAGCGCGCTCGATCCCGACGCGCTCGGCAGCCCGTCGCGGGCGCTGGCCAATGTCAGCCGCGCCGTGGTCGGCGTCACCGAGACCATCGAGGTGATGCTCAAGAGCATCATGGAGCTCTACGAGGAGCCCGACCGCGCCCGCATGGAGGCGCTCGCCGCGCTCGACGACCGCGTCGACCGCAAGCACGCCGCCATCAAGCTCTACCTCGCCAAGATCAGCACCAAGGGCATGACCGACGACGAGGCCCGCCGCACGCAGGAATTGCTGGAGGGCTGCGTCAAGCTGGAGCAGGTCGGCGACATCATCGTGCGCAACATGCTCGTCCACGTCCGCAAGAAGCTCGACCGCCACCTGACCTTCACGCCCGAGGGCTGGCGGGAGCTCAGCGACCTGCACGCCATGGTGCTGGCCAATGCGCGGCTGGCCTTCAACGTGCTGATCTCGCGCGATCCCGAGACCGCCTTCCAGCTCGTGCAGGAGAAGGACCGGCTGCGCGACCTCGAGCGCCAGACCAGCCAGCGCCATTTCGAGCGCCTGCGCGAGGGCACCGCCAAGAGCATCGAGACCAGCTCGCTGCACCTCGACACCATCCGCGACCTCAAGCAGATCAACTCGCTGCTGGCCTCGATCGCCTATCCGGTGCTGGAGGAACACGGCCTGATCGGCACCACCCGCCTGCGCGCGGCGGAATAATTCCAGCCACGAACGGCTCCTGAACGGGGAAAACGGCCGCAGGCCGAGGCGGCGACCGCCGCCCGCCGGTCGTCCCGCGCGCCCGCGCAGGGCCAGCCGCCGCAGGCGGCGGTGCGGCCCGTGAGCGAGAAAACTCCTACCCCAGCAGCTCCTTCACGATGGCGCTGGCGCGCGAAAAATCCATGCGGCCGGGATAGCGCTCCTTCAGCACCGCCATCACGCGGCCCATGTCGCGCAGGCCCGCGGCCCCGGTCTCGGCCACCGCGGCCTGCGCGGCTCGGCGCACCTCGTCCTCGCCGAGCTGGCTCGGCAGGTATTCCTTTATGATGGCGATCTCGGCGCGCTCCTGCTCGGCCAGCTCGATGCGGCCTCCTTCCTCGAAGGCTTTGGCCGATTCCTCGCGCTGCTTCACCATCTTGGTCAGGATCTGCAGGATCTCGTCGTCGCCGACCGGGTCCTTGCCGGCGCCGCGATTGGCGATGTCGCGGTCCTGGATCGCGGCGTTGACCAGCCTGAGCGTGCCGGTTCGCAGCCTGTCCTTGCTCTTCAGCGCGTCCTTCAGCGCCTGGGCGATGGTCTCGCGCATGGTCTCGTCTCTCCTCGTTTGGGCGCATCGTCGTCGTTGACCGCGCCCGCGCCTTCTTCTATGCACCGGGGGATACTATATCCAGCCTCTCAAGGCCGCTAAGGCCCCGCCCGTGCACCGCCCGCGCGATATGTAGCGCCGGCGAGGCGAAAGCAAGCGCGGACGGCCACCAACGGAGCACCCCCGCCATGGCCGGCACCACCGATACCGCCACCGCCCCCGCCCCCTGGGCGAAGGAAAAGCCCACCGCGCTTCTGGTGCTGGCCGACGGCACGGTCGTCGAGGGCAAGGGTCTGGGCGCCACCGGCCACGTGGCGGCGGAGGTCTGCTTCAACACCGCGCTGACCGGCTACCAGGAAATCCTCACCGACCCGTCCTATGCCGGCCAGATCGTCACCTTCACCTTCCCGCATATCGGCAATATCGGCATCAACGCCGAGGACGCCGAGGACCTGAACCCGGCCGCGCGCGCCGGCGCGGTCGGCGCCATCTTCAAGGCCGACGTCACCGCCCCGTCCAACTGGCGCGCCGCCGGCCACCTCGCCGACTGGCTCAAGAAGCGCGGCATCGTCGCCATGACCGGCATCGACACGCGCGCGCTCACCGCGCTCATCCGCGAGCACGGCGCGCTCAACGCCGTCATCGCCCATGCGCCGGACGGCGTCTTCGACATCGAGGCGCTGAAGAAGCAGGCGCGCGCCTGGCACGGCCTCGTCGATCTCGATCTCGCGAAGGACGTGACCTCCGGCCAGTCCTCGGCCTGGACCGAGACGCCCTGGGTGTGGAACGAGGGATTCGGCGCGCAGGGCGAGCCGTGGATGCACGTCGTGGCCGTCGACTACGGCGTCAAGCGCAACATCCTGCGCCTGCTGGCCGGCCTCGGCGCCAAGGTGACGGTGGTGCCGGCCAGGACCTCGGCCGAGGACATCCTGGCGCTGAAGCCCGACGGCGTGTTCCTGTCGAACGGCCCCGGCGACCCGGCCGCCACCGGCGAATATGCCGTGCCGGTGCTCAGGACGCTGCTCGACACCGGCATCCCGATCTTCGGCATCTGCCTGGGCCACCAGATCCTGGCGCTGGCGCTCGGCGGCCGCACGGTCAAGATGCACCAGGGCCACCACGGCGCCAACCATCCGGTCAAGGACCACACCACCGGCAAGGTCGAGATCGTGTCGATGAACCACGGCTTCGCGGTCGACGCGAAGTCGCTGCCGCAGGGCGTCGAGGAGACGCACGTGTCGCTGTTCGACGGCTCCAACTGCGGCATCGCGCTCGCCGGCCGGCCGGTGTTTTCGGTGCAGTACCACCCCGAGGCCTCTCCCGGCCCACAGGATTCGCACTACCTCTTCCGCCGCTTCGCCGACATGATCCGCGCGCGCAAGGGCGAGATGGCGCCGGCCTGAGGCGCCCCCCGTCTGCCTGATTTATGGCAGGCCGCGGTCCCGCGTCAGTACCGCAGCAACGCCGACGCGAACAACGACCAGTCCACCGTGGTCTCCCTTCGGATGCCGGTGACCGGCTCCGAAGGATTGGCGCGCACCCCGATGGTGTCGCGCCCGCCGGCATCCATCCCCACGCCGAAGGCCAGCGTCAGGCCCGGCGACTGCCGATAGATGAGGCCGGCGTCGAGCCCTGCCGCCCAGTCGAAGCCGGACCTGTCGTCGAAGACGTCGATGTCGAACCGGGGCGGCAGCCCGCCGCAGCCGCCGCAATCGATCGTCTCGCGCGAGCTGAGCGTGGAATCGCGCCATACGAGCTGCATGTCCGCCCCCAGCGCGATCGACCAGCCGTCGCCGATGACGTGGTTGAACGTCACCTTCGGCCCGAGGCCGAAGGCGTCACTGGTGAGCGTCCGGTCGACGTCCGCGCGGATGTCGGGGAAGGTCAGGCTTTGGAACACGCCGCTGTGGTCGAGCGTCGAACGGGTCCACAGGACGGAGGCGCCGAAGGCCCACCGGCTGCGCTCGTCCCCGTCCGGCCCGACATCCGCGCCGTACATGTGCCGCAGCGCGGCGATGTCCGACATCATGAAGTCGGCGGCGACCCCGTATTGCGAATAGGCGACCTCCGAGCGGGCCTCCGCCCCGGTCGCCCCGAGGAACAGGCCGGTCGAGCCGAACGCATCCCGCCCGAACGTATAGGCCACCGGGACGCCGCCCGCGGCTTCGACGGAAGCCGCGCTGCCCCGCGCGCGCGAATAGAAGCCCGCCCAGGCGAACGCGGCGTCCTCGCCGACATGGTTCATTCCGAACCTGGCCCCGCCGCCCCATAGCCGCCCGCCATGCGAGACGAACAGGGGCTCGTTCCCGGGCAGACCGGGCAGCGTTCCCAGTCCGATGCTCCCGCCGACGTCGCGGTTGACGATGCCGAGCCCGAACGTGAGGCAACCCACGTCGGCGGGCGCGGCTTCACCGGCCCCGGACGGCGCCGACGGCGCCAGGCCGCGAAGCCATGTCTGGGTGGCCGCGTCCGCCGGCCGGGTCGGGGTCTCGGCCCGGGACGGCGCGAATATCCTGCCCAGCGCCTGCGCGCAATCCTCGAGCCGCCAATCCCTCTGCGAGCCCGAAACCGGGACGGGCGTCTCCGACACGCGCTGCGCCGCCGCCGGCATCGCCATCGTCGCGGCTGCGAGGGCGGCAAGTGCGAAAGCCGCCGCCCGCCCGCCGCTCGACGGCAGGCTTCGCATCCTCCAGCTCTTCCCTTCGTTCATCCCTCTCCCCTCTCTGAAACCGTCGTCACGCTAGCAGCGGGGCCCGAAGCTGACGTCACCAGATTTGGTGATGACATTCGCCTCTCGCTCGCGAATTATGGCGAACTGGCTTCGCGAAGCGATGCGAAGCTGCGGCAGGCCGTTTCGGGGGAAGGGCCGGGACGCATGGACGAGCGCGATTCGCTGACGGCCGCGATTGCCGCGGTCGAGCAGGCCGGCATCGATCCCGGGCACTGGGGTGCGGCGCTCGGCGCGATCGCGGACCTGCTCGGCGCGCAGTTCGCCACGCTGGAGACCTTCGATCCGAAAAGCCACCGCCACATCGGCTTTCGCGCCTCGCGCCTCCAGCCCGGCACGATGAACGCCTATCTCAGGCATTACGCCGACATCAGCCCGCGAACCCGGTATATCTGGCGCCAGCCCGAGCGCACGATCGTCTACGACCACCTCGTCATGGACGAGAGGGGGATGGATCGCGATCCGTTCTACCAGGAGTTCCTCGCTCCCGCCGAACTGCGCTATTTCGTTTCCGGCGCGGTCAGCCGCGCGCCCGGCCAGCACACGATCGTCAGCCTGCAACGGACCCGCCGCCGGGGCCACGTCTCCCCCCGGGACATCGAAAAGCTCCGGCATCTGCTGCCCAGCCTTCGCAACAGCGCCGATCTCGCCCAGCGTCTTTCGGCGGCCGGCAGCGAGGCCATGCGCGGCCCGCTCGACTGGCTGAGCGACGCGGTGGCCGTGCTTTCGCCCGAGGAGACGGTCGTCTACGCCAATGCGGCGATGGAGGACATCATCTCGCGAGGCGACGGCATCGACCTCGTATCGGGAACGCTGCGGCTCGCGGACGCCGCGGGCGCGAACCTGTTCGCCCGGGCGCTGGCGGCGATCCGGCGCAACCGCTTCGATCCGCTGGCGCCCCTGCACGCCGCCGACCTCGTCGCGTCCCGGTCGTCCGGCGCCGCCCCCTATATCGTCGCGGTCCGCGCCCTGCCGGCGACCGCCACCGACACGCTGTACCTGGCCGCCGATCCGCTGGCGATCGTCTTCGTGCGCGATCCCGCCCCGCAACCTCCCCTCGTCCATGCGTCGATCCGCCTGGCCTTCGCGCTCACCGAAGCCGAGACGCAACTCGCGGGCGCGCTGCGGCAGGGCATTTCACCGCACGACCATGCCGACGCCAGGGGGATCAGCCGCAACACGGTCTACACCCACCTGCGTCGGCTCAAGGAGAAGCTCGGCTGCGCCACCGTCACCGGCCTGGTCCGCCTGCTCGAAAGGATGCACCCTCCCGTCGAAGGCCCCGGCGACAGGACGAAATAGGCCGCAAGCCCGACCGGGCGCCGGGCCTCATGGCCCGCCCCCGCGCAGCGCCAGCCGCCGCAGGCGGCGGTGCAGCCCGCGAGCGAAATCAGACCGGGTTGTTGAACGTGTCACAATCGGCCAGCCGGCCGTTGCGCAGGCCGTTCGCGAACCAGGTCGCCCGCTGCTCGGACGTGCCGTGGTTGAAGCTTTCCGGCACCACGTAGCCCTGCGTGCGGCGCTGGAGCGTGTCGTCGCCGATCTGGTGCGCCGCGTTCAGCGCCTCCTCGATATCGCCCTCCTCGAGCAAGCCCTTCTGCGCCGTGTAGTGCGCCCAGATCCCGGCGAAGCAGTCGGCCTGCAACTCGACGCGGATCGACATCTGGTTGGCCTCGACCTGGCTCATGCGCTGGCGCATCTGGTTGAAGCGCGGCAAGACGCCGATCAGGTTCTGCACGTGGTGGCCGACCTCGTGCGCCACCACATAGGCCTGCGCGAAGTCGCCGGAGGCGCCGAAGCGCTGCGACAGCTCGCGGAAGAAGCCGAGGTCGATATAGAGCTTCGAATCGCCCGGGCAGTAGAACGGCCCGGCGGCCGACGAGGCGAAGCCGCAGGCCGACTGCACCTGGTCGGAGAACAGCACCAGCGTCGGCTCGCGGTAGGTCTGGCCCTCGGCCTGGAAGATGCCGTTCCACACGTCCTCGGTCTCGGCCAGCACCACGGAGACGAACTGCGCCTCCTCGTCCGCCGGCGGGCTGCCGGTGCGGTCCTCGGTGACCTGCGGCATGGAGGGCCCGCCGCCTTCCAGTATCTGCAACGGGTCGATGCCGCAGGCGCGCAGCGCGAAGAAGATGACGACGAGAAGGATGATGCCAGACAGCCCGCCGCCGCCCACGCCGCGGCCGATGGGAATGGGGATCGGCCGGCGCGAGCGGCCGAGGCCGCCCGGCATGCCGCCGCCCTGCCCGCGGCGATCCTCGACATTGCTGCTCTGGCGGCGGTCTCTCCAACGCATCTCGTTCTCTTCCTCGTCCGTTCGCGCCGAAGCCAGCCCCCGCCCGTGGCCCGCGCCCATGGCGGCAAACTAGCCGAGCCTCGGCGGCCGGTCACGGCAAATCTTGCCGCCGCCCCGCCGGCCCCGGCCGCGATCGTCGTTAACAGCACCTTAAGCCGCACCAGGATAGCGTCCGCCGAGCATCCGCCAACCCGCGACGAACCCCCGTGACAAACTCATGCCGGACGGCCTCACCCCGCTGATCGAGCTGGCCAGCCACAGGAGCCTCGACCTGTTCTTCCGGCTCGGCCAGGGCTATGTCGCGCGCGCCGCGCGGGAGCCCGGCCTTCGCCAGGGCGGCCACGGCGTCACGCCGCTGGGCGTTCAGGCGCGCGCCGAAGCGCGCATCGTCTCCACGCTGGGGCCGGTTCCCTGCGAGCGGCGGCTCAACGCCTGGCCGGTGGGCGGCGGCACCAGCCGGCCCCTCGCCCGCCCGACTTGAGCGGACCGCTCAGCCGTCCTGGTCGCACCCGGTCGTCCGCGCCGCCCCTGTATCGCCAGCCGCCGATCCGCTGGCGATCGTCCTCATGCATGATCGCATCGAAATTCGTCGTCCTTGCCTCATTGACTCGAGTTCGGTTAATAGATATCACAATCTGTGATCACAAAATGAGCCGTCAAGTTTCGGGAGCGGGCTACCAACCACTTTGCCTCAATAGCGTATCGACGACGGCCGCCGCCGCCATATGCGGCAAGTCACGGCCGTTTTTCAGGTCTCAGCCAGATCGTACCGGTGCCAGGCATGCCCAAACGACCCTATTCCATCAGTTTACAGGCCATGTGGACGAGCCTGCCGTTTGCGGAACGAGTCAGGAAGGCCGGTGAGGCCGGGTTCGATCTCGTCGATCTGTGGGATTGGAAAGCCGTCGATATTGACGAAATCGCCCGCATCGCGGCGGACCATGGCATGCGCATAAACGGTTTCTTCGGAAACCGCGCGCATCCGATATGCGCCCCCGGCGGGCACGCCCTGGTGATCGACGAGATCAAGCGCTCCATCGACTGTGCCAGCCGGGTGAATGCGGGTCAGATAGCGATTTTCTCGAATGCCATCAGCGAAGGCATGGCGCTTCCGTTGCCACCTCATGGCACGGCAGCGCTCGATGCCGCTGCTGTCGAAGCGCTGCGCGAAGTCGCCGACACCGCGCAATCCGCCGGGGTGACGCTCATTCTCGAGCATCTCAACGATGTGTTCCTGCCGTCTTACTACTGGATCGGCGCGCCCAAGGTCACCTCGCTGTGCCGGGAGGTCGACCACCCCGCCGTGCGCATGGCGTTCGACTGTTTTCATCAACAGCTTTCCGGCGGCCGCCTCACCGACAATCTCGTCGCCTGCTTGCCCTATATGGCGCGCTTCGACGTGGCGGAAGTTCCCGGCCGCCATGAGCCGGGCCACGGCGAGATCAATTTCAGACACCTCTTGCGCGTGCTCGACCAGCACGAGTGGGAAGGCCCGATCACCTTCGAGGTCAACCCGCATGATGGGGTCGAGGCGACAGCGCTCGCTGCCATCGACCGGGAGTTTCCACGTTAAGCCGCCATCGGTCCGCGCACGGCAGTTCAGGGAGGAACATGGTATGGGTATGGTCGAGGGGAAGGTCGCGTTGGTAACTGGCGCCGGCCAGGCAAAAGGACAGGGTGCCGCGGCCGCGCGGGCGCTGGCGCGTGAAGGCGCGACGGTCATCCTGACCGACAAGCCGGGTGTCGATGGCGCTTCCGTCGCGAAGGACATCGGAAAAGACGCGACGTTCCTGTATCTCGATGCCACGAGCGAGCAATCCTGGACCGATGTCGTGTCCACCGTTCAAGCCCGGTTCGGCAGGATCGACGTGCTGTTCAACAATGCCGGCATGTGGCTGATGAAGGGCCTGCTGGAGACAGCGCTGGACGAGTATCAGCGTGTCATTCTCGTCAACCAGACGTCCGTGTTTCTCGGCATGCAGGCCGTTGCGGGCATCATGAAGGCGCAAGGCAGGGGTTCGATCATCAACAACTGCTCGACATCGGGATTGATAGGCAGGGGCCAGCCGTTCGCCTACGCGGCCTCCAAATGGGCGATCCGCGGCATGACGCGCGCGGCTGCCGCCGAGCTGGCGCCGTTCAATGTGCGCGTCAACTCCATATGTCCCGGAATTATCCAGTCGCCGATGCTCGGCAATCCGAGCGAGGAGAGATTGCAGGCCATGGCCGCGAGCTTGCCTGGCGGTCGGCTGGGCCAACCTGATGAAACGGCGGCCGTCGTCCTGTTTCTTGCCAGCGATGCGAGTTCCTATGTCTCGGGAGCCGATATCCCGGTCGATGCCGCAAGGACTGCCTGACGAACATCAAACACCGATAGTGGCAACCGAGCGTCCAGGTTTCGCCCGCATCCGCGGCGCGGCGCGGTCGGGAGCCGGGCGTCCCTTCAGCCTTCCCTGTCCAGCGCGGCGACCACCCGCGCCAGCATGTCGAGGAAAAGCGCCCGCTCCGCCGCGTCGAGAGCGCCCAGCGCCCGCGCATTGACCTCGCGCGCCGCCGCCAGGACCGCGCCCGTCTTTTCGCGCGCCTGCGGCGTCAGCGAAAACAGCGCGGCGCGGCGGTCGCGCGGGTCGGGGCGGCGCTGCACCAGCCCGTCGCGCTCCATGCGCGACAGCGTCGCCGCCATGGTCGGCTGCTCGATTGCAGCCGCCTCGGCCAGCGCCTTCTGCGACAGTTCCCGCCCGTCGCCCAGCGCGAACATCACCGGCATGTGGGCGCAGGACAGGCCGACCGGCTTCAGCCGCCGGTCGATGGCGCGGGCGAACAGCCGCGCCGCCCAGTTGGTCATGTAGCCGGCCGATTTGTCGCGGTCGAATTGCATCGCATAGCTTGCTATCAAATAATATCGCATGCTATATAACCTGTCGGCCGGCCGCGTTCAACCGCTTGGCCGCCCGGCCAGCCACAAGGAGCCAGCCATGCCACTGAAAAGCACGCCGCAGCGTTACGGCGCGGTCGCCATCGCCATCCACTGGATCACCGCGCTCGCCCTTCTCGGCCTGCTCGTCTCCGGCTTCCGCGCCGCCGGCATGGAGGACGACGTCGCCAAGGCGGCGATCCTGCGCATCCACACCGCCACCGGCGTCGCGGTGCTGCTGCTCACGCTCGCGCGCATCCTGTGGTGGGTGGCGGTGGACAGGAAGCCGCCGCATGTCGCCGGCCAGCCGCGCTGGCAGGAGATCGCCTCGTCGGCCGTCCACGGCCTGCTCTATCTCGCCATCCTTCTGATGGCCGGCAGCGGCATTGCCATGATGGCGCTGTCGGGCGCGGGCGACATCGTGTGGGGCGGCGCGCCCGGCCCCCTGCCCGACTTCACGCGCTTTGCCCCGCGCACCGGCCACGGCATCGGCGCCTTCGTGCTCATCCTGCTCACGCTCGCCCACGTCGCGGCCGCGCTCTACCACCAGTTCGTGCTGCGCGACCGGCTGCTCGCCCGCATGGGGCTGGGCCGGAGTTGAGGTGACGCCGGCGCGGTGCCGAAACGGGGCATCGCGCCGCCATTTCCGGGGTTCCCACGCCCGGACGCTTCCCCTATAAGGCCCGCTTAGCCTGTCAACAGAATCTGCTGCGACGAGCCGGCCGGGGCGACCCGCCGGTCTTTCGCGCAAGCCCGAAAAAAGCGGAACCCTCCATGCCCAAGCGCACCGACATCAAGTCGATCCTGATCATCGGGGCCGGCCCCATCGTCATCGGCCAGGCCTGCGAGTTCGACTATTCGGGCACACAGGCATGCAAGGCGCTGCGCGAGGAGGGCTACCGCGTCATCCTGGTCAACTCCAACCCGGCCACCATCATGACCGACCCGGAGCTGGCCGACGCCACCTATATCGAGCCGATCACGCCGGAGGTGGTGGCCAAGATCATCGCCAAGGAGCGGCCGGACGCGCTGCTGCCCACCATGGGCGGCCAGACCGCGCTCAACACCGCCCTGTCGCTCCGCCGCATGGGCGTGCTCGACCGCTACAATGTCGAGATGATCGGCGCCAACGCCGAGGCCATCGACAAGGCCGAGGATCGCGCCCTGTTCCGCGAGGCGATGAAGAAGATCGGGCTGGAGACGCCGCGCTCGATGCTCGCCAACGCCACCGAGGTCAAGGACGCCGACCGCAAGAGCCACGAGGCCCGCCGCGCCGAGCTGAAGGCCTCCAACCCCGCCGATCTCGACGCCGCGCTCGACGCGCTGGAGACCGAGTGGAACCTGGGCGAAGGCGACCGCAAGCAGCGCTACATGGCCCACGCCATGGGCGTGGCCGCCCAGGCGCTCGACCAGGTCGGCCTGCCGGCGATCATCCGCCCCTCCTTCACGCTCGGCGGCACCGGCGGCGGCATCGCCTACAACCGCGCCGAGTTCTTCGACATCGTCCAGGCCGGCCTCGACGCCTCGCCGACCACCGAGGTGCTGATCGAGGAATCGGTGCTCGGCTGGAAGGAATACGAGATGGAGGTGATCCGCGACCGCGCGGACAACTGCATCATCGTCTGCTCCATCGAGAACGTCGACCCGATGGGCGTGCACACCGGCGATTCGATCACCGTGGCGCCCGCGCTCACCCTGACCGACCGCGAATACCAGATCATGCGCTCGGCCTCGATCGCGGTCCTGCGCGAGATCGGCGTCGAGACCGGCGGCTCGAACGTCCAGTTCGCCGTCAACCCGGCCGACGGCCGCCTCGTCGTCATCGAGATGAACCCGCGCGTGTCGCGCTCCTCCGCCCTTGCCTCGAAGGCGACCGGCTTCCCCATCGCCAAGGTCGCGGCCAAGCTCGCCGTCGGCTACACGCTGGACGAGCTGGACAACGACATCACCGGCGGCGCCACGCCCGCCTCCTTCGAGCCGTCGATCGACTATGTCGTGACCAAGATCCCCCGTTTCGCCTTCGAGAAGTTCCCCGGCGCCGAGCCGGTGCTGACCACCGCCATGAAGTCGGTCGGCGAGGTCATGGCCATCGGCCGCACCTTCCAGGAATCGTTGCAGAAGGCGCTGCGCGGGCTGGAGACGGGCCTGACCGGCCTCGACGAGATCGAGATTCCGGGCCTCGGCCAGGGCGACGACAGGAACGCCATCCGCGCAGCGCTCGGCACGCCGACGCCCGACCGGCTGCGCATGGTGGCGCAGGCGATCCGCATGGGCACCTCGCTCGAGGACGTGCACGAGATGTGCCGCATCGACCCGTGGTTCCTCGACCAGATCGAGGAGATCCTCGCCATGGAGGCGAAGATCCGCGCCCACGGCCTGCCGCAGGACGCCGGCAATCTGCGCATGCTCAAGGCCATGGGCTTCTCCGACGCCCGCCTCGCCTCGCTGGTTAAGAAGGACGCCGAAGACGTCGCAAGGATTCGCCAAAGCCTCGGCGTCCATCCCGTGTTCAAGCGCATCGACACCTGCGCGGCCGAGTTCGCCTCGCCCACGGCCTACATGTATTCGACCTACGAGACGCCGTTCGCGGGCAGCCCCGCCGACGAGGCGCGCGTGTCGGACAAGGACAAGGTCGTCATCCTCGGCGGCGGGCCCAACCGCATCGGCCAGGGCATCGAGTTCGACTATTGCTGCTGCCATGCCGCCTTCGCGCTGAACGAGGCCGGCTACGAGTCGATCATGATCAACTGCAACCCGGAGACCGTCTCGACCGACTACGACACCTCCGACCGGCTCTATTTCGAGCCGCTGACGCCGGAGGACGTGCTGGAGATCCTGCGCGCCGAGCAGGCGGCGGGCCGGCTCCACGGCGTCATCGTCCAGTTCGGCGGCCAGACGCCGCTCAAGCTCGCCGAGGCGCTGGAGCGCGCCGGCATCCCGATCCTCGGCACCTCGCCCGACATGATCGACCTCGCCGAGGATCGCGACCGCTTCCAGAAGCTTCTCGTCAAGCTCGGCCTCAAGCAGCCGAAGAACGGCATCGCCTGGTCGGTCGAGCAGGCGCGCACCGTGGCCGGCGAGCTCGGCTTCCCGCTGGTGGTGCGCCCGTCCTACGTTCTGGGCGGCCGCGCCATGCAGATCATCCACGACGAGGGCATGCTCCAGACCTACCTGCTCGACACCGTGCCCGGCCTCGTGCCGGAGGACATCAAGCAGAAATACCCGAACGACAAGACCGGCCAGATCAACACGCTGCTCGGCAAGAACCCGCTTCTGTTCGACACTTACCTGACCGAGGCGACCGAGGTCGACGTCGACGCGCTGTGCGACGGCAGGGACGTCCACGTCGCCGGCATCATGGAGCATATCGAGGAAGCCGGCATCCATTCCGGCGATTCGGCCTGCTCGCTGCCGGTGCGCTCGTTGACGCCGGAGACCGTGGCCGAGTTGGAGCGGCAGACGGCGGCGCTCGCCCGCGCGCTTCACGTCGGCGGCCTGATGAACGTGCAGTACGCCATCAAGGACGGCGAGATCTTCGTGCTGGAGGTCAACCCCCGCGCCAGCCGCACCGTGCCGTTCGTCGCCAAGGCCATCGGCCGTCCGATCGCCAAGATCGCCGCCCGCGTCATGGCCGGCGAGGCGCTCGACGCCGCCTTCGGCCACTATGGCGACCGGCCCGACGCCTCGCGCCTGTCCCACGTCGCGGTCAAGGAGGCGGTGTTTCCCTTCGCGCGTTTCCCGGGCGTCGACACCCTGCTCGGGCCCGAGATGAAGTCGACCGGCGAGGTCATGGGCCTCGACGCCGACTTCGCGCTCGCCTTCGCCAAGGCGCAGCTCGGCGCCGGCGTCGACCTGCCGCGCTCGGGCACGCTGTTCGTGTCGGTGCGCGACGAGGACAAGGCCAAGGTGCTGCCTTCGGTGAAGCGGCTGGCCGATCTCGGCTTCCGCGTGCTGGCCACCGGCGGCACCCAGCGCTTCCTGGCCGAGAACGGGGTGGCGGCCGAGAAGGTCAACAAGGTGCTGGAAGGCCGGCCGCATATCGAGGACGCCATCCGCAACCGCCAGGTGCAGCTCGTCTTCAACACCACCGACAGCCAGAAGGCGGTGTCCGACTCCAAGTCGCTGCGCCGCGCGACGCTGATGCAGAAGGTGCCCTACTATACGACGATGGCGGGCGCGGCCGCCGCCGCCGAGGCCATCGCCGCGCTCAAGGCGGGCTCGCTGGAGGTGCGGCCGTTGCAGGGATATTTCTGACCCGGAACGGACGACATCGACCTCACGCCGCCCCGGGGCGGTCGCGCGCGACGCCGCGCAGGCCCGTGAGCGAAGAAACCGCCGCAAGGCCGCAAGCCCGACCGGGCGTCGCGCCTCGTGGCGCGCCCCGGCGGAGGGCCAGCCGCCGAAGGCGGCGATGCGGCCCGTGAGCGGAAAACATACCCGCCTGCGGGCGGGAAACCGGAAACTAGCTCCCGCGCATCCGCCGCCGATCCCGGCCGAGGCCGGTCTCCTCCAGCAGGCCCTTGCGCTTGGCGTCGTAGTAGTAGCCGCGCGCGTAGTAGCGCACGGCAAGGTCGTGGTCGCCGCCGGCGGTGATGTAGGCCCCGCGCAGGTAGCGCCCGGCATATTTCAGGTTGGTCTCGGCGTCGAGCAGCCCCTCGGGCGGGCCGTCATAGCCCATGGTGCGCGCCGTCTGCGGCAGGATCTGCATCAGCCCCCAATAGGGGCCGTTGCGCGCGGCGGGGTTGAAGGTGCTCTCGCGCTTGACGACGCGGCGCAGCAGCTCGACCGGAATCTCGTGATGGTCGGCATATTTCACGATCAGCGCGTCGAGTTCCGGGCTGCGGGCGGCGACGGTCCCGTCCGCCGGGATGCTGGCGGCGAGCGCGGTGGCGGAAGCGGACGGCGCGGGCGGAGCGTAGGCGGCCGGCACGGCGGCGACCTGCGCCGCCTCCACTTCCTCGGCCAGCGAGAAGATGGCCGGCGTCACCTCGACGGTGTCGGGCAGCACCGGGTCGTCGACCGCCGCGAGCGACAGTTGCCGCGCGTCAAGGCCCAGCTCGCTCGTGGTGCAGCCGGCGAGCGCGAGCGAGCCGAGCAGCGCCAGGCGCGCGCATTGAAGAGGATGTCGAGGCAATCCGGGCCCTCTCTCGTCGTCGGTCCGTCCCCTGCCCCGTGCGCAATACCACCGTCCGCCCAGGTATCGCAAGCGGCTTCGCCGCCGTCCGCGGGCGGCGTCTCCGCGCTGTCGCTTGTGAACATAGATCATCATGGCATAATGGAACGATGATTCGCCGGAGTGACTGTCTTCACGGCCTCCCGCGCAAGTAATCGTCCCAAGTAACCGTTCCAGGCGTCCCGGGTTTCTTGCAGGTCCCAGGTATCGCGTGCCCGCGCGTCACAATCACAAGAACGAACGACAGGGAACGAAGATGCTTCCTCCAATCGACGGCGCGCCACGGCGTCGCCTGACCGAACATGCCGAGCTTGCGGTCGCGGCGGAGTTCCTGATGGCGCGCGGCTTCGCCGAAGACGAGATCGCCGTACAGCTCTCGCGCTTCTACTATGTCGACATCGACGCGCTGAACGACGTCGTCGCCGCGCTGGCGGGGCACACGGCGCAGGCGCAGGCGGGAAGGCGCGCCACGGCCTGACGCCGCCGGGCAGCGAGCGCAGCGGAACGGCGCTCAGGAGCCGCGGCGGCGGCCGAACGGGCGGTGAGCCGGGTTGGCGGCATGACGGGCGGCGGCCGGGGCGTCCTGCGCCTCCGCGTGGTCGTGCGCCCCGCCCGCCGTCGCGGCGGCCGGCGGAAAGGCGGCGAAGCGCGGCGGCGCCAGTTCCGGCCGCGCCAGCGCGTAACCCTGCACCATGTCGGCGCCGGCCCGCTCGGCAAGCTCGAGCTGCCAGCCTTCCTCGATGCCCTCGAACACGATGCCGATGCCGCGCCCGGAGAATTCCCGCACCATCACCTCGAGCAGCGCGAAGCCGGGCCTGGTCTCCATCAGCCGCGCGATCCAGCGGGCGTCGAACTTAACGATGTCGGGCCTGAGCGCGGCGACGCGCTCCATGTCCGACTCCTCGGCCCCGTAGTCGTCGACGGCGATGCGCAGGCCGTGGTCGCGCAGCGCCGCCACGAGGCCGTCGAGCGCCTGCCCCGGGGCCGACGGCTTCTCCGTCACCTCGCACACGATGCGGCGCGGATCGATGCCGGCCTCGTGCAGCGTCAGCCGCATGTCGCGCAGCGAGGCGTCGGCCAGTTGCCGCTCCACGAACACCGACGGATCGAAATTGACGAACACCTTGGCCGGCGGCGGGATGAAGGCGCCGGCATTGAGCAGGTGCAGCGTGCGCGTCAGCGTCTCGACGTGCAACCTGTCGCCGGCGGGGATCATGCGGAAGAAGTCGGCGGGCGCCACGCCGGCGCCGTCGCGGAACGGCCGCGCCAGCCCCTCGAAGGCGACGAGCTCCAGCCGGCCGCCGCGGAAGGCGAAGATCGGCTGGAAGGCGGATTTCAGCGTGTAGTCGGCCCACACGCCGGTCGCGACGCCGTCGGCCTGCCGCACGATGTGGGCGAGAGCGATGCTGCGCGACACGCCTTGCCTCTCCATGCTGGCTGCATTCCTCGCGCGTCCACCCTCGCACCGAAGGATTTACCGTCTGTTAACGGCGCAAATGCGCGGCCGCCGCCCGGCCGGCCACTTCGGCGCTTGCGCGCGGGCCGCGGATGCGGCATTGAGCGCGCGGTCGCGACATGCGGCCCTTTGCCTCAACCGGAGATTTTTCGTCATGGCCTTCCTTGCCGATGCCCTGTCCCGCGTGAAGCCCTCCGCGACCATCGCGGTCTCGCAGAAGGCGCGCGAGCTGAAGGCGAAAGGCCGCGACGTCATCTCGCTCGGCGCCGGCGAGCCGGATTTCGACACGCCCGACAACATCAAGAACGCGGCCATCGAGGCCATCCGCCGCGGCGAGACCAAGTATCCGCCGGTCTCCGGCATCGCGCCGCTGCGCGAGGCCGTCGCCGCCAAGTTCAGGCGCGAGAACAATCTCGACTACAAGCCGGAGCAGACCATCGTCGGCACCGGCGGCAAGCAGATCCTGTTCAACGCCTTCATGGCGACGCTGAACCCCGGCGACGAGGTCGTCATCCCGCGCCCCTACTGGGTCAGCTACCCGGAGATGGTGGCGCTGTGCGGCGGCAAGCCGACCTTCGCCGAGACCTCCATCGACAACGGCTTCAAGCTGACGGCGGCGGCGCTGGAGAAGGTCATCACGCCGGAGACGAAGTGGCTGGTGCTGAACTCGCCGTCGAACCCCTCCGGCGCGGCCTACACCGAGGCCGAGCTGAAGGCCATCGCCGACGTGCTCGTCAGGCACCCGCAGGTCTGGGTGCTGACCGACGACATGTACGAGCACCTGACCTATGGCGACTTCGTCTTCCGCACCATCGCCGAAGTCGAGCCGGCGCTCTACGACCGCACGCTGACCATGAACGGCGTGTCCAAGGCCTACGCCATGACCGGCTGGCGCATCGGCTACGCGGCCGGGCCGCTCCAGCTCATCAAGGCGATGGACGTGATCCAGGGCCAGCAGACCTCGGGCGCCTGCACCATCGCCCAGTGGGCCTCGGTCGAGGCGCTGAACGGCCCGCAGGATTTCGTGCGGAAGAACAAGGCGATCTTCCAGGGCCGGCGCGACCTCGTCGTCTCCATGCTCAACCAGGCGCGCGGCATCACCTGCCCGACGCCGGAGGGCGCGTTCTACGTCTACCCCTCCTGCGCCGGGCTGATCGGCAGGAAGACGCCGTCCGGCAAGGTGATCGAGACCGACGAGGACTTCGTCACCGGGCTTCTGGAGGCGGAAGGCGTCGCGGTGGTCCACGGCTCGGCCTTCGGCCTCGGCCCCAACTTCCGCATCTCCTACGCCACCTCCGAGGCGCTCCTGGAGGATGCCTGCACCCGCATCCAGCGCTTCGCCGGGTCGCTCGTCTGAGCCGGCGGCGAACCGCCGATACCGCCCTAGCAAGCCCGGCCCCGCGCCGGGCTTCTCGTTTCAGCGGAGGGCCGGGCGGCGCGAAAGCTTGAGCTTCGCGAAAAGAGGCGGCATGCTTGCGGCACGGGCGGCGGGCCGGACACCGGAAGACGAACGCAATGGGAAAGACAACCGCAGGGAGGCCGGCCCCGGACCGGCCGGCGCGCCGCGTCCCGCCCGAAGCCGCCATGAGCGGGGACGCAAGCCCCGCGGAGGCGGGAAAGCCCGTGCTGCTTTCGGGCGGCAATCCCCAGATCGCGAAGGGCTACGGCGACGCTCCCGTCCAGGCCTACATCGCCGCCATGCCCGGCTGGAAACGCGATGCCGGACGCCGGCTTGACGAGATCGTCGCGCGCACCGTCCCGGACGTGCGCAAGGCGGTCAAATGGAACTCGCCCTTCTACGGAATCGAGGGCCAAGGCTGGTTCCTCAGCTTCCACTGCTTCACGAACTACATCAAGGTCGGCTTCTTCCGCGGCGCGTCGCTGCATCCCCTTCCGCCCGTCGGGTCCAGGCAGAAGGACGTGCGCTACCTCCACATCCACGAGGGCGAGCGGCTCGATGAAGCCCGGTTCGCCGCGTGGGTGAAGCAGGCCAGCCAGTTGCCCGGCGAACGGATGTAGGCGAGCGGCGCGCGGCGAGCCTGCGCCTTGCGCGGGCGTTCGGCTCCGCCGCCAGGCGGGCCGGGTGCGACGGGCCGCCCCGCCTCCGCCTCTTGCCCTCGCCTTCCAGCCGTGTGACGATGCCTTCATGGCCCGGGACGGCCGCAGCGCCGCCATGGCCGTGCGACGGCCGCCAAGGCCATTGAGGCATCACGGCCGCCGCTCACGACGCAACGCGCGAGAGGAGGTCAGGTCACATGGGCAAAAGAGCCGGAGAACGACGCAAGGGACCGAAATGCATCGCCATTGTCGGTCCCTTCTCGAGCGGCAAGACGACGCTCCTTGAGGCGCTGCTGGCGCGAACCGGAGCGATAGCGCGCCAGAACGCGGTCTCGTCCGGCAACACGGTGGGCGATCATTCGGCGGAAGCGCGCGCCCATCTGATGAGCGTCGAGGCCACCTTCGCCACCACCGAATTCATGGGCGAGAGCGTCACCTTCGTCGATTGTCCCGGCTCCGTCGAGTTCGCCTTCGAGGTGCAGCCGGTGCTGGCCGCCTGCGACCTGGCCGTGGTCGTTGCCGAGCCGGACGAGAAGAAGTTTCCCGCCCTCCAGCTCATCATGCGCCAGCTCGACGAGATGGGCGTGCCGCGCGTCCTCTTCCTCAACAAGATCGACAAGGCTGCCGCCGGCGTGCGCGAGACGCTGAAGCTGTTGCAGCCGGCCAGCTCGACGCCGCTGCTGCTGCGCCAGATCCCGCTGCGCAAGGACGGCATCGTCGTCGGCTCGATCGACCTCGCGCTCGAGCGCGCCTACATCTACCACGAGCACGCCGAAAGCACGGTCGCCGAGATTCCCGACGACGACAGGGCGCGCGAGCTGGAAGCCCGCTTCTCGATGCTGGAGGCGCTGGCCGACCATGACGACTCGCTGATGGAGCAGCTGCTTGAGGAGATCGAGCCGCCGCGCGACGCGGTGTTCGACGACCTCGCCGCCGACCTGCGCGACGGCTCCGTCACCCCGGTGCTGATCGGCTCGGCCGAGAAGGGCAACGGCATCATGCGGCTGCTGAAGACGATCCGCCACGACGCGCCGGACGTCGAGGCGACGCGCAGGCGGCTCGGCGCCGAACCCGGCAAGCCCGCGCTCCAGGTCATGAAGACGATCCACACCCCGCATGGCGGCAAGCTCTCCGTCGCGCGCGTGCTTTGCGGCCGGGTGGCGGACGGCGCGGACCTGTTCGCCTCCAGCGGCGCGACGGGCAAGGTCTCCGGCATCTACCGCCTGCTCGGCAAGGAGCAGACCAAGCTTGCGGCCGCCGAGGAAGGCGAGACCGTCGCGCTCGGCAAGCTCGACGAGGTCGCCACCGGCGACACCCTGTCGACAGCGAGGGACGTTCCGGCGCTGGTCGCCCTCGACATGCCGCCGCCCGTCTACGCGCTCGCGCTGCGGCCGAAGGAGCGCAAGGACGACGTCAAGCTGTCGGCCAGCCTCCAGAAGCTGGTGCAGGAGGACCCCTCGCTCTCGGTCGAGCAGAACCAGGACACCGGCGAGACCATCGTCTCCGGCCATGGCGAGATGCACCTGCGCGTCACCGTCGAGCGGCTGGAGGGCAAGTACCAGATCGCCGTGCAGTCGCACCCGCCGCGCGTGCCCTACCGCGAGACCATCCGCAAGGCGGCCACCCAGCGCGGCCGGCACAAGAAGCAGTCGGGCGGCCACGGCCAGTTCGGCGACGTGGTGCTGGAGATCAAGCCGCTGCCGCGCGGCTCGGGCTTCGAGTTCACCGACACCATCACCGGCGGCGTGGTGCCCAAGCAGTACATCCCCTCGGTCGAGGCCGGCATCCGCGACTTCCTCAGGGCCGGGCCGCTCGGCTTCCCGGTGGTGGACATCGCCGTCAACCTCTCGGACGGCTCCTACCACACGGTCGATTCCTCCGACATGGCCTTCCAGCAGGCCGCGCGCATCGGCATGAAGGAAGGCATGGCCGCCTGCTCGCCCGTGCTGCTGGAGCCGATCCTGAAGGTGCAGATCTTCACCCCCTCGGAGGCCACCGCCAGGGTCACGGCGATCGTGCCGCAGCGGCGCGGCCAGATCCTCGGCTTCGACGGCCGGCCCGGCTGGCCGGGCTGGGACGTGGTCGAGGCGACGATGCCGCAGGCGGAGATCGGCAACCTGATCGTCGAGCTGCGCTCGGCGACCGCCGGCGTCGCCTCCTATGTCGCGAGGTTCGACCACATGGCCGAGCTGACCGGCCGCCTCGCCGACGAGGTGATGAGCGCCAACGGCAAGGCCGCCTGAAGCAATTCCGGGACAAGCGTGAAGCGCTTTTCCCGGAAGTGCGGCAAAAAAACGGTGGCGGTTCGGGAAAAAATCCGGCAGGGGCGCCGCTCCTGCCGTTTTCTTGTGCAGCGTGGCGGCGCAGGCTTTCATGCGGGCAAAAAAAAGCCGGATCGAAAGACCCGGCTTGAATGTTGGAAGCGCCCGTAGGCAAAACCTCCAGAGGGGAACACTCGCGGGCGCCAATGGGAGGAGGAATGCGCCCGGGAGATGATTGGGATATGAGCTTTCGCAGCCCAAAATGCAAGCAACGTCTTTCGCATTGCACCCATGCAAGGCACGCATAGCTCGGAATCGGCGCACCTGCACCCTGCGGGGCAGGCCCTGCCCTCAATATGCCCAGCTGCGCGCCTTGGCGATGAGGAAGTCGCGGAAGACGTGCAGCTTGACCTGGTTCTTCATCGTGTCGGGGTAGCAGAAATAGGTGTCGAAGGACGGCACCTCGGTCTCGGGCATCACCTGCACCAGCCCGGAATCCTTGTCCACGATGTAGTCGGGCAGCATGGCGATGCCGGCCCCGCGCTGCACGGCGACCTTGATCGACATGATGTTGTTGATCTGGAGCGTGGCGACGCGGCGCGAGCCTTCCGGCCGCCCGGCCGTCTCCAGCCAGTTCATGTCGGTCAGGTGGTAGGGCACCGGCTCGCCGAAGGTGACGATGCGGTGCTTGTCCAGCTCCTCGATGGTGCGCGGCTTGCCGTATTTGTTGATGTAGGACGGCGCGGCGAACAGGTGGAAATGGACCGTGAACAGCCGCCGCTGAATCAGGTCGGGCTGCTGCGGCTGGCGCAGGCGGATGGCGCAGTCGGCCTGGCGCATGGTCAGGTCCAGCTCCTCGTTGGCGAGGATCAGCTGGAGCTGGATTTCCGGGTAGAGGTCGAGGAACTCCTGCACCCGCTCCGTCAGCCAGCCGGAGCCGAGGCCGACGGTGGTGGTGACGCGCAGCGGCCCCGACGGGCGGTCCTTGGCCTCCGTCAGCCGCGCCTTGACGCCTTCGAGCTTCATCAGCACTTCGTGCGCGGTCTGGTAGAGCATCTCGCCCTGCTCCGTCAGCACCAGCCCGCGGGCGTGGCGGTGGAACAGCGGCACGCCGACATCCTGCTCCAGCGCGCTCACCTGCCGCGAGATCGCCGACTGCGACAGCCGCAGCGTCTCGGCCGCGTGGGTGAAAGAGCCTGCCTCCGCCGCCGCGTGGAAGACGCGCAACTTGTCCCAGTCCAGCGCCATGACGCCCGGTTCCCCTGTTATGTCTCGAGCCGTCTTCGCTCTCGCGGCCGTCGATGAACTGCCCGATCGTGTCGTTTTCGCGGCCGGCCCGGTCCCGCGCGCTACTGTGCGGCTTCGCGGTGCGCGTCGAGCTCGGCGATATAGCGCTCGGCCTCCAGCGCCGCCATGCAGCCCATGCCGGCCGCCGTGACGGCCTGGCGGTAGACGTCGTCGGTGACGTCGCCGGCGGCGAACACGCCCGGCACGTCGGTCGCCGTCGAATCGGCGGCCGTCCACAGATAGCCGTTCGGCTTCTGCTTGAGCTTGCCGGCGAACAGCTCCACAGCCGGCGCGTGGCCGATGGCGACGAACACGCCGTCGGTCGCCATGTCGGTGACCTCGCCGGTGCGCACGTTGCGCAGCCTCAAGCCGTTGACGGAGGGCGGCGTCGGGCCGTTGCGCTCCTCGCCGAGAATCTCCTCGACGACGTGATCCCACAGCACCTTGATGTTGTCCTTCCTGAACAGGCGCTCCTGCAGGATGCGCTCGGCGCGGAACTCGCCGCGGCGATGGATCACGGTGACGCTCCTGGCCAGGTTGGCGAGATAGAGCGCCTCCTCGACCGCGCTGTTGCCGCCGCCGACCACCACGACGTCCTTGCCGCGATAGAAGAAGCCGTCGCAGGTGGCGCAGGCCGACACGCCGAAGCCCATGAAGGTCTGCTCGGTCGCGATGCCCAGCCACTTGGCCTGCGCGCCGGTGGCCACGATCAGCGCGTCGCAGGTGAAGACCGCGCCCGAATCGGTCGCGATGCGGAACGGCCGCCGGTCGAGGTCGACCTCGGTGACGAGGTCGTTGACGATTCCCGCGCCGACGTGCTCGGCCTGGAGCCGCATCTGCTCCATCAGCCAGGGGCCCTGCACCGGCTCGGCGAAGCCGGGATAGTTCTCGACATCGGTGGTGATGGTGAGCTGGCCGCCCTGCTGCATGCCGGCGATGAGCACCGGCTCGAGCATGGCGCGGGCGGCGTAGATCGCCGCGGTGTAGCCGGCCGGGCCCGAGCCGATGATGAGGACGGGCGCGTGTTGGGCGGTCATGGTCGGGCCTTCCTGGATTTGGCCGGTGCGCGCGGCGCCGGATCGCGTGGTCCGTGGGTCGAATGCGCTAATCTAGGTGCTGGCGCACCCGCCTTGCAAGGCGACGAAACGCAGCGCCCGGCAAAGGCTGGGGAAAGCCGCAGCGTCCGGCGATTGCCTTGGACAGGCCGGCGCAACATCCGCTAACTTCGCAAAGCCATCGCGAAAGATTCTCACGCAGCGCCGGAGCCGCCGCATGCCGTTCAAGGCCGACCTCGACGCCATCGACTGGAAAATCCTGAAGGAGCTTCAGGACAACGGCAGGATGACCAATGTCGAATTGTCGCGGCGCGTCGGCATCTCGGCCCCGCCCTGCCTGCGGCGCGTCAAGCGGCTGGAGGACGCCGGCATCATCCACGGCTACCGCGCGCTGCTCGACACGCGCATGCTCGGCTTCGACGTCGTCGCCTTCTGCCTGATCGGCCTCCACCACCAGTCCGAGAGCGAGCTGAAGGCCTTTGCCGAGCGCACGCGCGGCTGGCCGGTCGTGCGCGCCGCATGGATGGTCTCCGGCGAATCCGACTTCATGCTGCATTGCGTGGCGCGCGACCTCGCCACCTTCCAGACCTTCGTCATCGAGGAGCTGACCTCGGCACCCAACGTCGACACGGTGCGCACCGCGCTGACCATCCGGCAGGTCAAGGACCAGGGCCTGGCAGCGATCGCCGAGAGCCACCAGGGCTAGGCCGTCCCGCCCGCCAGCTCCTCGTAGATCCCGACGAGCCGCTCGGCCTCGCCGCGAAGCTGGAACCGCGCCATGACGTGGTCGCGGCCATTCTGCCCGTGGCGCGCGGCGAGCGCCGGGTCGGCGAGATAGGGCTCGACCGCCGCGACCATCGCGGCAAGGTCGTCGGCCGGCACCACCGTGCCGGTGCGGCCGGGCTCGATCAGCTCGCGGAACGCGCCGACATCGGCCGCCACCGCCGGCACGCCGCTCGCCATCGCCTCCAGCGGGGTGAGGCCGAAGCCTTCCCAGCGCTGCGGCGCGACATAGAGCGACAGCGCGCGATACCAGCGCTCGATGTCGCGATGCTCGCCGACGAACAGGATGCGCTGGCCAAGGCCGGCGCGCGCGGCGCGCGCCTTCAATTCGTCCTCGAACGCCCTGTGCTGCGGCGTGGCGCGGCCCGCCACCACCGCCGACCAGCCCGGATGCCGCGGCAGAAGCTCGATCATCGCGTCGACGAACAGGTCCGTGCCCTTCTGGCGGCGCACGCGGCCGAAGCAGCCGACGTAAAGCTGCGCCGGGTCGAGGCCGACCGCCCGCGCCGCCTCGGCGCGATCGGCCGGCGGGCAGAAGCGCGCGGTGTCGATGCCGTGCATGATGACGGTGTTGGGCACCGTCAGATAGGCCGCCGTCTTGCGGCTGGTGGCGATCACCCTGTCCATGCGCCGGATCAGGAAGCGCGTCCAGCGCGTGTGGACGCGCTGCGAGGCGGAGGTGAACACCAGCCTGAGCGGCGCGCGGAACACATGGCGCAGGATCAGGCCCGCGAGCATCTCGACGTTGCGCCTGGCGTGCCAGACGCGCACCGGCGCGCCGTCAGGCTGCCGCAGCAGCGCCGGCACCTGCCACCACGCGATCTTCGGCAGGCGGTCGGGAAGACCCGGTCCCAGCGTCGCCATCCCGATCATGCGCTGCTGGAGCGGCACGAGCTGGACGATCGTACTGGTGACGCCCGAAAGCCGGCGCTTGAAGTTCGGGACCACCACGCGCACCCGCGCCATATCGACGCGGGCGGCCCCGGCGGGCGCGCCTGCCCCTGCCCCGCTCACTGCCAGCGCAGCTCGACGATCTCGTAACCGCGCGCGCCGCCCGGCGCGTTGACCTCGATCTCGTCGCCCACGGCCTTGCCGATCAGGGCGCGCGCGATGGGCGAGGAGATGGAGATGCGGCCCGCCTTCACGTCCGCCTCCTGGTCGCCGACGATCTGGTAGGTCTTCTCCTCCTCGGTGTCCTCGTCGACGAGGACGACCGTGGCGCCGAACTTGATGGTGTCGCCGGACAGCTTGGTGACGTCGATGACCTCGGCGCGCGCGATCAGGTCCTCCAGCTCGCCGATGCGGCCCTCGTTGAGGCTCTGCGCCTCCTTGGCGGCATGGTATTCGGCGTTTTCGGACAGGTCGCCGTGCGAGCGCGCCTCGGAGATCGCCTCGATGATGCGCGGACGTTCCTCCTGCTGACGCCAGCGCAGCTCTTCCTTCAGCGCCTCGAAACCACCGACCGTCATCGGGACCTTGTTCATGTCGCTCGACCTCTCGTCCTTTTCCGTCCCGCGCCTGACAGCGCGCCACACAAAAAGAAAACGGTCCGGCAGCCGCGGCCAACGAACCGTTCAATGCTTGTCACGGCAAATATAGCAACTCTCGCGCGCTTTTCACGTGGAATTTTGGCGGCCGAAGGTCGCTCCCCGCCCGCGCCGGCGCGCCAGCCGGGCGGCCGCCCGGCGTTCATGCGCGGAAGATGATGGCCGCTCCCGCCGCGATCAGCGCGAAGCCGGCGAGGTGATTCCAGGTGATCGCCTCCCTGAGATAGACCACCGAAAACACCGCGAACACGGCAAGGGTTATCACCTCCTGCATGGTCTTCAGCTCGGCCGCCGAATAGACCGCGTGGCCGATGCGGTTGGCCGGCACGGCCAGCCAGTATTCGACGAAGGCGATGGCCCAGCTCGCCAGCACGACCGCGTAGAGCGGCGCGGCCTTGAACCTGAGGTGCCCGTACCAGGCCAGCGTCATGAAGACGTTGGAGGCCACGAGCAGCAGGATGGGCAGAACCTTGGGCGACAGCAGCGACATCGCGTTTCTTCTCCGGACAACAGGTCGCAACGCCCATCGCACATCTGCCTCGTCACAATCACCTGAAATTCGTATCATGGGCCGTGCAGATGGAGGTCCCGATGCGAAGGCCGTTCCAGAAAGACTGGGAACTGACGATCGATCCCGACACCGTGCGGTTGTTCGTGCTCAAGGCCAAGGCGATCGCCGCCGGCCTGAACAGCGACTACGAGGCGGGCGGCGAGCACGAGGTGGAACTGGACGAGCAGTCGCGGGACGGCCACCACCATGACGGCCTCGCCGAGGAGGAGGAGGAAGACCTGACCGAGCGCGAGCTCAGGGCGCTGATCAACGACCTGAACGTCGACGAGGCGGCCGAGCTGATCGCCATGGTGTGGATCGGGCGCGGCGACTTCGACGCGAGCGAGTGGGACGAGGCGGTGACGGAAGCGCGCCAGCGCGGCCAGGGCCGCCGCGCCTCCAACTACCTGCTCGGCATGCCGATGCTGGGCGACTGGCTGGAGGAAGGGCTGGAGGCCATCGGCGCCTGAGCGTTGTGCGCCTGAAACGGCGCGTCATGGAAAGTGAAGCGGCGGCGCGTTGCCGCCTTTGAGCGGCGTGGCCATGTTCGACGCATGAACGCCGCGAAGGCCCGCGCCCTGCCCCCGCTCCTGCTTGCTGTCTGCCTTGCCGCGCCGGGATCGGCGCAGGAATTGCCGCGCACGATGGACCCGCCGCCGCACCGGCCGCCGGCCGAGGCGCCCGCCGCAGCCGAGCCGGCCGATTCGCTGCCGCCCGACGAGGCGGCCTGCCGCGAGAGGCTGCGCGGCCTCGGCGTCGCCTTCGCCGAGGCGGAGAGGATCGACGCGCCGGAGGGCTGCGCCGCCGCCCACCCCGTCACCGTCTCGCAGCTTCCGGGCGGCGTGGCGCTGCGGCCCGAAGCGCTGCTGACCTGCGCCATGGCCGAGGCGACGGCGGGCTTCGTGCGCGACCACGCCGCGCCGCTCGTGGCCGAAGCCTACGGCACATCGCTGGCGGCGGTCGAGCAGGCCTCGTCCTATGTCTGTCGGCCGCGCCGGGGAACGCGGAAGCTGTCCGAGCACGCCTTCGCCAACGCGCTCGACATCGGCGCGCTGGTGCTCGAGGACGGAACCCGGATCGAGGTGCGGGCGCACGATCCCTCGCGGGAGCCGCGCCATGCCCGCCTGCTCGCGGCGCTGCGCAAGGCGGCGTGCGGGCCTTTCGCCACCGTCCTCGGCCCCGGCTCCGACGCCGACCATGCCGACCACTTCCATTTCGACATGGCCGAGCGGCGCAGCCCCTTCTGCCAGTAGCGGCCACATTCGCGCCACAACGGTAAAGGCGGGCGCTCAAGCTTCCTTTACCGTTGCGCGCTAGGCTTCTTCCGTCAGGGACAGGGAACTCGGGGTGCCCAGCGTGTTGCGTATCGGGGCAGTCAGACTTGCCGGCATGGCCGGCCGCCGCGCGCGCATCGGCGCGGCCGTCGCCGCCATCGCCGTCGGCGCGCTCGCCCTGTCGTCCTGCACCGTCTCCGGCGTGCTGACCCCCAGCGTCGATGTCGGCACGCGCACCTCGTCGGTCGCGGCCAAGCCGCGCGGGCTTGCCCGCCTCGCCTCGCCGTCGAGCCTGATGAGCGTCGGCTATCCGCGCCTGTCGCAGCCCTTCGCCGGGCCGGGCATGCAGCTGCCGGCCGAGGAGGCGGACTGCCGCCGCCAGCTTCGCCGCCTCGGCGTCGCCTTCCGCGACCTTGCGCCGATCGACGACGGCGGCGCCTGCCGCATCGACTGGCCGGTGCAGGTGACGGGGCTGTCCGGCAACATCGAGATGAAGCCGGCGGCGACGCTGTCCTGCACCATGGCGCTGGCCTTCGCCCGGTGGACGAAGAACGAGCTGACGCCGTCGGCGCGCTGGCGCTACCTGTCGGGGGTGAAGACCATCCATCAGGGCTCGAGCTATTCGTGCCGCAACATCCGCCGCTCGGGCGGCGTCGCCTCCGAGCACTCCAAAGGCAACGCGCTGGACGTGATGCGCATCGAGCTGCGCAACGGCAAGGACATCGACGTGCGCAAGCCCGGCTGGTTCGCCTTCCGCGAGCGCGGCCTGCTGAAGAACGTGCGCGCCGGCGGCTGCGAATACTTCACCACCGTGCTCGGTCCCGGCTACGACGCCGACCACGCCGACCATTTCCACTTCGACGTCAAGAACCGCAGGAACGGCTACGTCGCCTGCCGGTGAACGGCGCGGCCGCGCGCGTCAAGATTCCTGTCGCGCGCGCGCAGCGCGGATGCTATCAGCGCAATCATGCTTACGGTTGAAATCGCGGTCGTCGTTGTCCTCATCTGCATCAACGGCCTGCTTGCCATGTCGGAACTGGCGGTCGTCTCGTCGCGCCCCGGCCGGCTGAAGGCCATGGCCGACCGCGGCCAGTCGGGCGCGGCCACCGCCGTCCGGCTCGCCGCCAATCCCGGCCGCTTCCTCTCCACCGTGCAGATCGGCATCACGCTGGTCGGCGTGCTGTCGGGCGCGTTCTCCGGCGCCACGCTCGGCCTGCGCCTGACCGACTGGCTGATGGCGTCGGGCGTGCCCGCCGGCATGGCCGGCACGCTGGGCGTCGGCTCGGTGGTGGCGGCGATCACCTACGCCTCGCTCATTATCGGCGAGCTGGTGCCCAAGCAGGTCGCGCTGCGCAACCCGGAGGGCGTCGCCTGCCGCGTCGCGCCGGCCATGCGCGGCCTGTCGGTGGTCGCAGCACCCGTGGTGTGGCTGCTCGACATTTCCGGCCGCGCCGTGCTGCGGCTGCTCGGCCAGGCCGACGAGGGCGGCTCCAAGGTCACCGACGAGGAGATCGCCAGCCTGATCGCCGAGGCCGAGAGCCACGGCGTCGTCGAGAGCGACGAGCGCAAGATGATCGCCGGCGTGATGCGGCTGGCCGACCGCAGCGTGCGCGCCATCATGACCCCGCGCACCGAGGTCGAATGGATCGATCTCGGCGCGTCGCGGGCAGAGATCCGCAAGCGGCTGCTGGAGGCCGGCCACGCCATGCTGCCGGCCGCCAACGGCAGCGTCGACCAGATGGTCGGCGTGGTGCGCACGCGCGAGGCGCTGGCCGCGCTGGTCGGCCGCCAGGCCTTCGACCTCGCCGCGCTGGTGCGCGCCGCCCCCATCGTCCACGACAACGCCGACGCGCTCGACGTGCTCGCCACGCTCAAGGAGGCCGAGGTGCCGATGGCGCTGGTCCACGACGAGTATGGCGACTTCGAGGGCGTGGTCACGCCGGCAGACATCCTGGAGACCATCGTCGGCGTGTTCCGCTCCGACGCCGACGAGGACGAGCCGGCCGCGGTCGAGCGCGACGACGGCTCGTGGCTGCTCGCCGGCTACCTGCCCATCGACGAGATGGCCGAGACGCTCGGCATCCCGCTGCCCGAGAAGCGCGACTACGAGACGCTGGCCGGCTTCGTGCTGTCGCACATGCACCACCTGCCGCAGGTGGGCGAGCATGTCGACGTCATGGGCTGGCGCTTCGAGGTGATGGACCTCGACGGCCGCCGCATCGACAAGGTGCTGGCCTCGCGCTCGATCAAGACCCACCGTGAGGCGCGCACCTGAAAAAAGCCCCGCGCCGAACCGGCGCGGGGCGTCGCATCCTCGAAAGGCCCGGGGACCGGATCAGGCTTCGCGCGCGGTCTTCAGCGCCCTGGCCCACCAGCCGAGCTGGCCGAGCATGTCGTCGCCCGCCTGGTTGAGATGGGCGAAGTCGGACACCTTCCTGTCGCCCGAGGCGATCTGCATGTAGTCGGCCCACACGATGTGGACGGCGGCGCGCACGGGCGCCATCTGAAGCTCGATGGCGATCAGGCGAAGCTGCTCGACCGCCCGCGCCCCGCCGACGCCGCCATAGCCGACAAAGCCGATCGGCTTGCGGTTCCACTCGTTGTAGGCGTAGTCGAGCGCGTTCTTCAGCACCGCCGTGGGGCCGCGGTTGTACTCGGCCGCCGTGACGATGAAGCCGTCGAGGCTGGCGATCTTGTCCTGCCACGCCTTCGCGCCGTCGGCCTGCGACGGCGCATAGGCCGGGGAGGTCCGCTCGTCGAAGAACGGCAGCTTGTAGTCGCGCAGGTCGAGCAGCTCGACCTCGAACGCGCCGGTCGCCTTCGCGCGCTCCGCGATCCATTCGGCCGGCTTGTCGCCGAAGCGGCCGGGACGGGTGGAGCCGACGATGACGCCGATCCTGGGCTTGGACATGGATGCTTCCTTTCCTGTAAGCTTGCTGTTCCTGGGGAGAAATCCTGGTATCTTTTCGATACTGGGGCTATATAGGAGACTGCTTTCGCAGCGCACAAGGAGGCACTTCGTTGACACTCAGTCACCGCGACGAAACCGCGTGCCGGGGCATCAGCGATGTCCTGTCGCGGGTCGGCGACAAGTGGACGGTGCTCGTGGTGGAGCTTCTGAGCGAGGGGCCGATGCGCTTCAACGAGCTGCGGCGGCTGATCGGCAACATCTCGCAGAAGATGCTGACCGCGACGCTGCGCGGGCTGGAGCGCGACGGGCTGGTGACGCGGACGGTCTATCCGACGATTCCGCCGCGCGTCGACTACGAGCTGACCGATCTCGGCCGCGAGCTGCGGGTTCCGGTCAAGGCGCTGGCGCTGTGGGCGCGCGAGAACATCGGCCGCATCAACGCGGCGCGGGCGCGCTTCGACCGCGACGCCGGCTGAGGCGCCGGGCTCAGTCCTCGGCCGGCACCGGCGTCGGCTTGCCCTCGGCGTCGAGCGCGACCATGACGAAATCGGCGTCGGTGACGCGCTCCATCAGGTCGGAGAGGTAGCGCTGGGCCCATGCCTCGACCCGCAGGGTCATCGAGGTGCGGCCCACCCGGGTGATGTCGATATAGATGCACAGCGTGTCGCCGACCTTCATCGGCTTGGCGAAGGCCATTTCCTTCACCGCCGCCGTCACCACCCTGCCCCTGGCGCGCTCGGCCGCGCGGATGCCGCAGGCAAGGTCCATCTGCGCCATCACCCAGCCGCCGAAGATGTCGCCGGCGGCGTTGGCGTCGGCGGGCATGGCGAGCGTGCGCAGCGTCAGCTCGCCGACCGGGTTGACTTCGTTCCTGTTCATCGCGCTCCCCGCCTGTGATTTCCCGTAGAGCTAGCCGCCCGCGCGCGCCCGCGCAAGCCGCACAGGCGCCCCCGGGAAGATTTCCCTTTCGTTTCAACACATTGCGGAAGAAGCCGGAATCGCCCGCGCAGCGCATTGATTCGATGCCTCAACGCGCCGGCCGGCGTCAACCGAGACGCAGCGCCAGCACGCCTGCGACGATGACCAGCGCGGCCACCACGCGCCGCGGCGCGACCCTCTCGCCCAGCAGCACGACCGACAGGATCATGGCGAACAGGATCGACGTCTCGCGCAGCGCCGCGACGGCGGCGATCGGAGCCCTGGTCATCGCCCACAAGGCGATGCCGTAGGCCAGGGCGCCGAGAAGGCCGCCGCCCAGCATCGTCCTCCACTCCGTCAGGGCGATGGACATGGCGCGCCGCCCGCGCAGCAGCGCGCACAGCGCCAGCGCGACCAGGCCGTCGAGCACGAACAGCCACACCGCATAGCTGACCCCGTCCGCCGCCGAGCGGGCGCCCGACCCGTCGGTCAGCGTGTAGCCGGCGATGAAGGCGGAGGTGAGCAGGGCGAAGGCCACGGTCCGGCCGCCGACCCCCTCGCCCCGCCCGCGCAGCGACATCAGCAGCACGCCGCCGCACAGCAGCACGATCCCCAGGATCGTCATCGGTCCCGGCACCTCGCCGAGCAGGATCGCGCTGCCCAGCGTCGTCAGCAGCGGCGCGGTGCCGCGTGCAAGCGGATAGGCGACCGCGAGGTCGCCCGTCTCGTAGGCGCGCGTCAGATAGTATTTGTAGCCGGTCTGAAGGCAGATCGACAGCGCGATCCATCCCCAGGTGACGCCTTGCGGCACCGGCACGAACGGCAGCAGCGGCGCGGCGGCCACGCCCATGCCGAAGCTCATCAGCAGCACCACGGCGAAGCGGTCGCCCCGGACCTTGAGCAGCGCGTTCCACGAGGCGTGCATGGCCGCCGCCGCCAGCACGGCGAGGAAGACGGCCGCGCTCACGGGCGGCTTCCCGGCAGCCGGGCCGGGCACGGGAGGGAAGGGAGAGCAAGGCGCATGGAGGAACTGGCGCAGCGGAAAGGTCCGCGCGCCATAGCACGAGGCCGCGAGGAAAATCAAAGCCGGCGAAGCAGGTCGGCCGCCGCCTTCCCCGGCGCGGGCGGCCGCGGCGGAACGCTGGAGCGGCAGACGTCCGGAAACGTCCGGGCGTCCGCTCCATCCATTTGTTCTAGCCGCATTTATGCGGCGTCAAGCGATTCCACTTGACTGCAAGATGCTCAAAGCTCCAGGAACGGCCTGAAGCCGCCATAGATCATGCGCTTGCCGTCGAAGGGCATGTCGTTCATGTCGCCCTTCAGGCGCTCGTCCTCCATGACTTTGGCGTTGACGGCATCGCGCGCCTCGCGCGAGGGATAGACGATCCAGGAAAAGACGACGATCTCGTCGTCCTTGGCCTGCACCGCGCGCGGGAAGGACGTCAGCTCGCCGTAAGGCACGTCGTCGCCGAGCGCCTCGACATAGGCGAGCGCGCCATGCTCGCGCCAGACCTCGCCGGCCTTGCGCGCCAGCGCCTTGTAGTCGTCGAGCTTGTCCTTGGGCACGGCAAGCACGAATCCATCGACATAGGACATTTTTTCTCTCCCTTGCGGTCGGTTCTGGCCGATGGGCTATAAGGCCGTTGTCGGGCCTCGGGTTCCAACCGGCGGGAAAGAAAACTCAGGCCCTCACATAGACCCAGGCCTCGATCCCGGAGGCCAGGCGCGCGCGAACGCGGCGGTAGTCCGACACCTCGTAGGTGTCGGCGGCGGCCAGTTCGGCCGCGGTGATCGTGAACACCGTGCCCGCGACGCTGTCGGCCGGGTCGCCCGTCTCGCTCACGATCGGGTGGAAGCGCTCGCCGCTGGCGGCCAGCACGGCCGGATCGGTGATCTCCACCATCGTCCGCGCATAGCCGGGCAGCGCATCGGGGCGGCCGGCGAGCCGCCGGCCGAAGGTCTCGCGCTGGACGTTCTCCTGCTGGAGCGTGCCGTAGGAGAACAGGCGGACCGTCGCCTCCCCGCTCATCTCAGCGCCCCGGCCGTCCGGTCTTGCGCGAGCGCCGCGACTCCTTGCGGACATCGGCGGGATCCTCGTAGGAGCCGATGCCGGCGCGCTCGCGCTTCACCGGCTTCGCCTGATTGTCCGGCGTCGGCGGCACCCTGCCCTGCACCGGCTTCTCTGTGCGGCCGACGGTCATCTCGTCGAGCGTGTTCTTGCGGAACATGGTCTTCCCGCCGCCGCCCGCCGGCGTCGCGTGGTCGCCCGAGGTGCCCATCTCGTCGAGCCCGGGCTTGCGGAACAGGCCGCCGCCCTCGTCGCCCACCGTCCGGTGGCGCGCCCTGCCCTTGTTGTGCCGGCCCTTCTCGCGGCCGGAGGCGGGGCTTTCCAGCTCGACCTCGCGGGCGAGCGGATCGTCGGCGATGGCGAGCTCGGTCTCGCGCAGCCGCCTGATCTCGTCGCGCAGGCGCGCCGCCCGCTCGAAGTCGAGGTCGGCGGCGGCGTCGCGCATCTCCTTCTCAAGATGCTCCAGATGCGTCCTGAGGTTGGCGCCGACGAGCTGGCCGCCGGCGGTGACGCCGGAGATGTCGGGCCGGACATGGTCGCGCTCGTAGACGGAATCGAGGATGTCGCCGATGTTCTTGCGCACCGATTCCGGGGTGATGCCGTTGGCCTCGTTCCAGGCCATCTGCTTCTCGCGGCGGCGCTCGGTCTCCGCCATCGCGCGGCTCATCGAGCCGGTGATCTGGTCGGCGTAGAGGATCACCTTCCCGTCCACGTTGCGCGCCGCGCGGCCGATGGTCTGGATCAGCGAGGTCTCGGAGCGCAGGAAGCCCTCCTTGTCGGCGTCGAGGATGGCGACGAAGCCGCATTCGGGGATGTCGAGGCCCTCGCGCAGAAGGTTGATGCCCACAAGCACGTCGAAGGCGCCGAGCCTCAGGTCGCGAAGAATCTCGATGCGTTCGAGCGTGTCGATGTCGGAGTGCATGTAGCGCACCCGCACCCCCTGCTCGTGGAGATACTCGGTCAGGTCCTCGGCCATGCGCTTGGTCAGCACCGTCACCAGCGTGCGGTAGCCCTTCGCCGTGGTCTCGCGGATCTCGCCGAGCACGTCGTCGACCTGGGTCTTGGCCGGGCGCACCTCGACCGGCGGGTCGATCAGGCCGGTGGGGCGGATGACCTGCTCGGCGAAGACGCCGCCGGCCTGCTCCATCTCCCAGCCGCCGGGCGTGGCCGAGACCGCGACGGTCAGCGGGCGCATGGCGTCCCACTCCTCGAAGCGCAGCGGCCGGTTGTCCATGCACGACGGCAGGCGGAAGCCGTATTCGGCCAGCGTCGCCTTGCGGCGGAAGTCGCCGCGATACATGCCGCCGATCTGCGGGACGGTGACGTGGCTCTCGTCGATGAAGACGATGGCGTTGTCGGGCACGTACTCGAACAGCGTCGGCGGCGGCTCGCCGGGCGCACGTCCGGTCAGGTAGCGCGAATAGTTCTCGATGCCGGCGCAGGAGCCGGTCGCCTCCAGCATCTCCAGATCGAAGCGGGTGCGCTGCTCCAGCCGCTGCGCCTCCAGTAGCCGCCCCGCCCGCTCCAGCTCGACGAGGCGGTGCTTCAGCTCCTCCTTGATCGACTTGATCGCCTGCGTCAGCGTCGGCCGCGGCGTCACGTAGTGCGAGTTGGCGTAGATCTTGACGCTCTTCAGGTCGCCGGTCTTCTGGCCGGTCAGCGGGTCGAACTCGGTGATCGCCTCGATCTCGTCGCCGAACATCGTGATGCGCCATGCCCGGTCCTCGAGGTGGGCCGGGAACAGCTCGATCGTGTCGCCGCGCACCCGGAACGAGCCGCGCGTGAAGCTGACGTCCTGGCGCTTGTATTGCTGCGCCACCAGGTCGGCGAGGAGCTGGCGCTGGTCGAGCTTGTCGCCGACCTCCATCTGGAAGGTCATCGCCGTATAGGTCTCGACCGAGCCGATACCGTAGATGCACGACACCGAGGCGACGATGATGACGTCGTCGCGCTCCAGCAGCGAGCGCGTCGCCGAGTGGCGCATGCGGTCGATCTGCTCGTTGATCGAGGATTCCTTCTCGATATAGGTGTCGGTCCGCGGCACGTAGGCCTCGGGCTGGTAATAGTCGTAATAGGAGACGAAGTACTCGACGGCGTTGTTGGGAAAGAAGCTCCTGAACTCGCCGTAGAGCTGCGCCGCCAGCGTCTTGTTGGGCGCCAGGATCAGCGCCGGGCGCTGGGTCTCCTCGATCACCTTGGCCATGGTGAAGGTCTTGCCGGAGCCGGTCACGCCGAGCAGCACCTGCGTGCGCTCGCGCTCCTTCACGCCGGCGACGAGGTCTGCGATGGCGGTCGGCTGGTCGCCCGACGGCTTGAACTCGGTCTCCATGCGCAGCTTTATGCCGCCCTCGGATTTCTCGGGGCGGGCCGGCCGGTGGGGCACCCAGGCTTCGTTCCTGAGGTTGGGGTCGCCGCCCTCGATCAGCCGCGACAGCGCCGCCACCGTCGCGGTGACGCCCGACGAGGCGATCGATTCGGCATCCTCCAGCGCGATGTCGAGGCCGGCGACGGGGTTGAGGCCGGCGGCCGCACGCTCCCTGGGCGAGGCCGCGCCGCCCATGGAGGTGCCGCGCGCCGTGCGCGTCGGCGCCGCCGAGCGCTCGGGTATCTTCTTCCTCGCCGGCTTCGCCTTCGCCGCCTTTTCCGCCTCGCGCGCGATCTCGTCGGCCCAGCCCGACACCGGGCCGGTCAACGGCGCGCCCTCGAACGGCGCCTGCGGGGCTTCGCCGAAGCCGGGGGCGGCATGCGGCGCGGTCTTGTCTCGATTGCTGGCCATGGGCGGAATATGGGCGGAGTCCGCGACAATGGAAAGGGGCCGCGGCAAACGCCCGCGACCAGCGCCGGCCCCGCAAGGCAAAAGGGCGGCGCGGTTGCCCGCGCCGCCCTTTTCATTCATGCCGGCCGATCAGGCGGCCGAAAGGTTGACCGCCTTGGGGCCCTTGCCCATGCGGTCGGGCTCGACGTCGAACGAGACCTTCTGGCCGTCGACGAGGGTGCGCAGGCCCGACGCCTCGACGGCGGAGATGTGGACGAACACGTCCTTGGCGCCGCCGTCCGGCGTGATGAAGCCGAAGCCCTTGGTGGTGTTGAAGAATTTCACGGTGCCGGTCTGGGCCATGGGGAAGCTCCTTTTCCCTGGGTAGTCCGCCTCTGCGCGACATGCGCAGCCTTGCGGGTCGTCGAGAGTTCACGTCGGGGAAAGGTCGTCCGAAACGGTCCAGTCTCCGGGTCGGCAAATACCCGAACGGCGCGCTCATGCCACAAAACCGGCGCTGGCACAAGGGTTTGTTGGGGATGACCCCTGCACGGACACGCCGGCGGGGCACAAAAAGGTTGCGCCGCCGCGCCGCGCGGACGCAGGATCGCACCCATGAAGACGCAAGCCGCAGCCAGCCTCGCTTTTGCCGCAGCCGTCGCCGCCGCCTCGCCGGCATCCGCCGAATGGCAGGTCGACAGCGGCGTGGCCATCGTGTCGCCCGCGGCCAACAACAGCACCATGGAATTGCTCGCCGTCTCCTGCGGCGACCCCTACCAGGTCGAGGTCTATTCGCGCGGCGGGCCGGTGCGGCCCGATCCGGGCGGCGACGGCGCGGCCGTCGAGACGGATTATTTCTACAAGCCCGGCAAGGTCGAGGCGCGAATCGACGGCGTCGTGTTCCGGCTGGCGGCGGCGGGCTCCGACGCCGCCGTGGTGCTGTTCGCCGAGGGCAAGGCGGCCGACAACCATCTCGCGCCGCTCGGTGCGGCCTTCATCGAGGCGCTCAAGGGCGGGACGAGGCTGACGCTCGCCTTCGACGCGACGCCGGATGCCGATGCACAGGACGGCTCGCCGCACGAAACGGTGGCGGAATTTCCGCTCGCCGGCGCGCGCGCCGCGCTGGAGGAAGCGCTCGCCGCCTGCCGGTGACCGTGAAGCGGCGACCCCGGGCCGCGAGCCCGGCGCAACGGGATTGCGCCTTCACGCAGTCGTCATGAGCGACTGCGAATCTTTCGCTTGCTCGCCGCAAAAAAATGAAGGAAAGATATTGTGTTCGGGCATTTGCCGGCCCGGAGACTGGAATAGGATACCCGGGTGCAGCCGCATTCACGCAACCGCACATCAGGCCGTGACAACCGGGCCGACCGCGAAATGAGAGGGTTCTGGCAAGACCCCGACGCGCGCAAAGCTGTTTCTTCTCCCCCAGTAAAGGCACGAGACGCGAGCGGGACCGACATCCCGCGCCACCATAACATCGGGAGATAAGGAGCTTCCCATGCCTCAGAGCGGAACAGTGAAATTCTTCAACCATGCCAAGGGCTTCGGCTTCATCACGCCGGACGACGGCAACAAGGACGTGTTCGTCCACATCTCGGCGGTGCAGGCTTCCGGCCTGCCGGGCCTCGAGGACGGCCAGAAGGTCTCGTTCGACACCGAGCCGGACAAGCGCGGCAAGGGCCCGAAGGCCGTCAACCTGACGGTCCTCTAGTCCGTTCCTCTTTCAGGCATCGAGCCATTCCACGACGAGATGCCTCGCGGGCCCGCCCGCGGGGTCTTTTTTTGCCTTGCGCACGGCCGGTTCTCCGCCGCAAGACGGGCGGCCGGCAGCTTGAACGGCGCATTCAGCCGGCATTCAGCCACGCCCCCCTAGACCGGGAAGCCGAAGCCGGCCCCTTTCATCGCGCCGGCCAGAGGAGACCGGACGCAATGACCTTCCGCCCCGCCAAGGCGCTCGCCTTCACCCTTGCCGCCGCCACCGTGCTTTCGACGCTGCCCGCCGAGGCGGGCGGACGCTGGCGCGACCGCGACCATCACCGCCGCCCCGCCGCCGTCGAGCGGCATGTCGAGGGCGGCGAGCTTCTCGCCATCGGCATTCTCGGCCTGGCGGCGGGCGCGCTCATCGCCGGCATGGTGGCCGGCCAGCCGCAGCCCTACCATGCCGGGCCGGTCCATCGCGAACCGGCGTGGCGCCATCCGCAGGGCTATCCGCGCCCCAGCCCCGACCGCACCTACTTCCCGCCCGCGCCGCCCCACCGGCCGGGGCCGGCCGGCTTCGGCAGGTAGCGGCGCAGCGCCCGCCACGGCCGGCCGTCGATGGCCGCGAGCCCGAGGCCGATCAGCGCCATGCCGGCGACGTGCTTCGGCATCGCCACCTCGCCGAGGAACAGGATGCCGAGCAGGATGGCGCTGACCGGGACCAGGAAAGCCACCAGCGCCAGGTTGGTGGCGCCGGCCGTGGACAGGAGGCGGAAGAACAGGACGTAGGCGAGCGCCGTCGAGACCGCGGCCAGGCCGACGAGCGCGCCGAGCGCCACCATGCCGGGCGCGGCGAGCGTCCACGGCCTGTCGACGGCGAGCATCAGCGGCAGCAGGAGCGCGCTCGATGCGATCACCTGCCCGGTCGCGACCGTCATCGGCGCCACCTCCATGGCGCGGAAGCGGCGGCCGTAGATGTTCGACAGCGCATAGGCGAGCGCGGCGGCGAGACAGGCCAGTTGCGCCGCGACATCGGCGCCCAGCGCCCGGACGGCGTCGCCGCCGATCATGACGGCGACGCCGGCGAGGCCGACGGCGACGCCCGTCAGCTTGCCGGCGTTCAACCTCTCGTCGCTGGTGAGGACATGCGCCAGCACGACCGTGAACAGCGGCGTCGAGGCGTTGAGGATCGAGGCGACGCCGGAGGCGATGTGCTGCTGCCCCCACACGATCAGCGAGAACGGGATTGCGTTGTTCAGCGCGCCCATGACGAGGAACGCGCGCCAGACCGGCCAGCCGGAGGGCAGCCGCTCGCCCCTCACCCGCAGGATCGCCAGCAGGATCGCCGCCGCCAGCGCGACCCGCGCCACCACGATCGTGAACACCGGCAGCTCGCGCACCGCGACGCCGTTGAAGAAGAACGAGCCGCCCCACACCACGGACAGGGCGAGCAGCATCGCCCATTCCGACAGCGTCATCGGGCGGTTCGAGGGTCTGGTCTGCGGCACGATGGGCCTCCGGGCGAGAATGACGGCGCCTGCCGGGTGTTATGCCCGCGCCGGCCGCCGCGCCACCCGTTTTCCGCGCATCGCCGCGGCCGGGCGGCAAAGGAAGAATCCGCTGGCCGCGCAAGCGGTTGGCCGGGCCGGCGGAATCGGTTCCCGAACGTCCCGCGACGCGATGCCGCCGCTCAGACCAGGAACGGATTGGAGCGGCGTTCCTCGCCGAAGCGGCCGCCCGGTCCGTGGCCGCAGATGAAGCCGACGTCGTCGCCGAGCGGCAGCAGCTTCTCCTTGATCGAGCGGATCAGCGCCTCGTGGTCGCCGCCCGGCAGGTCGGTGCGGCCGACGGAGCCGTGGAACAGCACGTCGCCGACATGGGCGAACTTCGCCGCGCGGTTGTAGTAGACGACATGGCCGGGCGCGTGGCCCGGGCAGTGCAGCACCTCGAAGACGTGGCCGGCGAAGGAGACGGTCTCGCCCTCGCTCAGGAAGCGGTCGGGCGCGCAGTTGCGCACGCCGGCGATGCCGTAGACCTGCCCCTGCGTCTCGACCCGGGCGAGAAGCGGGGCATCCGCCTCGTGCGGGCCGACGATCTCGACGCCGAGAGCCTCCTTCAGCTCCTCCGCGCCGCCCACATGGTCGATATGGCCGTGGGTGATCCAGATCGCCTCGACCTCGACGCCGTTGTCGCGGATCGCGGCGAGGATCTGCGCGACGTCGCCGCCCGGATCGACCACCACGCCGCGCCTGGTTTCGTCGTCGAACAGGATGGTGCAGTTCTGCTGGAACGGCGTGACGGGGATGATGCCGGCTCTGAGGTTGCCCATTGCGGTCTCCTTTTCCCTGCCCTTAGACGAGAATGACCGGCAGCGTCCACCGCCGCCTTGGCCTCGCGGTGGCGCCGCCAAAGGAAAGGGGCGGCCGCGAGGACCGCCCCGGCCCGCCAAAGGCGGTCGATCAGCCCCTGTTCTTGAGGATCGCGCCGACGATGCCGGTCAGGATCGCGCCGCCGCCTGCGCCGCCGACCACGTCCCCCAGCAGGCCGCCCAGCGCGCCGCCCGTTGCCGCATCGGCCGCAGCGCCGCCGCCGCCGAGCAGCGCGCCGAGGATCTGGCCGCCGGCGACGCCGCCGATGGCGCCGCTCAGCAGCTTGGGAAGCTGGCTCATCGCCGCCTGCTTGAACGCCGCGCCGACGGCCTGGCCGCCGACAATGCCCGAAATGACCTGGATGATGATTGGAAGAAGAGCGTCCACGTTGTGTCCCTCCGGAAAAGCCGACTCCGGCAGCCGGCCCCCGGATGGAATGCCGAAACTTGACCAAAGTCAAAGGGGATCGGTTCTCGCCGTGGACAAACCGGGGGACAATGAGGGCGGCGAGGCGCGCGAAAGCAGGCGGCCCGCCCCCGGCGAACGGAGACGGGCCGCCTGCTTTCAGTGGCGCTTCCGGCCGCGCGGGGCCGGGCGGGCCGCGCTATTCGGCGGCGGTGCGCCTGGGCTGCACCTCTGCCGTGTAGTCGTTCATCAGCGTCCTGGCGATGTCGCCGACGGTGAAGCGCCACTGGCCGATCTCGGCCACCGGCGTCACCTCGGCCGCGGTGCCGCACAGGAACGCCTGCTCGAAGCCGTCGAGCTCCTCCGGCATGATCGCGCGCTCGTGGACCGCTATGCCGCGGCGCCTGGCCAGCTCGATGATGGTGCGGCGGGTGATGCCGTCGAGGAAGCAGTCCGGCGTGGGCGTGTGCAGCGCGCCGTCCTTGACGAAGAAGATGTTGGCGCCGGTCGCCTCGGCGACCTGGCCGCGCCAGTCGAGCATCATGGCGTCGGCATAGCCCTTGGCCTCGGCCGCGTGCTTGGACAGCGTGCAGATCATGTAGAGGCCGGCGGCCTTGGACTTGGACGGCGCGGTGCGCGGGTCGGGCCGGCGATACTCGGCGACGTCGAGGCGGATGCCCTTCAGCTTCTGCTCGGGGTCGAAGTAGCTGGGCCACTGCCAGATGGCGATGGCGCAGTTGATGCGGTTGCTCTGCGCCGAAACGCCCATCGACTCCGAGCCGCGCCAGGCGATGGGGCGCACATAGGCGTCGGAGAAGCCCTGCATCTTGAGCAGGTCGCGGCAGGCCTGGTCGATCTCGGCGACCGAATAGGGAATCTTGAAGCCGAGGATGGTGGCCGAATCGTGCAGGCGCTGGGTGTGCTCGGTCAGCTTGAAGATCTCGCCGCCATAAGCCCTCTCGCCTTCGAACACGGCGCTGGCATAATGCAGCCCGTGCGTCAGCACGTGGATCCTGGCGTCCGCCCATTTGACGAATTCGCCGTTCATCCAGATATGACCATCGAGCTGGTCGAAAGGAACGGATGCCATCTGTGTCTCCCTGGGGCAAATGCCCTGATTTCATTGGACGTATGCCGCGCGCTCCGCTAACCGGAGCCGCGAAACCTCGAACCTACGCCGATTGTGCGCCTGATTGAAGGAAACCCCGGCGAAAATCGCCCCGCCCTTTCATGATCGTTCGCATTCGGATCAGAAGATTGCCAAAAATTACTATCTGGCCTAATTTATGTCAACAACGCTGACATAAATCGGACTGGTACAGCTGCGACAGAGGACTATGACAGGCAACGAGACGACACCGACGGGCAGCGACCGCAACACGGAGCCGATCCGCAGCCGGCCGGCCGGCGAGGACGGCATCGACTTCACCATCATCGAGCTCCTGTTCTTCGCCTATCGCGACTTCACCTCCGACCCGGACCAGATCCTGGCGGAATACGGCTTCGGGCGGGCGCACCACCGCGTCGTCCACTTCGTCAACCGCCGGCCGGGACTGACGGTGGCCGAGCTGCTCGACGTGCTCAAGATCACCAAGCAGAGCCTGGCGCGGGTGCTCAAGCAGCTGATCGACACCGGCCATATCGTGCAGGTGCAGGGCCCGCGCGACCGCCGCCAGCGCGAGCTCTACCCCACGGCGCGGGGCCGCGCGCTGGCGGTGGCGCTGGCCACGCCGCAGACGCGCCGCATCGCCGCCGCGCTCGCCGAGGCGGAGCCGGGCGACCGCGCCGCCGTCGAGCGCTTCCTGATGGCCATGGTCGATCCCGAGTTGCGGGCGCAGATCGCGCCGCCCGCGAGCGAGGAGGCGGCCGGCGATGGGACTGCGGCCGGGGGACGGGATGACCGCGACGGGGAGCCGGGATAGTATGACGACGCGGGAGGCGCTCGAAGACGCGGAGGATCACCTGCCGATGACGCACGACGCAGTCATTCCGGGCGACGACGCCCCTCACCTTCTGGTCGTCGACGACGATACGCGCATCCGCACGCTCCTGAAGCAGTTCCTGGCCGAGAACGGCTACCGCGTCACGGTGGCTGGCAACGCGGCCGAGGCGAGGCGCAAGCTGGCCGGCCTCGACTTCGACCTCATCGTGCTCGACGTCATGATGCCGGGCGAGACCGGCGTCCAGCTCACCCGCTCGCTGCGCGAGGAGAAGGACGTGCCCATCCTGATGCTGACGGCGCTGTCGGAGACCGACAGCCGCGTGGCGGGGCTGGAGGCGGGCGCCGACGACTACCTGCCCAAGCCGTTCGATCCGCGCGAGCTTCTGCTGCGGCTCAACAACATCCTGCGCCGCGGCGGGCCGCAGCCGGCGCCCAGGGTTGAGCAGGTCGTCTTCGGCCCCTACACGTTCCAGATCGCCCGGCGCGAGCTGAAGCGCAGCGGCGAGGTGATGAAGCTGACCGACCGCGAGCAGGAGATCCTCGCCATCTTCGCCGAGCGGGCCGGCGAGACCATTCCCCGCCACGAGCTGATCGGCACGGACTCGGAGGTGGGCGAGCGCACCATCGACGTCCAGATCAACCGCCTGCGCCGCAAGATCGAGCGCGACCCCTCCAACCCGGTCTGGCTGCAGACCGTGCGCGGTGTTGGATACAGGTTGAGCGTGGAGTAGACTGCCCCCGCAACGCCTGTGAGCCCCGCCGCCACCCCGCGGGCGCAGGAGAAAGGGCCGATGGCGAGTTCCGACGTTCCGATGCGCGACGACGACGCAGGCGCCGCCGAGACGGGCTTCGCGCGCCCGCAGGCGGGCGCCGCGCGCGCCATGCGCCGGCAGCGGCGGCTCGTCGAGCGCTGGATGCCGAAGCGGCTCTACGCCCGCTCGCTCATCATCGTCATCGCGCCGATGATCCTGCTGCAATCCGTCATCGCCTTCGTGTTCATGGAACGCCACTGGCAGACGGTGACGGAGCGCCTGTCCACGGCCGTGACGCGCGACATCGCCGCCATCATCGACATGATCGAGACCTGGCCGCGCGAGGCCGACCTCTCCGAGGTGATCCGCATCGCCCAGGAGCGGCTCCAGCTCAAGATCGACCTGCTGCCGCCCGATCCGCTCCCCGCGCCGGGCTCGAAGCCGTTCTTCTCCATCCTCGACCACTCGCTCTCCGAGCAGATCACGCGCCAGATCAACCGCCCGTTCTGGCTCGACACGGTGGGCGATTCCTCCATCGTCGAGATCCGCGTGCGCCTCGACGACAAGGTGCTGCGCGTCTTCGCGCGGCGCAGCCACACCTACGCCTCCAACACCCACATCTTCCTGTTGTGGATGGTGGGCACCTCCCTGGTGCTGATCGCCATCGCCGTCGCCTTCCTGCGCAACCAGATCAGGCCCATCCTGCAACTGGCGGAAGCCGCCGAGAGCTTCGGCAAGGGGCGGCCGATGCCGAACGACTTCCGCCCGCGCGGCGCCGACGAGGTGCGGCGCGCCGGCGCGGCCTTCATCCAGATGCGCGAGCGCATCGAGCGGCAGATCGAGCAGCGCACCGCCATGCTGAGCGGGGTGAGCCACGACCTGCGCACCATCCTGACGCGCTTCAAGCTGCAACTCGCGCTCGGCGGCTCCAAGGCCGACCGCGACGCGCTCAACCAGGACATCGACGACATGCAGTCGATGCTGGAGGGATACCTCGCCTTCGCCCGCGGCGAGACCGGCGAGAGCCCCGGCAGCTTCGACCTCGCCGCCTTCCTGGACAAGCAGGCCGAGGAGGCGCGGCTGCGCAAGCGCGCGCTGAAGACCTCGCTGACCGGAAGCCCCGACGTGATCGTGCGGCCGAACGCCTTCTCGCGCCTGCTCGCCAACGTGATCGGCAACGCCTTCCGCTACGCCAGGACCGTGGAGGTGACGGCCACGCACACGCGCGGCGCGCTGCTGGTCGTCGTCGACGACGACGGCCCCGGCATTCCGCCGGAAAAGCGCGAGGAGGTGTTCAAGCCCTTCGTGCGCCTCGACGACGCGCGCAACCAGGATTCGGGCGGCACCGGCCTCGGCCTCGCCATCGCCCGCGACATCGCCCGCAGCCATGGCGGCGACATCGTTCTGGAGGACAGCCCGCTCGGCGGCCTGCGCGCCGTCATCCGCATCCCGGCGTGAGGCCCGGCCTGTCGCGCAGGAACGCCAGCACGAAATCGGCGCGGCCTTCGACGTCCAGCTTCGGCACCTCGACCAGCCGGTAGCCCGCGGCCCGGTATCCCGCGACCAGCGCGTCATATTCGCGGCAGGCTTCCTCGAACGGCTTCGGGCGCTCCGCCTCGCTGGCATAGATTTCCCGCCACGGCGGCGTGACGAGCACGTCGGGCGCATAGCGGTACGCCTCGACGGCGCGCCGCAGGGAGGCGGGCACCGGAATCCCCTTCATGTCGAGGAAGGAAGCGAGATCGACCAGCGAACGGTCGAAGAACACCGGCCGCCCGCGCGGCTCGACGGTGTTGAACAGGTGCATCGTGCGCGACGCGGCCAGCTCCACGAACCTCGCCGCGTCGACCCACGGCAGCGCGTCGCCGCCAAGGTGCATCTGCTCGCGCACGATCTGGCGGCCGGCCTCGGGCCGCACCACATGGCCGCGCCGCGCCAGCGCGGCCAGAAGCGTCGACTTGCCGCCGCCGGAGCATCCCGTCAGCACGACGGCGAGCCCCGCCGCGGCAAGCGCCGGGTTCCCGGGCGTATAGGCGTCCTCGTTCGGCATGGTCATGTCCGCGCCTGTACGGAGATCAGGGGGGGCTCAGAACAGCTTGCCGCCGTCGGGCACGGCCTTGTCCGGCACCGCCAGCACCACCTCGCCGTCCGCATCGGGGAAACCCAGCGTCAGCACCTCGGACACGAACTTGCCGATCTGGCGCGGCGGGAAGTTCACCACCGCCACCACCTGCCGGCCGAGGAGGGCTTCGGGCGTATAATGCTTCGTGATCTGCGCCGACGACTTCTTCTCGCCGATCTCCGGGCCGAAGTCGATCCTGAGCTTGAATGCGGGCTTGCGCGCCTCCGGGTAGGGCTCGGCCGCGACGACGGTGCCGACGCGGATGTCGACGCGCTCGAAATCGGCATAGGCGACCTGCGGCCGCGCGGCCCCGGCATCCTGATGGCTCATGGCCCGATCCCCAGCGATGTCCCCAGCGATGTCCTCAGCAATTGCCCTGCGTCTCGAACAGCACGTTGGCCAGCGCCTCGCGCGCGCTCGCGCCCGACCAGACGACGAACTGGAACGCCTGGAAATAGCACTCGCAGGCTTCGGTGGCCGACGACAGCAGCACCTCGACCTGCTGGCTGGTCGGCTCGGCCCCGCCGGCGAGCAGCAGTGCCTGCCGGAACATGATCGCGCCTTCCTGCTCCCACAGGTCGAAATGGCCGATCAGCATCTGCTCGTTGATGAGCGACAACAGCCGCATCACCTCCAGCGTGCGCTTCTCCGGCACCTTGAGGTCGAAGGCGCAGGCCAGGTGCAGCGCCTCGAAATCCTCCATCCACGAGAACGAGACGTGATAGTTCGTCCAGTTGCCGGCCACGGAAATGGCGATCTCGTCCTCGCCGGTGCGCTCGAAGGACCAGTCGTTCATGGTGGCGACGTGCTCGATGACGTCCACCGGGTGGAGGTCGCGGGCTACGTCGAGTTCCAGCAGGTTCATGAGGAGGTCTCTTCCTGTCAGTCGCGAGAAGGCGTTCGCGCACGCCTCGTTTCAAGGGCACGCGGTACGGAAAACCGGCACTCGAGGAAGACGGGATGGCGGGCGACGCAACCTGAGCCCAGCCGGCCCCCGCCGCCCGGCGCATGCGGACGTGCAAATCACGCTCCGAATCATGCAGCAAATTCAGTCTATTGCAGCAGAGTCTGCTGAACAGCCCCTTTTTTGGGACACGACTATTTGCGATGTGGATAGAAAAGGCGGGGAAATGCGCCGTCCGGGCCTAAGCGACTCTCGCGCCAGCGTTTTTCGCTGCGCTGCGATAGCCGCGCCCGTGTGGACAAGCCGGGCCGGATCAGGGATTTTTCTTCGCGCGGGACCTTGCGGCCGGCTTCTGCGGCGCCTCCCCGGCGGCGGACACGCCGAGCTTCTCCTCCAGCGCGGCGACGCGGGCGGCAAGCGCCTCGTTCTGCGCGCGCGCCTTGAGCGCCACCTCGCGCATGGCCTCGAACTCCTCGCGCTGGACCACGTCCATCGAGTTGAGGATGCGCTCGGCCTGGGCCCGGAACGCGGTCTCGACCTCGCGGCGCACCCCTTGCGCGGCGCCTGCGGCGTCGGTCATCAGCTTGGCGAATTCGTCCAGGATGCGGTTGGGTCCGGTGGTCATGGGCTTGGCCTCGCTCTCGCTCGATGAAAGGGAAGTAGTCGTCGGCGGCAGCGATTGCAAGGCGCGCGGCGTCGCAGGCGCGCGCCCGGTTTCGCCCCGAACCCCACCCCGGACCTCGCCCGAACCTCGCCCGAACCTCGCCCGAACCTCGCCTTGACCTCGGCGCGGCTTGCGCCCCATATGGCCGCTGACGCAACCGGCCCGGAGTCCCGTCTTGAGCGATCTTCTCCTCCTGCCGCTCGCCGCCCTGCCCTTCCCCGAGATCGACCCGGTGATCGTGCGCATCGGCCCGCTGGCCGTCCACTGGTACGGGCTGGGCTATGTCGTGGGCATCCTGTTTTCGTGGTGGTACGCCAGGCGTCTCGTCGGCGACGGCCGGCTGTGGGCCGGCGGCAAGGCGCCGATGACGGCGGTGGACATCGACGACTTCCTTTTGTGGGCGGCGGCCGGCGTCGTGCTCGGCGGCAGGCTGGGCTACATCCTGTTCTACGACCTCGCCCGCTATATCGACAATCCGGCCGACATCCTCGCCGTCTGGCAGGGCGGCATGTCGTTCCACGGCGGCCTGGCGGGGGTGACGCTGGCGATGATCCTGTTCGCGCGGCGGCGCGGCTTCAGTCCCTGGAGCCTGTTCGACGTCATCGCCGCCGGCGTGCCGGTCGGCTTCGGGCTGGTGCGGCTGACCAACTTCATCAATTCCGAGCTGTGGGGCCGGCCGGCCGACCTGCCCTGGGCCGTCGTCTTCCCCAATGGCGGGCTTGAGCCGCGCCATCCGAGCCAGATCTACGAGGCGCTGCTGGAAGGGCTGGTGCTGTTCGTCGTGCTGCGCCTCCTGACCCACCGGGCGCTGAGGCTGAGGCGGCCCGGCTTCGTCGCCGGCGCGATGGTCGCCGGCTACGGCGCAGCGCGCATCTTCGTCGAGTTCTTCCGCGAGCCCGACGCCCATATCGGCTATCTCGCCGGCGGCTGGCTGACCATGGGCATGGTGCTGTCGACGCCGATGGTGCTGATCGGGGCGTGGGCGATGCTGCGATCGCGGCCGGCCGTGACCGCATGAGCGCGCTCAAGGACAGGCTGAAGCGGCTGATCGCGGCGGCGGGGCCGATCTCCGTCGCCGACTACATGGCCGCCTGCCTGTTCGACGCGCAAGCCGGTTACTACACCACGCGCGAGCCCTTCGGCGCGGCCGGCGACTTCACCACCGCGCCCGAGATCAGCCAGATGTTCGGCGAGCTGGTGGCGGTGTGGGCCTATTCGGCCTGGAAGGCGGCGGGCCGGCCGATGCCGATGGTGCTGGCCGAGATCGGGCCGGGGCGCGGCACGCTGATGGCCGACATGCTGCGCACGCTCGACCGGCTCGACGCCGGCTTCGTCACCCGCGCCCGGATCGCCATGGTCGAGGCGAGCCCGCGCCTCGCCGACATCCAGCGCGAGAGGCTCGCCAGCGGGCGCGGCCGGCCGACATGGTTCTGCGATCTCGCCGCCCTGCCCCGGCTGCCGCTGGTCGTGGTCGGCAACGAGCTGTTCGACGCGCTGCCCGTGCGCCAGTTCGTCAGGACCGCGCGGGGCTGGCGCGAGCGCATGGTCGGCCTCGGCGAGGACGGCGGCTTCGCCTTCGTCGCCGGCATCGCCGGCATCGACCCCGCGCTCCTGCCGCCCGAGGCGGCGGAGGCGCCCGAGGGCGCGGTGTTCGAGGTCTCGCCGGCCCGCGAGGCGCTGATGGACGCCGTCGCCGCGCGAATCGCCGCGGACGGCGGCGCGGCGCTGTTCATCGACTACGGCCATCTGCGTCCCGGCCTCGGCGACACGCTCCAGGCCGTGCGCGACCACGCCTATGACGGCATCTTCGCCCATCCGGGCGCGGCGGACCTGACCTCGCATGTCGATTTCACCGCGCTCGCCCAGGTGGCGGCGATGCACGGGCTGGAGGCGACCACGACCACGCAAGGGCAATTCTTGCTCGGCCTCGGCCTCATCGAGCGGGCCGGGGCGCTTGGCGCGGCCGCCGGCGAGGACGTGCGCGAACGGCTGCGCGGCGAGGTCGAGCGACTGGCCGGACCCGACGCGATGGGCAATCTTTTCAAGGTGATCTGCGTTTCGCGCAGGGGCGTGCGGCTGCCGCCATTTGCCGCGCCGGCGTGAGGCGGCCCGGGGACGGATTGACAGCGGGGCGTCGCCTGCCTCACGATCCGCGCGCAAATCAGGGCCGCGACGCACCCGGCAGGGATGCGAGCAGGGCGGCCGGAGGGAAAAACAGGACAGCGCATGCACGGCAGCGTTCAACCGGACCCGATCCGGTCTCCCGCGCTGGATGAACTGGCGCGAAACGGGGTGAGGCACGGCTTCTTCACCCGCGCCGGCGGCGTATCGCAAGGCATCTATCGCGGCCTCAACGCCGGCGTCGGCTCGCACGACGCAAAGGAGAACGTGACCGAGAATCGCGCCCGGATCGCGGCGTGGCTCGGCGTTGCGCCGCAACGGCTCCTGAGCCTCTATCAGGTCCATTCCGCCGACGCGCTCGTGGTGCGCGAGCCCTTCGCCCCCGGCGAGCGCCCGAAGGCGGACGCGCTCGTCACCGACCGTCCGGGGCTGGCGCTCGGCGTGCTGACGGCCGATTGCGGTCCCATCCTCTATGCCGACGCCGAGGCCGGCGTGATCGGCGCCGCCCATGCCGGCTGGAAGGGCGCGCTGACCGGGATTCTCGAATCGACCGTCGCGGCGATGGAGGGGCTCGGCGCCAGGCGGGAGCGCATCGTCGCCGTGCTCGGCCCCTCGATCGGCCCGGACAATTACGAGGTCGGGCCGGAGTTCGTCGAACGCTTCGCCGCCGCCGACGCGGCCAACGCAGCCTATTTCAGGCCCGCGACCGCGCCGGGCCACGCGCTGTTCGACCTCAACCGCTACACGCTCGACCGGCTGGCCCGCGCCGGCGTCGCCGCCCAGGCGACGGGCCGCTGCACCTATGCCGACGAGGCCGGCTTCTTCTCCTACCGGCGCGCCACGCACCGCGGGGAAGGCGACTACGGCCGGCAGATTTCGGCGATCGTACTGGAGGACCGCTGATGGCGCTGCATTTCGACCAGACAGAATTCGACGCGCGGCGCGACCGCCTCGTCATCGAGATGGCGCAGCGCAAGCTCGACGCCATGCTCCTCTTCGCGCAGGAGAGCATGTACTGGCTGACCGGCTACGACACGTTCGGCTTCTGCTTCTTCCAGTGCCTGGTGGTCAAGGCCGACGGCTCGATGGTGCTGATGACGCGCTCGGCCGACCTGCGCCAGGCGCGCCACACCTCGACCATCGACAACATCGTGGTGTGGACCGACCGCGACGGCGCCAACCCCGCCGCCGAGCTGCGCAACCTGCTCAACGATCTCGACCTGCTCGGCTGCCGCATCGGCGTCGAGTACGACACCCACGGCCTGACCGCCAGGAACGGCCGGCTGCTGGACGAGGAGCTGAAGACCTTCGCCACCGCCGAGGACGCTTCCGCCATCGTCCCGCGTCTGCGCCTGTTCAAGAGCGCGGCCGAGATCGCCAAGGTCGAGAAGGCGGCCGCCCTTGCCGACGACGCGCTCGACGCCGCGCTGCCGCTCGTCAGGCAGGGCGGCGACGAGGGCGCGATCCTGGCCGCCATGCAGGGCGCGGTGTTCGCCGGCGGCGGCGACTACCCGGCCAACGAGTTCATCATCGGCTCGGGCGCGGACGCGCTCCTGTGCCGCTACAAGGCCGGCCGCCGCAAGCTGACCAAGAACGACCAGCTCACGCTGGAATGGGCCGGCGTGTTCCACCACTACCACGCGCCGATGATGCGCACGATCCTGACCGGCAAGGCCTCGAAGCGCCATCAGGAGCTCTATCAGGCCGCGCGCGACGCGCTGGCGGCGGCCGAGGAGGCGATGGTGCCGGGCAGGACCTTCGGCGACGTGTTCGACGCCCATGCAAGGGTGATGGAGGCGCACGGCCTCACCCGCCACCGCCTCAACGCCTGCGGCTACTCGGTGGGCGCGCGCTTCACGCCGTCGTGGATGGACCCGCAGATGTTCTATGCCGGCAACCCGGAGCCGATCGCGCCCGGCATGACGCTGTTCGCGCACATGATCGTCATGGATTCCGACGCCGGCGCAGCCATGACGCTGGGGCGCACCTATCTGACCACGGACGGCGCGCCGAAACCGCTGTCGCGCCATGATCTCGACTTGATCGTCCAGTGATTCCATTATGGAGGGACGATTCCGTGCCCGCGACGGCGGCCCGGCGGGGCCGGCCGTTCGCAGCGCAGGAGGGCTTCTCGATGAAACGCTCGTCCCGTCAGACGCTTCTTGCCGCGCTCATGCTGGCGGCGGGGCTCGCCCTGCCGGCCTGCACCTCCTCGCAGGTTCTGGAGCCGTCCGCCCTCGTCGGCGGCGACGCAGCCGCCGGCGACCAGCCATCCTCGCCCGCCTTCCCGCTTCCCGCGCCCGCCACGCCCGGCCAGCCGGCGACGGGAGCCGCCGCGCCGCAGACGCTCGCGGCCATCACCACCGACGCGCGCGTGCAGTTCGCGCCGGTCGTGGGCGCGCCGGCCAGCGCCTCCACGCCGCTCGCCGCCCGGCTTTCGGCGCGCGCGACGGCGCGCGGCATCCCGCTGGTCGGGGCCGGCCAGTCCTCCGCCTCCCTCATCATGAAGGGCTACTTCTCCGCGATCTCCGAGGGCGACCAGACCACGGTGATCTATGTCTGGGACGTGATCGACCCGGCCGGAACGCGCATCCACCGCATCCAGGGCCAGACCAGGGCCCCGACCACGGGCGGCGAGGGCTGGGACGGCGTGCAGCCGGCCACGATGGAGGCCATCGCCGACGAGACCATCGACCGGCTCGCCGCCTGGCTCACGACGCGACAGGGATAGGTCCGCGCAGGAGGCTGCCTGCGGAAAGACGGGCTTTCTCGTGCTTCACCCTTGCAATACGGGCTCACACCGCTAAAAGCCCGCTCATATCCTTCGCCGGGGAACGTTCATGAAGCTTTTTGCGGGCAACTCCAACCGGGTGCTGGCCGAGGCCGTCGCCCGCTATCTCAACATTCCGCTCGGCAAGGCCAGCGTGCGCCGCTTCGCCGACCAGGAAATCTTCGTCGAGATCCAGGAGAACGTGCGCGGCGAGGACGTGTTCATCCTCCAGTCGACCTCCTTTCCCGCCAACGATCACCTGATGGAACTGCTCATCATGATCGACGCCTTCCGCCGCTCCTCGGCGCGGCGCATCACGGCGGTGATTCCCTATTTCGGCTATGCGCGCCAGGATCGCCGCGCCTCCGGCCGCACGCCGATCTCGGCCAAGCTGGTGGCCAACCTCATCACCCAGGCCGGCGCCGACCGCGTGCTGACGCTCGACCTGCACGCCGGCCAGATCCAGGGCTTCTTCGACATTCCGACCGACAACCTCTTCGCCGTTCCGGTGCTGGCGCGCGACGTCAAGCGCAACTACGAGTTGCCCAACGTCATGGTGGTGTCGCCCGACGTCGGCGGCGTGGTGCGCGCCCGCTCGCTGGCCAAGCGGCTCGACGCCCTGCTCGCCATCGTCGACAAGCGCCGCGAGAAACCGGGCGAGTCGGAGGTGATGAACATCATCGGCGACGTGCGCGGCAAGGACTGCCTGCTGATCGACGACATCGTCGATTCGGGCGGCACGCTGTGCAACGCCGCCGACGCGCTGCTCGCCAACGGGGCCACCAGCGTCACCGCCTACATCACCCACGGCGTGCTTTCGGGCGGCGCCGTCACGCGCATCACCTCCTCGCGGCTCAAGGAACTGGTCATCACCGACTCGATCCAGCCGACCTCGGCGGTCGAGGCCGCGCCCAACATCCGCGTCATCTCCATCGCCGACCTGATCGGCGAGGCGATCTCGCGCACCGCGAGCGAGCAGTCGGTCTCCAGCCTGTTCGACTGACACGTCCCATCCCGATGCGATCCGCCGCTCGATGCCGATGGCGTCGAGAAACGCCTCGTCGTGGCTGACGACCAGCAGCGCGCCGCCGAAGGCCATATCGACGTTCTGGAAGAGCGTGCGGCCGTCAGGCAGCCTGAAGGTCGTGAACGGAAAGGAAGGGCGTGGAACACCGGGCAGGACAATGCAGGACGGGCGGAGAAGGCGCGCGCTGCATCGTTCATCGGTGTCGCTCCCGTGTCGGTTCCCGGCCTATACAGGCCGCTGGCGCCCGAGGGGAAAGGGCCTGCCGCGCCCGCCCTGCCGCAGATAGGTGCGCGGTGCCACCCCGAGCATGCGCCGGAACATCGTCGTGAAGGCCGGGGCGCTTTCGTAGCCGAGATCGAACGCCACCTGCGTCACGCTCCTGCCCCTCGCCAGCAGCGGGAGGGCGGCGAGCAGGGTCGCCTGGCGCCGCCACACCGAAAGGCTCACCCCGGTCTCGCGCTGGAAGGCGCGCGTGAAGCTGCGCCGGCTCATGCCGGCCCCGGCGGCCCAGCGGTCGATGGTCGCCCCGGCCGACGGCGCGGCGACGAACTCGCGGCAAAGCCTCACGAGGCGCGGATCGGCCGGAAACGGCAGCGCGAACGGCCGTTCCTCCAGCCGCGGGATTTCGAGCAGGATCAGCCGCATGATCGCCGCCGCCCGCTCCCCCGCCTCGTCGCCGCCGGCCTGCACGGCCTCCACGATCAGGCTGCGCATCAGCTCGCTCACCGCCAGCACCTGAAGGCTGTCGGACAGGCCCTGTCCCACGCCGGCGAGCACATAGGCGGAGCGCATGCGCACCACGCCGATCATCTCGACGGCATGCTCCACCCCGGCCGGGATCCACATCGCGTGGCCCGGCGGAACCATCCAGCGCCCCTGCCCGGTCGCGATCATCACGCTGCCCCGGAAGGGGTAGAGAAGCTGCGCCCGGCTGTGGCTGTGCGCGCCGATGTGATGGCCGTCGGGATAGTCGGTGGAAAGGGCGATCACGTCGCCGGGCGCCGTCTCGATCCAGTTCAGGCGGCTGCGCAAATCCGCCTCGTCGCTTCGGGACGGGCGCTCGCCCGTCGAGGATTTGCCCATCGGTTGTCGAACCTTGGCCCACTTGCGAAGGAAATCGACCAAACCACAAAGGACGACAGCTTTCAACCGGCATAAGCATCGGGCGATACAATCGAGGACGTCACCTTGACCGACATGACCGCGGGCGCGGCGCGCCCGGCCGCCCAGAGCCCCGCCGCCCAGAACACGGTGTTTCCCGTCATCCTGGCGGTGAGCCTGTGCCACATGCTCAACGACGTGATGCAGTCGCTGCTCTCGGCGATCTACCCGATGCTGAAGGAGGAGCACGCCCTCGATTTCTGGCAGGTCGGCCTTCTCACCTTCACCTTCCAGGTCACGGCCTCGCTGCTCCAGCCGGCCGTCGGCCTCTACACCGACAAGCGGCCGATGCCGCAGTCGCTGCCCATCGGCATGGGCTCGACCATGATCGGCCTGTTCCTGCTCGCCTACGCGCACAGCTACCCGCTGCTGCTGGCCGGTGCCGCGCTGATCGGCATCGGCTCGGCGGTGTTCCATCCCGAGGCCTCGCGCGTGGCGCGGCTGGCGTCCGGCGGCCGCTACGGCCTTGCGCAGTCGCTGTTCCAGGTCGGCGGCAATTTCGGCACCGCCATCGGCCCGCTGCTGGCGGCCTTCATCGTCGTGCCGCGCGGCCAGTCGAGCGTGGCCTGGTTCGCCGTGCTGGCGCTGACCGGCATGCTGATCCTCAACCGGGTCGGCAACTGGTATGCCCGCTACCGCGCCGCCAATGCCGGGCGCGCGGCCGCAAGCGCCACGCCCCCCCTGCCGAGGAAGCGCATCGTCACCGCGCTGGTGGTGCTGGCGCTGCTGGTGTTCTCCAAGAACATCTACACCGCCAGCATCTCCAGCTACTACACCTTCTTCCTGATCGAGAAGTTCGGCGTCACCGTCCAGCAGTCGCAGCTGATGCTGTTCCTGTTCCTCGGCGCCATGGCGCTGGGCACTGTGCTCGGTGGCCCCATCGGCGACCGCTTCGGCTCGCGCACCGTGATCTGGTTCTCCATCCTCGGCGTGCTGCCCTTCACGCTGGCGCTGCCCTATGCCGACCTGTTCTGGAGCGGCGTGCTGTCCTTCGTCATCGGCGTGGTGCTGGCCTCGGCCTTCCCCGCCATCATCGTCTTCGCGCAGGAGCTGGTGCCCGGCCGCGTCGGCATGATCGCAGGCATCTTCTTCGGCTTCGCCTTCGGCATGGGCGGCATCGCCGCGGCGGTGCTGGGCGTGCTGGCCGACATCAACGGCATCGAATGGGTCTACGGCGTCTGCTCGTTCCTGCCGGCGCTCGGCCTGCTCACCATCCTCCTGCCGAGCCGCAGGGAGCTTCGGCAGGCGCTGTAGCCGCGCGGTTGCGCGATGCGGCCGCTTCGGCTATAGAGCCGCCACCCGCGTAGACACCCTTGGAGGCAACGTGGCGGGAAGCGGCCACAATGGCCGCTTTCGACGTTTGCGGACCCGGTCTGCGAACGCTCCAGCAACGCAACGAAAGGAAATGCCATGAGCCAGACCTACGAGCTCAAGGCCGAGGCGCGCGAACGGGTCGGTAAGGGGTCCGCCCGCGAACTGCGCCGCAACGGCAAGGTGCCCGCCGTCATCTACGGCGACAAGCAGATCCCGCTCGCCATCGCGCTGAGCTACAAGGACGTCTATTACAAGATTCACGGCGGCGGCTTCCTCACCACCGTGGCCACGATCGACGTCGACGGCAAGAAGATCCGCGTGCTGCCCAAGGAATACCAGCTCGACCCGGTCCGCGACTTCCCGGTCCATGTCGACTTCCTGCGCGTCGGCGCCAATACGCTGGTGACGGTGCAGATCCCGGTCCGCTTCATCAACGAGGAGAAGTCGCCCGGCATCAAGCGCGGCGGCGTGCTCAACGTCGTGCGCCACGAGATCGAGGCCAGCGTGCCGGCCAACGCGATCCCCGACTTCATCGAGGTCGATCTCGCCGGCACCGATCTCGGCCATTCGATCCACATCTCGGCCGTCACCCTGCCGAAGGACGTGAAGCCGACCATCACCGACCGCGACTTCACCATCGCCACCATCGCCGCGCCCGCGGGCCTCAAGAGCGAGGAGAGCGAGGCGGCGGCGACGGAAGGCGAGGAATAGTCTCGCCCGCCGGGAGCCGTCCGCCATGCTGCTGATCGCAGGACTCGGCAATCCCGGCCCGAAGCACGAGAACAACCGGCACAATGTCGGCTTCATGGCGGCGGACGCGATTGCCCGCCGCCATTCCTTTTCGCCCTGGTCGAGGAAGTTCCAGGGTCTGGTCGCCGAAGGCCGCATCGGCGGCGAGAAGGTGCTGCTGATCAAGCCGCAGACCTTCATGAACCTGTCCGGCCAATCGGTCGGCGAGGCGATGCGCTTCCACAAGCTCGGCCCCTCCGACCTGATCGTGCTCTACGACGAGCTCGACCTCGCGCCCGCCAGGGTGCGGATCAAGACCGGCGGCGGCGCCGGCGGCCACAACGGCATCCGCTCCATCGACGCCCATTGCGGCAAGGACTACCGGCGCGTGCGCATCGGCATCGGCCATCCCGGCATCAAGGAGATGGTGTCGCCCCATGTGCTGGGCGATTTCGCCAAGGCCGACCGGGAATGGCTCGAGCCGCTGCTCGACGCCATCGCCGACCATGCCGGGATGCTGGTTTGCGGCGACGACAACGGCTTCATGAACAAGGTGAGCCTCGCCCTGCGCGGCCCCGACGGGCCGAAGGCCGCAAAGCCGGCGCCGAAGGGCCAGAGCCACATCCGCCAGGCCCGGCCGAAGGGGCCGGCGGCGCAGGTGCCGGAAACCGGCCCGATGGCCGCCATGCTGCGCAAGCTGTTCGGCGGCAGCGACTGAGCGCGCTGCGCCGCCGCGGCCACGGCAGGGGCTTGACGATGCCGGACCCTTTCGCCCATAGCCCTTGGCAATCTTTTCCTCCCGACAGGACCATCGCATCATGGGTTTCAAATGCGGCATCGTTGGGCTTCCCAACGTCGGCAAGTCCACGCTCTTCAACGCGCTGACCAGGACGGCCGCGGCGCAGGCCGCCAACTATCCCTTCTGCACCATCGAGCCGAACACCGGCGAGGTGGCCGTGCCGGACGCGCGCATGGACAGGATCGCCGCCATCGCCGGCTCGAAGGAGATCATCCCCACCCGCATCTCCTTCGTCGACATCGCCGGGCTGGTGCGCGGCGCCTCGAAGGGCGAAGGGCTCGGCAACCAGTTCCTCGCCAACATCCGCGAGGTGGACGCCATCGTCCACGTGCTGCGCTGCTTCGAGAATGACGACATCACCCATGTCGAGGGCCGCATCGACCCCGTCGCCGACGCCGAGACCGTCGAGACCGAGCTGATGCTGTCCGACCTCGAAAGCCTCGAGCGCCGCATCGTCCAGACGCGCAAGCGCGCGACCGGCAAGGACAAGGAATCGATGACCGTGCTGCCGGTGATGGAGCAGGCGCTCAAGCTGCTCCAGGACGGCAAGCCGGTGCGCATGATGCTTTCCGGCATCGCCGCCGAGGACCTGAAGATCCTGAACGGGCTCAACCTGCTCACCTCCAAGCCGGTGCTCTATGTCTGCAACGTGGCCGAGGAGGACGCGGCCGAGGGCAACGAGCATACGAGGGCCGTCGAGGCCATGGCGGCCGGGCAAGGGGCCGGCGTCGTCGTCATCTCGGCCGCGATCGAGGCCGAGGTCGCCCAGCTTCCCGACGACGAGGCGAAGGAGTATCTCGACGCCATGGGCCTTTCCGAGCCCGGCCTCGACCGGCTGATCCGCGCCGGCTACGCGCTGCTCAACCTCATCACCTACTTCACCGCCGGGCCGAAGGAAACGCGCGCCTGGACCGTGGAGAAGGGCACCAGGGCGCCGCAGGCCGCAGGCGTCATCCACAGCGATTTCGAGCGCGGCTTCATCCGCGCCCAGACCATCGCCTATGACGACTACGTCACGCTCGGCGGCGAGACCGCCGCCAAGGAAGCCGGCAAGGCCCGCGACGAGGGCAAGGAATATGTGGTGCAGGACGGCGACGTGCTGCTGTTCCGCTTCAACACGTGACCGACCCGGCGGCTGGCCCGGTCCGACGAGCTCGAAGGTCGTTGCGCCGGCCGGCGGCAGCCGCCACAATGGTTGTTCAGGATTGAACAGGATTCCGGCATGACCGCAAAGAAATGGGCCTTCGAGGACTTCGCGGAGGGGATGACCATCGACCTCGGCGAGAAGCATGTGACGGCGCAGGAGATCGTCGAGTTCGCCAGCGAGTTCGACGCCCAGCCGATGCACATCGACGAGGAAGCCGGCAAGGCAAGCCTCCTGGGCGGGCTCGCCGCTTCCGGCTGGCACATCTGCTCGATGCTCATGCGCATGATGTGCGACTCCTTCCTGCTCGATTCGACGTCGCAGGGCTCGCCGGGCATCGATGTCGTGCGCTGGAAACGGCCGGTGCTGGCCGGCGACACGCTCAAGGGCGCATGCACGGTGCTGTCCTGCCGCGCGTCGAGCTCGCGCCCGGGCCTCGGTTTCGTCACCGTGCGCTACCAGCTCGCCAACCAGCGCGGCGAGACGGTCATGGAGATGCAGAACTCCGGCATGTTCCTTTCGCGCGAGGCCGCGGCATGACGACGCTCGACGACTATTTCAGCATCGGCGAGACGATCGTCCTCGGCAGCCACACTTTCGGCGCCGAGGAGATCAAGGCCTTCGCGCGCAAGTTCGACCCGCAGCGCTTCCATGTCGACGAAGCGGAAGCGCAGAAGTCGCTGTTCGGCCGGCTGTGCGCCTCGGGCTGGCACACCACCTCGATATGGATGAAATACAACCTGCTGCACCGCGAGGAAGTGGCCGGCAAGCCATGGGACGGTCCGGGGCCGCGACCGCAATTCGGCCCCTCCCCCGGTTTCGAGAAGCTCAGATGGCTGAAGCCGGTCTATGCCGGCGAGACCGTCACCTTCACCCGCCGCGCGCTTGCCCACCGCGCGCTCGCCTCGCGGCCGGGCTGGCGCCTGCTGACCATGATGTGCGAAGCCTTCGATTCCACCGGCGACAAGGTGCTGGAATTCGAGAGCGCCGTGCTGGTGAAGACGCAGTAGGCCGGAGCATCTTGCAGTCACGTGGACTCACTTGACGTCGCATGAATGCGGCTGAAACAAACAGATGGAGCGGCAGCCCGGGCCTGTCCGGGCGTCCGCCGCTCTATAGCATCGGATCGGAAAGTGTATGCGCTTTTCGGATAAATCCGATGAAGAAACAAAAGGATAGAGCAGGATTACGCAACCGTCCGGATGCGCGTTGCCCTATCCGCCCTGCCCGCGCCAGCGGCGCGGGCGCCATTCGCCCGCGATGACGCCGGCGACGATCAGCACGCCGCCGAGCAGGGCGAGCGGCGGAAGCCGGTCGCCGGCGATGCGGCCGAAGATGCCGCCCCAGACCGGCTCTCCGGCATAGATCAGGGTCGCCCTCGTCGGCGAGACCACCTTCTGCGCCCAGTTCATGGTGAGCTGGATCAGCGCGCTCGCCACGCCGAGCCCGACCGCGCAGACCAGCCACACCCAGTGAAAGTCCGGCGCCGCCTCCCCCGCCAGAGGCATCGCCATCAGCGACATCGCCCCGCCTGCCGTCAGCTGCACGGCGGTGATGCGGCGGCTGTCGACCTCGAGCGCGAAGCGGCCGATCAGGATGATCTCGGCGGCGATGGCCAGCGCGCCGAGCAGGGTGGCGATCTCGCCGGCCGACAGGGTGAGACGTCCCGCCTCCGGCCCCGAAAGCAGCACCAGCCCGGCGAAGGCGAGGCCGATGCCGACCCAGCTCGTCAGCCGCGGCGGACGGCGCAGCACCAGCCATTGCAGCAGCGGCACCAGCGGCACGTAGAGCGCGGTGATGAAGGCCGACTGGCTGCTGGTGATGGTCTTGAGGCCGTGGCTCTGAAGCGCGTAGCCGAGAAAGAGCGCCACGCCGATGGCGACGCCGGCGGAAAGCTCGCGCCGCGTCAGCCCCGTCATCGCCTTGCGGAAGACAAGCATGGTCATGCCGCCCGCGACCAGGAAGCGGATGCCGACGAAGAACAGCGCGCCGCTGTGCTGCATCGCCCATTGCACGACCAGGAAGGTGGCGCCCCACACCATGGTGACGGCGATCAGCGCCAGCTCGTGGCGGGAGAAGGAGAGCGGGAAGGACGTCATCCGCGACGGACCGGCTGCACGAGGAACGGAAAGGATCGAGAACCGGCGGCCGCGCATCCCACGGGCCGGCGGGTGGCTGGAGCATTTTGCAGTCAAGTGGACTCACTTGACGTCGCATAAATGCGGCTGAAACAAACAGATGGAGCGGCAGCCCGGGCCTGTCCGGGCGTCCGCCGCCCTATCTCCCGGCGACCAGCGCGGCGACGCGGCGGTCGGCCTCGCTGCCGCTGGCGCCGAGCCCCACCGCCACGCCCTCGCGGTCGGCCTGCGGCCGGTTCTGGCTCATCTTGCGCTTGCCCTCGATGCGGGCGATCGGCATGCGCACGCCGACGATGCCGCGAAGCTGGGCGTCGATGAAATCCTTCGGCGCGTCCGTCACCGCCCACGGATCGGCGCGCGGCCGCTCGTAAAGCTCGGTCAGCCGGGTGACGGCGTCGCGCAGCCGCTCCCTGTCCTCGAAGAACTCGACCGGGCCACAGGCGTGGACGGCGACATAGTTCCATGTCGGCACGACCTTGCCGTGCTCGCGCTTCGACGGATACCACGAGGGCGTGACATAGGCGTCGGGGCCGGCGAACACCGCCAGCGCCTCGCAGGCCGGCTCCAGCGTCCATTGCGGGTTGGCCCGCGCCAGATGCCCGTAGAGCGTGCCGAGCGCGCCCTCCGTCTCGTCGAGGAACAGCGGCAGCGGCGTCGCGACCAGACCGTCGGCGGTCGCCGTCACCAGCGTCGCAAGCCGCGCCTCGCGCATGATGGCGCGAAGCGCGGCGGGGTCGTCCTCACGGAATGCGGGCGGCGTGTACATGGCGCGAACCTACCATCGCGACGCTGCGGCGCCAGGGAAAACGCATGTGCCAGCGGGCCGGCGGGCGCTCAATGCCCCTCGAAGGAGACGAGCGTGCGCACCGGAACGTCGAGCGCCTCGAGCTTGCGCCGGCCGCCGAGGTCGGGTAGGTCGATGACGAAGCAGGCCGCGACGATCTCGCCGCCCATCTGGCGGATGAGCCTGACCGCGCCCTCGGCGGTGCCGCCGGTGGCGATCAGGTCGTCGACGAGGATGACCTTCTCGCCCGGCAGCACGCCGTCGCGGTGCATCTCCATCTCGTCCAGCCCGTATTCGAGGCTGTAGGCGACGCGCACCGTCTCGTGCGGCAGCTTGCCCTTCTTGCGGATCGGCACGAAGCCGGCCGAGAGCTGGTGCGCCACCGCGCCGCCGAGAATGAAGCCGCGCGCCTCGATGCCGGCGATCTTGTCGATCTTGGAGCCGGCCCACGGATGCACCAGCTCGTCGACGGCGCGGCGGAAGGCGCGCGCATTGCCGAGCAGCGTGGTGATGTCACGGAACAGGATGCCGGGCTTGGGATAGTCCGGGATCGTGCGGATGGCGGAACGCAGCGTCTCTTCGAGCGACGGTGTCATGACGTTTCCCGGTTGTCCTGCCTCTTTCCTGACGGAAGCGCGGCCGAAAGAAAAGGGGCGGCCGCAGCCGCCCCGTCCGTCTTTCGGGTGCCGCCCGGCTCAGTGGTCGATCTTCGACCAGACCTTGCGCTTGGTGAGATACACCAGCGCGCCGAACAGCGCCAGGAACACCATGACGTTGAAGCCGGTGCGCTTGCGCGCCTCCAGATGCGGCTCGGCCGCCCACATCAGGAAGGCCGTGACGTCGCGGGCGTACTGGTCGACCGTCGTCGGCGAGCCGTCGTCGTAGCTGACCTGGTCGTCGAAGATCGGCTGCGGCATCGCCAGCACCGCGCCCGCGATGAAATGCGGGTTGTAGTAGGTGCCGGGCTGGACGTCGACGTTCTCGGGCACGTCCTCCTCGTAGCCGGTCAGCAGGCCGTAGATGTAGTCCGGCCCGCTCTCCGTGTACTGGGTGAAGATGTCGAACACGAAGGTCGGGAAGCCGCGCTCGACGGCCCGCGCCTTGGCGATAAGCGAGAAGTCCGGCGGCACGGCGCCGTTGTTGGAGGCGGCTGCCGTCTCCGGGTTCGGATAGGGCGACGGGAAATAGTCCGACGGGATGCCGGGGCGCGTGAACATGTCGCCATTGGCGTCCGGGCCGTCCTCGACCTCGTACTCGGCCGCGAGCGCGCGCACCTGCTCGTCGGAGTAGCCGAGCGCCTCCAGGTTGCGGAAGGGGACGAGGCTGAGCGAGTGGCAGGCCGCGCAGGCCTCGCGGTAGACCTTCAGGCCGCGCTGGAGCTGGGCCTTGTCGTAGGTGCCGAACGGCCCCGAGAACGACCATTCCTGCGGCACCGGCTTCTTGAGCGGATAGTGCGGCGTCTCGCCTTCCTCGGCCGCCTGCGCCCCGGAGGCGACGCACATGCCGATGCCGAGCGCGGCCAGTCCCTTGAGAATTGTCTTCATGGTCAAGTCCTTGTCTCTGCCAGGGACGGCTCAGTTCGTCGATTGCGGCGCGGCCGCGGTCTTGTTCTTCTCCAGCACCGCCTCGGTGATCGAGTTGGGCAGCCGGCGCGGGGTCTCGATCAGGCCGAGCAGCGGCATGATGACGAGGAAGAACGCGAAGTAGTAGAGCGTGGCGATCTGCGCCATCACCACATAGGTGCCTTCCGCGGGGCGCGAGCCGAGCCAGCCGAGGAAGATGCTGTCGAGCGCGAAGAGCCAGAAGAACAGCTTGTACCAGGGCCGGTAGACGGCCGAGCGCACCTTCGACGTGTCGAGCCACGGCACGAAGAACAGCACCGCGATCGCGCCGAACATGGCCAGCACGCCGCCGAGCTTGGAGTCGATCGGGCCGATGTTGAAGGTGATGGCGCGCAGGATGGCGTAGAACGGCAGGAAGTACCATTCGGGCACGATGTGCGCCGGCGTCTTCAGCGGGTCGGCCGGGATGTAGTTGTCCGGGTGGCCGAGATAGTTCGGCATGTAGAAGATGAAGTAGGCGAACACCGCCACGAACACGACCATGGCGAAACCGTCCTTGATGGTCGCGTAGGGCGTGAAGGGCACGGTGTCGGTCTTGTGCTTGACCTCGATGCCGGTCGGGTTGGTCTGGCCCGTGATGTGGAAGGCCCACACGTGCAGGATGACCACGCCCGCGATCATGAAGGGCAGCAGGTAGTGCAGCGAGAAGAAGCGGTTGAGCGTCGGGTTGTCGACCGCGAAGCCGCCGAGCAGGAGCTGCTGGATCCACTCGCCGACCAGCGGGATGGCGGTGAAGAAGCCGGTGATGACGGTCGCGCCCCAGAAGCTCATCTGGCCCCACGGCAGCACGTAGCCCATGAAGGCGGTGGCCATCATCAGCAGATAGAGGATGACGCCGAGGATCCACACGATCTCGCGCGGGGCCTTGTAGGAGCCGTAGTAGAGGCCGCGGAAGATGTGGACGTAGACCGCGATGAAGAAGAAGGACGCGCCGTTGGCGTGCATGTAGCGCAGCAGCCAGCCGGAATTGACGTCGCGCATGATCTTCTCGACCGAGCCGAAGGCGAGTTCGGTGGAGGCCGCGTAGTGCATGGCCAGCACGATGCCGGTGAGAAGCTGAACCACCAGCATCAGCGACAGGATGCCGCCGAAGGTGTAGGCGTAGTTCAGGTTGCGCGGAACCGGGTAGGCGATGAAGGAATCGTAGACGAGACGCGGCAACGGCAGGCGCGCGTCCATCCAGCGGCCGAGGCCGGTCTTGGGCGTGTAGGTCGAGTGTCCACCGCTCATGGTCTGTTGCCCTCTGCTTGCCTCAGCCGATCCGGATGACCGAATCGGAGATGAATTCGTAGTTGGGGATGTGCAGGTTCTCCGGCGCCGGGCCGACGCGGATGCGGCCTGCCGTGTCGTAGTGCGAGCCGTGGCACGGGCAGAACCAGCCGCCAAAATCGCCGGCCTGGCCGAGCGGCACGCAGCCCAGATGCGTGCACGAGCCGATCATGACGATCCAGTTCTCCTTGCCCTCGCCGGCCGAGCGCGACACGTCGTCGGCGGGCGCGTCCGCCCCGATGTTGCTGTTGCGCGCGTTCTGGTCCTTGAGGTCGGCGAGGGGCACGGCCTTGGCGGCCTCCACTTCCTCGTCGGTGCGGTTGCGGATGAAGATCGGCTTGCCGCGCCACTTGGCCGTCACCGACATGCCCGGCTCGATCGCCGACACGTCGACGTCGATGGTGGCCAGCGCCAGCGTCGAGGCGTCGGGCCGCATCTGGTCGATGAACGGCCATACGGCGGCGCCCGCGCCGACGGCTCCGGCTACGCCGGTGGCGATGTAAAGAAAATCGCGACGGTTATGTTCGGTGGCTTCGTTCGCGCTCACGGGGACCGGGTCCTTTCGCCTTATTCTCACCGGCAGGAACCCGCATTACCGTCGACCGATTCGCTCTCACCCTTCCTTGCAGATGCGCTGGCGGCTGGCGACGGCTGGCGGATTCCCCCTGCATTTGGCGAAGGTTTCTATGCCCGAGGCGCGCGCTTGTCCAGTATTACAAACCCGCAACGGCACATTGTCGCGGATTTCCCCGCAAGGCTCAGGAAGCGCCCAGCCTGACCAGCACTTCGGCCGGGATCGCATAGTCGCGAATCGCATCGTGGTGGCGCCGCAGACCGCACAGCTCGCGCTGGATGAAATAGGCGTAGACGGCATCGGCCGCCGCCTTGAGCAGCAGCGGACGCTCCCGCGAATCCGCTCCCGCCGCGCGCATGCGCGCCAGCGCCTTCTCCACCCTGGCGCCCGCCCGGCCGAGCGAGGCCGCCTTCTCGGCCGCGATCTCGTGGTCGAGCGGGGTGAACGCGCCGTTCGCCGCGCCGGCCCCCGACAGGGCGGAAGCAGCGTATCGCGAGGGCGGCCGCAGGCTCACGATCCCGCTCCCCGGCCCTACTCGGCCGCCAGGCTGGACGCGAGGAAGCCGCCCGACTGGCGCTTCCACAACTGCGCATAGAGGCCGTCGCGGGCGACGAGCGCGTCATGCGTGCCCTCCTCCACGATCCGGCCCTCGTTGAGGACGACGAGGCGGTCGAGCGCGGCGATGGTGGAAAGCCGGTGCGCCACCGCGATCACGGTCTTGCCCTCCATCAGCCGGTAGAGGTTGTCCTGGATCGCCGCCTCGATCTCCGAATCGAGCGCCGACGTCGCCTCGTCGAGAATCAGGATCGGCGCGTCCTTCAGCATCATGCGGGCGATGGCGATGCGCTGGCGCTGGCCGCCCGACAGCTTGACGCCGCGCTCGCCGACATGGGCGTCGTAGCCGCGCCTTCCCCTGGGGTCGGAAACGCCGAGGATGAAGTCGTGGGCGGCCGCCCGCTTCGCGGCCTCCACGATCTCCGCCTCGCTGGCGCCCGGCCGGCCGTAGGCGATGTTGTCGCGGATCGAGCGGTGCATCAGCAGCGGCTCCTGCGCCACCACGCCGAACTGGGCCCGCAGCGACGCCTGCGTGACGTCGCGGATGTCGGTGCCGTCGATCAGGATGCGCCCGCTCTCGACGTCGAACAGCCTGAGCGCCAGGTTGACCAGCGTGGTCTTGCCCGCGCCCGAGGGGCCGACCAGCGCCACCCGCTCGCCCGGCCTTATGTGCAGGTCGAGCCCCTGCACCACGCCCGCGCCCTTGCCGTAGGTGAAGGTCACGCCCTCGAACCTGAGGTCGCCGGAGACGCGCGGCAGGACGGCCGCGTCGGCCGCGTCGCGCAGCTCGGGCTTCACCGAGATGGTGCCGGTGGCGTCCTGCACCGTGGCGAAGGAGCGGATCAGGCCGTTGATGTTGAACATCATGTAGCCCGACATCTGGTTGAGCCGGAAGACGAGGCCCATGGCGGCTGCGATCTCGCCGGTCGAGGCCGCGCCCGCCATCCAGCCGCGGACGGCCAGCACGAACACCGCCGCCATCATGAAGCCGTTGACGATGGCCACCGCCGAGCGCACGCGGGTGATGGCGCGCGACAGCGTCTTGACCGCATCGAGGAAGCGCTCCATCGCCTCGCGCACATAGTCGTTCTCGCGCCGGCCGCTGTCGAACAGCTTCACCGCCATGATGTTGGTGAAGGCGTCGACCAGCCTGCCGTTCATGATCGAGCGCTCGTCGGCGCTCCTGCGGCCGGCGGCGCGCAGCGGCGGCAGCAGCCGCCACGCGACATAGACGTAGACGAGCAGCCACACGAGCAGGACGAGGCCCATCGCCGGGTCGAGCATCGACAGGATGGTGCCGGCGAGCACGAGGAAGGCGAGGAAGCTCCACATCGTCTGCAACGACGAGACGATGAAGTCGCCGGTCGCCTCGCCGCCTTGCAGGATCTTGGTGGCGATGCGGCCGGCGAAGTCGTTCTGGTAGAAGGCGTAGGGCTGCTCGATGACGCGGCGGAACGACTGCCAGCGCACGAGCTGGTAGAAGGACGGCACGATCACCTGCTGCTCGACGACGGCGTTGGCGATCATCACCGCGGCGCGGATGACGAGCACCAGCGCCAGGAACGCGGCGATCTCGACCCAGTGGTCGGCGAGCAGCCGCGTCGGCGACGACGATTCGAGAAGGTCGATCAGCCAGCCGAGCGACCAGTAGAGCGCGGCATCGACCGCACCCGACAGGCCGCCGGCGACGAGCAGGAGCAGGAACGGCCCCTTCGCCTGCCGGGCGAAGAACAGGATGAAGGCCCACGCATCGCGCGGCAGGACCTCCCTGCCCGTGTCGGCGAAGGGCTCGATCACCTCCTCGGCCCTGCGCCAGATGCGCTCGGCGAAGCCGTCGTCCCCCCGCTCCTCGATCCGGCGTTCCTCGATCCCGCTCATTCGGCCGCGATTTCCTTTTCCTGCGCGCCCGCCTCGTCCTCGACGAGGAAGCCGCCCGACTGCCTCTGCCATAGCTGGGCATAGAGCCCGCCCCTGGCAATCAATTCGTCGTGGGTTCCCTCCTCGATGACGCGCCCCTTGTCCATGACGACGAGGCGGTCCATCGCCGCGATGGTGGAAAGCCGGTGGGCGATGGCGATCACTGTCTTGCCCTCCATCAGCCGGTAGAGGTTCTCCTGGATCGCCGCCTCGACCTCGGAGTCGAGCGCCGACGTCGCCTCGTCGAGGATCAGGATCGGCGCGTCCTTGAGCATGACGCGGGCGATGGCGACGCGCTGGCGCTGGCCGCCCGACAGCTTGACGCCGCGCTCGCCGACATGGGCGTCGAGCCCCTTGCGGCCCTTGGCGTCGGACAGCCCCGAGATGAAGTCGAGCGCCTCGGCGCGGCGCGCGGCCTCCAGGATCATCTCCTCGGTCGCGTCGGGGCGGCCGTAGGCGATGTTGTCGCGCACGGAGCGGTGCAGCAGCGAGGTGTCCTGCGTGACGACGCCGATGCGGGCGCGAAGGCTGTCCTGCGTCACCGCCGCGATGTCCTGCCCGTCGATCAGCACCCTGCCCGCCTCCAGGTCGTAGAAGCGCAGAAGGATGTTGACCAGCGTCGACTTGCCCGCGCCCGAACGGCCGACCACGCCGACCTTCTCGCCGGGGCGCACCGTCAGCGACAGGTCCTCGATCACGCTCTTCTTCTTGCCGTAGTGGAAGCGCACGCGCTCGAACGCGATCTCGCCCTTCGCGACGACGATCTCGCTTGCGCCCGGCCGGTCCTCGACCAGCCGCGGCAGCGAGATCGAGCGGATGCCGTCCTGCACCGTGCCGATGTTCTCGAACAGCGCCGAGACCTCCCACATGATCCACTGCGACATGCCCCACAGCCTCAGCACGAGGCCGAGCGCCACCGCGACCGCGCCGATGGACACGGTCTCGTTCAGCCACAGCCAGATCGACAGCGCCCCCACGGCCGCGAGCAGCAGCGAATTGAGGAAGTAGAGGATGCCGTAGAGGCCGGTCACCAGCCGCATGGTGCGGTAGACCGTCTCCAGGAAGCCGTCCATGCCCTCGCGCGCGAAGGCCGCCTCGCGCTGGGCGTGGCTGAACAGCTTCACCGTCTGGATGTTGGTGTAGCTGTCGACCACGCGGCCGGTCATGACCGAGCGCGCGTCGGCCTGCTCCTCCGACACCTTGCCGAGCCGCGGGATGTAGTGGCGCAGCAGCCCGAGATAGCAGGCGAGCCAGACGCCGAGCGGCGCGGCCAGCCGCCAGTCGGCCGAGCCGACGATCCACAGGACGCCGATGAAGTAGACGATGACGTAGTTGAGCACGTCGATCAGCTTGATGACGCATTCGCGCACGGCGAGCGCCGTCTGCATCAGCTTGGTGGCGATGCGGCCGGCGAACTCGTCCTGATAGAACGTCATCGACTGCCTGAGCAGGTAGCGGTGGACCTGCCAGCGGATGCGCATCGGGTAGTTGCCCATCAGCGTCTGGTGGTTGAGCAGCGAATTGAACAGCACGATGCCGGGCAGGAACGCCAGCACGACGAAGGCCATGCCGGCGAGCTTCCAGCCCTCGGCCCTCAGGAAGGTCTCGCGCGACTGCGCCGACAGCCAGTCGACGATGTTGCCGAGGAAGCCGAACATCCACACCTCGGTGAGCGCGATGAGCGAGGTCAGGATCGCCGACACCACGATCAGCGGCCACGAGCCGCGCGTGTAGTGCAGGCAGAAGGCGACGAGCGTCCTCGGCGGCTCCACCGGCTCTTCCGGCGGAAACGGGTTGAGGAGGGATTCGAACCAGCGGTACATGAAAACGGTCTTCTCTGTTCCGTGTCACTTGTGCCCGCGGCGCGGGCCGACGATGGCGTTTGGCGGCGCCGCCTTTCCCGGCGCGCCGGGGCCGCGCATTGCCGCCCCGGACGCTTCCTTGCAAGGCTTCGGCGGCGGGGGAACGGCCCGCTTCGGCACGCCGCCGGCAAGCGCGCGGCGGAAGGCCGGCGGCAGGGCGCTTTCGGACGGCTGCGGCGGCACGGCGGCAAGGCCGTGCGGCGACGTGGCGGAAAGGTCAGCTTCGCGACGGGCGACTTCGGGGCGGGCGAAAAGGCCCTTGGTGTCGGGGGCGGCAGTCATGGCGCGATTCCTTGAGCGGTCGGAAGGGAGCTTCCGGCGGAATCGGGACCGAGATTGCGTCTGTCAGGAAGAAGGTCGAACCGAAACCGCCGTCAGGCGAAGCGCCTGTCGCGCAGGCGCGTGATGGCAAAGCCGAGCCGGTGATCCATCGACGCCTCCTGAGGTTCGGTTGACAAGACGCCTTCCTTAGACCGGAGCGCGGCAAAACGCCATGCCCCGGCGATCACGAATTGTGGATCGCCGTTTCCTGTTGCCGGGGGGCAATAGCCTCTCGCACCAACGCTCCGGGGCGCGCGCCCGGCCGGTGCGCCGGTCAGTCGGCCGAGGACAGCCGGCGCATGGTGAACTCGATCACGTCGCCGGGACGCTCGCGCCAGCTTTCGATCTCGGTCCAGTAGGCCTGCTTCGGCCAGCGGTCGAACCACTCGCGCGCCTTGGCCCGCGCGGCATGGCGGGGCAGCGTGAAGGTCTCGCGCACGAATCCGTCGCGCCCCTTGCGGCCGGCATCGGCGCGCGCCCGCTCCAGGGTGCGCTTCAGGCTGTCGAACGGTGGCCTTGCGGGAACGCGCACGCAAACTCCCCGGGAATGCCCTGACCCTTCCGCGTGACAGACTAGGGCCTTTCGTCCCGATACGAAAGGCTCTAGGGAACGGCGACGAGGTTTGCGAGTCGTTTCGCCGCGCGCCGGCACCCCGGCGCGGCGGCCCGTTGGAGAGTGCGGATGGAGCGCCCAGACATACCGGCCGGCCTGCCGGACGGGATCGAGGACAAGAAGGCGGCGGCGAAGGCCTGGTTCGAGGAGCTGCGCGACAGGATCTGCGACGCCTTCGAGAAGATCGAGGACGATCTCGCCGGCCCGCAGTCGAGCTGGTCGCCCGGCCGCTTCGAGCGCACGCCCTGGCAGCGCGACGGCGGAGAAGGCGGCGGCGGCGTGATGTCGATGATGAGCGGCCGCGTGTTCGAGAAGGTCGGCGTCCACGTCTCGACCGTCCACGGCGAGTTCTCGCCCGAGTTCAGGAGCCAGATACCGGGCGCGCAGGAGGACCCGCGCTTCTGGGCCTCCGGCATCTCGCTGATCGCCCATCCGCAGAACCCCAACGTGCCGGCCGTGCACATGAACACGCGCATGGTGGTGACGACGCGGCAATGGTTCGGCGGCGGCGCCGACCTGACGCCGGTGCTGGCGCGCCGGCGCACGCAGGAGGACCCCGACACGGTCGCCTTCCACAAGTCGATGAAATTCGTCTGCGACAAGCACGCCCCGGTCGCCGACTACGACCGGCTGAAGGCGTGGTGCGACGACTATTTTTTCCTGCCGCACAGGAACGAGCCGCGCGGCATCGGCGGCATCTTCTACGACTGGCTGAAGAGCCCGCGGGAGAAAGGCGGCTGGGAGGCCGATTTCCGCTTCACCCAGGATGTCGGCCGCACCTTCCTCATCGTCTACAACCATCTCGTGCGCAAGAACTTCAACGACAACTGGACCGAGGCCGACCGCGAGGAGCAGCTGATTCGCCGCGGCCGCTACGTCGAGTTCAACCTGCTCTACGACCGCGGCACCATCTTCGGCCTGAAGACCGGCGGCAACGTCGATTCGATCCTGTCCAGCCTGCCGCCGGAGGTGAAGTGGCCCTGACGGCCGCGCCGCGCGGAACGCGACATTCCCCGGCTGCCGGGATTTTGTGATCGGCCTTTTCGCAACCGAACGGGCGGTTTCGTGTTATGGTGTCGCCTCATAAGGACAAGAATGCGAAGGAGGATCACCATGAAGGAATTTCACTGCGGCTCGCTCGTCCCCGGCTGCCACTGGCACACGCGCCATCCCGAGGAGGCGGAAGTGATGCGCCGGGCCATCGAGCACATGCGCGAGACCCATGGCGAGACCATCATCCGCGAGACCATGGTCGAGGCGATCCGCTCGCGCATCGAGACCAGGCGCGACGCCGCCTGATCCCCCGGCGGGAAGGGCCGGTTCGCGGCCGGCCCGGCGTCAGGCATCCTTCATCAGTTCCGCGGCGCGCGAAAGAAGCGCGTCGCGGCCCTCGCGGAAGCCGCCCTCCACCCATTCGGCCTCCAGCGCCGCCAGTGTTTCGCCCATGCGCGGGCCCGAAGCCATGCCGAGCGCGGCAAGGTCGCCGCCCTTGAGCGGGAAGACCGGCTTCTCCCAGCCGTCGAGGAAGCGCAGCAGCCGCAAATAGCCGCCGGCCTCGGCCAGCGCGGCCGCGTCCTGCCCCGCCCGCGCGCGCGCCGCCGCCAGCCCCAGCCGCAGCCTGTCCTGCACCGCCTGCCTGTCGCCGCGATAGGCGATCCTGGCCAGCGCCGCCTCGCCGGTGGCGGGAGCGATGGCGTCGGTCATGGCCCAGGCGGAAAGGCGCGCGCCTTCCGCCCGCGACAGCCTGAGCCGCGCCGCCATCTTCGCCATCTTCGCCGGGTCGGGCGGAACGATGGCTTCCAGCCGCAACAGCGGATCGCACGGCCAGCCGAGGTCGCGGCTGGCGGCGATAAGGGCATGGACGGCGTCGATGCCCCATTTCCCGCTTTCCGGCAGCACGACCGTCAGCACGCCGGTCTGGCGCATCCACAAAAGCGCCCGCGACGGATCGGGCGCGGCAAGCAGCTTCTTCAGTTCCGCCCAAACGCGCTCGGCGGAAAGGCGGGTCATCCCTTCCTTCAGCCGCGCGCAGGCGCGCAGGCCCTCGGCATCAGGCCGGCCGTCGCCATACCAGGCGAAGAAGCGGAAGAAGCGCAGGATGCGCAGATAATCCTCGCGGATGCGCGCTTCGGCATCGCCGATGAAGCGCAGCGTGCGCGTCTGAAGGTCGGCGAGGCCGCCCACGAGGTCGACCACCTCGCCCGCGGCCGTGGCGTAGAGCGCGTTGATGGTGAAGTCGCGCCGCTCGGCGTCGGCCTTCCAGTCGGTGCCGAAGGCGACGGTGGCGTGGCGGCCGTCGGTCGCGACGTCGGCGCGCAGCGTCGTCACCTCATACGGCGTGCCGCCGGCGATGACCGTGACGGTGCCGTGCTCCTTGCCGGTGGGCACGGTGCGGAAGCCGGCGGCCCGCGCCCGGGCCTCGGTCTCGTCCGGCACGGTGGTGGTAGCGATGTCGATGTCCGCCACCTCCTCGCCCAGCAGCGCGTTGCGCACCGCGCCGCCGGCGATGCGCGCTTCCCCGCCGCCTTGCGACAGCGCGGCGAGCAGGCGCTGGAGGTCGGCGTCCTTCAGCCACTTGGCCCGGCCCGCGATCGTCGCCCCGCTCACGCATAGAGCCTTTCGTAAAGCGTGCGGATGATGCCGGCCGTCACCCCCCAGATGAAGCGGTCGCCGAACGGCATCGTGTAGTAGAAGCGCTCCTTCTCCTGCCAGACGCGGCTTTCGCGGTTGTGGTTGGCCGGGTCCATCAGGAAGGAAAGCGGCACCTCGAAGGCGTCGTCGACCTCGTCGGGATTGATGGTCAGCCGGAAATCGGGCCGTACCACCGACAGGATCGGCGCGATGCGGAAGCCGGAGCCGGTGACGTAGTCGGGCATGCGCCCCACCACCTCGACGAAGCGCGGCGAAAGCCCGATCTCCTCCTCGGTCTCGCGCAGCGCCGCATATTCGGGCGTCGGGTCGGTGGCGTCGAGCCGCCCGCCCGGAAAGGCGATCTGGCCGGAATGCGAGCGCAGCTTCTCCGTGCGCTTGGTCAGGATGACGCTCGCCTCCCGGCCGCGGTCCACGACCGGGATCAGCACCGCGGCGTCGCGCAGGCCGTCGCGCACGATCGCGTCGCGCAGGTCGGGGTTGAGCCGGTGGTCGCCATAGTCGGCGCCCGCGAACGGGCCCCGTTCATGGGCCGCGCGCTGGCGGAAGTCCTCGGCCGTGAAGGGGTGGATCGGCAGGGAAAGCATGGTCAGGCGCTCAGCTCCTCCAGCCGCTCGGCCGGCATGATCGGAAACGCGGCGCCGTTGGAGCGCACCGAGAACATGCGCCGGCCTTCGACCTCGACCTCCTCGCCGAGCGCGACGAGCTCGTAGGTGACGGCGCGGTTGACGAGGGCTTCCAGCCTGCCGCGCACCAGGAGATAGGGTTTCAGCCCGCCGGTCTCGCGCTCCTCGGCGAAGCGCAGCGGGTTTTGCGGGCCGGCCTCGACCACGTCGCCGACATTGGTGCGGAAGGTCAGCACCTGCTCGCCCCCGCGCATCGAGGCGTCGACCTCGACGGCGACGAAGGGCGCGTCCTCGACCCGGATGCCGACCTTCTCGACCGGGGTGACGAGATAGGTCTTTCCGTCCTCGTCCTTGCGCAGCACGCTCGAGAACAGCTGGACGAGCGCTGCCCGGCCGATCGGCGTGCCGAGATAGAACCAGGTGCCGTCGCGCCTGATCTCCATGTTGAGGTCGCCGCAGAAGGGCGGGTTCCACCGCTCCACCGGCGGCGGACCCTTTCCGGCGCGGGCCGCGCGCGACACCAGCGCCTGAAGCCCCGCCGCATCCGGGGTTCCGGCCATGCCCTGGCCGTCTGCGGCCCGTTTGCTTTTGTCCGTGCTTGTGCTCATCGTCACGAAATAGTCACTGTTGTTCGGCTTGTCAGCCTAGCAGCGTGTTTTAAGCTCGACACACGCGCACCGCCAAGAGCGATGCCCGAGTCGCAATGGACAAGTCTCACGACGGGAGCGGGACGGTATGAGCGCAATCATCAGGGAACCGGCCATGAGCGAGGCGCAGATGGTCGCCGAGGCCGAGAGCGCGCTCGCCGACATCGGCAGGGTGCGCGACGCGGTCGGCAAGGTCATCTTCGGCCAGGAAAGCGTGGTCGAGCGCACGCTGGTGGCGATCCTGTCGGGCGGCCATGCGCTGCTGGTCGGCGTGCCGGGCCTGGCCAAGACCAAGCTGGTCGAGACGCTGGGCACCGTGCTCGGCCTCGACGGACGGCGCATCCAGTTCACGCCCGACCTGATGCCGGCCGACATCATCGGCTCGGAGGTGATGGAGCAGGACGAATCGGGCCGGCGCTCCTTCCGCTTCATCCGCGGGCCCATCTTCGCCCAGCTCCTGATGGCGGACGAGATCAACCGCGCCAGCCCCCGCACACAGTCGGCGCTGCTGCAATCGATGCAGGAATACCACGTCACTGTCGCGGGCCACCGCCACGACCTGCCCTCGCCCTTCCATGTGCTGGCCACCCAGAACCCGCTGGAGCAGGAAGGCACCTATCCGCTGCCCGAGGCGCAGCTCGACCGCTTCCTGATGCAGGTCGACGTGCCCTATCCCGAGATGGAGGCCGAGCGGCGCATCCTGATCGAGACCACCGGCATCGAGGACGCGCGACCGCAGAACGTGCTTTCGGCCGAGCGGCTGAAGGAGATCCAGTTCCTGATCCGCCGCATGCCGGTGCCGGAAAGCGTGGTCGAGGCGATCCTGTCGCTGGTGCGCTCGGCCCGGCCCGGTCAGGGCGGCGCGGAGGCCGAACGCCACATCTCCTGGGGCCCCGGCCCGCGCGCCGGCCAGGCGCTGATGCTGTGCGCACGCGCGCGCGCGCTCTATGACGGGCGGCTCGCGCCGTCGGTCGACGACGTGCGGGCGCTGGCCGAGCCGGTGCTGCAACACCGCATGGCGCTGACCTTCGCGGCGCGCGCGGAGGGCGTCAGCGTCCGCGACATCATCGCCCAGCTCGTGAAAGCGGCGGGGTGATGGCGCGCCTCGGCGAGGCAACCGCTCCCGTTGCCCCGCGCAACGCCATCGCGCGGGCCCGCCTGCGTGCCTCGCTGGTGCCCGACCTTCTCGTGGAGGCGCGGCGCATCACCAACACCGTCATCGCCGGCTGGCACGGCCGGCGGCGGCGCGGCGTCGGCGAGAATTTCTGGCAGTTCCGCCCCTATGTCGAGGGCGAGACCATGGCCCGCATCGACTGGCGGCGCTCGGCCCGCGACGACCACATCTATGTCCGCGACCTCGAATGGGAGGCCGCCCACACGGTGTGGCTGTGGGCCGACCCCTCGCCGTCCATGCTCTACAAGTCGCAGCTCGGCAACGTCTCCAAGGAATCGCGGGCGCTGGTGCTGATCCTGGCGCTGGCCGAGCTTCTGTCGCGCTCGGGCGAGCGCATCGCCTGGCCGGGACTGACCGACCCGTTCAGCTCGCGCAACGGCGCCGAGCGGCTGGCCGCGCGCCTCCACCACGCCGAGCGCTTCACCGAGCGCCCGGGCCTCGCTCCGGTCTCGCGCTACAGCGATATCGTCGTCGCCAGCGACTTCCTCGATCCCGTCGAGGAGACCGTGGCCTGGCTCGATCCGCTCGCCGAGCGCGGCGTGCGCGCCCATCTGATCGAGGTGGCCGACCCGGCCGAGGAGACCTTCCCCTATTCGGGCCGCACCGAGTTCCTCGATCCCGAGACCGGCGTCAGGCTGACGGCCGGCCGCGCCGAGACGCTGTCGCAGGACTATCGCCGCCTCTATGCCGCCCGCCGCGACGAGCTTGCGACGTGGTGCGGCCGCCTCGGCTGGAGCTATACGGTCAGCCGCACCGACCGGCTCGCCTCCGAGACGCTGGTCAAGGTCCACATGGCCATGACCGTCAACGCCGCGCAGGGTGGCGGCAGATGAGCTTCCTTCCCCTTTCCTTCGGCTTTCCGGCGATCCTGCTCGGCCTCGCCGCGCTTCCGGTCATCTGGTGGCTCTTGCGGCTGACCCCGCCGAAGCCGCGCAGCGAGATCTTCCCGCCGCTGGCGATCCTCGCCCGCGTCATGCGCAAGGAGGAGACGCCGCGCCGCAGCCCGTGGTGGCTGACGCTGCTGCGGCTCGTCATGGCGGCGCTGGTCATCCTCGCGCTCGCCGAGCCGGTGCTGAACCCGCGCGAGGCGGCGCCCGCCCGCGGCGGCGCGCTGGCGCTGGTCATCGACAATGGCTGGGCGTCCGCGCCCGACTGGGAGGTGCGCGTGGCGACCGCCGGGCGGCTGATCGCGGACGCCGCCGACAAGCCGGTCCTGCTCGCCTTCACGGCCGAGAAGCCCAATGCCGAGATCGGCCCGTTCGACGCGGCCGAGGCCCAAAGGCGGCTTGCCGCCGCTTCGCCGCGTCCCGTGCCGACCGACCGGCCCGCGGTGTTCGCCCGCGTGGCGCAGGCGCTGCAAGCGGTGCCCGACGCGGCGGTGGCCGTGCTGAGCGACGGGCTCGCGGCCGACGGCGACGAGGACGCCTTCGCCACGCTGCTTTCCGGCAATGCCGCCAGCCTCCTGTGGATCGCGCCGGACGACCTCTCCGCCATCGGCATCAGCGACGGCCGCAACCTCGCCGACGCCTTCTCCTTCACCGCGATCCGGCCGCAGGCGGACGCCGCGCCCCGGCAGGCCGTCGCCGCCGCGCTCGACGACCGCGGCCGGCGCATCGCCGAAACCACGGTCGCCTTCGGCGCGGGCGAGAGCGAGGCCGAGGGCCTGTTCCGCGTGCCGTTCGAGCTGCGCAACGACTTCTCCGTCGTCGCGATCGACGGCGAGAGCCACGCCGCCGCCACGCGCCTGCTCGACGAGAACGCGCGGCGGCGCCGCGTCGGCCTGATCTCGCAGGCCGAGGCCGGGGCGGCGCAGCCGCTGCTTTCGCCGCTCTACTACATCCGCCGCGCGCTGGAGCCGTTCTCCGACCTGATCGAGCCGGCCAGCACCGATCTGGCCGAGGCGATCCCGCAGATCCTCGAGCAGCGGCCGGCCATCGTCGTGCTGGCCGATGTCGGGACGCTGCCGGCGAGCGCGCGCGAAAGGCTGATCGACTGGCTGGAGGGGGGCGGCACGCTGGTGCGCTTCGCCGGTCCACGACTGGCCGCCGCCGGCAACGACGAGGAGCTTTTGCCCGTGCGCCTGCGCATCGGCGAGCGGGCGCTGGGCGGCGCGCTGTCGTGGACCGAGCCGCAGCCCGTGACCGAGTTCCCGCCCGCCGGCCCCTTCGCCGACCTGGCCGCGCCGGTCGAGGTGACGGTGTCGCGCCAGGTGCTGGCCGAGCCCACCGCCGACATCGTCGAGCGCACCTGGGCCGCGCTCGCCGACGGCACGCCGCTGGTGACGGGCGCTTCGCGCGGCGACGGCACGCTGGTGCTGTTCCACGTCTCGCCCGAGGCGACGTGGTCGAGCCTGCCGATCTCCGGCACCTTCGTCGAGATGCTGCGCCGCCTCGTCCAGCTTTCCAGCAACCAGGGCCGCATCGACGCCAATGGCGGCGCGACCGGCGCGGCGCTGGCGCCCTACCGCATGATCGGGGCCGACGGCGCGCTGACGGCGCCCGGCCCGGACGCGCGGCCGCTTCTCCCCGGCGCGGCGCCCGCGGTGACGCTCGAGAACCCGCCCGGCTTCTACGGCGGCGAGGAAGGCATGGTCGCCCACAACCTGCTCGCCCCCGACGCCGTCCTGGCTCCGCTCGCGCAGCCGCAAACGGCGCTGCCGGTGGCGCGCGCCGCCTACGCCTTCGACGAGGCGGTGGACCTCAAGGGACCGCTGGTGGCGGCGGCGCTGGCGCTGATGGCGCTCGACACGCTCGCCGTGCTGTGGATGGGCGGGGCGTTCTCGCGCCGCCTGCGGCCGTCGCGCGCGGCCAATGGTGCGGCAAGTGGCGCGGCAAGTGGCGCGGCCATGCTCGTCCTCGCCGGCGCGATCGTCGTCGGCCTCGCCGACCCGCTGGCGGCGCAGGAGGCGGAAACGGCCGACGAGGAGGCCATCGCCGCCATCACCCGCACCCGCATCGCCTATGTGCTGACCGGCGACGGCGCCATCGATTCGCTGAGCCGCGCCGGCTTGCAGGGCCTGTCGCGCTTCCTCGCCGACAAGACGGCGCTGGAGCCGGGCGAGCCGGCCGGCATCGACATCGAGAGCGACGAGCTCGCCTTCTACCCGCTGATCTACTGGCCGGTCGACGCCGAGGCGGCGATGCCGTCGGAAGCGGCGCTGGCCCGTGTCGACGCCTATATGCGCGAGGGCGGCACGGTGCTGTTCGACACGCGCGACCGCTACGCGCCCACGCTCGATGGCTCGGCCAGCCCCTCGACGGGACGGCTGCGCGACATGCTCGCCGCGATGAACGTGCCGCCGCTGGAGCCGGTGCCGGCCGACCACGTGCTGACCAAGACCTTCTACATCATGCCGGAGTTCCCCGGCCGCTATGCCGGCGGGCCGCTGTGGGTCGAAGCCTCGCTCGATGCGGCCAACCCGGAGAACCGGCCGGTGCGCACCGGCGACGGCGTCACGCCGATCATGATCACCGCCAACGACTTCGCCGGCGCGTGGGCGACCGATTCGTCGGGCAGCCCGCTGCTGCCGACCGTTCCCGCCGACCCGATGCAGCGCGTCTACGCCTTCCGCGCCGGCGTCAACATCATGATGTATGTGCTGACCGGCAACTACAAATCCGACCAGGTCCACGTGCCGATCCTGCTCGAACGGCTGGGGCAGTAGCATGAACTGGTCCCTTTCCTTCGAGCCGCTGCTTTCCCCACTGTGGACCGCCGCCGTCCTGCTTCCGGTGGCGGCGCTCGCGCTCGCCGGGCTTTTCCTGCGCCGGCCGGGCAGCCTGGTGCGGCTTTGCGCCTTCGCCGCGCTGGCGCTGGCCCTCCTGAACCCCGTTCTGCTCGACGAGCAGCGCGAGCCGCTGAAGAGCGTGGTCGCGCTGGTGGTCGACCGCAGCCAGAGCCAGGCGATCGGCGAGCGCACCGACCAGACCGACGCCGCCGTCGAGGAGCTTCGGGCGCGCCTGTCGCGCTTCCCGCAGTTCGAGCTGCGCGAGGTCGAGGCCGGCCACGCCGCGGCGGCCGACGAGCGGGTGGACACGCGCCTGTTCGGCGCCGCCGGCCAGGCGCTGCGCGACGTGCCGCCCTCGCGCGTGGCCGGCACCATCATGGTCACCGACGGGCAGGTCCACGACGCGCCCGACGCCGCCGGCGCCTCCACCGGGCCGCTTCACGTGCTCGTCACCGGCGAGGAAGGCGAGTTCGACCGCCGCGTCCGCTTCGAGCGCGCGCCGCGCTTCGGCATCGTCGGCCGGCCGGTCGACCTGACCTATCGCGTCATCGACACGAAGGGCGCCAGCGGCATGGTCGCCGTGCGCGTCCTCGTCAACGGCGAGCCGGCCGGCACGGAGCAGGCGATCCTCGGGCAGGAAATGCCGCTGCGGCTCACCATTCCCAATGCCGGCAAGAACATCGTGGAGCTGTCCATCGAGACCGCGCCCGGCGAGCTGACCGACACCAACAACCGCGCCATCGCCGTGCTGGACGGCATCCGCGAGAACCTGCGCGTGCTGCTCGTCTCGGGCGAGCCGCACGCCGGCGAGCGCACCTGGCGCAACCTGCTCAAGTCCGACACGGCGGTCGAGCTGGTCCACTTCACCATCCTGCGCCCGCCGGAGAAGCAGGACGGCACGCCGATCAACGAGCTGTCGCTGATCGCCTTCCCGACGCGCGAGCTGTTCGTGGAGAAGATCGACGATTTCGACCTCATCGTCTTCGACCGCTACCAGCACCGCGACGTGCTGCCGATCCTCTACTACGACTACATCGCCGAATATGTCGAAAAGGGCGGCGCGCTGCTGGTGGCGGCGGGCCCCGAATATGCCGGCGGCCAGTCGATCGCGCGCACGCCGCTGATCTCGGCGCTGCCCGGCCTGCCGACCGGCACGGTGGTCGAGCGCGGCTTCCACCCGCGCCTGACCGAGACCGGCGAGCGCCATCCCGTCACGCGCGGCCTGGAGGGCTCGGCCGCCGAGCCGCCGCAATGGAGCCGCTGGTTCCGCCTGGTCGACATCGGCCAGCCGTCGGGCGCGGTGGTGATGGACGGGCCGGACGACAAGCCGCTACTGGTGCTCGACCGCAAGGGCGAGGGCCGCGTCGGCATGCTGCTGTCGGATCAGGGCTGGCTGTGGGCGCGCGGCTTCGAGGGCGGCGGCCCGCACGCCGCGCTCTACCGCCGCATGGCCCACTGGCTGATGAAGGAGCCGGAGCTGGAGGAGGAGCGCCTGACGGCCTCGGGCCGCGGCATGACGCTCGACATCGCCCGCCAGACCATGAGCGACGACCCCGGCCGCGCCACGGTCATCACGCCCTCGGGCCAGTCGGTCGAGGTGACGCTGTCGCCGGCCTCGCCCGGCCTGTTCACCGGCTCGCTGGAGACCCGCGAGATCGGCCTCTACCAGATCGGCAACGGCGACCTGACCGCGCTCGCCCATGTCGGGCCGGTCAACGCGCCGGAGTTCCAGGACACGGTCTCGACCACGGACGTGCTGCGCCCGGCGGCAAGCGCCTCGGGCGGCAGCGTGCGCCGGCTGGGCAACGGCGCGGGCGTCTCGCTGCCCGGCATCGTGCCGGTGCGGGCCGGCGGCGAAGCCTCGGGCCGCGACTGGATCGGGCTCAAGACCACCGGCGACAGCGTGCTGAAATCGGTCGACCGCATGCCGCTTTTCGCCGGCTTCTTCGGCCTCGCGCTGCTGATCTTCGCCCTTGGCTCGATGTGGTATCGGGAAGGAAGATGAGAGTAGCGAGTAGCGAGTAGCGAGTAGAGGGCACCAGGAACGCCGGCGAGGGCAATCCCTGTTCCCTATTCCCTACTCGCTATTCGCTCATCTCCCCCTATTCCGCCGCCTTCAACGCTCCCCGCGCCGCCGGCCTGGCCAGATCGGCATGGACCACCTCGCCCGCGAAGCCGTCGAGCGCGCCGGGCTTGAGCTCGCAGGCGAGCAGCCGCGCCGGATCGACCGGGCGCGGCATGGCGAGCTGGCCGTAGGGCACCACTTTCGAGAAGCCGAGCGGCGCGTAATAGGGCGCGTCGCCGACGAGGATGGAGAGCCGCCAGCCGTCGCGCCGCGCCGCCTCCAGCGCCATCGCCACCAGCTTCCTGCCGATGCCGAGATTCTTGAAAGCCGGCCGCACCGCCAGCGGCCCGAGCAGCAGCGCCCTGCCCCGGCCGGCGGCGATCGGCGTCATGCGCACCGAGCCGGCCACCTTGCCGTCCGACAGCGCCACGAAGGACAGGTCGCGCCGGTGCGGCCCGCCCTCGCGGATGGCATAGGCCGCGCGCGAGAAGCGGCCCGGCCCGAACGCCTCGGCGTTGATGTCCTCGATTTCGGGATCGTGCGCGGCGGTTTCCGGCACATATGCCACGTCAGTGGCCAGATCGGCGATGCTCATTGTCGGTCATCCGGGTAGCGAAAGCGGTAAGGGGCTGGGCGGCGCGAGCCGCATGCGCGCGAAGGCCGCGCGCCTCAGGCCATTCGTCGTCGCTCGGTCCGGATCTCGATCAAGGCGTTTCCTCCAGCCGGTCATGCCGGCGAAAAAGTCCGCTATCATCAAATGCCGGCCTTCGCAATCGCGATTTCTCCGCCCGGTGACGGACCGTTCAGCCCGGCGGCGGTTTCCACGCCCGCCAGGCTGACCTAGATGTCCCGAAAACGATGGAGCGAAGCGATGGGCCTTCTTGTCGACGGCGTGTGGAAGAACGAGTGGTACGATACAAAAAGCAGCGGCGGCCGGTTCGAGCGATCCGTGTCGCAGTTCCGCGACTGGGTGACGAAGGACGGCGCGCCGGCCGAAGGCCGCACGCGCGGCTTTGCCGCCGAGCCCGGCCGCTACCACCTCTATGTCTCGCTCGCCTGCCCCTGGGCCCACCGCACGCTGATCTTCCGCACGCTGAAGGGGCTGGAGGACGTCATCTCGGTCGATGTCGTCCACCCCTTCATGGGCGACCACGGCTGGACGTTCCTGAAGCAGGACGGCGCCACCGGCGACAGCCTGTTCGGCAGCGACTATCTCCACCAGATCTACACCCGCGCCGATCCGTCCTATTCGGGCCGCGTCACCGTGCCGGTGCTGTGGGACAAGCACGAGGGCACCATCGTCTCCAACGAGTCGTCCGAGATCATCCGCATGCTCAACGCGGCCTTCGACGAATGGGGCGACGCCTCGGTCGATCTCTATCCCAACGGTTTCCATCAGGAGATCGACGCCCTCAACCGGCGCATCTATCCGGCGATCAACAACGGCGTCTACCGCGCCGGCTTCGCCACCACGCAGGAAGCCTACGAGGAGGCCTTCGACACGCTGTTTTCCGCGCTGGACGAGGTCGAGCAGCGGCTGTCGCAGGGCCGCTATCTCGTCGGCGGGCGGCTGACCGAGGCCGACATAAGGCTGTTCACCACGCTGGTGCGCTTCGACGCGGTCTACTACTCGCACTTCAAGTGCAACCTGCGGCCGATCCACGACTACCCGAACCTGTCGAACTACGTTCGCGACATCTACCAGATTCCGGGCGTGGCCGGGACGGTGGACATGGCGCACATCAAGACGCACTATTACGCCAGCCACGGCACCATCAACCCGACGCGCATCGTGCCCAAGGGGCCGCAGCTCGACTTTTCCGCCCCGCACGACCGGGCGAGGTTCGCCGCCGCGGCATAGCGCCTACCACTCGCCGCAGGGCTCCTCGCCGCCGAAGATCTCGGCCAGCCGCCGGCGGGTGCCGGCCGTGGTCGCCTCCGGCAGCGCGTCGAGCGCGAAGAACCCGGCTTCCGCGATCTCCATGTCGGGCAGCTTCGGCGCGGCCTGGCGGAAGGCCGTCACCAGATAGACCGCGACATGGTCGCGGCGGCTGGCGTGGCGGTTCAGATGCACGGATTTCAGCACCGGCGGCGCGGCGATCTCGATATTGCCTTCCTCGGCAAGCTCGCGCGCCAGCGCGGCAAGCGCGGTCTCGCCCACCTCGACCCCGCCGCCGGGAAGCTGCCAGCCCGGCATGTAGGTGTGGCGGATGAGGAAGACGGCGTCGGCCGCCGCGTCGTGGACCACGCCGCGCACGCCGAAGGTGATCGGCCGCCGCGCCAGGAACCACAGGTGGAACAGCCGCACGCGCAGCCGCAGCCACGCCCTGCCCGTCCGCGAAGCCGGCTCCGCCCCGCTCATCGCGCCGCCGCCGGCCGCGACGGCGGCCGCTGGAAAGCTCGCCTGCCCTGCTTTAAACAGGCGGCATGTTCCGGCTCGCCCATCTTTCCGACATCCATCTCGGCCCCCTGCCCGAGGTAGCCTATCGCGATCTCGTATCCAAGCGGATAACGGGCTACATCAACTGGCGGCGCAACCGCAGCGCCGCCCTCAACGACGGCGTCATCGACGACATCGTGGCCGACCTGAAGGCGCGGCGTCCCGACCACGTCGCCATCACCGGCGACCTGATGAACCTCGCGCTCGACGGCGAGATCGAGCTGTCGCGGCTGTGGCTGGAGGCGCTGGGCGCGCCGCGCGACGTGTCGGTGGTGCCGGGCAATCACGACGCCTACGTCGCCGGCGCGCTCGTCAAGGCGTGCCGGGCCTGGGGCCCCTTCATGCAGGGCGACGGGGCCGCGGAGCCGGCGCGGCCGGGCGCCTTTCCCTATCTGCGGGTGCGCGGCCCGGTGGCGCTGATCGGCGCGTCGTCGGCGCGGGCGACCGCGCCGTTCATGGCCAGCGGCTTCTTCGGCGAAAGCCAGGCGCGGCGGCTTTCGCGCCTGCTCGACGAGACGCGCGAGAAGGGCCTCTGCCGCGTCGTGATGATCCACCATCCGCCGGTGCGCGGCGCGGCCGCCGCCCACAAGCGCCTGTTCGGCATCGGCCGCTTCCACAAGGTGATGCGCGACCATGGCGCGGAGCTGGTGCTGCACGGCCACACGCACCTGCCCACCACCTACCGCATCGACGGGCGCGACGGCTCCGTCCCGGTGGTCGGCGTCGCGGCGGCCGGCCAGGCGCCGCGCGGCAAGCGGCCGCCCGGGCAGTACAACCTCCTCACGATAGACGGTCGGCCGGGCGCGTGGCGCGTCGAACTCACCCGGCGCGGCATTTCCGACATCGACCGGCAGGTCCACGACATCGCCTCGGAGAGGCTGAGCGGATAGGCCGCGCGTCAGGGAACGAGCCGCTCGAGCAGCGCGCCCGAGAACAGCAGCACCGCGCCCGCGCCGACCAGCCCGCCGATGGCGATCGCAAGCAGGCCGCGCAGGAGCACCGAGCCAGGCGACGTCGTCCTCGCCCCGCCCTTCGCGGCGGCGGCGGCAGGTGCCGCGCGCTCCAGCGGCAGGGTGTCGCCGTCCGCGGCGCGGCGGCGCTCGATCATGCGCTCGGCGATGTAGCGCGTGACCTGCTCGGCCACCGGCTTCATGTCGGCCGATTCGGCCAGCACGACGCGGCCGAGCCGGGTGTCGCGCAGGAAGCGGTAGGTGCGGCGGTCGCGCGCCATGGTGACGTGGGCGACGGCGTCGATCCACAGCCGCGGCTGCGTGCCGGAGGAGATGACGAGGTCGAACCAGTCGTCCTCGTGCGGCACCTCGGCGAAGACCGGCTTCAGCTCGTCGGCCAGGAGCTCCAGCCGGCTGAACTGCGCCTCGCGAATGTCGACCACGACGTCGTCGCGGTCGGCGATCGCGTTCTTGACCTCGCGGATCGTCGCGGCCAGACGACCCTCGGCCGCCCGCATCTCGTGGTTCTCGACTGGCTCGCTCATCGGCCCGCCTCCGGCTTCGTGGTTAAGCCATGGTTAACACAGCCGGCGGGCAAAATCACGGCAAAGCCGCATTCTCCCCTACCGGACGAGGCCGGCGGTGTGGCGGATGATGTCGAGCATCTCGTCGGGCGCTTCCTCGGGCAGCATGTGGCCGAGGTCGGGGAACAGCCGCACCGAATAGTGCGCCGGCAGGCTCTCCGCCTGGCGCGCGGGCAAGACGTTGTCGAGCCCGCCCCAGACGACGCTGACCGGCATCGTCAGGGCCTGAAGCTTCTCGGCCGGCAACATGCCCTGCCGGCCGTCCCTGGCCAGCCCTTCGGCCATCTCCCTGAGCTTGTCGCGGTATCCGGGTGCTGCGCGCGAGGCCAGCAGCTTCGCCGCCAGCCCTTGCGGCACCGGCGAGAACCAGCCGAACATGGCTTCGAGGCACAGAAGGAGCGCGGCCTCGTCGGCGGCGGCCGCGTATCGCTTCAGGAGCCGCTGGTTGATCTGCGGCCCGAAGCCGCCGGGCGCGAGCAGCGTCAGCGAGGCCGCGCGCTGCGGCTGGAAGATCGCCATCAGCGCCGCGATCGCCCCGCCCATCGAATGGCCGACGAGATGCGCGGAGGCGATGCCGCGCGCCTCGAGGTCGGCGAGGATGGCCGTGGCCGCGACCTTGGCCGGCCCGGCGCCTTCGCAGGCGAACGAGCCGCCATGGCCCGGCAGGTCGTAGGCGAGCGTGGCCGTCTCGGCCGCGAGCCGCTCCTGGATCGGCCCCCACACGTCATGGCTGCCGCCGAAGCCGTGGAGGAGGACGACCGGCGCCCCCTCTCCCGCGCCGGCCGTCTTCACGTAAAGCGTCATGTCGTCCTCCCCCTGATGCGGGCGGAAGGCCGCCTCGCATCTTTCCTCGAACCGCCCTATCGCGACCAGCCGAGCACGCGGTTCGCCGCCGACACCACCGCCTCGAGCGAGGCGGCGACGATGTTGGTGTTGATGCCGACGCCGAAAAGCCGGCCGCCGGGATGCTCGATCTCCATGTAGGAGACGGCCGCCGCGTTGGAGCCGCGCTGCAGCGAATGCTCCGAATAGTCGAGCACCGACAGCTCGATGCCCAGATGTCGCGACAGCGCGTCGACGAAACCGTCGACCGGGCCGGTGCCGGTGCCGGTGATCGTCACCTCCTTGCCGTTGTCGACGATGACCGCCTCCAGGATGCGCCGGCCCTTGTGCTGCGTGTCCGGGAAGGTGTGGTGGTCGACGAACTTCAGCCGCGCGCCGGGCTGGACGACATAGACCTCCTGGAAGCGCTCGTGGATGCGCCTGGCCGGCACCTCCTTGCCCTCGGCGTCGGTGATCGCCTGGATGTCCTGGCTGAACTCGATCTGCAGGTTGCGCGGCAGGTTCAGCCCGTAGTCGGCCTGCAGCACATAGGCGATGCCGCCCTTGCCCGACTGCGAGTTGATGCGGATGATCGCCTCGTAGCTGCGGCCGACGTCCTGCGGGTCGATGGGCAGGTACGGCACCTCCCACACCGGCGTGTTGGCGGTCCTGATCGCCTTCATGCCCTTGTTGATCGCGTCCTGATGCGAGCCGGAGAAGGCCGTGTAGACCAGCTCGCCGACATAGGGGTGCCGCTCGCCGATCTTCATCTGGTTGCAATACTCGTACACGTCCTTCATGCGATTGATGTCGGTGCAGTCGAGCTGCGGGTCCAGCCCCTGCGTGTACATGTTGAGCGCCAACGTCACCACGTCGACATTGCCGGTGCGCTCGCCATTGCCGAACAGCGTGCCTTCCACGCGGTCCGCGCCCGCCATCAGGCCGAGCTCGGTGGCGGCGATGCCGGTGCCGCGGTCGTTGTGCGGGTGCAGCGAGATGATCAGGTTCTCGCGGTTGTCGAGGTTGCGACACATCCATTCGATCTGGTCGGCATAGATGTTGGGCGTCGCCATCTCGACCGTGGACGGCAGGTTGACGATGAGCTTGTGCTCCGGCGTCGGCTTCACGATCTCGGCGACGGCGTTGCAGATCTCCAGCGCCACCTCCAGCTCGGTGCCGGTGAAGCTCTCCGGCGAATACTGGAAGCGGTAGCCGGGATGCCCGGGCTGCCTGGCGGCCTTGGCCGCCATGTCCATGATCATCTTGGCGGCGTCGGTGGCGATCTGCTTGATGCCGGCCACGTCCTTGGCGAAGACGACGCGCCGCTGCAACTCGCTGGTCGAGTTGTAGAAGTGGATGATCGGCGTCTTCGCGCCCTCCAGCGCCTCGAAGGTGCGGGCGATCAGCTCCGGCCGGCACTGCACCAGCACCTGCAGGTCGACGTCGTCGGGCACGTTGCCCTCCTCGACGCACCAGCGCGCGAAGTCGAAATCGGTCTGCGAGGCCGACGGGAAGCCGATCTCGATCTCCCTGAAGCCCATGTCCAGCAGGAGCTGGAACATGCGCGCCTTGCGGTCGTGGCCCATCGGATCGATCAGCGCCTGGTTGCCGTCGCGCAGGTCGACCGAGCACCAGATCGGCGCCTTCTCGATGCGCCTCGACGGCCAGGTGCGGTCCCTGAGGTCGATCAGCGGATAGGGCTGGTACTTGCGGGCGGCGTCGGGCATGCCTTTCGCCCGCGACACGGCTTCGATACGGCTTTGTTCGTTCATCGTCTTTTCTCCGGCGCTGGCGGTGGCCTCAAATGCCACGGCGCGGGGCGCGCTTCCATCGTTTTCTCTGGTCTGGTCGGCAAGGAGCACAGGCGCCGGCGGCGGCGAAACGACCGCCGGGTGCCCCTTCAACGAGCCCGGCGATCGCCGCTAAGGCCGAGAAGGAGAAGGGTGGAGAACAGCGCGCGCACGGTCTCGCCCGCGAAGGCGGGACGCGAGACGAAGGAAGTGGTGCGGCGCGTGACCATGGCGGCTTGATAGCCGATGACGGGCCGGCTGGCAAGCGCGCGGACGGTCGCCCGCCGTTCTAGGCCGGCCGCGCGAGCGGCGCGCGCCGCTTCGTCCAGCCCGACAGCTTCTCCATCTGGGCGGCAAGCGACAGCAGCGTCTCCTCGTCGCCGGGGCGGCCCGCCGCCTGCACGCCGAGCGGCAGGCCCGCAGCCGTCACGTGGACGGGCAGCGCGATCGCCGGCTGGCCGGTGACGTTCTGGATCGCCGGCCAGTGGGTGAACCACAGGCTCTTGTCGAGCAGCTGCGCGAAAAAGCCGTCGAACCGCAGGAGGCGGGTGAGGTTGAGCCTGTCGACCAGGGTCTCGACCACGGCGTCGGCCCCTTTCGGGTCCATCGCGCCGCAGGCGAGCGGCGGATGCGCGATCAGCGGCATCAGCACCGCGTCGAAGCGCGCGGTGGCGCCGAGCAGCGCCCGCGAGGCCGCCCCCAGCCGCTCCAGCGCGTGGTAGATTTCCCCGGCCGTCAGCACGTCGCCGAAGCGGGCGATCACCCGCGTCGAGCGCTCGACGTCGCCCCTGACGCCGCGGCCGAGGCGCGCAGCCTCCTGCCGCGTGAGGCCGGCGATGGCGGAGGCGACGCAGCGCGCGAAATCGGCCATGAAGGCGCGGTTGGCCATCGGCAGGTCGATCTCCTCGACCGCGTGCCCGCCCTCCCGCGCCAGCGCCACCGCCGTGTCGAGCGCCGCGAGCGTGTCGGCGGAGATCTCCATGCCGAGCGGCGAGCCGCGATAGACGCCGAGCTTCAGCCTGCCGGGGTCGCGGGCGGCGGCCGCGGCGAAGCCGCCGCGCGGCGGGCGTGCCGCGTAGGGCGCGAGCGGGTCGGGACCGTGGGTGAGGTCGAGCAGCAGCGCGCTGTCGCGCACGCTGCGGCTGACGACGTGGTCGACCACGAAGCCGTACCACGACTCGCTGGCGAGCGGCGACAGCGGCACCCGCCCGCGCGAGGTCTTGAGGCCCACCAGGCCGGTGCAGGCCGACGGCACGCGGATCGAGCCGCCGCCGTCGGAGGCGTGCGCCGCCGGCACGACGCCGGCCGCCACCAGCGCCGCGGCCCCGCCCGACGAGCCGCCGGAGGTGTGGTCCGTGTTCCAGGGGTTGCGGGTAACGCCGAAGCGGGCGGACTCCGTCATCAGGCGCAAGCCGTATTCGGGCGTGGTCGAGGTGGCGACGGGCACCAGCCCGGCCGCGAGGTAGCGTTCCGTCAGGACCGAATCGAAATCCGGCGCGAAGGGCGGAACCCGGCTGCCACCGTGGCAGGCGACGCCGCCGACGGCAATGCCGAGATCCTTGATCGCGAACGGCACGCCGGCGAGCGGTGCGGCGCGGTCGAGGGTGGCGGCGCGCTGCCGCGCCCGGTCGTAAAGCCGCTCCGCGACGGCGTTGATGGCGGGGTTGACCGCCTCCAGCCGCGCGATCGCCGCATCCACCAGCTCGGCGGGGCTTACCTCGCCGCCATGCACCCGGGCGGCGAGCCCGGTCGCATCCTCCTCCCACAGCAGCGCCTCGACCGACATCGCACCCCTCCCCTCGTTTCCCCCCGAAAGGCTAGCCGCGCGCCGCAGCGCCGGCAAGCCATCGCCGCCCGCGACAAGATGCGGCTTGTCTCGCCATGGGCGCGATGCTTCGCTGGATGGCACGGGAACGGAGGACGCGACGTGTACGAGCACATTCTCTTGCCGACCGACGGGTCGGACATCGCCCAGGCCGGCATCGACCACGGCCTCAAGCTCGCCTGCAAGCACGGCAGCAAGGTCACGGTGGTGACGGTGACGGAGCCGCTCGGCGGCCAGTTCGCCTTCGCGTCCGACCTTTGGTCGCCGAGCGACGAGGAGGCCGCCGCCTTCGACGAGGCGCAGGCGGGCATCGCCGAGCGCATCCTGGCGCCGGTGAAGGCGAAGGCGCAGGCGCTGGGCCTCGCCGTCGAGACGCTGCACGTGCCGTGGCGCCGGGTCGCCGGCGCGCTGGTCGATGCCGCCTGCGAGCGCGGATGCAGCCTGATCGTGATGTCCTCGCACGGCCGCACCGGCATGAACCGCATCATGCTCGGCAGCCAGACGGCCGAGGTGCTGGCGACCTCCGGCGTGCCGGTGCTGGTGGTGCGGCAGCCTTCGGCCTAGACTAGGCTCCAGAAGAAGCGGGCCGAGACGAAGACGCAGAACAGGCCGAAGGCGACCTCGAGCTGGCGTTTCGACAGCGCGTGCGCCAGCCGCACGCCCCACGGCGTGACCAGAAGCGCGATCGGGATGATGATGGCGACCGCGATCCAGTTGACGTAGCCGCTCGAGGCGACGGGAAGGCCGGGCAGCCCCCACCCGGCCCAGATGTAGCCCACCGTGCCGGGGATGGCGATCATGACGCCGACGCCCGACGAGGTCGCCACCGCCTGGTGCATCGGCCGGCCGTAGAGCGTCATGAAGGTGTTGTTCATGACGCCGCCGCCGATGCCCATCAGCGTCGAGAGATAGCCGATCAGCACGCCGATGACGCCGCGCACCGGGTTGCCGGGGATCTCGCCGCCGATGCGCCAGCTTTCGCGGTTGAACAGCAGCCGGAAGGCGACCAGCAGCGTGATGACGGCGAAGATGGTGCGCAGGCCCTCGCTGGAGATGGCGGCCGCCGTCAGCGAGGCCAGCGCCACGCCGACGGGGACAGACACGTAGAAGCCGCGCAGAAGCTCCATGTCGACCGCGCCGCGCGCCCGATGGCTGGTGAAGGAGCGGATCGAGGTCGGGATGATGATGGCGAGCGAGGAGCCGACCGACAGGTGCATGCGCACCGCCTCCTCCACCCCCAGCAGGCCGAAGACCTGGTAGAACACCGGCACCAGCACCGCGCCGCCGCCGATGCCGAACACGCCGGCCATCAGCCCCGACACGACGCCCGACACGGCGATGGCGAGCGCGAACACGGCGAGTTCGCCAAGCGGCAGGTCCAGTCCGGCCATGTCAGCCCCCCAGATGAGATCGATGCTGGCTATCCGGGCCGGCGCAGAAAGTAAACCGGCTCAGGCGGCGACGTCCTCGGGGAGCCGCACATCGGCGAGCGCCGCGCGCAGGACCTGCGGCTCGGCCCCCGGCCTCGTCGCCTCGGTGGACAGCGCCTGCCGCCAGCGCCGCGCGCCGGCAAGGCCGTGGAACAGGCCGGTCATGTGCCGCGTGACATGGGCGAGCCGGCCGCCGGCGGCAATGTGGCGGCCGGCATAGGCCGCCATCTCCTCGACCAGCGCCGCCCAGTCGGGCGCGCGCCCGGCCTCGCCGTAGATGCGGGCGTCGACGCCGGCGAGCAGCCCGGGCTCGTGATAGGCGGCGCGGCCGAGCATGACGCCGTCCATGCCGCGCGCCAGATGGGCGGCGGCCTCGTCCAGCGTGCGCACGCCGCCGTTGATGCCGACGAAGCGCTGCGGCAGGCGGCGCTTCAGGCGATAGACACGGTCGTAGTCGAGCGGGGGGATGTCGCGGTTCTCCTTCGGCGACAGCCCCTGCAGCCACGCCTTGCGCGCATGGACCCACAGCGCGTCGCTGCCCGCGGCGAACACGGCGTCGGCGAGCGTGTCGAGCGCCTCCTCGGGGTCCTGCTCGTCGACGCCGATGCGGCACTTGACGGTGACGGGCACGGCAACCGCCGCCTTCATCGCCGCGACGCAGTCGGCGACGAGGCCGGGCGTCTTCATCAGGCAGGCGCCGAAGGTGCCGGACTGGACGCGGTCGGAGGGGCAGCCGACGTTGAGGTTGATCTCGTCATAGCCGAAGCCCTCGCCGATGCGCGCCGCCTCGGCGAGCCTGGCCGGGTCGGAGCCGCCGAGCTGGAGCGCGACGGGATGCTCGCCGGCGTCGAAGCCGAGCAGGCGGCCGCGGTCGCCATGGATGGCGGCGTCGGCCACCACCATCTCGGTGTAGAGCAGCGCCCGGCGCGTCAGCCGGCGATGGAAGAAGCGGCAATGCCGGTCCGTCCAGTCCATCATCGGCGCGATGGCCAGGACCGGCGGCTCGTAGAGGCGCGGGCCGCGCCCGGATGCAAGGGTGTCGTGCACGGCCGGCCTTCCCGAAATTCGCGTGTCCGGCCCGGCCGTCGCCGACCCGCGGTCAGGCCGCACCGGCGGCGCGCGCTTCGGCCAGCGCCTTGAGGTCTGCCGGTTGCAGCTCGACCGACTCGCCGCAGCCGCAGGCGGAGGACTGGTTGGGGTTGCGGAAGGTGAAGCCGGTCCTCAGCTTCGTGGTCTCGAAATCCATCTCCGTGCCGAGGAGGAACAGCACGGCCGCCGGGGCGATCCAGACATGGGCGCCCTCGCGCTCGACATGGTCCTCGCCCGCCGCCGGCTCGGTCACGAGGTCGACCGTATATTCCATGCCGGCGCAGCCGCCCTTCTTGACCCCGACGCGGATTCCCTTCGCGCCGGCGCGGCTCGACACGATCTCGCGTACGCGCGCGGCCGCCGCGTCGGTCATCGTCATCACCTGGAACCTGCTCATCGTCGTCTCCGGGGGCCTTGTCGACGGCGCGCCGGCCAAAGCCGGCGCAGCGATCGTTCCTGCCTGAAGATGGGGAAGATTCGCCGTCCGCGCAAGCGGCTCAGTACCAGCCGACCGCCACGCGCGCCTCCTCCGACATGCGGTCGGGACTCCATGGCGGGTCGAAGGTCATCTTCACCGACACGCCCGAGACCCCTTCTACGGCGCCGACGGCGTTCTCCACCCAGCCCGGCATCTCGCCCGCCACCGGGCAGCCCGGCGCGGTCAGCGTCATGTCGATCCTGACCGAGCGGTCGTCCTCGATGTCGATGCGGTAGATCAGGCCGAGCTCGTAGATGTCGGCCGGAATCTCCGGGTCGTAGACGGTCTTGAGCGCGCCGATGATGTCGTCGGTCAGCCGCATCAGCTCGTCCTGCGGGATCGCGGAGGCGGAAAACACCGAATCGGCGGCGGCATCCGTGTCCTGCGTGTCGGTTCTGGTCTCGTCCATCGTCGTCATCCGAAAAACCTCCGCGCCTTCTCCAGCGCCTCCGCCAGGGCGTCGATCTCGGCCCTGGTATTATACATGGCGAACGAGGCGCGGCACGTCGACGTCACGCCGAAGCGCTTGAGCAGCGGCTGGGCGCAATGGGTGCCGGCGCGCACGGCCACGCCCGAGCGGTCGATCAGCATCGAAACGTCGTGGGCATGGATGCCCTCCAGCTCGAAGGAGACGATCGCCCCCTTTCCCGGCGCGTCCCCGAAGATGCGCAGCGCATCGATCCCGCGAAGCCGCTCGTGGGCGTAGGCCGTCAGCTCCGCCTCGTGCGCGGCGATGCGGTCGCGGCCGATCGCCTCCATGTAGTCGAGCGCAGCACCCAGCCCGATCGCCTGCACGATAGGCGGCGTGCCGGCCTCGAAGCGGTGCGGCGGCTCGTTGTAGGTCACCGTATCCTCGGTGACGGTCTCGATCATCTCGCCGCCGCCCTCGAACGGCCGCATGGCGGCGAGCCTGTCCTTGCGCCCGTAGAGCACGCCGACGCCGGAAGGGCCGTAGACCTTGTGGCCGGTCAAGACGTACCAGTCGCAGCCCAGCTCCTGCACGTCGACCGGCATGTGGACGGCGGCCTGGCTGCCGTCCACCAGCACCGGGATGCCGCGCGCGTGGGCGATGCGCACGATCTCCCTCACCGGCGTCACCGTGCCGAGCACGTTCGACATGTGGGTGACGGCGACGAGCTTCGTGCGTTGCGTCAGCGTCTTCTCGAACGCCTCGATGTCGAAGCCGCCGTCCTCGCCGACCGGGACCCACGCCAGCTTCGCGCCCTGCCGCTCGCGGATGAAATGCCAGGGCACGATGTTGGAGTGGTGCTCCATGATCGACAGCGCGATCTCGTCGCCCTCGCCGATATTGGGCATGCCCCAGCCATAGGCGACGGTGTTGATCGCCGCCGTGGCCGAGCGCGTGAACACGATCTCCTCGACGCTTCCGGCATTCAGGAAGCGCCGCACCGTTTCGCGCGCGCGCTCGTAGGCGTCGGTCGCGGCGTTGGACAGGAAATGCAGGCCGCGATGGACGTTGGCGTATTCGTGAGAATAGGCGTGGGAGACGGCGTCGATGACGGCCCGCGGCTTCTGGGCCGAGGCGCCGTTGTCGAGATAGACGAGCGGCTTGCCGTAGACTTCGCGCGAAAGGATCGGGAAGTCGCGGCGGATCGCCTCGACGTCATAGGCCGCGTGTTCGACTTTCTGGTCCATGTTGAGCGTCCTTAACGTCCCTCGCCTGCCTGCCGGCATTCTCTCCCCCAAGGCGGGGAGACGATCCGGCAGGGATGCGAGGCGGCGAATACCTAGCCGTGCTGCGCGAACCAGAGGTCGAGCTTTTCCTCCAGCGCCGCCACCAGCGCCTCGTCCTCCAGCTCCTCGACGATCTCGGCGAGGAACGCCTTGATGAGCAGCCTGCGCCCTTCCTTCTCCGGCACGCCGCGCGCCATCAGGTAGAACAGATGGTCGCGGTCGATCTCCGTCATGGTCGCGCCATGGCCGCAGGCGACGTCGTCGGCGAAGATCTCCAGCTCCGGCTTGGTCGAGAACTCGGCGTCGTCGGAAAGAAGCAGCGTGTTGCAGGCCATGCGCGCATCGGTCTTCTGCGCGATCTGCGCCACCCTGATCTGGCCCTGGAACACGCCGCGCGCCTTGCCGGTCACCACGTTGCGCACCACCTCGACCGAGCCGGTATGCGGGGCGGAATGGTCGAGCACCATGGTGACGTCGCAATGCGTGTCGCCGCCGAGCAGGTTGACGCCGCGAAGCTGGAAGTCCGCACCCTCCCCCGCCGCGTCGACGCGCACCTCCTGCCGCACCAGCCTGCCGCCCGCGTTCATGATGAACAGCGTCAGCTTCGAATCCTTGCCGAGCCGGGCGACGAACTGGCCCAGATGGGTCGCCGTCTCGGCCTGCTCCTGTATCACGAGCCAGACGACCTCGGCGCCCTCGCCCAGCTCCAGCGTCGAGACCGAGCTGACGAGCGCGGCGCCGGAGCCGGCCTGCCGCTCGACGACGGTCGCCTTCGCGCCGGCGCCGACCGTGACGGGAAAGCGCGCATGCACCTGGCCGCCGGCCTGAAGGTTGTGCAGCTCTATAGGGGCGGCGATCCCGGCGCCCTCGGCGATGGTCAGGCCGAAGCCGTCGGCGGCGAAGGCGGCGTTGATCGCGCCGATGGCGTCGTCGCGGTCGGCCGGCGCCATGGCGGCGCGGGCGTCGCCGGCGCTCAGCAGGCCGGCGAAGGGCTCAACCGAAACGCTGTCCAGCGCGACCGGCTGCTCGGCCTTGCCGTTGCGCACGCGCAGCACCGTCGATCCCTCGACCAGCGGCCGGATCGTCTCCGGCCTGGCCGACGGGTCGAAGGCCGGCACGGAGGTAAGCAGCCGGCGCAGGTCCGTGTAGTGCCACGCCTCGACGCGCCGCGTCGGCAGGCCCGCCTTCAGTCGCTCGACCGCGCCGTCGCGGGCGAGCGCGACGCCGGCATCGCCCGGCAGTTCGGAAACGCGCTCGGAAAACGCCTCGACCAGCGCGGTCTCGGTCGGAGTGAGCGCAGGGCTCGCATGGATGTTCATCGCGCTCTCCCTCAGGCCGCCTCGCCGATCACGCCGGCATAGCCGCCACGCTCGAGCTCGAGCGCCAGTTCCTTGTCGCCCGACTTGATGACCTGGCCGCGATAGAGCACGTGCACGCTGTCGGGCACGATGTGCTCCAGCAGGCGCTGGTAGTGGGTGATGACGAGGAAGGCGCGGTCGGGCGAGCGCAGCGCGTTGACGCCGTCGGCCACGATCTTGAGCGCGTCGATGTCGAGGCCGGAATCGGTCTCGTCGAGCACGCACAGCTTCGGCTGCAACAGCTTCATCTGAAGGATCTCGGCGCGCTTCTTCTCGCCGCCGGAGAAGCCGACGTTGAGCGGGCGCTTGAGCATGTCCATGTCGATGGCGAGCGAACCGGCCGCCTCCTTCACGCGCTTGAGGAACTCGGGGATCTTCAGATCTTCCTCGCCGCGCGCCTTGCGCTGGGCGTTCATCGCCACCTTGAGGAACTCCATGGTCGCCACGCCCGGTATCTCCATCGGATACTGGAAGGCCAGGAAGATGCCGGCGGCGGCGCGCTCGGCCGGGTCCATCTCCAGGATCGAGGAGCCGTTGTAGAGGATGTCGCCCTCGGTGACCTCGTAGTCCTCGCGGCCCGCGAGGATGTAGGAGAGCGTCGACTTGCCGGAGCCGTTCGGCCCCATGATGGCGGCGACCTCGCCGGCCTTCACCGTCAGGTTCAGGCCGCGGATGATCTCGGTGCCGTCCTCGGCGATGCGGGCGTGCAGGTTCTTGATCTCAAGCATGATGTGTCTTTCCAAATAGCGTGTGCGGGCTCAGCCGACCGAGCCTTCGAGCGAGATGCCGATCAGCTTCTGGGCTTCCACGGCGAATTCCATCGGCAGTTCCTGGATGACTTCCTTGACGAAGCCGTTGACGATCAGCGCGATCGCCTCCTCCTCCGGGATGCCGCGCTGCATCACGTAGAACTTCTGGTCCTCGGAGATCTTCGAGGTCGTCGCCTCGTGCTCGATCTGGGCCGAGGAGTTCTTGGCCTCGATGTAGGGCACGGTGTGCGCGCCGCAGTCGTTGCCGATGAGCAGCGAGTCGCAGTTGGTGAAGTTGCGCGCGCCCTCGGCCTTGCGGTGGACGGAGACCTGGCCGCGATAGGTGTTCTGCGAGTTGCCGGCCGAGATGCCCTTGGAGATGATGCGGCTCGACGTGTTCTTGCCGAGATGGATCATCTTGGTGCCGGAGTCGATCTGCTGGTAGCCGTTCGACACGGCGATCGAGTAGAACTCGCCCTGCGAGCCGTCGCCGCGCAGGATGCAGGACGGGTACTTCCAGGTGATCGCCGAGCCGGTCTCGACCTGCGTCCACGAGATCTTTGAGTTCCTGCCCCGGCAGTCGCCGCGCTTGGTGACGAAGTTGTAGATGCCGCCATTGCCCTCGGCGTCGCCCGGATACCAGTTCTGCACCGTCGAGTACTTGATCTCGGCGTCGTCGAGCGCGATCAGCTCGACCACGGCCGCATGAAGCTGGTTCTCGTCGCGCTTGGGCGCGGTGCAGCCTTCCAGATAGGAGACGTAGGCCCCCTCCTCGGCGATGATGAGCGTGCGCTCGAACTGGCCGGTGTTCTTCTCGTTGATGCGGAAATAGGTCGAAAGCTCCATCGGGCAGCGCACGCCCTTTGGCACGAACACGAAGGAGCCGTCGGTGAACACCGCCGAGTTGAGCGTGGCGTAGAAATTGTCGGTCGTGGGCACGACCGAACCGAGATACTTCTTCACCAGCTCGGGATGCTCGCGGATGGCCTCGGAGATCGAGCAGAAGATGACGCCGGCCTTGGCCAGCTCCTCCTTGAAGGTGGTGACGACGGAGACCGAGTCGAACACCGCGTCGACCGCCACCCGGCCCGAGGCGTAGACGTTGTCGTTGGCCGTCTCGCCGCCGCCGGCCTGCTGCTTCTGCACGCCGGCGAGGATTTCCTGCTCCTGAAGCGGGATGCCGAGCTTCTCATAGACCCTCAGCAGCTCGGGATCGACCTCGTCCAGCGACTTCGGCCCGCTCTGGTTCTTCGGCGCGGCGTAGTAGTGGATGTCCTGGAAGTCGATCTTCGGATAGGAGACGCGCGCCCAGGTCGGCTCCTCCAGCGTCAGCCAGCGCCGGAAGGCGCCCAGCCGCCATTCGAGCATCCATTCCGGCTCGCCCTTCTTGGCCGAGATGAAGCGGATGATGTCCTCGTTGAGCCCCTTGGGGGCCTTGTCGGTCTCGATATGGGTCTCGAAACCGTATTTGTACTGGTCCACGTCGATCTTGCGGACCTGCTCGATCGTTTCCTGCACGGCAGGCATCGGCGTTCTCCATCCTCGCCGGGTTCAAGGCCCGGCAGTTGTCGAAATCGCATATGGCCGCATTCATGCGGTATGCGCTCTATATAGGCGCGCGGGGCGAAAATACATCCGCCCCCGCGCGCCGGGTCAGGCTGCCTTCTCCCGGGCCGCCCTCCGTTCCATCATGCCGGCGAACGCGGCCCGGAACGCCGCAAGCTCGGCCTCGCCCGTCGCCCTGCCGATCGAGACGCGCAAGGCGCCCTGATCGCCCGCGGCACCCGCCGTTGCACCCATGGCCTTCAGCACGTGGCTGGCGCCGACCTTGCCCGACGAGCAGGCGGACCCCGCCGACAGCGACACGCCGGCGAGGTCGAAGGCGATCTGCGCCGTCTCGGCCTTCAGGCCCGGCACGGCGAAGAACAGCGTGTTGGCGAGCCGCTGCGCCCCGCAGCCGAAGACGACTGCATCGGGCGCCAGCTCCAGCACCGCCGCCTCGAAGGCGTCGCGCAGGGCGCGCACCCGCTCGATGTCGGCGAGACCGGCAAGCGCCGCCCGCGCGGCCGCGCCGAAGCCGGCGATGGCCGCCACGTTCTCGGTGCCGGCGCGGTGACCCTTTTCCTGCCCGCCGCCGCGCACCAGCGGGGCCGGCATCATCAGGTCGGAGCCGCCCACGATGGCGCCCGCGCCCTTCGGCCCGCCGATCTTGTGCGACGACAGGATGAGAAAATCGCCCCATCCTTCTGAAATATCTATCGGAACCCGCCCCGCGGCCTGCACGGCGTCCACGACCAGCACCGCGCCGTGGGCCCTGGCGAGCCGGGACAGTTCCGCCACGGGCTGGATCACGCCCGTCTCGTTGTTGGCCGCGTGGATCGCGACCAGCGCGAGGCCCTTCTCGCGGTCGTGGCCGGCCAGCAGCGCCTCCAGCGCCGCCAGATCGGCGATGCCGTTGCCGTCGACGCCGATCACGCTCACCGCCTCGGGGGCGAAGCGGCCGCCGCAAAGGAGGCACGGATGGTCGGCCGCCGAGACGACGAGACGGGCCATGCTGAGCGCCGAGCAGCCGAGCGTCCAGTCCGGCGAAAGCAGCGTCGAGGCGGCTTCCGTGGCCCCCGAGGTGAAGACCACATGCCCGGGCTGCGCGCCGGCAAGGGCCGCGACATCGCGGCGCGCCTGCTCGACCAGGCGCCGCGCCGCGCGGCCGTCGCCATGGACCGAGGAGGCGTTGGCGTCGACCTCGAGCGCGGCCAGCATCGCCGCGCGCGCTTCAGGCAGAAGCGGTGCGCTGGCGTTGTGGTCGAGATAGGCGCGCTTGCCGGTCATAGCTGCGATTCCGTCTCCCTTTCGGGCTCCGCGCGGGAGGTCGGCGTTTTTCCTTGAAATTGCAAGGCCAGCCGTCCTATCTACCCGCTCTGCGAACAGGCTGGCTACCGGCTTGCCTGTTTTTGAACAATTCTAAACTGGCTTCTACGGGTCCGGCCCCGCGCCGTCAAGTCCGAGGGGCGGCATGCTCCGGCAGGATGCGCATTTGTGGCCGGGTGAAGCGGCGTGAACTGGAGTTAGCATGCCCGAGGTGATTTTCGCAGGTCCGGCCGGCCGTCTCGAGGGCCGCTACCAGCCCTCGAAGGAGAAGAACGCTCCCATCGCGATCGTGCTGCACCCGCACCCGCAGTTCGGCGGGACAATGAACAACAAGATCGTCTACGACCTGTTCTACATGTTCCAGAAGCGCGATTTCACCACGCTGCGCTTCAACTTCCGCGGCATCGGCCGCAGCCAGGGCGAGTTCGACCACGGCACGGGGGAGTTGTCCGACGCCGCCGCCGCGCTCGACTGGGTGCAGTCGCTGCATCCCGATTCCAAGAGCTGCTGGGTGGCCGGCTACTCCTTCGGCGCCTGGATCGGCATGCAGCTCCTGATGCGCCGGCCGGAGATCGAGGGCTTCATCTCGGTCGCGCCGCAGCCCAACATCTACGATTTCTCGTTCCTCGCGCCGTGCCCCTCCTCGGGCCTCATCATCCACGGCGACGCCGACAAGGTGGCCCCGTCCAAGGACGTGCAGACGCTGGTCGACAAGCTGCACACGCAAAAGGGCATCACCATCACGCAGAAGACGCTGCCCGGCGCCAACCACTTCTTCTCCAACGACGCCGAGCTTCTGATCGAGGAATGCGCCGACTATCTCGACCGCCGGCTGGCGGGCGAGCTCGCCGACCCGCGCCCCAAGCGCCTCAGGTAGAGGGGCTGCGATCGTGGAACTGCTGCGCTTCCGGCGTTTCCACGAGACGGACCTTCCGGTCTACGCGGCCTGGTTCGAGGACGCCGAGCTTGCGCGGCGCGCGCCCTTCCCCGACGAGGAATGGCTGGCCGACGCCACGGCCGGCGGGGGCGTGGTGGCCGAGGTCGCCTCGCTCGACGCCGAGGGCACGCCCGTCGCGGTCCTGCGCCACGAGGAGGAAGGCGACGGCGGCGTCACGCTGTTCGTGGCCGTCGCCCCGGCGCAACGCCGCAAGGGCATCGGCCATCGCGTGCTGACCGCCTTCGCCGAGCGCGCGGCCGAGCGCTTCTCGCACATCGACGTCTTCGTCGAGCGCGACAACGAGGCCGCGCTTGCGCTGGTGCGCGGCTGCGGCTTTCGCCTGATCGGCGGACCGGACGAGGACGGATACGTTCCCTACCGGCTGAGCCTCACGGCCTGACGAGGACGCCGCCCGTCACCGGCCGGCTGCAACCCGTCGTCGCCGGGAAGGTCAGCGGCAACCCCTTCAGCGAGCGCACCGCGAGATAGGCCCACGCCTCCGCTTCCATCGCATCGCCGTCGAAACCGGCGTCCTCGGCCAGGACCACGGGCACGTTGCCCGCGCCGCGCCGCAGGTCCGCCATGATGTGCGGGTTCTTTCTGCCGCCGCCGCACACGATCCACGACAGCGGCGGCTCCGGCATGTGCGCCCGCGCCTTCAGGATCGCTCCCGCGCTCACCGCCGCCAGCGTGCGCGCGCCGTCCTCGAGGGAAAGCCCCGCCGCGAGGTCTGTCGTGAAGTCGCCGCGGTCGAGCGATTTCGGCGCGGGCTCGCCGAAGAACGCGGCTTCGAGATAGCGCGCGACGACGTCCTGCGCGACGTCTCCCCCGCCGGCGATCCGTCCGTCCTCGTCGAAGGCCAGCCCGCTTCCGGCGGCGACCCACTGGTCGATCAGCGCATTGCCGGGGCCGCTGTCGAAGGCGACGGGATCGCCCCGCCCGGGCACGAAGGTGACGTTGGAGATGCCGCCTATATTGACGAAGCAGACGGGAAGGCGGCGCAGGGCCGGCGGCAGCGAGGCGGCGAGCGCGGCGTGATAGGCCGGCACCAGCGGCGCGCCCTGCCCGCCATGCGCCATGTCGTTGGCGCGCATGTCGTGGACGACCGGGATGCCGGTCTCGCGCGCCAGAAGCGCGCCGTCGCCGAGCTGGACGGTCATGCCTTCCCCGGGGCGGTGCAGGACGGTCTGGCCGTGAAAGCCGATCACCTGCGGCGACAGGGAAGGATGGCCGGCCAGAAAGCGCTTCACCGCCTCGGCGTGGCGCAGCGTGATCTCGCGCTCCAGCGCCGCGAGACCACCGGGCCGATCCTCGCGCCTCTCGATGATGCGGGCATCGTCCAGCCCCGCCTCGATGCGGGCGCGAAAAGCCGCGTCATAGGGGAAGAACCCGCCCGGCCCGCGCCGCACCACCGCCTCGCCGTCGGTTTCGAGCGCGGCGACGTCGATGCCGTCCATCGACGTGCCGCTCATCAGGCCGAGGGCGGATATCAGGCTCATCTGTCCATGCTCCTTGTGATTCCGGCCTCGCCGATGCTAAAGGCCGCCATCCGCCTGCGGTTTCAACTGAAAGTGGTTTTTCCACGGGAAAGTTTAAAATGCCCGCCTTCAAGTCCGATTTCCTGCGCACCCTTTCCGAGCGCGGCTTCATCCACCAGATTTCCGACGAAGCCGGCCTCGACGCACTGATGGCGAAGGAGACGGTGACGGCCTATATCGGCTTCGACCCGACAGCGCCGAGCCTTCATGCCGGCGGGCTGATCCAGATCATGATGCTGCACTGGCTGCAACAGACCGGCCATCGCCCCGTCGCGCTGATGGGCGGCGGCACCGGCATGGTCGGCGACCCCTCCTTCAAGGAGGAGGCGCGCCAGTTGATGACGCTGGAGACCATCGCCTCCAACATCGACTCCATCAAGCGCGTGTTCTCGCGCTACCTGACCTTCGGCGACGGCCCGAGGGACGCGATCATGGTCGACAATGGCGACTGGCTGCGCGGCCTGAACTATCTCGACTTCCTGCGCGACGTCGGCCGCTACTTCTCGGTCAACCGGATGCTGTCCTTCGACTCCGTCAAGCTCCGGCTCGACCGGCAGCAGTCGCTGTCGTTCCTGGAGTTCAACTACATGATCCTCCAGGCCTACGACTTCGTCGAGCTGAACAGGCGCCACGGCGTGCGCCTTCAGATGGGCGGCTCCGACCAGTGGGGCAACATCGTCAACGGCATCGACCTCGGCCACCGGCTCGGCACGCCGCAGCTCTACGCGCTGACCTCGCCGCTTCTGACCACCGCTTCGGGCGCCAAGATGGGCAAGTCGCTGTCGGGCGCGGTCTGGCTCAACCCCGACATGCTGTCGGCCTACGATTTCTGGCAGTACTGGCGCAACACCGAGGACGCCGACGTCGAGCGCTTCCTCAGGCTCTACACCACGCTGCCGCTTGCCGAGATCGCGCGGCTGGCCGCGCTCGGCGGCGCCGAGATCAACGAGGCCAAGAAGGTGCTGGCGACGGAGGTGACGGCGATGCTGCACGGCCGCGCCGATGCCGAAGCCGCGGCCGAGACCGCGCGCAAGACCTTCGAGGAGGGCGCGCTGGCCGAGAGCCTGCCCACGGTCGAGCTGCCGGCCGCGGAGATCGAGGCCGGCATCGGGGTCCTGTCGCTGTTCGTCAGGGCGGGGCTCGCCGCCTCCAACGGCGAGGCCCGCCGCCACGTGCAGGGCGGCGCGGTGCGCGTCAACGACCAGGCCGTCTCCGACGACAAGCGCGTCGTCGGTTCCGGCGACGTCACCGCCGACGGCGTCGTCAAGCTGTCTCTGGGCAAGAAGAAGCACATCCTGGTGCGGCCGGTCTGAGGGTCGGGCGTCGCGCGAGCGACGGCCCTTGCCGGCTCAGCGGAACTCGAACACCGAGCGGAAGATCCCGGGCGCGATCACCGAAAGCGGGTTGATCTCCAGCTTGGGCTCGCCGGCCTTGCCGGCCAGCCGGAAGGTGATGCCGATCAGACCCCGGTCGCGGCCGTTGCCGAGGATCTGGCCGATCAGCGGTATCTCGCCGAAGATGCGGTTGAGCCCGTAGGCGGGCATGAAGGTTCCCGTCATCGCCATGTTGCCGTCGCGGTCGTAGACCGAGCCCTGGAAGCTGACGCCGATCAGCGGCCCGCGCAGGATGCCGCGGTCCAGCGACAGCGCCCCCGGCGCCTTGACGACCTCGGCGAAGCCGCGCTCGAACTGCACGCGGCTGGTGTCGATCGAGCCGCGCACCGCCTGGTTGAGCGAGCGGCCGTCCTGCGTCGAGGGCGACGAGACGATGGAGGACAGGCGCGGCTCGTCCACCAGCCAGAAGTCGCGCGCGTCGATCTGGCCGCGTAGCGCGCCCCCGCTCCGGCCCGAAAGGTCGAGCGAGATGCGGCCGCCCTCCATGCGCTCGTAGATGTCGAGGAAGCGCAGGAGCGCCCCGGCGTCGGCCGACCGCATGGAAACCGCGCGCGCCTCGCCGTCGCGCCCGTCGCGGAAGACGACCTGCTCGCCGGCGGCGGTGACGGCGGAGAACTCGGCCAGATCGGTGCGCGTTCCCGTGCCGGCATATTTCAGCGTCACGTCGCGCAGCACCTCGCCATGGAAGCCCGCCAGCGCGTCGACCTTGAGGTCGACGCTGACCGGCGCGTCGCCGCCGCCGCCCGGCGTCCCTTCCGCGGCGTCGCGGGTGTGGAGCTTGACGGCGGAGCGCGCGTCGAGGCTCTTGCCGCGCACGGTCACGGCATAGCCCGCGCCCTTGCGCTCCACGTCGAGGGAGACGTCGTCGCCCCGGTTGAGCCGCATCGAGGAGAAGCGGACGCGCTCGACGCTGCCGCCGCGCAGCGACACCGTGCCGGCCGCGGCGAAGGTCTCGCCGCGCAGGCTGAAGTTGGTGAGCTCGGTGCGGCCGTCCGCCGTCGCCATGTCGAAGGACGCGGTCGCCGGAACGCCCGGGCCCTTGCTCCATCCGACCCAGGGCAGCGACAGCGTCGCGGACCCGAGATCGATGCTGACGGCGCGGCGGCCGCGCGCGGCGGCGTCCTCCACCTCCACCTTCGCGACGCCGGACAGCAGCGTCTCCAGGCCGGGGGCGATGGCCCTGCGCGCCTTGTCGTCCGTCTCGATGGCGATGTGCCGCTGCCGCTCCTGCCCGCTCCTGCCGAGCGGCTCGACGAGGCGCAGCTCGGCCGGCAGGTCGTTGAGGCGCGCGCGCGCCTCGATCACCGCCTTGCCGGGGTCGACGACGATGGTGCCGGTCGCGTCGCTGACCTTCTGCCCCTCGAAGGGGCGGGCCACGGCAAGATCGTCATAGGCAAGCTCCACCCGCCATCCCAGCGTCTCGGGCGCGATGTCGCGGTGAAGCGGAATGTCGGCCGCGACCGCGCCGGAGACCTTGCCGCTCAGGTCCTGCGGCTTCAGGTCGACGAAGCGGCTGACGTCGATGGGGTCGTAGCTCGCCAGCTCCAGCACCGCGTCGGCCTCGCCGGCGACGTCGATGTCGAGCTTGCCGACGACGGGCTTGATATGGGCGTCGCGGACGCTGAGCGTGCCGTCGCTGGCCGCGACCGTGCGCCCCGAAGGCAGGAACACCGTGCCGGCGGAAAGCGTGATGTCGACATCGGTGCCGAAGAAGGCGACGGTGCCGCTGCCGTCGCGCACCGGCGGGATGCGGCCGGCGACGTCGAAGCGCGTGCCCCCGACCACGAAGAAGCCGGACACCTCGTCGCGCCGCAGCGGCACGCCGTCGCCGAAGCGCCCCGGCGGCACGCCGAGCTCGACCCAGCCGCCCTCGACATGGCCGCCGAAGACGTTGGACATCACCCAGTTGCGCGCGCCGGTGGCGGCGAACCACGGCCACAGTTGCTTGGCCTGGCCCACCGGCATCTCGCCGACGTCGATGCGCAGGTCGAGGCCGGGGCTCGCGCCGGGCTCGAAGCGCACCGCCGCGCGACCGCTCACCTCGCCCTGCCCGGAGCGGACGCCGATCTCGTCGGCCCGCAGGAGCCGCGCATCGGCGCTGAGAAGCCCGGCCACCCGCGCGGCGACCCGCAGCGTCGGCTCCGGCGAGCCCTCGGGCGAGACGGCGGAGCCGTCGCTGACCAGCTCGTAGCGGTAGGTCGGCGCTTCCGTGTCGCCGGCCGCGCGCGGCGTCGGGCCAAACGCGCCGTGGAACGCCCATTCCGAGCGGCCGGCGGCGACGCGCAGCCGCTCGATCTCGACCTTGCCGCTGCCGCTCTGCGCCGTCGCGGCCAGCTCGATGTCGGCGACGAGGTTGTCGCGGCGGCCGATGGGAATGTCTGCGCCGCTGAACCGGCCCGACAGCGTCAGGCGGTCGCCGCGCGCGCCCTGCGCGCCCGACAAGAGCAGCGTCGCGGCGCCGATCCGCGAGAGCGGCCCGCCGCCGGGCGCGGCTGCGCCGCCCGTTTCCGGCGCCGCCGGCATCTCGGCATAGAGGCCGAGCTCCGAGACTCTTCCGGAGGCGGTGTCGAGCGTGGCCTCGCCGCGCAGCATGACGGGACGGCCGAACGCCTCGATCGCCGCCGAAAGCCGCAGGCCGTCGCCCGGGCCGCGCCGCAGCGTGGCCTCGGCCACCCTGAGCGCGGCGGCCTCGCCGTCGGGAAGGGCGATGGCGACGTTCTCGGCGCGGATGCGGCGCACGCCGCGCGCGCCGAGCTGGCCGGCAAGCTGGCGCACGCCGTCGAAGGCGGCGGCGGCGACCAGATCGGGATCGACCAGCCCGGCCGCGTCGAAGACGGCGAGGCCGGGGCCGCCCTGCGGCCGCGGCAGCGCGGCAAGCGCTATGCTGGCGTCGGAGACGCCCAGGCTGCGCGGCCTGATCTCGCCGCGCAGGAGCGGCAGGATGTCGAGGCCGACGCGCGCGGTGCCGACGCGCGTCGCCTCCCGGTCGCTTCCCCGCGGCGCGACCGCCAGATCGTCGATCTGGAGCGCGAGGCCGCCGAAGCCGTCGAGCGACACGCCGACGCGGCCGACAACGACGTCGAAGCCCTCGCCCGCCAGCGCCGCCATCGCCTGCTGCGCCTCCCGGCGCAGCCGCTCGTCGCCGAGGCCGCCGACGATGACGGCGACGGCCAGCGCCACGGCAGCGCAGGCCCCGACCGCCACGGCGACGGCGATCTTCGCCGCCCGCCGCGAGGCGGCGGACAGCCGCACGGGCCGCGGAAGCGGGATCGCCGACGGCAGGCTGTCGAGGGCGGTGATGTCGCTGCGGCGAAAGCGGATCTTCTCGTGGGGAGGAACCTCGCTGTGCACGCCGGGCGGGCCTGTTTCCTGTCTGCGGACGAATCTGGCAGAGACACTATAGCGCCGCGCAGCACTGGCGACACCACAAAGGAGGCCACGGCATGGAACTGATCAAACCCGGCGACCAGGCACCTGATTTCGACCTTCCCGGCAGCGGCGGAATCGCGATTTCGCTAGCAGCACATAGGGGCAGGATTGTGGTGCTGTTCTTCTACCCCAAGGACGACACCAGCGGCTGCACCGCCGAGGCGATCGGCTTCAGCGGGCTCAAGCCGCAGTTCGACGCCATCGACGCGGTGGTGATCGGCATGTCGCCCGACAGCGTCAGGAGCCACGACAAGTTCAGGGCCAAGCACGACCTGACCGTCGACCTCGCCTCGGACGAGGACAAGAAGGTGCTCCAGACCTACGGCGTATGGGTCGAAAAGAGCATGTACGGGCGCAAATACATGGGGGTCGAGCGCACGACGCTGCTGATCGACCGCGAGGGCAAGGTGGCGCGGGTGTGGAACAAGGTGAAGGTTCCCGGCCACGCCGCCGAGGTGCTGGAGGCGGCCAGGGCGCTGGCCTGACCGCCCGCACGGCCGCGGAACGAAAGCGCCGGCGCCAACGTTGCCTCCCCGCAGCGACACCCAACCGGACAAGGGAGGCTTCATGTTCCGTTCGCTCCTTCTGTGGCTCATCGGCATTCCGATCCCCATCATCATCCTCCTGTGGCTGTTCGTCTTCTGAACGGCCGCGGGAGCCGCGAAACGGCGGCCGGCGCCACCCGGCGGCGGGCGCGTCCGGCCCCGCCCTCTCCTTCCCGGCCGCGTCGGAGAAGTTTTCCACAAGCGCGAGGCGCCTGCGTCAAGGTGCCGCGCAAAGCTTTGTTAACCCTAACATTGTGTAATCGCCCACGATCTTCCTCAAGGTCGGTTGGGTGCGTTCGTGACAGGGATCAGGCAGGCTTCGGTATTCGGCAGGCGCAGGGAGCCGCATACCGTCATCATCGCCAGGGGCGACGACATCCGCCATTTCACCGTCAGGCCGTGGCTGGCGGCGCTGGCCGGCTCGGCGCTGGCGGCGCTGGCCGTCGGCTACCTGCTCGCCACATCCTATCTCGTGCTGCGCGACGACTTGATCGGCGCGGCCGTGGCGCGCCAGGCGCGCATGCAGCAGACCTATGAGGACCGCATCTCGGCGCTGCGCGCGCAGGTCGACCGCATCACCAGCCGCCAGCTCCTCGACCAGCAGATCGTGGAAAGCAAGGTCAGCGAGCTTCTGGCGCGCCAGAGCCAGCTCACCCAGCGCCACGGCCGCCTCGGCCCGATCCTGGAGCGCATGACGGGAAGCGGCGAGGCCGCGCCCGGCGGCTCGGCCCTGCCGGCCTCGGGCATCGCCCCCGTGCCGCCGGAAAAGCCGGAGCTGCGCGCCCTTTTCGAGCCTCCCGCCAGGGCGGGCGGCGCCGGCGGCCTCGCCTCGTTCTGGTCGGTGCGGCCGGGCGGCGACCACCCCGAAACCGCGGCCGACCGCGCCGACAAGCTGTTCGTCGCCATCAACCAGTCGCTGCGCGCCATCGAGGAGGAGCAGATCGAGGGCATCGACACGCTGGCCGAGAACGCCTTCCAGACCGCCGACACCATCGCCGAGGCGCTGGCGGCGGCCGGGCTGCCGGTCGCGCTCGATACGGGCGACGACGCCGTGGGCGGCCCGCTGCTGCCGGTCGAGGCCGGCCGCCAGTTCGAGGCGCGCGTGCGCGAGCTCGACGAGGCGCTCGACAAGCTGGAGACCGTCAAGGCCGCAGCGCGCGCCCTGCCGGTGCACAACCCCGCGCCGGGCCAGGCGGTGTCGAGCAGCTTCGGCGTGCGCCGCGACCCGATCCTGCGCACGCCGGCCATGCACGCCGGCATCGACTTCCGCGCCGTCGCGGGCACCGCCGTGCGCGCCGCCGGCGCCGGCACCGTGGTCAGGGCCGGCTGGGCCGGCGGCTACGGCCGCATGGTCGAGATCGACCACGGCAACGGCATCACCACCCGCTACGCCCACATGAGCAGGATTCGCGTCGGCAAGGGCGACCGGATCGAGACCGGCGACGTGGTCGGCGAGGTCGGCTCCAGCGGCCGCTCCACCGGGCCGCATCTGCACTATGAGGTGCGCCGCGACGGGGCGGCCGTCGATCCGCTGCGCTTCCTCAAGGCCGGCAGGAAGATCGCCGGGCTGCTGTAGCGCGCCCTTGTCCCACGGGGTCGCCAGGCCCTATAGGTCGCCGGACAGGCGGAAGCGGAACTCGCTCGCCTGCCGGTATTGCTCGCCCGGCCGCAGCACCGCCTGCGGGAAATAGGGCCGGTTGGGCGAATCGGGCCACACCTGCGGCTCCAGGCACAGGCCGGCCGACGCGCGGTAGACGATGCCATCGAGCCCCGGCGCCGTGCGGTCCGGGAAATGGCCGGTGAAGAACTGGAGGCCGGGCTCCGTCGTCCACACCTCCATCTCGACGCCGGAGGCGCCGCCCTGCACCCACGCCGCCTGCCGGAGCGGGCCGCGCGCCGCCGACAGGCAGAAATTGTGGTCGTAGAGCAGGCGCTCCCCCGCCCGCGCGCCGCCGATCGGCCGCGCCAGCACGAAGTCGAACGCCGTTCCCTCGACCGGCCTGACCTCGCCCGTCGGGATCGACCGGCGGTCGAGCGGCAGCCAGGCCGAGGCGGCGATCGCCAGCCGGTGGCCGAAGATGTCGCTTCTGCCGCCGTCGTCGAGGTTGAAACAGGAGTGATGGGCGAGGTTGCACAGCGTCGGCCGGTCGCAGGTCGCGGCAAGCTCGACGGCGAGCGTGGCCGGCGGCTTCAGCCTGTAGGTGCAGGAAATGTCGAGCCCGCCGGGAAAGCCCATCGCCCCGTCCGGATCGTGCAGCGACAGCGTGACGAAGTCCTCGCCGCGGCCCGCCAGCCGCCACACCCGCCGGTCGAGGCCGTCGCGGCCGCCATGCAGCGTGTTGCCGTTGTCGTTGGCGTCGGTGTCGAAGCGCTCGCCGTCGAGGATGAAGCGGCCGCCGGCGATGCGGTTGGCGTAGCGGCCGACGATGGCGCCGAACCAGGGAGAATGGTCGAGATAGTGCCCGAGCGTCTCGAAGCCGAGCACCAGCGGCGCGTCATGGCCGTCGAGCCGCAGGTCCTGCACCACCGCGCCGAAGGTGAGGATGCGGGCGCGAAGCCCGCCTCCCCTTATGGCGAAGCGGTGGACGGGCGTGCCGTCCGGCATGTTGCCGAACGGCTCGCCGCCGCCGATGCCCGTGGGCGCGTCAGAGGCCCAGCCCGCCGATGCAGACATATTTGGTGTCGAGGTAGTCCTCGATCCCCTGATGCCCGCCCTCGCGGCCGAGGCCGGACTCCTTGACGCCGCCGAACGGCGCCTCCGGCGTGGTGATGATGCCCTCGTTGACGCCGACCATGCCGTATTTCAGCCCTTCCATCACCCGGAAGGCGCGGCCGAGGTCGCCGGTATAGAAGTAGCAGGCCAGCCCGTATTCGGTGTCGTTGGCCATCTCGATGGCCTCCTCCTCCTTCTCGAACCGGAACACCGGCGCGACCGGGCCGAAGATCTCCTCCTTCATGAAGCGCATCTGCGTGGTGGCGGCGGCGATCACGGTCGGCTCGAAGAACGAGCCGCCGAGCGCGTGGCGCTTGCCGCCGGCCACGATCTTGCCGCCCTTTTCCGCGGCGTCGGCGATCAGCTCCTCGACCTTCTCCACCGCGTTCTCGTCGATCAGCGGTCCCTGCTGCACGCCTTCCTCGAGCCCCGGGCCCACTTTCAGCTTCCGCGAGGCGGCGGCCAGCTTCTCCACGAAGGCGTCGTAGATGCCGGCCTGCACGAAGAAGCGGTTGGTGCACACGCAGGTCTGGCCGGAGTTGCGGTACTTGGCGGCCACCGCGCCCTCGACCGCGCGGTCGATGTCGGCGTCGTCGAAGACGAGGAACGGCGCGTTGCCGCCCAGCTCCATCGACACCTTCTTGACCGTCGAGGCCGACTTCTGGATCAGGATCTTGCCGACCTCGGTCGAGCCGGTGAAGGTGATCTTCTTGACGATGGGGTTGGTGCACAGCTCGTCGCCGATCTCGCCGGCCGAGCCGGTGACGACGTTGACCACGCCCTTCGGGATGCCGACCTCCTCGGCGAGCGCGCCCCAGGCGAGGCCCGAATAGGGCGTCTGCGAGGCGGGCTTGACGACGGCCGTGCAGCCCGCGGCGATCGCCGGGCCGATCTTGCGGGCGAGCATGGAGGACGGGAAGTTCCACGGCGTGATCGCCGCGATGACGCCGACGGGCTCCTTGGTGACGAGGATGCGCCGGTCGGCCCACGGGCTCGGCACCACGTCGCCATAGGTGCGGCGCGCCTCCTCGGCGAACCACAGCACATAGGCGGCCGACGAGCCGACCTCGCCCTTCGCCTCGGTCAGCGACTTGCCCTGCTCCATGGTCAGCAGCTCGGCGAGCGCGTCCTGGTTGTCCATGATGGCGTCGTGCAGCCGGCGCAGCAGCTTGGAGCGCTCCAGCGCCGAGGTCTTGCGGAACGTCCCGAAGGCGCGCTCGGCCGCCTCGATGGCGCGGCGCGTCTCGGCCCTGCCCGCCTTCGGCACGGTGCCGAGCTTGAGGCCGGTCGCGGGGTTGATGACGTCGATGGTGGCGCCGGAATCGGCCTGCACCCATTCGCCGTCGATGAGGTTTGCCTGGCGCAGGAAATGGCTTGTCTTCTGAAGCATCGCTTTTCTCTCTGTCGTGCGGGCGCGCGGGGCGCCGGATCCGGTTTCTTTCCCTCACACAATGGGGCGCAATCGCGCCGATGCCAAGGCGTCACCCGAAAACCCGTTGGGCCACGGCCAGCCAGAACCCTGTCGTCAGCGCGGCGAGGATCGTCGAGACGGTCATGGTGTTGGAGGCGAGCACCTGCCCGGTGCCGAAGCGGGAGGCGATCAGATAGGGATTGACGCCCGTGGGCATGGAGGCGGCGACCACCATCACCGTGGCGGCGAGCGGCGGCAAGCCGAGGGCGAGGACGGTGATGAGCGTCACCGCCGGCAGCAGGAGCAGCTTCAGCGCCGCGAGCGCCAGGGCCGGCTTGACGTTGCCCGAGATGCCGAACTTGCGCAGGCCGAGCCCCATCGAGAACAGCGCCACCGTGCCGGCGATGCCGGCGAAGGCGTCCACGAAGCGGCTGCCGATGGCCGGCATCGAAAGGCCGCTCGCCCGCCACGCGAGCCCGGCGAGGATGCCGAGGATCAGCGGGTTGGAGAAGAGATTCCTCAGGAAGTCGCGCAGCACCTTCAGCGGGCTGCTCGCCTTGCCTTCCCCCCGCCGCACCCATTCGAACATGACGATGGACGCGGCCATCATGATCGGCAGGTGGATGGCCAGCAGCAGCGACAGCACCTCGACGCCCGGCCGGCCGAACACGCCCTGCATGAAGGGAAGGCCGAGCAGCAGCAGGTTGGAGAAGGAGGCGGCGATGCCGGCCACCACGCCGGCGGCCGCCTCGCGCCCGAAGACCCGCGTGGCGACCGCATGGCCGCTCAGCCACACCACCGGCACGGCGGTGAAATAGGAAAGCCACATCGCCCAGGGGGCGGAGCCGGCGAAGTCCATCTCGATCATGGTGCGGAACAGGAGGGCGGGCACCGCCACGACGATGGCGAAATCGGCGAGCGCGTCGCCGACATGCGGCCGCAAAAGGCCGGCCCAGCCGGTCGCATAGCCGAGCCCGACCAGCCCGAACACGAAGACGATGGTTTCGACCATGGGAGACATCGCCGAGCCGGTAGCGCAACCGCTCGCCCGCGGCAAGCACGGCGGCGGCGTCGCCGGGCGCGCAGCGGTTCGCGCAGGATCGCCCGCGGGTCGCCCGAGAGGTGGCCCGCACAGGATCGCCCGCGGGCCGCCCGAAAGGTGGCCCGCACAGGATCGCCCGCGGGCCGCCCGAAAGGTGGCCCGCACAGGATCGCCCGTGGGCCGCCCGAGAGGTGGCCCGCACAGGACCGAATGCCGCGCTTGCCTTTCGTTCCGCTATCCTTTCCCTATAGGGTGGTACGTCCCAAGGGGGTCCGATGCTTCGTTTCCTTGCCGTCCTTTGCGCCTTCCTCATCCTTGCCGCCCCGCAGGCGGCGGCGACGGAGGCGGGATGGGCGCTGCTGCGCGAGGGCGGCCAGGTCGTGCTCCTCGTCCACGCCAACGCGCCGGGAATCGGCGATCCGGCCCATTTCGACATCGACAACTGCCGCACCCAGCGCAACCTGTCCGAGCGCGGCCGCCAGCAGGCGCGGCGTATCGGCGCATTGTTCGCCGCCCGCGCCGAGCCGGTGGGCCAGGTCTATTCCAGCCGCTACTGCCGGGCGATGGAGACGGCGCGGCTGGCCTTCGGCGAGCGGCTGGTCGAGCCGCTGGAGGCGCTCGATTCCATCGCCCGCGATCCCGACGGCGAGACGGCGCGCGCGGCCGCCGCGGCCGTGGTGGCGCTGGCCCGCGAATATACCGATTCCGGCAATCTCGTCCTCGTCACCCACCCCGAGAACGTCGCCGCGCTCACCGGCGTGCGCGCCCGCGAGGGCGAGGCCATCATCGTCGCCCCGCATGGCGACGGCCTCGCCGTGATCGGCCGCATCGTCTTCAACTGAGGCCGCCGGCGGGCGGGGGCGACGCGGCGCTTTTTGGCCGCCTGCCCTTTTCCTGCCGGCAAAAACGGACTAGACAGCCGCGATAGCGAAAAGCCGCCCTGTCATTGAGGGAATCATAGTGACATCGACATTCGACAAGGTCGCCGACATCATCGCCGAGACCAGCGAGATCGACCGCGACACGATCACGCCCAAGAGCCACACCATCGACGATCTCGGCATCGACAGCCTCGACTTCCTCGACATCGTCTTCGCGATCGACAAGGAATTCGGCATCAAGGTGCCGCTGGAGAAGTGGACGCAGGAAGTCAACGACGGCAAGGTCTCGGCGGAGGAATACTTCGTCATGGAGAACCTGTGCGCCAAGATCGACGCGCTCGTCGCGGCCAGGAACGCCGGCTGAGGCGGCCCCGCACGAAAAGCCCCGCAGGCGAGACCCGGCAGATGAGACCCGCCAGATGAGGCCCGCATGAGCGCCAACGACGTCGTCATTACCGGAATGGGCCTCGTCTCCTCGCTCGGCGAGGGGGCGGACCGGCACTGGCAGGTCCTGTCGGCGCCGGGGGCGGCGCCGGTGCTGGAGAAGGACCGCTTCGCGCCCTATACGGTGCACCCGCTGCCCGAGATCGACTGGAGCCGGCAGATCCCCAAGCGCGGCGACCAGCGCCAGATGGAGACCTGGCAGCGGCTCGGCACCTATGCCGCCGGGCTCGCGCTCGACGATGCCGGCATCAAGCAGGACGAGGCGCTGCTTTCGGCCATGGACATGATCGTGGCCGCCGGCGGCGGCGAGCGCGACACGGCCGTCGACCAGGCGATCCTCGACGCCGGGCGCACGCGCAACGACCGCGACATGCTGCTCAACGAGAAGCTGACGACGGAGCTGCGCCCCACCCTGTTCCTGGCCCAGCTTTCCAACCTGCTCGCCGGCAACATCTCCATCGTCCACAAGGTCACCGGCTCCTCGCGCACCTTCATGGGCGAGGAAGGGGCCGGCGTGGCGGCGGTCGAGACGGCGGCCGCGCGCATCCGCGCCGGCCAGTCGACCCATGCGCTCGTCGGCGGCGCGTTCCAGACCGAGCATCCCGACATGCTGCTCGGCTACGAGCTCGGCGGCCTCCTGCACCGCAAACGCTGGAAGTCGGTGTGGAAGCGGGCGGCGAACGACGGCGGCGGCGTCATCACCGGCTCGGGCGCGGCCTTCCTGGTGCTCGAATCGCGCGCGCATGCGCAAGAGCGCGGCAGCAAAGCCTACGCCGCCATCGGCAAGGTCGAATCGGGCCGCGCCCGGCGCATCGACGGCAACCTGACGCAGGCGATCTCCGGCCTGGTGCGCGCGCTCGGCGCGCCGAAGCAGCGTCTGCTGGCGATCTCCGGCGCCTCCGGCGCGCACGCCGCCACCGGCGCCGAGCGCTCGGCGCTCGCCACCGCCGGCGATTTCGCCCTGCGCGGCTTCGCCTCGCTGACCGGCCACATGAAGGAGGCGCAGTTCCCCTTCGCCATCGCGCTGGCCGCGCTCGCCATCCGCAACGGCGCCCCCTACCCGCCCTTCGACGCCGACAACGAGGGCGCGATCGAGGGCGCGCCGCGGGCGGCGCTCGCCACGGCGGTCGGCTATCGCCGCTTCGAGGGCGCCGCCCTCGTCGTCGCGGCCTGAGACGGAGACAGCAAAGCCATGGCCCGCACCTCCGATCACCTCGGCCGGCCGGTCGTCGCCGTCACCGGCATCGGCGTCGTCACCTCGCTCGGCCAGGGCGTCGCCGACAACTGGGCGGCGCTGACCTCGGGGCGTTCCGGCATCGGCCCGATCACCCGCTTCCCGGTCGAGCATCTGGCCACCACCATCGCCGGCACGGTCGATTTCCTGCCTTCGAGCGACAAGGGCGCCAGCGCGCTGACCTACGAGCTGGCGGAGCTCGCCGCGCTGGAGGCCGTTTCCGGCGCCGGCCTCGACGTCGGCGATTTCTCCGGCCCGCTGATGCTGGCCTCGCCGCCGGTCGAGCTCGGCTGGCACGACCGCTTCCGCCTCTACGACGCGGCCGACCTTTCCCTGCCCGACTACGAGCGGCTCCTGGCCGCCGCGCGCGAGCATCCGGGCGAGGACGTGCTCGATTCCACCCAGTTCGGCGGCATCGCCGACCGGCTGGCCGACCGCTTCGGCACGCGCGGCCTGCCGGTGACGGTCTCGACCGCCTGCGCCTCGGGCGCGACCGCGATCCAGCTCGGCGTCGAGGCGATCCGGCGCGGCGAGGCCGAGCGGGCGCTCGCCATCGGCTCCGACGGCTCGGCCACCGCCGAGGCGCTGATCCGCTTCTCGCTGCTTTCGGCGCTGTCGACCCAGAACGCCGAGCCGCACAAGGCGTCGAAGCCGTTCTCGCGCGACCGCGACGGCTTCGTGCTCGCCGAGGGCTCGGCCGCGCTGGTGCTCGAATCGCTCGACAGCGCCAGGGCGCGCGGCGCCCGGGTGCTGGGCATCGTCGCCGGCTGCGGCGAGAAGGCGGACGACTTCCACCGCACCCGCTCCAAGCCGGACGGCTCGCCGGCCATCGCCGCCGTGCGCGCCGCGCTCGCCGACGCGGGCCTCGCCGAAGGCGGCATCGACTACGTCAACGCCCACGGCACCTCGACGCCCGAGAACGACAAGATGGAGCACCTGTCGCTGTCGACCGTGTTCGGCGAGCGCATGAAGAAAATGCCGGTCTCGTCCAACAAGTCGATGATCGGCCACACGCTCTCGGCCGCCGGCGCGGTCGAGGCGGTGTTCTCGATCCTGACCATGACCGAGGGCGTCATCCCGCCCACCATCAACTACGACCAGCCCGATCCGTCGATAGAGCTCGACGTGGTGCCGAACGTCAAGCGCGAGGCGCAGGTCTCGACCGTGCTGTCGAACTCGTTCGGCTTCGGCGGGCAGAACGCATGCCTTGTCATGGCGCGGGAACCCGGCTAACCCGCTCCGCGACAGACAACAGCGGACGAAAACCCATGCGCGCATTGCAACTCGTCGAGGACCGGCGGCTCGAAGCCGTCGACCTGCCGCCGCCGCCGCCGCCCGGCATCGGCGAGGTCACGGTGCGCATCCGCGCCGTGGCGCTCAACCACATCGACGTCTGGGGCTGGCGCGGCATGGCGTTCGCCAAGCGCAAGATGCCGCTGGTGATCGGCGCGGAAGCCTCCGGCGAGGTCGAGGAGATCGGCCCCGGCGTGGCGAACCTCCTCCCCGGCCAGCTCGTCTCCATCTACGGCGCGCGCACCTGTGGGCGCTGCCGCGCCTGCCGCGAGGGCCGCGACAATCTGTGCGCCCACGTCTCGGGCGTCCACGGCTTCCACCTCGACGGCTTCGCGCAGGAGAAGGTCAACCTGCCCGCCCGCCTGCTCGTCCCCGCCCCTCCCGGCGTCGACGCCATCGGCGCGGCGGTCGCGCCCGTCACCTTCGGCACGGTCGAGCACATGCTGTTCGACAATGCGAGGCTGGAGCCGGGCGAGACGATCCTGGTCCATGCCGGCGGCTCCGGCATCGGCTCGGCCGCGATCCAGCTTGCGAAGCGCATGGGCTGCACCGTCATCACCACCGTCGGCTCGAACGACAAGATCGACAAGGCGAAGGCGCTGGGCGCCGACCACGTCATCAACTACCGCGAGGACCGCTTCGAGGGCGCGGTGCGCAAGCTCACCGCCAAGAAGGGCGTCGACGTCGTCTTCGAGCATGTCGGGGCCGACACCTGGGCCGGCTCCATGCTGTGTCTGAAGCGCGGCGGCCGCCTCGTCACCTGCGGCTCGACCTCGGGCGTGTCGACGCAGATGAACCTGATGCAGCTCTTCCAGCAGCAGCTGAAGATCTTCGGCTCGTTCGGCTGCCGCATGCGCAACATGGAAGACGCCATGCTCAAGATGGCCGCCGGCATCGTCAGGCCGGTGATCGACACCGAGGTCGATTTCGACGGCATCGACCTTGCGCTGCGCCGCATGGAAGGCCGCGACGTCTTCGGCAAGATCATCCTGCGGGTCGCCTGATGGCGCAAGGCCGCGCGCCTGTCCTGCGCCCGCTGGTTGCGCGGACGCTGCGCATCGCCAAGACGGTCGAGCACTGGCTGGTCGGCCAGCTCGCCTTCGCGGTGCTGTGGCTGCTGCGCCTCCTGCCGCCCGACAGGGCGCTCGCCTTCGCCGACCGCGCAGCGCGCCGGCTCGGCCCCCTCGTCGGCCGCCATCGCGTGGCGATGGACAATTTGCGCCGCGCCTACCCTGAAAAGAGCGAGGACGAGCTTCAGGCCATCGCCTCCGACATGTGGGGCAACATGGCGCGGCTTGCCGGCGAGTATCTCTATCTCGACCGCATGTTCGACATGACCCCGCGGGGCGGCGAGGCCGCCCGCGTCGAGCTGGTGGGCGAGGAGATTTTCCTGCGCCTGCGCGAGGAGAGGAAGCCGCTGATCTTCTTCACCGCCCATACCGGCAATTTCGAGCTGTTGCCGGTGGCGGCCTCGCTCTACGACCTGCCGGTGACGGCGCTGTTTCGCGCGCCCAACAACCCCTACATCGCGAAATACATCTTCTCGACGCGCGCCGAGGCCATGGGCGAGCTGCTCGCCTCGCGCGCCGGCGCCGCGTTCGGGCTGGCGCGGGTTCTGGAGCGCGGCGGCAATATCGGCGTCCTCGTCGACCAGAAGTTCAGGAAGGGCGTGCCCACCACCTTCTTCGGCCTGCCCTGCAACACCAGCCCGCTGGTGGCCAAGCTCGCCCGCCAGTACGACTGCGACGTCCACCCCGCCCGCTCGATCCGCCTGCCCGGCAACCGCTTCCGGCTGGAGATTTGCGACAGGCTGGAGCTGCCGCGCACCGAAAAGGGCACGGTCGACGTGCCTGCCACCTGCCAGCTCCTGAACGACGTGGTCGAGGGCTGGGTGCGCGAGCATCCCGGCCAGTGGATGTGGTTCCACAAGCGCTGGCAGCTCGACTGAGCCGGCCCGACCCGGGGGCAGGCCTCAGTCCTGGACGATGATGCGCGTGTTGCCCGGCCCGACCTGCCGCACCAGCGTGTAGAAGATTTCCGCATTGGGCGTGGCCAGCCGCACGCAGCCGTGCGAGGCGGGGCTGCCCAGCCGCGACACCGCCGAGGTGCCGTGCACGGCCCAGCCGCGATCGTAGAACACGGCGAACGGCATCGGCGAATTGTCGTATTTGCGCGAGTGCCACATCTTGTGCATGCGCTGCGGCCGGTATTCGCCGCGCGGCGTGACGTAGCCGTCGCGCGCGGTCGAGACCGGCCACTCGTGCAGCACCTTGCCGTAATGGGTGACGATCATCTTCTGCGCGGCGACGTCGACGCGCGCGACGAGGCTCGCCGCCTGCGCCTGAAGCGCGGACAGGCCGAGCAGCGCCGCAGCCGCCGCGACGGTGGCAATGAGACCTTTCATGCGATGGCAACCCCTTATCCGAACCCGTGTCCGACCTGCCCGCGAATCGCAGCGCCGCATGGCACGGCGCGCGGGCATCTTGCCGCAGAATCGGTAATGGGAAACCCTTACCATCCGGTCAAATCCGCGTGAGGGTCTGGACCAATGGCGCCGCCTTGCCAGATTCCCCGGTCCCTGCTCTAGAGTACGGCCATGAACGAACGTCTGCTCCGTGCCGTCGAGAGTCGCCGCGATGAACTCGTCGCTCTCGCTTCCGACCTGATCCGCTTTCCGACCGTCAACCCGCCGGGCGAGGCCTACACCCCTTGCGCCGAATATATCGGCGCGCGGCTCGGGAAGCTCGGCTTCGAGACGCGGCTGGTCCGCGGCGAGGGAACGCCGGGCGACAACGACCGCTACCCGCGCACCAATGTCGTGGCGCGCCGCGAGGGCCGCGCGCCGGGCGCGACGGTGCATTTCAACTCGCATATCGACGTGGTCGAGGAAGGCCACGGCTGGACCGTCGATCCGTTCGGCGGTGAGGTCAGGGACGGGCGCGTCTACGGGCGCGGCGCCTGCGACATGAAGGGCGGGCTCGCCGCCTCCATCGTCGCCGCCGCCGCCTTCATCGACGTCTTTCCCGACTTTCCCGGCGCCATCGAGATTTCCGGCACGGTGGACGAGGAGTCCGGCGGGTTCGGCGGCGTCGCCTATCTCGCCTCGAAGGGCTTCTTCTCGCGCCCGCGCGTCGACCACGTCATCATCCCCGAGCCGCTCAACAAGGACCGCATCTGCCTCGGCCATCGCGGCGTGTGGTGGGCCGAGATCGAGACCAGGGGCTCCATCGCCCACGGCTCCATGCCCTTCCTCGGCGATTCGGCGATCCGCCACATGGGCGCGGTGCTTCACGCCTTCGAGGAGGAGCTGTTCCCGGCGCTGGACCGCAAGCAGACGCAGATGCCGGTGGTGCCGGAGGGCGCGCGGCGCTCGACCATGAACATCAACTCCATCCATGGCGGCCAGACCGAGGATTTCTTCCCCGGCCTGCCCTCGCCCAACGTGCCGGATTCCTGCCGCACGGTGATCGACCGCCGCTTCCTGCTGGAGGAATCGCTCGACGAGGTGAAGGGCGAGGTCACCACGATCCTCGAGCGGCTCAAGCGCGAGCGGCCGAAGTTCGACTACGCGATCCGCGACCTGATGGAGGTGCTGCCCACCATGACCGAGCGCGACGCGCCGGTGGTGACGGCGGTGGCCGAGGGAATCCGGCAGATCTTCGGCCGCGAGCCGGACTACGTGATCTCGCCCGGCACCTACGACCAGAAGCACATCGCCCGCATCGGCCATCTGCACGACTGCATCGCCTACGGCCCCGGCATCCTCGACCTCGCCCACCGCCCCGACGAATGGGTCGGCATCGACGACATGGTCGAATCGGCCAAGGTGATGGCGATCTCGCTGGACGCGCTGCTGCGCGGCGCGCATCATGGCGCGCACCACCATCATGCGTGAGGGCGCAAGGCCGCCGCAGGCGGCCGCGTCCCCTGTCCGCAGCCTGTTTTATCGCAGCGCAACATTGCCGATTTACTCGCCGGCCGTTTCGCGCTTTGATCGCCGGCGAAGATCGTTTGCTTCAGGGAGAGAGTTATGAAACCGTTCAAGTCCGTACTGGCCGCAGCCGCCTTGGCGCTGGCCTTCTCCGCCGCCGCCCCGATGAGCGCCTACGCGCAGCGCACCGACGTGGTGATCGGCATGGTTCTGGAGCCGCCGCATCTCGACCCGACGGCGGGCGCCGCCGCCGCCATCAAGGAAGTCGGCTACGCCAACATCTTCGAGGGCATCACCCGCATCGGCCCCGATGGCCAGGTGCAGCCGGGCCTTGCCGAGAACTGGGAGATTTCCGACGACGGCAAGGTCTACACCTTCAAGCTGCGCACCGGGGTCGAGTTCCACGACGGCACGCCCTTCAGCGCCGACGACGTGAAGTTCTCCATCGAGCGCGCCATGGCGGAGGATTCCGTCAACCCGCAAAAGGGCCTCTATTCGGCCGTCGAGAAGGTCGAGGTCGTCGACCCGGCCACCGTGGTCGTCACGCTCAAGCATCCGCAGGGCGCGTTCCTGTGGAACATGGGCTGGGGCGAGGCGGCGATCGTGTCGCCGGCTTCCGCCGACAACAACAAGGAGCACCCGGTCGGCACCGGCCCGTTCAAGTTCGAGAGCTGGGCCAAGGGCTCCTCGATCAAGCTGGTGAAGAACCCCGACTACTGGGGCGAGCCGGTCGCGCTGGAGCGCGCCGAGTTCCGCATCGTGCCGGACGCGGCAGCCGCGATCCCCGCGCTGCTTTCGGGCGACGTCCACGCCTTCTCCAACATGCCGGCGGGCGACGCGCTGCCGCAGATCCAGGGCGATCCGCGCTTCAAGGTCGTCATCGGCTCGACCGAGGGCGAGACGGTGCTGTCCACCAACAACAAGAAGGAGCCGTTCGACAAGCTCCAGGTGCGCCAGGCCATTGCGCATGCGCTCAACCGCGACGAGATCATCGCCGGCGCCTCGGCCGGGCTCGGCGTGCCGATCGGCTCGCACTTCGCGCCGCACCATCCCGCCTATGTCGACCTGACCGGCACCTACCCCTACGATCCGAACCGGGCCAAGGAGCTTCTGGCCGAGGCCGGGCTGCCGGACGGCTTCTCCGCCACGCTCAAGCTGCCGCCCCCGCCCTACGCCCGCCAGGGCGGCGAGATCATCGCCTCGCAGCTTCGCCAGGTCGGCATCAACCTCGAGATCATCCCGCTCGAATGGGCCGACTGGCTGGAGCAGGTGTTCAAGGGCAAGGACTATGATCTGTCCATCGTCAGCCATGTCGAGCCGATGGACATCGGCATCTACGCCCGGCCCGACTACTACTTCCAGTACCAGAACCCCGAGTTCAACGCGGTGATGGAGGAGCTGGAGGTGACGGCCGACGAGGCTACGCGCAACGAGCTTTACGGCAAGGCGCAGCGCATCCTCGCCGAGGACGCCGCCGTCGGCTTCCTGTTCCAGATGCCCAAGGTCGGCGTGTGGGACGCCAGGCTCGAAGGCATGTGGGAGAACTGGCCGCTCTCCGTCGCCGACCTGACCAAGGTCCACTGGACCGAATAGTCCGGCCTTTCGCACGCGCCTCCCCTGCGCCCGGCGCGCGGGGGAGGCATTTTCCTTCCGCGGCACCCTTTCGGCTTCATGATCGCATTTCTGGCAAAACGCATCGGCATTGGCGCGATCACGCTGATCGTGGCCTCGATCGTGGTGTTCGCCGTGCTGGAGATCCTGCCCGGCGACCCGGCGCTGCTGATGCTGGGCATGAACGCCACGCCCGAGGCGCTCGCGGCCATGCGCGAGCAGATGGGCCTGAACGAGCCGGTGCCGGTGCGCTATCTCGGCTGGATCGCCGGCCTCCTCGCCGGCGACTTCGGCCGCTCCTTCACCTATTCCTCGCCGGTGATCGACCTGATCCTCGAACGGGTCGTCGTGTCGCTGCCGCTCGCGCTCATCGCGCTGACGCTGTCGACGGCGATCGCCATTCCGGTCGGCATCTTCTCGGCCGCAAGGCGCGGCCGCGCCGGCGACACGGTGTCGATGGGCGTCGCCCAGCTCGGCGTCGCCGTGCCGAACTTCTGGTTCGCGCTGCTTCTGGTCTACGTCTTCGCCGTGTGGCTCAGGCTGCTGCCGGCCGGCGGCTTCCCCGGCTGGGGCGCCGGCGTCTGGCCGGGCCTCAAGGCGCTGATCCTGCCGGCCGTGGCGCTCGCCCTGCCGCAGGCGGCGATCCTCGCGCGCGTCACCCGCTCGGCGATGCTCGAGGTGCTGGGCGAGGACTATATCCGCACCGCCCGCGCCAAGGGCATGCCGCGCCGCTACGTGCTGTGGCGCCACGCGCTCAGGAACGCCATGATCCCGGTCTTGACCATCATGGGCCTGCAATTCTCCTTCCTGCTGGCCGGCACCATCATCATCGAGAACGTGTTCTACCTGCCCGGCCTCGGCCGCCTCGTCTTCCAGGCGATCACCCAGCGCGACCTGATCGTGGTCGAGGGCGTGGTCATGCTGCTGGTGGCGAGCGTGGTCGTCGTCAACCTGATCGTCGACATCCTCTACGCCGTCGTCGATCCGCGCCTGAGGATCAGGGCATGAGGTCGCGGGCATGAGCGAGGTTCCCGTCCCCCACGAGGCCCCGCCCCCGGCGAGCCTCCTGCGGCAGGCCTTCGCCAACCGCTCCTTCCTCACCGGCTTCGTCATCACGGCGCTGATCGCGGCGATGGCGCTTGCCTCCTTCGTGTGGACGCCGTTCGACATCACCCATCTCATCGTCGCCGACCGCATGAAGGCGCCCTCGTGGCAGCATCCGTTCGGCACCGACCATTTCGGCCGCGACATCCTGTCGATGATCATGATCGGCTCGCGCAACTCGATCGCCGTCGCCGTGGTCGCGGTCGGCATCGGCATGGCCGTCGGCGTGCCGCTCGGCTGCTGGGCGGCCGCGCGCGGCGGCTGGGTCGACGAGGCGCTGATGCGCTTCAACGACGTGGTCTTCGCCTTTCCGGCCCTGCTCTCGGCGGTGATGATCACCGCGATCTTCGGCCCCGGCGCCGTCAACGCCATCGTCGCCATCGGCATCTTCAACGTGCCGGTCTTCGCCCGCGTGGCGCGCGCCGGCGCGCTGTCGCTATGGCCGCGCGAATATGTGCTGGCCGCGCGCGCCGCCGGCAAGGGCAAGGTGCTGATCACGCTCGAGCACATATTGCCCAACATCGCCTCGATGCTTCTGGTGCAGGGCACGATCCAGTTCGCGCTCGGCATCCTCGCCGAAGCCGGCCTGTCCTATCTCGGCCTCGGCGCGCAGCCGCCGATGCCGTCCTGGGGGCGCATGCTGTTCGACGCCCAGACGCGCATGATGGTCGCGCCCTACCAGGCGATCTTCCCCGGGCTCGCCATCGTCGTCACCGTGCTGGGCTTGAACCTGCTCGGCGACGGCCTGCGCGACGTGCTCGACCCCAGGTTGAGGCGCGAGCGATGAGCCTTCTGGAGATCGAGAAGCTGACCGTCTCGATCGGCAGGACGCCGATCCTGAAGGGCGTGGACCTTTCCATCGAGGAAGGCGAGGTGCTGGGGCTGGTCGGCGAATCCGGCTCCGGCAAGTCGATGACGGCGCTGACGGTGATGCGGCTTTTGCCGCATGCGATGCGGGCCGCCGGCCGCGTCACCTTCGACGGCATCGACATCCTCGCAGCGCCCGAAGCGGCGATGAACCGGCTGCGCGGCGACGACATCGGCATGGTGTTCCAGGAGCCGATGACGGCGCTCAACCCGGTCAAGACCATCGGCGAGCAGGTGGCCGAGGGCATACGCTGGCACACCGGCGCCTCCCGCGCCGAGGCCGAGGAGACGGCGCGGAAAATCCTCGACCGTGTCGGCCTGCCGGCGCAAAAATTCCCGCTGTCGCGCTTTCCGCACGAGCTTTCCGGCGGCCAGCGCCAGCGCGTCGTCATCGCCATCGCCTGCGCGCTGAAACCGAAATTGCTGATCGCCGACGAGCCGACCACGGCGCTCGACGTGGTGTTGCAGGCGCAGATCCTCGACCTTCTGCGCGACCTCGTCGACGAGCGCAGGATGGGCCTGCTGCTCATCTCGCACGACCTGGCCGTGGTCGCCGACATGGCCGACCGCATCACCGTGATGCGCCATGGCGAGGTGATGGAGACGGGCGAGACCGGCCGCACGCTGACCGAGCAGGCCCACCCCTACACCCGCCAGCTCGCCCGCGCCTCCACCCACGTGCCGGCGCGCGCCGGCCCGCCCGCGCCCGAGACCGGCAAGACGCCTCTCCTGGAGGTCGCGTCGGTGGTCAAGGACTATGCCGGCCGCCGCGCCTCGCTGTTCGCCAGGCCCGCGCCGTTCCGGGCGGTCGACGACGTGTCGTTCGCGCTCGGCGAGGGCCAGTCGGTGGCGCTCGTCGGCCGCTCCGGCTGCGGCAAGTCCACGCTCGCGCGCATGATCCTCGCGCTCGACCGGCCGACCGGCGGCGCGATCCGGCTCGACGGGATCGAGGTGAACGCGCTCGCCGAGGCGGCGCTGAAGCCGTCGCGGCGCAAGATGCAGGTCGTGTTCCAGGACCCCTACGGCTCGTTCGACCCGCGCCACAAGGTCGAGCGGCTGGTGGCCGAGCCGCTGCATCTGATGGAGAAGCAGCCCTCCGCCGCCGAGCGCCGCGACATGGTGGCCGCCGCGCTCGCCGAGGTCGGGCTGGCGCCGAAGGACATGGACAAGTACCCGCACGAGTTCTCCGGCGGCCAGCGCCAGCGCATCTCGATCGCCCGCGCCATCATCACCCGGCCGAAGCTGGTGGTTGCCGACGAGCCGGTCTCGGCGCTCGACGTGTCGATCCGCGCCCAGATCCTCGACCTGTTCGCCGACCTCAACGGCCGCCTCGGCGTCGCCTACCTCTTCATCACCCATGACCTGACCGTGGCGCGCGCCATCACCGACGAGGTGATGGTCATGCACGATGGCCGCATCGTCGAGCGCGGCAGGACGGCCGAGGTGCTCGACAATCCGCAATCCGACGCCGCGAAGGCGCTGGTCGAGGCCGCGCCCGACCTTTCCCGCGCGCTCGCCAGACGGCTGGCGGGGCGGGAATAGGCCATGCTGGTCGAGCTCGCGCCGGAGGTCCTGCTGCTTCTCGCCGTGGCCGGCTTCGTCGCCGGCTTCATCGATTCGATCGCCGGCGGCGGCGGGCTGATCACGGTTCCCGCCCTGCTGCTCGCCGGCCTGTCGCCGGTCGAGGCGCTCGGCACCAACAAGCTGCAAAGCGTGTTCGGCTCGGGCTCGGCCACCTATGCCTACGGCGCGGCCGGGCTGGTGGACGTGAAGCGCCAGTTGCCGTCGGCCGCGCTCGCCTTCCTCGGCTCCATCGCCGGCGCGGTGCTCGCCACCATCCTGCCCGGCGACTGGCTGCGCGCCGTGCTGCCGGCGATGCTGGTCGTCATCGCGCTCTATTTCGCCTTCAAGCCCGACATGAGCGACGTCGACCGCGCCCAGCGCATCTCGCCCTTCCTGTTCGGCGTCACCATCGTGCCGCTGATCGGCTTCTACGACGGGCTGTTCGGCCCCGGCACGGGCTCGTTCTTCATGCTCGCCTTCGTCGCGCTCGCGGGCTACGGCGTGCTGAAGGCCACCGCCCACACCAAGCTGCTCAACTTCGCCTCCAATGTCGGCAGCCTGCTGTTCTTCTCCGCCGCCGGCGTCGTGGTGTGGAAGGTGGGGCTGGTGATGGGGGCGGCGCAGTTCCTCGGCGCGCGGCTCGGCGCGCGGCTGGCGATGAAGAACGGCGCGCGCCTCATCAAGCCGCTGCTGGTGGCGACCTGCGTCGTGCTGGCGATCCGGCTGCTGATCGACTGAGGCGGCGGCCCGCGCCGCGCCGTTGTCCAGATCGCGCACTCCCGTTGTCGCAACCATGCACAGCCCCTGTGCAGGCCGCCTTGTTGCGCGCACGATGCAAAGGAATAGACTGGCGCGCCACACAGACACGACATTCCGTCACGGACATCGGGGAGGATGCCATGGACGCCGCGACCCCTGCCGCCGCGCAGTTCGAGCTGAACGAGGACCAGCGCGCCATCCAGGAGATGACGGCCGCCTTCGCCGCCGAGAAGGTCGCGCCCTACGCGCTCGAATGGGACCGCGAGCGCCACTTCCCCTCCGACGTGATCCGCGAGACCGGCGCGCTCGGCTTCGGCGGCATCTACATCCGCGACGACGTCGGCGGCTCCGGCCTCGGCCGGCTCGACGCGGTGCTGATCTTCGAGGCGCTGGCGGCCGCCTGCCCCGCCTTCTCGTCGATGATCTCGATCCACAACATGGCGGCGTGGATGATCGACACCTTCGGCTCGGACGAGCAGCGCCGGCGTTTCCTGCCGACGATGACGTCGATGGAATGGCTGGCGAGCTACTGCCTTACCGAGCCAGGCTCCGGCTCCGACGCCGCCGCGCTGAAGACGCGGGCGGCGCGTTCGGGCGGCAACGGCAGCGACTACGTGCTCAACGGCACCAAGCAGTTCATCTCCGGCGCCGGCGATTCCGACATCTACGTCGTCATGGCCCGCACCGGCGAGGACGGACCGAAGGGCGTGTCGACCTTCGTCGTGCCCGGGGACGCGCCCGGCCTCAAGTTCGGCCCCGCCGAGAACAAGATGGGCTGGCACATGCAGCCGACCCGGCAGGTGATCTTCGAGGACTGCAAGGTGCCGGCGGAGAACCTGCTTTCGGGCGAAGGCGCGGGCTTCCGCATCGCCATGGCCGGGCTCGACGGCGGCCGCCTCAACATCGCCGCCTGCTCGCTCGGCGGCGCGCAGGCCGCGCTCGACAAGGCGCTGGCCTATGCGGGCGAGCGCGTCGCCTTCGGCAGGACGATCAACCAGTTCCAGGCGCTCCAGTTCAAGCTCGCCGACATGGAGATCGAGCTCCAGGCCTCGCGCGTGATGCTCTATGCCGCGGCGTCCAGGCTCGACCGCAAGACGCACGACGCCGGCAAGTGGTCGGCGATGGCCAAGCGCTTCGTCACCGACACCTGCTTCGACATCGCCAACGAGGCGCTGCAGATCCACGGCGGCTACGGCTACCTGCACGAATACGGCGTCGAGAAGCTGGTGCGGGATCTCCGCGTCCATCAGATCCTCGAAGGCACCAACGAGATCATGCGCATGATCGTGGCGCGGCATCTGATCGGAAGGTGACGGGGAGTGAGTAGGGAATAGCGAGTAGTGAGTAGGAAATTTCCCTCGTCACTACTCGCTATTCCCTACTCACTCTTTCTCTGGAGGACACCATGACCACCATCGCATTCATCGGCCTCGGCAACATGGGCAACCCCATGGCCGCCAACCTGGTCAAGGCCGGGCACACGGTGCTGGGCTTCGACCTCATGCCGCAGAACCTGGAGACGGCGAAGGCCAACGGCGTCGCCGTCGCCGCCAGCGCCGCCGAGGCGGTGAAGGGCGCCGACGCCGTCGTCACCATGCTGCCGGCGGGCAAGCACGTGCTTGCCGTCTATGCCGACATCGTGCCGGCGGCGCGCAAGGGGACGCTGTTCATCGACTCCTCGACCATCGACGTCGAATCGGCGCGCAAGGCTCATGCCGTCGCGGCCGGGGCCGGCATGCTCTCGGTCGACGCCCCCGTTTCGGGCGGCGTCGGCGGCGCGGCCGCCGGCACGCTCACCTTCATGGCCGGCGGCTCGACAGACGCCTTCGCCAGGGCCGAGCCGCTGCTCCAGCCCATGGCCGGCAAGATCGTCCATTGCGGCGAGGCCGGCGCGGGCCAGGCGGCCAAGATCTGCAACAACATGATCCTCGGCATCTCGATGATCGGCGTCAGCGAGGCCTTCGTGCTGGCCGAGAAGCTCGGCCTGTCGCATCAGGCGCTATTCGACGTCGCCTCGACCTCCTCGGGCCAGTGCTGGTCGCTGACCACCTATTGCCCGGTGCCCGGCCCGGTGCCCACCTCCCCCGCCAATCGCGACTACCAGCCCGGCTTCGCCGCCTCGCTCATGCTGAAGGACCTGAAGCTGGCGCAGGAGGCGGCGCAGGGCGCGGGCGCGGTCACGCCGCTCGGCGCGGAAGCCGCCCAGCTCTACGCCCTGTTCGAGGCCGCCGGCCATGGCGGCGCCGACTTTTCCGGCATCGTGCGCTTCCTGCGCGGCAAGGCCTGACGGACGGGCGCGGCGGGCCGGTGTGGGGGGCCGGTGGGGGGGCCGGCGCGGCGAGCAGGTGCGGCAGGCTGTCGCAGCCTGCCGGAACCGGCGGCCGCCGCCACAAAAAAACGCCGATTCAGAATTGCTTAAGCTCTCGATAACCGCCCGGTAACGATGTCCCTGTAGAACGGATCGCGAGGCGGCAAACGCAGCCGCCCCACCGCTCCGGATCAGGTCTCGCGTACCGGAGCCGTCAGTTTCGCAAGCGTATCGAGTAGCCGCGAAACGCCATGCGTATCTATGGCAAGACCGCGCCTCTCCCCGCCCGGAGAGCGCGGATCTTGCTGTTTTTCCGTCTCTACAGCATCGGACCGAAAAGTGTATGCGCTTTTCGGATAAATCCGATGCGCAAACAAAAGGATAGAGCAACATTACGCATCCGTCAGGATGCACGTTGCTCTATTTGCCGCGCTTCAGCCGCTTGTAGTTGCGCTTGACGCGCCGGCCCGCCGGCTTGAGCGCGGCATGGAACGCGCGCTCGAGCGCGACGCCGTTGAGGAGCGAGGGCGTCGCGCCGCTGGCGAGCTCGAGCCAGAAGACCGAAGCCGAGCGCGCCAGCGAGAGCTGCGCCGCGACCATGCCCTCGGTGGCGGCCGCCACCTTCTCGGTGACGGCGCGGGTCGTTTCCAGCCGCCACGGATCGAGCCCGCCGGCCTCGGCGGCGAGCAGCGGCGCGCGCAGCGCCATCACCGCCGGCGCCAGCATCAGGCTGCCGGCAAGCGCGCCGGCCGCGCGGTCGGAGCGGCGGGGTCCCTGCTTCATCGCCCGGCTCAGCGCGGCTTGAACTTGACGTCGACCGGCGGCCTGAGGCCGTTCGACAGCCGGTTGGTCTCGTTGGCCATGCCGACGACGGCGAGCAGCTCCATGAGCTGGGCGTCCGTCATGCCCTTGGCGCGGGCGGAGGCCGTGTGCGAGTAGGTGCAATACTCGCAGCCATTGGTCGCGGAGACCGCGATGTAGATCATCTCCTTGACGAGGGGGTCGAGTTCCCCCGGCCCCATCACCCGCTTCAGGTCCTGCCAGGTGCGCCTGAGAAGGTCGGGGTCGTGGGCCAGCACCTTCCAGAAATTGTTGACCCAGTCGATGCCGCGCGTCTCCATGATGTCGTCATAGATGGCGCGGACCTCGTCCGGGGCCTCCTCGTATTCGATCAGTGCGACCACCGGCTTCTCGGACATCGTCTATTTCCTCAGATCGGCCTCGGCGAGGTCGAGCGCCCTGCCGATGCGCTCCACCGCCATGTCGATGGTCTCGCGCGTCCAGATCAGCGGCGGCGACAGGATCATGGTGTCGCCGGTGGCGCGCAGCATCATGCCGCCGGCGATGGCATGGTCGCGCACCGCGACGGCGGCCGCGCCCTCGCCGGGGAACCGTTCGCGCGTCTGCTTGTCCTTGACGATCTCGATCGCCCCCATCAGGCCGATGGCGCGCACCTCGCCGACGATGCCGTGGCCGGCGATGCGCCCGCTCAGCGCCTCCAGGAAATAGGGGCCGGTGTCGTCGCGCACGCGCTCGATCAGCCCCTCGCGCTCGATGATCTCCAGATTGGCGAGCGCCACGGCGCAGGCCACCGGATGGCCGGAATAGGTATAGCCGTGATAGAACTCGCCGCCCTTGTCCACCAGCGTCGCCGCGATGCGGTCGCCGACGAGCAGCGCCGAAAGCGGCTGGTAGCCCGAGGTCAGCGCCTTGGCGGTGGTGATGGTGTCGGCCTCGATGCCCATGGACTGCGCCGCGAACCACGTCCCGGTGCGGCCGTAGCCGGTGATGACCTCGTCGAGCATGACGAGCACGTCGTATTTCTTGCAGATGCGGTTGATCTCGGGCCAGTAGCTCGCCGGCGGGATCTTGACGCCGCCCGCCCCCATCACCGGCTCGCCGATGAAGGCCGCCACCTTGTCCGGCCCGGCCTCGAGGATCGCGTCCTCGACCGCCCTCGCCGCGCGCAGGCCGAATTCGTGGTCGCTCTCGCCCGGCAGCGCCAACTCGTAGGCATAGGGCATCATGACGTGGACGATGCCGGGCACGGCGCCGCCGAGCTGGGCGTGCATGGCCGCCATGCCGCCGAGCGACGTGCCGGCCACGGACGAGCCATGATAGGCGTTCTTGCGCGAGACGATCAGGTTCTTTTCCGGCCTGCCCTCCAGCGCCCAGTAGTGGCGCACGAGCCTGAGCGCCGTGTCGTTGGCCTCCGAGCCCGACGAGCCGTAGAACACCTGGTTGAAGCCGGCCGGCGCGATCTCGGCCAACCTCCTGGCCAGCAGCACCGGCGTCGGCGTCGCGCAGCGGAAGAAGGAGTTGTAGTAGGGCAGCTCCTTCATCTGCGCATAGGCGGCCTCGGACAGCTCGTCGCGGCCGTAGCCGACATTGACGCACCACAGGCCGGCCATGCCGTCGAGAATCTCGTTGCCTTCCGAATCGTAGATGAACGGCCCCTGCGCGCGGGTGATGATGCGGCTGCCGGCGGCGCGCAGGTCCTTGTGGTCGGTGAAGGGATGCAGGTAATGCGCCGCGTCGATCTCCTGAAGCTGCTTCAGGGAAAAATTCTGGTAGGTCATGACGATAGGAACTCCCGTTGAATCGATCCGGCAGGATTTGCCGGGGCGGATTCAGGCCGGAAGATGGGGCGAGTAGCCGATGCGGGCGCACAGAAGCAGCAGCTCCGCGTGCCGCGTCCGCGGCGAAGGCGTAACCGATACTCCATCCAGAACGAGCTGACTTCTCTCAAGAGCCATGGATGGACCATAGCGCGGCTTCCAGCGACTGAACAAGTGTGCGTGAGCGGAAGGAACACGAAACGCCGGCGGCCGTTTCCATATCCGGTCGAGCAAGACCCTCGCCAACATCCTCGACCGCGCTCCGGAGGAGGAGCAACTTCGATGAAAATCGCTGTTACTGCACTGACGACCCTGTTTCTGGGCATGGCAGGGGCTTACGCCGCGGAACCGGCGCAGACCGCGACGATCGGCGGCCAGACGGTCTATACCGATGCCCGGGGCATGACGCTCTACACCTTCGACAGGGACGAGGCCGGCAAATCCAACTGCGACGGCGACTGCGCAACCAGATGGCCGCCCTTCGCGGCCGAAGCCGGAGCGACCCCGGAAGGAGACTGGACCGTGATAACGCGCAGCGACGGGACCATGATGTGGGCCTACAAGGACAAGCCGCTCTACACCTACGCGGGCGACGCGAAGGCCGGCGACGCGACGGGCGACGGCGTCGGCGGCGTCTGGCATCTCGCCACGGTCGAGTAGGCCACGGGACGGATGCGGCGGCGAGGCGCTGCCGCATCCGCCCGCCACCACCGCCCGGGCGGCGCTCCGCGGCAAAATCCCCGCCGATCATCAGCGCGGCCGTTGATTTGATATAATCATTTCTTTATATGCTTATTTCATTCATTGTTTTCCGGGCCCCTAGTCATGACCAATCCGATCGACGCGCTGCTCGCCGAGAAGGGCGTTCTCCTGGCCGACGGCGCGACCGGCACCAACCTCTTCGCCATGGGGCTCGAGGCGGGCGAGGCCCCGGAACTGTGGAACGAGGCCCACCCCGACCGGGTGGCGGCGCTGCATCAGGGCTTCGTCGACGCCGGGGCCGACATCATCCTGACCAACTCCTTCGGCGGCACCCGCCACCGCCTCAAGCTGCACCACGCGCAGGACAGTGTGCGCGAGCTGAACCGCAAGGCGGCCGAGATCGCGCGCGCCGTGGCCGACAAGGCCGGACGCAGGGTCATCGTCGCCGGCTCGGTCGGCCCGACGGGCGAGCTGTTGCAGCCGCTGGGCAGCCTGACCTACGAGCAGGCGGTGGACGCCTTCGCCGAGCAGATCGAGGGGCTGAAGGAAGGCGGCGCCGAGGTCGCCTGGATCGAGACCATGTCGGCGCCGGGCGAGATCAGGGCGGCGGCCGAGGCCGCGATCCGCGTCGGCCTGCCCTACACCTATACCGGCTCGTTCGACACGGCCGGCCGCACCATGATGGGCCTCGCGCCGAAGGACATCCACGGCGTCATCGACGGGCTGGCCGATGCGCCGGCCGCGGTGGGGGCGAATTGCGGCGTCGGCGCCTCCGACACGCTCGCCGCCCTTCTCGACATGAGCGGCGCCAGGCCCGAGGCCACCATCATCGTCAAGGGCAATTGCGGCATCCCGGAATTTCGCGGCACGGAAATCCACTATTCCGGCACGCCCGAGCTGATGGCCGACTATGCGCGGCTGGCCATCGACGGCGGCGCCAGGATCGTCGGCGGCTGCTGCGGCACCTCCTTCGCGCACCTGAAGGCCATGCGCGACGCACTCGACGCCCACCGCAAGGCGCAGCGCCCGACCGTGGAGGAAATCGTCTCGCGCATCGGCCCGTTGCGCAACAAGCAGGCGGCCGAAAGCGGCGGCGAAGGAGCGAGGCGCGAGCGCAGGCGCTCAAGAGCGAGTAGCGAGTAGCGAGTAGCGAGTAGCGAGTAGTAAAAATACCGCGTTTCCGGCGCCAACCCTATTCGCTATTCCCTATTCGCTATTCGCTCAAAAATATTCGCTATTCGCTCAAAAATATTCGCTATTCGCTCAAAAAAAGGCCGGCAGGGACGATTGCCCCGCCGGCCTGCCTCACCCGCCCATGGGCAGTCGGCGCCGTTCACACGATCCCATCCGGCGCCGGGCTGCCCGTCTTGCCGCCTACCGCTTTCCCTGAAGCGCTGAGGCCAATCGCACGAGGGAAAGGAATTCGGCGCGATACCCGAAGGGGTCGGCGCCGCGTGCGGCGGCGGCAATCTCCATGATCCTGTCGTATCCGTAGCCGGCGAGCGCGTCCGTGCCGCGCAGCTTCTGGCCGAAGGCGGCGACGGCGACCGAGAAGCGCAGGTCCTCGCTCGCCCCGGCGAAGGAGGAAACGGCGTCGGCGTCGGTCACCGGCGTCTCGATCAGCCTGCTCGTCTGCTCACCCGGCGCCTTGTAGCGGATCTTGACGAAGGCGTATTCGCCGGCGTTCGCCACGCCTCCGCCCTGGGCGGCCTCGCCATAGCGCAGGTCGTCGATCATCCGCGCCGGGCTGCCGACGGGCGTGATCTCGTAGATCGCCGTCACCGTATGGCCGGAGCCGATGTCGCCGGCATCGACGCGGTCGTTGTTGAAGTCCTCGCGGGCAAGCGCCCGGGTCTCGTAGCCGATCAGCCGGTACTCGGCGATGCGGGCCGGGTTGAACTCGACCTGTATCTTGACGTCCGAGGCGATGGTGAACAGCGCCGACGACGCCTCCTCGACCAGCACCTTCTCGGCTTCCGCCAGCGTGTCGATATAGGCGGCGACGCCGTTGCCGTTCTGGGCGATGGTCTGCATCATGGCGTCGTTCAGGTTGCCGCGGCCGAAGCCCAGCACCGAAAGGTAGACGCCGCCCTTGCGCTTGTCCTCGACAAGCCGCTTCAGCGCCTCGTCGCTCGCCTCGCCGACATTGAAGTCGCCGTCGGTGGCGAGCATGATGCGGTTGACGCCGCCTTCCACGAACGACTCCTGCGCCAGCCGGTAGGCTTCGCGGATGCCGGCTTCGCCCGCCGTGCGCCCGCCCGCCTCCAGCCGGTCGAGCGCGGCGAGGATCCTGCCCTTGTCGGAGACCTTCGTCGGCTCCAGCACCGTGCCGGCGCTGCCGGCATAGGCGACGATGGAGACGGTGTCGTCGGGGCCGAGCCTGTCGACCAGCAGCCGGAACGAGTTCTTCAGAAGCGGCAGCTTGTCGGCCGACTGCATCGAGCCGGAGGTGTCGACCAGGAAGACGAGGTTGGAGCGCGGCTTCTCGGCCGGCTTCACGTCGTAGCCCTTGATGGCGACGTGCATCAGCCGCGTGTCGTCGTTCCACGGCGTCGGCGTCACGGTGACGGTGGCGTTGAACGGCACCTCCGCGCTCTGCGGCCCCGCCCAGTCGTAGGGGAAGTAGTTGATCATCTCCTCGACGCGCACGCTGTCGGGCTCGGGCAGGAAGCCCTCCTTCAGCGACCGGCGCGCGAAGGCGTAGGACGCCGTGTCGACGTCGATGGAGAAGGTCGAGACCGGGTTCTCCAGCACCGAGCGCACCGGATTGGTGCCGAAGGACCGGAAGCGCTCGCGCTCCTCCTGCGTCGCGTGGGGCTCGGGCGCGACGCCGGCCGGCGCCGGCAGAGCCAGATGCTTGGAGGCGGCATGGCCGCCGACCTGCATGTCCCGCGTCGCGCGGTTGAGGATCGCCGGCGCAGCCGGCGCCGGTTGCTGCGCCACGAGCGCGTCGTCGATGCCGCGCCGGGCGACTTCCGCTTCCCGCGCCGTCTCGAGGCGCGGGCGCTCGGGCGCCTTCGTCTCCGTAAGGCTGTCCCGCGGGGCGCCGCCGGGAGCGCCGGCAAGCCGCAGCTCCTCCATCACATGCCAGGCGACATAGCCGGCGACCGGCAGCGCGACGAGGCCGGCGAGCGCCGGGGCGGCGACGAGTTTCTTCGACATCATTTCCCTCCAGAACCGGATCGTTCTGTCGGTGAGACGCGCGCCCTCGCCCGATCCTTGGGCCGCCGCGGCATTTTTTTCCGCCTCGTCATAGGCCGTCATCGCCGCCGCCAGCGCGCGCGCCTTCGCGGCCTCGCCGGGCGCGGGGGCCTTCGCGTCGCGCAGGATGTCGAGTTCGTCGAATTTCTCGTTCGCCATGGTCAGACTTCCCCGGCCGCCACGATCTGCCGCAGCCGTTTCTTCGCCTCGTGGACGTGCCACGAGACGGTGGCTTCCGAGCAGCCCATCAGCTCGGCCGCGTCGGCGTGGTTCATGCCCTCGCCATAGACGAGGGTGACGGCCTCGCGCTGCTTGGCGGGCAGCCGCCGCACCGCCGCCCACAGCGCCTCGGCCGGATCCTCGGGCTCGGCCTCGACGGCCGCATGGCCGTCGACCAGCGCCTGCGCGCCCCAGGCGTCGGCCTTGGCCGCCTCGCGGGCGGCGCGCCGGCCGGCGTCGCGCGCGGCGTTGACGACGATGGCGTAGAGCCAGGTGGTGAAGGCCGCGCCGCCGCGATAGGAGCGGATGGCCCGGCCGAGCCGCGCGCACACCTCCTGCGCCAGATCCTCGGCATCGGCCCGGTGGCCGGTCAGCCGCCAGGCGAGGCGGAAGATGAAGCCGTAATGCCGCTCGACGAGGGCGGAAAACGATTCCCGGTCGCCGCCCGCCGCGTTGCGGGCAAGCTCTGCATCGGGCGTTCGTTCCTCTGTCATCAGCGCCATCATCGACCGTTGGACGGTGCAATCTGGCCAATCCTTGGGTCGGCACAAGAAAAAACTTCGCCGCCCGCCGCCGCGCCCTTAACCCGGCGGCAACCACGCGCCCTAACCAAACGGTAGCGGCGGCGTGCTTTCCTTGGGGAAGCCGGGCACATCGACGGGACGGGGGACGAGACGCTGGACACAACCACGCTTTTTGCGGCCAACATGATCGTTCTGTGGGTGATGGCGCTCGCGCTCGCCGTGGCCGGCCGGGGACGCCGCCAGGACGCCTACTGGGAATCGTGGGTGCTCGCCAATGTCGTGCTCGGCGTCGCGCTGGCCGTCTACACCTTCGACTGGCAGTTGTCGCCGCTGATGGCGGCGACGCTGCCCAACGGCCTGCTCATCCTCGGCTTCGCGCTGCGCTGGCGCGCCGCGCGCGAGTTCAGCGACCGGCCGGCGCCGGCGTGGCTGGTCTGGACGCCGCTGCTCGCCTTTCTCGTCGCCGTGGCGCCGTGGGCGTCCGTTTCCTACGCGCTTGCCTTCACCTTCGCCAACGCGCTGCTGGCCGCGCTCGCCGGCGCGACCGCCTGGGAGTTCTGGCGCGACCGCGGCGACGGCCTGCCCTCGCGCTATGCGCTGGTCGTCGCCTATGGCGCGATGGCGGCCTCCTTCGCCTGGCGCATCGCCCAGGGCCTGCTCGACACCGGCTCGATGTCCGGCCATCTGCCGCAGGACACCGCGCTTGCCGTACACCTGACCATCGGCGTCTTCCACACCGTGGCGAGCAGCGCCTTCGCCCTGTCGCTGGCCTATGAGCGCGGCAACGCCGCACTGCGCCACGCCGCCAGCCACGATGCGCTGACCGGGCTGCTCAACCGCGGCGCGTTCGAGACGGCGCTACGCGCTGCGCTCGCGGAGGCGCCGCGCCGGCCCTTCGCGCTGGCGCTGTTCGACATCGACCATTTCAAGCAGGTCAACGACCGTCACGGCCACGCCGTCGGCGACGAGGCGCTGCGCTCGTGCGCGCGGGTCTGCCGCGAGCAGGCGGGCAAGGCCGGCATCGCCGCGCGGGTCGGCGGCGAGGAGTTCGCCGTCATCCTCCACGACATCGACCGCGGCGGCGCCCACGAGGCGGTCGAGCGCATCCGCCGCGCCGTCGCGGCGACATCGGTGAAGGCGGGCAGCGAGCATTTGCGCGTCACCGTCAGCGGCGGCGTCTGCCACAGCGACGCCGCGCCGCGCGACTTCGACGCGCTGATGCGGCTGGCCGACGCCGGCCTCTACGAGGCCAAGAACAAGGGCCGCAACCGCATCGCCAGGATGGCCGCCTGAAGCCGCGCCACCCGCCTCACAGGCCCGCGAAAGCCTTCTGGTGGAAGGCCTGCACCTCGGCCGGATAGCGCCATTGCGCCGCCTGCGGGCAGGCGTTGCGGGCAAGGCAGCCGCGCTGCCGGCACGCCGCGCCGGCCGGCCCGCGCACATGCGCCACGCAGGCCTCGCAGGCGAACCGCTCGCCGTCGAAGGCCGCGGCCGGACAGGCATTCAGGCAGGGTTTTCCGGCACATAGGTCGCAAAGGTGAATCGGGTCGCGAGCGACCTGATTCAGCTCGTGAAGGACGTGAATCGAAATTTCGGCATCGAGCAGCAACGCGCCGCGAAAGGCGTGCCACAGGCCGAAGCGCGGGTGCATGAGGATGCCGAGCGGCGAGGCCCGCAGCCCTTCCGCGCGCATCGCCCATTGCTGGAACGGCGCGAAGGGCCGGTCGTTCGGCATGACGACGCGCGCGCCGGCCGCTTCGGCGGCCTCGCCGATGACCGCGCGCGACCAGGTGTCGAGCGGGTGGGCGATGCCGGCGGGCTGCCGCGCCCGCCAGCGCGAGAACTGCCGCCAGTAGCCCGCCCCGCCATTGCCGACGAGCAGCACCGAACGCGCCGGCCGGCCGCAAGGCCCGGCGGGCCGGTCCTCGTCCGCGGCGAAGACGAAACCGCCGCGCAGGATCAGCCCGCTCGGCGCGAGCGCGGCGGCGGCGCGTTCGACGGGGTCAGCGCTCATCGGACGGCCGGATCGCGCTGCGCCAGACCTCGCGGTGGATGATTTCGGCCACTTTCGCCCGGCCCGAAACGGGCTCCCTTCACGTGAAGGCGTCGGGCATCGACGCCTTCCTGCGCGCCACGAAATCCCTCAGCCCCTCGGCAATGGCGGGGTCGAGCGCCGGCGCCTCGTAGCTTGCCAGCCAGCGCCGCGCCATCTCGTTGGCGCGCTGCGGCGCGGTCTTCTGCCCTTCCGCCTGCCATTGCTCGAACGAGTTGTTGTCGGCGATGGACGAACGGTAGAACGCGGTCTGGAAATTGGCCTGGGTGTGGGTGCAGCCGAGATAGTGGCTGCCGGGCCCCACCTCGCGGATGGCGTCCATCGCCTGCCCGTTCTCGGAGAGGTCGACGCCGGCGGCGAATTTCTGCGCCATGCCGAGCTGGTCGATGTCCATCATGAACTTCTCGTAGCAGGAGGCGAGCCCGCCTTCGAGCCAGCCGGCGGCGTGCAGCACGAAGTTGGTGCCGGCGAGCAGCGTCGAGTTCAGCGTGTTGGCGCTCTCGTAGGCCGCCTGCGCGTCCGGCACCTTGGAGGCGCACAGCGCCCCGCCGGTGCGGAACGGCAGGCCGAGCCGGCGGGCGAGCTGCGCCGCGCCGTAGGAGACGAGCGACGGCTCCGGCGTCCCGAAGGTCGGCGCGCCCGACTGCATCGAGATCGAGGAGGCGAAGGTGCCGAACAGCACCGGCGCGCCGGGCCGGATCAGCTGGGTGAAGGCCGCGCCCGCCAGCACCTCGGCCAGCACCTGCGTCAGCGTGCCGGCGACCGTGACCGGGCTCATCGCGCCGGCCAGGATGAACGGCGTGATGATGGTGGCCTGGTTGGCCCGCGCATAGACCTTGGCCGCGCCCAGCATCGTCTCGTCGAACACCATCGGCGAGTTGGCGTTGATCAAGTTGATGACGACGGCGTTCTCGTCGACGAAGTCGTCGCCGAACAGGATGCGCGCCATCGCCACGGTGTCCTCGGCGCGCTCGGGCGCGGTGACGGAGCCCATGAACGGCTTGTCCGACAGCGTCATGTGCGCCAGCACCATGTCGAGATGGCGCTTGTTGACCGGCACGTCGACCGGCTCGCACAGCGTGCCGCCGGAATGGTGGATCGCCGGCGCCATGTAGCCGAGCTTCACGAAGTTGCGGAAATCCTCGATGGTGGCGTAGCGCCGCCTGCCGTCGAGGTCGCGCACGAAGGGCGGGCCGTAGACCGGCGCGAACACGGTGGCGTCGCCGCCGATCCGCACCGAGCGCGCCGGGTTCCTCGCATGCTGGGTGAAGACGGCCGGCGCGGTCTTCAAAAGCGCCCGGCACAGCCCCCTGGGGAAATGCACGCGCTCGCCTTTCACCTCCGCGCCCGCTTGCCTCCACAGCGACAGCGCCTCGGCATCGTCGCGGAACTCGATGCCGACCTCCTCCAGAACCGTGTCGGCATTGGCCTCGATGAGGGCGAGCCCCTCCTCGGAAAGCACCTCGTAGAGCGGCACCTTGCGGGTGATGTAGGTGAGCTGGTCGCCGGGGCCGCCGCCCGCGCGCGCCGCGCGCCGCGCCGCCGCGCCGCCGCCGCGATCCCCTCGCCCGCGCCTGCCGCCGGCCGCGTCCCCGGCCGCAGAGGAAATGTCCGTCATCGCCGTGTTCCCATAGCCTGCGCGCCGCTCCCGCGGGACGGCGCCCCGGCAAATCGTAGCCGAGCCGCGTCGCGGAAGCGGCCCGCCAGCGCCAGCGCGTGTCGCAAAACAGACAGGGAAAAACCTTTCCCCGGCCGCCGTTGCGGCGGTCGCTTTATCCTTGCGTAACGTCGCAAATCGGCTATGGAGACCGGGCAGCGGTGGAATATGAATTGGCAAGGATTTGCCGGCACACTCGCGCGCGCACGCCATGCACGCTGCGGCCTCCTGGAGCCTGAAGATGTCCGACGACGAAATCATCCTTTCCGAGCTTTCCGACGACGAGCTCGTGCAGCAGATGCACGACGACCTCTATGACGGGCTGAAGGAGGAGATCGAGGAAGGCACCAACATCCTGCTCGGGCGCGGCTGGGCGCCCTACGACGTGCTGACCCAGGCGCTGGTCGAGGGCATGCGCATCGTCGGCGAGGATTTCCGCGACGGCATCCTGTTCGTGCCCGAGGTGCTGCTTTCGGCCAACGCGATGAAGGCCGGCATGGCCATCCTGCGCCCGCTTCTGGCCGAGACCGGCGCGCCCAAGCAGGGCAAGATGATCATCGGCACCGTCAAGGGCGACATCCACGACATCGGCAAGAACCTCGTCGGCATGATGATGGAGGGCGCGGGCTTCGACGTCATCGACCTCGGCATCAACAACCCGGTCGAGAGCTATCTCGCCGCGATCGAGGAGCACAAGCCCGACATCGTCGGCATGTCGGCGCTCTTGACCACGACCATGCCCTACATGAAGGTCGTCATCGACACGCTGAAGGAGAAGGGCATCCGCGACGACTACGTCGTGCTGGTCGGCGGCGCGCCGCTCAACGAGGAATTCGGCAAGGCCGTGGGCGCCGACGCCTATTGCCGCGACGCCGCCGTGGCGGTCGAGACCGCCAAGGAGTTCATGAAGCGCAAGCACAACGTCCACGCGGCCTGACAAGGGCGACACGCCGCGCGGACGCAGGCCGTCAGTACGCGGCGCGCTCGACCTTGCGGCCGGCATCCTGTGTCGCCTCGACGGCATTGGCGGTATCCTGACCCATGCCGCGTATGGTGTTGGCGCAGCCTGCCGCCATGCCGGCGACGAGGATGAGGGCAGCAAGCTTGATGGCCGATGACGTCATGATCGTTCTCCGCATTCCGCTCCGGGTTCAGGACGCGCCGCCGGCGCGCCGCATCGAGTGACGACCATGCAACGCCCGACGACGCAAAAGGTTCTCGTCATCGCCTGCGGCATGCTCGCGCGCGAGGTGCTGGCGGTGAAGGAGAGGCTGGGCCTGGCGCATCTCGACCTGACCTGCCTGCCGGCGGACCTGCATTTCCACCCCGAGCGCATCCCCGCCGCCATCGATGCGGCCATCGGCCGGGCGCGGGCCGAAGGCTACGAGAACATCTTCATCGGCTATGCCGATTGCGGCACCGGCGGCCTGCTCGACAAGGTGCTGGAAAAGCACGGCGTCGCCCGCATGGCCGGCCCGCACTGCTTCGCCTTCTACCAGGGCGAGGCCGCCTTCGCGGCGGTCGCCGACGCCGACATCGCCTCGTTCTACATGACCGACTTCCTGTGCCGGCAGTTCGACGCCTTCTTCGTCAAGCCGCTCGGCCTCGACCGGCACCCCGAGCTGGCGAAGGATTTCTTCGGCAACTACGAGAAGGTCGTCTACCTCGCCCAGACCGAAGAGCCGGCGCTGGAGGCGGTGGCCAGACGCGCCGCCGCCATGCTCGGCCTCGCCTACGAGAAGCGCCTCACCGGCTACGGCGACCTCGAACCGGCGCTGAAGCGGGCGGCAATGTCGCCCGAGCAATAGCGCGTCGCTTTTGAAGCTGCCGTCGTCGTGCGGCAGCAAGCGGGCGGCAAGCCTTCCGGCAATTCTCAACCAGATTGGAGACAAGGGATATGGCTGACCTGATCGTCGTCTACTGGCGCGACATCCCCGCGCAGGTGATCGTCAGGAAGGGCAGGCAGAGCGCCAAGCGCGAGCTGCCGCTGCGCTTCACCGAGGCGATCGACATGTGCGCCATGCGCACGGACGCCAGGGACACCGACTCCTACCTCGCCGACTGGCGCAAGGCCGATCCCGTGCCCGTCTCCGACGATCTGGAGGCCGAGGCCGACAGGGCTGCGGCCGCGCTCGACGCCGGATACGGCCGCGAGCGCCTGGTGGCCCTGGTCAAGGCCGGGGGCAAGGAGGCAGGCGGGAGACGCGATGGCTGACGCGAAGCCCACCGCCGCGCGGAAAGGGACGGCGACCGCCTATCGGCCGGCCGACGTGTCGCCGCAGCGGCGGGTGCAGCGGCGCTGGTCGCTGCGGGCGTGGTCGGTGCGCCACGCGCGCGGCCTCGAATGGCTCTACAGCCGCTTCGCCAGCGTCTTCCTGGCGCTGCATCCGCTGTGGAAGGCGGTCGGCTACGCCCGGGCGGAAAAGCCGGTCCGCTTCGTCGAGCGGCAGGTGAAGGGCCTCCTGTTCGACTGCCGCATGTGCGGCCAGTGCATCCTGTCCTCGACCGGCATGTCGTGCCCGATGAACTGCCCCAAGCAGTTGCGCAACGGGCCTTGCGGCGGCGTGCGCGCCAACGGCCATTGCGAGGTCGAGCCGGACATGCCCTGCGTCTGGGTCAAGGCGTGGGAGGGCGCGCAGCGCATGAAGGGCGGCGAGGCCATCCTTGCCGTGCAGAAGCCGGTGGACCAGTCGCTGCGCGAGACCTCGGCATGGCTGCGCGTCACCGCGCAGGCCGCTACGGAGCGCGAGAAGGCCCGCGCCGGAGAGCAGGCATGATCCCGTCCCATCCACATCAGGGGCGCCCGCCGCATCCCGACGAGAACCCGGCCGGGCCGCACCTGCCGCTCGATCCCCTGCCCGGCCACTCCTCGCGCGGGCGGCTGGAGCGGGTGCTGCGGCGCGGCGAGTTCGCCGTCACCGCCGAGCTGAACCCGCCCGACAGCGCCGACCCCGAGGACGTCTACGAGCGGGCGAGGATCTTCGACGGCTGGGTCGACGGCATCAACGCCGTCGACGCCTCGGGCGCCAACTGCCACATGTCGTCCGTGGGCATCTGCGCGCTGCTGACGCGCATGGGTTACGCGCCGATCATGCAGATCTCCTGCCGCGACAGGAACCGCATCGCCATCCAGGGCGACGTGCTCGGCGCGGCGGCCATGGGGGTGATGAACATATTGTGCCTGACCGGCGACGGCGTGCAGGCCGGCGACCAGCCCGGCGCCAAGCCGGTGTTCGACCTCGACTGCATGTCGCTGCTTCAGACCGTGCGCACCATGCGCGACGAGGCGAGGTTCCTGTCGGGCCGCAATCTGACGACGCCGCCCGCCGTCTTCCTCGGCGCGGCGATCAACCCGTTCGCGCCGCCCTACGACTTCCGGCCGCTCAGGCTCGCCAAGAAGATCGCCGCCGGCGCACAGTTCGTGCAGAGCCAGTATTGCTTCGACGTCGCCATGTTCCGCGACTACATGGCCCGCGTGCGCGACCTCGGCCTGCACGAAAGCTGCTTCATCCTGTGCGGCGTCGGCCCGCTCGCCTCGGCGAGGACCGCGCGCTGGATGCGCTCCAACGTGCCGGGGGTGCATATTCCCGACGCGGTGGTCGCGCGGCTGGAGGGCGCCGCCGACCAGAAGCAGGAAGGCAAGCGGCTCTGCATCGACATCATCGACGAGGTCAAGGAGATCGAGGGCGTGGCCGGTATCCATGTCATGGCCTACCGGCAGGAGGAGTATGTCGCCGAGATCGTCCACGAATCGGGCGTGCTCAAGGGCCGCAGGCCGTGGCGGCGCGAGCCGCGGCCGGACGACGCGCTGGTGGCCGAGCGGCTGGACCACATCCTGCACGACGCGCCGGTGGAAAGCCCGCAGGAGATCGTGCGCGACGTGACGCAGTGAAGCCGGGGCGACGCGGCAGGCAGCCGCTTGAACGAGATGAAATAACGATATAAAGAACTCTTTATATCATTGAGGAGAGTTGCATGACCCGCACCATCGTCGCCTCCGCGACCCGGGAAATCGTCATCGGTTTCGACCAGCCCTTCTGCGTCATCGGCGAGCGCATCAACCCGACCGGGCGCAAGAAGCTCGCCGCCGAGATGATCGAGGGCAATTTCGAGACGGTGAGGAAGGACGCGCTGGAGCAGGCGGCGGCGGGCGCGACCATGCTCGACGTCAATGCCGGCGTCACGGCGGTGGACCCCAACGCCACCGAGCCCGGCCTGCTGGTGCAGACGCTTCAGATCGTGCAGGAGCTGGTCGACCTCCCGCTTTCCATCGACTCCTCCGTCACGGCGGCCATCGAGGCCGGGCTGAAGGTGGCGAAGGGCCGGCCGCTGGTCAATTCCGTCACCGGCGAGGAGGAGAAGCTCGAAGCCATCCTGCCGCTCGTTAAAAAGTACGATGTGCCGGTGGTGGCCATCTCCAACGACGAGACCGGCATCTCCATGGACCCCGACGTGCGCTTCGCGGTGGCGAAGAAGATCGTCGAGCGGGCGCAGGACTACGGCATCAAGCCGCAGGACGTGGTGGTCGACCCGCTGGTGATGCCGATCGGCGCGCTGGGCGACGCGGGCCTTCAGGTGTTCGCGCTGGTGCGCCGCCTGCGCGAGGAACTGCAGGTCAACACCACCTGCGGCCTGTCCAACATCTCCTTCGGCCTGCCGCACCGCCACGGCATCAATGCCGGCTTCATCCCGATGGTGATCGGCGCCGGCATGACGAGCGCGATCATGAATCCCTGCCGCCCGCAGGAGATGGAGGCCGTGCGCGCCGCCAACGTGCTGGCCGGCACCGACCGCGACTGCGCCGCCTGGATCAGGACCTACAAGGACTTCAAGCCCGGCGAACATGCCGCGCCGGCCGTGGTCGCGGCGGATGCGGGCGGCGGCGGCAGGCGGCGCGGCGGCCGCGAGGCGCGCCGGGCGGCGCTGGGCTAGCGGCGGAAAGAAGGCGGGCGCGGCGACGGCGATCCCGTCTCGAGCTTGCGGAGAGAAAAAGACCCATGAAGCCCCCCTCACCCGACCCGAAGGACCCGCTGGTCCTGTTCATGCCGTCCGGCAAGCGCGGGCGCTTTCCGGTCGGCACGAACGTGCTCGAGGCCGCGCGCCAGCTCGGCGTCTATGTCGAGAGCGTGTGCGGCGGGCGCGCCACCTGCGGCCGCTGCCAGGTCGAGGTGCAGGAAGGCAGCTTCGCCAAGCACGGCATCGTCTCCTCCTGCGACCACATCTCGGCCAAGGGGCCGAAGGAGGAACGCTACGGCCAGGTGCGCGGCCTGCCCGAGGGCCGCCGCCTCTCCTGCTCGGCGACCGTGCAGGGCGACCTCGTCGTCGACGTGCCGCAGGACACCGTCATCAACGCGCAGGTGGTGCGCAAGGCGGCATCCGACCGCGTCATCGAGCGCAACCCGGCGGTGAGGCTGTGCTATGTCGAGGTCGACGAGCCCGACATGCACAAGCCGCTCGGCGATCTCGACCGGCTGAAGGCGGTGCTGGCGAGCGACTGGGGCGTGAAGGACGCGCTCGTGCCGCAGCGCCTGCTGCCGCAGGTGCAGAAGATCCTCCGCAAGGAGAGCTGGGGCGTCACCGTCGCCGTCCACCGCGACGAGGACGACGCGCGCCCCGAGATCCTCGCCATCTGGCCCGGCCTGCACAACGAGGCCTACGGGCTTGCCTGCGACATCGGCTCGACCACCATCGCGCTTCATCTGGTCTCGCTGCTGTCGGGCCGGGTCGTGGCGTCGGCCGGCACGTCGAACCCGCAGATCCGCTTCGGCGAGGATCTGATGAGCCGCGTCTCCTACGTGATGATGAACCCGGACGGGCGCGAGGCGATGACGGCGGCGGTGCGCGAGGCCGTCAACGGGTTGATCGACAAGGCCTGCGCCGAGGGCGGCGTGTCGCAGACCGACATTCTCGACGCCGTCTTCGTCGCCAACCCGATCATGCACCACCTCTTTCTCGGCATCGACCCGACCGAGCTCGGCCAGGCGCCGTTCACGCTCGCGGTCTCCGGCGCGGTCCACGCCACGGCGGCGGAGCTGGGCCTCAAGGCCAACGAGGGCGCGCGCGTCTATCTCCTGCCCTGCATCGCCGGCCATGTCGGCGCCGACGCCGCCGCCGCCACGCTGTCGGAAGGCCCGCACCGGCAGGAGCGCATGATGCTGCTGGTCGACGTCGGCACCAATGCCGAGATCGTGCTCGGCAACCGCGAGCGCGTCGTCGCCGCCTCCTCGCCGACGGGGCCCGCCTTCGAGGGCGCCGAGATTTCGTCGGGCCAGCGCGCCGCCCCCGGCGCCATCGAGCGCGTCAGGATCGACGCGCAAACGCTGGAGCCGCGCTTCCGCATCATCGGCTCGGAGAAATGGTCGGATGAGGACGGCTTCGCGCAGGACGCGGCGCGCCTCGGCGTCACCGGCATCTGCGGCTCGGCGATCATCGAGGTGGTGGCCGAGATGTTCCTTGCCGGCATCATCTCCGAGGACGGCGTGGTCGACGGCGCGCTGGCGCAAAGAAGCGCCCGCATCGTCGCCAACGGCCGCACCTTCTCCTACCTGCTGCACGACGGCAGCCCGCGCATCGCCGTGACGCAGAACGACGTGCGCGCCATCCAGCTCGCCAAGGCCGCGCTCTATGCCGGCATAAGGCTGCTGATGGAAAAGCAGGGCGTGGCGCAGGTCGACACCATCCGCTTCGCCGGCGCCTTCGGCTCGTTCATCGACCCGAAATACGCCATGGTGCTGGGCCTGATCCCCGACTGCGACCTCGCCGAGGTCAAGGCCGTGGGCAACGCCGCCGGCACCGGCGCGACGATGGCGCTGCTCAACCGCGACCACCGCCGCGAGATCGAGGCGACGGTCAAGCGCATCGAGAAGATCGAGACCGCGCTGGAGCCGCATTTCCAGCAGCTTTTCGTCGACGCCATGGCGCTGCCGAACAAGGTCGACCCGTTCCCGAAGCTGGCCGGCGCGGTGAGGCTGCCGCCGCGCAAGGCGACGGCGGATGCGGCGGGCCCGGGCGAGGCAGGCCCCCGCCGCCGCTCGCGCGAGGAGCGCATGGCCCGGCGCGCACGGGGATAGTCCGGCTGTCCCACCGCGACCGCCACACGCCCGGGCGGCCTCGCGCCGCCGGCCGGATACGGATGCCGGTCGAGGCGGAAACCGGCCTTGACGCCGATCCGAAGGCCGAAGCGTCGTTGCCTGCCAAGCCGCCGGGATTCCTTGAGGATTTTGCGCCGCGGCTGCGATTCCGTTCCACAGCCGGTCGGGCGGCATCCCCCGTTCCCGAACCGCGCCGAACGGGTAAGATTTCCCCGAGCGGCAAAGCGGCCGGCGATTCGCCCTCGGGCGGACGGACGGGCGGTCGGCCTCGCGGCGCACGCCGGCGGCAATGGGGGAGCGAAATGCCGAGCCTGAAATATCACCTCGTCGCCTTCGTGCTGCGGCATACGCGCAAGAAGGCGTTCGCCAGCCCCGAAGGGTTGCACGCCCGCATCGCCAAGGTGCGCAAGCGGGAGGACCACCGCCCGCCGGCGAAGGTCGCAGCAAAGCTCGACATCGCGGAGCGCAAGGTGGCCGGCTTTCCCGTCTACGAGGCGAAGCCGAAAGGGAAGCGGACGGCGCGGCGCATCCTCTACATCCATGGCGGGGCGTTCTGCTTCGAGATGACGCCGCACCACTGGGCGCTGATCGCCGAGATGGCGGAAAGGCTGTCGGCGCACGTCACCGTGCCGATCTATCCGCTTGCGCCGGAGCACACGCTGCCGACGGTCGAGGCGATGATGCGCGAGGTCTATCGCGGGGTTCTGGGCGAAGGCGGCGAGGTCGCGATCATGGGCGACTCGGCCGGCGGCACGCTGGCGCTGGCGCTGACCATGGCGGCGGCGCGGGAGGGCTGGCCGCTCGCCTGGCGCCTCGTCCTCATCTCGCCCGGCATCGACATGACGCTCGCCAACCCGCAGGTGAGGGAGCGCGCCAGGCTCGACCCGTGGCTCGACATTCCCGGCGGCGTCGAGGCGATGCGGCTCTATGCCGGCGACGTCGCGCTGGACGACTGGCGCATCAGCCCGCTCTACGGCGACCTTTCGGTGCTGCCGCCGACGCTGGTGTTTTCCGGCACCCACGACATCCTCTATCCCGACACGGCGTTGTTCGCCGAAAGGGCGCGGGCCGCCGGCCGCGCCGTGGAGCTGGTCGCCGGCGCGCGCATGTTCCACGTCTGGCCGCTGATCGACATGCCGGAGGCGAAGCCGGCGCGCGAGCGGATGGTGGCGTTCCTGTCGTGAGGGCGGAACGGGCGCTCAGAAGCCGCCCGTCTCGCGGAACGCCTCGAAGGTTGCGCGGATGTGGTCGGCCGCCGCCAGCACCGGCGCCGAGGCGTCCGGCGCCACGATCATCGCCAGATTGTAGTTGGACAGCGTCGGCAACCCCTCCTGCGGCCCGAGCGCGACGATGTCGTCGCCGATGAACGACTTCGGCAGCGGCGCGACCGCGAGGTCGGCGAGGATCGCCGCGCGCTGGCCGGCGGTATGGGCGCTCATATAGGCGACGCGGTAGTCGCGCCCCTCGCGGCCCAGCGCCTCCAGCGCGTCGGCCCGCCACACGCAGCCCTCCTCCCACAGCGAGACCGGAAGCGGCTCGCGCAGATAGGCGCAGCCGCCCTTCGCGCCGGCCCACACCACCGGCTCGGTGAGCAGGATCTCCGCGTCGGCCGGCACGTTGCGGCAAACGGTGAAGAGCGTGAGGTCGAGCTGCCGCTCCGCCAGCCGGCGGCGCAGGTTGACGCTCATGTCGATGGTCACGTCGACGGCGATCGACGGGTGCGTCTGCGCGAAGCGCTTGAGCACGTTGGGCAGCACGCGCTCGCCATAGTCGTCGGGCGAGCCCAGCCGCACCACGCCGGCGATGTCGGGCACGATGAACTTCGACACCGCCTCGCGGTTGAGCGCCAGCATGCGCCGCGCATAGCCCATCAGCATCTCGCCGTCCTGCGTCAGCGACACCGAGCGCGCGTCGCGCGAGAAGACGGAAGCGCCGAGCGTCTCCTCCAGCTTCTTGATCTGCATCGACACCGCCGACGGCGTGCGGAACACCGCGCTTGCCGCCATGGTGAAGCTGCCGGTCTCGGCGATGGCCACGAAGGTGCGCAGCACGTCGAGGTCGAGCAGCGGCAGCGGATGGTTGAGCGGCGCGTTCATGATCGCCTCCAATCAAGTTTTCTGAATTAGTTCATCATTTCATTTCGTTTGATTGAACACGCGACCGTGTCATAGTCAAGCCAGAAAACGGCGGCTGCCTCGCCGCCACTGCCGAAGACAGCTCCCGAAGACAAGGAGACAGCCATGTCGATCCTGAACACGATCAGCCGCCTTGCCTCCGACTATCGCGCGCGCCGTCGTCGCCTCGCCACCTATCTCGAGATCTCGAACCTGCCGCGCGCCATACAGAAGGACATCGGCTGGCCCGACCCGCAGACCGAGCGGCGCGAGCCGCTGCGTCCGCGCCGCCGCTGAAAGGCGGCGGCGCCGGCCGCGGCATGTCGATTTCCTCCCGGCCATCCCGTTGACAAGGAAGCGATTTCCTGATGACGCTTTGCTGATCGCGACATCGGATGTCAGCGGGTCGCTTATCTCTGGGAGGAGGCAGGAGTGTCCCAAGGCAGCGCCATCAAGCGCTCGATCGTCTTCTTCCTGGTGCCGGACTTCACCATGATCGCCTTCGCCACGGCGCTGGAGCCGTTGCGCTCGGCGAACCGGATGCTGGGCTACCAGGGCTATCGCTGGCGGCTGGCAAGCATCGACGGCCGGCCGGTGCGCGCCTCCAACGGCGTCGAATGCGCCGTCGACACCTCGCTCGACGAGGAACGCCGCACGATGGCGGGCGCGGAGCGGCCGTCGATGGTCATCGTCTGCTCCGGGCTCGACGTCGAGAGCTACCATCAGAAGTCGGTCTTCGCCTTCCTGCGCGAGGTTCACAATCGCGGCGTCGCCGTCGGCGGCCTGTGCACGGGCGCGCATGTGCTGGCGCAGGCGGGGCTTTTGTCGGGCCGCCGCTGCGCCATCCACTGGGAGAACCTGCCCGGCTTCTCCGAGGCGTTCCCCAAGGCCAACGTCTATGCCGACCTGTTCGAGGTCGACGGCAACATCTACACCTGCGCCGGCGGCACCGCCGCGCTCGACATGATGCTGAAGCTGATCGGCGACGATTTCGGCGACGCCATCGTCAACCGTGTGTGCGAGCAGGTGCTGACCGACCGGGTGCGCAACCCCACCGACCGCCAGCGCCTGCCGCTGCGCGCGCGCCTGGGCGTGCAGAACTCCAAGGTGCTGACCATCATCGAGCTGATGGAGGCGAACCTTTCCGAGCCGCTGTCGCTGGTCGAGATCGCCGGCCATGTCGGCCTGTCGCGCCGGCAGATCGAGCGGCTGTTCCGCCAGGAGATGGGCCGCTCGCCGGCGCGCTACTATCTGGAGATCAGGCTCGACCGGGCGCGCCACCTCCTGATCCAGTCGTCGCTGCCGGTGGTGGAGGTGGCGGTGGCCTGCGGCTTCGTCTCGGCCTCGCACTTCTCCAAGTGCTACCGCGAGCTCTACGCCCGCTCGCCGCAGCAGGAGCGCGGCGAGCGCAAGCCGCTGCTGGCTGCATAACCTTTATCTGTCGCTGTCCCACATCCACGAGCGGTTGAGCCACATCTTCTCGCCGATCAGGCAATCCGTGCCGCCGGGCTCCGCGGAGGCGCGCACGACCGGCAGGCTCCGCGCCTTGCCGGCGCCGCCGCCGGCAAGCTCCAGCACCAGCTTGCGCCGCACGGCTTCGGGAAACTGGCTCCAGTCGTTGACCGGGATCATGAACGCGCCCGGCCCGCCGATCACGCAGTCGCGGTAATAGGCGTCGAGCTCGGCCAGATCGAAGCGCCCGGCATAGCCGGCTCCCGTGGTCATCAGCGGCAGGCCGTTGACGGTGATGCCCCTGGCGACCAGCGCGTCGCGGGCCTCGGCCACCGGCGTGCCCTGGTTGTTGGGCCCGTCGCCGGAGACGTCGACCACGCGCCTCATGCCGCGATGGACGCTCTCGGCGAAGAGGTCGGCGGCGAAATGCAGCGCGCCGGAGATCGAGGTGCGGCGCGCGCTGTTCGACGGCGAAAGCGTCAGCTTCTCGGCCACGCGATGGGCGTCCCCGGCATTGGCGACGATCGTCCACGGCACGATGACGTGCTGCACGTCCGCCCCGGCCCATTCGACATAGGCGATGGCGATCTTGCCGTGGACGCCGCCCTCGATGGCGCGCACCACGTCGTGATGCGTCAGCGCCGCCGCGTAGCCGTCGCGCTGGATGGCGAGCTCGTCGGGAGACATGGACAGCGAGACGTCGACCGCCAGGATCAGCTCGACATCGACCGGCTCGGCCTGGGCGGAGCCGCAAAGCGCGCCCGCCACCGTCAGGAGCAGGCCCGCATGCAACGCAGGCCGGGGGCGCCGTGAGCGTGACATGGCCGAAGGATACGGCATCCCCCGCCGATGAAAAGGAAAAGGGCCGGCGGCGGCGGCCCTTTTCCCTTCACGTTTTTGCGACCTGTGCCCGCGCCTCAGCTTCGCGGCCTGAGGTTTTCCGGGTCGTAGAGCGCGCGATAGCCCACCGCCGCGACCTCGGCCGGGAAGGTTTCCCCGAAATATTCGACCGCAAGCCGCCGGCCTTCCCGGCAATGCGACCATGGCAGATAGGCGAGCGCGATGTTCTTTCCGATCGTGGGACCGTAGGCGACGGAGGTGGTGTAGGAGCGGCGGCCGAGTTCGTCGACCAGGGTCTCGCCCGTTTGCGGGTCGATCACCGGCATGGTCCCGACCGGATAGCGCACGACGCCCCTCGAATCGGTCGTGTCGGGCAGCACCAGCGTGCACAGCATGGCCGGCTGGTGCGGCCGCGCCCTGTATTCGAGGTGCCTCGCCTTGCCGCGGAAATCCGCGTCCTTGACCTTCGGCCGGGCAAGGTCGGCCTCGAACAGGTTGTATTCGGTCGTCAGGTCGGCGTTCTGGAGGCGCAGGCTCTTTTCCATGCGCCGCGAATTGGCGTAGGTCTCGACGCCGAAGGCCATGACGCCGGTGGCGCGCAGCCCATCCCACACGGCAAGCCCGTCCTCATAGGCCATGTGCAGCTCGAAGCCCTGCTCGCCGACATAGGAGATGCGGAAGGCGCTGACGTCGCGGCTGGCGATGCGCACCGGCCGGACGGTGGCGAAGGCGAAGTTCGCCGGCAGGAGCGCATCCGGCTCCTCCACCGCCTTTTGCAGCGTTGCCCGCGCGTTCGGCCCCCAGATGCCAATGGTGACGACCTTCTCGGTCATGTCGGCGATGGTGACGTCGAAGCCTTCGTCCTCGGCGACGCGCCGCATGTAGGCGAGATCGCGCGGGCCGGCGTCCGCGCCGTCGATGACGCGGCAGCGGTCTTCCATGCGCATGACCGTCAGGTCCGCGCGCACCATGCCCTCGTCGTCGAGGAAATGAGTGTAGATGCCCTTGCCGATATTGGCGTCGCCGCCGATCCTGGCCGCGCACAGCCATTCCATCAGCGCGACGTGGTCCGGTCCCTCAACGTCGTAGACGGCGAAGTGCGACAGGTTGACGATGCCGCAATCCTCGCTCATCGCCAGGTGCTCGGCGTTGGAGACGCGCCAGAAATGGCGGGCGTCCCACTCGCTCTCGCGCACCGGCACGCGCTCGCCGTATTTCTCCAGGAGGTGCTCGTTGGCGGCATAGCCGTGGGCGCGCTCCCAGCCGCCCAGCTCCATGAAATGGCCGCCGAGCTCCTTCTCGCGCTCGTAAAAGGGCGAGCGGCGGACGCCGCGGCCGGTGGCATAGGGCTCTCGCGGGTGGACGGCCGGGTTGTAGACCTTGCAGGCCGCCTCGCCGCAGCGCCCCTCGACGAACGCCGCATCGAGCTGGTGGTCGTGGAAGCGCGAATAGTCGATGCGGGCGTGGTCGATCTGCGTGCGCCCGTCGGTCATCCAGTCGGCGACGAGCCTGGCCATGCCCGGCGCGTCCTTGACCCAGATGGCGACGGCGTACCACAGCCCGCGCACCTTGCGGCTTTCGCCGACGGAGGGGCCGCCGTCGGCCGTCACCTGCAACAATCCGTTGAACGAGCGGCGCTCGTCGTAACCCAGCTCGCCGAGGATCGGCGTCAGCTCGATGGCCCGCTCCAGCGGCCCGACGATCTGCTCCATGTCGAGGTCGCGCTGCGACGGCGACAGCCGCGCCTGGTCCTTCTCCAGAAGCTCGCGCGGGTGGACGAGTCGCGGGTTGCTCTCCTCGTAGTAGCCCCATTCGATCATCCCGCCCTCGGAGGTGACGGGGTCGCCGGTGTCGCGCATATAGGCCGAGTTGCCCTGGTCGCGCATCAGCGGAAAGCCGATCTCCTTGGCCGTCCCGGCGAACTGCGTATAGGGGCCGAAGAAGGTCAGCGGGTGGTCGATGGGCATGACCGGCAGGTCCTCGCCGGCCATCTCGGCGATGAGCCTGCCCCACAGGCCGGCGCAGACCACGACCCGGTCGGCCATGACGGTGCCGCGCCCGGTCACCACGCCCCGGATGCGCCCGTCCTCGATGACGAGCGACGTCGCGGCGGTGTTGGCGAACGCCCTGAGCCTGCCCGACGCCTCGGCCATGTCGACCAGCTTGCCCGCCACCGTCTGCGAGCGCGGCACGACGAGGCCGGCGTCGGGGTCCCACAGCCCGCCCTGCACCATCGCCTCCTCGATCAGCGGGAATTTCTGCTTGATCCCGGCCGGGTCGATGAGACGGGCGCGGGTGCCGAACGCCTTCGCCGAGGCCACCTTGCGCCTGATCTCGTCCATGCGGGCGTCGTCGCCCACACGCGCCACCTCCAGCCCGCCGACGCGGTCGTAGTGGCCGAGCCGGTCGTAGAAATCGATGGAGTAGAGCGTCGTCCAGCACGACAGGAAATCGTGGCTGGTGGTGTAGCAGAAGTCGGAGGCGTGCGCGGTCGAGCCGATGTCGGTGGGAATGCCGGACTTGTCGATGCCGACGATGTCGTCCCAGCCGCGCTCGATCAAATGATGGGCGAGCGACGCGCCGACGATGCCCCCCACGCCGACGATGACCACCTTCGCTCTTTCCGGTAACCCTGCCATTGCCTGAAGCCTCCGCCGTGACCGTGCCGGCCGACTATAGGGCCGCGCGGCGCGGGCATTGAAGCCTGTTTGCGACATTGCGACAACGCCGCGCGACGGCGTCGCCGCGGGAACGTGGTGGTGCCGGAACGACGGGATGAACATGAAAAGGCCGGGCGCGCGGCCCGGCCTTCGCGGATGGAGGAAATGCGGGAGGACTCAGAAGATCTTGCCGCGGCTCGCCTCGATCTCCAGCCGCTCGGTGCCGGTCAGCACCTCGCGGTCGCCGTTCGGCATGGTCACGAAGCAGCCCGTGGGGCAGATCTCGATGCTCTCTCCGGGGCCGATCGACAGCTCGACCTGCTGGCCGCCCTCGGTGACGATCAGCGTGTGGGCGGTGTCGTCGCGGTTGGTCACGGTGGCCGCGGCCGCGGCCGCCGGCGTGGCGACCGCAAGGGCCAGGGCCGCAGCGACCAGGAACTTGTCCATCGGCCGGTTCGTCCGCTCGTTCATGGGCTCGTCGGTGTCTCCACCGCCTCCGTTTCAGCGGGGCATCGCCCCTTTTCGGCCGTCTTATAGCCGTTCCAACCTGAACGCCAACTGAACGCGGATCAAGCCCCTTCGGCTTCCGCCCCGGTCGGCTCGGCCTGTCGCGCGGGCTTCGCGCCGCCGGCCTTCGCGCGCGGCGGCTTCTCCTCTTGCGCCGGCGCCGGCGCGGGCGTCGCCGGCAGCGCATCCTCGGGCGCGGCCCTGATCTGGAGCGTGCGCGACGACGACGGCAGCGAGATGCCCTCCTGCCTGAAGCGCTCGACGATGCGGAAGCGCAGCTCGTTGGTGAAGGCGAGCGTGCCGGTGATGTCCGGCACCACGGCGCGGACCACGAAATTGAGCGTGCCGTCGCCGAAGCCGGCGAAGTCCACCGAGGGCATCGGGTTCTTGAGGATGCCTGGCTGCTCGCCGACGACCTCGCCCAGCACGGCATGGACGTGGCGCGGGTCGTTGTCGTCGGCGACGTTGACGGGAACGTCGACGCGGCCGAGCTTGTTGCGCAGCGTCCAGTTGCCGACGGCGGCGTTGATCAGCTCCGAGTTGGGCAGGATCACGGTCTGGCGGCGGAAGGTCTCGATCTCGGTGGCGCGCACGGAAATCTTGCGCACGTTGCCTTCCACCGCGCCGGCCACGATCCAGTCGCCGACCTTGAACGGCCGCTCGGCCAGCAGGATCAGGCCGGAGACGAAGTTGTTGACGATGTTTTGGAGGCCGAAGCCGATGCCGAGCGACAGCGCGCCCGCCACCAGCGCCAGGTTGGACAGGTCGATGCCGGCGGCCGAGATGCCGATCAGCGCCGCCAGCGCCACCCCGGCATAGCCCACCGCCGTGCTGATCGAGTTGCGCACGCCCACGTCCACGCGCCCGCGCGCCATCACCTTGCCGTCGAGCCAGCGCTGGAAGCCGCGCGTGCCGAAATAGCCGATCAGGAAGACGAGGATGCCGCTCAATATGCCGATCAGCGAGATCGAGATCGAGCCGATCCTGACCTCGGTGGCGATGTTGTAGGCCCAGGCGCGGATGTCGCCCCACTGGAAGCCCCATTGCAGCAGGATCAGCGGGATGCCGACCGCCAGCACCAGCACGTTGATGACGATGGACAGCACCAGGCCGAGCTGGTCCTCGGTCGTCTCGTCGAGATGGAAGCGCGCGCTCAGCGCCCGCCCGAGGCTGGTGCGGCCGAACGCGCCCTCCTCCGAGATCGCGGTGGCCGACAGGTAGCCGATATACATCGTGGCCAGGATCGCGCCGGTGACGACGATCTGCTGCGAGATGAAGCGGGCAAGGCCGATATAGCCGAGAAGCGCGGCCAGGATAGTGCCGCCGCCGAGCAGGAAGGCGAGCAGGCGGAACAGCGGATGCCAGCGCCGCGGCCGGCCTGCCTCGTCGACATAGGGGCGCACGAGGCCGATGACGACGACCAGAAGCCCGACCAGCAGCGTGGCGAAGAAGCTCTTGGCCACCGTCAGCGACAGCGGCGAGCCCATCACCTCGTTGACCTTGCTGGCGAAGAAGTCGAGGCCGGTGACGAGCGCCGTCAGGCACGTCAGCCAGAACAGCGCCCGCGCCGCGCCCGTGTGTACCGGCACCAGCCGCCATTCGGGCATGCGCGGCGAGAACACCGCGCCCGACAGCCGGGAAACGAAGAAGACGATGGCGACGACGTTGAACAGCGACACCATCATCTCGCCGATGTCGCGGCGCAGCACGTTGTAGTAGCTGTAGAAGAACCAGGTCGAGGCCAGGAACACCACCAGCGCCGCCGAGGGCAGCAGCGTCGACCAGAACGCCACCGACAGCCGGTTGAGGTAGGACGGCTCCTTCTTCAGCAGGTCGGCGTGGAGCATGTCGCCGAACAGGCGCCGCCCGCCGATCAGAAGCACCCCGGCCGCGGCCAGCGCGAAGAAGGTGGCGAGCAGCACCGAGTGCAGCTTGTAGGAGAAGACGAAGCGCAGCCACGAGGAGAAGGCGTTGTAGACCTTGCCGGCCTCGACGGTGACGTCCTTCAGCACCTCGGGGCTGATGGCGACCGAGATGTCGTAGCGCCGCGACAGCGTGTTGGCGAACAGGTCGCGCCTGATCTGGACGATCTCCTCGACCAGCCGGGCGATGCGCAGCGAGATCGTCTCGGCCTCGCCGAGCAGGGCGTTGATCTCGGCCTTCTCCGCGATCAGGCTCTTGCGCTCCTCGGTCAGCGCCGGCGGCTCGGGCGGCTCGTCCTCGCCGCGCGCCGGGCCGATCTCGTCCAGCCGCTGGTTGATGACCGCGAGGCGCGGCCGGAACGCGACGCCGCTGGCGATGAGGTCGCGCGCCAGCCCTTCCAGCTCGACGCGGATCTCGACGAGGACCGCGTCGTCCTCGGCGTTGGCGCGCATGCGCGCCTCGAGCGCGCCGGTGCGCTCGCCGATGGCGGCGATCCTGTCGCGCTGCTCGTCGACGACCTCGGGCGACGGCGTCTTGACCGGGCCGAACGAGATGCCGCGGTCGCCGTCCTCGGCTTCCTGCGCGGCGAGCGTGGCGGGCGAAAGCGTGCCCGCGACGAGCGCGAGGACAAGCAGGAGCCGCGAAAGGAGAAGGACCGGCAGCTTCATGCGCCTCGGCGTCGTTCGGTGTCAGGAAAGGCCATTGTTAGGCGAGCACAATGGCAGCGGCAAGGCCGCATCGGCCGACCCCGCGGGCGCTCACCGCACGAAGGTGACGAACTCCTCCACCGGCACGCGCTCGCTGCGCAGCGCGTTCTCCGGCTTCGATTCGTCCTCGTGGCCCAGCGCCATGCCGCACACGACGATCTCCTCGTCGGGGATGCCGAGCAGCGGCCGGATCTGACGGTGATAGGGCGCGAACGCCGCCTGCGGGCAGGTGTGCAGGCCCCTGCCCCGCGCCGCGATCATCACGTTCTGCAGGAACATGCCGTGATCGACCCACGAGCCGATGTTGAGTCGCCGGTCGATGGTGAAGATCATGCCCACCGGCGCGTCGAAGAAGAGGAAGTTGCGGTCGTGCTGGGCGCGCATGCGCTCGACGTCGCGGCGGCCGATGCCGAGCAGGCTGTAGAGCGCGAAGCCGACCGTGCGCCGGCGCGTCAGGTAGGGCTCGAAGAACTGGTCGGGATAGTAGCGATATTCGTCCCACTCGACCTTTTCCGGGCGCACGCCGCTGCCGAGGATCGCCCGCGACAGCGCCTCCTTGCGCTCGCCGGTGACGACATAGACCTTCCACGGCTGCATGTTGGTGCCCGACGGCGCGCGCGAGGCGACGCGCAGGATGTCGCTCACCGTCTCGTCCGGCACCGGCGTCGGCAGGAAGGCGCGCACCGAGCGCCGGGAGACGATGGCGTGGTCGACGATCGCCGTTTCATAGGGTTCATGCTCGGTCATGTCAGGGGATAGCATTGCCAGCCTTTCGCAAGCGCGGCGCGCGGCGCGCGTCCCGTCAGGAAGCAACGCATAGGACAACATGCCGCGGCAGGCAATTCCCCGTCGGCATCAGTCCCAGAACGGCTCGAACGGATCGATGCGGCAGGCGTAGACCACGCAGCTTTCCCCGTCGCGGGTGCGAATCGTCTGCGGCATCGCGACCTCGCCCACCGAGCAGTAATGGCCGCCGGCCACGTAGCGGTCGTAGGTATGCCGACCCGTGGTCAGCACCACCGCGCCGCGCGACTGGATCGTCGCCTGCACCTGGTCGCAGCTCATGGCGCGCGCGTCGGGCCGCCCCTGCGCGACGGCCGCGCCGCAGAACGCCGCCAGAAGGGCAATCGTCATCGCCGGGCGGTGCAACATCGGCGTTTCCTTTCCACTGGTATCGAGTCGTCCATTATGTAGCCCCTCGCGCGGCGGGGAAAAGACCCCTCCCGCCGCAAATCCGCTTCGGGCTTTTCCCCGCCCGCCGCGACCCCGCCGGGGGGTTGCCCGTCGCGGCGGTCTGCTCTATCCGGGGTGCGGGGCAGGTGTTTCCTGCGGCGGCAAGGCGCTGTTAACCCTGCCGGCCGAGAATGGCCCGCGGGCGCGATGCGGGCTGAAAGCCTCGCATGTCGAGAACAGTTAGGAGTAGACTTGACCGTGCAGAGCCCGCCTCCCCGGCGCCCGTCCCGGTCCATCATCGCCGCCTTCTGCGCCGCGCTCGCCGCAGCGCCACTGCCCGCGCACGCCTTCGAGATCTTCGGCATCAAGCTGTTCGGCTCGAGGGACGCGGCGCAGGAAGACCTGACCATCGGCGACCCGCAGCGCTACGAGGTCGAGTTCGCCGTCGCCGACGACGACATCGGGAAGAAGCTGAAGGCCGCCTCGACGCTGTGGGCCGACCGCGACGAGCCGGCCTCCGGCGCGGCCGGGCTGATCGCCAAGGCGCGCGGCGACTATCGCCGCCTGCTCGCCGCGCTCTATGCCGAGGGCCGCTACGGCGGCACGATCTCGATCCGCATCGACGGCCGCGAGGCGTCCGGCCTGGCGCCGGACGCCACGCTTTCGCAGCCCGCGCGCGTCGCCGTTGCCGTCGATCCCGGCCCGCTGTTCCACTTCCGGCAGGCGGACGTGGTCAATCAGGCCCCGCCCACGGCGGACCGGCACGACCGGGTGGACGACCCGCGCGACGAGGGCTTCGCCCCCGGCGCGGTCGCGCGCTCGGGCGCGGTGCTGCGCGCCGAACGGCTCGCCGTCGAGGCATGGCGGCAGCAGGGCTACGCCAGGGCCGAAATCGCCGAGCGGCGCGTCGAGGCCGCCCACGGCGAGAACGTCATCGACGCCCGCATCGCCGTCGCGCCCGGCCGCAAGGCCCATTACGGCCCGGTGACGGTGGAAGGCGCCGAGCGCGTCGATGCCGGATGGATCGCCTGGATGACCGGCCTGCGCCACGGCCAGGAATACGACCCCGACGACATCAAGCGCGCCTCGACGCGCATCGCCCGCCTCGACCTGTTCCGCGCCGCCCGCTTCCAGGAGGCCGAGTTCGTCAACGACGACGGGCTCTTGCCGATCACCTACATCGTGCAGGAGCGTCTGCCGCGTCGCTTCGGCGTCGGCGGCACGTGGTCCAGCGTCGACGGCGGCGGCATCGAGGCGTTCTGGCTGCACCGCAACCTGTTCGGCCGCGCCGAGCGGCTGAAGATCGAGGGCAAGGTCGCCGGCATCGGCCAGACCTTCAAGCCCGACGAGTTCACCTACCGCGTCGGCGCGAGCTTCGTGAAGCCGGGCGTCTACACGCCCGACACCTCGTTCTCGGCCTCGCTGTTCGGCGACCGCGAGGTGCTGGAGGCCTATACGCGCACGGCCGTGACGCTTGCCGCCGGCCTCACCCACGAGTTCACCGAGGAGCTTTCGGGCCGGCTGTTCGCCACCGCCGCGCGCTCGCGCTTCGACGACGACGAGTTCGGCCGCCGCGACTTCATGACCGTCGGCCTCGCCGGCGGCCTGACCTACGACAGCCGCGACAACGCCGCCGACGCCACGCGCGGCGTCTTCCTCGAAACCGTGGTCGAGCCGTTCTACGAGTTCGAGCGCGGCAACCCCGCCATCCGCGCCACGGCCGAGGCGCGCGCCTATTACGGCTTCGGCAAGGAGGCGCGCCTCGTGCTCGCCGGCCGCCTCAAGCTCGGCATGCTGGCCGGCCCCCCGGCGGCGGAGCTGCCGCCGGACCTGCTGTTCTTCGCCGGCGGCGGCGGCTCGGTGCGCGGCTACGCCTACCGCAACATCGGCGTGACGACGCCTTCCGGCAACGTCATCGGCGGCCGCTCGCTGACCGAGGCTTCCATCGAGGCGCGCATGCGCGTCACCCCCTCGATCGGCCTCGTCGCCTTCGCCGACGCCGGCTATGTCGGGGCCGACGCGGTGCCGAGCTTCGACGACCGGCTGCGCGTCGGCGTCGGCGGCGGCCTGCGCTACATCACCGGGCTCGGGCCGATCCGGCTCGACGTCGCCGTGCCGCTCGACCGCCGCCCCGGCGACCCGAGCGTGGCCTTCTATGTCGGACTGGGGCAGGCCTTCTGATGCGCGCTTTCCTCGCCCTCCTGATGATCCTCCTCGTCCTGCCGGCCGCCGCCCAGCAGGAGACCCCGGAGGAGGAGCGCTCGATGTTCCTCTCCTTCATCGAGGACCAGCTTTCCGCGCCCAACCGCCAGATCCGCATCCAGGGGATCGAGGGCGTTCTGTCGTCCAACGCCCGCATCGGCGCGATCACCGTCGCCGACAATGAGGGCGTGTGGCTGCGCATCACCGACGCGGCGATCGTCTGGAGCCGTTCGGCGCTGCTCTTCAGCCAGCGCCTCCAGATCGACCGGCTGGCCGCCGCCCGCATCGAGGTGTTGCGCCGGCCGATCCCCGACGACAGCCTGCCGGCGCCCGAGGCCACCTCCTTCCGGCTGCCCGAGCTGCCCATCGCCGTCAATCTCGACGCGCTCGAGGTGCCGTCCGTCTCGTTCGGGCAGGACGTGTTCGGGCTTCAATCCGAGCTTTCCGTCGCCGGACGCATCCGCCTCGAAGACGGCTCGCTCGACACCGCGCTCGACATCACCCGCCTCGACGGGCCCGGAGGGCGCTTCGCGCTGACGGCGGCCTACGCCAACGCCACCGAGCAGCTCGACCTCGACCTCCAGCTTTCCGAGCCGGAGAACGGCGTCATCGCCAACCTCATCGGCATCGAGGGCCGTCCGCCGGTCGACCTCGCCGTTGAGGGCCGCGGCCCGCTCTCCGGCCTCGACGTGAACCTTTCGCTCGACGCCGCCGGCGAGCGCGTGCTGACCGGCACCACCGCATTGCGCCGGCAGGACGGCGGACTTGCCTACGACGCCCGCTTTGCCGGCCCCATCGCCCGGCTGGTGCCGGTGCAGTTCCGCGACTTCTTCGGCACGGACACCGCGCTGACCGCGCGCGGCCTCGTGCGCGACGCCGGCGGCGTGGTGCTGGAGGCGTTGAATCTCGAAAGCGCGGCGCTCGAGCTCGCCGCCAGCGGCGAAACCGGAACGGACGGCTTCCTGCGCCGGCTGAACCTCGACGCCACGCTCGACGACGGCACGGACGAGCGCGTCGTGCTGCCGGTCCCCGGCGGCGACACCACGGTGCAGCGCGCCGCATTGACGCTCTCCTTCGGCGAGACGGCGGACGGCGAATGGTCCGGCCTGTTGACCGCCGACGATCTTTCGACCGCCCGGTTCTCGGCCCGCGCGGCGCGGCTGACGCTGGGCGGGCTCGCCCGCGACATCGACCGCGCCGACGCGCGCAGCATCACCTTTGCCGCCGACGGCGCGCTGTCGGGCATCGTCGCCACCCGCGCCGACTGGAACGAGGCGCTGGGCGACGAGATCGTCCTCGACATCGACGGCGACTGGCGGGCGGGCGGGCCGGTGCGGCTCGCCAACGCCAGCGTTTCCGGCAACGGGCTGCGAGCCTCGCTGTCGGGCGACGTCGCCGGCTTCGCCTTCACCGGCGACATCGCCGCCGAGGCCGCCAGCATCGCGCCCTTCTCCGGCCTTGCCGGCCGGCCGCTTCGGGGCGCGCTCGATTTCAAGGCCAACGGCACGGTCGAGCCGCTCACCGGCGGCTTCGACCTTGCCATCGACAGCGCCGCGCGGGATCTCGCGGTCGGCATCGAGGCGGCCGACCGGCTGCTTTCCGGCCGCTCGACCATCACCGGCCGGCTCGCGCGCGGCGAGGACGGCCTTGTCACCGAGAACCTGCGCATCGGCAACGACCGGGTCGAGCTGACCGCCGACGGCGGCATCGCTTCCGGCGCGGCCGACTTTTCCTATGCGCTGTCGCTGTCCGACCTCGGCCTGCTGACGCCGCGCGCCTCCGGCCGGCTGGAGGCGCAGGGCACCGCCAGGGGCGCGGACGGCCTGATCGGGCTGACCGCGCTCGCCCGCGTGCCCGCGGGCAGCCTCGCCGGCAAGCGGCTCTCCGACGCCCAGATCGCCTTCGAGGGCACGCTGGAGAACGGCGACCTCGACGGCACGCTCGGCGGCGACGCCTTCCTCGACGGCGCGCGCGCCAGAGCTTCGGCCGGCATCGCCCTCGGCGGCGGGACGCGGCGGCTCACCGATCTCGACTTCACGGCCGGCGGCGCGCGCGCCACCGGCGCGCTGACGCTGGCGCCCGACGGGCTGATCGACGGCGCGCTGACCATCGACGCCGCCGACATCTCGACCGTCGCCGCCCTGTTCCTCGCCGAGGCGTCGGGCGCGCTTCAGGCCGACATCTCGCTTTCCCACGCCGGGGGCCGGCAGAACGCAACCGTCGCAGCCAATGCCCGGTCGCTGCGCATCGACCGGACGCGGCTCGACCGCGCCGAGATCGAGGCGGCGGTCGCCGACCTGTTCGGCGTGCCGGCCATCGACGGCCTGGTGAAGGCGCAGGGGTTGACGGCCGGCGGCGTCGCGGTCGCCACGCTCGACGCCACGGCGCGGACCAGCGGCGAGGCCACGAGCTTCACCGCCGACGCCGCGCTCGCCAACGGCGCGCGGGCGCGGGCGCGCGGCGCGCTCGCCCCGGAAGGCGACGGCTACCGGCTCTCCCTTGCCGAAGCCTCGCTCGGCCAGGGGCCGCTCGTCGCCCGCCTCGTCGAACCGGCGTCCCTGCGCGTCGCGGGCGAGACGGTCACCATCGATTCGCTGGCGCTCGACGTCGGCGGCGGAAGGGTGACGGCGCAAGGCAGCGTCGCGCGCACGGTCGACCTCGCCGTCTCGGTCGCGCGCCTGCCGCTTTCCATCGCCAATCTGGTGCGGCCCGACCTCGACCTCGGCGGCACGCTCGACGGCGAGGCGACGGTGAGCGGTCCGCGCGACAACCCGAACGCCCGCTTCACCCTGTCGGGCGAGGCGATCACGGCGGCCGCGCTGCGCCAGGCCGGGCAAAGCCGGCTTTCGCTCAGCGCGTCGGGGCAAGGCAGCGCCGAGCGGCTGACCGTGGACGCCAGTGCCGCCACGCCGGAGGGGCTGCGCGCCAGCGCCCGCGGCACGGTGCCGCTTTCGGGCGGCAATCTCGCGGTCGACTTCAACGGCTCCGCCCCGCTCGCGCTTGCCAACCGCTTCCTCGCCGAGCGCGGCACCCAGCTTTCCGGCATCGTCGAGGCGAGCGGCTCGGTCTCCGGCCCGCTGTCGAAGCCGGCGGTCCGCGCCATGTTCTCCACCAGCGGCGCGGAGGCCGTCGACCCCGAGGCGAACCTGCGCCTGCGCGACATCAACGTCATGGGCACCGTGGACGGCGACACCGTCACGCTGCGCTCGGCCAATGCCGCCCTTTCCGCCGGCGGCTCGGTGGCCGCGACCGGCACGGTCGCGCTCGACGCCGCCGCCGGCTTCCCGGCCGACCTGCGCGTGGCGCTCAACCAGGCACGCTACGCCGACGGCAACATGGTGGTGGCGACGGTCAGCGGCAATCTGGCGCTCTCCGGCGCGCTGGCGCGCGACCCGCTGCTTGCCGGCAGCCTCGATGTCGAGCGCGCCGAGATCACCGTGCCCGAAAGCCTCGGCGGCGGTGCCGCCGCCATCGACGTCATCCACAGGAACGCCCCTGCCGGCGTGCGCGCCACGCTCGAGCGCGCCCGCGCCAACGACGGCACGCCGACCCCGAACGCGCGGCCGAGCGTGCTGCGCCTCGATGTCGGCGTCAGCGCGCCCGCCCGCATCTTCGTGCGCGGGCGCGGCCTCGACGCCGAGCTCGGCGGCGACGTGCGCCTGACCGGGCCGGTGACCGACATCCAGCCGGTCGGCGGCTTCAGGATGATCCGCGGCAGGCTGTCGATCCTCGGCCAGCGCATCACCTTCGACGAAGGCACGGTGACGCTGGTCGGCGACCTCGATCCCTATCTCGACTTCGTCGCCCGCTCGGCCGGCAACGACATCACCGTCTTCATCACCGTGCGCGGGCGCATCTCCGACCTCGCCATCGGCTTCTCCTCGCAGCCCGAGCTGCCGGAGGACGAGGTGCTGGCGCGGCTGATCTTCAACCGCAGCCTGAGCGAGCTCTCGGCCTTGCAGATCGCCCAGCTCGCGGCGGCGGCGGCCGAGCTTGCCGGCGGCTCCAGCACCTCGCTCATCGGCAGCCTGCGCAACGCCACCGGCCTCGACGACCTCGACGTGGTGACCGACAGCGAGGGCAACGCCGCCGTGCGCGCCGGCCGCTACATCCAGGACAACATCTATCTCGGCGTCGAGGCGGGCGCGCAGGGGACGACGCGCGGCACCATCAACCTCGACATCACCGAGGACCTGAAGGCGCGCGGCGCCATGGGCTCCGACGGCGATTCCTCGCTCGGCATCTTCTACGAGCGCGACTACTGACGGGGCCCCTGCCCCAACCGCCCCCGACATACTGGTGGTGGCGCGGGCGGCGCCCGGCTGCTAACACGCTGCGACAGCAACCCATACCCAGCCGAACGACAGCAGGAGGAGACGAGCCATGCTGCGCAAGACGGATTTCTACATCGACGGCAAGTGGACCGCGCCCGCCGTCCCGCGCGAACTGGAGGTTATCAACCCGGCCGACGAGCAGCCCTGCGCGGTGATCTCGCTGGGCTCCGGGGCCGACGTCGACAAGGCGGTGGCGGCCGCGCGCCGCGCCTTCCCCGCCTGGGCGGCGACCAGCCGCGAGGAGCGCATCGCCGCGCTCGAACGGCTGCTCGAGGTCTACAAGGCGCGCATGAACGACATGGCGCGGGCGATCTCGCAGGAGATGGGCGCGCCGATGAAGCTGGCGACCGGCTCGCAGGCGAGCGTCGGCGCCTTCCACATCAAGAATTTCATCCGCGCGCTCAAGGAATTCCACTTCGAGCATCCGCTCGACGAGCGCAACCCGCAGGAGATGATCGTCCACGAGCCGATCGGCGTGTGCGGCCTGATCACGCCGTGGAACTGGCCGATGAACCAGGTGACGCTGAAGGTGGTGCCCGCACTTGCCACCGGCTGCACCGTGGTGCTGAAGCCGTCCGAGATCGCGCCGATGTCGTCCGTCGTCTTCGCCGAGATGGTGGACGAGGCCGGCTTCCCCGCCGGCGTCTTCAACATGGTCAACGGCGACGGGCCGACCGTGGGCGAGGCCATGTCGCGCCATCCCGACATCGACATGATGTCGTTCACCGGCTCGACGCGCGCCGGCATCGCCGTCTCCAAGGCCGCGGCCGACACCGTCAAGCGGGTGACGCTGGAGCTGGGCGGAAAGTCGCCCAACCTCGTCTTCGCCGACACCGACGTCGAGGCGGCGGTGGTGCGCGGCCTCGACCACTGCTTCCAGAACACCGGCCAGTCCTGCAACGCGCCCACCCGCATGCTGGTCGAGAGACCCGTCTACGACCGCGCGGTCGAGGTCGCGGCCGAGCATACGAGGAAGGTCAGGGTCGGCAACCCGGCCGAGGACGGCGACCACATCGGCCCGCTCGTCTCGCAGGCGCAGTTCGACAAGGTGCAGGGCCTGATCGAGATCGCGATCAAGGAAGGCGCGCGGCTGGTGGCCGGCGGCCCCGGCCGCCCCGAGGGGTTCAACCGCGGCTACTATGTGCGGCCGACCGTGTTCGCGGACGTGACCAACGACATGACCATCGCCCGCGAGGAGGTGTTCGGCCCGGTGCTGGCGATGATCCCGTTCGAGAGCGAGGAGGAGGCCATCGCCATCGCCAACGACACGCCCTACGGCCTGTCGAGCTACATCCAGAGCGGCGATCCCGAGCGCATCCGCCGCGTGGCGCGCCAGCTCCGCTCGGGCATGGTGCAGGCCAACGGCGCGTCGCGCGCGCCGGGCAGCCCCTTCGGCGGCTACAAGCAGTCGGGGCTCGGCCGCGAGGGCGGCAAATACGGCCTGGAGGACTTCCTCGAGATCAAGGCCGTTTCCGGCTGGCCGCAGGACGGGGCGTAAGCCCCGCTCGCGCCGGCCCCTTGCGGCGGCGGGGTCGCGGCGGAAGGCGCCGCGCCCTGCCCGGCCGCTGCCCGCCCGGCCGCTTCCCGTCATGCCCCTTGAACCGCGCGCGCTTCGATGCGACATGAGGGCCTGGCATTTCAGGAACGGACGACGATGGTCACCTATCTCGACGCGGACGCCACGCCGCTGCGCAACACCGGGCAGATCAGGCTCTACGGGCCGGAGGGCTTCGAGGGCATGCGCAAGGCATGCCAGCTCACCGCCCGCTGCCTCGACGAGCTGGTCGGCGTCGTCGCGCCCGGCGTGACCACGGACGCCATCGACCGCTTCGTGTTCGAGTTCGGCATGGACCACGGCGCGCTGCCGGCGACCCTGAACTACCGCGGCTACACCAGGTCGTCCTGCACCTCCATCAACCACGTGGTCTGCCACGGCATCCCCGACGACAAGCCGCTGCGCGAGGGCGACATCGTCAACATCGACGTCACCTACATCCTCGACGGCTGGCACGGCGATTCGAGCCGCATGTACCCGGTCGGCCAGATCAAGCGCGCCGCCGAGCGCCTGCTGGAGGTGACGCACGAATGCCTGATGCGCGGCATCGCCGCCGTCAGGCCCGGCGCGCGCACCGGCGCCATCGGCGCGGCGATCCAGAGCCACGCCGAGGCCGAGCGCTGCTCGGTCGTGCGCGACTTCTGCGGCCACGGCGTCGGGCGGCTGTTCCACGACGCGCCCAACATCCTGCATTACGGCAGCGCCAACGAGGGCGTGGAGATGCGCCCGGGCATGATCTTCACCATCGAGCCGATGATCAATCTCGGCCGCCCGCACGTGAAGGTGCTGGCCGACGGCTGGACGGCCGTGACCCGCGACCGCTCGCTGACCGCGCAATACGAGCACACGGTGGGCGTGACCGAGGACGGCTGCGAGATCTTCACGCTGTCGCCGGCCGGCCTGTTCGCGCCGGGGCTTGGCGTCTGACGGCCCGGCCTGTCTGAGCGGGGAGCGGGCATGGCGGGCGACGACAGCGACGAGCGCGGCTTCTTCTCCGAGCTGCCGCTTCCCGCGCGGCAGGAGCCGAAGGGCCGCGCGCAGAAGCCTCACTATCACGGTCATCGCGAGCGGCTGCGCGAGCGCTTCCGCGAGGCCGGCGCCGGCGCGCTGGCCGACTACGAGCTTCTGGAGCTGCTGCTGTTCCGCGCGATCCCGCGCGCCGACACCAAGGCGACGGCCAAGGCGCTGCTGAAGCGCTTCGGCTCCTTCCCCGAGGTGCTGGGCGCGCCCGAGCATCTGCTGCGCGAGGTGGACGGCATCGGCGAGGCGGCGGCCTTCGACATCAAGGTCGTAGCCGAGGCCGCGCGGCGCATGACGCGCGGCGAGGTCGCCAGGCGGCAGGTGCTGGGCTCGTGGATGCAGGTCATCGACTACTGCCGCGCCGCCATGGCCTTCGAGCCGCGCGAGCAGTTCCGCATCCTGTTCCTCGACAAGAAGAACGCGCTGATCGCCGACGAGGTGCAGCAGTCCGGCACCGTCGACCACACGCCGGTCTATCCGCGCGAGGTGGTGCGCCGGGCGCTCGAACTCTCGGCTTCCGCCATCATCCTCGTCCACAACCATCCATCACGGTCATTTTCGGTCACGTCTAGGCCCGCTTTATACCATTGAGATATAACGATTTTTGGGCTTGTCGTAAGCATGGATAGTATTGCATACTGGGGTCGTTTTTAGGGGGATCGAAGCCCCTACTGATCCCAGTCAGTGACCCCAATAGAGCGACTGGCGACCCCACCTCGTAACCCGATGGGAGAGCCCAATGCCCAGTCTTACCGATGGAGAAATCCGCCGCGCTTTCAAAACGGTCGAGCAGACCGGAAAGCAACTCAACCTCGTCGACGGCGAAGGCCACGGAACCGGCCGCCTCGTCCTCGTCATGAAGCCGATGCCCACGCGCGTCACCGCCGACTGGATGGCGCAGCAATGGCGCGACAAGAAGCGCACGAAGAAGAAGCTCGGCTCCTATCCTTCCATGACCCTCGCCCAAGCGCGCGAGGTCTTCAAACGCGACTTCGCCGGCATGATCCAGAAAGGCCGGAGCATCAAGATCGCCGGCGACACGCGGCCCGGCACGGTCGCCGATCTGTTCGACGCTTACATCGCCCATCTCAACGAGGGCGGCAAATCGTCATGGAAGGAAGCCCAGAAGGGACTGAACAAGATCGCCGATACGCTCGGCCGCAATCGCCCTGCCCGCGACATCGAGCCGGATGAGATCACCGCGCTCATTCGTCCGATCTACGAGCGCGGCAAACGGTCGATGGCCGACCATGTGCGCTCCTACATCCGGTCGGCCTATAGCTGGGGCTTGAAGTCCGAGCACGACTACCGCACGGCTTCGGAGCGCCGCTTCCGCCTGATTTACAATCCGGCTGCGGGCATCCCGACCGAGCCGAAGAATGTCGGAACGCGCTGGCTGGACGAGGAAGAGTTCGTGCAGCTCTATCGCTGGCTGGAGTGCCCGGACAGGCCGGTCCATCCGCCCTATACGCGCGCGGTCATGGTTCTCATGCTTACCGGCCAGCGTGTCGAGGAGATCGCTCAGCTCCACATCGACCAATGGGATGCAAAGGAGCGCATCATCGACTGGTCGAAGACCAAGAACGGCAAGCCGCATGCGATCCCGGTGCCGAAGCTCGCGGCACAGATCATCGAGTCGATCAATGTCGACGAACATGGCTGGTTCTTCCCGTCCGCGTTCGACAGGTCCAAGCCTGTCCGCGCCAGCACGCTCTATTCGTTCATGTGGCGTCAGCGCCACCGGGAAGTGATCCCCTATGTCACCAACCGGGATCTGCGCCGAACGTGGAAGACCCTCGGCGGCAAGGCCGGGCTGTCGAAGGAAATCCGCGACCGGATTCAGAACCACACGCTCCAGGACGTCAGCTCGAAGCACTATGACCGCTGGAACTACATGGAGGAGAAGCGGGCCGCGATGGAGAAGTGGGACAAGTTCGTCCGGCAAATGCTCGCCAAGAAGCGCCTCAAGCTCGTGGCGTAACCACCGAACCGACATTGGCATCCCGGCTGGCCGGGATGCCAATGTCAGCCTCTGCCCAGAAGATTATCGTCACCGCGCTTAGCCAACTCCTCGGCCGGAGCCCGGCTTTCCTTCCCCACATCTTGAGCAACGTCTGCTATATATCTGGAAGCTGGACACAATCGCGTGCCGGCACAACTTCGGCAAAGGCGACGTCACCACGATGCTGCGCGTCCTCACGGACTGGATCGAGAAGCGACGGGAGATCCGGCTACGCTGGCAGCGCGACGCTCGCACCGTGCTCCAGAGCCACGGCCGCCACGCCTACTACGAGGCGCAGCGGCGGGCTTCGCGCGCACGCGCCCTGCATGACCGTGCCGGCTTCTGGCATTGGGCCAAGGTCGCGGCCGAGGTCGCACGACTTTCGCCCGACGTCGAGATGGACGTGAAGACCGTCCAGGCCATTGCCGACGAGGAGTTGGACCGAAGCCGGCAGTGATGCGGGGCCATCGGCGAACCACCTCCGAGCAATCCACGCGGCGTCAGAAACGCCCCTCGCTCTCACGCGCCAGCACGTCGAAGGCGTCGGAATCGGGAATGTAGCGTTGCACGCCGGCGTCCCATTGGTAGCGCACGGTGATCGTGCGCGTTCCGGCTTCGGGAACAGCATCGTTGCCGCAGTCCTCCCCGGAGGGCGTCGTTTCTTCGGTCACGCTCGCCACGATGTCCGAGAAAGGCTCGCCCGCCTCGTGCCGCAGCTCGGGCCGCTGCGTCCGCTCGAAGGCGCAGAGGTTTTCGTCGAACGCGAAGATGCTATCGACCAGTTCGAGCCGATCGTTGCGCACGAGAACCAGCGGGACCGTCGTATAGCCCTGACTGGAGTTCCAATGCGTGCTTTGGATCGCCAGCAGATCGTCGCCGATACCGACCGGCAGCCGGGCGGGATCGAGGAAGGAGGTCCCGTCGCCACTGGCGACATTGGCGGCGTCGAGTAGCCTCGGCTCGCCTGACACGTCGAAGAGGGCGAGAATGGCGAGGCCGACCACATCCCTTCCGCTGCCGAAATTCAGCAGCACGGCCATCCGATCCAGACCCCCGGAGCGAACCGGCACGGCCGAAAGCCGTGGAGCGGTCGCCGACGCCGGTTCGAGATCCTCGACCTCCGTGCCGCCGATGTCCCTGACGTCGATCACCTCGTTGCCGGTGGTCCCCGGCACGACGAGGCGAACAAGGTCGGCATAGGTCACGTCCTCGCCGCCGCCGACCCGATCCGTGAGGTCTGGATGCAAGACCGGCTCGGCGTAGGCGCGCTCGACGGGTATCCAGCAGATCGCCAGTCCGACCAGCGCCATGCGCGACAGGGCGATGGTCGAAGCGGCTCGGCCTACGGGCATGTCGTCACCTGGCTCGCGCAGATGTCCCTGGACCAGCCGCGTGGCCTTTGGTCGAGATAATCCCCCTCAAGCTCGGCCCATATCCCGTCGCAGGCATGAAAGGCGTCAACCCGGAAGTAGTCGGAGCTGCTGCTTGCCGTGGCGACGGTAAAGGCGACCGGGGCATCATCGATCGGCCGGGACAACAGATGCCGCGATTCCAGCCACGTCCGCAGCACGCTGCCGGGCAGCCATCCTTCGCCGGAGAAAGTGACCACCGAGTCCGTGGGCCAGCCGCCATAGAGATCGGTGGTGATCCGGGAAATTCGGAACCAGCCATCGCGCGAGCCCGTGATCGCCACTTCGGGGAAATAGATCTCCTCGCCGTCGGTATAGGGCCGCGGCACGGTGGCGACCACCGGATAGTCCGCCCCTGGCCCCGACCGGACGGCCAGATCGGGCGGCGCGCCCTTCATTACCCAGGCGGCAAGATCGCATTGCGTGGTTTCGAGTGCTGCCGCACTTGCCGCCTTATCGGTGCAGGTTTCGATCAAGGCGGCGGCCGCCTCGCGCGCGCCGTCGAGCGGATATTCCTCGGCACCGTCCTCGACGAAGACGGACAGCATGCCGTCCGAGCCGAGGAGGTCGATAAGCCGGGCATCGAGCGGCGTCCGGCCTTCGAGGATGAAACTGTCATCCATCTCGATCCGGGCGCCGGTCGTGGCGATCGGCACGGAAATGTCGCCGGCTTCCAGCAGCACTTCGACCTTTACGCCATCGACCGCGTTGATCGGCGCGAAGGCGAAGGTGAAGACAAGCTCGCTGCCACCCTCCGGGCAGGCAAAGGAAAGCGGCGCGTGGTCGGTCTGCGGGACGCCGTAGAACAGCGATGCGCCGTGCTCCCATTTGTCGCCATGCCATCCGAGGTTTCCTTCGGCCATGGCCATCGTCGGGAGGCAGCACGTCAGCGCGGCGAGCCGCAGCGCGATAGTAAATCGGCCCTCGATCCCCATTCTCGCTGCCCCTCCCTGTCGAACTGCGCACGGTTCCGCGCGCCAGTATAGCCCGGTTCTCCAGCCCGGCCTAACGCCAGGGTCGTCGGGTCTTCCTAGAGAATGGAGCCGTCGTCGCCGCACCACGGCTCACGACGCCCGGCCCAGGTCCGCGCAAGGCCCTCGCGGACGAGCTGGTCGCCCACATCCACGCCGTCGACGCGAACCGCCGCCAGCGTGCGGCCGTAGCGGTCGGCGCCCTGGCGAAGAATTTCGATCCGGCCGCCATCGAGCAGTTCGGCAAGCCGCACCTTCGCGCGTTGGGCAAGCGCACTCTCCTCCGCGCAGCCTCCCTCGATCTCCGGGGCGTCGATATTGAAGATTCGCACGGCCTCGGCCTGGTGCGTCATCCCGAGCCGCAGCGAGTCTCCGTCCCAGACGCGGATTTCCGCCGGCTCGCAGGCGAGCGCGCAAAGCATGATCTGAACGATGATATGGCTGTTCATGGTCCCGTCACCAGCGTCTTCCCATCGCTTCCCGCTTTGACTCTCGAACGGAGACGATGAAACAAATAGAGAACATGATGCGAGACCCGAACCCGGAGGTCAATGACGAACGTGCGGCCCAAGCCAACAGCGCAGCGTGCCGGGGCTGCTATGCTGACCCACCTTGAACGCATGGGTGCTGGACTCCCTTCCATATGTCGATTAGTCTCGACATATGGAATCAGATCAAGCCATTCTCGCCTTCGCCGCCCTCGCCCAGCCGACGCGCCTCGACGTGTTCCGGCTGCTGATGGAGCACGAGCCTGACGGTCTGCCGGCCGGCGACATCGCCCGGCGCATGGACGTCCCCCACAACACCATGTCGACGCATCTGGCGATCCTGACCCGCGCCGGCCTGATCGAGGCCGAGCGGCAGAGCCGGTCGATCATCTACCGGGCGAAGCTCGATGCGGTTCACGCGCTCACCAGCTTCCTCGTCAAAGATTGCTGCGGCGGTCGGCCCGAGATCTGCGCGCCGCTGATCGCCGACCTCACGCCATGTTGCCCACCACGAGAAATCGCCGCCAGGGAGGCGGCCAGCCATGACTGAACGTGTCTTCAACGTCCTCTTCCTCTGCACGGGCAACTCCGCCCGTTCGATCCTCGCCGAGAGCATCCTGACCAAGGACGGCGGCGGTCGCTTTCGCGCCTTCTCCGCTGGCAGCCAGCCGAAGGGCGCCGTCAATCCGTTCGCGCTGAAGGTGCTGCGGAACTTCGACTATCCGGCCGATAGATTCCGCTCGAAGAGCTGGGAGGAGTTTGCGCGGCCCGACGCGCCTGTCATGGATTTCGTGTTCACTGTCTGCGACAGCGCGGCAGGCGAAGCCTGCCCGGTCTGGCCCGGCCAGCCGATGACCGCCCATTGGGGCATCGAGGACCCGGCGGCGGTCGAAGGCGCGGACATCCAGAAGGAGGCCGCTTTCGTCACGGCCTTCCGTTACCTCAAGACTCGGATTTCCGTCTTTACGGCTCTACCGATCGAAAGCCTCGACAGGGCGGCTCTCGGCACCAAGCTGCGCGAGATCGGACGAAGCGAGGGATCGACGTCGCCTCGGCCGAGCGCGGCGTGAGGCCGGTCATGGACGTCATCATCTATCACAACCCCGACTGCGGCACCTCGCGCAACACACTGGCGATGATCCGCAATACCGGCGTCGAGCCGCACGTCGTCGAATATCTGAAAACGCCGCCGAGCCGGGCGATGCTCACCCAGCTCATCGCGCGCATGGGGATCGCTGTACGAGCCCTACTGCGCGAGAAGGGCACGCCCTATGCGGAGCTTGGCCTTGACGATCCCAGCCTGACCGACGACCAGCTTGTCGACGCCATGCTGGCGCATCCGATCCTCATCAACCGGCCGATCGTCGTCAGCCCGAAAGGGGTGAGGCTCTGCCGGCCATCCGAAGAGGTGCTCGACATGCTCCCGCCGCAGCGCGGCGAGTTCATCAAGGAAGACGGCGAGCGCGTGGTCGATGAGCACGGCCGCCGCGTGGCGACGGCGTGAGGAGCGGCAATGTCCACCTTTGAACGCTATCTCACCCTCTGGGTCGCGCTCTGCATCGTCGCCGGCATCGCGCTCGGCCATGTCATGCCCGGCGTCTTCCATGCCATCGCCGCGGCGGAGGTCGCCAAGGTCAATCTGCCGGTCGCGGCGCTGATCTGGCTGATGATCGTCCCGATGCTGATCAAGATCGACTTCGCCGCGCTCGGCCAAGTCAAGGAGCATTGGCGCGGCATCGGCGTGACGCTGTTCATCAACTGGGCGGTCAAGCCGTTCTCGATGGCGGCGCTCGGCTGGCTGTTCATCGGCTATCTCTTCCGGCCCTACCTGCCGGCCGACCAGATCGACAGCTATATCGCCGGCCTCATCATTCTCGCCGCCGCGCCCTGCACGGCGATGGTCTTCGTCTGGTCAAACCTGACCAAGGGGGAGCCTCATTTCACGCTGAGCCAGGTGGCGCTCAACGACACCATCATGGTGTTCGCCTTCGCCCCGATCGTCGGGCTGCTGCTCGGCCTTTCCGCCATCACCGTGCCGTGGGACACGCTCGTCCTCTCCGTCGTGCTCTACATCGTCGTGCCGGTGATCGCCGCGCAGCTCCTGCGCCGCCGGGTGCTCGCGACAGGTGGCGAAGCGGCGTTGAAGCGTCTTCTCGACAGGCTCCAGCCGCTATCGCTGGTCGCGCTCCTCGCCACCCTTGTCCTGCTGTTCGGCTTCCAGGGCGAGCAGATTCTGGCACAGCCACTCATCATCGGGCTGCTGGCCGTGCCGATACTGATCCAGGTCTATTTCAACTCGGGCCTCGCCTACCTGCTCAACCGGATTTCCGGTGAGCAGCATTGCGTGGCCGGACCCTCGGCCCTGATCGGCGCATCCAACTTCTTCGAGCTGGCCGTCGCCGCCGCCATCAGCCTGTTCGGCTTCCAGTCGGGGGCGGCGCTCGCCACCGTCGTCGGCGTGCTGATCGAGGTGCCGGTGATGCTCTCGGTCGTGTGGATCGTGAACCGCTCCAAGGGCTGGTACGAGAATGGCCGCGCAACGGCGCGGCTGGCGGAAGAGCGCGGGCGACGAAGCTAATTTCGATAATCATGGAAATAGGCATTGACCTTCGGTGCTCGCAGGCATAGCGTATTTCTATGAATCTCGAACAAGCAGCAAAGCAGCTCGAAGCGATCGGCAATCCAACCCGGCTTCAGGTCTATCGGACGCTCGTGCGCGCCGGCGATGCCGGACTGCCGGTCGGCCGCCTGCAGAAACGGCTGGGCATTCCAGCCTCGACGCTCTCCCATCATCTGCAACGGCTGATTGCCACCGGCCTGGTGACGCAGGAGCGTCAGGCCACCACGCTGATCTGCCGCGCCAACTACCCGGCCATGAACAGCCTCATCGGCTTCCTCGCCGACGAATGCTGCGCCGACGCGGCCTGCGCGAGCAGCGAGGAGACGGCTGCATGACCGGCTCTCTTTTTTGCCATCTATTTCGATGATCCCGGAAGGACCGAACATGACGAAGCAAGTTATCGAATCCCTGCCAGTCGCCGTCGTCGGCGGCGGTCCTGTCGGTCTTGCCGCCGCCGCTCATCTCGTCGACCGCGGCGTGCCGGTGAAGCTCTATGAGGCGGGGGCCGCGATCGGCGCCAACCTCCGCGATTGGGGCCATGTCCGAGTGTTTACGCCGTGGCGGTATTGCGTGGACGCCGCGTCGGTCGAACTGCTGGAGCGCCGGGGATGGACGCTGCCGTCGGCCGACGCATTCCCAACCGGCGGCGAGATCGTGAACGACTATCTCGAACCGCTCGCTGAGACACCGGAACTGGCCCCGGTTATCGAGATCAATGCCCGCGTCACGGCGATCTCGCGGCTCGGCATCGACAAGGTGGTGAGCCACGGCCGGGAGGAACGGCCTTTCGTGCTGGCGGTGAAGACCGCCGAGGGAATCCGCCGTGACCTTGCCCGTGCGGTGATCGACGCCTCCGGCACATGGGCCACGCCCAATCCGCTCGGCGCGAGCGGTCTGCCGGCCAACGGCGAAGTCGAGTTCGCCGATCGCATTGCCTATGGCATTCCCGACGTACTCGGTCGGGATCGGAGCGCCTATGTCGGGCGAACGACACTGGTGGTCGGCGCGGGACACTCGGCCGCGAACGCGCTGCTCGATCTCGTTCGGCTCGCAGAGAGTGAACCGAACACCAAGGCGATATGGGCGACGCGCAGCACCAATCTCGTCCGCATCTACGGGGGCGGCGATGCCGACCAGTTGCCGGCGCGCGGTGAGCTGGGCGCTGATACCCGCGATCTGGTCGAGAGCGGCCGCGTACCGCTCGTCGCCGGTTTCGCGATCCTCGCCATTCGCGAGGAAGGCGGTCGCCTGCTGGTGGATGGCGAGACGGCCGAGGGGCCGCGCACGGTCGGGCCTGTCGACCGGATCGTCGCCGCGACCGGCCAGCGCCCCGACCTGTCGCTGACGCGCGAACTGCGCCTCGATCTCGATCCCTGGCTCGAAAGCACCAAGGCGCTCGGGCCGCTGATCGACCCGAACGAACACTCCTGCGGCTCCGTGCCGCCGCACGGCCATCGCGAACTTGCCCATCTGGAGCCGGGTTTCTATACCGTCGGCATCAAGAGCTATGGCCGTGCTCCGACCTTCCTGCTGCTGACGGGCTACGAGCAGGTCCGGTCCATCGCCGCGGCGCTCGCCGGCGACATGGCGGCAGCCGACAACGTCCAGCTCGTGCTTCCCGAGACAGGCGTGTGCGTCACCAATGTCGATGTCGGCGGGAGTGGCGCGACAGGATGTTGTGGAGGACCAGCGCCGGCCGGGATCGACGCCTGCTGCGTTGCCGACGCCGTGGCCAAGGAAGAAGGCAAGAAGGGTTGCGGCTGCGGGGTCGCTGCGTGAGCGTCGCGGCCAGCGACGCAGCCCCTTCGCACTACGAGCCGCCACGCCTTCTCGTCGTCATTCCGATCCTCGGCGTCACGCAGATCCTCGCCTGGGGATCGTCCTACTACCTGCTTGCCGTCCTCGCGCAGCCGATCGCCAGCGATACCGGCTGGCCGCTGGCCTGGGTCGTCGGCGGCCTTTCGCTCGGCCTGCTGGTCGCCGGTATCGTCTCGCCGCGCGTCGGAGACAGCATCCAGCGGCTCGGCGGCCGGCTGGTGCTCGCCACCAGCGCCGTGTTCCTGGGGCTCGGGCTCGCCGGCCTTGCCCTGTCGCCGAACCTGCCGTTCTACATCGTGTCCTGGCTGGTGCTCGGTATCGGCATGGGCGCCGGCCTCTACGACGCAGCGTTTGCCACGCTCGGCAGGCTCTATGGTCAGCGCGCCCGCACGGCAATCGCGTCGCTCACCCTGTTCGGCGGTTTTGCCAGCACCGTCTGCTGGCCGCTCTCGGCCCTGTTCGTCTCGGAGTTCGGCTGGCGCAATGCCTGTCTGATCTACGCCGCCATCCACGTCGTCGTGCTGTTGCCGCTCTATGTCTTCGCCCTGCCGACCGAGCCGAAGCGACCGCTTCGCAACCCCACGCCCGCTACGAGCAAAGACGGCCAAGTCGCCACCCCGCCGGTGACGTCGACCTCGAAGCTGGTGTTCGCGCTTGTCGCTCTGGTCATCACCATCAGCTCGATGATCTCGGCGATGCTCTCCGTGCATCTGCTGACCATCCTTCAGGCGCGCGAGATCGCGCTTGCGGCCGCCGTCGCGCTCGGCGCGATCGTCGGGCCTTCGCAGGTGGGCGCGCGCGCGATCGAGATGCTGATCAGCCGCTTCCATCATCCGATCTGGACGAAGTTCGCCTCGACGGTATTCGTGGCGATCGGCGTCGGGCTGCTATGGATCGGGTTCCCGGTCATCGCTGCCGCGCTGATCTTCTACGGCGCCGGCATCGGCATCGAGTCGATCGCGCGCGGCACGCTGCCACTCGCCATCTTCGGCGAGGACCGCTACGCCTCGATAATGGGCCGGATCGCCATGCCGAGCCTCATCATGCAGGCGGCGTCGCCGTCGCTCGGCGCGCTGCTCATCGACTCGTTTGGGGCCGATGGCGCGCTCGAGACGCTGCTTGCCGTCGCGTTAGTCAATGTGGTGTTGGTGGTAGCGTTGTTCATCGTGCTGAAGCGCCACGAGGCGAGGCGTCCTGGTTGACGGTTCTCGGTTCCCCTCGTACCCGGACAACGCGCATCGTCGACCCTTCCAAATCGCATAGTCAATAAATGTCCACATAAACTCGAAGAAGCCCGATGCCGCGATCAGACAACGGTTGGTCTTCGAGAAACCGCGGCCTTCGGAGCGGAAGCTGAAGACCGGGCCGCGCTTCGGCTGGTCGGACGGCAGCCCGAAATTCATCGGGGCCAGCTCGATCTCATTGTCGTTCGCCGTCGCCCGCATCACCGGACCCATCTGGTTGATGCGGATCTCGTCGGCTTCCGGCAGGTCGAGCTCGGATTGCTGCGTCGGGATGCCAAGCTCAAGCGCCTGCATCATCCGCACATATTCTTCCCACTTCACATGCTGTTCGTAGGCGTTGCACATGGTCGCCAGTCTAGCGCGGTATGGGTTCCGTTTCGAGGGGCGCCGGTTGGGGCCGGAACGGTGACGGATGCGCGGGGCCGCATGGGCGGCTTGCCGGAAATGCGGGTCGGCGGAAATACGGGTCGGCGGCGGGAGGGAACGGGGGAAGTCTTCCCCCTGGTCGGCACTTCGTTGCCGACGCACCCCCTTCTGCGGGGGAAACCCCCGCAACGCCCCCGTTAGAGGGAGAGAGCGGGCCGGTTGGCCGTGACGGGTTGAGGGCCGGAGAAGAGGTCTCCGGCGCCCGTCGCGGAGAACCGCGATGTCCAGACACGACCGCATGCCACGCTCGGCCAGGGACCGGACCAATCTCTATGACGACATCACCGGCAAGATCATCACCGATCTCGAGGCGGGCCGCTTCCCATGGGTGCAACCTTGGGGAACGCCGGCGGCCGGCGCGCCGCTCGCCATGCCGCAGAACGCCGCCACCGGCCGCCGCTATTCGGGGATCAACGTCCTGATCCTCTGGGGCGCCGTCATCGAGCGCGGCTTTCCCGGCCAGAGCTGGCTCACCTTCCGCCAGGCGCTGTCGCTCGGCGGCAATGTGATGAAGGGCGAGCGCGGCACAGCGATCGTCTATGCCGACCGCTTCACGCCCGAGGACGAGAAGCGGCGCGCCCGCGAAACCGGCGAGGAGCCGGGGAAAATCCCGTTCCTGAAGCGGTTCACCGTCTTCAACGCGGCCCAATGCGAGGGACTGCCCGAGGAGATCGCCGCCGTCGCTCCGCCGCCCCCTCCCGGCCTGATCGAACCGACGGTCGAGGCGCTGATCCGGGCGACAGGCATCGACTTCCGCATCGGCGGCAACCGCGCCTTCTACGTCCCCGCGCAGGATTTCGTGATGGTGCCGCCACCGCACGCCTTCCACGAGCCGATCAACTGGCATCGGACGGCCCTGCACGAAATGGGTCACGCGACAGGCCATCCGACGCGCCTCGGCCGCGATTTCTCCGGTTCCTGCGGGACCAGGAAATACGCCTTCGAGGAGCTGGTGGCCGAGATCACGGCGGCCTTCTGCTGCGCCTCGCTCGGCATCGTGCCGACCGTGCGCCATGCCGACTATATCGGCTCCTGGCTGGAGGTGCTGCGCGAGGACAACCGCGCCATCGTGCGCGCCGCCTCGCAGGCGAGCAAGGCGGCCGACTGGCTGCTCGGCTTCCTGCCCGAACCCGTCGATGGCGACGATGCCGGCACACCCGAGGCGGTCGCCGCGGCCCCGGTCGAGCGGAGGGCGGCGTGATGCGCTTCCGTCGCTGGCACAGGCCCGAGCCCTACAAGGACACGTCGCGCAAACGCGCGGCGTTCCACCGCAAGCAGCGCCTCGAACGCGAGGCGCTGCCCCTCTTCGCCGAGCAGATCGCCGACGGCCAGCATGACGTCGACGCGGAAATGGCCCGTCGCGCCATCTGGTGGGACGCGGCCGAGCGCGAACGCCGCCGGATGCGCGCGGCCACCTGGCGCAAGGCCCGCACCCGTCTCTTCGCGCTGCCCGACACCTTGCGGCGCACCGTGCGCGAGATCTGGCGGACCTGTCCCTATCCGGCCGATCCCGGCTATTTCGCGGACCTGCTGCATCAGATCGACGTCGGCCGCGTCGATCCGCACCGGCCGCCCTGGAAATTCCACCCGGAGCTGAAGGCGCGGATCACGCCGGACCCGACGAGCTTCGACGCGGCGTTTCGCCAGATCGGCCAGCGCAGGATCGGCGGCGGGCCGAAGACCACCGAGGCCGACGAGCTGCTGTTCTGCGGCAATCTCGGCTCCGGCATCCTCTTCCTGCGCTCGCGCGTCCGTCTCATCGAGCGGCACGAGAGCTTCTATACCTCGTCCAATCACCGGCTGCGCGACTCCAAGGTCGGCAGCGGCGGCCATTTCGTCGAGATCGAGGTGACGGGCGATTGCCCAGACGCCGACCTCGCCACGATCCAGCGCATCGCGCAGGCGGCCGACACGCGGCCCGTCGTGGTCCGGCGAGCCGCGCGGCCGGGCCGGACCACGACCGGGAGGGCGGCGTGATGGTTCCGCATCCCCCTCCCCGGCGCCTGCTCATCCTCGCCTGCTCGGCCACCAAGCGGGACGGCCCGACATACATGCCCGCAATCGAACGCTATGACCGTCCCTTGTGGCGCACACTGCGGGCCGCCGATCCCGACAACCGGCTTGCGCGGGTCGCCTTCCTGTCGGCCCGCCTCGGCTTTCGCGCCGCCGATACGCCGATCGAGACCTACGACGCGCGCATGACCCCCGAAATCGCGGAGCGCATGAAGGCCGGCGGTCTCGGCACGCGCTGGCCGCGCCCGACCACCCGGCGCAACGTCATGCCGGAAGGCCAGCATCCCGGCATGCACATCGCGCCGCTATCCGATTGGCGCCGGCAACCGTTCATCGACGTGGCTCTGGTCGGCGGCCAGCTCTATCTCGACGTGATGCGGCATTTCGTCGGCCTGTTCCGCCAAGGCGGATATGTCGCCGCCGACGCGACGATCACCGAGATCAACGGCCCTATCGGTCAGATGCGCCAGGACCTGCGACGCTGGCTGCTGGCGGCCTCGGCCGGGGAGGTTCGCCATGGCTGACCGCCCGCCGCCCAGCCACAATGGCGGGCCGCCGCTCGACGATCCCGCGCCCGGCCGGCCGGGCCGATGCCGCGACTGCCGCCATTGGCAGCCGCCGCCGGAAAACCTCGAACGCGACTACGAGGCGTTCCGGCTCGGCCTTTCGCGCCGCCGCGTCAAGCGGCCCGCAGGCTTCTGCGACCGCGTGCTGCTCGGCCATGCCAAGATCCCCGCCTTCTCGGCGACGGACGGGAATTTCAGTTGCCGCAACTTCGAGCCCGCGTCGCCGAAGCCGCCGCCCAAGGGTGGCGGCTTCGTCACCATCTGGCGCGGCAACCGCATCCTCTGGCAAGGCCCCGAGGACGAGATACCGCCGCGCTTCCGCGACGACGATCCCGATCCCGACGCCGCCTGACGGCGCTCTCGGGTCGGCTTCCCTCACATGCCGCCGGTCCTATCGCGCCGGCGGCCCGTCACGATGGAGATCACCATGATGACTCGCGACACGCTGCGCGACGTCCTGATGCGCATGGAAGAGGCGCTTGCCGAGACCCGGCGCAATCTCGAACTCGCCGAGGAAGCCCTGCGCCGTCGCGCCGAGACCGAGACGATCCGGCGACGGCCGAAGGCGCGCCACTATCACCGCCGCATGAGCCGCTGGACCGGCGCCGACGAGGCGGAATACCACCGGGTTCTGGATGAAGTGCTGGAGAGCGTCGGGCCTGACCTTGGCCGCCTGCGTCGGCGGATCGACCGGCAGGAGTGGGCGATCCTCGCGCTGCGTCGGAAATACGGGGTAAACGAGGAGCGGCCGCGCTTTCCGGCATCGTGACGCAGCGCGCACGGCCGCGTCGGAGAGGACGAGAGGGGTCGGGAAGTCCGTGGCGGGTCTCGGGCCGAGAGAGTGGCTCTCGGCGCCCGCCCCGGAGCGATCCCGATGAGCACGATTCCCGCAGATGAAATCCTGAAAGCCCAACTGATCCGCCAGCAACGCGCAGAACGGCGGGTCGATGCGGCACGGCCCTTTCAGCCGAGAAGGCGGTCCACATCATGAGCCGGCCGCTTCTCGCCCTCTACACCACCATGGAGGAGTTCGAGGGTCTCCATGCGCGTCACGACCGCACCCGCAGCACCAGCAAGACGATCACCGTCGATCGCGAGGCGCTGATCCACTTGTTGATGGACCACTCGCGCATGCTCGACACGCTGCGTCGGGTGGGACAGATCGAGATCCACGATGGCGGATGACGGTCATGATCTAAGCGCGGGGGGCGGGCGGAAGCCTGCCCCCCGCGTTCCCACCGCCGCGCCGCAAATGCGGCGTCAACGCCTCCACCGACACTCCACGATTCCGACCGATGCTGCGACGCGCAGCCAATCCTTGGAAATTTAGGACCTTTCGAGCGGTTCGCGGGTTGCGCGTTCTGCTCGGAAAGCGACTATAATAGTCGTCGGCGCATATGACCGGAGGTGACAACAGCCAGGGGGCTCGCATTGGAAACGGCACCGGACCAACCACAGACCATCCTCGTCGTCGAAGACGACTTCCTCATCCGTATCGACATAGCGGACTTCCTGCGCGGCTGCGGCTGGCATGTCGCGGAAGCCGGCACCGCCGCCGAGGCGGTCGCCCTGCTCGAATCCGGCGCTCCCGTCGATCTCGTCTTTTCCGACATCCAGATGCCTGGCCCGATGGACGGCTTCGGTCTCGCCGCGTGGGTGCGCGCGCATCGGCCGGGCCTCCGCATCATCCTCACGTCCGGGGTCATCCAGAAGACCGAAGCCGCGGCCTCGCTCTGCGACGAAGGGCCGATCGGCAAGCCCTACGATCACGAGCGCCTTGCCGAGCGCATCCGCCATCATCTCGGCGCGGCAGCCAGCGGGCCGGCTGGCGCTTGAGGCGGCAGGCGGCGGCGCGAGCGGAAGCGGCCAGAGAAAGAGAGGGGGATGGGATTTTCGTGACGGGTTGATGGTCGAGAGAGTGGCTCTCGGCGCCCGTCGCGGAGAAACCACCATGGCCCGAGCTGCCAAGAAGAAGCCCGTCGTCGACCTGATCGAGTTTTCGCGGGCGCGCGATATTCCCTTCAACCGCATCCATCTGTCGAACGACAATGTGCGCGAGGTCGACGCCGATGTCGGCCTCGATGAACTCGAATTCGACGTCGAACGCCGCGAGGATCTGATCCTCGGCATCAATGTCCGCGCCATCCTCGACGCCGACGGCAACGAGACCGGCGATTTCGAGACCCCGGCAGGCGGGCGGCGCCATCGCGTCATCGCCCGTCTGGTGGCGAAGGGCCGCTTCCCCGAGGACGGCCTTGTCCCCTGCATCGTCAAGAAGGCCAATGCCAAGACCTCGGCGGTGGACGATTCGCTGGCGGAAAACACGTTCCGGCAGGCGCTGCATCCCCTCGACCAGTTCCGCGCCTTCAAGCGCATGGTGGACGGCGGCATGAAGATCGAGGAGGTCGCCAGCGCCTACTTCACCACCGATCGCTATGTCGAGCAGCGCCTGGTGCTCGCCAAGGTCTCGCCCAAGCTGCACGAGGTCTATGCCGCCAACGGCATGACGCTCAAGATGCTGGAGGCGTTCACCGCGCATCCCGATCACGAGCGCCAGGAGCAGGTCTGGGAGGCCGTCAAGCAGACGCACCGCGACGAGCCCTGGCAGATCCGGGACATGCTCACCGAGACCACGGCGCCGTCGTCGGACAAGCGCGCGCGCTTCATCGGCCTCGATGCCTATCTCGCGGCGGGCGGCCCGGTCCTGCCGCGCTACCTCTTCGACGATGACGAGGACGGGTGGCTGGAGGACGTGAAGCTCCTCGACAGGATGGTCGCGGAAAAGCTGAAGGCCGCCGCCGACGAGGTGGCTGCCGAGGGCTGGAAGTGGGTCGCGGCCGATCTCGAACTTCCCTATGGTTACGACCATGACCTGCGCGGCATCGTCGGCACCTTCGCCGAGCTGAGCGCGAAGGAACGCCGCCAGCGCGAGAAGCTGCGCGACGAGCAGGAGCGTCTCGAAACCGAATATGCCGGCCATGAGGAGCTTCCCGACCACATCGACCGCCGCCTCGGCGAGATCGAAAAGCAGCTCGACGCCTTCGAGCGCCGCCCGGTCGTCTTCGACCCGGCGGAGATCGCCTTCGCCGGCGCGTTCGTCACCGTCGACGAGGATGGTCAGGTCGTGGTCGATCGCGGATGGGTTAGTCACGAGGACGAGCCGGTCGAAACCGTCGAAGCCGGCGACGAGCCGGAGGCCGATGCCGAAGCCGAAACCGACGAGGAGAGCGAGGCGGAGCCGGAGGTGCAGCGCACCGTCATCTCCATCGGCGGCGGGGCCGACGAGCCCGAGGAGGACGAAAAGGCCGTCAGGCCCCTCCCCGAGCGGCTGGTGATCGAGCTGAGCGCGCATCGCACCATCGCGCTGCGCCACGCCGTCGGCAACAATCCGCGCATCGCCATGACGGCGCTGCTGCACAAGCTGGTCCACGATGCGTTCAAGCGGCAGACGCATGGGGCCGGCCTTCACGTCTCCGTCCGCGAAATCTACTGCGGCGACCAGGGTGTCGATCTCAAGAACGCTCCCTACGCCAAGGCGGTGGACGAACGGCACGACAACTGGAAGGCCAGGCTGCCGGCCGACAGCGATGCGCTCTGGGACTGGCTCGAGGCGCTCGACGACGACAGCCGCATGGCGCTGCTCGCCCATTGCGTCGCCTTCGGCGTCAACGCGCTCTATGAGCGGCCCAACCCGCTGAGTGCGTCGGGGATCTCCGAAGCGGGCCTTCAGCGCCGCATGTCGGAAGCCGACCGCCTGGCCATCGTCACCGGCCTCGACATGGCCGAAGCCGGGTTCCGGCCGACCGTGGCGAACTATTTCGGCCGGGTGACGAAGCAGCGAATCCTCGAAGCTGTCGCCGAAGCGTGCGGTGCGAGCACCGCCAACCTCTTCGAGCTTCAGAAGAAGGACAAGCTGGGGCTGGCGGCCGCGGCCGAGGAGCGGCTGGCCAATACCGGCTGGCTGCCCGAACCGCTGCGCCTCATCGTCGAGGAGCCAGCGATCGAGCCCGACGCGGACGAGGGTGAGGCCGACGTCGCGCTGCCCGATTTCCTCGCGGGCGAGGAGGAGACCGACGCGGAATCGGTCATCCCGGCCTTCCTCAAGCGCCGCGACACGGAGGACGCCGCCGAGCCCGACGCGGACCCCGCGCCGCTCGTCGCCGCCGAATAGCGCGCATCAGCGGGGCGGCTCCGCCCGCCCCGCTTCATTCCCTTCCATCGCACGGCCCGGCATCCCGCCGGGCCGTTTCCGTTTCAGGAGCGTTTTCCATGACCGCATCGCTTATCCTCGACATCGCGCCGCTCGGCTCGCTTATCGCCTATTCGGACGGCGCGCCCAGGCCGCCGGCCCGCTTCACCAAAAAGCTCGCCGCTTGGGAGCGCCGCAACGGTCTCGGCCGCCTCGTGCGCAAGGAGCCGGCGCGCGAGCGGCCGACCTATTCGTCCCCGCCTTGCTTCACGCTGCGCGAGGGCGACTTCAGCTCTGGCAGCATCGTCATCATCACCGTGACGCGCACCTATACCATCGACAGCGATCTTCGCTTCCGCGTGGTCGAGCGGCCCAGGGTCGGCCAGGTCCGCGTGGTTCAACAGGTCGGCGAAAACGTCGAGCTGCTCCATCTCGCCGACGACCGCGAAGCGGCCGAACTCTGGCTGGCAAAAGCCGGATACAGCCGCGCGCGACTGGAGGAGGTCACGGCCGACGAGGTGGGCGCGGATGCCGTCGAAGGCCGCGCCGCCGCCTGACACCACCTTTCCGATCCACCCGGCCCGCCGTCGCAGCACGGCGGGCCTTCTCGTTTCGAGGAGATCATCATGGCCATTCGCGATCATGCCCGCACCAACTTCAACACGCTGCTGCGCGCCGCAGGCGACGGCAATCTCGCCCTCATGGAGTGCCTGGATGCCGTCACCGGCGAGCATCGCTATGTCATTTGCGCGGTCGGCCGCGCCGATGACGGCGATGTCGTCATGACGCCGTTCGGCCATCTGGCGGACGGCAATCCCTGTGACGCCTATCTGCCGCCCGATCCGAACGACCCTGCCGGCTTTCTCCCGAAACCCGACGCGGGGGTATCGCCATGATGACGGTCGATGACCTGTTCGCCGACGACCGCCGCAACCCTCCCCCGGAGCGGTCGCTCCCGTGGGAGGAGACGCGCGGCGGCGTCACCGTCGTCGTGGAGCCGAAGCCGCATTGGGCCGAGGACATGACGGCGTTCCGCCTGAGCGATCGCGCCTATTGCTATTACGCGGACTGGACCGCGAACGGTCCCCGAGCGCGCTTCTTCCGTCACCCCGAATCGTCCGGCGAGACCGTGATGGCGAAGGCGCGCGCCATGATCGCCCGCGAGATCGTCGGGCGCTGGCGATCCTGAAGAAGAGGAAGAGGGCTGGCGGGCGGGGACGGGTTCGGGCGGACGCAGAGAGAGCGCCGCCCAGCCTCGTTCCCCCAATCTCACTGGAGATCAAACGCCATGACCACCGACCTCGCCACGCGCCGGCTCGCCACCATCGTTCCCGAGGACCGCCGCGAAAAATTCCTGCCGGTCCTGTTCGGGTTTCAATTCCTGATCGTAGCCGAAAACACGGTCTATACCTTCATGGAGCGCCTCTGCCCGCGCGCCTATGGCGGCGGCTTCTGGGCGTTCTACGAATACCGGGGCAAGCCGCTGTTCCTCGCGCCGGACAGCGATCGCCGGTTCCGCATCGAGGGCACGATCACCGAATATCGCGGCGAGGTATCGGCCGAGGCAGCCGGCATCATCGCCACGCTGTTCACGCTCTCGCATCTCTCGCTCAAATATGAGTCGAGACATCTGGCGGATGGCTACTATCGGCTTCTCGCCTACGCGAAAGGTCATCCCGAGGCATCCGCGATCCTCGCGGTTATAGACTGACACCCAAAAGCGCCCTGCCGCACCGCAGGGCGCTTTTTTCATGCCCGCATGGCCGCCGTTGCCGGCGGCGAGAGGGAGAGGAAGGCCGGTTTGGCCGTGACGGGTAGGAAGGCGGGAGAGAGCTTCCGCTGCCCGTCGCGGAGGTTTTCCCGATGAATCCAGACCATCACACCACCTTCAGAAAGATCGGCGACGTTCTCGCCCGGCAGGTAATACCGGAGCTGCATTGCGCGGCAAGGTTTCCGCTGCGTGTGAGCTATATCGGCGTGGCCGGCTTCGACGGCAGCGACGAGGCCGACAGCTTCGAGCGCGTGGTCGACCTCGGCCTGTTCGCCTCGCCGGAAGAGGCCATGTGCGAGGCCAGCATGTGCGTCGCGCGTGGCGACATCCGAATCGGCACGGACGACACGCTGCGCTTCCGGCCCCGATTCGCCGCCATCCTCGACCGCGAACGCGCCCTGGTTCTCGCCGGCGCGATCCGGGCCGGCGTCGTCCTCTGGCAACAGCCGGTCGGCTCGAACGCCGAGGCACGCCGGGTCGTTGCCGACGCCAGCCGCCTGCGCGGGCGCGCCTTCGCCGCCGAAGACCGCGGCGAGCGCGTCTCGGCCCGCGAGTTTCGCTTTTGCGCGGCAATGCTCGAGGCCCGGCTGGTCGATCTCGCCTGGCGCGAGACAGCCGCCGACCTGCTGCGGCTGCCGCAGGCCGCGTGATCTTCATCCCCGTTCCATCCCTTTCCCGGCCGATTGCCCGGCTTCACCAATGGAGTTTCCCATGCCCAAATTCGTCGTCAGCAAGGGCCACGACGCCTTCGCCTATTACGAAACCGTCATCGAGGCCGACACGCCTGAACAGGCGAGAAGCCTTGCCCGGAGCGTCCATTACGATGGCGAATGGCACGCCACCGGCTATGTGCAGGAATTCGACGACTACGAGATCGACGAGCATAGCGGCGTTCGCCCGCTCGAAGATGGCGAGACCGTCGAGGCGTTCGTGAGCCTCGCCGTCACCGCCGAGGAGCGCGATGCGGTCCTCGCGGGCCTTCGGCTCCTTCAGCTCGCCCTTGCGCGCGCCCACATCGACCCGGCGCTCAGGAGCATCCTCACCAATGACGGCACGCATGACGGCCTCGATCCCACCCGGATCGACGCCTTGTGCGAGCGCATCAACGTCTAGGTGGCGGCGATGTATGCCACCTATCTCCGGCTCGCCGTCCCGGTCTGGCACGGCGAGCGCGCCGTCATCCGCGCCGCGCGCGGCAGGCTCGCACGATCCGCTCTGCGCGATCCCGCCAGGCGGGACGCGCGCAAGCGGTTCTACCGCGAGATGCTCCGTCACCATGCCGATGCCCAGCGGCTGGCGGCGCAATTCCGCCTCTGACGCAAGCGGCGTCGCAAATCCCGTCAAACCTCGCCCGGCCTCGCGCCGGGCTTTCTCGTTTCAGGAGGCACCCATGCCCGACTACACCATCGAGACCGCCTATCATCTGTCATGCTACCGGCATCGCACCTATCACGCGAACAGCGTCGCAGAAGCCTGCCGCCAGGCCATCGAGGACAAGGACTGGTCCGGCAGCAAGCTCGACCGCGAGTGCATCGGCGAGACCTTCGATTCGGGCATCTGGCGTGGAGCCGGGCCAGCCTATGCTTCCACCCCGATCCTGGTTCCCTCGCATTTCGAGGAATCCATCCAGCGCAGAGCGAGGCAGTTCGAGATCCTGCATGGCCTCCTCAAGATGCTCCTCGCCGATGTCCGGGCCGGCCGGGCATCGTCCGACGAATGGATCAAGCGCGCCGCGTCTGCCGTGGCGCGCGGCGAGGCGATCATGGCGGATGCCCGCGATCCGGGCGAACCTGCCGAGCACGACTCTCCATCGAGGGAACGGACATGATGGGCTCCATCTATGCCGATCTCCCCGTCACAGCGCTCGACACCGAGCGCACTGTCCTGCGCGCCGCCGTGAAGCGCCTGCCCGCCTGGGTCCGGCGCGACCCATGCCGCCGGCTCGCTCGCCGGAAGTTCTACCGAGAAATGCTGCGCTGCCACGCGCAGGCGCAGCGCGAGGTCAGCCCGACCCTGCACTGACCCGATCCCGCCTTCCTCGATCCTCCCCGGCCAACGCGCCGGGGGTTCTCGTTTCAGGAGCCCGTCATGGCCAACTACTACACCCATTTCTCCTGCCTGCTCGACGTCGGCACGCCCGACAACGCCGCCCAGGCCCTCGACCTCTACAATAGACTGTCCGAGGACAACGCGGCCGAAGACCCGCCTTCGGAGGGCTTCCTGTTGTCGATCCAGCCCGAGCATGGCGGCACGAAGCTCTGGATGCGCGATGACGTCACCGGCGATCCCGAGCATGTCATCCAGTTCGTCAAGCGTTGCGCCGCCGCCTTCGGCCTGACCGGCAGATGGGGCTTCCAATACGCCAACACCTGCTCGACGCCGCGCGTCAATGCCTTCGGCGGCGGCGCCCATGTCCTCGATCTCGCCACCGGCGAAACCGTGGCCTGGACCTATACCGACGGCTGGCTGGCCACGGTTCTGGATGGAGGCGATCCCGATGCCTGAGGTCGTCGAAACCACCGTCTATCGCCTGCACGAGCTGTCCGACGACGCGCGGGAGAAGGCCCGCGCCTGGTATCGGGAGGGCGCCTTCGACCATGATTGGCACGAGTCCGTCTTCGACGACTTCCGGCAGATCGCGGAAATCCTCGGCATCCGCCTCAAGACCCGCCCCGTCCAGCTCCATGGCGGCGGAACGCGCGGGGAGCCGTGCATCTGGTTCAGCGGCTTCTGGTCGCAAGGCGACGGAGCGTGCTTCGAGGGCCGCTACGAATATGCGAAATCCGCGTCGGTGGCCATTCGCGCCCATGCGCCCCGCGACGGCGAGCTTCATCGCATCGCCGACGCGCTCAAGGCCGTGCAGCGGCGCAACTTCTACCAGCTCTATGCCGACATCGGCCATCGCGGTCGCTACTACCACGAAGGCAGCATGGAGATCGTCGTCAGGCGAGACAGCCCCGTTTGGCAGGATCTGACGGCCGACGCGGAGGATTGCGTCTCCGAGCCGCTGCGCGACCTCGCCCGCTGGCTCTATCGCCAGCTCGAAAGGGAGTATGAATTCCAGACCTCGGATGAGCAGGTCGACGAGGCGATCGCCGTCAACGAATACACCTTCACGGAAACCGGACGCCGCTTCGGCTGATCGCCGGTCAGGTCGAGCATGGCAGGACGGGCAACGGTTCGGGAACGAGAGGCGCGCTTGCCCTGCGGAACCGTCCTTCACCCCGGCCTGTCGTCTAGCTGGAGGTTGCCACTCCGGCCGCGGTTTGCCCGGCGGTGGCGCCGTGCCTCCGATCTGCCCCGTCCGTTCCGGCCGCCGCGACGACGACGGTGTTCCTGCCCTGCCGCTTGGCCGCGTAGAGCAATTGGTCGGCCTCTTCCATGAGCGGCTCGAACGCGCTGGCCTCATCGGGCGGCACGATCAGCGCACCCATGCTGAAGGTGACGGGCCGGCCGGTCGTCGCCAGCGCGTCGGACACGCGCGCATGCAGGTCGCGGGCGAGCTGCCTCGCTTCTCTTTCCGATCCCACCTGCAAGGCCAGGCCGAACTCGTCGCCGCCGATGCGGCCGATCCGGTCGCTGCGCCGAATCTCTCCCATCAGATTGACCGAGAAATCCTTCAGCACCGCATCGCCGGCGGCATGGCCCCGCGCATCGTTCAACTGCTTGAAGCCGTCGAGATCGAGGACCGCGAGCAGCATGGTCGTTCCCGATGCCCGGCCCCTGGATAGCAGGAACGCCGCCTCCTGCCCGAAGGCGCTCTTGTTGAGAACGCCGGTCATCTGGTCCTGGCGCGCTGATGCGAGCGTGCGGTCATAGAGCCGCCGGAAGCTCAGGACGAAGGCCGCAACGGTCGAATAGGCCAGCGTGCGCGCGGTCGCGCTGCCGACCAGGGACAGAAACTCCGGCGTGCCATAGCTCAGCTCCGCCTTGAGGAAAAGGAGCGCGACGGTTGCCGCCGTCACGGCGACTGCGTGAGGCGGCCGCAGCGTCCAGCACGCGAGCGCAACCGGAACGACATAGAGTGTCCGAAAATTGGCCGACGCGGCGGCGGTCGACAGATCGAGCATGGTCACGGCGACGATCGAGCCGACAACGATGGTCCATTTCTGCCAGCTCTCGCATCGGATCAGCCACAGCGCGGCGGTCTCGAAAGCGTCTATCGCCGCGTCGAGCTTGCCTGGCGCGCGGTCGCCCTTGTCCGATGTCACATCACGCCCCTCCGTCGGGACTCCGTTCCATTGCCGTTCGGCGCGTCGCACCAAGGCGACTATAATAGCCGGAGTTGGCTGAACATCCCGTAAACCCACCGCGCGAAAATTGACCATCCGCACCCACGGACGCGCGCGGGCTATCGAAGCGGGACGGTCGCTGCGCGCCGTCGCGCGGCCTTGGCAATCCCGTTCGTCGGCAGAGGGAGAGGAAGGCCGGGAAGGGTTCGAGCCTGCGCGGTCGAGAGAGAGCGCGGCGCGGGCTCGATCCTGTTCCGCTCTCCCGAGGTTCCCACCATGTCCATGACTTCCGCATCCGCCGCCGCTTCGCTTCCGCTCGGCCCCGACACCGACACCGCCGCCAACGTCTTCGCTGCCGCCGGCCTGCTGCTGCCCCATCTCGAACGTGGGCAGCGGATCGACGCCGCCATGCTGCGCGGCGCGATGGAGACCGCCTTCGGCGCTTCCGACGCGGCCGGCGCATGGGACTGGAAAACGGCTTACGAGGCTTGCGAGGCCGCGACGGTCCTCTTCCTGCGCAAATACGGAAAGACGCTTTTGCGCAAGTCCGGCTCGGCCTCCCACAGCCTGCCCATGCTCGAAAAGATCGCGGGCCTCCTGCCCACCCACACCCGTCGCTCCGAGGAATCGCAGACCTTCCAGCAGTTCTCGACGCCGATCCCGCTCGGCCTGGTCGCGGCGACGGCCGCCGCCGTCACCCCGGCCGATCGTGTGCTCGAACCCTCGGCCGGCACCGGCCTTCTCGCGATCCTGGCCGAGATCTCCGGCGGCAGCCTCGTGCTCAACGAGCTGGCCGATATGCGGGCCGGCCTTCTCTCCTCCCTCTTCCCGGCGCTCTCCGTCACCCGCTACGACGCGGCCCAGATCGACGATCACCTCGACCCGGCCCTGGTGCCGTCCGTCGTGCTGATGAATCCACCGTTCTCGGCGCTGGCCCATGTCGAGGCCCGCACGGCCGACGCCACATTCCGCCATGTCGCCTCGGCGCTGGCGCGCCTGGCGCCCGGCGGCCGGCTGGTGGCGATCACCGGGGCGAACTTCGCACCCGACAATCCGGCCTGGGCCGATGGCTTCACTCGTCTGCAGGAGCGCGGCCGCGTCGTCTTCTCGGCCGCAGTCGACGGCTCCGTCTATGCCAAGCATGGCACCACGATCGCCACGCGGCTCACCGTCATCGACAAGCTGCCGGCCGAAGACCCGGCGATCTTCCCGGCCGCTCCCGGCGTCGCCCCGAACGTCGCCACGCTGATGGGCTGGGTCGCGGGCCAGGTTCCCGCCCGCCTCGCTGTCGCGCTGCCCGGCATGCCGGTCCCCTCGTCGGCCTCGGCCGCGCCCCGCACCGTGCGCGCATACATCAACCGCGCCGACAGGGTGGTGCGCCCCATAGCGCCGGCCGAGCCGGAGGCCGTCCCGCTCGAATACGAGACGCAGGACTGGCAGGCCGCCGAGGGCGGCCACATCAGCGATGCGATCTACGAGGACTATCGCCTTCAGGCCATCCGTATTCCCGGAGCGCAGGCCCATCCGACCCAGCTCGTGCAGTCGGCGGCCATGGCGAGCGTCGCGCCGCCCAAGCCGAGCTATCGGCCGCATCTGCCGAGGAACGTCCACGCGCTCCTGTCGGACGCGCAGCTCGAAACAGTCATCTATGCCGGGGAGGCCCATTCGGACCATATCCCCGGCTCCTGGACGGTCGACGAAACGCTCGACGTCGTGTCGGTCGCGGCAGAGGACGCCGAGGACGCCGTGCAGTATCGCCAAGGCTTCATGATCGGCGACGGCACCGGCGTCGGCAAGGGGCGGGAATCGTCCGCCATCATCCTCGACAACTGGTTTCAGGGGCGGCGCAAGGCCGTCTGGATCTCGAAGTCCGACAAGCTCGTCGAGGATGCCCAGAGGGATTGGGGCGCGCTCGGCATGGAGCGTTTTCTGATCGTGCCGCTGTCGCAGTTTCCACAGGGACAGCCGATCACGCTCAACGAGGGCATCCTATTTACCACCTATGCCACGCTGCGCTCCGATGCCCGCGGAGCAAGGGTTTCCAGGGTCGAGCAGATCGTCCAATGGTTGGGAAAAGACTTCGATGGAGTGGTCATTTTCGACGAGGCGCATGCCATGCAGAACGCTGCCGGCGGCAAGGGAGAACGCGGTGACGTCAGCCCGTCCCAACAGGGTCGCGCCGGGCTGCGCCTGCAACACGCGCTCCCCAACGCCCGCATCGTCTATGTCTCCGCCACCGGCGCGACCACCGTTCACAACCTCGCCTATGCGCAGCGCCTCGGCCTCTGGGGCGGCGAGGATTTCCCGTTCGCCAGTCGCGCCGAGTTCGTGGAGGCGATCGAGGCCGGCGGCGTCGCGGCCATGGAGGTTCTCGCCCGCGACCTGCGCGCGCTCGGCCTCTATACCGCCCGCTCCCTGAGCTTCGCCGGTGTCGAATACGAGCTGCTGGAGCATGCGCTGACCCCCGAGCAGACCCGCATCTACGATGCCTATGCCGGCGCGTTCGCGATCATTCACAACAATCTGGACGCGGCGATGCAGGCCGCCAACATCACCGGCTCCTCCGGCACGCTGAACCGGCAGGCGAAGTCGGCGGCGCGCAGCGCCTTCGAGTCCGCCAAGCAGCGGTTCTTCTCGCACCTCCTCACTTCGATGAAGACCCCGACGCTGATCCGCTCGATCGCCGCCGATCTGGACGCGGGCCATTCGGCCGTCGTCCAGATCGTCTCCACCGGCGAGGCCCTTATGGAGCGCCGGCTGGCCGAGCTGCCCACCGAGGAATGGGGCGACGTCCGCGTCGACATCACGCCGAGGGAGTATGTTCTGGACTACCTCGCCCATTCCTTCCCGGTCCAGCTCTACGAGCCGTTCACCGACTCGTCGGGGAACCTGTCCTCACGGCCCGTCATGCGCAACGGTCAGCCCGTCGAAAGCCGCGAGGCGGTCGCCCGCCGCGACCGGCTCATCGCCAATCTCGCCAGCCTGCCGCCGGTCCCCGGCGCGCTCGACCAGCTCATCCAGCATTTCGGCACCGATACCGTCGCCGAGGTGACTGGCCGCTCGCGCCGCATCGTGCGCAAGCCCGGCAACGGCGTCACCATTGACCGGCTCGTGGTCGAGAACCGGGCAGCTTCGGCCAACCTCGCCGAAACCCAGGCGTTCATGGACGACGCCAAGCGCGCCCTGGTCTTCTCCGACGCCGGCGGAACCGGCCGCTCGTATCACGCCGAGCTGTCGGCGAAGAACACGAGACTGCGCGTCCATTATCTCCTCGAAGCCGGCTGGAAGGCCGACACCGCAATCCAGGGGCTCGGACGCACCCATCGGACCAACCAGAAGCAACCGCCGCTGTTCCGACCTATCTCGACCAATGTGAAAGCCGAGAAGCGGTTCTTGAGCACCATCGCGCGCCGTCTCGACACGCTGGGCGCGATCACGCGCGGCCAGCGCCAGACGGGCGGCCAGGGGCTGTTCCGGCCCGAGGACAATCTGGAATCGCACTATGCGCGCGACGCGCTGCGTCAGCTCTATCTCCTCTTGGTGCGCGGCAAGGTCGAGGGCTGCTCGCTCGAACGGTTCGAGGCCGCGACCGGCCTGAAGCTGATGGACTCCACCGGCATCAAGGACGATCTGCCGCCGATCACGACTTTCCTCAATCGGCTGCTGGCTCTGACAATCGAGCTTCAGGGCGTTCTCTTCACCGTGTTCGAGCAGCTCCTGACAGCGCGCATCGAGGGCGCGATCGCGTCCGGCACCTATGATACCGGGCTCGAAACGCTGCACGCCGAGAGCTTCGTCGTCACCGACAGGCAGACGATCTACACCCATCCTCGCACCGGCGCGGAAACCCGCCTGCTCTCGATCGCCGAGCGCCAGCGCAACCGGCCTGTCTCGCTCGACGCCGCGATTTCCGAACTCGCCGATCCGCGCGCGCGGCTCCTCGTCAACGAACGGTCGGGCCGCGCCGCCGTGCAGATCCCGACCACTTCGGTCATGCTCGACGACGGCGAGGTCGACCGGCGCATCCGGCTGGTCCGGCCCATGGAAGCGCACAACATCCCGATCCGGCTGATGGCCGGAACCGGATGGGTCGAGGTCGACCGCGACGCCTTCGCCTCGGCCTGGGTCGCCGAGGTCGCGGCCGTGCCGGAGTTTTCCGAAAGCACCCTGCATATGGTGACGGGCCTGCTCCTGCCGATCTGGAAGCGTCTGCCGCACGAATCCACCCGCGTCTATCGGCTCCAGACAGACGCGGGCGAGCGCATCATCGGCCGCCGGGTCTCGCCGGCCTGGACCGCGCAGGCGACCGAAACCGGCGTCACCACGCTCGCGCCGGAGGACGCCTTCACCGCGCTGATGGACGGCCGCACCGTTCTCGATCTCGCCGATGGCCTCCAGCTTCGCCGCGTTCGCGTCATGGGCGCCCATCGCATCGAACTGTCGGGCTTCACCGACACGATGCGCGAGCGCCTGACGGCCTACGGTCTGTTCCACGAGATCATCTCGTGGAAGCTGAGGATGTTCGTGCCGACGGATGCGTCGGGCGTCGACGTGCTCGCCCGCGTCCTCGACCGCTGGACGGTCGAGCGCATCGGCGAGCGGGAGGCAGCGTAATGTCAAGGCTCGACGCCTCCGAACTGGCGATCCGTCTCGGCCGAAGGGCCGAGGCGGTCTGCCGGCACTACCTCTCCAATGGTCGCCGCGAGGGACGCTACTGGCTCGTCGGCGACATCAACAACACGCCCGGCCGCTCCATGTATGTGCGGCTAACCGGCCCCGACTCCGGCAAGGGGGCGGCCGGCAAGTGGACTGACGCCGCGCTTGCGGATCAACATGACGGACACGGCGACCTGCTCGACGTGATCGCCGCCGCGATCGGGCGCTCCGACTTCCGTTCCATCGCCGCAGAGGCGCGGCGCTTTCTGGCCTTGCCCGATCCCGATCCGCCGGAACGGTCCACCGTCAGCCGAACACCGGCCCCATCAGGATCACGCGAGGCGGCGCAGCGGCTCATTGCCATCTCCCGGCCCATCCGGGACACGATCGCGGAGACCTATCTGCGCGGTCGCGGCATCACCGCCCTGCACGATCTCGGCAGCCTGCATTTCCATCCCGGCTGCTACTATCGTCCCGAAGGCTCGCGCGTCACCCAGGCGCTTCCGGCGATCGTCGCATCCGTCACCGACCTCCGGGACACGATCACCGGCGCGCATCGCACCTGGCTCGCCCCCGACGGAAGCGGCAAGGCAGCGGTCGAAACCCCGCGTCGGGCGATGGGCGAACTTCTCGGCAACGGCGTCCGGTTCGGCCGGTCGGGCGTCGTCATGGCTGCCGGCGAGGGCATCGAAACGGTGCTGTCGGTCCGTTCGGGCCTGCCCCGCATGCCGATGATCGCCGCGCTCTCTGCGGCTCACCTCGCCGCCATCCTGTTCCCCGCGGGTCTGCGCCGGCTCTATGTCGTGCGTGATCGAGACCCGGCCGGCGACGGTGCGAGGGACAGCCTGATCGCCAGCGCAAGCGAGGCCGGGATCGAGGCGATCGGGCTCGCGCCACGCGGCGGCGATTTCAACGACGATCTGCGCGATGGCGGCCTTGATGCTCTCGTGGCGGCGCTGAAGGACCAGCTCCACCCCGACGATGCGGGCCGTTTCCTCTGCGGTTGAGCGAACCTGATCCGGGACGGGCGAAACGACCGGCGCGATCTCGTCGGGTCGTGGGGACCCGTTGTCACCATGTCGGAGAGGCCGGCGACCTTGGCCTTCTGAGAGGGCGAGCGGCCCACAAACGGGCCGGACAGGCAATGGCCGCGTCCGGCTAATTTCCGCCGGCGGGGGCGAGCCCCGCCTTTGCAGCGCGAAACAAATTAGCCGGACCCGGCCATCAAGGCCCCCGCGAAGGCGCGGGGACTGCCAGACCGTCCCGCCCGTGGGCTTTCGTCGCCATGAAGGCCGCGGCGGTCGCGGCTTCCCGAACACGGAGGCATCCGAGATGACCCACAACGACGACGATTTCGAGCCGGTCCATACCTCGTCCCCCACCGATCACGTCCTCAACGAATTGCAGCTATACGGCTACCGCCCCTTCGAGGATGAACCCGATCCGCGCCCCTTGCCCGAAGGCAACATGGTCGCAACCGCCGTCGCAGACATCTTCGACGCTCTGGTGGCCACGCTCGGCGAGACCCGCCTCGAACCCGACCTCGACGAACTGCTCTGGGGCCAGGTCAACCTGTTCCATCGCGCCGTAAGCCGGGTCGAACGCGAGCTCGACGATAACGAGCAGGCCCAGCGCCGCCTTCAGCGGGAGCAGGACGGCAGCGAGGTGAAATCCGTCGAGCTGGAGCGCCTCACGGCCGAGGGGCAGAGCATGATCGAGCGGCGCGGCGCCTTCGAGCTGATGCGCGATCTCGCCAGCGATTGCTTCGAGCGCCAGACCGGCACGCCCTGGCGTCCGCGCAGCGGCTCGATGGTCAACCATCGCAACCTAACCGCCGCGGTGGTCGACAGCCGGGATTTCCTTGCCGCCAAGCGTCGGGCCGAAACCGAGCTGATGCTGCCCGCCGGCCCGGTGATCGTGGTCTCCGGCGGCACCGACTTCAACGACCATCACCTCATCTGGGCGAAGCTCGACCAGGTTCGGGCCAAGCACCCGACGATGGTGCTGATGCACGGCGGCTCGAAATCCGGGGCGGAGAAGATCGCGGCCCGCTGGGCCGACAACCGCAAGGTCACGCAGATCCCGCTGCCGCCGGACTTCAAGAAATATCCGGCGAAGCAAGCGCCCTACAAGCGCAACGACGTGATGCTCGAAACCCTTCCGGTCGGCGTCCTCGTCTTCGGAAACGGCGGCATCCAGGGCAACATCTACGACAAGGCCCGCAAGCTCGGCATCCCCGCCAAGCAATACGAGGGCGGCGCGTGAGCGCCGCCTTCCCCCGGCCGCTGCCGAGCGGCCGGTTTGCCGCCGTCCCGCGAACCGACAGGCCGCAGGACTTGACTGCAACGCCGGCCATCGTATCAAATACTTGCAGCGAGACCCGGCGAAACAGCTCAGACCCAGGCGGTGCATAGCGCAGAGACGGCCTGTCAACAGTCCATCGACCGTGGAGGCTATCATGACGCTCATCCTGCTTGCGATCTCCGCAATCATCACCTTCTGCTTCATCGCCTGGCATCTGGCGATCTTCGCCCTGCCGTTCATGGTCGGGCTCACCGCGTTCCAATGGGTCTATGCGAACGAGGCCGGTTTCGTCTGGTCCGGCCTCGCCGCGCTCGGCGCGTCCCTCGCCTCGGTGGTTCTCGTCATCGCCGTCGTCGGCCTTGCCCGGAACCTCGCCGTGCGCCTCGTGGCGCTCGCCGTCTTCGCGGTCCCGGCCTTCCTTGCCGGCTATGCCCTGATCTACGGCATCCTCAAGCACGGCACCGATTCGGCCCTCCTGCTCAACTCGGCCGGCATCGTCGCCGGGCTCGTCATCGGCATCGCCGCGATCGTCAACCTCAACGCCCTCGGCGAGTCCGCGCTGTCCCGTTAGCCGGCGCCGGGCCTTCGGCCCACGCCGCCGGCCGGGAATTGTCGGCGGGACCGCCGCGCTAGGGCGCGCGGCAATCCCACATTCCTCTGGGATCATCGGATCGGTCCAAAAACCGGAATCCACTTTTTGGTCCGATGCTCCCGCGACGAAAGGGGGGCACCGCCGCCCCTCTCGCGCTCTCCCCAAGGGTGCAGGGCGAGCCCCGCCCCCTTCGACCCCCACCCATGTAAGGGGGTGCGCCACCCCCTTCCAAGCCATCCCCATTCCGATACGGACACGGCGTCTCGTCGACGCCGTGGTTGCTCCTCTCTCTCTCTGACGTCCGATCATGCGCGCGGCCATCCGGTGTAAAGGACGTCGCGGCACCTCCAATTTTCAGTTCCGAACGAAGAGGTTCGCAACAGAAAATCGGTTCCTCCGCTCGCCGCATGGCGGCCGCTTGCGCGGTCCCTGACACCTCTGCCCGCCAGCGCAGACTCCTTCCGTCAGAACGATAAGGAGACAATTATGCCTAAGCTCGACTTCCTCGATTTCAGCGAGAAATTCACCAGATTTGCCAGCGAGGTTCGCACGAACCGCACCGCATGCGACACACGCTTTTCCCAGGTCGTCCACGACCGGCTGGCCGATGCACTCGACCGCCTTGCCGGCTACTGCCGGGAAGGCCATCAGGCCGAGACGATGCTGCGGACAGAAGCCGATCCGGCCGCCCGCGAGGCACTCGAGGAGACCATCAATTTCTGCGTGGGCGATCTCGAAACCAGCGGTGGCGGATTCTATCCATGGCACTTGCTGGATCGCATCGACCCCGAGATGGACTGGGGCGGATACATAGATCCCAGCGCGGAAATGTGGTGCCCAAGTCCGATCCCGGCGAGGTTCACCGTCGAGGACAAGCATCTCTGCGGCCTCGGTGAGATCATCAAGCGGATCGCCGCCGATACCGGCATCCGCTTCACCACCTATCTCTACTACGATTGCATCGGACCGGAAGGAGCGGGTGGCCTCGATCCCGAGATCTACGAAAAGCCCCTCGGCAACGACCTATACCGATAGCATCGACGAGGCGGCGGGCGGCGCAAGCCGCCCGCCGCCTTCTGCATGTGCTGCCGGCCATGCCAACCGGATCGACCGGACGGCATCGCCTGCGAAAGAAGAGCGCGCCCCTCCTTCGCGCATCCTCCCCTGGAAAGGGGTGTCACACCCCCTTCCAGGCCATCCCCGGATTTAGCGTGCATCGCCTTCGGCGACCGTTCTGCTCTCGACGTCAGGGGAAAGAAAACTCCGCCCTCTCTCCCCAGCAAGGTCACGCCGCCGGTGTCCCCGTCCTTCCGCGCTGCGCTTGTGCAGGCCGGGTGATCCCCCTCCGCCGTCCCGGCCTTGCCCCCCTCTCACCCGCTGCTCCGCGCGACCTCGGGAAGCAGGAGCGGGCGCCTGCTTCCGCAGAAAGACCCGGCTTCGCCATCGAGAGGACTTCGACATGACCGATTTCAATCCCACCGCGCTTCTGCAATCCGTCAAGCGTCTGCGCCATAGGGCGCTGCTCGGCCGCGACGACAGCACGACCACCTTCATGCGCAACCTCTATGGCCGGCTGCTCGACAAGCTCAATCTGATGATCGCCGACCTTGTCGACGAGATCGCAACCTTCGAGGAACTGGACCGCGACCGAAAGGCGTCCGAGGCTGGCGAGTCGTGGTTCTATTTCTACTATATCTGCACACCCTTCGAGCGCAGATGGATCGAGCACGGCCCGATTTCGGTGCTGGACGAAATCACCATCTTTGCCCGTATCGAAGATGACGCTTGCCTCATCGACCTGAACTATACCGAGGTTCCGGCCGCCGAGCTGGGCGAACTGCCCGCGCTGCTCGAGGCGATCCGGCAGGAAATCGGCGTCACCTTCATCGCCGCCCGCGTCTGAACCGATGGAGGGCAGGCCATGCCTGCCTTCCTTCCTTCATCATCGCGGAACGCCGGACAAGCCGGGGCCGACCATCGGATTGGTGTAGAAAAGGGGGGCAAGCCGCCCCTCGCAAAGCTCACCCCATGAAGGAAGGGCACGGCCCCTCCTTCAAACATCCTCCCCTGGAAAGGGGTGTAACACCCCCTTCCAGACCTTCCCCGTTCCAATGCGGTCGCGGCCCCTCGTCGGGGCCGCGGGCTACCTCTCTCTCTGACGTCCTATTTTACGCCAGGCCATCCGGTGCAAATGATGATCGGCACCTCCAATTTTCCTCCGCCGGCCCATGGCCGACTCCACAAAATCGGTTCCTCCGATCCCCGCGAAGCGGCCGCTTGCGCGGTCATTGACACCTCTGGCCTACAGCGTGGCCCACCTTTCGTCAGAAACGAAAGGAGAACTTTATGACCTATCGCAAGATCATCACCATCGACGGCGGCAGCGCGCAATACTGGAGGGACCGGAAGGAAGGCTTCCGGCTCATCCGCGAGGCCGAAGAGGCCATCGAGCACCTGAAGCACGAGCCGATGTATATCCGCGGCAGGTGGGACGACGAATACGGCGACTTCGAGCCGGTCGAAAATCTCGCCCCTTTCGACAGGGTGGATGAGGCGATCGCGGCGATCGAATCCAATGAGACGGCGGTGAGTATCCTCATCGCGCAGCGCCGCACCTACATCGGCGACTGGAAGGTCCGCGCGGTGATCTACGCGCTGGCGAGGATCGACGGGGACGACCCGGAGAGCGACTACGAACTGCTGCACGGCCCGGACTGATACGGTTCGGCCAGCGACAGGCGGCTTCGGCCGCCTGTCGCCTTTGCTTTGATGTCCTTGCGATTCCGGCCGGATCGACCGGCCATCCTCGCATACGAAAGGGGGCCGAACGCCCCCTCTCGCGCTCACCCCATGAAGGGGAAGGGCCTTGCCCCTCCCCCTCAAACACCCCTACCCATGGGAAGGAGGGACGGTTCCCTCCACCTCCTTCCCAAACCCTTCCTCCCCTCCCGGAAGATGCTCGGCCGGCCGCTTCGACAACGGGATCGGAACGCCGGTGATCTGCCGAACCTCTGGGTTTCCGATCACTGGAGCCATGCCGTCGAGAATGAATTGCGTCGTCGCTTTCGTTCTTCTGCGTCGACGGCGACGCCCGCGTGCTGAGCGAGACCGTCGTGTGGCCCGGAACGCGCCATGCTGCCCAAACGGTCGAACCTGTCGCGGCCATCCACCGGGCGCATGAACGAAGGCCCTTCCGCACGGCAGCGTTCTCGAATCCGCCGGAGCGTGGCGCGATGCCATAGGGTCTCCGGCGATAGCCCGGCACTTGACCCGTCGACATCATCGCATCGAGGCGGAAGGCGGAGCCGGTGGCACATCCGAACCGGCGCCGTGACGGAAGCGATCGAGGCGTTGTCGGAGCCGTGCGTCCGTCGTGCGTCGAGGATCATGTTGGCAGCATCGGCCTCCGCGTTGGCTATCGCGGAATGACCAATCCCTCCTCCTCAGCGATCCCCTAAGTCCGTTCGGTTTCCACCAGCAACCCCGGCAGCTCCCAGCCGTGTTGCCGCGCGAGCGCGGCTGCCCGCCCCACCTGGGGCTTTAGGGGCAAGCTGCCGAAGGATCGGCAGTTGCGGGAGTCTCCCGACGGCCTTGGCCGGGTCTCGTCGGAGGGACGGTCCCTCCGGCAAGAGCAAACGGAGACCTAGAATGACCAACATCGTGATCCTCAATGGCAACGTCGGCCAGGACCCTGAGACCAACACCTACGACCACACCCAGGTCACGCGCTTCAGCATGGCCACCTCGCGGCCCCGCTACTCCAACGGCGAGATCATCCGCGACAAGAATGGCCGTGCGGAGCAGGAAACGGAATGGCACCGCGTCACCGCCTTCAACGGCGTCGCCAAGTCGCTCCGCAAATGCGTGAAGGGCATGCGCGTCCTGGTGGAAGGCCGCAACAAGACCACCCGCTGGACCGACAAGGACGGCGCGGTCCACTACACGACCGAGGTGATCGCCGAGAGGGTCACGTTCCTCTCCTGGCCGAAGCCGAAGAATGAAAACGACGACGGCAAGTTCATCGAAGACGACGAGATTCCGTTCTGATCGGAACCACAAAGGCCCGGCGGTATCCACCGCCGGGCCTTTTCCCATGCTCGCGGCCGGCTCCCGCATCTTGGCGACGGCGCGCCGCAGCACCAGCGCGCCGCCCTGCCGGCGAGATCCGCACGATCGCCGGTCTCACCCTGGACGGCCCCATGCGACCTCGATGCGGCCATCGCATGGCATAGCCATCGCCTTCACATTCCCGAACGCAGCGCCGCACCGAGGACGCCGCGATTGGCGCTCCAAAGCCCGACCGGCCACGCGAACGGCAAGGCTTCCGGGCTCCGGCAACAGCCTCTGGAGCGCGAACGCCAGCTCCGGGATGCTCGGCGGAACCACCCCGCTCTTGGAGGCTGACCCTGGTTTCAATCCCGGCCTTCCACGATCAACCCCGCAAGGGGGTCCGCTACGCGCGCGTGCGGCCCTTCCGGCCACCGCCTCCAGGGTGATCGCGGCCGCGACCAAAACCCATCGGGCGCCTGTCGAGCGGGGATGGTCCCCGCCACCAGAACGGGAGCCGGAAATGTCGCTTGCAGATGCCCATGCCTTCGCCTTCAGCCTCGCCTCGACCCTGATGGTCTCGATCGTCATCTTCCGCGCCGGCGACGGCACCATGGGCGTGATGCCCGCCGCCGAATATGACGGCGACGACGACACCATCGTCAACGAGGTCGACCCCTTCGCCCCATAGCGGGCGATGCCGGGCCGCCACCGGCCCGGCGGCCGCCGCCGCCACGCATCTCGACTGGAAGCGCCGGGCGAATCAGTCGGAAGCACGGCATCGGCGCGACCGCGCCGGACGGCGATAATGGGTCGATTCTACTGGCAACTCCGGCTATTATAGCCGTAGTTCTGGCACGAGGCTCAGTGCCGGTGGGAGGTGATCGTGTATGATCACCGCCCAACAGACACGGGCCGCGCGCGCACTACTGGGCTGGACACAGGAGATGCTCGCCGACAGGGCCGCCGTTTCGCTGACCGCGCTCAAGCGCATGGAGTCGGTCAACGGCGAACGTGTCTTCGAGACCACCGCCGACAGGGTTCGCAGGGCTCTGGAAGCGTCGGGCATCGTCTTCATCAACTCCGGCCCGAATATCGGGGTGATGATGGATGTCACGCACACAGCCAACAGCCGCTGACGCGATCGCAGCAAATCCGCCACGGACCATCGCGTTCACCCTTCTCGATGAATCGGCGTTTACCGATCACATCTTTGCGATATTGTGCGCGCCAAAATCCAGAACGTCGCAACCGGGGGAAGGACGTGATGGCGACGCTATCCTATCGTGACGAGGCGCCGAGCGGCGATCTTCTCACGGACTATGACCGCGCGCATGTGCAGCTCTATTGCCGCCTGCTCGATGCCGAGGCGGACGGTGCCGATTGGCAAGAAGCCGTGGAAGTCCTGTTCGGGCTCGATCCCCAGGCCGAACCCGAACGCGCCCGCAGGGTTCACGAGACCCACCTTGCCCGCGCGCACTGGATGACCGAACACGGCTACAAGATCCTGCGCCTCGGCCGCCCGAACTAAACCGTCGTCGATCATCGTATTGCCGACAGGCGAAGGCGCTTTGCGGCGGCAGGTTCTTGATCGGCGACCGACTCGCCCGGATCATTCTCCCGTTTGACGTGTGTTTTCAGTAGTGCGGGAGGAGTATCATGAGACCCGACACGTCGCATTGGCGGGAGGAGTCCGCCTACGACTTCATGGAGCAGGCCGGCGTCGACAACCTCGCCTGGGAGTGCCTGCGCCGAAACGGAGACTACCAGCAGGATTATCGTGTTCTCAGGGGAGCCGGTAGCCTCGATCAGCGGCTGCCCGAACCGATGGAGCGCCGCTGGGGGTTACGATTTCGCGGCCCGGCCACGCCTCTCGGGCTTTGACCAGCCCGTTCTCTGGAGCGATACGGTCGATACCGCCGTCCTGCGCCTTGCCGGCAGTCTTGTTCCGCCGCGCGAGGGCAGCGCGACCCTGCGCGCCTTCCTCTCAGGGGAGGTGAGGATCACGCCGGCGGAACTCCACCTCCTGATGCGCGAGGTCGGTCCCGGCCTGCATCTGGTCGCCGACCCCACGATCCAGCCCGACGATCCGCTGGCGATCTCGATACCGATCGACCCTGACAGTCTCGACCGCCTTGCCGCCGCCGACCGCCTGCTGCGGCACCTGGCAGGCTACCGGGTTCCACGCGACCAGCGCATGACGGCCCAGCAACGACGACGGCTCAAGGCGATGCTGCGCGCCGTCGACGCCCGCCGGCATCGCGCCAGCCAGCGCGAAATCGCCCAGGTTCTGTTCGGCGTCGATCGGATCGACGAGGAGCAATGGCAATCCTCGCCGTTCCGCGACACCGTGCGAGACCTCCTCCGTGACGGCGCCACCATGATCGCGGGCGGCTATCTCAAGCTCCTGCGCTTTCGCCGTCGATCCTGACCGCCAACGATCAGGGTGGGGAATTTCGGCACCCCCCAATTTCCCCCACTCCCTGCGCTCCCTTCCTTCGCCACCGTGGCCCCTGACCGCCGCTCCACCCGAGCGGCACCCCCCGAAGCCACGGAGGCAGCCATGTACCCCAATCCCGCTCTTTTGCCGCCGCGCTTTCTGCGCACCAAGGACGCCGCCGAGTTTCTCGGCCTTTCGCCCCGCACCCTGGAGAAGCACCGGACCTATGGCACCGGGCCGCTATTCCGCAAGCTCGGTGGCCGTGTCGTCTATGCGATCGACGAGCTGGAAGCCTGGGCCGACAAGGGAACCGTCTCCTCCACGTCCGATCCTCGCGGCAGCGTTCTGGCCGCCCTTCCCAGCAACAGGCAGCATCCTCCCGTCTCGGGCCGCGCCGCGCGCTGAGGGTGTCACTTATGTCCCGACGCCTTCCCAGCTCCGAGCGGACGCGCCTCGACCCGTTCGTCATCGCCACAGGCGACGCCAGCCCGCGAGATCAGCGCGACTTGATGGAGCGCCCCTTCTTCTCGCTGGCGAAGTCCCGGCGCACCGTGCCGATCCTCTACGAAGCCGGCGCGGTGCGTGTCGAGGTCTTCGCCGTGCCGGAGCATGGCATGGCCACCATCTGGGACGCGGACATCCTGATCTGGGCCGCAGGCCAGATCGTCGAGGCCGAGAACCTCGGTCTTGCGACCTCGCGCTTCCTCCGCTTCACGCCCTATCACCTCCTCACGGCTATCGGACGCGAGACCGGCGCCAGTGACTACAAGCTGCTCAAGGCCGCTCTGACCCGGCTGCAATCGACCTCGATCCGCACAACGATCCGCAATGGCGAGCATTGGCGGCGGCATCAGTTCTCCTGGGTCAACGAATGGGAGGAACTCACCCGCCTCGACGGCCGGGTCGAGGGCATGGAGCTGGTCCTCCCCGATTGGTTCTATCGCGGCGTCATCGACCGCTCGCTCGTGCTGGCGATCGACGCGAACTACTTCCGGCTCAAAGGCGGCATCGAACGCTGGCTCTACCGCGTCGCCCGCAAGCACGCCGGCCGCCAGCCGCAAGGCTGGGTGTTCGACCTCCACCACCTCCATGAGAAATCCGGGAGCCTCGCGCGCGTCTCCGATTTCGCGCTCCAGATCCGCCGCATCGCCAAACGCCAGCCGCTGCCCGGCTATCGGCTCGGCATCGAGCGCGACGGACGCCGCGAAATGCTGCGCTTCCTCCCCGCACCGTTATCCACAGGGCTTGTGGATAAAGGTGTGGAAACCATCGGGAGATCACACGCACGACCCTTCGGGAGATCGCACGCAAACCCTTCGGGAGATCACACGCAAAAACCCCAGCTAACGCTTTGGCCCGAAACGACGATTCCCGGCCTTAACTTAGAGTCTAACAATAATACTAACTTTGAAGGGCGCGCGCGCGAGGTGGATAACCTCATCCGCGACACCGCCCGAAGCCTCAGCGCAGCCGCGAAAAAAAGCGCGCCGTTCGCGCTTTCCGCACCGCAAAATCCGAACAAGCCCGACGACGCGGACGCCCCTTCGTCCGACGCGCCCCGGCTCCCTCTCGATCCGCCGGGAGGACGCCGATGATCGTCGCGCTGCTCAACCAGAAAGGCGGCGTCGGCAAGACGACGCTCGCCCTACATCTCGCCGGCGAGCTGGCCATGCGCGGAAGCCGTGTCACTCTGATCGACGCCGACCCGCAGGGCTCGGCCCTCGACTGGTCCCAGCAACGCTCGCGCGAGGGCCTGCCGCGTCTGTTCGGCGTCGTCGGCCTGGCGCGCGACACGCTGCACCGCGAGGCCCCCGAGCTTGCCCGCGACGTCGATCATGTCGTCATAGACGGCCCGCCCCGCGTCGCCGGCCTCATGCGCTCGGCGCTACTCGCCGCCGATCTCGTCCTGATCCCGGTGCAGCCGTCGCCGCTCGACGGTTGGGCCTCGGCCGAGATGCTGGCGCTGCTCGCCGAGGCCCGCATCTACCGGCCGCAGCTCGTCGCCCGTTTCGTGCTCAATCGCTGCGGCGCGCGCACCGTCATCGCCCGCGAGACGGCCGAGACGCTGGCCGACCACGATCCGCCCCTGCTTACCGCCACCGTCGGGCAGCGCGTCGTCTTCGCCGACGCTGCCCAGACCGGACGGCTCGCCTCGGACATCGACCGCCAGTCGCCCGCCGCGCGCGAGATCGCGGCGCTGGCGACCGAGATCGCGCGTCTCGGCGTCGGGAGCACCGCGCCATGATGGTGCTCCCCGAAATCATCCTGACCGGCGACTGCCGCGACCGCATGCCAGCGCGCGGTCCCTACGACATGATCCTCGCCGATCCCCCTTACGGCGACACGTCGCTCGCCTGGGACCGCCGCGTCGAGGGCTGGCTGGCGCTCGCGCGCGGCGCGCTTGCGCCGACCGGCTCGATGTGGGTCTTCGGCTCGCTGCGCAGTTTCATGGCGACCGCCGACCGCTTCGCCGACGCCGGGTTGCGGCTCGCCCAGGAGATCGTCTGGGAGAAGCAGAACGGCACGAGCTTTCATGCAGACCGCTTCAAACGGGTCCACGAGCTGGCCGTCCAGTTCTATCGCGCCGAGACGCCCTGGCGCGACATCTACAACGATCCGCAGACCACGCCCGATGCGACGGCCCGGACAGTGCGGCGCAAGCAGCGTCCGCCGCATACCGGCCAGATCGACGCCGGCCACTATGTCAGCCAGGACGGTGGGCCGCGCCTGATGCGCTCGGTCATCTACCTGCGCAACTGCCACGGCCGCGCCATCCACCCGACCGAGAAGCCATCCGCCCTTCTCGAAATCCTCATCCGCACGAGCTGCCCGCCCGGTGGTCTTGTCGGCGATTGGTTCGCCGGATCGGGTTCCGGCGGCGAAGCCTGCCGGCTCTCCGGCCGGCGCTATATCGGCTGCGAGATCGACCCGACGATGGCTGACCGCGCCCGCGACCGCATCGCCGGCGTGCTGCCGTTCCATGACGGAGCCCCGTCATGACGACCAGCACGGACAAGCGCGGCTTCGCCACCCGCCCGGCTGATCCCGATAGCTGGATCAAGGCCGGCGATGCACCGCCGCCACGCACGGATGCCGCCGACGCCTATTCGGCGCGGCTGACCGTGGACATCACGCCGGCGCTGCGCGGCCGCATCAAGATCGCGGCCTTCCAGCGCGGCGTCACGGTCGCCGACATGCTGCGCGACCTGTTCGCGCGGGAGTTCCCACCGACCGATGGAGGAACGCCATGACCGGCTTCCAGCCCGGCCGCATGGGCGGCCACGCGCTGCCCGACGACGCGCCTGCCTTCACCACGCTGGTTCACCTCACCTGGGACGAGGGCCGGATCGAGCACCGCATCCGCTTCGGCCGGACGATCTACCAGCGGACGATCGACCGGCGCAGCCGCGTCGTCGGCTTCGCGCCGAACAGCGTCTTCGCCTTCGTCCGCTGGGCATCGAACGAATACGGGACCGTCGTGTCGCGCATCGACATCCTGCGCGCAATCGGACGTGGCGAGCCGTTCCAGACGCTCCCCTTCGTGCGCCCCGGCGGCGACCTTCTCCTCAAGCTCCACGGCTGGCCGAAGGTCGAGCGCGTGCTCCAGCTCGTCGATGCGATCGAGGCGCTCGGCATCGAGCCGGCCGACGCTGCGCCGGCGTATTGGCGGCACGTCCACAACCGGCTGACCGCCGGCGCGGAACCGCGCCTCTATACGCGCGAGCAGCACGACGCCTGGCGCACGCGCCGGAGAATCCTGCCATGAGCCCGCGCCGCGTCACGCTCATCGCCACGCTCGCCGGTGCGGCGCTGATCGCCGCGCCCGTCGTCACCGGCCAGGCGCCGCGCTTCATCTGGAACGTATCACCGAGCGTTCCGATCGGGCTCTACGGGATCGCCCCGGCCGCCGCGATCGAGGTCGGCGATCTGGTCGCGGTGCTGCCGCCCGACGACCTCGCCGCCTTCCTCGCCGCGCGCGGCTACCTGCCGCGCGGCGTGCCGCTCCTCAAGCGCGTCCTGGCGCTGCCGGGCGCCGAGGTCTGCCGCCGCGGCGCGACCATAATCGCTTACGATCACGCCTATGGCGAGGCTCAGGCCCGCGACCGCTTCGGCCGCGACCTGCCGCAATGGCACGGCTGCCGCGTCATCGCCGAGGGCGAGGTGTTCCTGATGAATTGGGACGTCGCCGACAGCCTCGACGGCCGGTATTTCGGGCCGCTTCCCCGCACCTCCATCACCGCCCGCGTGACGCCGATCTGGACCGACGAATACGGCGACGGCCGCTTTCGCTGGCGCTTCACCGATCCGGCCCTTGAGCCGTGACCTTCCCCGCAACCGCACCACAGGAGACAAAAGCATGGCAGATCTCGGCGACTTCACCCGCACGGAAACCGGCTTCACCGGGCGCTTCCGCGCGCTCGGCATCAACGAACCCCTCACCTTCGTTCCGGCCAAACCTTCGGAGGCCGAGAACGCACCGGCCTACCGAATCCTGCTCGGCGACGAAGACGGCCTCGACATCGGCGCCGGCTGGTCGCATGTCGGCGAAAAGGCCGGCGAGTTCATCTCCATCGAAATCTACAGCCCGCCCATCGGCTGGCTGCGCGCTTACCTCTTCCGGGACGCCGACGACGATACGGCCTGGAGCCTCCAGTCCAACGAGCCGAAGAAGAAGCGGGCGGAGAGCTGAACGGTGGCGGCTCAACGTCCTTCCGGCGTCGAACGGTCTTGCGCCGTCCGACGCCACGCACTCCCCCTTCTCCTTTCCGGCCTGCTTCTCGGTCTCGCGCCAGCGCCCGCGATCCGGGCTCAAACCGTGCAGGCGGCACAGCCGGAGGTCGGCGCTCCCTATGCCATCGACATCGCAGAGGCGGCGCACCGCTTCGGCATCCCGGCCGGCTGGATCGCGGCCGTCCTCGCCGCCGAAAGCAATGGCGATCCGACCGCCGTATCGTCGGCCGGTGCAATGGGCCTGATGCAGCTCATGCCCGCGACATGGGATGAACAGCGCGCGCTCCATCGGCTCGGCAGCGATCCGTTCCAGCCGCGCGACAACATCCTCGCAGGAGCGGCCTACCTGCGCGCCATGTGGGACCGCTACCGCACTGTCTCCGACATGCTCGGCGCCTACAATTTCGGTCCCGGCCGGTATGACGAATACCTTGCCGGTGAACGCGGCCTGCCGCCAGAAACGCGCGATTACATCGCCGCGCTCGCGCCCGTTCTCGCCGGTGAGCCGCTCGCACCGGGCGCACTCGCCGGTCCGCCGCGCGTCACCGACTGGCGCGAAGCTCCTCTCTTCGTCACGGCACCGGCTGGCTCGGAACATGCAGCCGGCCTGCACGGCGAACGCAGCGCCGGCGCACCTTCGGATGCGCCTGCCGCGACGCGCGGTTCGCTCGCACCTGCCCCGGCCGAGGCGCTGTTCGTCGCGCGATCCGGTTCTGGAGGCGCGCCATGAGCTGGATCGCACGGTTTCGCGCTGTAGCGGAGCGCCGGAAAGGAAAGGAAGGGTCGCGGGCCGGAAGGGGCACGGCGACTGGAATACGGCAAGGTAAAAGCGCCTGCGCAAACCACCGTCAAGCCATTGGAATGGCTTGGTGTTTTGCGCATATGGCGGTCGGTCGTGCATACGCATGGGCGATTTTGCCAGCAAAATCAAAGTCACTTCGTATGCGCGGCTTCGCCGTGCCTCTCAGGAGGTGCGCATGAGCGGCGACGACAGCGAGTTTCGCATCCGTCCCGGCAAGCCGCGCTCGACCCGAGCGCCGCGAGCCAAGACCTTCATCAACCAGGTGCTGCGCGCCGCCAAGCAGGCGAGCAATGCGCCCGCCAGCGGATCGGCATCGGGCTCGGGCCGCCGAGGCGGCGGCTCCGGGCGTTCCACCTTCGGCCGCGGCCGCAATGTCGTGTCGCGGAGCCGCCTGCTCGGCTCGCGTCGTCGCGTCGTCGCCAAGGCCCGCATCGCCCGGCACAAGGGTCGCGCCTTTCGCTCCGCGCCGATCTCGGCGCATCTGTCCTATCTCAAGCGCGAAGGCGTCAGCCGCGACGGCGAGAAGGGCGTCATGTTCGACGCCGAGACCGACCGCGCCGACGATCTCGCCTTCGCCAATCGCTGCCAGGACGACCGGCACCATTTCCGCTTCATCATCTCGCCCGAAGACGCAGGCGACATGGAGGACCTGCGCGCCTTCACGCGAGATCTCGCCCGGCAGATGGAGGCCGACCTTGGCACCCGCCTCGACTGGATCGCCGTCGATCACTGGAACACCGACAATCCGCATGTGCATCTGCTGGTGCGCGGCGTCGATGAGACCGGCGCCGATCTCGTTATCTCGCGCGACTATATCAGCCACGGCCTGCGCGGACGCGCCGAGGATCTGGTCGATGCCGAACTCGGCCCCAAGCCCGAGCACGAGATCCGCTCCAGCCTCGCGCGGGAAGTCGATGCCGAACGCTGGACGCGGCTCGATCGGGAGATCGCACGCCAAGTCAACGAGCTAGGCTATATCGACCTGCGGCCCGAGGCGAAGGGGCCGGACGATCCCGAAATCCGCCGCCTGCTGGTCGCGCGTCTGCGCCATCTCGAAAAGCTCGGCCTCGCCAACGATGCCGGCGTCAACGAATGGTTCGTCGAGCCGGGCGCGGAGCGGTCGCTGCGCGATCTCGGAACGCGCGGCGACATCATCAAGACCATGCACCGCGCCTTCGCAGGGCTCGGCGAGGAACGCGGCGTTGCCGACTTCACGATCGACGCCGGCAAGGACGGGCCTCCCATCATCGGCCGGCTGGTAGACAAGGGCCTCCACGACGAACTGACGGGGGAAGCCTATGCCGTGATCGACGGAACCGACGGCCGCGCCCATCATGTCCGGCTGCGCGGCATCGAAGCGTTCGAGCATGCACCGCCCATCGGCGGCATCGTCGAAGTCCGCCGCTTCGGCGGTCCCGACGATCCACGGCCCACCATCGTCCTCGCCAATCGCTCCGACCTCGACCTCCAGACCCAGATCACGGCGCCGGGCGCGACCTGGCTCGATCACCGGCTGGTCGAGCGCGATCCGATGCCGCTCGGAATGAGCGGCTTCGGCCGCGAGGTGCGCGAGGCGATGGACGCGCGCGCCGAACATCTCGCAGACGAGGGCCTCGCCCGCCGCGAAAGCCAGCGCATCGTTCTGCAGCGCAATCTTCTGGCGACGCTGCGCCGCCGCGAGCTCGACGCCGTGGGCGAGCAGCTCTCGGCCGAGACCGGCCTTGCGCATGTGAAGGCGCAGGCCGGGGAATATGTCGCCGGCACCTATCGCCGCCAGCTCGCGCTCTCCTCCGGCCGCTTCGCCGTGATCGAGGGCATCGCCCCGGACGGCGGGCGCGGCTTCCAGCTCGTCCCCTGGTCCCGCGAAATCGAACACAAGCTCGGCCAGCACATCTCCGGCGTCGCGCGCGGCGGCGGCGGCATCGACTGGTCGCTCGGCCGCAAGCGCGACCTCGGCCTCTGACGAAAGGAACCTCCCATGTCCGGCACCAAAATCCTCTGGGGGCAGATCAGCATCGTCTTCCTGATCGTGCTCGTCTCGGTCTGGAGCGGCACGCAATGGGTCGCGTTCCGGCTCGGGTTCCAGCCGCAGCTCGGCCCGGCGTGGTTCGAGGTCGCCGGCTGGCCGGTCTATTACCCGCCCGCGCTGTTCTGGTGGTGGTATTTCTACGAAGCCTATGCGCCGCGCATCTTCGCCGAGGGCGGCATCATCGCGGCCTCGGGCGGCTTCCTTTCCATCGCCGTCGCCATCACCATGTCGGTGATGCGAGCCCGCGAGGCGTCAGACATCGACACCTATGGCTCGGCGCGCTGGGCCGAACGGTCCGAGATCGAAGGCGCTGGTCTTCTCGGCCAGGACGGCGTAATCCTCGGCCGCTACGAGCGCGACTATCTGAGGCATGACGGCGCCGAGCACATCTTATGTTTCGCGCCGACGCGATCGGGCAAGGGCGTCGGGCTCGTGGTCCCGAGCCTGCTGACCTGGCCGGGAAGCTGCATCGTCCATGACATCAAGGGCGAGAACTGGCAGCTCACCGCCGGCTTCCGCGCGAGGCACGGCCGCGTGCTTCTCTTCGATCCGACCAATGTGGCCTCGGCCGCCTACAATCCCTTGCTCGAGGTGCGGCGCGGCGAGTGGGAAGTGCGCGACGTCCAGAATATCTCCGACGTGCTCGTCGATCCCGAGGGCTCGCTCGAGAAACGGTCGCATTGGGAAAAGACCAGCCACTCGCTTCTGGTGGGCGCGATCCTGCATGTGCTGTATGCCGAGAAGGACAAGACGCTCGCCGGCGTCGCCGCCTTCCTCTCCGATCCGCGCCGCACGATCGAGGCCACGCTGGACGCGATGATGGCCACGCGCCATCTGGGCGAGGCCGGACCGCACCCCGTCGTGGCGTCGTCGGCCCGCGAACTGCTCAACAAGAGCGATAATGAACGCTCCGGTGTCCTGTCGACGGCCATGAGCTTTCTCGGCCTCTATCGCGATCCGGTGGTCGCGGCCGTCACCTCGCGCTGCGACTGGCGCATCGCCGACCTCATCGCGGACCCGAAACCCTCGACGCTCTACCTCGTGGTGCCGCCCTCGGACATCTCGCGGACGAAGCCTTTGATCCGACTTGTGCTGAACCAGATCGGCCGCAGATTGACGGAAGATCTCCACGCCAAGGACCGCCGGCATCGCGTTCTGCTGCTGCTCGACGAGTTTCCCGCCTTGGGAAGATTGGATTTCTTCGAGTCCTCGCTGGCGTTTCTCGCGGGCTACGGGATCAAGAGCTTCCTCATCGCGCAGTCCCTCAATCAGATCGAGAAAGCCTATGGCCAGAACAACGCCATCCTCGACAATTGCCACGTCAGGGTGAGCTTTGCCACCAATGACGAAAGGACGGCGAAAAGGGTCAGCGACGCGCTCGGCACGGCGACAGAGATGAAGGCGATGCAGAATTATGCCGGCAGCCGCCTAGCCCCTTGGTTGGGACACATCATGGTGTCGCGCTCCGAGACCGCCCGCCAGCTCCTCACCCCCGGCGAAATCATGCAGCTCCCGCCCGACGACGAGATCGTCATGGTGGCCGGCAGCCCGCCGATCCGGGCGAAGAAAGCGCGCTACTATATCGACCCGCGCCTGACCGAACGCATCCTGCCGCCGCCCGACCCGGCGACGATCGCCAGCTCGGCGCGCCCCGATGGCTGGTCGGCGCTGAAGCCCCTTGCGCCCGATGCCGCCCTGATCGCGGCCGCCGAAGAGGCCGCGAGGAAAAGGGAGGAGGACAAGGCCAATTCCGGCCTACGCCGGGAACCCGACATGCCCCAGCATGTCGAGATCGTCCACGAGAAGAAGGAACCCGCGCCCGAGGACGAGTTCAAGCACCTGCTCGTCGGCGATCAGGAAGATGCCGCCCGTCAGCGGCAGGTCATGGGTCGCCAGATGCGCGGCGTCGCCCGCCAGGTCGCCATGGACCCGAATGACGGCATTGATATGTGAGGATCGACCATGCGCGAACGACTATGCCTGACCCTTCCGTCCGACCTGCTCGGACAGCTCAACGACCTCGCCGATCGCCGCAAGCTGTCGCGCTCGGCCGTGGCCGAGGCGGCGATCGCCTCCTTCCTGTCACCCGACGCCCAAGACATGCGCGAGGCCGCCTTCACGCGCCGGCTCGATCGCCTGTCGCGCCAGACGGCACGGCTCGAACGCGACATGCGGCTGACCGCCGACACGCTGGCGCTGTTCATCCGGCATTGGCTGACCGTCACCCCGCAGCTCCCGCCCGAGGAGAACGCGGTGGCCCAGACCAGGGGCCTCAAGCGGTTTGACGGTTTCGTCCAGACGCTCGGCATGCGGCTCCAGCAAGGCACCAGCTTCCTGAGTGAGATCCCCGAAGACGTCGCCGAACACAAGGAGAGCATCGATGAATGATCGTGGTGGGGCACCCCGGCTTCACACTAATCAATCGGCTTTCGGTTCCAGCTCTGCTTCAGCCATCTCGCGGCGGGTTCGCCCGCTTTCGGTAGCTCGAATATCTTCGACGGAGCTTCGGCTGGAAGACAGGATCTGTAAGTCCCGGCCGCTCGGGCTCTGGAACACGCGTAGGTCGAACTCCGGCAGGATGGCGTAGAGATGGTCGAATATGTCGGCCTGGATGCCTTCGTAGGCTCCCCACGCCGTCGTGTTGGTGAAGCAATAGATTTCGAGCGGTAGGCCCTCGGGGCCGGATGGAAGCTGACGCACCATGATCGTCATGCCCTGATGCACGCCGGGATGGTTGCGCAGATAGGCATCCACATAGGCGCGGAACGTCCCGATATTGGTCGAGCGGCGCGTGTTGGCGGGGATTCTCGCGCGCTCGCCGAGCCTCTCGTTCCATTCGGCCAACTCGGCCTGCTTGTCCTTCAGATAGGTTTCCAGATGTCCGAATGAGGCCAGCTTTCCCTGATCCTCCGGCGTCAGGAAGCGAATGCTCGTCTGGTCGATGTAGAGCGCGCGCTTGATCCGCCGGCCGCCCGACTCCTGCATGCTGCGCCAGTTCTTGAACGGCTCCGTCACCAGCTTGCGGATCGGCAGAGTGGTGACGGTCTTGTCGAAGTTCTGCACCTTCACCGTATGTAGCGCGATCTCGATCACATCGCCGTCGGCGTTCTGGCCAGGCATTTCGATCCAGTCGCCGACGCGCACCATGTCGGTCGACGAGATCTGGATGCCGGCCACCAGAGACAGCAGCGTGTCCTGGAACACGAGGATGAGGACGGCGACCATCGCTCCGAGGCCGGACAGGAGGATTATCGGCGAACGATCCATGAGGGTCGAGATCATCAGCAACGCCGCGACGACGTAGACGGCGATCTTGACGACCTGCACATAGCCCTTGATCGGCTTGAGCCTCGCATCCGGCCTGCGGTGGTAGATCGTGTCGACGATGTTGAAGGCCGCGCCGATTGCCATCGCCACAGTGAGGATCATGAAGGCGTTCGCGACGTTCCTGACCACCACGGCGATGAAGGCCGGAAGGTTCGGCACGAGCATGATGCCCGTCGAGATCACCAGAGCCGGCATGACGTTCGCCAGCCGCTCGATGAAGCCGTGGCGGCGCAGTTCCGGGTCGCGGCCATAGGCGGTGTAGGAAAGCGCGCGGTTGAGCATGCGAACCAGCAGCGCCTTCACAACATAGTTGGCGAAAAGCGCAGCGAGCGCGAGCGCGACGAGCGCAACGCCGGTCGTGACGACCGGGTGCATTTCCGGGAGGTTCGACATCATCGTCCTGTCCTGAAGATTTGTGTGAGCGCGGCTTGCGAAGCGGCGGTTCTATGCCGATGCGCTTGCCTGGCCCTCGATGCGCGAAGAAAGCTGGCGCATGCGCCTGTCGAGCGCCTCGACATCCTCCGCCATCCGGCGGATCGCCTGCCGCAGGTCTTGCCGGTCGCTGTCGCTCGCCTGTTCCATCGGGCCTTCGCCGACGCCGGCCAGCAACCAGGATGGGCTGACGCCGAGCACGCCGGCCATCACCGTCAGCCTGTTCGCACGCGGGACGTCCCGGTCGCATTCCCAGGCGTTCCAGCTTGACGGGAGAACGCCAAGCCGTTCCGCTGCTTTCTCGATGGAAATCGCCTTCGTTTCGCGGGCCAGCGATATGCGGCCGCCGAGCGTGTCGTCACAATGGGCCGCGTTGCGGTCGCCAAGCATCATTCATTCTCCGTGATTCGAATCTGGAAAAGCGGCATGAACCTGCCGCGCAGGCGCGGCAGGAAAGCCTGGGACGGACGATCGTCTTCAGGCGCTGCGCAATGCGGCCCTCTCCGAGGAGAGCCCCTTCCAGATGGCAACGCACATGCCGAGCAGGACGAGCGCGAACGGTATGCCGGTGGTGATGGCGGCGGCCTGCAATGCGGCGAGCCCGCCCGCCAGTAGCAGGACGACCGCGACCAGCCCCTCGAAGATCGCCCAGAACACGCGCTGGGCGACGGGCGCGTCGACCTTGCCTCCGGCCGTGATCGTGTCGATCACCAGCGAACCGGAATCGGAGGACGTGACGAAGAACACCACCACGAGCACGATGCCGAGGAACGACGTGATGCCTGCAAGCGGCAGACCTTCGAGCATGATGAAAAGCTGCAGCTCGAGCGAGGCGTCGGCGATGGCGGTCGATCCCTGCTCGATGGTCTGGTCGAGCGCCGCCGTTCCGAACGCCGTCATCCACAAGACGCAGACGGCGGACGGGATGAGCAGCACGCACACCAGGAACTCCCGCACGGTCCTGCCGCGCGACACGCGCGCGATGAACATGCCGACGAAGGGCGACCACGAAATCCACCATGCCCAGTAGAAGGCGGTCCAGCCGTCGAAGAAGTGCTGGTCGGTCCTGCCGACCGGATTGGCGAGCGCCGGAAGGTGCGTGAAATAGGCGGCGAGATAGTCGAAAAAGCCGGTCAGGATGGCGACGGTCGGCCCGACGAGGATGACGAACAGCAGCAGCAGCGCCGCCAGCACCATGTTGATCTCGCTCAGCCGCTTGACGCCCGCATCCAGCCCGGCGACCACCGAAAACAGCGCGATGCCCGTGATGCCGATGATAAGCAGCACCTTGGAGGCGTCGGTCACAGGCAAGCCGAACAGATGGTTGAGGCCGGCATTGGCCTGTTCCGCGCCGATGCCCAGAGAGGTCGCCAGGCCGAACAGCGTTGCAAAGACCGCGAGCGTGTCGATGAGGTGGCCGGGCCAGCCCCACACGCGCTCGCCCAGCAACGGATAGAAGGCCGAGCGGATGGTCAGCGGCAGACCGCGATTATAGGCGAAGAAGGCGAGCGCGAGGCCGACGACGGCGTAGATCGCCCAGGGATGCAGGCCCCAGTGGAAGATGGTCGCGGCCATGCCGAGCCGGCGCGCGGCTTCGGCATCGCCGGCCGCGCCCGACAGCGGCGCCCAGCTTTCCGGTGTTCCCGCGTCGGCCGCGAAAGAGGCGCTGAAGTGCGACACCGGCTCCGAGACGCCGTAGAACATCAATCCGATGCCCATGCCGGCGGCGAACAGCATCGCGAACCAGCCAGTATAGGTGAAATCCGGCGTTGCGTCCTTGCCGCCGAGCCGGATGCCGCCAAAAGGCGAGAGTATCAGCGCAATGCAGAAGAGGACGAAGATATTGGCGGCTATGGCCAGAAGCCAGTCGAACGAGTCGGTGACGGCCGGGCGCAGCCAGCCGAAGAATTCGGTCGCCGGCCCCTGAAGGATCGCGGCGAAGAACACGAAAAGCACGATGATGCCGCCTGAGACGAAGAAGACCGGGTTGTGTATGTCGAGACCGAAAATCTCGACATTGTCCTGCCCGACCTCATAGTCGGTTTCGTTCGGCAAGCTCATGGGCAATTCCTTTCAATTTCCGTCCGAAGGCCAATCCGGACGCCATTCCTCCGATCAGGGTTGAAAGGGCCTTATTCCATCCTTGGGCAAGGAAGGCAAATTCATGGCGGAACGGCGGCACAAACAGGATACGGTTTCAGCCTGCCTACGCGCATTGGATGCCGTTCCGTCAACCGCCCTGGATTTCACGTTTTTCCTTTTTTCCTCCGTTTCCAAAGCGTCGTTCGGGAAATCCCCAACTGATCGGCAGCATCCCCGATCCGTCCGTGCGCGGCGGTGATGGCCTGCTCGATCAGATCGGCTTCGGCGCGTTTCCTCACGTCGGCAAGGGTTTCCTCTTCGATCCCGACCAATCGCATCTCCGGGAAAATATCGTCGGCCTCCAACACGTCGCCCTTCGCGAACACGCTGGCTCTCTGGAGCCGGTTGCGCAACTCGCGGATGTTGCCGGGCCAGTTGTGACGCAGAAGCGCTTGCAAGGCGTCGCCTGATAGTCCCGGACCAGATTGGCTCCTACCGGGAAACCCCTGCAGGAAACGCTGCGCCAGAGGCTCGATCTCCCCAGACCGCTCGCGAAGTGGGGGAAGCGGGACTTCTATCACTGACAGGCGGTAGTAGAGATCGTCGCGGAACTTTTTCTCCAACCGCAGTTGGCTGAGGTCGGCATTGGTCGCGGCGACGACCCTTCCGCCGAACGTCCTGTCCTTCCGCGATCCCACCGGCCGGAACCGGCCGTCCTCAAGCACACGAAGGAGCGCCGTCTGGAGACGGGCGTCAAGCTCGCCGATCTCGTCGAGGAAGAGCGTCCCGCCCGCAGTCTCCTCGAAGTAGCCGACATGGGCTTGCGCAGCGCCGGTGAACGCGCCGCGCTCATGGCCGAAGAACTGGCTCTCCAGAAGCTCGTGCGGGATCGCGCCGCAGTTGACCGCGATGAAGGGGGAGCCGGAGCGCGGGGAGTTTGCGTGAAGGTAACGGGCGGCAACCTCCTTACCGACGCCCGTCTCGCCCGTAAGCAGCACCGGGAAGTCGGTGGCGGCCGCGCGGCGCAATTGTTCGGCGATCGTCTCGGTCGTCGGCGAAAGCGCGAACGTATCCGCGTCGGCCCTCTTGGATGGTGCGGTTTGGCGGGCCAAGCGTGTCCGTATTCGATCGACCAGTTCATCCACGTCGTAGGGCTTTGTCAGATAGTCATCCGCTCCTGCCTTCACCAAACGCACCGCCTGATCGATCTCGCCGAAGGCGGTCGCGAACAGGATCGGCGTATCGGCAAGCCAGGGCTGCGCCTTCCTGAACACGTCCTCGCCGGAGCCGTCCGGCAGCACGATGTCCGACAGCACGAAATCCGGCCGGCCGCGCTTCAGCGCCGCGATCGCCTCCGCGCAGGTTTGCGCCCAGACCGGGGCAAAACCTTCCAGCTTCAGCCGCTGCACGATCGCGCCGCCGAGGATCGTGTCGTCCTCGATGACGAGAATCTGGGGCTTGGCGGCGGTCATGTCGTTGCGCTCCTGTCCTGCAGAGGAATATGGAGCGTGATGCCCGTGCCGCTACCGGGGGCCGATTCTATCGCGACGCGCCCATGAAGGCGTTCCACGAGGCGAATGACGACGGCAACGCCGAGGCCCGGCCCTTCCGTCGCGACGGCGCCGCTTTCGATCGCGCGGGCGAGCCCTCTGTCCAGACCGCTGCCCTCGTCCTTGACGGTCACCACGAGTTCCCGGTCCCGCACGCCGGCAGTCAGTTCGACCTTGCCTCCCTTCGATGAGGCGCGCACGGCGTTGAGCAGCAGGTTGAGGAGAACCTGGCGCACATCGAGCGCGGCGACGGCGACGGTTTCCGGCACGTCGACGTCGAGCACGACGCTCACATCGCGGGAACGGCCGTCAGCTTCCACCAGCAGGCGCAGGTCCTCAAAGTCCTGCCTCGACAGCGGTCGCCATTCGGGGCGTGCGCGATAGTTCTCCAGCGTGGCATCGACGACATGCTCCAGCGCGGAGACGCCGCGTTCAAGGAACTCGACCGCTTCGCCGCGCGGTTCCTCCCGGTCGCCGAAGCGCTTCAAGGTGCTGATGGCCGTGCGCATGCCGCCGAGCGGGTTGCGAACCTCGTGCGCTATCGTCGCGGTCAACCGGCCGAGATCGGCCTCGCGTTGCTGCTCGGCGAGGTGCGCAAGCAGGCTCTCGCGCTCGTTCGCTGCGTTGGCCATCGCGTTGAAGGCATGGATCATGCGTTCGGCCTGAACGTCGTCGGACGGTATCTCGCGCGGCTCGATGGGCCTGAGCATGCCGAGCGCGGCGTCGTAGAGGTGCCCCGCGACAGTCGCCATTGGCCGCTGCATTCCACGAACCATGAAGAAGCCGATCAGGGCGCAGACGCCGGCGAATACCAGGTCGAACAGGAGCAGAAGCCACCTGACCGACCCTCTTTCCGCGTCAAACGAGGAGATGTCGAGATTGACCACGACGGTTCCGAGTATTGCAGCGCCATCCGCAAGCTGGCGCCATATCCATATCGTGCCGTCGTCGGATCGGCTGAAGCCGGTGGCGCTGGTATGCACCTCCCGGGGCAACTGCTCGCCCACATCGATCCCTGGGCGTGAAGCCTCAGTACGCTGCCCGCTGCGCCCGTCAAGAAAGGTCAGCCGCCGATCTACGATTCCCTCATGAAATTCCAGTGCTTGTTGAAGCGTGGCGCGGATGCTTTTCGCGTCGTTCGCAATGACGTGAGGCATAAGGGCGGCTGAGAGCCCGTCGAGATAGACATGACCCAGTGTCTCAACCTGCCGGTCGGCCTGCCTGCCCATGAAAAAGATCGCGGTCTGCGTCGAAGCGACGGCGGCGACGAAGATCATCACCGCCGCGATGAGGGGCAGCCGCACGGTCACCGGCAGTCTGTACGCTCGGGCTCGCAAGCTGTTTCTCTCCTGACGATCGCTTTCGCCCGAGAGTCGCAGCGTCATGATCCTAACTCAACCGAAAACGACCAATGGCGCATCCTCTTCATCTCGATGCTCCATGGGTCCGATACGATGGCGCGCGAGCCAGGTCTCCGGATCGATCCTTCTGTCGGCAAGGCCATGGTCGAACCAGGCGCGGCACGGCAGCACGAGAATGGCGCCCTTCTCAAATCTCCCGCGCAGGATGGGCGCCGGATCTCCCTCCTCGACGTTGATGCTGAAATGAATGCCGGCATCCTTCGCGGCGCGCTCGAAGGAATGCACTGCTTCGGCCATCTTGTGCCGGGCTTTTGCGATCAGCTCCTTTCGCAACTGCGCCGCATAATAATTGCCGCCGATGGGAACCGGCCCGACATTCTCCAGCGTCTTCGTATCGATGATCGCCAGGCCGACCAACTCAGCCTGATGGGCCTTCGCCAGCTCGATCGCATGTGTCATCGCAGCTTCCATGCCGGGACCGTTGGCGAGGCCCAGCACCACGCGTTCTATCGTCGGGTTCATGGCTTTCCTCCCGAGGGAACTTGTCGGTGGATGATCAAAGTCGCCGCGCGGCAGTTCGCCCCTGAGCTGGTCCTCGCGCGTACCACCCCACAGCGGAACGCCCGCGACGTAGCCCGCGCGGGCGAGCAGATGGCCGGCGATGGGCGTGGTGAGCAGCAGGAAGGCGATGGCGATGGCAACCTTGATCCACATGCCGGGCGACGGCTCAGCGAAGGCGACGCCCACCAGCAGCAGCCCGCAGCCGGCGACGCCCGCATTGGTGGCGGCGTGCATGCGCATGAAGAAGTCCGGCAGGCGCAGTACGCCGAGTGAGGCTAAGAGGCACAGAGCCGCGCCGGTGACGAGAAAGAGGGCTGAGAGGAACTCCGTCATCCCTCTTCCTCCTCGTTGATCGAGCCGCGCTCGATGAAGCCGGCGAAGGCGACGGCGGCGAGGAAGCCGACCAGCGCCACGCCGAGCGCGATGTCGATGAAGGCGATCGAGCCGGAAACGATCACCGCCATGCCGGCGGCGGCGACCCCGAGGATGCCGAGCAAATCGAGCGCCACCACGCGGTCCGGCCCTGACGGGCCGCGGATAATGCGGATACCAGCGCAGACCATCGCCACCAGCAACAGAACGGATGCGATGGCCGCGCCAGCCGTCTGTACGGTTTCGGGCGTCATGGCAGCACCTCCTTCACGCAACGCTCGAAGCCATCCTTGATCCCGGCGACGCTCTCGTCGGAGACGTTCATCACATGGCAATAGAGCGTCTTGCGGTCTTCGCTGACATGCAGGCTGGTGGTGCCCGGCGTCAGCGTGATCATGTTGGCGAGGAGCGTGATGCCGGCATCGCTCGTCACGTCGAGCGGCACGGCGACGATGGCCGAGCGGATCGGCCGTCGCGGGTTGAGCACGGTAACGACGACGTCCTTTACCGACATTGCCAGTTCGTAGAAGAACAGGCCGGTCAGGTTCAGCCAGGCAAGCAGCGCTTTCATGGATTTGCCTCCGCGAGTCGTGCGGGCGTGCTGAAGACGGCGTCGATATAGGCGGACTTGTCGAGGAGCTGCGCGCCCGCACGCAGCGAGAAGTCGACGAACGGCTCGGCGAACAGGCCAATGGTAAGCGTGATGGCCGCGAGCGACACAATCGGCATCAGCATGAGAAGCCTGGTCTTGCGATCGGCTTGCCAGGCTCGGAGGGGCCCAGCCGAAGTAGCTGGCGCGGCCTTCCAGAACGCCTCGTTCCAGATCTTCAGCATCGAATAGAGCGTCAGCAGGCCGACCAGGAGGCCTGTCGCGGCAAGGACGACGTGGCCGGCGTCGAGGCTCGCCTTGATGACGGTGAACTTCGACCAGAAGCCGGAAAGCGGCGGCAGGCCGGCCAGCGACAGCGCCGGGATGAGGAAGAGCACGCCCAGCATCGGCAGGCTCGTGTAGAGTCCGCCGAGCTTCTTCAAATGGAACGAACCTCCGGCACGGTCGATCGCGCCCGCGATCAGGAACAGGTTCGCCTTCACGATGATATGGTGGATGACGTAGAGGATCGAGCCGCCGACGGCGAGCGGCGTGGCGACCGCGATACCGAACAGCATGTAGCCGATCTGGCTGATGATGTGGAACGACAGGATGCGGCGGATGTCGAAATGCGCCGCCGCCCCCAGCACGCCCGTAATCATCGTGAAGATCGCGATCGCGGCCACGATCGGCCCGGTGTAGCCCGCGTCGCCGTCGAACAGCAGCGTGAAGGTGCGGATGATCGCGTAGACGCCGACCTTGGTGAGCAAAGCCGCGAAGATCGCGACGATGGGGGCGGACGCGGTGTGGTACGCAGCCGGCAGCCAATAGAACAGCGGGAACACAGCCGCCTTGGAGCCGAAAGTCATCAGGAACATGACGGCGAGCGTGGTCACCAGCCCCTGGTTCTCCAATGTCGGCAGAACGCGGGCGAGATCGGCCATGTTGAGCGTTCCGGTCATGCCGTAGAGGAAGCCGACGGTGATGAGGAAGAACGTCGTCGCGATCAGGTTGAGCGTGACGTATTTGACGCCGGCATCGAGTTGGGCGCGTGTGCCACCGAGCGCCAGTAGGCCGAAGGACGAGATCAGCATGATCTCGAACCAGACATAGAGATTGAAGATGTCGCCGGTCAGGAACGCGCCGGTCACGCCGAGCAGCAGGCCCTGATAGAGCAGATGATAGAAAGCGTTTTCCCGAGGCTCGATATCGCCGTTAAGGCCGTAGACACCAACCGCGACCGCCATAATGCCGGTGATCAACACCATGGCGGCCGCAAACATGTCGGCAACGAAGACGATGCCGAACGGTGCGTCCCAATTGCCGAAACTCGTGGCAAGTACCGTGCCGTCATAGACTGCGGTGGTTAGGGCCAATGCCGAGCCGAGAAGCCCGACACTTGCAACCAGGCTGATGATACGCTGTGCGGACTTGTTGGACCAGAAGAGCCCGCAGAGCGCGACGCCGAGAATCGGAAACAGTATCGGAAGTGTCAGCAGGATGTGTGGGCTCATCAGGCGGGTTCCTCCGCCTTGCGGCTTTTCGACGGCCGGGCCCTGGCCTGCGGCTCCGGTTCGGCCTCCCGCATGGCGTCCGCATCGAGCGTACCCAGGCGGCGATGCGCGCTCTGGAACAGGACGACCGTGAAGGCGACCAGTGCGAACGAGATCACGATGGCCGTCAGGATCAGCGCCTGCGGCAACGGATTCGCCCCGCCCGCCAGCGCCGTCTCGCCGGCGGGCACCAGCGGCGGCACGCGGCTGTCCAGGCGGCCGGCTAGGAAGATCGACAGGTTGGCCGCGTTGCCCAGCACGAGCAGGCCCAGGACGATGCGCAGCACGTTGCGCGACATCAGGAGATAGGCGGCGACGGCCATCATCACGCCGAAAGCGATGGCGAAGACAGGCTCCACGTCAATTCTCCAGATAGTAGGACAGGAATGTCAGCACGGAGCCGATCACGACGAGATAGACGCCCAGGTCGAACACCAGCGTCGTGCCGATCGGCAGCGACGCGAAGGGCCACTGATGCGTTAGAAACGGCTCTCCAAGTAGCAGCGACGGCAGGCCCGAGACGATCGCCAGCAGGATACCCGCCCCGATCAGAGTCTTCGGCCAGACCCGCAACATGGCGATCAGGGCCTCGCGCCCGCGTGGGATCGCGTGAACGGCGATACCGGCAGCGGCGATCAGTCCGCCGATGAACCCGCCGCCCGGCTCGTTATGCCCGCGCAGGAGCACGTAGATCGAAAAAACCAGAGCGGCGGGCAGGATCAGCCTGCTCGTCGTCTGAAGGATGATGGAATTCATTTGCGTTTCTCCGCAGTGGCGCGGCGCAGGCCGGCCAGAACGGCGGCGGCCGCCACGGCCGCGAGGCCGAGCACGGTGATTTCACCCATGGTGTCGAGGGCCCGGAAGTCGACAAGGATGACGTTGACGAGGTTGCGGCCATGCGCTTCGGGAACGCTCGCCACCCGGAACCAGTCCGAAAGCCGTGCATCGAAGGGCTGGGCCAGCACCGTCAGCAAGACCAGGGACGCGGTCGCTCCAACGACGGACGCGACGAGAGCATCGCGCAGGCGTTCCCCCGGAACGCGGCTGTCGCGCTCGCGAAACGGCATGTAGCCGACGATTGCAAGCATGATGATGATTGCCAGCGCCTCGACCGAGAACTGGGTGAAGGCAAGGTCAGGCGCACCCTGGAACAGGAACAGCAGCGCGACAACAAAGCCGACCATGCCGGCCGCGACGATGCCGGTAATGAAGTTGCGCGCACGGGCTACGGCGAGGCTGGACACGACCAGCAGCACCGCAATTGCAAGGTCCGGCGCCAGGCTGCCACTAAAGGACGGTAGTTCCAGTCCACGACGCAACAGCAGCGTGACCAGGGCAGCCAGTGACATGATCAGCAGTGTCCGTGCTACATAACTGCGCAAGCTCCCCGGCTGGATCAGGCCCGTCTGCCACAGCGCCAGCCGTTGCAGACCGTCCATGACGCGGTCGTAGCCGCGATCAGGCCCCCAAAGGTCGATCTGCCGGATGCTCGAAAGGGTAGAGCGCAACCCGTCCCAGCGCAGATAGGCGAAGATGCCGAGCGCCAGCGTCAGCACGCTCAGGCCAAGCATCGGCGTGAAGCCGTGCCAGAGCGACAGCGAGTGTGCAACCGGCCGCCCGGCGATGGCGCTCGCGGCCGGCACGATCAGACCGTCGCCGACCAGCCATGGCGCGAGGCCGAACAGCAGGCCGAGAGCCGCCAGCACGACCGGCCCGGCCAGCATGGCGAAGCCGGGATCGTGCGGCGTCCTCGGCGTCGCCGTCAGGTCGCCGGCAAAGCAGCGCACGGCGACGACGCCCGCCACCACGACCATCGCCGCGTTGGCGACAAGAGCAACCGCCACCAGCGCCCATCCGGCCGATGCCGCCAGCCCCGTTTCATAGACAAGTTCCTTGGCCGCAAAGCCGATGAAGGGCGGCAGGCCCGCCATCGACAGTCCGCCCAGAAGCGCCACAGTCGCCGTGACCGGCATGAAGTGGCGCATGCCGCCGAGCGCGGAAGAGTCCCGCGTGCCGGTCTCGTGGTCGATGATGCCCGCGACAAGAAACAGGCACGCCTTGTACAGCGCATGCACGATCAGGAAGGCGACGACGGCGACTGCCGCCAGTTCGCCCGGAATGCCGATCAGCATGATCAGAGTGCCGAGCGAGACGATGGTGGAATAGGCGAGCACGCGCTTCAGGTCGGTCTCGCGCATGGCCAGCACGGAGCCCGTCAGCATGGTCGCGGCTCCGAACCCCGTCAGCAGCGTGATCCACAGCGCATGATCGGAAAAGACCGGATCGAGGCGGGCGAGCAGGTAGACGCCGAGCTTCACCATCGTCGCCGAATGCAGATAGGCCGAGACCGGCGTCGGCGCGACCATGGCGTTGGCCAGCCATGAATGAAGCGGCGCCTGCGCGGACTTCGCGAACGCGCCGGCCGCGATCAGCACGATGATCGTGGAGCTGAGAGGATGTGCCGCGATCGCCTCGCCCCGGTCGAGGATTTCCGTGATGGAAAAAGTGCCCGCGACGGAGCCGAGCAGTATGACGCCCGCCAGCATGGCAAGGCCGCCCGCGACCGTAACCAGAAAGCCCTGCTGTGCGGAACGGCGGCTCTCGGCCTCTTCCGGCGTATGGCCGATCAGCAGGAAAGAGGTGAGGCTGGTCAGTTCCCAGAAGACGACCAGCAGCACGAGGTCGTCGGATAGCACCGCGCCGAGCATCGAGGCCATGAACAGCGTCAACACGGTATAGAAGCGCATGAGACGCCGCGTCCGGCGCAGATATGCGGAGGCATAGAGAAATACGATGCCGCCGATCCCCGTGATCAGCAGCCCAAATGTGAGCGACAGCCCGTCCAACCGGAATGACGCCGAAACCCCGAGGCTTGGAATCCAGCGGTGGACCTCGACCAACGCTTCCCCGGCAGCCACTCCCGGCCACAGCAGGCAGAAGGCCGCGAAAAGCGTCAACGGGATCACCGCCAGGAAGGGCGCTGCACGTCTCTCGGCCCATCCGACGAGCGGCGCGAACATGAAGGCGGATGCGACAAGGGCGAGAAGGATCATAGTGCGAGGCTTCCGTTGCGGGAAACCTCATTGAAAGTTTCATGCCAATTCCGCGAGCGCACGTCGAAAATTTACAAGATATTGATTTTAATTAATTATTTTCACAGAAACATTGTGGCTGACAGGTGCAATGTTCAGAAGAGTGAACAATGTGAACCGAGTACGTTAACCTATGTGAACATCACGCTATTGTTAAAATCATTCGGCAAGAATCCCCAAGGCAGTTGCCTCGCCGACCTGCGCAGCGGCCTTCAGCGACGTGGGGTGAGGCTTCCCATCCGAGCCAGAGCATGAGGAAGCTGCCGGCAATTGATACGACGTGATCCTTGGCTAGACAGGACCATCGGCTGGTGACGTGATGGCACTCGGCTATGGCGGGTTGCGCGACATCGTCGCCGATCAAGCCTATAGCGGCCACACGAGCAGTATCATGGGCATGGAAACCAGGATGATGATGATTTCCAGCGGCAGGCCCATCCGCCAGTAATCCCCGAACCGATAGCCACCCAGCCCCATGATGATGGTGTTGTTCTTGTGGCCGATAGGGGTAAGGAAGGCGCAGGATGCGGCCACGGCCACGCCCATTAGAAAGGGATCGGGATTGACGCCCATGGAATTGGCCACGCCCACGGCTACTGGCGCTGCGATGAGCGCCGTCGCCACGTTGTTCAGGAAATCCGAAAGCGTCATCGTGACGACCATCACAAGGACAAGCACGCCCCATACCGGAAGCGCATCCGTCTGCTGCACGATGAAATCGGCGATAAGCGCGGTGCCGCCTGTTTCTTCCAAAGCGAGCCCCAAGGGTATCAGAGAGCCGAGCAGCACGATAACCGGCCATTCCACCGCCTCGTACACTTCGCTCGGGCCGACGATGTTGAAGAAGGCGTAAAGCGCGACGGCCGCCGCCAGGGCGACCGTCAACGGCAGCAGCCCCGCAACAGCAGCCGCCACCGCGGCGGCGAAGATACCGATGGTCGTCAGGGCCTTGCTGCGCTGGATGACAGTATGGCTTTTGTCGGCAAGGGCCATCGCGCCCATCCATTCGATGGCGTCCGCGACGCGATTGTCCGGTCCGAGCAGCAACAGCACGTCACCGGCGCGGATCGTCGTTTGACGCACACGGTTGCGCGAACGCGCGCCTTGCCGCGACAGTCCCAGCAGGGTCACGCCGCGTCTGCCCAGCAGGCGCATGCTGTCGGCGCTGCGTCCCTCGGCCCGCGCGCCCGCCGGGACGATGGCTTCCACGATGGTCATGGAACGGCTGGTCAGGCCGTCCTTCGCCGGAGTTCCCGCGATTTCGAGCTTCGCCTTGCCGGAGAAAGCTTCGATGGACTTGGGGTCGCCCTCGAGCATGAGGCGATCGCTCTTCATGATGGTTTCGTCGAAGGAGAAGCCCGCAAGACGCTTGCCCCTTCGTACCAGACCGAGAATTACGACGTCGTGCTGGTCTGCGAGTTCGGCGAGGTCGCGCGGTGTCTTGCCAACCCATTCGCTGTCTTCGGGGAAGCCTGCCTCGGCGACATAGACAGCGGATTCGACCGCCTCTTGCGGCGATGCCTGAAGCCTCTTCGGCAGAAGTCGCCAGCCGATCGTGGCGACGAAGGCGATCCCGGCGATGGCGCAGACAATCCCCACGGGCGCGAAGTCGAACATGGCGAACGGCTCGCCGAAAGCGTCGCGGCGATACTGCGCGATTACGATGTTCGGCGGCGTGCCGATCAGCGTTATCATCCCGCCCAATATCGTGGCGAAGGACAGCGGCATCAGCGACAGCGAAACGGATCGCGCGGCCTTTCTCGCCGTTTCCATGTCCAGCGTCATCAGGATGACGAGGGCAGCGACATTGTTGATGACCGCCGAAAGCGCGGCTCCCACCACGGACATGATGCCGATATGGACGGGAAGACTGCGTTGCGCGTTGACGACGTATTGCGCGATGAACTCGACGGCCCCCGCATTGACCATGGCGCGCGAAACCACCAGCACGAGCGCAATGATGACGACGGCCTCGTGTCCGAATCCCGAGAAGGCATGCTCCGCCGGCACGACACCGCCCGCCACGGCGATGACCAGCGCGGAAAGCGCGACAAGGTCGTAGCGAATCCTGCCCCAGACCAGCATGGCGAAGACGCCCCCAAGCAGCGTGAAGATGAAGATTTGCTCATACGTCACAGGCTGTTCCTCGAACGGTCAGGGCGAACCGCACACTTTTGGGGTACATTTGTCGGTGAATGCGCGAGGGTGATGACATCCGCCGCGCGATGTTGACGGCTTGCCCCGGGCTGGATGGAACCTGCCGCATGACGGCAGGCAAGCATCGAGATCCGAAAATCGAAAATGAAATGATGCAACGTACAGGTGCGACCCGCTCAATCCGAGCCGGTCCAGATGGCGACGACGTCCGCCGCCGGTGTTTCGGATGTTTCGCCGCCTGAAATACCGCGGACAGCGACGGGCTTGTGATGGACGCTTAATACGGTGAGGTAGTTTGTCTTGCCGTCATGCTCCACGGCGATCCGATCTCCGGGCGAAGGGGCGGCCACGAAATTCAGAACACCCCAATCCTGGGTGGCGCTGTCGACGGACCCCCTCTGGACCAGCAGTTTCAGGCCAAGCAATCCAATCCTCCCGAAATGATACGATTTCAGTTTCCACAAACGGCTATCTAGAGAGCAGAATAGCCGAGAGCTGTCTGCGCGACCAGAGAAATTGAAACATGAAGGGATCCGCCGCCGGTCATCCCATGGTTGGATTTCTTGCCGAATAGCGCTACTTGACCTGCCTTTGAACGGGGTGGACGGAGATTGTCCATGAGGGTGATAATTTGCGGCGCCGGGCAGGTCGGCACGACCATCGCACGCCATCTGGCGACGGAAGGTTTCAGCGTTACCGTGATCGACAACGACCCCGAGCAGGTCCGCCGGGTCGATGAAAGTCACGATGTGCGCGGCGTGGTCGGATACGCTTCCCATCCCGAGGCGCTTCGAAAAGCGAACGCCCAGGATGCCGACATGCTCATAGCGGTCACGCGTTCCGACGAAGTCAACATGGCCGCCTGCCAGGTCGCCTATTCCCTGTTCGGCGTAAGGCGCCGTATCGCCCGGCTGCGTCACTCCGGCTATCTCGACCAGGACAAGAGCGGCCTCTATGCGGCCGAACACATGCCGATCGACGTGGTGATCTCGCCCGAGATCGAGATCGCGAAGGGGATCACCCGCCGTCTCGCCACGCCCGGCGCATTCGACATGGTCCCCATGGCGAGTGGTCAGGTCGAACTGCTCGGCATCCATGTCGAGGATTCGCGCATCCCGATCGTCAAGGAACGCATCGGAGATCTCGGCAAGGATGAGCAGTTCCACGGAATGTCGATCGTCGCCCTGGTCCGCAAGGGACGGTGTTTCGTTCCCGACAGCCAGGACCGGGTGACCGTCGGCGACGACGTCTATGTGCTCGCCAAGCGGGGCAAGGTCGACGACGTCGTTACGGCGTTCGGCCATCGTGAACGCGTCGCGAAGAAGCTGATCATCGTCGGAGCCGGCAATGTCGGCCTGAATCTGGCCAAGACCGTTCGGCGGCGCTCCCCGCTCGTCGACATCAAGCTTATCGAGCGGGACGAGGAGCGGGCGGAACATGTCGCGGCGGAACTCGGCGGCGCCGTGGTGGTCTTGCACGGCGACGGTCTTGATCGCAGCCTGCTGGACGAGGCGCAGGCCGCATCCACGGATACTCTGGTTGCCGTCACCAACGATGACGAGACCAACATCTTCGCCTCCGTGCTCGCCAAGCAGGCTGGATGCAAGCGCGCGATCACCCTCGTCAACAAGCGTTCCTACGAGACCGTTCTCCCGGCTTTGGGGCTCAACACGGTGGTGAGCCCCAGCGCCGTGACGATCTCGACCGTTCTGCGCCACGTCCGGCACAGTTCCGTCACCGCGCTCTATACGTTGCGCGAGGACTTTGGCGAGGTCATCGAAGCGGAAATCCCCGAAGGCTCCCGATTGCTGCGTCGACCTCTGGGCCAGTTGGGCTTGCCCGTGGGGATGAAGATCGGGGCGGTGATACGCGAAAAGGAAGTGGTGTTTCCGCAGCCCGATATGCAGTTGCAACCAGGCGACACCGTTATCGCGCTCGTGACCTACAGCTATCTCAAGCTCGCCGAAGCCTTGCTGGGCTCGACCGGGATTCGCAATAGATGAATCCCGCCGCAAAAAAGGCTTCGGCGCCCCGGCCGATCTCGGCACAAGGCTTCAAGCCTGTCGCCTATTTCTCCGGCATGGTGCTGCTGGCGACCGCCGCGATGATGGCGTTCCCGATGCTTGCCGATCTGTATTTCGGCAACGAGGACTGGAAAGCGTTCGCGTTCGCCTGCGTCTTGACCTTCATACCGGGCATGTCGCTGGTCTATCTCACGAAAGGTTCTCTCAAGGCAGGATTGAGCCTGAGACAGGCGTTCCTGCTGACGCCGCTCAGTTGGCTGGCGGTGTCGATATTCAGCGCCATTCCGTTCTACCTGTCCGACTATGGCATCGTCGGCGGCAGTCCGGCGGATTCGTTCTTCGAAGCCGTTTCAGGCATCACCACGACCGGGGCGACGGTCATCTCGGGGCTGGATGGCGCACCTCCAGGGATGTTGTTGTGGCGTGCTTTGCTTCAATGGATGGGCGGGATCGGCATCATCGCGACGGCGATAGCGATCCTGCCTGCCCTGGGCATCGGCGGAATGCAGTTGTTCAGGACCGAGTCGTCGGATCGCTCGGAAAAGGCCATGCCTCGCGTGCGCCAGATCGCGGCGACGCTCGGAAAGACTTATGTCGGCCTTACCGTGCTGGCTGTCCTGGTCTACTGGGCGGCGGGCATGCGGCTCTTCGATGCGGTCGCCCATGCCATGACCTCGATCGCTACGGGCGGCTATTCGACGTCCGACGCTTCTTTCGGGCGGTGGGAGAGCAACGGGATACAATGGTTCGCAACCCTGTTCATGCTGTCCGGAACGGTCCCGTTCGTGCTCTACGTCCGCTTCGTCGCGGGAGACCGGCGCGCGTTTCTGGACCGGCAGATCAGGACGCTGATGGTCTTTCTGGCCGTCACGGTCACGCTGATCGGCGGATGGCTCTTCATCTCGGGCGCCTACGCCCTCGAGCCCGCCTTTCGCCACGCCGCGTTTAATGTGGTGTCGGTCGTGACGACGACGGGCTATGCAACCACCGACTACACCTTGTGGGGAAATGCCCTCATCGGTGTCTTCTTCGGACTAACCTTCGTGGGCGGCTGCACCGGATCAACGTCGGGCGGGATAAAAATCTTCAGATTTGAGGTGTTGGCGATCATGCTGAAGGCGCACTTTATGCGCCTGCTTTATCCGCGTGGGGTCTTCCCGCGCTATTACGGGAATCGCAAGCTCGATGACGATGTCGTCGGCTCCGTGGTCGCATTCTTCGCGGTTTTCTTCCTCACCTATTCCGCATTGACCATCGGCCTGATGGGGTTCGGTCTCGACTTCCTGACAAGCGCGAGCGGGGCGGCGACCGCCGTCGCCAATGTCGGCCCGGGCCTTGGAGACACGATCGGTCCTGCCGGTAATTTCGGCCCATTGCCGGACGGTACGAAATGGCTGCTTTCGCTCGGCATGCTGCTCGGGCGGCTGGAGCTGTTCACGGTCCTTATCCTGTTCGTTCCGCGGTTCTGGCGGGGGTAGGCTTCGCCGCTCTCAGTGCGCCCGCGAGGTTTCGTAAAGCACGCCGATGTGGGTCTCGAGAAAGCTGCGGCGTTCGCGCCGGACGGCTTCCTGACCGGCCTCGTAGGTCCCCATGGATTTCTGGCGCTGCTCGAAAGCGGCGAAAGCGGCGCTGGAAACGGGCAGCGTCTGCCTGAAGGCAAGCGCATGCTCGACCGCCAGGCGTGCGGCCGCCGTCAGGATGTATTCGACTTGTACCGGATTGTCGCCAGCGGCGGCGGCAGCGTCGCGCGCGGCTTCCAGCATGGCCGCAACGCCCGGCGCGTCGGGTTCCTGTTGCGCCGCGTCGAATGCTGACTTCGTCTACTCTGTGCATTTGGGACCGGAAGCTGCTGGCATAGCAGGCATGAGCGGCGAGGAACTGGCACGGGACTGGTCGAGCCTGTGAGAACCTCGCGCCATTCGCGGCGCGCCAACGCTGCGTCCGGCTACCCTGTTTGCAGGCAGATTCTGTCCAAACTTCAAACCGCGAGCCAGGACACTCCCGAAACGAAAACGATCAGGAACACGATCAATGCCCAGGCTGGTATTGGATATTCTCTCCAGTCACGACTGCCGCTCATCTGACACCTTCTTATCCTTGTTCCCGACCTGGGTGTCCTGGTCCGTAGTCAACGGATTGCTCTTGATCAACCAGACGGTTGCAACGAGCATGACCATCAGCAGGATGACACGGATGGCGATCCCCCATGGCGAGGGTTGCTCTCGTTTGAAAAGCTCCGGAACATTCTGGCGAAGCATCGAAGTCTCCCTGACGGCACACAACCTTCAGCCCCGACTCCTGGGAGGGAGTAGTCAGGGAGCATATTGGCTCGAACGCCACGCGCAAGAGAGAATGTCATCGCCCGCTGTTTGCCAACTCTGCCTTTCATTCGACCGCCTCAGATGCGCCGACGATTAGCTTCGCGTCGCCGCTCTTGCTCTGACCTAACACGCCGAGGCAGGCGCAGCGTGGGTATCTCCAAACAGCTTTCCCTGTCGGGCAACATGGTAGCGCCACATATCGAGTCGATCTTCCGCAAGCTTGGAAACTCCTCTCGCGTCGACGCATCGTGGTATGCGACGATGCTGGATGCGACGCCGGAGGAAGGCAGAGGGAGACAAAATCCCTGCTGCGGACGCAGCGGTTGACTATGGTTCAAACAGCGAGGCTACCACATGCCCCCATTCTCCATCATGCTCTGGGTTTTTCAGGGCATGGTCTTCGTGATCTGGATGTTTCTGGCTTTCCGTTGGCTCTTTGCCTTACGTGCCGATGCGGTCGCCGCAAGCGGCACCGTGTTGCCTGGGCCAGGCTGGGCAGTCCGTGCCTTTCGCGGCGGGTTGGTGGACAAGCGTTATGCAAAGGACAGGCTTTGGCTTGGCATTTCGACCGTTGTCCTTTTAAGCTCGTCTCTCGTTTCTTTCCTGCGCTAGAATGCGCAGCCAACGCGGGTGCGATCATGCGCCATAGGAGACGCCGATGTCAGCCGGATGGGTAAACCTGATCGTGCTCGTCGCAATCGTGTCGATCGTCGCAGTTTTTGTGGCGATCCGCGTTTTTGTAGCAACGCGCCCCGCTGGCCGGAAGAAGTCTGGATTGGCAAAGCCATCCAGGGAGCATTACCGGCAGGTCAATCCCAAGACCGGGAGCTTGTTTCGATAGGTTCGAGAGGAAGCTGCTGGTGCCGATATCCCCGTTGAACGGGCGTTAACCGCCTGCCTCCGGGCGATCAATTCCGCGCCCGCAAGCGGCTTTGCATCATCGCCCTTGTTCTGTTCTTGTTTGACGCGAGTATTCCTCGCGGGTGATCGGGAGGCCGGGCATGCGATTCGAAGCGGGAGCAGTGCTTCTATGCTCCGGAACCCACTCCACCCAAAACATTGAGGATGGCGTAAACATATGTCAGGTTTCCGAATGGACGCAGCGTGGCGTCCGGCCAGCGAGGGCGCCTTTTGCCAGAGCTTCTTCCCGGTGCCGTTTTCACCGGAATCGCGACAGCCTTGACTGTCATCGTGCTGCGCGCGCGGTCTCTCAGGCCGCGCCTGCCGGCCTGGAAGGTGATCCTGATCGGCGTCGGGGCGGCCTATGTCATTCCCCCCGCGCTCGTCTTCCTGGCAGGGGCGTGGCGAGCCGTGCCCGGGCTGCCCGACCTGCCGGTCGTCACCGAGGGACAGGTCTTCATCGGGGCGTGGATGGCTCTCGCCATGCTGAGCGTCAGTCACCGTCCGGGCCGGGCGCCGGGTATTCCGCTCTGGGCCTGCCTGCTGATTGGTGTTGCGACGGCCGCCCTGCTTCCGCCGTTTCTCGACCGGGTGACGGGCAGCTACCAGCGTCTCTCGCTGCGAGCGGATATCAACCATTGCACGCGGGGCATGACGGGTCGGATACAGCCACGTGAGGTCACCAATATCTGCGACGAACCGATCACGGTCGGCCTTTGCCTGCCGGGCGAGGTCAACCCCGCGCCCTGCGCGCAGAGCCATACGATCGAGCCCGGCCAGACCGCGCGTTTCGATCCGGGACAGGCTTATCTGTCGTCGCTGCCGGGAAACCCCAACGGGCTGACCGTCGTTGCCTGCCGCCCGCCCGCCCGTCCGTCGCGAATGCTTTCGACCATCGGGCGCGGTCATGAGGGCGTCTGCCTGCCGCCCGGCTGATCCGGACCGTGCCGGGGGCCGGTTCCGCGCCGCCGCCCTTGTTCTGTCCTTGTTTGACGCGAATATTCCTCGCGGGTGATCGGGAGGCCGGGAATGCGATTCGAAGCGGGAGCGGTGCTTCCATACCTGTTCTGCGCGATGCTGGCGATCGCGCCGGGGGCCGCGCGCGCCGACCCGATCAACGAAGCGTTCAGGGCGGCGCAATGGGCGTCCCTGTCGTCCGCGGGCAAGGCGTTGCATCAGCTCGGTCTGCGCGAGGCGACGGGAGATCCGGAACTGGCGGCCATCGTGCGCAGCCGGCAGGATCTGCTGTCCGCCGTCGCAATCCGCGAGGCCGAGCTTTCGACCGTTCGCGATGCCAATACGGCGGTGCGGCTGCGCGGCGAGATCGACTCCCTCAACGGAGAGATCGCCGCCATCGACACGAAGCTGGCGGCGGAGTTTCCGCGCTATGCCGAACTGGCCAATCCGGCCCCTGTCGACATCGCGACCGTGCAGGCGCAGTTACGCGAGGACGAGGCGCTGCTTTTCTTTCTGAGCACGGATTCCGCCACCTTCGTCTGGGCGCTCGACCGCGACGACAGCCTGTGGTTTGAGAGCGCGCTTTCGCGCGACTGGCTCGGCGCCGTCGTCGCGGACCTGCGGGCCGATCTCGATCCGCATGCACGCACGCGCGGCGCGGTTTCGCTGGTCGAGGGGATGGATCGGCCGCGCATCGCCCCGTTCGACCGGATGAACGCCTGGTTCCTGTATACGCAGCTCATCGAGCCGGCGGCGGCGATCCTCGGCGGCAAGTCGCATATATTCGCCGTGACGGACGGACCGCTCTCCGGCCTGCCTCTTTCGGTGCTGGTCTCGCAGCGTCCGCGCGGCGCCGACACCGATCCGGCGGCGATGCGGGAGACGGCGTGGCTGGTCAGGCGCTTCGCAACCACGACTTTGCCGACCGTCGCGAGCCTTTCGACGATCCGCGCCGACCGCGGCGGGGCTGCCGTCAGGCGCAATCCCTTCGCCGGCATCGGCGCGCCGGTCCTCGGCGTGGAGATCGCCGCGGAGGAACCCGTGCCACCGCCCGGCTCGGACTTCTTCCGGGGCATGCTGTCCGATGTCTCGGCCGTCCGGAACCTCCCCTCGCTCCCGCAGACCGGGCCGGAACTGCGCCGGCTCGCCATGGCGCTCGGAGCGGGGGAGGAAAGCCTCCACCTTGCCGAAGCCGCCACCGAAGCCAATGTGAAGGCGCTCGATCTCTCCTCGACCTCGGTCATCGCCTTCGCCACCCACGGACTGCTTTCGGGCGAGCTTTCCGGGCTTGCCGAACCCGCGCTCGTGCTCACGCCGCCCGATGCGGCCTCGCCGGACGATGACGGCCTGCTGACGGCTTCGGAGATCGCGGAACTCCGCCTGTCGACCGACTGGGTGATCCTGTCCGCCTGCAACACGGCGGGCACCGATGGACGCCCCGACGCAGAGGGCCTTTCCGGCCTGGCAAGGGCGTTTCTCTATGCCGGGGCGCGGTCGATCCTGGTTTCGCACTGGCCGGTGCGGGACGATGCGGCCGCGCGCCTGACGACCGGAACGCTCTCCCGGATTGGAGAGGATGCGACCATCGGGCGTTCGCAGGCGCTGCGGCAGGCCATGCTGTCCCTGATGGAGGACGAGAACGATCAGTCTCTCGCCCATCCATCGGCGTGGGCGCCGTTCATGGTCGTCGGCGAAGGAGGACGCTCGTGAAACTCCGCATCTTGCTGACGGCTGGAATCGTCGCGTTCGGCAATCCGGCCGCTGCCCATCATGTCGATCCGTTCGAGCTCGTCGAACGCGCGTTTTCCGCCTATCAGGCGAAAGAGAGCTACGCGGACGTGCGCGCCGTGCTCAGCGCGGGATTGCGCGCCGCTCCGCACGATGGCCGGCTCGATCCCGGCTTCGGCATCGTCTACGCGATCTACGCCGATGCGGCCCGGTTCGAGGGCAATGCGGCGTTCTCGTTGCAGCTCGCCGACGAGGGACTTGCGCTCGTCAACGCCGCGCCCGAGCCCGACGCCGAGATCCGCAACACGCTGATCGTCTCGCGTGCATATGCGCTGGCCGAACTCGGGCGCTATGACGAAGCGGCCGACGAGGCCACCATCGCGTCGCTGTGGCTCGAACAGCGATTCGGCGCGCAGGCGCGGGCGGACCTCGAGGCGGAGATCAAAGGCTGGCTGGCCGCCAGAAATACCGACATCCTGCCTTCGGTGGCGCAGGTCGCCGTCGACCTACTGCAAAAGGCGGAAACCGCACTGATTGCCGGCGATACCGGGAGCGCCATCGCGCTCGCCTCACGCGCGATGCTGCCCGACAATTCGGGGCTGAGCCGTGGCGCGGAGCGGCTGGTCAACGCCTGGTGCCGCTCCATCACCGGCGCGGCATACGGTGTCGAAGGCAGGCATCGCGAGGCCGTGGCGACATTGCGCGAAGCCGTGGACCTTCTTTCAAGCGAGCCGTGGGACGGCCGTTCGATCATCACGCTCTATCCCGATCTCGTCGTCGAACTGACGGACAAGGTGGTCTGGGACGTCTTCATCCGCCTTGGAGCGAGCGCCCTTTTCGTGGCCGACCCGGCTCTGGCCGATGCGGCCCTGCGCAACATCGCCGACTACGCGACGACGCCGGAGGCGCAATATTCGCTGCTCGTCCAGCGCGCGGCGGTCCTGTTCAGAAGCGGCGACTTCGCAAGCGTCGCAGCCTTGTTCCGCGAGAGCGAAAAGGCGGCCGAAGCGGCCGGCAACCCTGCGAACGCCGCGCTCGCGCGGTTCTACGTCGCGGTGGCGGAGATGCGCCAGGGGCCGCAGGAGCCTGACGCGCCGGGCGTTGCGGCCATGCTGGAAGCCGCGCGCGACGCTGCCGCCGCCGCCGGCGACAATCCGGTGCAGGTCGAATACATCCTGACGGCGGCCGCACGCCTGGCGGTCGGACACGCGCTCGCCTTCAGGCAGGCGCTGCCCGTCTCCAGCGCCGCCTTCGCCGCTTTCGAGCGTCGCCAGAAAACCATGGGAAACTACGAGGCCGGTCAGGAAGCCGTCCGGCGTGAACGCCGCAGCTTTCTCGAAACCCATATCGGCGTGCTCTACGAAACCTCGCGAGCGAACTGAATATGATGACACCCGTTTGCTGCCGAACAACGAGAAAATTCCATCGCGTGCGGTGTAGGTCTTCACGAGACTGAGTGAAATGGATCGAAGCGATCATGTCCCAATACTACAGGCAAATGCAGCATGGAAACGACGAGGCAAGAAGATTGCTCAATGAGCGACTCGCTCGCGAGGAAATGGGTGATGAAGCCTACGACAGGATGGTTTCGAACAATGATGATCGCGCCTTCAAGATATTCGGCGTCGCCTTTATTGCCTTGTTTGCCGTCGTAATTTTTACCGTGTCATGGTTGGGATATTGAACGAACCACATCGCCGGGCTTGGGGACCGAAGCGCGTGTAGACAGCAATTCACCTGTGGGCGTGCGTCGCAACGATAGCGTCGCAACCGCACGACTGATTCGCCGATCCTGCCTCGATCTAGCATCTCGGCCGCGTGCAAATCCGCCGTTCTCCTGTATTTGCGCGCTGCACTACTACTACGACCGAAACTTGTTGAATCGGTCCGTTTTGCCGTCCTTTTAGTCATCCCCATCCGGGGACCGCCTTCGCCCTCCTCCCCGGAAACGGGGACGAGATGGCTGGCCAAAATCGCAAACAGGCAACGATTGAACGCGGCGCGCGCATGCTCCGCACCGCGCTAGGGCCTGCCATCTCGGACCTGTTGCGCGATCCCTCCATCATCGAGGTGATGCTGAATCCCGATGGGCACATCTGGGTCGACCGCCTCGCGGGCGGGCTGGAAGATACGGGCGAGCGGCTGACCCCGGAAGACGGTGAGCGCATCATCCGGCTCGTCGCCCATCACGTCGGGGCCGAAGTGCATGCCCGCAGCCCCCGCGTCTCGGCCGAACTGCCGGAAAGCGGCGAGCGTTTCGAGGGCCTGCTTCCGCCGGTTGTCACCTCACCGGCTTTCGCCATACGCAAGCCGGCCGTCGCCGTTTTCACACTCGACGATTACGTCGCGGCCGGGATCATGGCCGAGGCCCAGGCCGGTGCGCTGCGCGAGGCCGTCGCATCCCGCGCCAATATACTGGTGGCGGGCGGCACCTCCACCGGCAAGACCACGCTGACCAACGCGATTCTGGCGGAAGTCGCCAAGACGCAGGATCGCGTCGTCATCATCGAGGACACGCGCGAGCTGCAATGCGCCGCGCCGAACCTCGTCGCCATGAGAACGAAGGACGGGGTGGCGACGCTCTCCGATCTCGTCCGTTCCTCGCTGCGCCTGCGCCCCGACCGCATCCCGATCGGAGAAGTGCGCGGCGCCGAGGCTCTCGACCTCCTGAAAGCCTGGGGAACCGGCCATCCCGGCGGTGTGGGAACGATCCATGCCGGCTCGGCCATCGGCGCGCTGCGCCGTCTTGAGCAGCTCATCCAGGAGGCCGTCGTCACGGTCCCACGCGCGATGATCTCCGAGACCATCGACCTCGTTGCCGTCCTCTCCGGCCGCGGCTCCGCGCGCCGACTTGCCGACCTCGCCCGCGTAGAGGGCCTCGGCCCGGACGGCGACTACCGGCTCGCCCCAGCCTTTTCCGACCCCATCCCCACTGACCAAACAGGAGTCCCCGCATGATCCGTCGCGCCTTCCGCGTTCGCCGCTACATCGCAACCGCCGCCGCCTTCACCTGGGTCGCGCTGCTGACCTCGCCGGCCTTGGCCTCGGGCTCCTCCATGCCCTGGGAGGCCCCGCTTCAGTCGATCCTCGAATCCATCGAGGGGCCGGTGGCGAAAATCGTGGCCGTCATCATCATCATCGTGACCGGCCTGACGCTGGCGTTCGGCGATACCGGCGGCGGCTTCCGGCGCCTGATCCAGATCGTCTTCGGCATCTCGATCGCCTTCGCGGCCAGCTCCTTCTTTCTGTCCTTCTTCTCGTTCGGCGGCGGGGCGGTGATCTGATGGCGGCCGTCCTCGAACAGCTCGACGCCGTGCCGGGGTTCACCGCCCCGGTTCACCGCGCGTTGAGCGAACCCATCCTGCTCGGCGGTGCGCCGCGCTCGGTGGCGATCCTTAACGGCACGCTCGCCGGGGCGGTGGGGCTAGGCCTCCAACTCTGGCTCGCCGGCATCCTGATCTGGGCGGTCGGCCATATCGCCGCCGTCTGGGCGGCGAAACGCGATCCCCTCTTCGTCGAGGTCGCACGCCGGCACCTGCGCGTGCCCGGCCACCTGTCGGTGTGAGGCGCGCGCCATGATGAACCTCGCCGAATATCGCCGCACCGCCGCGCGCCTCGCCGACTACCTGCCCTGGATGGCGCTGGTCGGCCAGGGCGTCGTGCTGAACAAGGACGGCTCGTTCCAGCGCAGCGCGAAGTTTCGCGGACCGGATCTCGACTCCGCTGTCGCCGCCGAACTGGTCGGCGTCGCCGCGCGCCTCAACAACAGTTTCCGCCGCCTCGGCTCCGGCTGGGCGATCTTCGTCGAGGCGCAGCGGTCCGAGGCCGGCACCTATCCGAACGATGTCTTTCCCGACGCGGCCTCCGCGCTGGTCGATGCCGAGCGCAAGGCCGATTTCGAGGAGGAAGGCAGTCACTTCGTCTCGGACTACTATCTGACCTTCCTCTGGCTGCCGCCGGCCGAGGACGCCGCCCGCGCCGAAAGCTGGCTCTATGAGGGCCGCGAGACTTCCGGGGTCAACCCCTGGGAGCTGGTGCGCGGCTTCGTCGACCGCACCGACCGCGTGTTGGCCCTCTTGGACGGCTTCATGCCGGAGTGCCGCTGGCTCACCGACGGCGAAACGCTGACCTATCTCCATTCTGCGGTCTCGACCAAACGGCATCGCGTCCGCGTGCCTGAGACGCCGATCTATCTGGACGCGCTGCTCGCCGACGAGGCGCTGACCGGCGGGCTCGAACCGCGCCTCGGCGCCGCGCATCTGCGCGTCCTCACCATCACCGGATTCCCGAGCGTCACCACGCCCGGCCTGCTCGACGACCTCAACCGGCTGGCTTTCCCCTATCGCTGGTCCACCCGCTCCATCCTGATGGACAAGACGGACGCAACGAAGCTCCTCACCAAAATCCGCCGCCAGTGGTTTGCGAAGCGCAAGAGCATCGCCGCCATTCTGAAAGAGGTGATGACGAACGAGCAATCGGCGCTCGTCGACACCGATGCGGCGAACAAGGCGTTCGACGCCGACATGGCCTTGCAGGAACTCGGAGCGGACATGGCCGGCATCGCCTATGTGACCGCGACCGTCACGGTCTGGGACGGGGATGCCCGCCGCGCCGACGAGAAGCTGCGGCTGGTCGAGAAGGTCGTCCAGTCGCGCGATTTCAGCGTCATGGTCGAGACGGTCAATGCCGTCGACGCCTGGCTCGGCTCACTGCCCGGCCATGCCTACGCCAATGTGCGTCAGCCTCCGATCTCGACGCTCAACCTTGCCCATACGGTCCCTTCGTCCGCCGTGTGGGCGGGGCCGGAAAGGGACGATCACTTTGGCGCACCCCCGCTGCTCTATGGCAGGACCGAAGGATCGACCCCTTTCCGGCTCTCACTTCATGTCGGCGATGTTGGCCACACGCTCATGGTCGGCCCGACCGGCTCCGGCAAGAGCGTGCTGTTAGCACTCATGGCCTTGCAATTCCGCCGCTACGCGGGATCGCAAATCTTCGCGTTTGATTTCGGGGGCTCCATCAGGGTCGCCACCTTGGCCATGGGCGGGGACTGGCATGACCTGGGCGGCCGGCTGACCGAGAGCGCCGACGGCTCGGTTTCTCTCCAGCCGCTCGCCCGCATCGAGCAGACGCAGGATCGCGCCTGGGCCGCCGACTGGATCGTGGCGATCCTCCAGCGTGAGGGTGTCTCGATCACGCCCGAGGCGAAGGAGCATATCTGGACAGCGCTGTCATCGCTGGCATCGGCCCCGGTCGAGGAGCGCACCATCACCGGCCTGTCGGTGCTGCTCCAGTCCAACGATCTCAAGCTCGCCATCCAGCCCTATTGCGTCGGCGGTCCCTATGGGCGGCTGCTCGACGCGGAGGCTGAAAACCTCGGCGACGCTTCGGTCGTGGCCTTCGAGACCGAGGGGTTGCTCGACACCGGGGCCGCGCCCGCGGTCCTCGCCTATCTGTTCCATCGCATCGCCGACCGCCTCGACGGACGTCCGACGATGATCATCATCGACGAGGGCTGGCTGGCGCTCGGCGATCCGGCCTTTTCCAAGCAACTGGCCGAGTGGCTGGTCACGCTCAGGAAGAAGAACGCATCCGTCGTCTTCGCCACGCAGTCGCTCGCCCAGCTCGAAAAGAGCACGATCGCGCCGGCGATCATCGAAAGCTGCCCGACCCGGCTGCTCCTGCCCAACGACCGCGCCGTCGAGCCGCAGATCACCGCGATCTACAGGCGCTTCGGCCTGAACGACCGGCAGATCGAGATCCTCGCCCGCGCCATCCCCAAGCGGGACTACTACTGCCAGAGCCGCAGGGGAAACCGGCTGTTCGAGCTGGGCCTGTCCGAAGTCGGCCTGGCGCTCTGCGCGGCATCCTCCAAGTCCGACCAGGCATTGATCGCCGACATCCTCACTGAGCATGGCCGCAACGGCTTCCTCGCCGCGTGGCTCACCGCGCGCGGGGTCGAATGGGCGGCCGACCTCATTCCCAACCTCACCAACATCGCCGTCGCACCCGCCCCTCAAACACCCGCGCCGCAGGAGCCTGCGCCGGTCCTCGACCTTACCGAAGCCCTCGAACTCGACCCACAGGAGATCATGCCATGACCCGACACCGCTTCCCCCGTCTCGCGGGCGCTTCCCTGCTTGCGCTTACGCTCGCCGCGCCGCTGGCGCTTTCGTCGGTCTTCACCACCCCTGCCCACGCCCTCTTCGGCATCGGCCGGATCGTTTACGACCCGACCAACCATGCCGAGAACCTGCTGACCGCGGCTCGGACCCTTGAGCAGATCAACCACCAGATCACCTCGCTCCAGAACGAGGCGCAGATGCTCATCAACCAGGCGAGGAACCTGGCGAGCCTGCCCTACAGCTCGCTTCAGGCGCTTCAGCAGAACGTCCAGCGAACCCAGCAGCTTCTCGGTCAGGCTCAGAACATCGCCTTCGACGTGCAGTCGATCGACAGCATGTTCCAGCAGGACTACGGCAACCTCTCCCTCTCGGCGACCGACAACCAGTTGATCGCCGATGCCCGCAGCCGCTGGGAAAATACCGTGGGCGGCTTGCAGGACGCGATGCGTGTCCAGGCTGGCGTCGTCGGCAATATCGACACGAACCGCGCCGAGATGTCCGCGCTCGTCGGCGAGAGCCAGGGCGCAACCGGCGCACTTCAGGCGACCCAGGCCGGCAACCAGCTCCTCGCCCTGCAAAGCCAGCAGCTCTCCGACCTCATCGCCGTGATCTCGGCCAACGGCCGGGCGGACGCTCTCTCGGAAGCGGAGCGCGCCACGGCCGCCGAACAAGGCCGCATCCAGCGCGAACGGTTCCTGACGCCCGGCTCCGGATATCAGCCGGGCAGCGCGCGCATCTTCAACAACTGACGGGCCGGAAGGGGGACATCATGGACGGCAAGGTGCTGGCCCGGATCGCGGCCATCGTATTCGTCGCCGTCGCCATCACGGCGACGATCATCGAAATGACCCGCGAGGAAAAGGCCGGGCCAGCGCCGGCCGCTCCGGTGCTCCAGCCGGCGACCGATCCGCTGCGGCTGGAGCAGCGGCGGTGCCAGGAGCTGGGCGAAGCCGCCGCCAATGACGCCTCGTGCCTGCGAGCCTGGGCCGAGACCCGCGATCGCTTCCTCGGCCGCTCGCCCGCACCGGCAGCTCCCGCCCCGAACGAAGGGCGGTGAGCCATGGGCGGCACCGGCGTCATAGATAATTTCCTCGGCATCTTCACCAGCTATATCGACAGCGGTTTCGGCCTGCTCGGCGGCGAGGTGGCCTTCATCGCCACCACCTTGATCGTGATCGACGTCACGCTGGCCGCTCTGTTCTGGGCGTGGGGCGCCGACGACGACATCATTGCCCGCCTCGTCAAGAAGACGCTGTTCGTCGGCGTCTTCGCCTATATCATTTCCAACTGGAACTATCTCGCCCGCATCGTCTTCGAGTCGTTCGCCGGCCTCGGCCTGATGGCCTCCGGCACCGGCTTCTCGACCGCCGATCTTCTGCGCCCCGGCCGCGTCGCCCAGACCGGCCTCGATGCCGGCCGGCCATTGCTCGAATCCATTTCCGATCTCATGGGCTGGATCGCGGTGTTCGAAAATCTCGTCCAGATCCTTTGCCTGTTCTTCGCCTGGGCGCTGGTCATCCTCGCCTTCTTCATTCTGGCGATCCAATTGTTTGTCACTTTGATTGAATTCAAGCTGACCACGCTGGCCGGCTTCGTCCTCATTCCCTTCGGGCTCTGGGGCAAATCCGCCTTCATGGCCGAGCGCGTGCTGGGCAATGTCGTCTCCTCCGGCATCAAGGTTCTGGTTCTCGCGGTCATTATCGGCATCGGCTCGACCCTGTTCGGTCAGTTCACCGCCGGTTTCGGCGGCGCGACACCGACCATCGACGACGCCATGGCCATCGTCCTTGCTGCCCTTTCTCTTCTCGGTCTCGGCATATTCGGCCCCGGCATTGCGACTGGCCTCGTCTCCGGCGGCCCGCAGCTCAGTGCCGGCGCTGCCGTCGGCACCGGTCTTGCTGTCGGCGGGGCCGCGATCGCAGCCGGCGGCGCGACCATGCTCGCGGCGCGAGGTGGGGGTGCCGCTCTCTCGGGCAGCGCGGCGCTTGCGCGCGGCGGCGCATCGGCCGCTGGCGCGGCCTCGACCGCATACACCCTCGCTTCCATGGGCGAATCCGGCGCGTCGGGCGTCGCGGCCGGTCTCGGCGGTGTCGCTCGCGCCGGTGGCGCCGCCGCGGTCTCGCCGCTGAAGCGCGCCGTCTCCCGCGCGGCCGACTGCCTCAAATCCAGCCACGCCGGAGGCGTCAAGGGCGGCTTCGAGACGACCGGCGGCACATCCACCATGGGGACGGTCGGCGGGGGAGCCTCACCGGCTCCCGCAAGCACGCCGGCACCCGATGGCCCGCCCGCCTGGGCGCAGCGCATGCGCCGCAGCCAGGCCATGAGCCAGGGCGTCTCGGCCGCCGCCCATGCCGTCCGATCCGGCGACAGCCACGGCGGCGGAGCCTCCATCAGCCTTTCCGAAAGCGACCGCACATGAACATCTTCAAACGACCCACCACCCACTACGGCAAGACGCCCGAACCCGTTACGCCCTACCAGAAGGCCGCCCAGGTATGGGACGAGCGCATCGGCTCGGCCCGCGTTCAGGCCCGCAACTGGCGCTACATGGCTTTCGGTTGCCTGATCCTCTCGACCGGCTTCGCCTCGGCTCTGGTCTGGCAGTCTGCCCGCGGCACGGTCGTTCCCTGGGTGGTCGAGATCGACCGACACGGCGAGGCCCGCGCCGTCGAGTCTGCCGTCGCCGACTATCGGCCGACCGACCCGCAAGTGGCCTGGCACCTCGCCCGCTTCATCGAGCAGGTCCGCGGCCTGCCCTCCGATCCGATCGTCCTGCGTCAGAACTGGCTCCGCGCCTATGAGTTCACCACGGATCGGGGCGCGGTGGCGCTCAACGAATATGCCCGCTCCAACGATCCCTTCACCCGCGTCGGCCGTCAGCAGGTTTCCGTCGAAGTCTCCAGCGTGATCCGGGCATCGCCCGACTCGTTCCGCATCGCCTGGTCCGAACAGCACTACGAGAACGGCCAACTCTCCCGGACCGAACGCTGGACCGCGATCCTCACCATCGTCCTTCAGCAGCCGCGCACCGCCGAACGGCTGCGCGCCAACCCTCTAGGAATCTATGTGAACGCGATCTCCTGGTCGCGGGAGATGTCTCAATGATCCGCAATCCTCACAAAACCGGACCCACGGCTTTCCGTAAGGCCGTATTGGCGGCTTTGCTGGCCGCAACCTTGCTCGCCGGCTGCGCCACCAACCGCACGCCGCAGTTCAGCTACGATGCCGACGTGCCGGCGCTTCCCGTCGTCAGGACCGCCGTGACCGACGGCACGCCCCGGCCGCTGCACACCCCGCCCGGCTGGACCGTCTCGCGCGGCGGCGCGGCCGCCACGACCCCGGAGGGCCGTGTCGGAAACGCCAATGCGGCCGCCCGTGTCGAGCCGCGCCGGGAAGGCTACTACAACGCGATCCAGATCTACCCGTGGTCCGAGGGGGCGCTGTTTCAGGTCTATGCCGCCGTCGGCCAGATCACGACCATCGCGCTGGAACCCGGCGAGAGCCTGGCCGGAGCCGGTCCGATCGCGGCCGGCGATACCGCCCGCTGGATCATCGGCGACACCGAAAGCGGCTCCGGCACGACGCGCCGCGTCCATGTGCTCGTCAAGCCGACCCGCGCCGACATCTCGACCAACCTCGTCATCACCACCGACCGGCGAACCTATTTGATCGAGCTGCGTGCGAACGAGGAGACGTGGATGCCGGCGATCGCCTGGGCCTACCCCGCGTCTCCCGCAAGCCAGCGTGTTACCGCGCCGGCCGCTCCGATCATCCCGGCCGAAGCCGCGCGCAACTACCGCTATGGCCTCACCGGCGACAATCCGCCCTGGCGTCCGACCACCGTCTTCGACGATGGCCGGCGCGTTTACGTCGTGTTCCCGCGCGGCATCGTGCAGGGCGAGATGCCGCCGCTGTTCGTCATCGGCTCGGACGGCAAGCCGGAAATCGTCAACAGCCGCGTCCACCAGAACGTGCTCATCGTCGATCGCCTCTTCGGCGCGGCCGAGCTGCGCCTGGGGTCCGGCAACCGGCAGCAGACCGTTCGCATCGTCCGCGTCCAACCCAGCCAGACAGCCGCAGCCGTATCCGGGCAGACCACGGCAACGGAAGGAGCGCCGTCATGAGCCAGACTGACGACCGGAAAGAGGAAGGGGTGGAGCTTGCCGGTGTGGCCAGTGACAAGCCGGGCTCGATGCGTCTGCGCGCCGAGGCGCCGCGCGTCACGCGCATCTCGCGCAAGGTTCTGATGGGCGCGGGCCTGGTCGCCGGCATCGCGATCGGCGGCGCCCTGATCTATGCACTTCAGGGCGTCGATCGGGGCGGCCAGCCGGAGGAGCTGATCTCGACTGACCGCCGCCAGACCGCAGACGGCTTGCAGGGCCTGCCGGGCAGTTACGGCGACGTGCCGGTCCTCGGCCCGCCGCTGCCCGGCGACCTAGGCGGCCCGGTGCTGCGCGCCCGCGAGGAGGGCCGACCGATGCCGGCAACCCCGATGCCGGTTCCCGATGCCGATCCCGAGGAACAGCGCCGGCTTGCCGAGCTGGAGGCCGCGCGCACCAGCCAGATATTCTTCCAGACCAGGGCGGGCCAGGCGACCGGCTCTCCCTCGATCTCGTCCGTTCCCGGCATGACCGGGCTGACGGGCGCCGGAACGCAGGACCGGCACCTGGCCTTCCTCAACGCCGACGTGGATCGGCGCACGGTCGCGCCCGATCGCGTCATGGCGCCGGCCTCGCCCTATATCCTTCAGGCCGGCGCGGTGATCCCGGCCGCGCTGATTACCGGCATCCGTTCGGATTTGCCGGGGCAGATCACCGCCCAGGTGACGCAGAACGTCTATGACAGCCCGACCGGCGCGCTCCTACTCATCCCGCAAGGAAGCCGCCTCATCGGTGAATACGACGCCGGCGTCACCTTCGGCCAGCGCAGGGTCTTGCTGGTTTGGAATCGCCTCATCCTGCCTAACGGCCGGTCGATCGTGCTGGAGCGCCAGCGCGGCGCCGATGCCTCGGGCTATGCGGGCCTCGAAGACGGAGTCGACTACCACTGGTGGGATCTCATGAAGGCGGCGGGCCTCTCGACGCTTCTCGCCGTCGGCGCGGAGCTGGCCACGAGCGATGAGGACCGCCTCGTCCGTGCCATCCGCGACGGGGCGCAGGACACGGTGAACCAGGCCGGGCAGCAGATCGTCCAGCGGCAACTTCAGGTCGCCCCAACGCTCACCATAAGGCCGGGCTTCCCGGTCCGCGTGATCGTCGCCCGCGATCTGGTCCTCGAGCCCTACGGAGCCCACTGATGAGCAATCTCAAGCTCGGCCCGCTGCCCAGGCTCGGCATCGTCCGCATGACCGTCCCGATGCCGGAGCCGCTCAAGGAGGAACTCGACCTCTATGCCGCCGAATACGGCCGCCTCTATGGCGAGGTCGATGCGGCCACGCTGATCCCGCATATGCTCGAAGCCTTCCTGCGATCCGATCGCGGCTGGCGCAGCCGAAAATCGAAGGTCGCCGCGAAGTCTCGCACGGCGGCTTCCGGGTCGACCGTCGGCGCCGCCAGGCCGAATCCGACCGGGACCGATCATTGATCCGGGCGGACCCGCTGCCTTGCCGCCAGATCGCGCGCAAAGCTCAGGAAGCGGCGCAGCGCCGGATTGTCGCTTGAGGGCGACCACACCGCGCTGAACGGAACGATGTCCTCGGCCGCCGTCAGCGGGCGCAGCGCGAGGTCTGGATAGGCCATGCAGGTCCAACCTTCAGAGACCAGCGTGATGCCCTCCCCGATCGCGACCATGTGCATCAGCGTCTCCGCGTTCACAGATCGGTAGGACACGTCCGGATAGGCGCTGTAGTCTGCCACGCGCCTCACAATATAGTCATGCACTTCAGGCCCCGGCTCCATGGTCGAGACGATGAAGTGTTCGTCGCGTAGCTGAGGCCAATCCAGCGTGTTACTGCCGGCCAGCGGATGTTGAACCCCCGTTGCGACATGCACACGCTCGCGCCAGAATTCCTCAACGTCGCAGCCCGCAAGCGGCGCATTTCCCGTCAAGAAGGCGATGTCGAGTTGCCGCGAACGGATCGCGCGCAGATGGTCGCGACGGCCGCCATCCACAATGTCGAGATATACGCCTGGATAGCATCGCCGATAGGCGGCGATCAATTCGCGCAGGAAGCCGCCGCCGAGCGTGGTGATGATGCCAACCCTGACCGTTCCCTCCTCGACCCGACCGGCTGCACCAGCGCGCTGCATCACCGCTTCCGCCATTTGAAGAACCGGAATAATGTCATCGAGGAACTTGGCTCCAGCATCGGTCAGCCTGACGCCCGAGGTCGTGCGCTCGAATAGAGAAATGCCAAGGTCGTCCTCGAAGTCGCGTACATGGCGGCTCACGCTGGACACCTTCATGCCGAGCGCACCGGCCGCGCCCGAAAAGCTCATCTGCTCGGCGGCCGCCAGCACATAGCGCAGCGCCCGCATGTCGAAAGGGAGTCCCTGCGTCGGCCAGCGCACAGCTCGCTCCCACAGCGGTAAGGATGACATTTCCGATCCAGACAGGCGCTTCTTGCTGCTGATTTGCTCTGACTGTTTGCGTTCGTGTGTCACATCCAAGCGGTTGCCTCCAACGGCTTTCAGCAGGGTGAGAGCACACAGATGCGGACCCAACCGACCCATTTTGACCGATTTCAGAAACGTCCCAAGTCATTCGCCTCTCGGCTACGCCGAGTCCGCTGAACCGAAAACCAGCGTCCACGAGCACGAGCATCATGAACCTCATACTCACCCCGTCACGTTCATCGAGCGGCGAAACAGCACCAGGCTGGCGGCGAAGAAGGCGGCGCCAAGACCGATCATCAGCGCAAGCTGCATCCAGACCGCCGCCAGCCCCGCGCCACGGAAGGCCACCGCCTTGGCGAAGGCGAGGAAATGGCGGGATGGCAGCAGCATGGTCAGGCGCTGCACGGCGTCAGGCTGGCTCTCGATGGCGCTGAAACCGCCTGACAGCATAATGATGGGGATGATGGTCATCACGATCAGCAGCGCGAACTGCGCCATGGAGCGCGCCAGCGTGCCAAGCAGCATCCCGATCGCCGCCGCCGCCCACAGATAGACTGCCGCCCCCATCACCAGCAGCGGCATCGACCCCGCCACCGGCACGCCAAGGATACCCTGCACAACCACCAGCAGCGAGCCGACAAAGGCCACCAATACGATAAGCATCACCGCCAGCACCTTGGACAGCGCCACCTCGACCGGCGAGAGCGGCATCACCATCAGATGTTCGATGGTGCCGTGCTCGCGCTCCCGCAGCATTGCAGCGCCGGTCAGAACGATGGTCAGCAATGACAGTTGATTGAGCAGCGAGGACAGCGTCTTGAACCAGACCGGATTGCCGTTCGGGTTGAAGGCGCGGCGGAGTTCAAGTTCCAGATCAGGTGTGGGCGCGTCAGATTGGCCGGTCAGAAAGACGCGCGATTCGTCAGCCACGATATTGCGAAGGTAATCGCTGCCAAGCTGGGCCTGTGACACAGCGGTGGCGTCGGCCAGCAACTGCGCCGTGGGCGCGCCCCCCGCAATGGCATCCGAGCCGAAATCGGGCGGGAAGTTCAGCGCGAACATCACGTCGCCCCGGTCCATCGCCGCCGCCGCCTGATCGGCTGTCATGTAGAGGGGAGTCTGGAACCAGGGCGGCATCAGGGCATCGGCAATCTGGCGGCTCAGGGGCGAGTTGTCCTCATCAACGATGGCGATCGAGGCATTGTGAACGGTATCGCCCGCGCCGCGGGCCTCCATCATCACCGCGAAAAAGAATGACCACAGGATCAGCACCAGCATGACGGGATCGCCGAGAGTGCTTTTGATCTCCTTGCCGATCAGCCAGAAGGTGTTGAGGATGGCGCGCATTTCACCGCTCCTGCTTGCGCAGCAAAAGGATGGCGATGGCGGTAAATGCCGGCCCGAACAGCGCCAGCCGCCACAGCGCGTCGCCAAGATCGGCAAGGCCCATTCCCTTGGTGAAGCTGCCGACGCTCACCATCATGTACCATGTGGTCGGCCACAGATATCCGATGGTCTGTGCCGGCCCTTCAAGCGAGGAGACCGGCACCATCATGCCCGAGAACTGCATCGTCGGCATCACCGACAGCACGGCGGCTGCAAAGGCCGCCGTCACCTGTGTGCCCGCTATCATCGAGATCAGCAGCCCCCAGCCCGTCGCCGCCAGCGCATAGACCAGTGTGGCCAATACCAGCACCATTGGACTGCCTTTCAGGGGCACCCCCAGCACCAGCACCACAAGCGCGGTCAGGATGGCGAAGTTCATCAGCGTAATGGCGACATAGACCAGTTGCTTGCCGATCAGGAACTCGGCTCTGCCGGTCGGCGTGACATAGAAATTGGTGATCGTGCCGATTTCCTTTTCCCGTGCCACGCTGACCGCCATCAGGATTGCCGGAAACAGCAACAGCAGCATCGGCGGGATGGTCGGGCCGATGGCCGGCAGACTTTCCATCGCCGGGTTGTAGCGGAAGCGCGGCTCCATCTGCACGGTTGGCGTCCCCGATGCGGTATCCGTCGGCAATGCCGCTGCTGCCATCTGGTTGGCGCCGGTCACATAGCTTTCCACGGTGCCCGCGCGGCTGGTGTCGGTGCCGTCGATCGTGGCGGCAATGCCCGCCCCATGACCCGCGCGCAGGTCAGCGCCGAAGTCGGGCGGGATCTCGACCGCCAGTGTCAGTTCGCCGCTGGCAAGGCGCTCGCGCAGCGCGTCAACGTCCTGCAGATCGGCATGGCGGACGAACCAGCCCGAGTCCTCGAACGCGGATATCCATGCGCGGCTCTCCGGGCTGCGGTCATGGTCCAGTACCGCGAAGGGGATGTCGCGCACGTCCTGCGAAATGCCGAAGGACATGATCAGCAGCAGCACCGCGCTGCCCAGAAAGGCAAAGACCAGCCGCACAGGGTCGCGGCGCACCTGCATCGCCTCGCGCGCGGTATAGGCCAGCATCCGGCCGAGGCTGAAGCCTGTGGCATCGACAGGTGGGGCCGGCTCGCTTGCCAGCCCCTCGGCCACCGGCGCTTCGGGCGGGATAGCGGTGGAAATATAGTGGATGAAGGCCTGCTCCAGATCCTCGGCGCCGCTTTGCGCGACGATAGCCTGCGGCGTGTCGGTAATCAGGACGCGACCGGCATGCATCAGGGACATGCGGTCGCAGCGCAGCGCCTCGTCCATGAAGTGCGTCGATATGAAAATCGTCACCTGGTCCTTGCGCGACAACTCCATCAGCAATTGCCAGAAATCGTCGCGGGCTTGGGGGTCAACGCCCGAGGTCGGCTCGTCCAGAATCAGAATTTCCGGTGAATGGATGACGGCAACCGCCAGCGACAGTCGTTGCCGCAGACCCAACGGCAATCCTCCCGCCGGCTGGTCAAGGTAATCCGTCAGGCCGAAGCGCGCGACCAGATCATCAATGCGGGCGCGCGCCAGATCGCGGGGCAGATGGAACAGTCGCGCATGCAGGACCAGATTCTCGCGTACGCTGAGTTCGCCATAAAGCGAAAACGCCTGCGTCATGAAACCGACGCGGGCGCGAGCATCCATGCCCTGCTCGGCGATGGGGCGGCCAAATATCCAAGCCTCGCCATCGCTGGGTGGCAACAAGCCGGTCAGCATCTTCATGGTCGTGGTCTTGCCGCAGCCGTTCGAGCCGAGAAAGCCGAAGATCTCGCCGCGCGGAATATCAAAGCTGACATTATCGACGGCGGTGAAATCACCGAAACGCCGGGTCAGCCCACGTGCCTTGATGGCGATATCCGCCTCCGTTGAGGGGGAGGGCGCCGCAGGCGGGATTATCGGTGCATCTGCTGCGCCGCCATCCGCCCCGCCCGTGCCCCGCAGCAGGTTGACATAGGCATCCCCCACAGACCCTGTGCCGGTCCGCGCCATCAGCGCCTTTGGCGAGCCTTCGGCCAGCACATGGCCGTCGTTCATCGCCACCAGGTGATCGAACAGCGCGGCTTCCTCCATATAGGCGGTCGAGACCAGCACGCTCATCTGCGGACGATCCTTGCGAATGGCGTCGATCAGATCCCAGAACTGGCGGCGCGACAGCGGATCGACGCCGGTTGTCGGCTCGTCAAGCAGCAGGAAATCAGGGTCATGGATCAGTGCCGCGCACAGCCCGGTCTTCTGCTTCATCCCCCCCGAAAGCTTTCCTGCGGGACGGTCGAGGAAAGGAAACAGCCCGGTCGCCCGCGTCAGCCGCGCGATCCTCGCTGAACGATCAGCCCGCCCCAATCCAAACAGCTTGCCGAAGAATTCCAGGTTCTCGCGCACGGAAAGGTCATGGTAGAGATTCTTGCCCAGCCCCTGCGGCATGAAGGCCAGCCGGTTGCCTACCTCATTGCGATGGCGCGTGCTGCCCATGTCGCCGCCAAGGCAGGTGATGCCGCCTGCCTGCATACGCTTGGCACCGGCAACCAGCCCCATCAGCGTCGATTTGCCGACCCCGTCGGGGCCGATCAGCCCGACCATTCGCCCGGCGGGCAGGTCAAGCGAGACATCCTCAAGTGCCAGCACCTTGCCGTAGCGATGCGTGACGCCCTCCAGCCGCGCAACGGGTTCGGGTGTGGTCATGGCGTGTCTGCGCCGGCTGTAGTGGGCAGGTCGATCAACGACGGTGTCAAGCCCTCGGGCCAATCAGGCAGACGACCATCCGCATCCGCCAGCCGCACCCATACCACGCCGCGTACGCCGGTCTTGACCTGATCCATGCGCGCCTCGACCAATTCCGGCGGCACGCGCACCCGGATACGAAACATCAGGCTTTCGCGCTCGGTCAGGGTCTCGACTTGTCTGGGGGTGAACTGGGCTTGCGGCGAGACGAACATCACCTGAGCCGGCATCGCGCGATCCGGCATGATATCGGCCACGATCCGCGCCTCGTCACCGATCACCACCCGTGGTGCGTCAGAGGCAGGCAGGAAAAACTCCATATAGACATCTTCGAGACTAGCGAGCGTGAGGATCTTGCCGCCGGAGCCGATGATCTCGCCCGGCTGAGCCAGCCGGTAAAGCACCCGTCCCGCGGCCTCGGCATGCAGCGTGGCATCGGCGATCCGGGTCGCGATCTCGTCGCGGGCGGCGGCCTCGGCATCAACCCCGCGCTCCCTCGCCTGAAGCGTTGCCCGCGCCGCCGCGAGCCCAGCCTCAGCTACGCTTACCTCGGTGCGTTTGATGTCCAGATTGGCTTGTGAGGTAATATCACGGCTGGCGAGCAACTCTGTCCGAGTCAGTTCGCTTTTCGCCAGCGCGAGACGCGCCTCGGCCTCTTCAGCCTGGGCCGTTGCCACGCCGACAGCGGCCTGCGCGCTTTCCACAGCCGCCTCGGCGCGGGCCAGTTGTGCACGCAACTCGGCCGTATCCATCACCGCAAGCACGTCGCCCTTGCCGACCCGGTCGCCCTCGCGCACGCGGATCTCCGCAATCCGCCCCGCCAGTCGCGGCGAAATGTCGATCAGGTCGGCCTCGATGCGGCCATTGCCGCGCGAAAACCCGTCCGGCGGCAGGTCCGAGCGCTTAAGAAGCACCGTCCAGGCGCCAAAGCCCATCAGTCCGGCCAGTACAAAGGCAAGAATGATCGTGGAAACGCGGCGGGTCATGGCCTCACCTCCTTGTGGTCCCCGACGTCACCGGGGGGCGGGCCAGTTCCGGGCCACCTAAAACGCCTGTGCAATAGATGGCGAAAACCCGCGATGCATCGGCGCGCATCCTGGCCACATCGCCATGCAGCAAAAGCTGCACCACAAGGCCCTGGATCATACCCAGATAAAGCGTGGCCGCGGCCTCGACATCCAGATCCCGGCTCAGCGCGCCCTCGGCCACGCCTGCCGATAAGATCCGATGTAGCCGCGTGGCATAGTTTTCAAGCAGCACGCGTGCCATCTTTTTCGGTGCCGTATCACTCTCGCGCTGGAGTTGACCGAAGATCATCCGCGGCACGCCGGGATGTTCGGCGATGAAGTCGATATGCCCCAGAAACATCGCCTTGAGCGCAGCCACAGGCTCGGCCTGCGCGCCCGCCAGCCGGTCGATGCGCGCGAGCAGCCGGTCGGCCACCCACTCCATCACTCCCAACCATAGCGCGTCCTTGTTCGGGAAATGCTTGAACAGCGCCCCTTGCGTCAGGCGCATATGCGCGGCGACCTCGGTGGTGGTGATGGTTTCCGGATTGGCGTGCGCTGCCAGTTCCACAACCGCCTCGACCGCCTCGGCCCGGCGCTGCTCGGTGGGCAGATATTTTGCGCGCATGGTGGTTCCTTCGGCAAGCGGGATTGATTCAAGTATGTGATTACTTCCTATGGGTACGTTAGCGTGGGGTCAATGGAAAAGGCCGATACGGTGAACCTTTCCTGCTAGGAGAATACATGATACAGGGCAGCAAGTAATAGAATACTTGATTCTCGGTGTAGAGGTGAGTCATGCCAAAACAGGCCAAGTGTGAGAGTGCGGCCGAATCAGCATCCTCACAGCGTCACGCCACACCACGCGCCCTCACTATGGTCGCCGCTCTAAGCCTGTCGGTTGCGGCACACCCTGCGCTGGCCGACGTCATGAGCGCTACCGAGATCACCGAGCGGATCGTCGGCAAGGAACTTGTCGGGCGGCGCATGGGGATGAGGGTCCAATTGCGCTATGATGTCAGCGGCGCGGTCACGATCCGCGCCCGATTCTTTTCCGGAACGGGCAGTTGGCAACGCGATGGCGACCGGCTGTGCATGACCGTGACGGGCGGACCAAATCCCGGGACCTCATGCCATAGTTTCGAGGATCTCGGCGGCGGGCGGTTTCGCAACTCCGACGGCATGGTGCTGCAGGTGCAAAACTGAACGCGCAAGCGGATCGCGGAGGAAAACTACCGGGCAGAAGGATATGAAACATGATGCGCAACTAGATTTTCGACGGCATCGCCATCGCCTTCAGACTTGCCACCGTCGCGGAGGGGGGCAGCGTCCTCTTCGGTCGCAGCCCCCCACGTGCAGCGGCCGGCGACTTTGTGCCGCTCGTGCTGTGGGTCAATTTTCTGTCGGGACTTTTCTATATTCTGGCCGGAGGGGCCATCCTCATGGCACGGCAGAGCAGGCTGATCCTCGCCCGTGGATTGGCTGTAGTGTTGCTGGTGCGACGTGAGCGCGGGTAATTCCGCGCCCACGGTCTCACATCAGAAATCGACCGTCAGGCCAACATTGAACGAGCGACCTGGCCCTCGGACCGGATCGAGGCTGCCGGCGCGGAAGTCGGCGACGTTCAGGCCACCCAGCGGCAACTGGTAGTTCGTGTCGAAAACGTTGTCGATGCCGAAATCGAAGCGCATGTTCTCGTACTTGTAACTCGTGCGGACGTTGACCAACGCATACGCATCGGTCCGTTCCTCGAGACGTAGCGGATCGACGCGGCTCTTGTCTGCGACTGCTAGCAACTCGACCGCACTGGACCAATTGCCGAGGGTGTGCTCGAGCACCAACCGCAGGTTCGGTGGCATGATATTGTAGAGTGGCAGGCCCGTGTCGAGATCTCGGCCATGCACATAGCTGAACGCCGCTCGCGCGGTCCAATCGCCATGTGAGTAACCCAGATATTTCGAACCTTCGATGTCGAAACCGTAAAGCTCGGCATCGTGGTTGGTGAAGCGCAGCAGCGCTCGGTGAGGCGGCATCATGCCGATCGTGCCGATCCGGCGCGCGCCGATATAGTCGTCGACGCGCGTGTAATAGGCCGTCGCCTTGAGGTGCCAATCGGCCTGCTCCGCGTCGTGCCATTCAACGCTCGCGCGGAGGGTGTGGGCAACTTCAGGCTTCAGATCGGGGTTGCCGACATAGCCGTTTAAGTCGCCCGTCCAGTTGACCATGCTGGCCGCCATCGATTGGGTCGACCAGGCATATCGCTCGTAGAGGTTCGGCGATCGCGTCTTGCGGGCGAAGCCGAACTCGATGACATGCGACTTGCCCGGCTCGTAGCGCGCCGTCGCCGTCAGGTCGAGATTGTGGTCCTCGCGCCTGCGGTCAAGCGCGTTGAAGGCGTCCGCATCGTTTCTGTACGCCGGCATGGCGTTGTAGCCGACGACGTCGCCCGTATTCGTGCCGACGAACTCGTAGCGCGCGCCGACCAGCGTTTGCCACTCGGGCGACCATTCGGTCTCGACCTCGCCGAACAGTGCCACACGATCGCGCTTGCCGTCGTTGATGTTCCAGAACGTGTCCGGCCCCATCATCGGCTTGCCGGCGACCGGCGGCCACCAGTCGTCGAGCCGGTAGCGGTGATACTCGTGGCCGAGCGTGATACGCTGCCCCTCGTAGGAGGTGATGTGCGCCTTCAGGCTGTAGCCGGTGTCGCTGCCGTCCGTTTCCATCGGCATCGCGCCGGGGTTGGCGATGTGGTCCATCGAGTGGCGGACATCGTGGTGATAGAGCCTGCCGCTGAACGTGCCCCAGTCGAAATCGCCGGTATAGCTGCCGTTGACTGAGAAGGTCCGGTTGTCGGTCATGTCCATCCGCTGGTTGACGAAGCCCTGATAGGGAATGCGCTGCCAGCCCAAATCGAGTCCGAACTGATGATTTTCATTACGGATTGCAGTGCTGAGCAGATGATTTTGCGACTGGAACAAGGTCGAGGGAACGCGGTTTCCAGCCCCGTCCTCATAGTCGCGGGCGCGGGTGCCCGCGCCTGTATAGGAGATGCTGACGTTCTCGGTGGCGTGATAGAGACGCACGCTTCCACCGATGCCGTCGCCATTGCTGCGATAGTAGGTCGATATGCTGCCGCCTTGTACTGAGCCCTGTCCGGCTTCCGCGAAAACCGGACTGGCCGAACTCACCGAAATGGTGCCGGCGATACTGTCACCGCCGAGGCTGACGGGCGTGATGCCGGCATACAGTCCTGCTTCCTCGACGGCAGACGGATCGATGTAGGACAGCGGCGGGTTCATGACGTTGCCGCAGGACGATGTGATGTTCATGCCGTTGACTCGCGTCAGGATACGATCGCCGGCCATGCCGTTGACGACGGGCAGCGACGACACCCCGCCGCCGGTCTGGAAGGCAACGCCGGGAAGGCGCTCGAAAAGGCGGGCAGTGTCGTTGCCGGAAAGGCGCGACGCCTGGATGTCTGTCTGCGGAACGTGGTAGGCGGAGGGCACAAGCGACATGACGTCGGAATGACCGACGACGTCGATCTCGTCGAGCAGGGTCAAGGCCGCTTCCTCTCGCGCTGCCGCCTCCACTGTTGGGGCCGGCAGCCTCGGTTCGCTGGTCGCGTGATGTGCATGGGAACTACTCTGCGCGAGCACAGGCCCCGCTTGGAAGAGAGCCGCCAATGGAATTGCGACCGTAGCGGCCAGAAGGCTCGCGTGCTTTGCGTATCGAGAATACGTGTGCGTTTTCGTAAACATGAACATAGAGGATCTCGTCTGTATTGCCATGAGAGGAACTGCGGCCAGCCTTTGGCACATGAAGGCGTCAAGGCACCCTGTCCGCAGTGAATGAAGTCGATCCGAGCAGGCCCTTTTGGGAGAGCCGTAACCCCGTTTCCGCGTAGATGAAGACGTTAGTCCGCCGCAGCCGGATCTTTCAGGAACTCGATCAGGTTGGCGATGTCTTGCGGCTTCTTCAGGCCGGCGAAGACCATGGTGGTGCCCTTCACCGCCGTTCTTGGCGCCACGAGATATTCCGCGAGCCGATCCTCGTCCCAGACCTTTCCGTCCTCACCATATGCCACCATCGCCTTGGAGTATCTGAAGCCCTCCAGGGAGGCGACCGGACGATCGACAACGCCGTCCAGATGAGGTCCGACGCGGTTCTTGCCGTCGAGGGCGTGGCAGGCTCCGCATTGCCGAAACACTCTCTTGCCAGCCTCCGCATCGGCTGCCCCCGCTTGCGACGAGAGTGCCAAAGCAACGCCAAGCGCTGAAAGCCTTCCGATGATCGTGATTTGTCTGGACATATCCATTTCCTTTCAGCTTGCTTGACGGTCCGCCGCCGGAGTGACGGCATGGCAGGCATGGATGAAACCGACCCGGCCTGACCGACGCGGTGACCGGTATGCGGAGACGGAGATGCCGGACGCGAGCGCCTCCAGGGTATCCCTGTCCCGGATGGTGATGAGTTTTGGATTATCGAATGCAATCAGGCCGTGATGCTTGAAGGCGTTCAGGCATCGGCTGACAGTCGACAGCGTTAGCCCGAGCCAATCGGCAAGATCAGCCCGCGTCAGATGAAGCGGGAACGTAATATCGCTCCTGGAGCGCTTCCTTGACGGGATCGCGAACTGGCCGGCAAGATCGAGCAGCGCGACAGCCACCCTTTCGGTCATCGTCTTGCGTCCCAGCAATGCTGCATGAGACTGGGCGCGCCGCAGCATCTGCCGCAATGCGTCTATAGTCGCGTGTCCTTCAATGGCCGGGTCCAGGCTTCTCAACCGCGTCGGTGTCAAGGCAATTGCGCCGCACCGGTTGATGCTGGAAAGATGTGTGCCGACAAGGCGCCCTGGGCCGAAGATATCGAGGATCTGGCGACGGCCGTTCGCAAGCGGCAGGAAAAGGCAGATACAGCCATCGACGATGCGAAACGTCTTGGATGGAAAAGTGTCCTCGATGACCAGGGCAGAGCCCTGTTCGATGAACGACAAGCTCGGTGAATTGGAAGGTGCTCGTTCGAAGAAGACGAGATTGTTCGGCAGTCCGGGCGCGCTTGCGCCACTTGCTAAGCTGTTCGACATGAATTGAACTCCGGCATTACACCGGAATTCCGTTCTAAACGGAAATCATCCGGTGCGAGCTGAGATAGCCGCCGTCTTGGCAGCGGCGGTTCCGGCGACCAGCCCGGACGGAGGTCCGCGTGGCGCGGCATTCGGCAAGAGGAGCGGCCGGCGGAAGGTTTCGACGTGCATCGGCACGACGCGATCCACGGGAAGACGGATCAGCCAACCAGTCGTGTCCTCGGGCGTTGGTGACAGGATGGAGGCACTGAGCCGACATGCTTCGCAACCCGAACCGAAATCCGGATGCTCATGCTCGTCGTCATCGGATCCTCCTGGGAGACAAAGGACGTGCGGCGTGCCGTCGGGAAACACATATTGGGAAAGTTCGGCGGATTGGGCGGACGCTCCGTCCAGCATGGGGGCCTTGTGAGCGAAGCCGACAAACAGAAGGGCGAGCGCGCAGAGAATGCGCACGCCCTTCATCATGCCGGTTTCGATATTGGTCATTGCCGCCAACCTTGCTCCAAAAGCATACCCATTGTCATTCTCACCATTCGGTCATGCAACTCGTTGACCCGGCGCAAACAACTGCAACAGCGTTGGTGATGCGGACCAATCAGCTCTTTTTCTTTCCATCATGTCCATGCCTGTTGATTTCCGCCGAGAACTGACCCGGGATTGGGCGGTTTTTCCATTGAGAAGTGACCCATGTTTGAACCCACCCCTGCTGGTTGATCGCAGGGGATTTTGGAGTGATAGACATGGCGTTACTGA